>Ga0209147_100010_pt1 | contig 741391 bp, 682 predicted proteins | sample AraplaCol_mLB_r2_FD_184278 | JGI IMG/M metagenome (GOLD analysis project Ga0209147, IMG submission 184278) | Arabidopsis root microbial communities from North Carolina, USA - plate scrape CL_Col_mLB_r2 (SPAdes) (version 2) | ecosystem: Host-associated > Plants > Roots > Endosphere | place: USA... | reverse complement strand
CAACGGGCTCTAAGGCACCATAGTTGATCGACCTTCCTCTCCCAGCCATAGAATCAGTATGGTCGGAGACAGCACATTTTCATTCACTGTTGTGAAGCTCCGATTTTTGAGCTTCATGGTTGGCTAACGCATGCATAAGTTGAGTAGAAGCTGCCAATTCAGTTGGCTTTTTTTATTCTACTAAATGACAGTTTAGTTGCATAAGTAAAAGGGATAACTTATAAATTGTTGAATTTAATTAATTGGATTTAAATACCATAATGAAGAATTTTTTAAGTTAAAAAATGAATTTTATTAATGTATGGAAGTTTAAAATTTTAACTCATATGTTAGGTGAAGCTAATATTTAATGGAGGGGTTAAAATGAAATTTGTTTTGCAAGAAATAAATATTCCGTTTTCAGATTCAGGTCCATATGGTGTAGCTGATTCACGTGATGGAAAAATATGGTTTACCCAACATAAAGCAAATTTGATTAGTTGTGTTGATCAAGAAGGAATTATTCATGAGTTTACTGTTCCCACTCCTAATGCTAAAGTGTTGTGTTTAACAGTATCTTCAAAAGGGGATGTTTGGTTTACGGAAAATGGAGCCAACAAAATAGGAAAACTCTCTACAAATGGTGTATTTACAGAATATCCTTTACCGCATCCAAATTCAGCCCCGTTTGGAATTGCAGAAGGACTAAATGGAGATATTTGGTTTACTGAGATGAATGGAAATCGGATAGGTAAATTGACTGCAGAAGGGAAGATTCATGAATATGAACTACCTAACAAAGGTTCATATCCTTCTTTTATTACACTAGGTTCGGATAACTCTCTTTGGTTCACTGAAAACCAGAACAATGCTATTGGTAAAATAACTCAAACTGGAGAATTAAAAGAATTCCCAATACCTACACCCGCAGCAGGACCTGTAGGTATTACAAGAGGGAAAGATGATGCACTTTGGTTTGTAGAAATAATGGGGAATAAGATAGGAAGAATCTCTTATTCTGGTGAGATAATAGAATATGACATCCCTACACCAAATGCACGCCCCCATGCAATTACGGTTGGAGAAGAATTTGATTTATGGTTTACTGAATGGGGTGCAAATAAAATAGGAAGATTGAGAAAAGACCATTCCATTGTAGAGTATACAATAAAAACACCTAATGCCGAACCTCATGGAATTGTATGCGACAAGCAAGGAGCCGTATGGTTTGCATTAGAATGTAACAAAATCGGAAAATTAATCTTGATATAATAAGAGGAAAGTAATTTGCCTGTTTAATATGTACTTTTGATTAATCAGATATTTGTTTAGCAGTATTCTTATGTAACTAATGCATTAGTTGAGGATAACGAGTTGCTAGCAACTCGTTTTTAAAATAAACAAAATGTCAGTTTAGTTGAATTAGGAGTGATCATATCAGGTCTGTCATGTATGCTTTTTGATAGTAGCCTAACATGAAAAATACCTTATATTACTGATGGTTTTTAAAAACGTTAGTCATTTTATTTCATTTATGGCTATTTAATGGAGTAAGGATATGATGCGAAAAACACCGACCTAGATTAAGTCGGTGTTTTGTTTACAGTGCCTAGGAGAATGGGATCTCCAAACTTCATCGCCGATTGTAATGTTTTTGAGCTTCACTGCCCTTAATGAATCATCTGCAAAAGTTTTAACGTCCTTTGCAGATGGTTCTTTTTTCAGTAAGAAAATAAAGTAAGGCTAAAAGAGGCATAACAACTCCAATTAGAGATGTGAAACGCCAACCGCCATAGGCATAAGACCAACCGCCCAAAGAAGAGCCAATTGCTCCGCCAATGAAGAATATAGCCATGAAAAGCCCATTCAGTCGGCCTCTTGCTTCACTCCCCAATGAATAAATTGCCCGCTGTCCAAGTACAAGATTTCCCGATACGGCTGCATCCAGCATAATAGCGGCAATAATGAGCAATATAAGAGCCATTGTTGAATGGCCTTGAAAAAGATATGCCAGCAAAAAAGACAAAGAAGCAATAAGCATTGCCAATCCTGTCAAAAATCTAGTCCAGCCTTTATCCGCAAGTCTTCCAGCTATAGGTGCTGCTATCGCGCCTCCCATACCAACCAATGCAAACAAAGCGATGCCTTGCCCGGACATTCCGAAATCATCCACCAACCGTAAAGGAACCACAGTCCAAAACAGGCTAAAGGCTCCAAATAAACAAGCTTGATAAATACCCCGGCGGCGTAATATAGGCGTTTGTTTTAAGAGGGTGCCTAAAGAGATAATTAATTTACCGTAGTTTATAGTAGGTGAAGGTGTACGCTCAGGGAGAATTCGTGACAACAGAACCGTCAATAGAGCGATAATAATAGCTGACAAAGCAAATACTGCATGCCATCCGAAGATGCTGGTTATAAAGCTTGCCAGCGGTCTGGCAAACATAATCCCAAGTAAGAGTCCACTCATCACATTTCCGACCACCCGGCCACGCTGCTCTTCAGACGATAAATGGGCAGCATAGGGAACTAGTATTTGGGCTACCACAGATCCCAGTCCAATAAACAGGGACGCAGTCAGGAAAGATAGCGCATTGTGGGCGAATGTTGCTGCAAGCAATGCACATATCACAACAATTAGGGATACTACCACGAGGCGTCGATTTTCAAAAATGTCAGTAAGCGGTACGATAAACAGCAGCCCTACAACATAACCTATTTGTGTTAAGGTGACAATTAATCCTGCTGCAGCAGAAGAAAGACCAATAGAGACACTGATAGGACCTATCAGGGTTTGTGCATAATAAAGATTGGCAACGATAAGACCACATGCGGATGCTAACACAAACATAATCCAGTTTGAAATTCGTTTAGCCCCAATAATTTGATTCGTTTTCATATTAATCCTCCCCATTTTCATTTTTTATTTGTCTGGCCGTCAAGCAATATTCAGTGCAGCCATCGTAATAAATACTAAACGTTTAGTTTAGTAATTCATGTTTAAATAATATACTGAACGTATAGTTTTTATTGATAAAGGGGAGGATTCGAATGAATGCCAAAAGAGGACGTCCACGTAATGTTGAAACGCAAAAGTCTATCCTTTCTGCTGCATATGACTTGTTGTTGGAAAATGGCCTTGGAACAGTCACTGTAGAGAAAATTGCTGAGCGGGCAGGGGTTAGTAAAGCCACCATTTATAAATGGTGGACCAACAAAGCAGACGTTGTTATGGATGGCTTTCTAGCTGCTGCTGCGGCAAGACTACCGGTTCCCGATACGGGTACAGTATTTAATGACATACTTATCCATGCCACTAGTTTAGCTCGGTTTTTGACTAGTCGGGAAGGTAAAATTATAAAGGAGCTGATTGGTGAAGGGCAATTGGATTCAGGATTGGCGGAGGCATATCGGACCAGATACTTCCATCCTCGCCGGATTGAGGCAAAGCAGCTTTTGGAACGGGGGGTTCAGCGAGGGGAATTGCAGGGAAATCTCGATCTCGATTTAAGTATTGATCTCATTTACGGACCAATTTTCTAGTGATAGGTGGAAATTTGGATGATGTTTATGTTGAAAATTTAGTAAAATATTCATTTACAGGAATTAATTCAATTTGAATAGATACCCTAATCTTACCATCGGACGTTTTTTGGAGTAACGAAAAAGCGCAATTTCTCAATTTTAATGCTGATAAATTGCGCTTTTTTTATTTTGGAATTTCCTTAACGTCGTAAATTCGCGTTTTGCTGGTGGTACCCTAATTTGAAAGATTAATTCTATTTTAGTGCTAACGGGGCAGTATTTTTGAATAAATTGGCTTATTTTACGAGACTTTTTATAACTAAAGCAGAGCGTTAAATACATAAAATTAAATTGAATTTGATTTACGAAAATTATAAATTACAAAGGAATAAACCATTATGAAATATCTTAAATTCTTTATTTATCAGTTCATATTAATTGGTTGTTTGATGTATATAAATTTTTATGCTGATAAGTACCTTAGTCTTCCTTTTACAAAAGTAGATATACTAGGCGTTGCTCTTGGTATTTTACAAATACCTTTTTTAATATTGATTTTTAAATTTCGCTCACGTTTTAGTTCTATAAGTAAAATTTCTAGATACTTTTTAACACTACTTTCTGGATTATTAGCTATATTTGTTGTCGGAATGATGTTGGGACAAGTCTTACCAGGATTATTGAACTAACGCATGCTGTATAAGAATTCCTAAAGGTTGTCGAATTTAAATGCCTCTATTTCTTCTGTATTTGTGGCAATATTTACAGCTTTAGAGTTTTATTATATTGCTTTTTATTTATTTGCAAACTACTTTTCCATTCAATGAAGTAGTTTTTTTATTTATTTAAAGATAGTTTATTAGAATTTGATTAAGCATCATTAGGAACAAATTAGTAAAAAAATATTTATAAGATGAACAGTCAAATTATTACAAAAAATACTAGTTAGAATCATTTATTATTATTGAATAAATAGTTATATGTGATAATGTTAACAGTAAGGATATCTATTTAGAAATACGGCTTAAGGAGAGATTCATATTTAAATGAACGTTTTTGACTTAAAGGCTTTTTTTACAGAAGAACATTTTTTACATCTTATTCAACAATACAAAGATTATGGTCCATTAGTTGGAATATCAATCCCTTTTATTGAAGCAATTTGTCCAATATTACCTTTGGTCATTTTTGTATTTGCTAATGCAGCAGCATTTGGTCCTTTATTAGGTTTTTTATATTCATGGATTGGTTCTTGCTTAGGTTCCATTTTACTATTCTATGTTGTTAGAAAATTTGGTCAGAAACGATTTTTTTCATTTGTAAGTAAGCATAAGAAAGTAGAGTCATCAATAGGGTGGATTGAAAAAAGGGGATTTGGTCCAATTTTTATTATGTTTGCATTTCCGTTTTCACCATCTTTTTTAATAAATATAGTAGCTGGTTTGTCACGCATTAAAATATCACAATTTCTAATCGCATTAGTACTTGGAAAGTTTACTATGATTGCGATGATTAGTTATTTAGGGAAAGATTTAACTTCAGTGTTTCAAAACCCGATTAAAGCATTGTACATAGGAATTTTTATATTAGTATTATGGATTGTTGGAAAAGTGATTGAGAAACGTATGGACCTCAAAGAACAAACAACAGAGAAAAAGAGTGCGTCTCAGTCATCTGATGAGCAATAATGCATTATGATTCAGAGAGGGAGAGAGCAACTTTATGCTAAGAAAAGAAGTATTTGACTGGGGAAAAGCGATCATTATTGGGATCGCCATTGCTTTTATTGTAAGGACGTTCTTATTTTCTACATATGTAGTTGATGGAGAATCAATGATGCCAACTTTAAAGGATGGAAACTTACTAGTTATAAATAAATTTGGATATGAAATTGGTGATATTAACAGATTTGACGTAATTGTATTTCATGCAAATAAGCAAGAAGATTATGTTAAACGTGTCATTGGTTTACCTGGTGATTCAATTGAATATAAAGATGATCAACTTTATATTAACGATAAAAAATGGAATGAACCATATTTAAATGATTATAAAAGTTCTTTAAAAGGAACACCTTTTACAGCTGATTTTAATTTAAACGAAGTCACAGGTAAAACAAAAGTTCCACCAGGCTATGTTTTTGTTGAAGGGGACAATCGACCAAAAAGTTATGACAGTCGTTTGTTTGGATTTGTAAAAATTGATAAAATTGTAGGGAAGGTCGATCTACTTTATTGGCCACTTTCAAGTTTGAATACGAATTTTAACAAATAAGCTCCTTATGGGGGCTTTTCTTATTAGGTACACATTTAAACACTTTTTTACTAAACAACAACCATTATTCTACTACATTAAGGAGGGGAAAATATGTCGTTTCAATTTATATTAGGACGTGCAGGAAGTGGAAAAACGCATCATATTTTAAATGAAATTACAGATAGATTAAAGAATGAAACAAAAAATATTATCTTTATTGTACCTGACCAAATGACCTTTCAGATGGAATATGAATTAGTTAAAAGGCAGGAAAAAAAAGCAATTATTAATTCCCAAGTTTTTAGTTTTACTCGATTAGCTTGGAAGGTTCTACAAGAAACAGGTGGAATCAGTCGGATTCATATTGGTGAAATTGGAATTTCTATGATTCTTCGAAAGATTATTGAGGAAAAGAAAGAAGAATTGAAAGTATTTCATCACGTTGCTGATCGACAAGGATTTTATAAGGAACTAACAGGTCTTATTGCTGAGTTTAAAGGTTTTCAAGTTTCTTCAGATGAATTATCTTCTGTTATTTTACAAATGGAGCAAGATTCATCAAAGGATCATATCTTTATTCAACAAAAGATAAATGATATTCAAATAGTTTTTGATGCTTTTAATACATATATGAAAGATAAGTATCTTGATTCAGAAGACTATTTAAATTTGTTGATTCAAGAATTACCTAAAAGTGATTATATAAAAGACAGTATTATTTATATTGATGGATATTATGACTTGGCACCTCAAGAGCGAAATGTAGTTGAAGAGCTAATGAGATATTGTAGTGAAGTAAATTTCTCTCTAACAATCGACCGGCCTTATGATGATTTTTTACCACATGAACTAAATTTATTTTATAAACCAGCGCTTCTATATCAACAAATTAAAGAGATTGCTTTAAATACAAAGCAAACAATAGAGCAACCTGTTATTTGTCATCATAACTTTAGAAATCAATCCAATGATTTGAAGTATTTCGAAACAAATTTTGACAACAGACCAGTTAAGCCTTCGTTCGAATCAGAAGGAATTAAGATTATGTCGGCATCTAATCGTCGTGCCGAAGTAAATGGTATTGCCAAAGATATTATGAATAAGGTACGTGATCAAGGATACCGATATCGTGATATAGCCATTTTCTTAAGAAATGGAGATTCATATTCACATTTGATTTCAACTATTTTTCATGCTTACCAAATACCCATTTTTATAGAAGAAAAGCGTTCAATGCTAACGCATCCATTATTTACGTTTTTACAAGCTACTTTCGATATCATTCAAAAAAATTGGAGATATGAATCAGTTTTCAATGCGTATAAAACGGAATTAGTTTATCCATTCGAAAGTAATCGTGATAAGAATCGTGAACAGCTTGAGTTATTTGAGAATTATTGCATAGCGTACGGTAAGCAAGGAAAAAGGTGGACGATTGAAGAGCCATGGAAGTATCGAAAGTATCGCTCAACTGAGGGTATTGATAGAGGGATAACAAATGAAGAGTTAGAATTCGAGGCATTAATCAATTCAGTAAGAGATTTATTAGTAAAGCCAATACTTACATTTCAAAGCAATCTAAAGCAAGCAAAAAATGCGAGAGAAATGTGTGTAGCTTTGTATGAATTTGTTGAATCACTAGATATTTCAAGGAAGCTTCAACGTTTAAAGGATGATGCTGAAAATCGCTCCAATTTAATTGAAAGCAAAGATCATGAGCAAGTTTGGAAAGGGTTTATTCAACTTTTAGATGAATGTGTTGAATTAATTGGAGAAGAAAAGCTGTCTCGTAAAACATTTTTTGAAATTCTTCAAACTGGTTTTCAATCACTTCAATTTGCGAATGTTCCTGCATCATTAGATCAAGTAAACATAGCTGATTTTGATCATTCAAGATTACAAAATGTAAAGTGTGCTTATATCATTGGTGTAAATGAAGGGGTTATTCCAAGAAAGGCTAGTGAAGACGGTCTATTAGGCGATACTGCCCGAGAGTTTTTACAATCATTCGGTGTTGAAGTAGCACCAACAAGTAAGCACCAATTATTTGTAGAAAATTTTAATATCTATACTGGAATTAATCGAGCAAGTCATGAGTTAATCATTAGTTATCCGTTAGCAAGTGATGATGGGAAAAGTCTTGCCCCATCAAGTCTCATTCAAAGGATAAAATCGATTTTTCCAACTATACATCAACGATTTGAAAGTGGAGACTTAACATTTAGTTCCGTAGAAGAACAGCTAGCATCTATTACAAATTATGGTACAGCGTTAACGAATTTAGTTTCTCAGCTTCAAGTTTGGTCGACTAAGGAAACTGAAACGAATATGGATTTATGGTGGACGCTTTATAATGTCTTACGAGAAAATACTGATTCAAAAGATAAACTGTATAAAGTCATAAGTAGTGTAATGTATAACAATGTTGCGACAGATCTTGGAGAAGATTTAAGTACAGAATTATATGGGGAAGAATTGAGTGGATCGGTATCACGAATCGAACTTTTCCATCAATGCGCATATGCCCATTTTGCACGTTATGGTCTAAAGCTACAAGAACGTGAAATTTATAAGTTTGAATCATTTGATATGGGTCAATTATTCCACAGTGCTTTAACAATTATTGGAGAGAATCTTTTACAGACCGGGAAAAGCTGGAGTAGTTTAACAGCTTCAGAATGTGATGAATTAGCAGCAAAAGTAGTAGATGAAATCTCTCCAAAGTTTCAACGTGAGATTTTGCTAAGTACGAATCGATATATGTTTTTAAAGAAAAAAATGAAGGATGTTATTGCTAAAGTATCCTCGATTTTAAGTCAACAAGAGCATGCAGGTAAATTCGTTCCTGTTGCTTTAGAAGTACCATTTGGTATGGGTAAACAGTTGAATTCTTATGAACTTCCGATTGATGGAAAGAGAAGAATGGTATTAAATGGCCGTATTGACCGAATTGATAAAGCAACAAGTGAAAAAGGCGATTACTTACGAATTTTGGATTATAAATCAACGAAAAAGGAATTAAAATTATCAGATGTTTACTACGGACTTGCTTTACAGCTACTAACTTATTTAGATATAGCTGTCGCAAATTCAACAACATTACTTGGAAAACATGCGGACCCGGCTGGTATTCTTTATTTCCATGTTCAAAATCCGATTGTTAAAGTTAAAAATAATATCGAATTTGATGAAATTCAGGATGAGATCTTTAAAAAGTTTAAAATGAATGGATTACTTTTAGAAGATCGTGAAAGTAATACGTTAATGGATGAAGCATTAATTCAAGATGGAAGCTCTTCAAAAATTGTGCCGATTAGGCTTAAAAAAACTGGAGAGTACATGGCAAAATATTCAAAAACGGTAAAACCCGAACAATACCCAATGATGACGAATTATATAAAGCAAAAATTTACTGAAGCTGGTCAGCAAATATACAACGGGTTTGTAGAAGCAAATCCATATCAACAAAAAGATAAAATACCATGTACATATTGCTCGTACCAATCAGTATGTCAATTTGATGCAAATGTAAAAGGAAATGAATATCGTGTTCTACCTCCTTTAGAAGATAGTGAAGCATTACAAAAAATGATTGAGGTGGTGAACAAAGATGAGTAAAGAAGAAAATAACGCAAGTAAAACAACTTGGACAGTTGACCAGCAAAAAGCGATTGATTTCGAAGGGTCAGATATTCTTGTAGCCGCTGCTGCTGGTTCTGGAAAGACGGCTGTTCTTGTTGAACGAATAATTCAAAAAATCATTCGTGATGAAAATCCAATAAATGTTGATGAATTACTTGTTGTTACTTTTACAAAAGCAAGTGCCCAGGAAATGAAAGAAAGGATCGGGATTGCATTAGAGAAACAACTTGTAAATAATCCTGAATCCGATCATTTGAGGAAACAAGCTTCTTTGTTAAATAAAGCTTCAATCTCAACCATTCACTCTTTTTGTACTGAAGTCATTCGGTCAAATTACTATATGGTAGAATTAGATCCAAACTTCCGTACTGCAGAAGAAATTGAGATTCAATTACTGATGGATGAAGTGTTAGAAGAGCTGATGGAGTCAGAATACAGTGATGAATCTAATTTAGTCTTCTTTGATTTAGTTGATCGATATACTAGTGATCGAGATGATAATGATTTACCAAAATTAATATTAAAGCTATATCGTCATGCAATTTCTAACCCAAACCCAAGTGAGTTTTTAAATGCATTCATTCATCAGTATAATGTAGTCGGTAAACCAGTTGATGAGATCCCTTTTATTCAGGAACTTAAGAAATTTATTCAAAATGATATGATTGCTTGTATAAACACTTATAAACAAGCATTGGATATAATAGAAAGTCCTGATGGTCCTATTAAGTATGCTGATGTGTTTAAAGAGGAGTATGGTAATTTAGAATGTTTATTCCATGCCTCAGAAAAATCATGGGAAGAAATTAATGTTGGTCTACAAAAAATAGTATTTAATCGATTACCCACTATTAAAAAGACAGAGGGAGATCAACAGAAAAAGGAATTAGTAGCGAATTTCCGAAAAGATGTTAAAAAGAAGATTGAAGATATACGAGATAAGTATTTTAATCGAAGTATCGACGTTCAATTAAAACAAATAAGTGAATTAAAACCTTTAGTTGAAAAGTTAATTGAACTTGTTAATCGTTTTATCGTGTTATTTAAAGAAGCAAAATTAGAAAATGGAATTTTAGATTTTAATGATTTAGAACACTATGCACTTGAAATTTTAAAGGAAAAAGACGAAAAAGAATTAGTACCTTCATCGGTTGCAAGAGTATACCAAGAAAAATTTAACGAAGTGTTAGTTGACGAATACCAGGATACGAACTATGTACAAGAATCGATTTTAAGATTAATTACAAAGGGCACGGGAGCTTCTGGTAATCTTTTCATGGTTGGAGATGTTAAGCAATCAATCTATCGCTTTCGATTAGCAGAACCACAGCTATTTATAAATAAATACAATTTATATGAAAAAGAGAAAAATGAAAGAACTGGTTTAAGAATCGATCTATCTAAAAACTTTAGAAGTAGAGCGGAAGTATTAGATGCAACCAATTTTATATTTCAACAAATTATGGGAAGAGAAATTGGTGGAATTGAGTATGATGAAGATGCGATGTTAAAGCTAGGTGCGAGCTATCCTGAATACTCAGATTGCGCTGCTGAATTAATCTTATTAACGAATTCCGATGAAGAAGAAAATGAGCCTGAGTTCAGTGAACAAGAAGATGATGATCTTGTTGAAGAAAGGCTTGAACAAATTGAGGCACGGTACGTAGCAAGAAGAATAAAGGATTTAGTTGAAAGTGAATATTTAGTAACGGAAAAGACTGGTGAAATGAGGCCAGTAAAATATAATGATATTGCTATTTTAGGCCGTTCTTTATCGAATGCAGATTTGTATATCGAAGAATGCAAAGCGCTAGGTATACCATTATATGCTGAGAAATCAAAGGACTTATTTCAAACAATCGAAGTGGCCGTCTTTTTAAATTTACTAAAGCTAATCGATAATACGATTCAAGATATTCCACTTGCATCTGTCCTACGTTCTCCAATTGTCGGACTTTCCGAACCGGAATTAACGATGATTAGACTTAATCATAAAAATGGCTCCTTTTACGATGCATGTCAAGATTATCTAAATAATTATGAAAACCGTCATAAACCTCTTTCAATTAAATTAGTAAATTTCTTTGCACAAATAAAGGAATGGAAACGACTCGTTAAAAGGGAGACACTTTCAATCTTTATTTGGAAGGTATTAAAGGAATCTACCTACTATGACTTTGTCGGAGGCTTACCAGGAGGTAAACAAAGGCAAGCAAATTTAATTACGATATTTGATCGCGCTAAAGCGTTAGAAGAATCAAATTATAGAAGTCTATTTCAGTTTTTAAGATTTTTAGATCGTATGCAAGAAAGAGATGAAAAGCTAGATGAGGTTCGTATTTTAAGTGATCAAGAAAATGTCGTTCAAATGATGACAATCCATAAAAGTAAGGGATTAGAGTTTCCTGTCGTGTTTGTGGTGAATACATCTAAGCAATTTAATATGCAGGATTTAAGAGCAAAATTCATTTTACAAAAGGAATTAGGTTTAGGTATGAATTTTGTACATCCCGCGTATCGTACGACTAATACAACTCTTTTGAAGGAAACAATCAAGCGTAAGGAGCAAGAAGAGTTAATTTCCGAGGAGTTACGAATTCTTTATGTTGCATTAACTCGTGCAAGAGAAAAGCTTATTTTAGTAGGTAAAGTAAATGATGCACAAAAAATGATTGAACGGTGGAAGGAAGTTGAAAACCATAAGGAGTGGCTACTGCCATTAAACATTATTAGTGGTGCTAAAAGTTATCTTGATTGGATTGGTCCTTCTATTATTCGTCATGATTCTAGTAATGCAATTAGACTTGAAGATGATTTGTGGCATACAGATAATGAAATTCAGTTTTACCCATGTCGCTGGAATTATTCAATTGTAGATGCTTCTACCATTCAAACATTGGAAGCTTACGAAGTAGAAAATAATAAAGTCGAAGTATTTCAAGCTTTCCAGGCAAAGGAACCGATTCAAATTAACAATGATGAGCTTCAGGAAAAATTAGAGAATCAATTAAACTGGCAATATCATCATAGACAATCAACGCTATTTCGACCTAAACAATCTGTTACTGAATTAAAAAGAAAAATGCAAGAGGAAGATCCATATCGTCAAAGTTTTACAGCGACTAAAACAAAAGATTTTCCACTTGAAAGACCGAAATTTATGTCAGAACAAAAAATGAACTCAGCTGAAAAAGGTACTGCCACCCATGCTGTTATGCAAAATTTGGATTATCAATCTGTTTCATCTCATGAAGACATCATAAATCAGATAAATAGTATGGTTTTAAAAGAATTAATTACCCAAGAGCAAGGGAAAGCAGTTAATAGCTTGGAGATTTTTGAATTCTGTCAATCACAGCTTGGTCAATTAGTGGCAAACTCAAATCAAAATCTGCGCGAAGTACCATTTAGTTATGGTGTTTCGACAAATGAAATTTATAAAGATTGGGAAGATGAAGAGGAAGTTGTATTAATCCAAGGGATCATTGATTTACTTTTAATTGATGGAGACGAGGTTATATTAATTGATTATAAAACCGATCGAACTGGTGCATTTGCAACAAGCGATGCATTAAAACAAGAAGCAATTAGAAGATATGGAGTTCAACTCGATCTTTATTCAAAGGCTATTGAAGCGGGTATGGATAAACTGGTTAAAGCTAAATATCTTTACTTTTTCGATGGTAGTCATATTGTAGAGTTATAAAAAAGCGATGCGTTTTGCATCGCTTTTTTGTATTATAAAGTCGCTACTTCATTTTGATCTACTAAATCAGCATCTAAAGTATTGGTTGCACTTGCACCGTTAAATGCAACTGGTAGGAATCCAGTATTACCTGAACCTGAGCCGAAATATGATTTTGTTTGTGTTTTTGGTGAGATATTATTAAGATCTCCTGTATTTATATTTCCTTCATTGCTTGTAATAACAATTGCACCAAGAAATGTTGGCATGAAATCTTCTCCTTTCTTAATCGTTTATTTTTGGTTCTGATGTTTCTTCTTTTCGTCTTGTTACTACAGGTACTGTAGGTACAGTTGGTACTACTGTGTGTACTGGAACTACAGGTGCTACTGGTGCTACAGTATGTGGCGTTACTACTGGAGAAACTGGTTGAACAAGTACATCAGAATGATAAGGTTGCATCGTCTGTGTCAGGATTGGCTGCATTAGTTGGGAAAAAGTAGGTTGAGTATGAATACCTGGAGTTTGGTAATGTATAGTAGGTGTTGTGATAAAATGGCGTATTTGATGTACTCGAGATAACATTTTAGCATCATGAATTGAGCCAATAATGGAAGCGCTGGCTGAGCTTATAGCATTATAATTAATCGAACCAACTTGGATTGTTGGGTTAAGGTTTACTCGATTTAAATTTACATTAGGAACATATGGAAGATGTTTTGGAATAACTTTAAACAGTGGATAGATTTCAAAAACATCACTCTTTACATCTGGAAACACATTTCCTTCTTCTTGAAGAGCGAGAGCATTTGACTCTGCATTTATTGAAAATGCATCCCCAAATTGCAAAATGCTTGAAAATAGTACTGTATTTACATCATATCTTCCTACAGCGGCTAAACGAAATCTTGGATCTATTTTAAACATTAACTTACAGATAAAGGTACAAATGGTCCAATAATTAATGATTCTGGTGGCGTGTCAAAGATAGAGGATAGTGAAATATTATGAGCATCTCCAACTAAAAATAATGAAGATGAAGAAATAGCTGTAAATTTTATTTCATCTACCTGTAAATTGCAATTCGTTACATTTAAATTCATCCTTTATTCTCCTTTCCAATATTATGTGGTAAGTTCTGTAAAAACGCACTATAGGCTGTTCGAATATCTCTTAACATGTGTAAAACGACTTCTTCAGAGTATCTGAGTGGATTATCAGCGAAGTTTGGTTTATTTTTATATAAATCAATATAGTAAGGAATCCTAATATCCATTTGATTTCGAATATCATCGATCATCATTTGACGATAATAATCATCTACAGCAACTCTAAGCTCTGATTCTAACTTGAGAATGGTTTCTAATGCTTCTTCCTTTAAATGGAAGTGAATTCGATCTTCTATATATGATTTCAAGGCTTTCATATTATTGTCAGGTTTAATATCAATTTGCTGGTTTTCCACTGTTAAATCATCAAATGTAGGAGCTTGAAGGGGATTCAGCCCTATTGTTAAAGTACCATTTAAATTTTCTACTTTTAATTGGTCAAATTTATATTCAATTTTATCAATTTTTGTCTCAGGTCTTTGAGAAAGTTCCAGAACAGTAGCCTCAAGCTGAACTACTTTAGCTTTTAATTGTTCAATTATTTGGGACTGTTCATATAGTAATTGCTCAATTTGAGTCTGTCGTAATTCTAGTTGATTCATAGAATTCCCTCGCTTTCAATTTGCTACAGGAATAAAATTATGTTTCTTGCGAGGTTTGAACGATTTGACCTGGTTCAGAAAGTGGTGGTGCTGCTTCTGAATAATCTCCAGTATTATTCGTGATCGTTCTTGCATTTATATGTCCTGTTGTACCAATTTGAAAAACAGATGAGTTTACGATCCCACCGGTTTTTAGCTGATTAATAATAATTGTTTGATGTATATATATATTCAAACGACACCCTCCTTTACATGTTGCCAACCATTGGTTGATCAACTTGGTCTTGATCATATACTGTCGAAATACTTTTATTGTTATAGACTGTTACATTATCACCTGTATTAAACGAACCAGCACCGGCATACGTTTGAGCACTACTTTTAGGTATGATATTATATGCATCACCCACGTTAACTACAGCGCTACTACCGATACTGACGATATTAATTACTCCAACATAAGCAGGCATGACTGTACACCCTTTGTTCTTTTATGATTATGTATTATATGGCCATTTAACCTAAAACGTGATTGTAGACTATATATTGTTAAGAGTATTAATTTTAATAATAGGAAGAAAAGGGTGAAGGGGAAAATAAAAAGAGATTAGATATCTTATTCTATAAAAAAAATACTAGCTGCAATTAGAATAAACTAATCGCAAGCTAGCTATCAGGCTCTCCTTTTAGAAGAGGTAAAGGTCGAGATCATATTCATTAGCCTGTCCAATTCCTGGCTACATAAAACTGTTTTCTTGTTCGTAAAGCCATATCGTCCCGCATAATATACCATTCGGGCCCGTTTTTTCTCTATAACATGAAGCAGCAATTTAGTCACCAACTTTGTTCAAGAATAGGGAATTATGTCTAGGTCTCACGATGTATGTAATGCTATTATACAAAATCATTTTCATATGAGAAGTCATTCGCTAAAAGAAGTGTAAAACTTACAAAATACTACAATATTCATCTGCATTCCATCTTGGGATAGTGGAAATTGAAAGGTTTTTGTAGGATAAACTATACGGGCTGTCGAATTGTAAGGAGCTATAGATGATATTGAATTTATTTTCGACAGTAGATTACAATCCTAGATTAATATAATTTATGATTTTTAAAAATGAATATTATGTCATGCTTTTTATAACGGTTAATAGGTATAAAATCACAGCTTGTATTTTGAACAATTTGTGAATTTTTTAAAATCTTTTCCATTTCCATTTCATCTACATTTTTCCTTATTCCAGCACTTATGTTATGATTATTTAGAATATATAGTTGGGAGGAAATGAAATGATTCACTTACATATTACATCGTGGGTAATCGCTATTATTTTAGCTTTATTTGTTGGGCATGGATACAAAAATGGTTGGAATGTGAAAGTTGCCCATATGATTTTACGTCTTTTATATTTCGTTATTCTAGGAACTGGACTGTATTTATTTATTCATATTTCTAATAAAGAAAATATGCCGTCTAATATGATGATGCTTTACAACATTAAAATGACACTTGGTATTCTTATGTTAGGTGTGTTTGAATATTTCACAGTGTCTTCTAAGAAACATCGTAAAATGGTTGTTCCTGCAACGATCTTTACAGTATTTATTTTAGCTTTATTATATTTAGGATTTAGATTACCACAAGGTTTTCACTTCTTTGCTTAATAAAAAAACTGTCACAAATTTCTTGTGACAGTTTTTTGTATTTATGAAAGTTGAGTTAATAGGTATCGGTTACCTGTTGCTTTCGTAAGTTCAAATCGATGGTTCTGTTCATCAGTTGAAATTCTAAATTGGTGATATACTGAACAAACAAGTTCTCCATTATCAAATACGATGAAATTTACACCTTCTGAAGGTGAACCTTCGGGTTGAAAAGAAAGGAAGTTATGACAGTACAAGCAATCGTATAGGGAAAAACTATGCGTATTTAGTAGGTAAGCTAAAGTATAAAATGATTCATCGCTCAAATTTTTCAATAGTGAATCGAAGCTATATAAAAGCTTTCTTTGAATACGAAGGATATCGCCATTTTGTAATTTTTTCTTTTTGGAATACTGAATAAGAAAATTACCATTTTTTAAAGAAGCAGGAACCCACTCTTCATTTATATAAACTTCAAAATCTTCATCGATAAGATCCTCAAGTAAAAATGCCTCATCAGTTTCATCATCGAAAAAGACCCATTCATCATTTATTTCTTCAATTGCTCCAATAGTAAAAGCGCGAGGTTGCTTTTGAAATAATTGTGATCGGTGCTTAAATTGCATTAAGTAACCTCCAGTTACAAGCGTTCTGCTGTTCATTGTTTAATTACATAGGTTCAAGTGAAAAGTAGTTATTCGGACATTTTATTGAATCATAAAATGAAGTATCTAATAGAATCTTTTTTCGTTCGAACCTTTTTTTGAATCTCGAATATTGTTTAAATGGATTAAAAATTTTACTCTATTTTCCGACCGGTATTAGGATTTATAAATCATAATAGCTGCGTTTATTTTGATTTTAATAAAGCTGCTACTTTTTTCATTTATTGACATAACTTAACTATTTTATAACTATGCAAAAATTAAAAAAACGTATGGACAAATAATGATAAGTTACAAACTTTTTTTGAGGATTAACGCACCTATTTTTAAATACAATAATACGATATAGAATTAACTTTAGTTTTATAGGGAAATAGCCCAGAAAGGAGAAAAAAGCATGTGCGGTATAACTGGGTGGGTAGATTTTCAAAATGATTTATCCAATGTAAATTCAGTCACGAAAAAAATGGCTGAAACATTGTCTAAACGAGGTCCAGATGATACGAATATTTGGTCGTCGAATCATTGTAGTTTTGGCCACAAACGATTAGTTGTAGTAGATCCAGTAGGCGGAAAACAACCGATGCGTAAGACGAAAGGTAACTTCACTTATACGCTTTGCTACAATGGTGAATTGTATAATACTGAGGATATTAGAAAAGAACTTTTAAAGAGAGGCTACACGTTTCAAGGGCATTCAGATACTGAGGTTCTACTTACAAGCTATATTGAGTGGAAGGAAGCATGTGTAGACAAATTTAACGGAATATTTGCTTTTGCAATCTGGGATGAAGAAAAGGAAAGTCTATTCATTGCAAGAGACCGATTAGGTGTTAAACCTCTTTTTTATAAAGAAGACTATAAAAGATTATTATTCGCTTCGGAAGTAAAGGCAATTTTAGCAAACCCTGGAGTAAAGGCTGAATTAACTGAAGAAGGGCTCTCAGAAGTATTTGGACTCGGACCATCTCGTACGCCTGGAAATGGTGTTTTTGATGGGATTAAAGAACTCCGTGGTGGTCATGCTATGACATTCTCAAGAAATGGACTTAAAATATGGAAATATTGGGATGTTAAAAGCGATATACACACAGACTCAGTTGATGAAACGATTGAAAAAGTACGTTTTTATGTTGAAGATGCAATCGTAAGACAATTGGTTTCCGATGTGCCTTTATGTACGTTCTTATCAGGTGGAGTGGATTCTAGTACGATCACAGCAATCGCTGCTAATCATTACGCTAAAGAAGGAAAAGGACAATTAACCACTTATTCAATCGATTATGAAGAAAATGATAAATATTTTACATCAAGTGTATTCCAACCAAATTCAGATGCACCTTGGATTGAGTTAATGTCTTCAACATTTAATACAAATCATCAAAGATGTGTTATTACAAACGAAGAATTGGTTCAATATTTAGACGAAGCTACAGAGTGTCGTGATCTTCCAGGAATGGCGGATGTCGATTCTTCATTATTATGGTTTTGCCAAAAAATTAAACAAAACTTTGTAGTAGGTTTATCAGGAGAATGTGCTGATGAAATTTTTGGTGGATATCCTTGGTTTCACCGAGAAGATGATTTAAACAGACCAGCATTTCCTTGGATGAGATCTACAGAACTTCGTCAAAAGCTTTTAAAAGACGAATGGAGTAAGAAATTGAATTTAGCTCAGTACGTTCAAGACCGATACAACGAGACTGTAAAAGAAACGCCAATCCTTGAAGGAGAAAGTCCTTTAGAGGCTAAAAGAAGACAACTGTTTTATTTAAATCGTCAATGGTTTATGTCGCAATTATTAGATCGAAAAGATCGGATGAGTATGGGAGCGAGCCTTGAGGTGCGTGTTCCTTTTGCAGATCACCGGCTTGTCGAATATGTATGGAATATCCCTTGGGAGCTTAAAATGTATGGAGATCGTGAAAAAGGTATCTTAAGAAAATCACTTGAAGGTCTGTTACCAGATGATATCTTATACCGCAAAAAAAGCCCGTATCCAAAGACGCATAATCCAGAATATACAAAATTAGTTGTTCAAAAATTAAAAGAAGCTTTAAAAGATAAAAGCTCAGCTCTATACGAGTTTCTTGATAAAGAGCAATTAAATAGTTTAGTTGAAAGTGAAGGAAAAGCATTTCAAGTTCCATGGTACGGACAATTAATGTCTGGACCTCAATTACTAGCTCATTTATATCAAATTCATGTTTGGTTTAAAAAATTCAATATTAATGTGAAAGCTTAAATTATAGGGGTGATTATTTCACCTCTATTTTTTGTATGTATAAATGAAGAAGCTGGGGCGTGGGGGTTACTGCAAATAAAAAGTTGGAAAGTGCAATTAAAAATTCGATAACTGCAAATAAAAAGTTTGAAAGTGCAAATAAAAGGCGAGAGCTGCAAATAAAAAGTTAGAAAACGCAATTAAAAACTTGATAATTGCAATTAAAAAGCCCGTAAATGCAAATAAACAGGTCAAGCCATTAATATTGTGTAAAATAAAAATCCAATGTTTTCAACTGTTTTTTTAGCTACTAAAATTTAATCATGTTTAAGAAGAGTATGGGGGCGGATGAATTTTTCGTGACCGTACTCTTTTTAATGCATTAAGCTTCTTTTGGGGTTTTATTTAAATATTTTCTGTTTCCAGGATCTAATCTCTCCTGACAATCCATTAGGACTGCGCCAATCAGTCGAAAGGCTGATTGTGTATTTGGGAAGATTCTGATGACACTCTCTCTTCTTCGAATTTCGGAGTTTAGTCTCTCTAGGTTGTTTGTTGTTCTTAATTTTTTGTGATAATCAATATGCTCGTTCATAAATTGGATCGAATCCTCAAACCCTTCGTCTAGACACTCAAGTAAATTTTTAAAAGCTTTTTGTTCATCGTATTTCTGCATAAATTCGGCTTTTAAACTTCTTGCTTCTTCTGGTTCTTCGGCATCAAAAATCCTTAGTAAAAGATGCTTAGCCTCTTCTGAATTCTTCTTTGGCATATGATCGAAAAGATTCTTCTTGAAGTGGAATGTGCAACGCTGCCAGCTTGACCCAACAAATGATTCGCCAATCGCAGCTTTTAGGCCCTTATGTGCATCTGAAATAATTAGTTTTGGAGATTGGAATCCACGAGATTTTAAGTGTTCGAAAAATTGGTTCCATCCAACCTTTGATTCTCCATGATTGATATTTAAACCAATAATCTCTCTTTTATTGTCTGCATTTACACCGATTGCGATATAAACAGTTTTTGATACAATTCGATGATGTTCGCGGACTTTTATATACATTGCATCTACATAGACATACTTGTAGTACATGATGTTTAAAGGACGATTTGCCCACTCATTGACGATTGGATCTAGTTTCTTTGTAATCGTTGAGACAAAAGATTTTGATACAGTCTCTCCACAAAGCTGTTCAACAACCTTGGTTACCTTTCTAGTCGAAACGCCATTGACAACCATCTCCATCATGGAAAGAACAAATGCCTGTTCTACACGGCTATACTTTTCAAAAAGAGAGGTAGAGAATTGACCATTTCTCGTTCGTGGTACAGTTAATTTGATCTTACCGATGGACATCATAAAATCACGTTCATAATAACCATTACGGTAATCAGCACGCCCTTCAGTACGCTCATATGCCTTTGCGTTTAAGTAGTCTTCACGCTCTTTTTCCATGAATTCATTTAATACTAATACAAGTGTAGATTTCAATACCGAGTCTAAGTCAGAATTAAGTACCTGGTCTTTTAAATTATCTAGATTTAGTGTAAGATTGATTTGAGTCATTATTTATTCCTCCAATACAAGATTTTCTTCGCCGAAAACATTGTATCATGGAATAGATATGACTCATTTTCTTTTTACACAATTATATGGGCACAACCAATAAACATTAATTTCCTTTAGTCTTTAATAAGATTTCAATGGAATATAGCAATAAACAGATTGGAAGCAAGCACCTATAGTGAAAATCAATGCTCTTTTTACAAAAAATCTTATATTCAATAAAATATTTTTGCCACCACTTACATTTAAAGAAATGCATGGAGTCTCGGTTTCAAATGAATAGCGAGAACAAACAAATAAAAAACCTAGTCATATTTAACGACTAGGTTTTTAAAAATCTAATAATCATTTTGCAATGCGTCTCTTCCTTCTTCTCCAGTGCGGATTTTAATCGCGTTTTCAATAGGGTATACAAATATTTTTCCATCCCCAGGTTTTCCTGTTTTTAACACTCTTTTTGCTTCATCGATTACAGCTTGAACAGGTACATCACATACGACGATTTCAACTTTTATTTTTTCGTGTAAATTGATTGTTCGTTTTTTTCCTCGATACACTTCCGTATAGCCTGATTGCATTCCACATCCTAAAACGTTCGTTACAGTCATTCCTGTGATTCCTATCTTTGAAAGTGCATCTTTTAAAACATCAAATTTATCTGGTCGAGTAATGATTTCAATTTTTGTTAATTTTGCAGTCATTTTTATCCCTCCTTATATACTTGCGTCGTGATATGCTTTTTCTCCATGAATACTTAAGTCAAGGCCGAGGTTTTCTTCCTCTTGATCGACTCGAATACGGATGAAAAAGCCTATAACTTTCACAATTAAAAAGGTAAGAACTCCTGCAAATAGATAGGTTGCTAAGATAGCGAGTAGTTGTTTCCAAAGAAGTGATATGTCACCGTAAAAAAGTCCATTTGCACCAGCGCTATTTACTGATTTTGTGGCGAATAATCCTGTTGCAATAGCTCCCCATGTTCCACCGATTCCGTGACAACCGAATGCGTCTAAAGCATCGTCATATCCGAATTTATATTTTAAGTATGTTACTGCTAAAAAGCATATGACTCCACCTGAAAATCCAATCACGATTGATGAGAGAGGTGTGACGAATCCGCAAGCAGGTGTAATTGCAACTAATCCAGCTACGGCACCGCTTACTCCACCTAAAATAGTAGGTTTTTTATTTACGTACCACTCCACTAGCACCCAAGCAACTGAAGCTGCGGCAGCTGCAGTATTTGTATTAATGAATGCAGTTAATGCCACGTCATTTAATGTTAAGGCACTACCAACATTAAATCCGAACCACCCAAACCATAATAGTCCTGCGCCTAATACAGTTAATGGTAAATGATGAGGTGATGTAGATCCGAAATCACGTCTTTTACCAAGAAGTAGAGCCAAAACTAAACCTGAAACACCGGAGGAAATATGAACAACTGTTCCGCCAGCGAAGTCTAAAGCACCTAAATTACGAAGCCAACCATCCACGCCCCAAACCCAGTGAGCTAATGGATCGTAAACAAATGTTGTCCATAAAAGGGTAAATAATAGAAATGCTGAAAATTTCATGCGCTCAGCGAAGGCACCTGATATAAGAGCTGGAGTTAAAATTGCAAACATTAGCTGGAACATCATGAAAAGATTATGAGGGACTGTTGCGCTGTAGTGATCATTTGGAGTAAAACCAACATCCTTTAATGCTGCCCAAGAAAAGTTACCAATCAAATGATTAAAATCTGGACCGAATGCTAAAGAGTAGCCAATTAACACCCACTGGATTGATACAATCGCCATAGCAGAATAGCTATGCATTGTCGTACTTAATACGTTTTTACTTTTAACCATTCCGCCGTAAAAAAGTGCTAAACCAGGTGTCATAATCATGACTAAAACAGTTGAAATAAAAAGAAATACACTATCCGCAGCTTGAATACCATTCATCTTCATTCCCCATTTCTTTAATGTTAGTTTTTATAACATTAAATGTTATATAAGTTATCATATTCAGAATATATGCAAAAATCAATAATAATTTCATGAAAAATCCAGAAAAATAAATAAAAAAATCATGAAAACGCTAACATTGTTCTAATTTGTTAGAAAACCTAACATACTGTAAATTAATGAATAAAAATACAGACTCAATTGAATGAGTCTGTATCTTCTATTTGCAAGATTAAAAAGTCGGTCTCAAGTAGATCAACACCAATGGAATCAGATTCAGTTGCAAACTGTTCGCCATTCCATATATTTGTAATTCTTTTCTTCCGTAAATTTATTGGGACATTAACTGACTGTTTTTCACTTGAGTTATTAATTATGATAAAAAAATGAAATTGATTATTCTTTCTTTCATACATAACAATGTCGGGCTGTTCAGCTTGTACCCAATTGAACTCACCGTCATTTTCTAAAACTGAGTATTTTTTTCTTATCGAAATCAATTTTTTTATTGAATTAAAAATACTTAAATTATATTGTGATTTGTCCCAAAGCATACAGCTTCGGCATTCGGGGTCATTTCCACCTTGTAGACCAATTTCATCTCCGTAGTAGATACATGGAGTTCCAAAGAACGTAAATAAAAAGACATATAATAGTATCACTCGTTTTTCATTTTGATTACATTGTGTGAGTATTCTAGGTGTATCATGTGAACCTAATACATTGAAGAGTGCTTTGATTACGGGTAATGGATATTGAGCTATTAATTCGTTAATCGAATATTGAAATTGTATCTTTGAAATTGATTGGTACCCGAAATATGCAAAAAGTGATTTCATTAGAGGATAATTCATAACAGAATCGAATTCGTCACCTCTTAACCATGGCATTGCATGATGCCAAATCTCACCTACAATAAATAAATCCTTTTTTAATTCCTTCATTTTTGTATTAAATAGTTTCCAAAAACAATGATCGATTTCGTTTGCTACATCTAAACGCCAACCATCTATATTAAATTCTTTTATCCAATAAGAACCTATTTCTAATAAAAAATTCTGTACTTCTTTATTCTCTGTATTTAGTTTTGGCATTTCCTTTACAAAAGAAAAAGTTTCATAAGCAGCATTGTTTTGCTCATCTTTAAAAAAGTGAAACCACTCAAAAAAGGCAGATTCTCTTCCGTTTTGCAATGCGTCCTGAAATGGAGGAAAGGATGCACTTGTATGGTTAAATACTGCATCAAGCATTACTCGAATATTATTTTCATGGCATTTTTCGATTAATGTTTTTAAGACTTTTTCATCTCCAAAAGTAGGATCTATTCTAAAATAATTAACTGTATTATATTTATGATTTGAATTTGCTTCAAAAATAGGAGTTAAATATATACCAGATATTCCTAAATTTTTAAGATAATCTATTTTTTGAATAACACCTTCTAAATCACCACCAAAATAGCTTGAACTCGTTGGTTGAGTAGAGCCCCACGGAGTTGAATTGAGAGGATTATTCTTGTTATTTCCACTTGCAAATCGATCGGGGAAAATTTGATACCAAATTGTATCATTAATCCAACTCGGTGGTGATATTAAATTATTTTTATGAAGAAATGGCAATGTAAAACAGTTTGACTGATCATTCGGGTTAAAATTGTTTGAAAATCCGCCCTCACCATAAAATAGAGAATCTTGCTCATTCTTTAAAAGAAATTGATATTTCATTCGTTTATTTGGAGGGATTACATTTACTTCCCAGTAGTCGAATAGTTCTGTGGAAAATGCAAGATACATGGAGAGTGATGATTCAATTTGCCAAACTGAATCATTAAATTTGAATGGATCTCCGAAATAAAAAATTATTTCTGTACAATCACCTTTTTTTGTTCGAATTCTTAAACGATAGGTTTTATCATCTATTGAAAAAGCATATTGATCATATGGCTGATGATATATTGATTCAATTTGCATGATCCCACCCTTTATTTTTAGTAAAATTTTATAATTAAAAGTCTGTAAGGAATTAACTTGCTATCTAATTTTGTAACAGTATAATTAAATAGTGTGTGCAATCGCTTCCATTTTTATGAAATTTAATTTAACATTTGAATTTCATTGTAATATTTTGCAAAATAATGTAGAGAGTGAAATTTTTGTACATGCGAGTGTCTTGCAGGGGGAGAAAAAATGAGGCGATTTGGTTTTTTAATACTAGTGTCTGTACTATTTTTTAGTACGTTACCAAGTATTAGTTTTGCAGAAAAAAATACAACTGATCTAAGAAAAGAAATGATTTATCGAATTTTAGTTGATCGTTTTTTTGATGGTAATCCTATGAATGATAAAAATACAGACCCGAAAGATTTAAATAAATCTCAGGGTGGGGATTTAAATGGTATTACCCAAAAATTAGATTATCTTAAGGATTTTGGATATAATGCTATTTCTATTTCACCTATTTTTGAAAATGACGCAAATTCATATGATGGGTTCTCAGTCGTTAATTTTAGAAAAATTGATCCAAGATTCGGAACAAATAAAGAACTTAAGAAGTTAGTTAAAGAAGCGCATAAACGTAATATAAAAGTTTATATTGATTTTGTTACAAATAATACTTCGCCAAATAGTGAACTTGCTAAAAAAACGGATTGGTTTAATCCTGAAAATAGTACTAGTTCAGAAAAGAAATGGATAAATGGGCTACCTGATTTTAATCAAGAAAACAATAAAGTAGCTAATTACTTAATCGATACAGCTAAGTATTGGATGGATCAAGCTAATTTTGACGGTTATAATTTACAAGAAGTAAATAATGTACCTGTTTCATTTTGGGAATCATTTAACAAAGAAATAAAAAAGAAAAATCCAAATTTCATTTTATTTGCTGATTTAAATGCTTCAAGTGATATAGACCTAAATAAATATAAAAATTTAGGCTTTAATGGAATTTATAATGTTGATTCAGTAGCTGATTTAGCAAATACGTTTTCTTCACAAAATCAATCATTAACAGGCATAATGAAGCAACAAGCGGATTTAAGTAAGCAATTAGGCTCGACATTAATGATTAACTATGTAGATGATGAAATGACTAAGCGCTTTGTTTCAATAGCTTTATCAAATGGGCAGTATCCACCTTCAAGATTAAAGTTGGCACTTGCATATTTATTTACAACACCAGGGATTCCGTTGACGTATTACGGAACAGAAATTGCACTAAATGGTGGAAACATTCCTGATAATCGAAAAGGAATGGATTTCCGTACTGATGAAGATTTTTCAAAATATATTAAAAAACTGACTGAATTAAGAAGAACTTTACCGTCACTTTCTGATGGTGATTTTGAAGTACTTTATGATGATTCTAAAGGTATGACTTTAATTAAGAGACATTATAATAATGAAACTACGATCGTTGCAATAAATAATACTTCTCTTGATCAAAAGGTTCACTTAGATTTTGATGTCGTTAAAAAATCTAATGAATTAAGAGGAATGTTAAGTGATGATTTGGTTCGTCCAAACAAAAAAGGATTTGATATAGTCCTTAAAAGAGAATCTTCAAATGTTTATGCAGTTGCGCCTAAAACTAGTTTAAACATTGGAGTGATTATTGCAATTCCATCTATTTTTGTGGCGTTTATCATCTTTTTATGGTTTGCAAGAAGACGTAATAATGAAGAGAAATAAATACTAGTTAGTTGAGCTTAGAGTACTTGAGAAGATTGCTGTCTTTTTGTAGTACTCTAAGTAAGCTAGTAAAAGATAAAATCCACTAGATTCCAGAATAATAAACGGGACATCGACTTGTGAAGAAAGATATGGATTGTATCAAGAATCAATAATCTTTTATATAGAGTCTACATCTAAAGAGGAAATGATAACGTTTACATTCATTCGTAAATAAGGGGAATTAAAATGACTATTACAATTAAGGATGTTGCGAAGAAAGCGAATGTAGCGCCTTCAACGGTGTCTCGAGTTATCTCAAACAACCCAAGAATTAGTGAAAAAACAAAAAGAAAAGTTAGAAAAGTAATGGATGAACTAAATTATCATCCCAATTTAAATGCAAGGTCATTGGCAAATCGCTCTACGAAATCAATTGGATTAGTTTTGCCACCAGCATTAGATACATCATTTCATAATCCTTTTTTTGCAGAAGTAATTAGAGGTGTGACAGCGTATTCGAATCAAAAAGACTACTCTCTTTATTTTATTACAGGAAACAACGAAGAAGAAGTTGAGCAAACTGTGATTAAAACAATTAGAGGTAGAAGAGTCGATGGAATTATTCTGCTTTACTCGAAGGAAAATGATAAGATTATTGATTATTTGAACGAAAATAATTTTCCTTTTGTATTAGTAGGGAAGCCATATCATTCAATTGATGATATCACATATATTGATAACGATAACTATGCAGCTGCTAGAGATGTTACGAATTATTTAATTGATTATGGACATCGCCAAATTGCGTTTGTTGGAGGAGAAAGTAGTCTTCTAGTAACTCAAAACCGTTTACGTGGTTTCCAAGATACAATGCAATTAAACGGACTTCCAGTAAATGAAGAAGAAATTATATTTACATCATTTACGAGAGATGGTGGAAGAAAAGCAGTAAATCAGTTGCTAGAACTAAAGGAACTTCCGACTGCGATTGTTGTAACTGATGATGTATTAGCATTAGGAATTATAAGTGTATTAAGCGAACATAACATTTCAGTCCCAAAAAATATTTCAATTATTAGCTTTAATAATGCAATTTTTGCAGAATTAGCAAATCCACCATTAACATCTGTAGATATCAATATTTATCAATTAGGTAACGAAGCAGCGAAAAATATTATTTCAAAAATAGAAGATCCAGATGGTACTGAAAAAAGTATCATCGTTCCATATAAAATAGTAGTGCGTGGTACATGTGTGAAAAATGAGAGATTAACGTTAGTAAGTAGTTAATTGAATTTATAAAAGCTAAAAAAGAGGATGACTAGTTTCATCCTCTTTTATTTATGTATATATTTATCGGTAATTCAAAAATTGAACATCAACTGATAAATCTGCACCTTTTACAGCAGCGATAATTGCTTGTAAATCATCTCTACTTTTTGCAGTTACACGAATTTGATCATCTTGAATTTGTGATTTTACTTTTAATCCACTATTTTTAATGATTGCATTGATTTTTTTTGCATTATCTTTATCAATACCTTGAACTAGTTTAGCTCTTTGTCTTACAGTACCACCTGAAGCACCTTCAACTTTACTGTAGTCTAGATTTTTAATAGGAACATTGCGTTTAATTAATTTATTAATTAATACGTCTTTTAACTGCTCTAACTTATAATCGTCATCAGAAACTAAAACTAGTTCTTCTTTTTCTAATGAAATTGAGCTTTTGCTTCCTTTAAAGTCATAGCGAGTTGCGATTTCTTTTGTAGCAAGTTGAATCGCATTCGAGACTTCTGGTAAGTCTACTTTTGAAACAATATCAAATGAACTTTCTTTTGACATAGATAGAATCCCTCCAATTCGTTAATACTTGTATTATAGTGTATGATAGACGAAGTAACAAACTTTCATTATGCATGATATAATAATTTTTAGTTTGGAAGTTTAGGGAGGATGTAACAAAGAATGAGTTTACAAGCAGGAGAGATTGTAACTTTAGTTTGCAGTCGTGAAACAGATATTGGGTATATGCTTGTCCAAGATCAAGAAGAAGTTTTTTTACATAAAAATGAGGCATCTGGTGAAGTTGAAATAGATCAAGAGGTAACTGTATTTTTATATCATGATTCTAAAGGTAGACTTTCTGCAACGATGGAAATGCCGTTCATTACAACAGAAGGTTATGGATTTGCAAAAGTAGTCGATAAACTTGATGGAGTGGGTGTTTTTGTAAACATCGGCATTTCAAAAGATATTCTTTTAGAAAAAGGTGACCTTCCACCTCTTCAAGAAGTTTGGCCAGAAGAAGGCGATGAAATTTTTTGTACGTTAAAGCAAACAAACAAAGGTAGACTATTAATTAAAATTGCTACTGAACCAGTCATGAAAGAGTTCTCTGTACCGGCTGAACCTAGTATGCTTAATAAAAATGTTACAGGAATCATTTACCGTACTTTAAGAGTAGGTTCTTATATTTTAACTGATGAACGATTTATAGGTTTTATCCATGAATCACAAAGAAAAACTGAACCTCGTATTGGTGAAAGAGTAAGTGGACGCATTATTGATGTTAAAGATGATGGAAGTATTAACGTATCACTTTTACCAAGGGTGCATGAAGGATTAGATCAAGAAGCAAATGACATTTATGAATATATGATGAGCCGTGGTGGGGCAATGCCTTACTGGGATAAGAGTGACGCAGAGGATATTAAAGTAAGATTTCAAATTAGCAAGGCTTCATTTAAACGAGCGATAGGTAGATTATTAAAGGAAAATAAAATCTATCAAGAAGACGGTTGGACATATGCAAAAGAACTGTTTGAGAAGAAAGAGCAATAATTAGGATTTAGGATTACTAACCACTTCATTGAATGAAGTGGTTTTTTGCTATTTTTTTACAATTTACAGGCATACTAATCATATGAATGTTTAGGAGGCTTGTAGGTGAGTGACAAAAAAGAATTGTTAATAAAAGTTATTGTAGTAATATTTGGTGCATTTATGAATGCATTTGCGATGAATTGTTTTTTAATTCCTGTCAGTGTTTATTCAAGTGGTTTTTCTGGTTTAGCTCAGTTACTTACTAATTTATTAAATGATTTTACACCTTTTTCGGCTTCTACTGGTATTTTACTTGCAATATTAAATATACCTGTCATCATTTTAGCATGGAAAAAAATAGGTCGATCCTTTACGTATTTTACGATTTTAAGCGTTGGAATCACGACATTATTTTTAGAAGTAATCCCAGTAACACCACTTTTCTCAAAAGATATTTTACTAAACGCTGTATTTGGTGGATTAATTGTTGCCGTTGGAATTGGGTATACATTAAAGTTTGGTGCTTCAACAGGTGGATTAGATATTGTTGCACTAGTATTATCCCGTTCGAAAGGAAAACCAGTTGGCACATACTTCTTCCTGTTTAATGCGTTAATTATCTTAACAGCAGGCTATATTTATGGAATGGAGAAAGCACTTTATACACTAATTAACCTATACGTAACTTCTAGATTTATTGATGCAATTCATACTAGTCATATTAAAGTAACTGCCTTTATTGTAACGACAAAAGGTGACGAGTTGCGTAAAGAAATCCATTCGAAGCTAGTACGAGGAATTACTGCAATCAATGCAAAAGGTGCCTTTACGAATCAAGATAAACAAATTTTAATGATGGTTCTATCCCGTTATGAGCTATATCATCTATCGAAAGTCATTAAATCAGTTGATGAAAAGGCGTTTACAAATATCGTTCAAACAATTGATGTATTTGGGGAATTTAGGAAGTTTTAAGAGTGGAATTTTATTTTAAAAAATCATAAAAAACTGTTCAACCTTTACCAAAATTAATGTAAAAGTTGAACAGTTTTATTTTTTGAATCTTATTAATAATAAGGCTTTTTCAAGTTTAGAAAGTTCTTATTGTCTTTCAGAAAGATTTAAATATACTTAAACTATTGGATGAAATTCTACATGTTTTGAATTGTTTAAAACGTTTTTAAAATTTTAAAGATGATCGACACTTTTAGAAAAAGATTTCTTACCAGCTTGTGCATTTTTTCTTTCTTGTGCATTTTTCTTTTCTCTTATAGCGTTATTGTCTTTTGCTTTTTTGTCATTATCACTAGTAGGCATATTTAAGCTCCTTTATAAGAAATGATAATGTTAGGTTTGCCTTTATCACCTTAATTATGTATGTGTGTTCGATTTACATTTTGGCTTTTGTTAAACAACGATGATGTTCTACAGAGGCAAATTTTTTAATATAGAGAGAAGTTTATTTTTTTGAGGAGGAAGCAGAGTTGGTGGAAAGAAATAAAGAGCTTTTATTTAAGCTGGTTGTAGTAATGATTGGTGGTTTCTTAAATGCGTTTGCAATGAATTGTTTTTTAATCCCTGCTAATGTTTATTCAAGTGGTTTTGCAGGTCTAGCGCAGTTACTTTCAAATATTATTACTGACTACACTCCGTTTACAGCAACGACGGGGATTCTTTTAGCGTTATTAAATATTCCTGTTATCGTCTTAGCATGGAAAAAAGTTGGACGTTCCTTTACGTTTTTTAGTTTCTTTAGTGTAGGAATCATGACATTATTTTTGGAAATCTTACCTGTTAAACCGATTTTTTCAGATGATATTCTTCTTAATGCAGTTTTTGGTGGTTTAATTGCTGCGATTGGAATTGGAATGACATTAAAATTTGGTGGATCTACAGGTGGGTTGGATATTATCGCCTTAGTTCTTTCAAAATCTAAAGGGAAACCGGTTGGAACCTATTTCTTTTTGTTTAATGCAATTATTATCATTACAGCTGGCCAGCTATATGGAATGGAAAAAGCTCTTTATACTTTAATCAATTTATATGTTACTACTCGTGTGATCGATAGTGTTCATACAAGTCATGTTAAGCTAACGGCAATGATTGTCACTACAAAAGGTGAAGAGCTTAGAAAAGAAATTCATGCGAAACTTGTTCGAGGAATTACACAAATGAATGCTACTGGAGCATTTACTAAACAAGATAAAGATATTTTAATGATTGTATTATCTCGTTATGAATTATATGATTTGGAAAGAATTATAAAAAGGGTAGATCCTAAAGCTTTTACGAATGTTGTACAAACCGTTGATGTTTTAGGTGAATTTAGAAAGATTTAAATAGATAAAGACTAGCAAAAAGTTTAAATTTGCTAGTCTTTTTTTGATTTATTTCAATTTAGGATTTTCGGGTTTTTGTTTTCCTTTTATTTCATTAAAAATTGAAGCAGAACTTTGAGTATTCTCGCTTAAATGATTATTATTAAGTTGAAATCCGTACGACTCCATTAGTGTTTTAAACTCTCTAATTGTTAATGGTTTCGCATCCTCAGCTAATTCAAATCCTAATAAGCCATTTGGTTCAATTGTAGCAAACTTAATATCATCAAATTTATGTATTCCTTCATTTCGTATACGCATTTCTAATTGATCAACAGTTAAACGTAACTTTTTTAAATTTTTAACATTCAACTTCCCATTTTCTATTACAATTTTTGATTTTCCTGTAAAAAATTTTTCAAGAGTATTTGATTTCATCTGCAAATATTCTAATACAAGTAGAGTTAATACAAAAACTGAGGCAGCAACAATTGTTTTAGTTAAGCCTTTTTCAATAATTGGAGTAACGATTATTGTACCAATCGAAATCATGACAATTGTTTGGGGCAACGTCATTTGTGAAATTGATTTTCTTCCAGCTATTCTCAAAAGTAAAATGCCAGCTAAAATTAGTATGAATGAATGATAAATAGTATGTATCATCTTAATTCCCCTTTCAAAAATGGGTAAAGTGGGCATATGTTTTTGATAAAGCTCTATTATTTTTTATAGACAATTTTAGTGATTTGATAAATCCTTAATTAATTTTTCTTTTAATTTTAAGATTTATGCATTTGTTTCTAAATGATATAGCTATAAAAAAAGAGAACAGCAGAAGTGATCTGTTGTTCTCAAATTCAATGTTAATTTTTAATCCTTATTTATAAACCTTCATTGGTAGATAAGTTAATGACTGGCCAGTTGCCGAAGCGGTTAAATTGTTTTCTAATTCAAACTCTTTAACTGGTTCGATTCTAGAAAACTTTTTTAAGAAGGCTTCTAATGCAATTTTCATTTCTAAACGCGCAAGAGGTGCACCTAAACAGAAGTGTGGTCCATTTCCGAATGTTAAATGCTTTTTATTGTTTGATCGATGAATGTCTAAAGAAAATGGGTCTTCGAATATACTTTCGTCCATATTGCATGCACTCATCCATGAATTTTCTTGCTTATTTTTAGCGCCGACAAAAATAGTCGTTCTAGATCCTTCACTTGAGAAAAATTCATAGTTGCTTAATACTTGTTTAACATGCTCATATTTAAATAAATTCCATGTGTTTGTTTTTTCATGATAATAAATAGGTTGATGTAGTAACATATCTTTATACCAATTAATTGGAAAAAATTCGTCTGAACGTGTTTTGAAATTTGTGATTTCATTAACTGGAATGACTTCTTTATTCATACGGTGTTCCCCCTTAATAAATTGATTACTCCCTAATCTACATTAATCTAGTCAGAGTATTTTTTATAGAGTACAAGGTAGTAGAATATGGAATATGATTGGTAATGTATTAAGTGGCAATAGTAGGAGCTTAATTTTTTTGGGGAGTAGTCGGTTTAATCATAAATATTTTGTTAAAGTAATTTCTCAGCTTTTTGGTATAATTTAGGATAAGGATACTAAAAAGGTGGAGATTATTTTGAAAAAGGGATCGATTCTCTTATTAGCTTGTTCACTACTTCTTTCCGGTTGTGGTGCAAAGAGTGACAAGGAAATAAAACCAACACCAAGTACAAATCAAACTGTTGGTCAAAGTAATGAAATTGACGTTGAAAAGCTTTCACCAACACTTGAAATTACAGAAGCTAACGGAATCATAAAGATGAAATATTCATTACGTAATGAAAATAAAATCCCTGCAAATTTTACATTCCCTTCATCACAAACAGTTGATTTTACAATTAAAGATGAGAGTGGGCAAGTAGTTTATCAATCATCTCGTGAAATGGTATATGCACAAGTTATTACAAATGTTGCAGTACCTGGCGGAAAAACACAAGTTTGGGAAGAGCAAGTTAATTTTGTAAATAAAAACCTTCCATATGGTAATTATGAAATAACTGCAAATATTGTAGCAACAATGGTTAATGAGAAGAATATTAAAGGAGAAATTAAACCAGTTACTCAAACAGTTTCTTACAAGAAACTTCTTCAGTAAATAAAAAAGAACAACGAAGAAATCGAGAAGTATTATAAATAAAAAAACAACCAAAGGAGTATTCCAATGGTTGTTTTTTGTTTTTAATGCTTTAAATTAAGCATTAAAGCTTTGACTATTATTAGCTTTGCGCTCTTCTGCTTCAGCTAATGTAAAATGGTAAGGGAATTTTTCAGAGTACTTTGTAACAGAATCAGAACTTTGTTGAATAAAGCGCTTAGACTTATTACTTTTGCCCATTATGATTCCCTCCTAAATAGGAAAGCTTTTTGTTTTTGACTTCATAAGAATTTCCAATAGTAATTGATCAATATCAAAAAGTGGATAATCCCTTTGGTGAAGTCCTTAATAGAATGCTCATATAGCAAATTGTTATAAGTGGTTATTATTAGTTATCTTTGAAATTAATGACAAAGAAGAATTATCATTTTAGGTTGAAAAAATCTTCTAGGAAAATCGCTATTCCATCATCTTGATTAGATAATGTTGTGTGGTTTGCAATATTCTTTAATTGATGAATTGCGTTATCCATAGCAACGCCATGACCTGCATATTCAATCATTTCTAAATCATTGTCCTCATCCCCAAAAGCTATAATGTTTTTTCGAGGAATATTATAGAAAGAAGCTACTTTTTGAAGCCCTATTGCCTTATTCATACCTGCTTTAACAATTTCGATTATATGATGAGGTGCGGCCCAGCGACGGTGATCAATTACTTCAGCGTGGACATTCGATAGGTGCTCTCGAATACTTGCAACATGAGACTCTTCACTATCGATTAAAAGACATGTTGGCGCTTGAGTAAGATTTATAACTAAATCTCCGTGGATTATATCTTCTTTTAAGTAGTGGAAAAGTGGGAGAATCTCCTCTTCGTGTTTATCAGCGTATACATCGTCCATTACTTCAGCATACATATTTTTTAATTCGTACTCTCTACAAGAACTAATTACCTCTTTTGCAACTTCTAAAGGTAATGATTCGTGATAAACTCCCCATGAATCATCTAGAGGGTGATGAACATAAGCACCATTAAAGTTTACAATTGGAGTTGTAAGGTTTAATTGGTCATAATACATTTTACTAGCTCTAAAAGGTCTACCAGTTGAGATGCATACTTCGTGACCCTGATTTTTTAACTGTTGGATCACTTTTAAAGTACGTTCGGATATTATTTTTTCATCCGTTAATAAGGTGCCGTCTAAATCTAGTGCAATTAAGTGTTTTGTTTTCATATTCATCACCTTTTATTTTTTAATGTTAATCTTTTTAAGAAAAAATATTATTGGATAAAAAGCCAATAATTACTAATGATACCATCTTTTTAAAAGAAAAAACTTTCTTTTTAGAGGAACAATAAGAACCTAAAAAGAAGGAGGAATGGATTATGGGTCAAGCACATCAATTTCGACCAGGCGACAAAGCACCAAATAATGGGGTATACGTGGAAATCGGTGAAACAGGAAGTAACGTAACTCGCCCAAAACAAATTAAACTTAAGGCTGGAGAAGTTTTTCCAGATACACAAAACCATAACAGAAAATGGTCATATAAATCCAAATTTAAATAATTGTGGATCATAGAAGAGTAAAGTCAACATAAGAAACTTAAAATAGGTATAAAAAAAGCGCTTTCGATTAATTGATCGAGGGCGCTCTTTTATGCGTTTACAATATACAAAATATTGAATGTATTTATCAAAATTTTAGTATTTTATAAATTAACTAAATCTATAATTGTTGACATATGTATATACCAAGTTGAACGTTTTTGGGTGCTACAACATATGTTATATATAGATTTTAGTGGTGTTTTGCAACAGGTTCGTTAGGGATTATTGATTCGCTAAGAACTGAAATAGCTAAAGATAATACTACAGCCATAACTGAAGCAGTTGTGAAATTATACACTCCGCCAGTCATTGAACTTAAAACATAAGCTCCCATTTGGCATAAAACAAAGCTCCAGAACAATGTCATAATAAAACGCACTCTAATCACTCCTATCTAGTTAGTTCTTATCATATTATATACCTAGAAATTTGATAATTGAAGTTATAATTAAAAAGTTTTAATTAAAAAAAGTAACTTAAGAATTTTTTAATCCATATTTTATAATTCCCAAAAATACTACATTAATAATAAGGTGATAGGAATGCCTGTAACAGAGAGATTTTTTAAACAAGAGGATCAATATGCAGTTATTCATCTACCTATTAGACCGAATGGTTTCGGAGTACTCTATGTCGGTGGGAATACTCATTACGTAGATAATGCACATAGTTGTTTATTGCAGCATTTTGATAAAAGAAAGTTATTATCAACTTTAACAGATGAAGGGTACACAGTATTTACTTCAAACCTATATGGAAAAAATTGGGGTTCTGATGACGCTGTCGAATTAGCAGAAAGCTTATATCATTCAGTAATGAAAAAAGAAATTTTGAATCCATCAATTCATATTATCGGGGAAGGTACTGGTGCATTAGTCGTTTGTAAATTACTTGGCCTCTTAAAAGGAAAAGTCAGAAGTATTTCATTATTAAATCCTTCGTTAAATTTAAAAAATGAATTAGATTTAGAAAGGGAAAATAAATTTTTCTATAAAAGAACAGTTCATGAAATTTTAAAAGCATATAAAGCATCGGATATATATATGGTTATAGATAGAGAATGTTTTTTTTATGAAACGATCTCACCAATTAAAATTTACACCACAACGAGAAATCATTATAAATGGAAAAGCGACATTAGACTGTTAGAAGAAGAGAGACATAAAAATAATTTACCAATTTCGATTTTGATTTCATTAGAAGAGAAAAAATTTGACTGTGGAAAAAACTTAATAAGGTTTTTAAAAAAATATCAGGATGTTTTATAGTCTCTATATTTTTTTTGAATAAATTTCCTAAAAGAAGGAGGTTAATAATGAAAAAGTGTGCAGTTATAGGATCCAGCGGATTTATAGGATATGAGTTGGTTTGCCAACTAATGGAATATAATGATGTTTCAGCCGTTGTGATGGAAAAAGGAAATGAAAGTGATTTAATAAGTGAAGAAAAAATCTTTTCAATCGGAAGAAATGCAAAGGTCATCTTTTTAGATGAAGAGCAATTTTTATTAGAGAATGAGCAATATGATACTATTTTTATTTGTCATTTTTATGACGAACTAAAGTTGAAAGGCTCAATTAATAGTATAGAATTTACAGAAAAACTATTTAACAAAATCATTGGTAAAAGTAAGGATATAATCTTTTTATTATCTACAAAAAAAGAATTAGCGAATTTAGAAAGAACTGTTAATGAATTGAGTAAAAATAAAGATTGCAATATTACTTATATTGAAATTCCATCTTTATATGGACCATGGGAGCCATCCGCAGGCTTAGTACATGAATTGATTGTTCAAGAACTAGGAAAGAGAAATGTTTCCATAAAAAATGTTTACGGTTCTAATGAGATTCTATATGTAGAAGATGTAGGTAAAGCAATTCGGATAATTTCTGAGAAGGAATTAAAAGAACATAAATATATCATTACAGCTAAACAATGTATGTCCTTACCAGAGGACGAGAATTTCACCGGATTACAAAATATGATCGATGGAATAAAGTTCACTCAAATGAGAAACTATAATGATGCAACTCCTTTTGTAATTATTAATACAACTTCATTTGAGGACGGTATACAAAAGCAAAAACAACAAATCCAACAGCATTTTCATCTTTACTAATGAAAATAAGTATATAACATAGAAAGAAAATACTTTACTCATTCCGATCTAAAGAATAAAAAAGGAAATAGTTCATTTTGAACTATTTCCTTTTTTGTAGTAGAATACAATTCGTTTAAAAATTCGCTTTGGCTTTGAGGTTCGTCCAATTGAGTGGTATTCTTTTTAAGAAATGATTGATCTTTTTTACATAGCCTAGATTTTAAAAGATAAAAATGTAGACAAAGTACATATTATTTCATAAAATTAGTACCAGGTAATAATAAGAAGACATAAAAATAATAAAGTAAGGCGGGGATATTAATGAATGCTGGAATTTTAGGTATTGGCTCATACGTACCCGAAAAAAAGTTAACTAATTATGATTTAGAACAAATGATGGATACTTCAGATGAGTGGATTGTAAGTCGTACTGGTATTAAAGAAAGAAGAATTGCTAGTGACGAACAAGACACATCTGATTTAGCATATGAAGCTGCAGTAGAAGCTTTAAAAGATGCAGATGTAAAAGCAGAAGAACTTGACTTAATTCTAGTTGGAACTGTTACTCCAGATAAGTCGTTCCCATCAGTTGCATGTGTAATTCAAGAAAGACTTGGAGCTAAAAATGCAGCTGCGATGGATATTAGTGCTGCTTGTGCTGGATTTATTTACGGAGTTGTTACTGCAGCTCAGTTCGTAAAAACTGGTACATACAGTAGAATTCTAGTAATCGGAGCTGAAAAGTTAACTAAAATTGTTAACTGGGAAGATCGTAATACGGCAGTTTTATTTGGTGACGGTGCAGGTGCTGCGGTTATCGGTCCAGTAAGTGAAGGTAGAGGAATTCTTTCTTATGAATTAGGAGCGGACGGTACAGGTGGTAAACATCTTTATAAAGGTGGAGATCACTTAGTAATGAATGGTCGAGAAGTGTTTAAATTTGCAGTTCGTCAAATGGGAGATTCTTGTGAAACTGTATTAAAATTAGCAGGATTAACAAAAGAAGAAGTGGATTTCTTAATTCCACACCAAGCAAATACTCGTATAATGGACGCTGCAAGAGAAAGATTACAGCTTCCTAAAGAAAAAATGAGTGTAATTATTGATCGTCATGGTAATACATCTTCATCTTCAATTCCGATTGCATTAGTTGAAGAATATAAAAAGGGAAATGTTAAAGAAGACGATGTATTAGTATTAGTTGGATTTGGCGGCGGATTAACTTGGGGTGCAATTGCACTTCGATTCGGAAGATAATCTAATTGAAGGAGGATTTTTTAATATGAAAAAACGAGTTGTAATTACAGGTTTAGGTGCAGTATCGCCTATTGGTAATGATATAAATACAGTATGGGAAAGTTTAATGAATGGAAAGAGTGGAATTGGTGTTCTGACTCGAAAAGATCCTGATAATTTCCCTGTTAAAGTTGCAGGAGAAGTAAAAGACTTTGATCCTGAAAAATATATTGATAAAAAAGAAGTAAAACGCATGGACCGCTTTACTCACTATGCAATTGCAGCTTCAAAAATGGCTTTAGAAGATGCAAACTTTACGATCGATGAAGAAATTGCGCCAAAAGTTGGTGTTTGGATTGGTTCTGGTATCGGTGGTATGGAAACATATGAAGAACAGTTTAATACGTTCCAAACAAAAGGTGCACGTCGAGTAAGTCCATTCTTTATTCCGATGCTAATCCCTGATATGGCATCTGGACAAGTGTCTATTTTAACTGGTGCTAAAGGTCCAAATGGTTGTACAGTTACAGCTTGTGCTTCTGGTGCAAGTTCGATTGGTGATGCTTTCAAAATTATTCAACGTGGCGATGCAGTTGCGATGATTACAGGTGGTGCAGAAGCGCCGATTACTGATATGGGTCTTGCTGGATTCTGTGCTGCAAGAGCTTTATCATTAAATCCAGATCCAGAAAAAGCTTGTCGTCCATTTGATAATGCTCGTGATGGCTTTATCATTGGTGAAGGTGCTGGTATCGTATTCCTAGAGGAATTAGAACACGCATTAGCTCGTGGAGCGAAGATTTATGCTGAAATCGTTGGATACGGAACAACTGGTGATGCACACCATATTACAGCACCAGCTCCAGGAGGAGAAGGTGGAGCACGTGCAATGAGAATGGCACTTGATGATGCTGGTTTATCAGTTGAAGATATTCATTACATTAATGCCCATGGAACAAGTACTGAATTAAACGATAAGTTTGAAACGATGGCAATTAAAGAAGTATTTGGTGAACATGCATACAATGTACCAATTAGTTCAACAAAATCTATGACTGGTCATATGCTAGGAGCAGCAGGTGGAATTGAAGCAATTATTACAGCATTAACAATCCATAATAAAGTAATTGCTCCGACAATTAATCACCAAGAAACTGATAGCGAATGTGATTTAGATTATGTACCAAATGTTGCTAGACCATTTAATGTAAAAGCAGCAATTTCTAATTCATTAGGATTTGGTGGACATAATGTAACTTTAGCATTTAAAGAATTCACTAAATAAGTTTAAAATTCATATATAATGTTTGGACACCGAGCTTAGGTCTTTACCTAAGCTTTTTTTATTAGAATCACATTGTAAAAAAAAGTAACTTTCACTAGTTAATTATCATACTTTAATAGTAAATTGAGGTGATTAACTTGGGATAATGCCAACTTATAAATGGGTTGATTTTATTGAAGATAAACAAATGGTAATGAAAAAACTTTTACCATATTTTCCGAAATATAATGAGGAGAGTTTATATAAATATCTTCTTTCCCACGGTTTATCGAGCCTATCAACCTTGAGTAAAGATGATCTGAAACAATTAGATGAAGAAAGTATATGGAAAAGCCTTTCTGAAGAGTTTGAGAAGTTAAAAAGAGAACTAAATGGACCTGACCTACCTATATTTATTTTACCTTGTCATAGAACCAGAAGTATGTTTAAAAACACGACTTATCAAAGGGGTGGAATCGCACATAAAAATTGTATTTGTTTATTTTTGTCCCCTTTAGAAGGAATTTTACAACATAAAGCAGTATTATTACATGAGTATCATCATATTGTAAGATTGACAAAGTTATATAAAAACAAAAAGGTCACATTACTTGATGCAATGATTTTAGAAGGGTTAGCCGAAACTGCCGTTTTAGATAAATATGGAGAAGCAGTTCAGGCACCGTGGACAAAACAGTATTCTTCCAAGCAATGTGAATTATATTATAAAAAATATTTAATAGATAAACTTGAGATAACAAGTAATGATGATAATTTTTCTAAATACTTGTATGGTGGGAACGGAATTCCAAAATTATTGGGTTACAGTGTCGGATATGACATTGTTAAAAGTTGTACAGAGCAGACAGAATGGTCAACTGATATCCTTTTACGAACGCCGAGTAAAAAGATTAAGGAAAATGCAATACATTATATTTCAATTTGACTGCAAACGATTCCAGAGCATATCAGAGGTTATATAATGTATTGTATTATTAATGTATTAGAGATGCTTTAATCTATGATATTTTAATGATTTATTGACGATTTTTCATTCAGTTTGTTAAACACTTTTTGTAATTCAGTGGAAAATGGAATAAATTAGTGAATCACTGACCATACTGAAAGTTACATACAGTTGTGAAGTGAGGGGTAGTAAATGTTGTATTTACATGATGTATGGGTCAATTGGTTTGAAGGTGAAGAAAATGGTTACAATGTCTGTCATTTTTTTGAATGGAGAAAAGATGATAGTGTTGAATTATTAGACCAAGTTCCAGTCATTAAAGTTACTCCAGAGTTATATCAGTATATTGAAAATGAACTATTAGAGCTTCCTTCCGGTCTATTAACTGAAGTGTTTCAAAAGTCTTATGTAAGAAAGAATCATGAGCGTATTCAGCTAGATTATTGCTTTGTAGTAACTGACGGTAATGGTATTATTGCGGTTGACACAATTGGGTATAATATTCCAATTCGAAAAAGCCGTTTAATACCAAGGCAAGAGCAAATGGTGTATGATATGACAGCAGAAATTGAAGAAAGTCATTATAATCTTCAAAACTCAGTAAATGATGAAACAAAAGAACATCATATACTGTCACCGTCGCCAATTATTATGAGCGGACTAACAAGAAAAGAAAGACAACTAAAGCAGTTATTATTTATGGCGCTAGATCAACTCCATTCATCTAAAAATCCATCGGAGATTCGCTATTGGTACACTGAGTGGAATCCAAGATCGTATCAACAAATTCAGGATTTGTCATTTGAGGACATTTGGTCCCAATTATATGACGAAATAAAGAGTGGTTGGTCAGAGCGACATGAGCAATTATGTGGAAGAATCGTAAAAGGTCAACCTTTCTTTGAAAAACTATGGGAAATGGAACACGAACAAAAAGTAAACTAAAAGAGGTTATTTATAATCGCCTCAAAACGAAAAAGACCTACAAGGTGATAAAGTGCCTTGTGGGTTTTTTAGTGAATTCTTTATATCTCGTCATTTTCCTCACAGCAAAAAAAAAGGTGTCTCTAAAGTTCATTGACTTTTAAGACACCAATTACTATTTTAATTTTTACGAAAGAAAGGATTATTTTTTTCTCTTGCGACCTAATCCCATAGCATTTTCCATTTTTTTAATCATTTTATTCGCAACGGCATTTGCTTTTGCAGCTCCTGCATCTAAAATATCATCTAATTCAGTCGAGGAAATAATTTCTTTATAGCGTTCTTGTAATGGGCGTAAACCATTTACTACTACATCTGCAACATCCTGTTTGAATTCTCCATAATTTTTACCAACGTATTTATTTTCCAATTCTTGAATTGTTTCACCCGTAAATGCTGAGTAAATGCTTAATAAATTTGAAATACCAGGCTTATTTTCTTTATCATACTTAACAATGCCTTCAGAATCAGTTACAGCACTTTTAATTTTCTTTTCAATTACTTTAGGTTCATCTAAAACAAAGATTGTAGCTTTTTGATTTTCATCGGATTTACTCATTTTTTTAGTTGGATCAGCTAAACTCATAATTCTAGCAGCGTCTTTACTAATTCTAACTTCAGGGATTGTAAAGATATCGTTATACTTCTTATTAAAACGCTCTGCTAAGTCACGAGTAAGCTCTAAATGCTGCTTTTGATCATCTCCAACTGGAACTAAATGAGTACCGTATAAAAGTATATCTGCGGCCATTAATGGTGGGTAAGTTAATAAAGCAGCAGATACACCATCTTTACCAGTTGATTTATCTTTAAACTGTGTCATACGCTCTAATTCACCGATATATGATATACATTGCATCATCCATCCTGCTTGAGCGTGTGCAGGTACTTCAGATTGAATAAAAATAGTTGATTTTTCTGGGTCTAATCCAGCAGCAACATAGATTGCAGATAGACTTTGAATGTTTTTACGTAAAGCGAGTCTGTCTTGCGGAACTGTTATTGCATGTTGATCAACAATACAGAAATAACAGTTATAATCATTTTGTAATTCAATGAATTGTTTTACTGCACCTAAATAGTTACCTAAAGTAATTCCTCCAGATGATGTTGGTTGAATTCCGCTAAAAATAGTTTGCATCTTAAAATCCTCCTAAATAAAGCTAAATAAAATAAAAAAAGCGGCATAATCTCTCTATTAAATAGAGACGATTAAACCGCGGTACCACTCTAGTTATTCCAAAAAAGGAATCACTCATGCATGAAATCATGCTCTCATCTATCGTTTGAGTTACGTCGAAGCCTACTTATACTAGATGTTCGGTTCGAAGCTCAGAAGTCCATTCGACAGGGAGCATGACTTGTTTTCACCACCCACAAGCTCTCTTAACATGCTAAATCTGTATACTACTCTTCTTCATAGCTTTTTATATACTTTCTATAGATAATATCTTAATTATATTCAACTTTCAAGATGTTGATACATCAATTTAGTACATAATGATAAAACTGAATAAAAAAGAAAGGATAACTAAAGTAATTGAAGCCATAAGTAACGGTTTTGTTACTGAAAAATTATATCTTCTATAGATCATATCCTTTTTAACAGTAAGTGATTCATCACCTGTCATTTCTGCCATCTGCTGGTCTTTCGTACCGAATACTTTTCGCATTCCAAAGCGAGTAATATTAAAAAATCCACTTTGTACGATTAATAAAAAACCACCAATAACAAATAATGTTAGTCCAATATAGAATAATGTGTTCGTGAAATGAAGGAAAAAGTTTAATGTTCCTTGGGTAAGAGAAAAGATTGCTGCTAGCACTATCGCTGATAATACGACAATAATATAGTGTTTCGACATTTAATTTGTGATCCTCCTGTTGGAAAGAATTATATCTTGTAGACTTAATAATGCTATACTATAATAACAATGTAAACAGTTTCAACTAATCGCTACAAAATATTTTTAAATTGTTAGCATTTTTAAGACAATTCTCTTTATTTTAACAAATTATTTAATTTTATTTGTCAAAATTGTTGTAAAACTCTAATAAAAATGTATAATAAAATTTGTAGAAAAAAATCGATACTTATCGAAAATTCTACTATAAAAATTCAGAATTGTATATTAACTTTCTGTATTTTAACCTACATTGCTGTAGCATCTTAGGGGGTATACATCATGGATTGTGAGATATGTTACGATAAATAAATTTGCTATACTGAAATTGCAATTTGAATTTTAGAATAAGCATTCATTTTTTTACCAAATTTATGAATAAATATCTAAATTAGTTGTTTTTTATAAGGATCCCAGCTCAACTTTAAAGGGAGAAATTGTTAGGAATAATCTGTTTAGAATAATAATTTAGAATTTTCCAGTAAAAAAATATTGACCAAAAGCGTCATTGCGAATACGCTTACATTGTTGGAAAAAAAAGCTTAAGCAAAAATTTACACCATTTTACATCAAATGCAAAAAAAGGATTAAATGATTAATCCCATGTTTGAGAATAATATGGACAAGAAGTTAAATCGATCGAAAAGCATAAAGAAGTGGTACGAAAGAGTATGGGGAAAAATCCAAATGCTCTAAATTTTTACAAAAGAATTATCAAAAAATAAAAAAAATAAAATATTTTTTAAATTAATAGGGGGGTGCAGTTGTGGGACGTTACGTGCTACAGAGATTTATTTACATGTTTGTCACACTATTTTTGATTTGTACTGTTACATTTTTCTTAATGAAGTTGTTACCAGGTTCTCCATTAAAAAACCCAGAGAAATTAACACCTGACCAAAAGCAAATTATTTTTGCTAAATTTGGGTTAGATAAACCAGTTCCTGTTCAATATGCAAAGTACATGGAGAATTTAGCTAAAGGTGATTTAGGAGATTCATATAAATACGATAATCGTTCAGTAACTAGTATGATTAAAACTCGTATAGGTCCATCAGCTCAATTAGGTGCACAGGCACTATTATTAGGAACAATTATTGGATTATTCTTCGGTATCGTTGCCGCTTTAAAAAATAATACAATATATGACTATGGTTCTACTGTTCTAGCAGTTTTAGGGATCTCGATTCCATCATTCGTATTCGGGGCAATCTTACAGTATTATTTAGCAGTAAAATTACATTGGTTCCCGGTAGCGTATTGGGAAAGCTTTAAATACACGATTCTACCGACAATCGCATTGTCAGTATTCGTTACAGCAACTGTAGCTCGATTCTCAAGATCTGAATTAATTGAAGTAATGAACTCAGAATATATCGTAACAGCAAAAGCAAAAGGTATTTCTCAAGTAGGCGTAATCCTTAAACATGCTCTACGAAATGCATTAATCCCAGTAATTACAATTTTAGGCCCAATGGCTGTAAACTTAATGACTGGTACATTAGTTATTGAAAATATGTTTGCTGTACCTGGACTAGGTTCTCAATTCGTTAGCTCAATCCAAACAAATGACTATTCATTAATTATGGGTACAACAATTTTCTATAGTGCATTATTATTAATCGTAATTTTCGTAGTAGATATTTTATACGGTGTAGTTGATCCACGTATCCGTTTAGCAGGAGGTAAATAAATAATGAACAACAACACAGCGCAAAAAATTTCATCTGATTTATTCCAACCTGCAAACGTAGATTTGAATAATGCAGATAAAATATCAAGACCTTCGGATTCTTTTTGGAAAGATGCAAGAAGACGTTTTAGAAAAAATAAAGGTGCAATGTTAGGATTTATTATCCTTGGCATCTTATTAATCTTCACATTATTTGGTCCAATGATGAGTGGACACTCTTATAAAGACCAAGATTTAAAACGATCAAAATTACCACCTAAAATTGGTGTGTTAGAAAATGTAAAATTCTTACCATTTGATGGACATGATCAGTATGGAAATGATGTTTATAAAGAAAAAGGTATTAAAGAAAATTACTGGTTTGGTACAGATGATTTAGGCCGTGATATATTTACAAGAACTTGGTCTGGTGCTCGAGTATCAATCTTAATCGGTTTATTAGCAGCAGTAATTGATATGTTAGTTGGTGTTACTTACGGAGGTATTTCAGGATTCTTTGGTGGAAGAACAGATACAATCATGCAGCGTATTGCCGAAGTATTAATGGGTATTCCATATTTAATCGTAGTAATACTGTTTATTCTAGTCTTTAAAAACCCAGGTATCCTTTCAATTGCATTAGCGATGGTAATTACAGGTTGGGTAAGTATGTCCCGTATCGTACGTGGTCAAATGTTAAAACTAAAAAATCAAGAGTTCGTATTAGCATCTAGAACTTTAGGTGCAACAAATACTCAATTAATTGCAAAACACTTAATTCCAAATATTATGGGTCCAATCATTGTAATGATGATGTTCACGATTCCAAGTGCAATCTTCTCTGAAGCATTCTTAAGCTTCATCGGTTTAGGTATTGCACCACCAAAAGCATCATTAGGTTCTTTAGTAAGTGATGGGTTCAAATCATTACAAACTTTCCCTCATATGATGATTATTCCAGCGGTTGTAATCAGCTTATTAATTTTAAGTTTCAACTTAATTGCTGACGGATTACGCGACGCTTTAGATCCAAAAATGAGTAAGTAATTTTGAAGGGAGAATGAACTATGAGTAAATTATTAGAAGTAAAAGATCTGTGTGTCTCCTTTTATACTCATGCTGGTGAAGTTCAAGCAGTACGCGGAGTTTCATTTGATCTTAAAAAAGGTGAGACATTAGCAATTGTAGGTGAATCTGGTTCAGGTAAATCAGTAACATCAAAAGCATTAATGGGGTTAATTCCAAACCCTCCTGGTAAAATTAAGAGCGGTGAAATCTTATTCGATGGAAAAGATTTAGCTAAATTAAATGAAAAAGAAATGCAAGCTATTCGTGGAAAAGATATTTCAATGATTTTCCAAGATCCTATGACTTCTTTAAATCCAGTATTAACGATTGGATATCAAATTACAGAAGGTCTAATAAAGCACCAAAAAATGAGCAAAACTGAGGCAAAAAAAATTGCTATTGATTTAATTAATCTTGTAGGTATTCCAAATGCTGAAGATCGTTTTAAACAATACCCACACCAATTCTCAGGTGGTATGAGACAACGTGTTGTTATTGCAATGGCGTTAGCATGTAATCCAAAATTATTAATCGCCGATGAGCCAACTACAGCTCTTGACGTTACAATTCAAGCTCAAATCCTTGAGTTAATGAAAGAAATTCAAAGAAAAACTGACTCAGCAATTATCTTTATTACACATGATTTAGGTGTAGTTGCGAATGTTGCAGATAAAGTAGCAGTTATGTATGCAGGTAGAGTAGTTGAAATGGGAACTGTAGACGATATTTTCTACAATCCAAAACATCCTTACACATGGGGACTTTTAGCTTCAATGCCAGATTTAGATAATGAACAAGGAGCGGAATTAGTAGCAATTCCTGGTACACCACCAGATCTATTAAATCCTCCAAAAGGTGATGCGTTTGCACCGCGTAATCCAAATGCTTTAAAAATTGACTATGAAATGGAACCTCCTATGTTTAAAGTGTCTGAAACACACTACGCTGCAACATGGCTATTACATGAGGATGCTCCAAAAGTTGAACCACCTGAAGCCGTTAAGAAGCGTATTCAACGAATGAAGGAAGGTGAAGTAAATGTCAAATAAAGCAGAAAAATTAGTTGAAGTTAAAAATTTAAAACAATACTTTAATACAGGTAAAACAACAGTTAAAGCAATCGATGATGTTACATTTGACATTTTCCGTGGAGAAACTTTCGGTTTAGTAGGTGAATCTGGTTCAGGTAAATCTACAACTGGACGTGCAATCATTCGTTTATATGATGCGACTGATGGACAAGTAATTTTCGATGGTGAAGATGTACATGGTAAGAAAAGTCGTAAAGAGTTAAAGCAGTTTAACCGTCGTATGCAAATGATCTTCCAAGATCCATACGCATCATTAAACCCGCGTATGAAAGTTGCAGATATCATTGCAGAAGGTATTGATATTCATGGATTAGCTCGTAACAAAGAAGAGCGTATGAAAATGGTTTATGACTTACTTGAAACAGTAGGTTTAAATAAAGAGCACGCGAACCGTTTCCCACATGAGTTCTCAGGTGGACAACGTCAACGTATCGGTATTGCAAGAGCACTTGCTGTACAACCAGACTTTATTATCGCCGATGAGCCAATCTCAGCTCTTGACGTGTCAATTCAAGCTCAGGTTGTAAACTTAATGAGGAAGCTTCAAAAGGAAAAAGGTTTAACATATCTATTTATCGCCCATGATTTATCAATGGTTAAGTACATTAGTGACCGTATTGGTGTAATGTACCACGGTAAAATTGTTGAGCTTGCAGATAGTAATGAATTATATGAATACCCAATGCATCCTTACACAAAATCTTTATTATCAGCAATTCCGCTTCCAGATCCTGATTATGAGCGCAATCGTAAACGTATCATTTATGATCCAAAACAACACGATTATTCAAACGAACAACCAAAATTACGTGAAGTTCGTCCTGGACATTTCGTACTTTGCTCTGAAGCAGAATTTAAAAATTATCAACAAATGTATAAATAATAAATCAAATCCTAGTGAGAATATCGCTAGGATTTTTTTATTGGATTATGTAGTAAGGGGCATGAGTAAGTAGAGAGTTGCTCATTAGTAAGTAAAAACGCCAAAAGTAGGAAAAAGGTTACTCATGAGAGGTTCATGAGTAAGTAAAAACGCAAAAAGAAGGAATTAGGTACTCATAAGAGGATCATGAGTAAGTAAAAGCGCAAAAAGAAGGAAACAAGTTACTCATGAGAGGATCATGAGTAAGTAAAAAACAAAAAGAAGCAAAATTGTTCTTCATGAAGGGTTCATGAGGAAGTAAAACAGCAAAAAGAAGCAAAATTGTTCTTCATGAGAGGTTCATGAGGAAGTAAAACAGCAAAAAGAAGCAAAATTGTTCTTCATGAGAGCTTCATGAGGAAGTAAAACAGCAAAAAGAAGGAAAAAGGTTCCTCATGAGAGGTTCATGAGTAAGTAAAAACGCAAAAAGAAGCAAAAAGGTTCCTCATGAGAGGTTCATGAGTAAGTAAAAACGCAAAAAGAAGGAAACAAGTTACTCATGAGAGGTTCATGAGGAAGTAGAAATACTAAAATAAAGTTAAGGGAAATTTAAGGTGGAGGATTTATGATGAAAAGTGTAGATAAGACTAGGTGTAATAATGGTAGGACAAGCTTAGAAGATAATTAATCCAGAGTGTATAATGGTAACCGAATTTTTAATTCAAAGCCCCTGAATTTAATATTTGAAAGTACTGAACTGTAGGACGAACTAGTGACCTTAAACAATTCTACATTCGTTATACACTAAACCTTATCAAGGCAAAAAAAAGAAAGGGCATATGCCCTTTTTTAATCGTAAATTTCTTATAGTACTGTTCTTAATAAGTTTTTTTACGGAACTTGCCTTGGCCACCAACTTGTTTGAAGTTTGCAGACATTCTGTCAGACATATCAACAAATTGACTCTTTTTACTTCTACCAAATATTTTTTCGCCAATCGCGTTTGTAAACACACCATTAAGTGCAGTAATTCCAATTACCAACACTGCAACAATCAATAGATCAGTTATGTAAGCTGCCATTAGATTAGCCTCCTAGGAATGTAAGCGTTACTATTATTGTATTAAAAAATTGGTGAAATAGAAAGAATAAATAGGCTTTTTCCGTATAATTATTTCTGTGCATTTTATAAAGCAATCTGGCCTTTAGTATTGTAACTTTTTGGACTAAAGTTGTGTGAAATGAAATGAGTACTTAACTACTTTGGGGATTGCTTTAAGAAGGTAAGGAACTGTTAGATCGGCTGAAAATAGGAAGTATGTTTCTCTCACGGATAGTGAGGTTTATGGTGTGAAAAGCAGCCTTCACATACGAAAAATATGACAAGGAAATTAGCCTATATTTTACTTAGAAATTTACTGAAAATTGTACACCTTTTGTATAGGTTTTTTAAAATTTTTTTACAAATTTGTATATATTTATTTAGCACAATACTGTATAATGTGAACATATGGTGGTAGATTAAACTAATTATAATTAACCAATTCTTATAAATTAATACACATAACTATATTACTTTTATTTAAAAGAGTAGTTAGGGGGAGAGCAAAATGGTAATTTTGTATAATTCACCAAGTTGTACGTCTTGTCGAAAAGCAAAAATGTGGCTAGAAGATAATAATATTCCTTATAAAGAAAGAAATATTTTTTCAGAACCATTATCAATTAATGAGATTAAACAAATTTTACGTATGACTGAAAGTGGTACTGATGAAATTATATCAACAAGATCAAAAATTTTTCAAGAATTAAATGTAGACTTAGAAAGTCTTCCTTTACAAGACTTATATGAAATCATTCAGAAATATCCTGGTTTACTTAGAAGACCGATTATTATTGATGAAAAACGTTTACAAGTTGGTTATAATGAAGATGAAATTAGAAGGTTTTTACCACGTTCAGTTCGCACATATCAATTACGTGAAGCGCAACGCTTAGTTAATGAGTAAATCTACGTTTTGAATTGTGAAAAAAATTACAATTCTTGATTAAGATTCTCAATCATATTGAACAAATACTTAATCATAATATATAAAAAGCTGTAAAAAGTTATATGCATACTTTTTACAGCTTTTTTTAACAATTAGGATGTTCGCTTACGGTATCGAATATTATTAAAGTAATAACCTATAACAATGGTGAAGATTATACAAGATGAACCGACGATTAATTCCATATCGTTCCGCCCGTTTATATATTGACTGATAAATGGCTCGTCTATTAACATTTTGCTAGCTGTTATTGAAAGAACAGAAGCCCCTACAAAACTCAATATTGGATATCTTTCTAAAAACCATAAAACGATTTTACTTCCCCAAATAATAATTGGAATTGAGATGGAAAGACCTAAAATGACTAATGATGGCTTTCCGTTTGATGCCCCAGCTATTGCTAATACGTTATCAATCCCCATTACTAAATCAGCAAATACAATTGTACGAATTGCGTGGAAAACTGTGTAGTTCTCCTTTATCGAAGGGTTGTCATCCTCCTGAATAATTAATTTGCAAGCTATGTACAAAAGTAATATTCCGCCAATTAAATGCAAGAATGGGACTTTTAGGACGAAAATTGCACATATTGTTAGGATAATTCGTAAAACAATCGCGGTAATACTACCGAAAATGATCGCTATGTTCCGTTGCTTGTATGGTAATTTTCTACATGCTAATGCAATGACAATTGCATTATCTCCACCTAAAACAATGTCTATAATAACAATCATTAAAAAGGACCATATATAATGAATATCTATCATGAATTCACCTCTCTTATCAAAAGCTTTAAATGATTGTCCTAATATTAATAGGTATATGATGATTTTTAAAAAATAGGTGAATTTTATTTCCAAAATTTTAATTTGTATCATAAAATATAATTGTAGTTACTATTCGCATTTAATAAATTTTCATGGTAAGATAGATAAAAATTTACTTATTAAAGCTAAATTTTTAAGAGTATTTTTCTAATTTACTATTTCAGAATTTTATATTTAACATAAAATTTCTTTTACTTTATTTATTTTATTTCGTCTAACGCAATTACTTGTTGTTCATTAAAGGAGGGGGAAAACAAATGGAAATAGAAAGAATTAATGAAAATACGTTTAAGTTCTCCATATCCTACTTAGACATCGAGGAGAGAGGTTTCTCTAAAGATGAAGTATGGTTAGATCGAGAAAGAAGTGAAGAGCTTTTCTGGGAATTAATTGATGAAGCGCATTTGACTGAGGAATTCATTGCTGGTGGCCCCCTATGGATTCAGGTACAGGCACTAGACAAGGGTTTAGAAGTTGTTGTAACAAAAGCTGTGATTTCTAAAGACGGCAAAAAAGTAGAAGTGAATTTAGGTGAAGGAGAAAAGAATTTAGAAATTCCTTTTATCTCTGTAGATGATGATGATGATTCAGATGAAGATGATGATGACGATATTTTTGACTCGATGGATGAAGAGGAAACAGAACTTATTCTATCCTTTAAAAATCTTGAAGACATTATTTCATTATCACATGCAGTGAATCAAGAATCATTTGAAACTACACTTTATTCCTTCCAAGATTATTACTATCTTTATGTTAAATTTGAAGAAGAATTGCTTGATGAAGTTCAAGTTGATTACTTATCATCAATGTTACTTGAATATGGTCATCGTTCAAAAGTAACTATACATGTTTTAGAGGAATACGGAAAATTGATTTATGAAAAAACAGCTTTACCTCATTTTAAATCAATTTTTCCATTATTGTAATAGCCGATGCCTTAGGGATCGGTTTCTTTTCTTTATAAAGGAGAATATTGATGCAATTTCGATTAAAGATTTTAATATTTTTATCAATTGTTGTATGCATTTTATATTTTGCTTCTCCAACGATTAAATTCATTTGGTTAATGAATTTTGCATTTTTTGAAAAATCTACTATTTTTAGATTAATAAGTGTAATGTTCTCAATAACGGCTATAGGTGTATCGATTATTATTTTCCTAGAAAATAGAAATCCTGCTAGAACTTTAACATGGATCATTCTTTTAGCTATTTTCCCGTTATTCGGTTTTGTTTTTTATTTAATTTTTGGACAAAATTACAAAAAGAAAATGGTCTATCGAAAAAAAGCAATTAATGATCAAAATGCAAATGGTTTAATAAGTGGATCAGAAGATGTAGAAGTGAAAGAATTTATAGCGCAAAATCAAAGATTAGAGTATCTAATAAATATCGCAGCTAAACAGAGTAATACACCAGTAACGATGAATACTTTTACAAAAGTTCTTACAAACGGAAGTGAAACATTTCCAAAAATAATTGAAGAACTAAAAAAAGCAAAGCACCATATTCATATCGAATTCTATATTGTAAGAAATGATGAGATTGGTAATCAACTAAAAGATATACTAATTGAAAAGGCACAAAATGGTGTAAAAGTTCGATTTCTCTATGACGCTGTAGGTAGTTGGAAATTATCAAGAAATTTTGTAAAAGACTTACGAAAAGCTGGTGTAGAAATACTACCATTTTCTCCAGTTAAAATTCCAGTTTTAAACGATACAATAAATTACCGAAATCACCGGAAAATTATCGTCATAGATTCGAATGTAGGATTTGTTGGCGGCTTAAATATTGGAGATGAGTATTTAGGGAAAGACCAATATTTTGGAAAGTGGCGAGATACCCATCTATATCTAAATGGAGAAGGTGTACGAACACTACAATTCATATTCTTGCAAGATTGGTATTATATGACGAATGAGTTAATTGATGACAAAGAGTACTTTGACATTAATGCGAGTAGTTATTCTTCTAAAGGAGCAATTCAACTTGTTTCTGGTGGACCAGACCGAAAGCATGAAGTGATAAAAGAGTTATTTTTTGCGATGATTACAAGTGCAAGGAAAAGTATATACATTGCTTCACCATATTTTGTTCCAGATGAAGATATTTTAACTGCTCTTAAAGTTGCAGCAAATGGTGGGGTCAAAGTAAAAATTCTAATGCCCGATCGTCCCGATAAGAAAATCGTATTTTATGCCTCGCGTTCATATTTTCCAGAGTTATTAGAAGCAGGGGTCGAAATCTATGAATATAGAAAAGGATTCTTACACAGTAAAATATTAATTGTAGATGATGAAATCGCATCAGTTGGAACGGCAAATATGGATATGAGAAGTTTTCGATTAAACTTCGAGGTCACTGCATTTTTATATTTAGAAGAAAGTATTAATCACTTAGTTAATGATTTTAATAATGATATCCGTGATTCTGAAGCAATTATTTTTAATGATTTTAAAAAGAGACCTATATATAAAAGGATATTTGAATCATTATCAAGATTAATGGCACCACTTTTGTAATGAACGATCTAATTGATAGAACATTGATAGAACATTTTTATAATAATTCATATAGTCACCTACCAAATAGAACATTTAATTTGGTAGGTTTTTTATTTGAAAAATCGTTTTTAATTTTTTTGAAGGAAAATAAGTAATGGATAGTGAAGTAATTTGGAAAGGAGGTAATGGTATATGATCGTTGCATTAAATACAAAACGGCATACTATTAATTTATTTGAAGCTAAAACGACAGATGATTTAGTAAGATTAAAGCAAAACGGACCATACTTTTGCCCAATCTGTCAAAAGCAAGTGAGGCTCAAAATTGGAGTGAAGAGGGTTACTCATTTTGCGCATATAGATTTGACTGAATGTGAAAATGAGAAAAAAGAGAGTATTGACCATTATAAAGGGAAGTTTGCTTTGTATCATTTTTTTAAAAAGTTTAATGTAAATGTTGAGGTTGAAAAATTTATTCCTGAATTAAATCAAAGACCTGATTTATTTATTAAATTAAATACTCTTCAAATGTGTGTTGAATATCAATGTTCGGTTATTCCTTTAGAAACAATGATAAAGAGGACAAACTCTTTTAAAGATAGTGGAATGAAAGTTTTGTGGATCCTAAATGACAAACTATTAAATCAAAAAAGATGGTCATCTTTCTACATTAATTCCCTTTCTATTTATTCACTTGTTAGAATTAACGTTTTTTCACTTCTCTTCTATAATCCTACATTACAATCATTTACAGTGCTTTCCTCATTAATAGCATTTTCTCCAGTCCAATATATTGGTCAAAAGGACGTATTTCCAATAAATAATTTCAGTCTTAAGGGATTTTCAACTCCAAATAGAATTGATAAAAAGGTATTTGTATCAAAATGGAATCGTTTAAAAAAGGATTTTAGACTATATCAACATTTGCATACTAAAGGTAATTTAAAGGTTTTTAAACAGTATTTATACAATGCAAATATCAACTATTTTCCAGCAGTAATTGGAGTTCCTTTAGAAAGTAACTGCATAATTAAAGAACATTGTATCTTTTGGCAGGGGGAAATATATTTTAAATTTTTTCATGAAGTAGAAATTGGACAACTGATCTTTATCGATAAAATAAATCAGTCTGTAAAAATGGAAGTACAGAATGGTAAATGGAGAGTTAATCAATTTCAAGATAATGAAATTGATAATTTGGAGAAATGTGTAGAAAAGTATATTGACTTTTTAGTAAAAATTAGAATCGTAAAACGCTTTAAAAATGGTAAAATAATGAAGATAGCTAATGCTATCATTCCATCATCATTCCAACAAGCATTGGATGAAGACTGTCTGAGCACTAATACAGCATTTGATTTGTTGTTTAATGCAAAAACTGATTCAAATGATTATTAATATCAGACGCTGGAATGTTATTAATACTAATAATAACTTTAGGGGGATCAGACATGCTAGAACAAAAAGCTGTTAAAAAATTACCAACTAGAAGTGAAGTTCAAGAAGAATTAACTTGGAAGTTGGAAGATATTTATGAAACAGATGCAAAATGGGAAGCAGAGTATAAAAAAGTACTTGAATTAATCCCATCGTTTTCAGAGTTTAAAGGTAAATTAGGTGAGTCATCTCAAACACTTTTAAATGCATTGAAAAAACAAGATGAAATTTCGTTTTTATTAGGTAAATTGTATACATATTCTCATATGCGTTACGATCAAGATACTACAAATTCTACATATCAAGCTTTAGATGATCGTGCGAAAAATCTATACACTAAGGCTGGAAGTGCAATGTCATACTTCGTGCCTGAATTATTAACAATTTCAGAAGATACATTGAAAAAATTTATTGAAGAAAATAATGAACTGAAATTGTACGAGCACTCTTTAGAAGAAATTTTAAAGCAAAAACCACATGTTCTTTCAGCAGCTGAAGAAGAAATTATGGCACAAGCTTCTGAAGTGTTATCTTCTTCTAGTAATACATTTGGAATGTTAAATAATGCGGATTTAAAGTTTCCTACAATTGAAGACGAGAATGGTGAAGAAGTAGAAATCACACATGGTCGTTATATTCACTATTTAGAAAGCGCAGATCGTCGCGTCCGAAAAGATGCTTTTGAAGCAGTTTATCATACGTATGATGCGTATAAAAACACTTTTGCAAGTACTTTAAGTGGTGCTGTAAAGAAAGATAATTTCAAAGCAAAAGTTAGAAAGTATGATAATGCTCGTCATGCAGCATTAAGTAATAACGAAATTCCAGAAGTTGTTTATGATCAATTAGTTTCTACTGTAAATGATAATTTAAATTTATTACATCGATATATTGCTATTCGAAAAAAAGCGTTAAAGCTTGATGAAATTCATATGTATGACTTATTTACTCCATTAGTAGAAGAAGTAAAAATGGAAGTTAAGTATGAAGAAGCAAAAGAAATTTTATTAAAAGCATTAAAACCATTAGGTGATGAATATGTTGAAATTCTAAAAGAGGCATATGAAAGTCGTTGGGTAGATGTTGTAGAAAACAAAGGAAAACGTAGCGGAGCATACTCCTCTGGTGCGTATGGCACTAACCCATATATCCTAATGAACTGGCAGGACAATGTAAATAACTTATTTACATTAGCACATGAATTTGGTCATTCAGTGCATAGTTATCATACTCGTAAAAATCAACCTTATGTTTACGGAGATTACTCAATCTTTGTAGCTGAAGTTGCCTCTACTTGTAATGAAGCGATTTTAAATGATTATTTACTAAAAAATACTGAAGATCCTAAGCAAAGACTTTATTTACTAAATCACTATTTAGAGACTTTTAGAGGAACTGTATTCCGTCAAACGATGTTTGCGGAGTTTGAACATCAGATTCACGTATTAGCTCAAAATGGTGAAGCATTAACGCCAGATTTATTAACGAAAACATATTACGAGCTTAACAAAAAATATTTTGGTGACGAGATCGTAATCGACGAGTTAATTGGTTTAGAATGGAGTAGAATTCCTCATTTCTATTACAATTACTATGTTTACCAATATGCAACAGGTTTCAGTGCAGCAACAGCACTTTCAAAACAAATTCTAGAAGAAGGCGAACCAGCAGTTGAAAGATACTTAGGATTCTTAAAAGCAGGAAGCTCTGATTATCCAATTGAAGTATTGAAAAAAGCTGGCGTTGATATGACCTCTTCACAACCAATCGTAGAAGCATTGAAAGTATTTGAAGAAATGTTAAACGAAATGGAAGAGCTATTATTTAACGAATAATTTATTTAAACAAACACATGTAGCATCATAGCTATATGTGTTTGTTTTTTATCGTAACTTTTTCTATATCTTTATACCTACTATTTTGTGTCTAAAATGTGAAATATTTCTCAAATGGTTGCCAAACTCTAAAATAAATTGTATTATAAGGGTGTGAATTACTTCACAAACACAAATACCCCTTTGTTGAACGTGAAAATTTCTCCCATCCCCTTGATGTAAAATTTACATCAAAAAAGAGACCTAGCGAAAGCTAGGTCTTTTTTTGTTTCTTAAACAACATACTGATAATAAATTTGATCTTTTTGAACAATTTTCTTAACTTTTCTACGTAGGATTAATTTTTTTAATTCTAACTCCATACATTGAGTAGATTGTTCGTAAATCATACATAATTCTTTAATCGTAACAAAGGGTTGAAATTTAATAAATTCAGCTAAATCAGGTAGTTCTCGTTTTTCTAATTTTGTATTAGTCATTAGTTCTAATATTTTTACATAAGTCTGATAGCTTTCAAAACCAGAAACTTTCAAACCTTCTTCCTCAATATTTTCATTAAAAAATACAACGCTTGGAATTTCAGTTACATGCATTTCTTTCGTAACTTTAATATCACATTGCAAAGCTTTAATAGAGTGGGTACTGTGTAAATCTTCCATAAACTCTTTTACATCAATATTTATATCTTTAGCACATTCGATAAGAACATCTTGATCTGTAATGTCTAAATCCTTCAAGAAATAATATTCTTGTAACTTCTTTAAGTAGTTAACGCCAGCTACTCTACCTTGAAGCTCAGCTGCTTTTAATGCAATTGCAGAGTAGTATGGGTAAAGTTCCTTATTATCAATCCATAAATGGTCATCGCAAAGGATATCTGATCTACTAGCTGTCTTCTCCCATACGAATGCAAGCTGAGAAGGTCGTTTTTCTAATAGTTTTTTAGTTGTGTAATATCGACTAACTGGAATATAAGTAGATGAAAAATATTGGCCATATTCTAAGTGAAACTTTTTTAAAATTGTACTAAAATCCCAACAATTTCTACAAAGTGGATCTATGAATACATACAATTCAATCGATTTTTTTGTACAATTCTGCTCGGGAAGCGTGATTGATTCATTTTTATATTGTTTGTCATTCATATATTTCACCCTTAATGCAATTCATAAGTCCGTACTATAACAGACTTGAAAATTAATTTGTAAGATATAACACGTTTATTCTCTAATGGTATTGTAGCAACGGATAGTTAATATTTCAAATATGATGCACTATTTTTCATTAATCTATTAATATTTCCTTGATTCATTTGAGTAAGGAGATAAAAAGGGACTATACCAAAAGTGTGTGTGAATTGTAAAATAAATTTGTGAAATGGAAGCGAGGAAACAATCTGGTCTGCAAATATGGATGAGAGAACTGCAAATAAGGAAAATAAAGTATGATCTGCAAATAAAAATGTCAGAACTGCAAATAAGAATAACAATACTGTAATTAAAATCAGAGGAATAGCAAATAAGAGAAATTAATACCCATACCGGTTAAGGCATAAATTGGACAAAAGGAGTTATTTTTAAAAGGCAATCAGCTTTAACTTAAGTTATTTGGTTAAAAAGTTGAGCGAAATCTGCTAAATTTCAATAAAAAGATTGAATAAAATCGGTTTCATACTAAAAAACGCCGAAAAATACCCTTTAGGTTTCTCCGGCGTTTGAAATTAATGCTGCTCATATGTCAGTTAGCTTGAATTCAATTCCTTGTTTAACATTAAAAAAACGTCTAATTTTATTTAATGTTTTACGTTGAGGAATTTGAAGGTTTTCTAACAGATTGATAAACTGTTGTTTACCAATGTTTTCGTCCGAAACTTCGAATTCTAACTCATAATCCTCGTGTTTTAAATATGTACTATGGTCTAAAACTAACAGTCCATCTTCATATGGAAATTCTACTCTGTTTGTTGTTAAGTCACCTATTAATACTAGGGCATTTAAGTTTAATTTTGCTTCGTTGATATAATCTTTTACTTCCCCATCTGGAAGAACGTAGGTTTTTAGCATAGTTGATGCTTCAGTTTCACTAATTTTTTGATTAATTTCTAAATGACCGACTGCTTGTTTTATTTTTAAAGTTAAAGTAAATGAAGTTAGTGATTTTTTTCGGATTCTTAAAGCTCCACCATGTTCTTTAATTGTAAAATCAGGTGTCTCAAAATAATAATTAGTTTGTGATTGAAAACTTGACTCGTTAACATGGAAATAAGATTTAAGCTTTTCAAATTCCTCTTTTGTTAACAAGTTCTTAAATTCAATTTCAATTTCTTTAGCCATAATTAACTCCTTATTTTTTGGTATAATTTTTGGTATTGAGTGTGCTAGTCTTCGTCTATTTTCTATTTGATATGTTACAATAGAAATGGTCAAATTTAAATAAAATACATACATTAAAAAGGTTGAGGTTTTAGTGATGAGAAAAATGCTTGGAATAAATGGAATAAATATAAATGAAGATGGTTTATTTCTGTTAATTGACGATACAAAAATGGATTTAGAACAGTGCCATGAAGTAGGAACAATGATTGCAGACTCAGACCAAGGTTCACTATTGTATATATTAGAAGAAAATGAAGAATTTGTATATGTTACAGTTCCTTATGAGTATTGGTCGGACTTGAAAAAAGCAAATGATCAAAATTTAAACGTATTTTTAAAGGTTGGAGAAAAGAGTCTTTCACTAAATAATTGGAATGAAGAGTTAACTTATTTAATCCAAAATGTTGAAGGTAATTTTAATTATGGAGAAGAATTTGTTAAGCAAGTTCAAAGTGCATTTTTAGAAGAGAAGTAAGTTGGTGGTGATTGGATGAATGGTCAATGGGAAAGTTTTTTAGCACCTTATGAACAAGCAGTAAGTGAATTGAAAGTAAAGTTAAAAGGGATTAGAAAACAGTTTGAAGAAACTAATCAGCATTCCCCAATTGAGTTTGTAACTGGGAGAGTTAAGCCTATACACAGCATTGTTAATAAGACAATAAGAAAAGGAATTCCTTTAGCGAATTTAGAAACTGAATTACAGGATATTGCCGGTCTTAGAATGATGTGCCAATTTGTAGAGGATATTAAAAATGTAGTTGAACTTCTTCGCAAGCGTAAAGATTTTACAATTGTCGAAGAGCGAGATTATATTACAAATAAAAAGAATAGCGGTTATCGTTCATATCATGTAGTTGTTGAATATCCCGTTCAAACAATTGAAGGTGAACGAAAAGTTTTAGTTGAAATTCAAATAAGAACTCTTGCGATGAATTTTTGGGCAACAATAGAGCATTCTTTAAATTATAAGTATAAAGGGAAATATCCTGAAAATATTCATGAACGATTACAAAGAGCGGCCGAAGCAGCGTTTCTATTAGATGAAGAAATGTCCCTTATTAGAGGAGAGATTCAAGAGGCGCAAGCAGAGTTTTCGAAAAAAAACGACCAATAAGGAAAGGGCGAGAAAATGAAATTCGTAATTATGTCTAAGGGCGATCAAGAGTCCAATGAACTGACGAAACGAATGAGAGATTATTTAGAGAGTTTTAATTTTAAATTTGATGAAGAAGAGCCTGAAATTGCTATATCTGTAGGTGGTGACGGGACCTTACTTCATGCTTTTCATAATTACACTCATCTTCTCGATAAAGTATCTTTCGTAGGGGTTCATACTGGTCATTTAGGGTTTTACGCTGATTGGGTACCAAGTGAGGTAGAAAAGCTTGTTATTGCAATTGCGAAGACGCCATTTCAAGTAGTTGAATATCCTTTATTGGAAGTAATCATCCGTTATAAGGATGGAAGAAAAGAAATGCAAACATTAGCTTTAAATGAATGTACGATAAAAGGTCTGGAAGGTACATTAGTGATTGATGTTGAAATAAAAGGTCAGCATTTTGAGACATTTAGAGGTGATGGTCTTTGTATTTCTACACCTTCAGGTAGTACAGCATATAATAAAGCACTTGGTGGAGCAATTATTCATCCATCAATTGAAGCGATTCAAATTGCTGAGATGGCTTCAATTAATAATCGAGTTTTTCGTACAATTGGTTCACCGCTTGTTTTACCTAAACATCATACTTGCTTACTTAAGCCTGTAAGAAACGCAAATTTTCAAATTACATTAGATCATAAAACAATCGTACATCAAGATGTTAAATCGATTCAATGTCGAGTAGCTCATGAAAAAGTACGTTTTGCACGTTTTAGACCTTTTCCATTTTGGAAGCGTGTCGTTGATTCTTTTGTTAAATAAAATGGTGAAGAATATGAAGCAATTTAGTTTATCTTGGGAAGTAAAAAAAGAGCATAATGGAATTTTACTTAGAGAGTTTCTTAAATTAAAGGAGCTCTCTAAACGTGCTCTCACAGATATTAAATTTCAAGGTGGAAAGATTACAGTAAACGGTGAAGAAAAAACTGTCCGAACAATTTTAAAAGAATTAGATCTTGTACAAATCTATTTTCCAATCGAGAAACCAAGTGAGGATCTTATAGCAGAAGATATTCCTTTTGAAATTGTTTATGAAGATGATGCTGTATTGGTCATAAATAAACCTTTTGGAATACCGAGTATACCTTCTAGAGAGCATCCTAAAGGTACACTTGCAAATGGATTATTATTTTATTATCAAACAATTGGGCTCCAATCGACCATTCATATTGTAACTAGATTAGACAAAGATACATCGGGATTAATGTTAGTTGCCAAAAATCGTTATATTCATTATTTGTTTTCGAAAAATGAATTAAAAAATGTAAAAAGAAAATATTTAGCGATTGTTCATGGACAAATGAATGAAACTGAAGGGGTAATACGTGCAAAGATTGCTAGGAAAAATGATAGTATTATCGAGAGAATTGTTTCTGAAGAGGGACAAGAAGCAATCACACATTTTAAAGTCCTTGAATTAAATAGGGACTACTCAGTTGTTGAATTAGAATTAGAAACAGGACGAACACATCAAATCCGGGTTCATATGTCTTCGATTGGACATCCACTAATCGGGGATGACTTATATGGAGGTAAAACTGATCGATTAAAAAGGCAGGCATTGCATAGTTATCAATTATCATTTGTTCATCCAATTGATCATATGGAAAAAAACTTTGAAATCGCTTTACCTGCTGATTTAGAGAGGTTATTCGAGTTGTAAATGTCAAGTAATAAATTTGTCTAAATTTTGTATAATTTATTGACAATATATGAATAATAGATTATTTTTAGTATGTAGTGTTTCTCCATGGGGATGGAAGAGACTAATATATTAAGCTGATAAGTGAGCGCTTACATTATCAGTAAAAAAGTAGGTTCCAATCAGAAACCTACTTTTTTTGTATCTATTTTCCTAAACTCTACTCTCTTTTTCTTCGTAAAAACTAAATTTTTCTTCAATGTATGGCATGGTAGATTGTACTTGGGTATATTTATGTTCTGGATACGAAAATGCTGTTAGTTTACCACCGAAGACCGCGCCAGTATCAATATTAATTGTATTATTTAATTCCCTTGGTTCCTTAATTGGAGTATGACCATAAACAATTAATGCTTTACCTTTATATTCTTTTGCCCAATCTTTTCTTACAGGCATCCCATTTGGAAGCACTTCTCCATTTATATCTCCATATAAAACGAATGTTTTAACATTGTTTGAATGTTTTCCAATCATGTCCTCACGTATACCAGCATGACTAACAACTAATTTTCCATTGTCTAAAACATTATAAAGCGGGGAGCCTTCATAAAGTTTTTTAAACGATGATTGATAATGGCTCCTTTCTTTACCGCTAACTGATTCTAATTCAGCAACTGTTGTTTCAAGTCCATGTTGGATTTTTACATTGCGACCAAGAAAATACCGATAAAGTTTATTACAATGATTCCCTGGTGAATAATGTGCTTTCTTATGCTTCATCACAAGTTCATATACTACTTTTATAATTGCAAGCGAATTAGGTCCACGATCCGTTAAATCACCAACAAAAACTAACTTTCGATTTTCAGGGTGAACAGGAATATTATTCTCCCACGAATAACCAAGTTCTTTAGTTAATTCAACAAATTCATTATAACAACCATGAATATCGCCTATAATATCGTATTTCATTCTATCAATCCTTTTAGTCTTTTATTTCAACAAGTAATAATCGTAGTATGCCCCAAAAAAGCAGCGGCAAAGAACTCGTAAATATAAAAAAGAAGGGGTAAAGATCATCATTAGATCTTTACCCCTGTCTTTTGTAACTCTACTCTATTAGTCAAACATATACTTATTTGTTCTAGATCTTACATTAAGGATGAATCCAATTGCTAGAAGATTTGTTGCTAGAGAACTTCCTCCGTAACTTACGAATGGTAGAGTAATCCCTGTTATCGGTAGAAGACCGATCGTCATACCAATATTTTGGAAAACCTGGAAAGTAAACATTCCGACTACACCAGCACAAAGATAGCTACCAAATTTGTCGTTACTTTCTAAAGCAATATGAATCATTCGATAAATTAATAAGAAGAATAATGAAATTACTACACTTGCTCCTATGAACCCGTATTGTTCGCAGATTACTGTGAAAATAAAATCTGTATGTGGTTCAGGGAAGTATGCTTCACCGTTATGGAACCCTTTACCTGTAAGCAAACCAGAACCAGCAGCCATTAATGCCTGTGTAAGCTGATAACCTTGAGAAGGGTATTCATAAGGTGCTAACCAACCGTAAAAACGATTTAACTGGTATTCCTCAAGCACATGCGATGTGAAAAATTCAAAATGATAAAAGTACAGATAAACCATGAAAGCACCAAGACCAATCGTTAATAAAACTAGTCCAAGAATATAGCGCCAACGAATTCCAGAAATTAAGATCATTGTAGCGATAATTGCACACATAACCATTGTATTTCCTAAGTCAGGCTCTTTCGCAATCAGTAGTAGAGGAGGCAATGAAATACCGAATATTTTACCTAAAAGTAAAATATCCTCTCTTTTTCCACGGACAGCGTACATTTCATTATGTCTTGAAATAATCGTTCCTAAAATAATGATCATAAAAATTTTCATTAATTCAGATGGTTGGAAGTTACCAATACCAGGTAAGGTGTACCATGCAGTTGCACCTTTGATGGTTTTAGCACCTGGAATATGCAGTTCTAATCCAAGTAGTAGGAGTAACCCAATACCATACATATACCAAATAACATTTTTATATCGATCAAAATCAATAATCATAATAAAGGCAATACCAACAAGTCCAATGATATACCATTTAATTTGTTGTCCAGCGAAATTGATGTTTCTTAGATTTGCAGGAAGGCTTGGCATTGCACTAGTAATTGCTAGATAACTTACAGCGGCAATACAAAAAAGGATAAAAAGTAATTTGAAATCAATTTGAAAGGGAGATGTACGGTCTTCCTTCATGTCCTCACCTCTCTATAATAAGTTTTATTAGTATGCTTTTAAATAGGCACATTTAATGTACGACAATCATCATTATAATTTATTTTTGTCTTTAAAGGAATTCAAAACTGTAAACTCTTTTTAAATAAACTATTATATTTATATTTTTTGTGGATAAAGCTATAAATAACTTTACTATTTTCAATTCATTGTATTTGTGCTACTATTTTAGTATCTAGTACTAATAACTAATAATAAAGGAGATGAATAATATGATTTCATTGCAAGGCAAAACTTTTGTTGTTATGGGTGTTGCAAACTTTCGTAGTATCGCTTGGGGTATTGCACAATCATTACATAGCGCGGGAGCAAATTTAATTTTTACATACGCAAATGAAAGATTAGAAAAAGGTGTTCGTGAATTAGCTGACTCACTAGAAAATCCTAACAATCTTTTAGTTCAATGTGATGTAACTAGTGATGAAGATTTAGCAAAATGCTTTGCCTCAATTAAAGAGCAAGTAGGCACAATTCATGGTGTTGCACACTGTATCGCTTTTGCCAATAAAGAGGACTTAAAAGGTGATTTTGTAGACACAAGCCGTGATGGATACTTATTATCACAAAACATTAGTGCTTACTCTTTAGTAGGTGTAGCTCGTGAAGCAAAACCATTAATGGTTGAAGGAGGAAGCATTGTTACTCTAACTTACTTAGGTGGAGAGCGTGTAATGCAAAACTACAACTTAATGGGTGTATCTAAAGCAGCTCTAGAAGCTTCTGTACGCTATTTAGCGAACGATTTAGGGAAATACAACATTCGCGTTAACTCAATCTCTGCAGGACCAATCCGTACACTTTCTGCAAAAGGAGTTGGCGACTTTAATACAATCTTAAAAGAGATCGAAGAAAAAGCACCTTTACGTAGAAACGTAACACAAGAAGAAGTAGGAGATTCTGCTTTATTCCTATTTAGTGACTTAGCAAGAGGTGTTACTGGAGAAAACATTCATGTTGATTCAGGATACCATATAATGGGATAAGAAGAGTAAGATTAATAGAAGTCTAAATGACTTCTATTTTTTTCGTGTTGATCTAACAATCATATAAGGTTCATGAGTAAGTAAAACAGTCAGAGTAAGAAAAAAGCTTACTCATAAAGGGTTCATGAGTAAGTAAAACAGCCAGAATAAGAAAAATGCATACTCATCATACGCCCATGAAAAGCGTGCATCCTGCATTGGAAATAACGTTCTTCCTTATATGGGTAAACAGTCTTTTAGGGAATCAACCTATCATTAGTAAAATAAGAAGTGCCTTCTTATGATGATCATAAATAGGCACTTTGTTATTTTGAATGTGGCATTTTAATTTTATTAATACTTACGGAATAAAAATTGATTTTAAGTGACGAAGACCTACTAATTTGCTTTCTCCTCTAGATGTAGTCAATTCTATGAAATTTGAGTCAATTGAACTCAACTTACCTATATATTCGTAATTTTCTCCACTGTTCATTACGACTAATTCACCAATCAACTTATTTAATTGAACGTCTAACGTGCGCGCTAGAGGGATATTAGAAGGATTAACAGGTAATAAATTATTACTTAACATATAAGGGGTTTTTTCTGTGAGGTACGGGGTTAACCACTTTAAATGCTGGAGGGATATATACATGATTTTATAGATCGGTGAATAGAATACAAAGTAATTATTCATGATGGTTGTAATAAAGCCATGAAATGAACGATTATTTGATAGACTAATTTCTACAAAAATCCCTTTGGCAGCAGTTAAGACTTTACGTAGAGATAACTCATCTTTTTCGTGTTCTAATTCTTGTAGGGAAGGAACTACACCAAAGGATTCTTCGAGTGTACTTTCACTAAGATTATGAATATGAAGTAGTGGAATATAAAGGAAATTTTCACCATTGAAAACAACTAATAAATCATTTCCAACTTCAATTAAGATTCCATCAACATTACTGTTACCGGATATTTCAATTGTAACTTGTTTGTTGAGAAAATTTTTGAAACTTGCCATGATTTTCTCCTTTCCTAAAAAGATAAATCATTATTATTCAGACATGTTTATTTCTGAAAAAGGATTTTCAATTTTATTTATATGGGCATATCGATTAGAATGATAGTTTGTCTAAATAAAATCAATCATTTCATTTAAAGGTTGGCAAGGTAGATGGTGCCTGTCTTATATGAATGAAAAAAGATTATTAAGTTTGAAAATTTTATAGTTGGATCAGTTATTTCATAGCAGCATACTTCCAATGATTTATTGATTACCACTCAAAATTAAGTATAGTTTCAAATTACTTATAATGGGTTTACATAATTAGAATGGCATCGAGGGTCAAAGTTTTATAAAAAAAGGGTCGTTTTATTTCATAAAACGACCTTTCTAAACATTATTTTCTTCTTCTTAATGTTTGGCTTGTCGTATTACTTCTTTCGTAAACTTCAAATTTTTCTCCGAAACTTACACTTTTTACATGATAAGTAGCAATATACACTAGTTCATCGTTAAAAGAAATTTCTACATAATCATGGTTTGCATCAAGAAGAATGCCTTCAACTTTGTCGTGGCCACCGCGATTAATTTTTACCCATTGTCTAACTTGAGAATTTAATAAGTCTACAAAACTCTCGTTTGGTAATAATTCAATCGTATTGTACATTTCATCAAAAGATAATTTACCTTTAGCAAATGAAGTTACGCTTTTAATATGAGTGTAAGGGAAGTAAATTACACCTTCAGCCTCTGTAAAAAGAGCAATATGTGTTTCGAATGCACCAATTAATAAACCTTCTTTTGATTCATGACCTCCTCGACCAATTCTAACTCCTTTACCTACGAATACTGAGAATAACTCTTTATTCACTTTTTCATCGCTCCTTGTTTTTTCTGTGCGGTTACAATGTATTTATATGTGCCCTGTCAATTGTTTGTACTAGGATATTTGTCCAATTTCTATGATTATGTTCAAAATTGGTCAAGTGTTTATAGGCAATTATTTCGTATTTCGAATAAACTTGAAGGTTACTTGATTGAGAAAAAAGTAACATGATAAATATTTTCCGTTCATATAATTTATGAGAGCACACTTACGAGGGAGGAACAACAATGGCAAGAAAAGAGTCTAAAGAGGGTGTAAAGCCATTATTATATATTGCGCAGCCAGATTTTCAAGAAGCCAAGTTGAACGTACAACACTCATATGTGGTCAAAGTAAATAATCAGGATCAAAAACAAAAGGATAAAGAATATGTAGCTTCTAAATATGTAGAAGTTGAAGAACTAGAAGAACTTGAAGAACTTGAAGAACTAGATGAATTAAAAGAATTAGAGGACGTTGTGAATTTAGATGAACAAGAAGAACAACAAGAAGAAGAAGAAGAACAAGTTGAGGCAGATAATACTTGGATGAAAAAACCATTTAAAGCTATGACAAATGAAGAAAAAGTATTATTTATGATAAATAAACCTCATTATATTCCAAAAGTTGAGTGCCGAATTCGAACAGATAAAGATTTATATATTGGTTATATAATGGGTTACAACGAAGGAAAGGTTTCAATTAAGGTTTCTTCAAAAATTAATGATGTTGAATTGGATATTCAAAGTATTGTAAGTATTCAAATGGTAGGTATTTAAGGCGTTAAAAAGGTGGTAGATACATGATCTACCACCCATAGTTTTTTAGTTTACATTAAACTTACAGATTTGTAACGTGTACGTCACGTAAGCATTGGATTGCACAGAAGCAATCTAGGTCAACTGTTACACAAGTGTTTGATGCTACAAACATGTCAGAGTCTACTAATTCGCAGAAAGTATTTTGGTTGTTTTTGTTGTCTTTGTTGTCTTTGTTATTATTTACTGGAATTAATGCTCTTAACACTGCACAGCAATCTTCATCTACACTTTCAACACGGAAAACAACTGTATCTTGGCAATTGTTCATTTGACCGTTTTTGTTGTTGTTGTTGTTGTTATCATTGCCATCACGATTTTGTGCCGCCATCATGTTCATCATATTATGATTAAATGCTGGTACTCTAAATAATTCACCGTTTGCTAAATACAATAGGAAAGGGCGAGTATTTGCAAGTGGTACATTAGGGTTAGCACCTAAGAATGGAACGTCACAACCTGTTGGGCAAGTGTTTGTTGCGCAATCTTGTAGATCATTTATGAATTTTACAACGTCACATACGCAATGATTTCTTTTTTTGTCGTGGTTGTCTTTGCAACTCATCATTTTCACTCCTTATCACTTTAGATGGATATTACATTACTATGATATTAAGCAGGCGAAAAACGGTTACTGAAGATTTTTGCTTTTTGAGATAAATGGGCTTAGGAGAAAAGTAGTACAGTTATAGCAGGAAAAACAAAGAAGAGCTTAGATCTGAATAGGGGAATAGGGAGAGTAAAAAAGAAAAGGGGAGGAGAAGGGTTGGAAGGGATTAGAGGAGCATAAATGTAGGGTAAGGAAGTGAGATTATTTACCCATTGCATCCATATCCCTTGTCCCCATACTTAACATGGATATAAGTTGGTTGTTGCTATTTATTTTAATTTTGGCAAGCTTTCGATTGACTCGTTTAGTTGTTCACGATAAAATAACAGCTTTTCTAAGAAGACCTTTTATTGATGAAATAACTCTTGAAGAGAATGGAATGCCAGTTACTTATACAAAGATTAAAGGAAGTGGAATCCAATACTTTTTTGGTGAGTTATTAAGTTGTACTTGGTGTAGCGGAATTTGGTGTACAGCGTTTTTACTATTAATATATGTCTTCTTTCCACATGTGGGAGAGTTCATCATCGTTTTGTTAGCTATTGCAGGGGCAGCTGGGGTAATAGAAACGATTGTTAATAGACTGAATTCGTAATTTTAGGTAGAACGATTGAAAATTCGTTTCATATACTATTGTGAATAGACTTATGTAGGAGGGAAGATATGTATAATCAAGGTCAGGGTCAAATGACTCCATTTCAATGGCAACAACTCCAACAACAACACCAGCAGTACCAATTGCAACAACAACAAATGCAGCAACAAATGAACCAAGCGAACTATAACCCATATTACCAAGGCGCTCCGGCCGGCTATGTGAAAAAATCAGGTTGTGGCTGTGGCAGTAGAACAACTAGACGATAATCCATAGAAAAAGGTGAGCATATTTTGCTCACCTCAGTGTGTAGACAAAGTCCAAAAAACATGAGTTTCAGACTGATTGCAAGCGCTTGTCTTTCGAGGCGCGAAGTCTGGTGAGGAGCGGAGTTACCCTAGACGGTAATGAGCACCGCAGACAGGCGAAGCAACGAAGAAAGCGAGCGTTTGTCAACAGTCTGAGGTGAGCATATTTTGCTCACCTTTATTTTTTGAACAAGAAAGTTTTCAATCTCATTTCTTATTAATAAAACGTCGAATTAATCTTGATGAATTAGCTTTTTTGCCTCTTCTTTTTTGAAGAATCGATAAGTATAATAGCTTTCTAGCTCTTGTACATGCCACATATAGAAGGCGACGTTCTTCTTCTAGTTGATCTAAGTTACCATTTTTTAAAGATTCTAAAGCATAATCATGAGGGAATCCTCCGTCTACAACACCTAGAATATAGACATAATCATATTCTAATCCCTTTGAACGGTGAGCTGTTAAAAGCGAAATATTACCTTGTGATGACTGATTTTTTTTCTGCTTATATTCTTTAAATTTAGCAGAAATATGAAATGCGTGGTCAACAAACTCTCGAATTGATTTGAAGTTTTTACTTACGACTTTTAAATCTCTTAAATCATCAGAAGGTCGTTCAATTTTATTTGACTCATTTCCACGTTTTTTAATATAGTCCATAAATGCTGGACTTTCTTCAATTCGCTCAATTGCTTCTAAAGGTGATGCTTGTTTTAAATAACGTAAAATCTTGATCAGGTTTTCAATTTTTTTAATTTGAAATGGTGCTGCACTTTTAATAGTGGTGAATGCCTCTAAGAAAGATAGATTTTGCAAAACACTATTCATTTTTGCATCTTGAAATGCTTGTTGTTTTAGGAAGAAGACAGGTAATATTTCTTTCAATGCTGCTTGGTGGTCCTCATCTCCTATTAATAGTAAGAAAGAGATCATTTTTCGAATAATCGGTCGATCATAAAATGAGTCACCATCTTGATCGATTGTAAATGGTAAACTTGTTCCAATTAATCGCTCAAAAACAGCCCTTGATGCAGTATTAGTGCGATACAAAATTGCAAATTGTCCTGGATTTGCACCGTTATTAATTTTTTCTTTTATATCATTAATAATCATCGTTGCTTCTTCTTCTTCATCGTATGGAAAGAAGAAAGAAGGTACTTGATTGTAGTCATATTGAGCATGCATTGATTTTACAAAACGGTTTTTATTTGGTTTAATGACTTCGTTTGCCAATGATACGATCCCGTGGGTGGAACGATAATTTTCACTTAAATGATAAATTGTAGCTCCTTGGAAATGTTCTTTAAAGTCCAAGATAAACCTGGGGTCACTTCCTCTAAACGCATAGATTGACTGGTCATCATCTCCAACAGCCGTAATATTTTCTGTATGTTGAAAGAGGATTTTTAGAATATTGAATTGGATTTTATTAATATCTTGAAACTCATCCACTAATAAACATTTAAATCGATTTTGATAATGTAAAAGTAATTCATTATTTTCATTTAACATTTCAAAGCAACCGAGTAACATATCGTCAAAATCAAATTGCCCATTTTGCTTTTTTAACGATTCATAACCTTCATAAAGAGAAGCGACCTGTTCTTCCCAAGCATCTTTTGATCTAATCTCATGTGGATAAACACAAGAGTTCTTCCATAAGCCGATTTGTTGAATAGCTTGGTCGTATGCAAATGACTTTTCATCAATTTCAAGACGTCGACCAATTTGCTTTAACATGATCTCCTTTTGAAAATCCGATTTAATTAAACGGCTTGAATCCCATTTCGAACGATCAAATCGTAAAAGCATTTTATAGAAAATACTATGAAAGGTACCAATTTCCATCTGTTGAATAGGGTAACCAAGACCTTTCATTCTTTCTTTCATTTCTGCAGATGCTTTTGACGTGAATGTTACGAGCATCATTTCATGAGGAAGTATACCGTTATTCATTAAGTGCATTGCTCTAGTTGTTATGACTCTTGTTTTACCACTTCCGGCTCCAGCAAGTACAAGTAAAGGTGAACCGATATGTGTAACAGCATTCCATTGTTGAGAATCTAATGAAATTTGATTGATCACAAATTGATCCGTCTTTTGTTCATTTATTTTATATGGTGGAATATTGTAAAAAGGTAGTCTGTTAATAAATTGATTTTCATCTGTTTTTTCCATTGTAGCTGTATTTGAAATTGAACGCTTAGTAGGTAGTTTAATAATACGATCAGTATTTTCTGTAGTAGAAGGATTATTTTCAAATCTAGCAACCATTTCTTGCTCCAACTCTACGTTATGATTCATACATGCTAGATTTTGATCTTTGTTTATATGATAAAAATGAGGAATATCATAAATAGTTAATGTGAAATTTAAGTTTTGATGGCAATTAACACACTTAACTTCCCCGCGAATACTGGCTTGATATATTTCCTCATATCTTGATCGAGGGAATTCTGGTAAATAGATTGATTGATTTTGATAGTTTGCAATTTTCATTATTTTCCCCCTTAAAATTAAAGCAGACTCATCTATGTTACCAAAAAGATTTGTGTACGAAAAGTGAATTTTAATGGGAAAAAAGTATCTTTTCATCTGTATCAAACTAAATACATTAGTAAGACCGTTGTTTATTACATAGCCACGAGTATATTAAAGCCCCATGAAAAAAACTATGATTCAATTGAATCATAGTTTTAAGTGTGTTTAATTTAATTTTAGTTTCATTTCTGCGTGTGGGATGCCAGCTTCAAAAAATATTTCGGAAGAGATTTTATAACCTAATTTTTCATAAAAAGGAATTGCTGATTCTTGTGCGTGTAGGACTAATTGATCTAATCCTTTTTCCTTTGCAGTTTTATGAATTAAGTACATAATTTCATTTCCAATTTTTTTTCCTCGATAGCTACTTAACACACAGATTCGCTGAACTTTTCCAGTCGATTCGATTAATCTAAGTCGACCTGCAGCAATCGGTTGTTCTCCATCGTATGAAACAAAATGTATACATTCTTCGTCAAGGCCATCAAACTCTAATTCTCTAGAAATTTGTTGTTCCTCTACAAAAACTTCTACTCTTACTTTTAGAGCGTCTTGTATACTTGCCTCTGTTGCTGCTACTATAGTGCGAATGCTCATTTTTTTGCTCCTAATTTAAATGTTTCATATACTTCCCAAGCACCGTTTTCTAATTGGTAAACTAATTTAAAGTTATCTACTACTTCATTGTAACTAAATTGAATCATGCGTAACTGGCCTAGAATATCGGCAAATTCAGCATCTTGTAACTGCTGACCAATTGTAATATGCGGTACGAATGCATAATCTTTTGTTTCTGGGAAAGCGCCAGTGTGCATTTTTTCATGAAGCTCTTTTAATGCTTCAACAGGTGTAACTTTTAAATAAATGACATTATTAACTGGTGCAAAAGAACTTACTTTATTAATTTCCAATTCAAATGGTTCAATTTGACTCGCAATTTCATTTAATTGTGAAATAATATTTGGAAGTTGATCTTCACTTAGTTCGAATCCACTTCTTAATGTAACATGAGGAGAGATTAACGTATACGCTGGATCAAAACGTTTTCTATACTCATTAGCCTTTTCTTGAACGAAATTAGATGGGAAAAAAACAACGCCACATTTCATAAAAATTACCTCCTGTTTGCGATACTTTATATTTTAATTTGAAAAAATTAACGAAAGAAAAATAACTAATTTTAATTATACCAAATTTTTTGAAAATCGCTAAGTTTCACGAATTATTTTGCTAAACTAATTTTTAATACCTCTTCAAGCTGCTTTTCCCAGTTTGTCCAAGTATGGTCCCCTTCATATTCTTCATAATGTAATTCTACAGGGAAGTTAGCTAAATAATCTTTTAACTGTAAACCACCTTTGACAAAATTAACCCATTGCTTACTTGGTGTAAAAACATTTTCTTCTTGTTTTCCAACAGTTTGAACAATAGAAAGAATTGAATTTAATTTTGTATTCTCTAAAAATTCTATAACATCATCGTTCACAAATGGAGATTGCATAACGACTTGTCCAAATGTATTTGGATATGTAAATGCAGCTTGTAATGAAACAGTCCCACCTAATGAATCGCCGATTAATGTCCTGCTATGGGCTAATCCAAGTAAAGGTAAATGATCATCTAAATATGGAAGTAATTCTTCAGCTAAAAAACGAATATAATTTTTTTGGCCCTCTTGAGAAGGGTGGTATAGCTTAAAGCGCTCCTCTGGTGAAGAATAAGGAATTCCTACAATGATTGTCGGTTGAATTGAACCTTCTTTTGTTAATTTTTCAATTACACGATGAACTTTTCCTAAATTAAAATAATCCTGTCCATCTTGAGCAATTAATAAGTGATGTTTTATTAACGGAGTGTACATGCTTGAATAGTATATTGTAAATGTAATTTCTTTTTTAATGTGTTCACTATATAGTGTATGTTCTTCTCTAGTACCATTTGTTTGAATCATAAAATGTCTCCTCTTCTTTTCCCTAGGATGGTATAATTAGATGTTACTTCATACTAAAAATTTAGAAAAGTAAAATGTATTAAACGCTTACAAAAATAAGTCGAAATGAGGTGAAACATGAGTAAAAAACAACCAAATGCAATGATGTCATTATTAATTTTGTCCATTATTGCAATTTCAACTTCAGCTATATTAGCTAAATGGACGAAAGCTTCTCCATCTGTTTTAAGCATGTATCGCCTCTGGTTTACATGTATATGGATGCTACCATTTGTATTGAAGCGAAAGAATGAATTAAAAGCTTTAAAAAAATCGCATTATAAATCATTCGCTCTAGGTGGATTAATGTTAGCTGTCCATTTTATTTTATGGTATGGTTCATTAGTTTTCACTTCAGTGGCAAGCTCAACGATCATATTAGCTCTTCAGCCATTAGTTGCAATGATTCTTGGATTTTTTGTATTTAAAGAGCGAACGTCTTTGCAATCTAAAATATGTATGATTATCGCCATTATTGGTGTATGTCTAATAGGATTCGGTGATATCGGCTTAAGTATGTCAGCGTTTAAAGGTGATATTCTTTCATTTTTAAGTGTAATTGCTGCAGTACTCTATTTAATGGTTGGACAAACAACCGTAAAAAATACATCTCATTGGGTGTATAGTTTTTGGGTATTCGCATTTTCAGCTGCATTTTTAACAATCTATAATATCGTAACGATGGATAATTTCTTTGATTACCAATCAAAAGATTGGATCATATTTATTGCATCTGCCATTATTCCTTCATTAGCACATATTATAAATAACTATTTATTAAATTACGTAAATGCTACGACAATATCAATGAGTATACTTGGGGAACCAGTTGGTGCATCTATTTTAGCAGTTTTCCTTCTTCACGAAATGTTATCATCATTTCAGCTAATTGGAGGTACGATCGTAATTGTGAGTGTGTTCTTGTACTTATATCAACAACAAAAAGAAGTTACATCAATACAAGTTAAAACAGATAATTCATCATCAGCTTAGGTCAACTAATTAATTTAATAAATTTCAAAAGGCTTTCAAATCTTTCATATGGTTTGAAAGTTTTTTTGTTTTTTAACTAAAAATAGGTAGAATAGATAATAGCGATTAGTAAAAAATTCCATTAAATTTTAACTAGTAAATTAAAGGAGAGTTATCTATGAAAAAAAAGAAGAAGAAAGCAAAAAATCCTCTCCATTACATATTTATTTCTTATATCATCATTACATTTTTATTTTCATTCTTGTACTATCTTCCGTTTACGCGAATTTCGAATATAAGTTACATAGACAGTTTATTTGTTTCAACGAGTGCGATTAGTGTGACTGGGTTAACAACCGTAAACTTAGTTGAGACATTCAATGTGTGGGGAAAAATATTTTTAATGATCCAAATGGAAATTGGTGCAATCGGAATTGTTGTATTTATTAGTTACGGTTTTATGATACTCGGTATTCGGATGACGATTTCAAATCTACTAGTGGTATCGAAGGATCAAAATCAAAGTAGCATTAAGTCGATTCGAAGATTAAGTTTATCAGTTTTATATACATCATTATTTTTTCAATTTATAGGTGGACTCTTTTTTTATAGTCAATTTAGAGGGAAGTATGACACTGCATTAGAAACTTTATTAGTTACTACATTCCATTCAATTGCAAGTTTTACAAACACAGGTTTTGATTTATTTGGGAATAGTTTAATATCGTTTCAAAAAAATAATTTAGTTTTAATTGTAACAGCAGCGTTAATTTTTATAGGTGGATTAGGATATCCGACTATTATGGAGTACATCTATAAATACAACAAGAAAAAGTCCTTATTTACAAGGATTAATATGCGCTTACATTTTTCGTTTATGATTCTTGGAACAATTGTATTTTGGCTTTTAGAAAGACGCCATGCGTTTAAACATTTAAATTTTTTGGATCAACTAACTAATTCATTTTTTTTATCAGTTACGAGTCGAAATGGAGGATATGCACCTCTAGATATTGCCGAACTAACATTACCTGCCATCTTAATACTTTTAGTGCTGATGTATATTGGTGGAGCTTCATCGAGTGCAGCAGGCGGGATTCGGTTAACAACAGTATCGGTCTTAGCTGCTAAGATGTTTTCAGTCATTAAGTCACAGGACGATACAATTATTTTTAGAACAAGTGTAAAGAAAGAGGTTGTTGACCGTGCATTTGTAATTGCGATGAGTTTTATCATTTTAATCACAGTTGCAACGATCATAATTTCGATTTTTGAACCATTTCAATTAGATTTAATTTTACTAGAGACCATTTCGGCAATTACAAATACTGGATTATCATTAGGGATTACAACAAGTATTCATAGTGTGTCAAAAATAATATTAATTTTACTAATGTTTATTGGAAGAATTGGGATTTTCACACTGATTTATTTCGTATTTAGGGTCGATAATCAAAAAATAAAATATGTTGAAAAAGACTTAGCAGTTGGGTAAGGAGGAGATCTTTATATGCCAAAGCAATATTTGGTAATAGGTGCTGGACGTTTTGGGCGAGGAATTGTAAAAGAATTTGATCGATTAGGTCATGAAGTTGTTGTTTGCGATAAAGATAAAAAGACATTAGAGCAATTAGAAGAGTACACAGAATATGCAGTAATTGGCGATTTGCGTGAAGAATCTATTTTAGAGGATTTAAATGTAAGTCAATTTGACGCAGTATTTGTAGCGATTGGCACGGATTCTTTAGCCTCGATCTTAATTACGAATAGATTGAAAGAGAGAAAAGTTAAACGAATTATTTGTAAAGCAAATAATCGTGAAGTTGGTGGGATTTTAGAAAGCATTGGAGCGGATTTAGTGATTTATCCTGAAGAGGAAGCTGGACATAAAGCAGCACGTATGGAAGCGATGAGTGGAATCATCGAATACATCGAAATTACAAAAAATATTGCAGGAGTTGAAACGGTCATCCCTGAGAAATTGGTTGGTAAAACGTTAAGAGAAATGAGTTTTTCAATGAAATATGGCATAACTGTTGTCCTAATTATCCGTGACGGTGAGCCAATGGTATCGCAAATAGGAGATGTAGTTTTTCAAAGTGGTGATTTAATTTTTATTGTAGGAGAAAAATCAAAAATAGAATTGTTTAAGAAGAAAGTTGGATAATTATAATTAGGGCTCAATTACAATTACCTATTTGGAACGTTTAAACATTATAGTTGAATATACTAATCCTAAATGACTAATCAAGGATTGGTGTTTTATAATGAGCCAAGTTATGGAAGTTATTGGGGCATGGGTAAATGCAATTGGAACAATCAGTTCAGCAATTAGTAGTACACCCATGAGAGGATTAAAAGGAGAAAACCGAAAAAGATGGGAGGAAACAAGTTTTCATCTAGATTTTGGTGGTAATGCCTTTCAAGCAATCGGAAATATAATAGAAGCTTATTTAGGTGAACCTAGTGTATTAGAAGATGCAGGTGAAATTATCCAAGCTTCAGGTAATGTCACTGTATTATTTAGTTTATTAGCTGCAGAAGCAGAGGAAGAAAAAGAAGAAGAAGAAAAAAACCCAGATCGAGCGATAAAATTAAATATAACAGGGAATGCTCAACAAGCTTTCGGTGGATTAATCGCAGCTTTAGACGAAGTAAGTTCAGAAGATTTTGATGTATCTGGTTTTATGGGGAATTTTTTACAAGCGATTGGAAACACATTACAATCATTAGCTGGTTTCGTAGAGCTAGAAATTGAGGATTTAAAAGACTATTTAGAAGAAACCGGGCAAGTAGAACAACCTAGCGATTTATCAGATGGAGTCATATTTGACGTACTTCAAGAATATCATGGCAGTGCGCCAGTGTCTGAGACTAGTGAACTATCGGATGGAATTATTTTTGATGAAGTACAAGAATATACTGGAAGATTGTCAGAAGATGAAATTTTTGAACTTACAAATGAAATTGAAGATCATAATGAAATACTATCTACTGAACCTTCTAATGAAGAAATATTGAATGAAATAGAATATCTTTTTGGTAGAATACCAGATTACGAACCGATTGAAATGCAAGACGAACCAATTTCAAGTCAACAGGATGAATCAATTTCTAGCGAACAAGACGTACCTAGTGATCTGTCAGATGGAGTCATTTTTGATGTACTCCAACAATATGACGAAGAAACTGAAACAAATCCATTAGTGAAGGAATATGAAGAATTAGCATTACTATTAAAATATAGTGGAAGTTGGATCCAAGCTGCTGGTTCAATCATATCCGTTTACTCTGAACAAAAAGAGTTATTTAAGTCGAATGCTGAACAACAAGAGCAACAAGAACTAGAAGAGAACAGAAACCCTAGAGGAAGAAATAGAAAGAAAGAATCTGTGGAAAATAAGGTCGAATCAAATCAAGAGAAAAGGAAAACCTCTGAATATACAGAGATAAAGAAAAAGAGCTAACAAAAATAAGCTATTGTGTGGATGTTAGTTCTAGATACATAGATCGATTATTAAAAGGAATTCAGTTAGATAAAGCCGTTCTTGAGGGACTTAAAATATTATTATAGAATTTATATTTATAGAAAGAATACAAGATATAAATCATTCATACTTGCACATTTACAAAGAATCAAAAACTTAGTAGTAAACAATTTTTAAATTTTTGATTATATAATAGGCAAACAGGAAAATATTAATAGTAAAGAGGGTATACCTAACTTCACCATTTTTGGTTAAGGGATATTAATATATGACTATTGGAGAGATCGCCTATGAAAAGTAGAATGATTAAAATCATTAAAAACTATAAAGTTCAGACATTTGTATTTGGTGTGGGTGTTTTACTATTGTTCTTAACAATTGTAGTTGGAAGTATATTATTAAGCAATATACCAAGAGACAAAGATTTGAGATGGAAAGATTTAATGCATTCAATAAACGAAATAGAAGCGAAGTCGAATAGATGAGCATTTTTCAAAATTTAAAACTACATTCTAGTGGACTTATATTCGGAATTTTTTGTTAAAAATTGGTTGAAGAGTGTTAGACAAAACAGTATAATAGACTTAATTAGAGAGAATTGTCTCTCCTTATATATTACGATTCCATAGCTCAGCTGGGAGAGCACTACCTTGACAGGGTAGGGGTCGCTGGTTCAAGTCCAGTTGGGATCATACAGATTACCCTTGATATTCAAGGGTTTTTTTATTGTATAACAGAAGTATTATTTTTCATGAAACAGGGTTAATGGGGCAGAAATGGGGCAGGAATTATTAAGGTGACTTTAATTAGTCTATAAATAGTTTGAGAGGTGGGTTATTTTGGAAAGGCTATCTTACTTTAGCAAAAGTTTAACTGGAGGTATGCATAATTCAATAGGTTTAAATTACCAAGATGGATGTGCAGCATTTATTTTATTACAGAATTTAATACATAAAGAAAATAAATTTTTAAGCCTGGGGATTGAAACAATTAATGACTTTTCAATCCACGAAATCGATCGCACATTCTCCTCACAAGTTAAGAAAATGACTTTAACAGTTTCAAAACTTAAAGATATTATAAAATCTATCTACTTGGGAAGTAATTTTCTCCCAATGATAATTGTTACAGAAATTCATGAAGATCTCAGAGCAATATTAAAAAAGCGAAACCAATATAAAAACATACTTATATCTGATTTTGATGACACAACAAAAATGACAGTGAAAAATCAATTTTTTAATGAATTATCAAAATTTGGTTTAAGCGAGTGGATTGACGTTATAGTTAACTGTAAGATTCTTGAAATTCCTGAACATGATATTGATGATAAAGTAAAATTATCTATATATACTTGGATGGATAAGAAAAGAGTTCACTTTAATATTGATAATTTTATAGACCATTTGAATTCTACTATTCAGAAATTAAGGAGTCAACGTGGCATTATTAATATGGATCTATTAAACAAATGGATCCAGAATAATTCCACAGAAGCTAATGCTACAAAAATAATTAAAGAAGTATATGAATCATTTTATATAAAACCGTCCCAGTTTTCTTCTATTTTAGGAGAGTCGAAAGAAGAAATCTTATCAACACTAGAAAATAAATTAGAACTAGCGAATAATTATTATGAAATCAAAGATTATTTTAAAGCACGTAAAATTTTTAAAAGTTTATCAAATATTTACGAAAAAGAATTTATTTATTTAAATTGTGCCGTTCTGGCTGAATTATGTAGTGACTTAAATGATTCAATAAATTATTGTGACCTAATACTTGAAAAAGATAATCTTAACTATCCAGCTAATTTTATTAAAGGAACTTGTTTGGCTGGATTAAAAAAATATGATGAAGCTTTATTACAGTTTGAAAATACATTGAAATGTAAAGAAACAGCAGAAGTTTATTATAATATTGGTTGTACTTATTTGTTGGGGTTTAAGGAATATAAAAAGGCTATAAGATATTTTAATAAGTCTATCCAACTAAAGGAAAAGCAACATGGGGCACATATAAATTTAAGTGCTTGTTATTTTGAATTGATGGATTTTGAAAAGTCATTAATTCACGTTAATAGGTCAATTGAATTGGAACCAAGCAGACATGAAGGTTATGGAAGAAAAGGCGAAATATATAGGTATTTTGGTTTGTTTGACGATGCAATTTCATATTTCCATAAATGTTTAAAAATTGATAAAACAAATTTTCAAGCTTTATATGGAATTAGTTTAAGTTATTCAGAAAAAGGATTTATATCAGAGGCCTGTATATATTTAACTAAGCTATTTAATGAATATCCAGAATGGGTATTAGATAAAGCTTCTAGAGATGATACTAAAGCAATACTTATTGATTTAGGGTGGAAAAGAGTTATCACTATTCCTATTGAAATAATTAATAAAAGTGTTATAAATGTTAATATATCTGGAACAATTCTTCCTATAAATTTAAAAAATACCTCAAAAGATTTTATTTTTATCGGTAGTGAATATTTAAATAAAAGCACAGATCAAGGATTTTCAATAGTAGGTAAAATCTATGAGAAAAAGGAAAATTTTCAAGAGGTGTTAGGGAAAATTAAAGGCGCTGTTAACTTATTTCAATTTTTTGATCACCCCATATATGTTGATTTTGAGGAAAAGATAGAAGTACTAATTGACATAAAAAAAGATTATGTGCTTATTAAACTGTTATTCAATAATGAGTATCAAATTATAGGGATGACAAATAACAGTAATAATGGGTATCAAAGTTTCGTGAATTATTTTAATGAACACAAACAATGTAAAATTCAATTAGAATGCGTAGAATCTAATGAACTATTTGTAATTGATGGATTAAAAAATGTAAAGATTACCCAAGAAAAAATCATAATATAGGGGGCTTATTATGATACGGTATTTATCAGACCAACCAAACTCTATAAAAATTACTTTCAATTGTATCAATTGTTCTAATTCTGTTAATTATGAAGGGACATTTCCTTCGCCTGATTATCTTGCTGAAAAAGCGAGAGACTCGTTGAATACATCAGATGATTGTTTTAATTGTGATGGCTGCATAAAAGAATACAACATTGAACTTGGGGCGTCATATATAGAATCGTATATTGAAATTTTCGAGTTAACCGATGAAGATTCCCAGGTGGAAATAGAAACCTTTTATGATTTTGATAATGTAGATATTGATCAGATATATATAGAAATAATGGAAAATGGTTCTCCAAAAGAAAAATATGATTTTGATGTATTTGAAATCAGACAATTATTAGATTTAGAAAAGAATATTCAAGATAATAATTTAAAATATTTATTGTATAGACAATGTTATACAGCTGTCATTACATCAATGGAGTCTTACTTAAGTAGTTTTCTAATTAAGAAGGTATTCTCTGAAGATAAAGAGATATTTAAAGAAATATTAGTGATAATAGATGGTAGTCAAAGACAAAAATATACATTATCACAAATTTATAATTTTAAAGTAGAGGACATTGTAAAAGAATATTTGATTGAAAAAGTTTTGTATCATAATTTTAAAGTTGTAGCAGAATTATACAAGGCTCTTAATGTGGAATTAAAAGAATTTAAAGAAATTAATAGTTTATCTAAAATGGTTTCTTTAAGGCATGATTTAGTACATAGAGGAAAAACAAATAGTAGTGGAAATCTAATTACTGTTGAAAAAATTGATGTTTTAAATGTAATAGATAATGTAACAGAATTAGTAACATTTATAGAAAGTAATTTTTATTTAGAGTGTGAAGAAGAAAGTGAAGGAAATGAATTTCTTTTTTAGAAATCTCTCACTTTTAAATTAAAAAGAAAAAAGAGGAAAAATTAGTTTATATCCCTCTTTTTTTTGCTCTTTTTTTATAGTCGAATAAGTTGAACAAATTTATTAACAGATTCAAAAGTATGTAGTGTTACATCTATTAGTTTACTATTTTTACATTGATAACCATATTAATTATTCTTCTAAAAGAATTGCATTTTGTTTTCTTAAATTAGAGATTAATTTGTTTGTTTCATCAACTACATTCTTATATTGTTTGATTGCATGCACTCTATGCTCGTGATGTTCTTCAATAACTTTGTCTTCAAATACTTCGGATTTTTCACTAACATTTTTTAGAAAATTATCTATTTCTTTTTCTTTATATACTAAAACTTGCCAAATTAAATCGCCCTGATGCAATAACTTTTCTATACTATTAAGCATTTCGTAGTTTATATGTGTTGAAATATTTAAAGCCATTATGCTACTTTCATTCTTGAGTAATGTTTCTACTTTTTTTATACACTTTTTTGACCTGTTTTCTAATTCAATTAATAATTGGATAAATGGAATGTTTCTTCTCTCTAAGTCTTCTAATACGCCAATGAACTGTTGGAAAATTAGATCTTGATTATGTAATAATTCACTTAATACACCAAGGTTTCCAATATCCTGTAGAGCTTTTTGTTTTAAATGTTCTTTTAAACGTTTTGAAGCTTCATACTCTATTCCTAGCCAAACACCAAATAAAGTTAGAGAGCCCCCAATTATCCCTCCTACATAATTTCCCCAATATCCATTCCACTTCTCAGGTATAAAATAAAGCTGCAGAATTATTGGGAAAACTGTAAGGAACAGTAGTATTATTATAAAAAATAAGATTGGTTTAGATAACAAAAAAGTTAGAATTTTATTCATTAATAGGCTCCAATTTGATTATTTATTTTTCAAGATAGATTTATTTTTTTTACCTCTTGCCTAATCAGTTCATCTAATTTGTTAGCTGCTCGTTTATCAGCTGATTCCAGTGTGTGAATATATAAGTCCTGGGTAACTCCAACTTTGGAGTGGCCTAGACGACTTGAAATAACTTTGATACTCTCACCAGATTCTAAAAGTAAGGTTGCTGAAGTATGTCTTAAGCCATGTAAATTAACTTCTCTAAGATTGTGTTTTAATAAGAATTTTTTCCATTTTTTTGATAGGTTGTTAGGGTATAAGGGTTTACCGTGCCAGGAAGTAAAGATAAAACTGTACATACCACCTTCCCATAATTCTCCACATGTAATCCGCTGTAAATTCCATTCATTCTTATAATGTTTCAATGTATTTACGATAGAAGTTGGAATCGAGATAGTTCTTCTAGAGCTTTTTGTTTTTGGTTCTTTTACATGATAGGTGCTATTTGCATAAGAAACAGTTTGATTTACAGTTAGTAAACACTTCTCTAAATCAATGTCTTTCCATTCCAATCCTAATAATTCTCCGCGTCTTAAACCTGTGTAAATCGCTAATTGAAAAAACAGCTTATACATTGAATCCTCTTCTTCAATAAGTGCCATTATTATTTGTACTTCTTCAAGTGAATAAGGCTGTTTTTCCTCATAATTATCTCTTAGTTTTTTTATATTTTCAGCGGGATTTTTTTTTATAAATTGCCACTCAAATGCTCGCTTAAAAATATTTTTCATAACTCGAATACAATAATTAATTGAAGAATTTGATAATTGCTCGTCTATATCGTTTCTTTTACTTATTTTTAGTGTTTCAACAAAATTTAATAGATGAATAGGCTTAATTTCATCAAGCTTAATATGTCCCAATTTCGGTTTAAGTCGAGTCCGGATATGAGTACAATAAGTTTCATATGTAGAAGGTGAAAGCTCCTGTTCTGCATATTTCTTCTTCCATTCCTCAATAAAGTCTTTAAATAGCATTTTTTGAGGCTTTATATATTCCCCAGCTTCTATCTCAGTAATGAATGCAGCTAGCTCTTTTTGAGCCTCACGCTTGTTTTTAGAGTTTGCTATCCTGGAACGTCTTATAGGGTTACCTTTTTCGTTATATCCCACTACTACACGCATACGCCAATTAGATCCGTGTTTTTCTAATGTGCCTTTCACAAGTAATCATCTCCTCATATTTGTAGTTGATAATGATATAACATTTTTTATATGGTCAGAGAAATAATCAAAAGCTAAATCTTCCAGACACGCAATAAATTGCGCCTCTATAAATTCTGTGATTGCTAGGGATTTGTGCTGAAAAAAATCTTTTCGATTATCTGAAAACCAATAATTTATTGAATCTAAATTACTAAGTGAATCCATTTTATAACATAGCTTTATTTCATCATTTGTAAGAATTTTCTCTGAATCGATATTAATTTCAACTTCTAGATTTAACCTGCAGTCTATTTCACTTACATGTTCCAAATCTAAAAATAATTCTTCAATGTTTTCAGTGATATCAAATAATTCTGCCTTTTTTACGTTAAATTCTACCTTGTAATATGAGAATAATTCACCTGGTGTTACTTTTAATAAATTACATATTTCATCCATTGTATCGAATTGAACACCTTTACCTCCATTATTAAATAGAGCAGAAATTGTTGTTCTAGAAAGTTTAGTATTATCTGCTACATCTTGAATTTTTAAACCTCTTTCTGCCATCAATACTGCAAGGTTACTAACTATCATTTTATTTACCCCTTTAATCTAATTTGTGTTTATTATAACACGATTTGTAATTATTATAACCAAAAGTCTAATCATTTTGTATTGACTAGTAAAAAAAATATAGATATACTTTAATTATTGATAACCAGATAATTGGTTATTTTAATTTGAAGTGTAACTATAAAGGAGTGAAATCTTGTCATGAAAGTAAGATTGATATCTTTAGAGCATCTAAATGAATTAGTGTTACGAGCCGGTTATTCAAGAAGAGCCTTTGCTAATTCCATTGGGATAAGTGAATCTACAATGACAATGTTAATTAACGGTAATAGAAATCCTAGTCCAAAGATTGCAAAGAAAATTTCCGATAAGTTGGAAATTAAATTTGATGAAGTTTTTTATGTTGAATAAGTAAAAAGAGGTGATACGAATGGAAAAGGCTACATTAACAGCAAAAGAAGCTGCAAACTATCTTGGTGTTTCATTAGATTTAATTTATAAGTATTCTACTTATGGAAATTTACCTTGTATCCGCGTTGGTAAGAGAAAGTTATTTAGAACAGAGTCATTAAATCGCTGGATGGATAATCAAGAAATCAAATGTATAAATAATTAGTTCAATAACTATTTAGGGTGACGTTTATGATAACGATTGAGCAAATAAAAGAAAGTATTACCCTAGTTGATGCATTGGAGCGGTACACAAACATAAAAGTACATGACCCAAATAGGCGGAGTATCTCGACCAAATGCCCCTTTCATTCAGATGGGAAACCTTCATTTGTTATATACCCTAGTACAAATACATTTAAATGTTTTACTGGATGCAATGAAGGGCGTCTTGGGGATGTTATAGATGTAGTACGATTAGCAACTAATGTTGACCATAAAGAGGCTATTAATCTATTAATAAATGAATTTGGAATAATTGATAGCGAAAGTACAAATCAGTATTACCGCTCACTTAAGAAGAAAAGAGAAGAAGATAGGATAATCCTTGAACAAATAAGTAATAAAATTACGGAGCAAGTTAATCAATTAAAAAAGATGTTAAAAGTAATTAATGAAAAATTAAACTCAATAAAAACAATAAATAATTTAGAAAGACTTGGAATGTTATATCATATAAAGCCACAAATTGAATATTGGTTAGATTGTATATCACATGAAAACGACAATATAAAGATTGCTGCATTAAAAGAAGTAGAACAATTTTTTAATAAAGGAGGTGTTATAAATGAGTAAGTCAATGCAAGAAATAGCTTGGAATGATCCGGAACTTAGATCGCTTTTGGGAAGTTATAACAATAATACTAAACATATTGAAGATAATGAAAGTGAGTCTTGGGAAGAGATTATTCCATTTGACGAATATAATTTACCTAGTTTCCCAATGGAGGTATTTCCTTCTTGGTTACAAGAATACATATTTGCAGTTCAAGAAAATACTCAAACACCTCTTGATATGTCTTGTATGATGGCATTTTCTACTCTTTCTGTAGCATTAGCAAAGAAATTTAGTATACAACCATCTAGTGGATGGATAGAACCTTTAAATACTTACATTATTACATTTATGGCTCCAAGTAATCGTAAATCGAGTGTATTTAAACTATTTACTAATCCCTTAATTGAGCATGAGACAGAAGAAAATAGTAGGAAAAAGATTGAAATTGAGCAAAGCAGAGCCGAACGAGACGTAATGGAAAGAATGATTGAAGAATTAAAAAAAGAGTTAGTCAAGTCTAAACAAAAAGGTACAGAAGAAGAAAATAACGCAATTAATGAAGAGTTAAATACAAAAATCGAGGAATTAGAAAAGAAACAATTTATACACCCTTTAAGATATTTTACTGATGATGTTACACCAGAGCAATTAATAACTCTGATGTTAAAGAATAATGAGAAAATGGCTATGTTATCAGCGGAGGGAGGTTTCTTTGATCTTATAAAAGGTAGGTATACAAGTAATACAAATATAGATGTTTATTTGAAGGGATATAGTGGCGATCACATTACAGTAGATAGAAGAGGAAGAACAGAGAAAGTAAGCAATCCTCATCTGACTGTAGGGTTATTTGCTCAACTGGATGTAATTAATAATCTTCCGGAATATTTCTATAATCGTGGTTTAATGGCTAGATTTTTATATTGTATACCTAAAAGTTTTATCGGATACCGAAAAATAGAAACGGCTGCAATTCCACAAAAGGTAAGTGAACTATATAACCAGAATATAAAGCGACTGTTATTGTTCAAACAAAGAGGCACAATTTTTACTTTAGAAGAAGCAGCACAAAAACATTTTAACAATTATCGAAATCAAATTGAAGTATCCATGAGGGAAGGAAATGATCTTTCTTATGGACATTTTCAATCATGGGCTGGAAAATTAGTTGGACAAGTAGCAAGATTATTTGGTCTTCTTCATGTAGCTAATCATACAAGCATGGATATCCCACCACTACAAATAAATGAAGAAACTATTTTAAAAGGTTTAAGACTTTCTGATTACTTCTTGGATCATATGATGGCAACCTTTGGAATGCTTAATGGTGAAAAAAATGATGATGCTATATATTTACTAAAAAAGTTACAGGATAAAAATATTCAAGAAATTCCGTATAGAGATTTACAACAAGCAACAAGAAAAAAAATAGTAACCGCTGATGAATTTAAAAAGATACTAAATATCTTAGTTGAGAGAAATTTTATAAAAATAAAAAAAGTAGGAAAAAAAGAAATTATTTCCCGTAATCCAATACTATTAAAATAGTACTCTTTAAAAAATGATACTCAGGTACTCAATTTACTCTAATCCCTTGGGAGAGTAAGATCTAAAGTGAGAACCAAACAGTACCCACAGGTACTCAAAGTACTCATTTACTAATAATTAGAGCTCAAGTGAGTACCATGAGTACTAAAGAGAACCTGTAGGTACTCTAGTTAATCCTTTGTGCTCTAAGACTGAAGGTGAAATGAGTACCTGAGTACTAAATATAAAGAAATAGTAGAAAAATAGAAATGAAAATTTGGGAAATAATTAATGTTTTATTTTTAAAAAAAGGTGAAGAAACTTTATTAAATTCATATTAAAACTATTAAACTCTTATAAATTATGAGAGGTGACCACATGGGAGCTCCAAATTTAGGATTATCATCGGATGAAATTCTATTAAATGACCAAAAAGCAAAAAAACTAGGCTTAATGATTGGAGTACCAGGACAATTGTATTTTATGTCTATAAGTCGTATTTCGGTGGTGTATATAGACTTTATAAAAGGTGATTGGAACCGATGGTTAGCCTGGAGGGAAACGCACTATATAGGCGAATATGAGTCTTCTAGCGTTAAGGTAATAGCAAATGGTAGTTCGTTTGAATATGTACTTGAAAAGACTAAGAAATATCTATCCTATGTGAAGAGGAATAAATAATAAGAGTTGTTGTTAAATGAATTGTCTAGCACATAATTATGTTTCAATGAGAACGGATAGCGCAGAATAGCGCAGTATTAGCTGCTGAAAAATAAAATGGAAATAAATATTGAGGTTACATCATTAAGTGCAAGTTCGTATTAGATTCTTTAGAACATCAATTAAGCAAGGTAGAGAGGGCTTCTGAAGGCTATGAAGATTATCAAAAATTACAAAGTAAAATTCTTGATGAATTTGATGATAATGAAACACTAAATGAATTTATTCAAGATTTAAATGAAAAAGCTATAGAGTATATGGCAGAAATGGAAAGGGAGCATTTTATATAGGGGTTTATCGTTTGGTACAAAATGTTAAAGAATGCTATTGATATTTAAAAAGGAGCTGGCTGCCATTGAAATACAGCTACACAGATTCAGAAATGAAAAAACTACTCTCTACTTTAGTTATTTTGATTGATACTAGGGAACAAGTGAATAAACATATTTTTGAGTATTTCAGTAGTAAGAAGATAGTAAGTAAAAAGAAAAAATTACATACAGCGGATTATTCTATTATGCTACCAGCTAATATAGATTTAGGAATAATGAAAGATTCATACTTTCCTTTAGTAATTGAAAGAAAAAATAGTATTGATGAATTAGCTCAATCCATTAAACAAGAACGATTTGAAAATGAATTAATTAGATCCAATGGACTTACATTCTTCTTATTGGTAGAGGATACATACGAAAACTTAATAAAAGGGAATTATAGAAGCCAATACGAGCCTAAGGCATTATTAGCAAGGTTAAAGTCATTTGAGGCACGATATGGGTTTACTACAATATTTATGGACAAGCGATTAAGCGGTAATTTTATTTACCATACATTGTATTACCAGGCTAGAGAACATCTAAAATGTAAGGTTGCATAACTTTTGAAGTAATTTTTTTATTCAACAAAATGGCAGTTTAGTTTAAGTACATTTCTTCACAAACTCAATTGAATATTCAATTAACTGAAGACCTACTGGTCCTAAAAAGTATGCGAATTGGTTAAAGTTTTTCTCCGCAATAATCACTTCTAAAATTGTAAATTGTTGATATTTTAACTATTTAAGTAACATTTTCCAAAACTAAAAGGATAGTCCATTGACTATCCTTTTTATTGTTTTTTTGATTGTTAATTATAGTGTTATTTTAGATTTTCTACCTTAGAATCGGACCAGTTATCTGGAAATGGCAGATTTTTGTTTATTATTTAGACCAAATTTCCACGAATGTACAAAATAATGTAGAAGTTCGGTCATCAATCTGCTTTTTTTCCAATACAGGTAGTTTAGCAATTTGCTTATTATGATTTATTAAACTAGCAGCATATTCAGGGACCTTAATTGCAAATTCATTGTTACTTGCAGAAGCATTTGGTCCACGTAATAATAAAGTTAAATTTCCAATTAGATAAGTGTATTTATCTCTATCTTCATCATTAAAGTTTGTAGTCCATAAACTATTGATTTCTGGATTTTCTGGTAATATATGTTCTAGTGTTATTAAATTCGTATCAGAATTGATAAGTAGTTCACTCTGATTTCGAATTTGGTGCTCATAATTATAAATTGTTCTCAAGACGTACTTGATAATAGATTTATCACTATTAGTAGTAATACGTATAGACATAAATTTATCTTTAAGAACTGAATCACTTATCATGTGAGAATGGATTGAATTTAAAATCGAATCTACCCCTTGGATATCTCTCTTATAAATTAACTTTGCTAGATTTGGGTAAAACTGTTCTAACTTGTTCCCAGGTTCTTGACCGATAAATGAATTTCTAAGCTGTAATGTAATAATTGCTTCTAAGACTGAATTTATATCACTTAAGCTCATATTTAAAAGGTCCATAGCAACGATAACAGGTTTATATTGAATAGCTTTCAAAGTAAATAATGTTCGAACTCTTTCAATAAAAATGTTTTTTTCAACAGTTGTACCATTTGTACGTAAATTTGGTGAGCTCAAATGTAAAAATGTCTCAGATACCTTAGAAAGCTCTTCTAGGAAAGTGTGCGCTACATTTTTATCATCTAGAGCCAGTTCTTCTTTTATTTTATTGAAAATATTCTTTTCAGCTGTTTTACCATTAAAGCAACTTACATAACTGACTAAAAACTTATTTTTATTTAAACCATTAGTATTTGATTCAATATTATCCCAAATACTTTTTACTACATCTTCTTCTAATACTTGAACAAGGTAATTTTTCAAGATATAAAAATCAGCTAATTGTTGCCCAGTACTATTAAGCGTATCAAACATTTTGATAGCTACGTCTTCATCTGATGTCTCAATTAAAATTAACAATACTTTTTCTAAAACATTCTTTAGAATACTTTTAATAAGCATAGGAGATGGAGAGTTACCAATTTTCTTCTTAAATAGGTCATAAAATAGATCGTAATTCGTCTTTAATGCTCTTTCGTAGTCAGTAAGATTGATTGTGCTTGGTATCTCAATTCCGTTTACAATATAGTTTTTAAATATATCATTAGCAGTGCTTTTTTCAAAAATAACCTTATATGTGTAAGTTCTGTCGTCAAACTCATCTGGACTCGCTAAATACCTTCCGATAAAGGTTTGAGCTGAGGCATGTTCACCTATATCGTTTAAAATTCGGATCAGGGAAGCAACAATTAATAAAGAACTCACTGTACGTTGTTGACCATCATAGATATATTTATTTTTATCGTCCTCTTGATACAATGTTATGAAGTTAAGGACGTGGGTTGAACCGGTCTCATGTACAGAATAATAATCATTAAATAATCGTTCAGCTTGTGCTTTACTCCATTCATAGGGACGTTGACTATATGGAATTTTTAATGTTCCACTTGTTAAATATAAATAATTTTTAAGTGGAATCGAATTTGCTGTTAATAAGCTCATTAGGAGTACTCCTTTAATATTTTAATATAAATTAATTTTATAACTAACTATAACATTTTGGAAAGATAATTAGATACAAATATTAAGTGATCTTCGAATTGAAATACATCTAAAAAATGAGGTGACTTATTTGTCTAAAAAGATTCAAGTACTTAGTACTACTTCAGACCTAACGACAGCAGGTATTTTTACTGGAATTTTAACAAACATGATGACAACAATGCCTTTGTATCTTAGTAACATTATGACAATCGGGCTTCCAGCTCTAGCATGTGGAAGCAATTTAGTAATATTTGGTTTGATTGCCTTAGTTTTTTCTATCTATGGCTTAATAACTAGTGAAGACATAATGCCTAATACGTTCTTTTTCTTAGGAGCAATGTTCTTGGTGAAAGGTATCTCAGAATTTCAATTAAACCGTAAAAGGGCTGGTTATATTAGTTTTATAGCAACTAGTTTAATGTTCTTTGGATCAATACAGGGATTCTTCTACAACTAACGCATGCATTAGTTGCATAAAAAAATAATTTAGTCATTCTCATCGAGAGTGGCTTTTTTATTTTTTCGTCGACAAAAAAACGACAAAATCCAGATAAAAGTGAATACAAAATTGGGGATATTTCAGGGGGAGTTTTGTATTATCATTAAAAGTAAACTTTTCTTATCAACTTACTTCGGTTGATGGGAGAAGCATAACCTCCTGTATCAATTATGTAACTCGATTAATCGATGGTACTGTGTACCTTAGTAGCCAGTCTGCGTAGGTTGAGGCGAGGCAGGAGTTAAAAGCACTCCAAAGTTTATTTTTTGTAAACTAGAGCTGTTAGAGAGGTTACCCCTTCCCTCCATTTTTATTAATGGCTCTAGTTTAGAATAAATAAACAATAGGAATGGATCTTTAAGAAAAAAATATTTAATAGATTGATATATATGTAACAATAATTTAAATTAAAATATGTAAAGATTTTGAATAAATTCTAAGGGGATAGACAATTGAAAGTTTTAGCTAATTTAGTAATTGGTCTTGCAATAATATTTATTCTAATTTGTCTATATATTTTAATTTTGCCTGAAACATTAATCTCGATCGACTCTAAGTTAGATAGAGGTTCAAATTCAATGGCTTATCTAAGTATGTTATTCTCTGCAATTGCTACTTTAATTGCTGCTTTTGCATTTAGAAAAACAACATCACAGCCTAAATTACAACTTAAAATATATTCTTGGATGGCGCAAGTGGAAGGACCAATATTAGAGGTAGACAATAACAACAAAGTGCCGCTTACAAGACCGCTTACAAGTTGGCGTTTGTATTTATCTAACTCAGGTGAAATTTCTGCGAAAAACCCAATTGTTAAAATTATATTTAATAATGCCTACTTTAAAGAAGATACATTTCCAGGTTGGAAAGCTGTAGATCATGATAATGCATTTGGTTGGTATGGTTTCCAGTGGACTCCAAAAAGTGAGGAAAGTCAAGTAGTGCATGTTAATTTTGAATATCAACTTCCACCTATGTATTTCTGTGAATCGTACATTAATGAAAATAGCTCGATTGAAATTTTAATAGCAGCTGATGAACTCGAAACAACTACTTTAGAAAGACCAATCTTGTTTGGATACGAATATTAATAAAACCATTATTTGAGAGTAATGAGTGGACTCTGATAGTTTAATAGTAAGAACAAAAGTAATTTTTATAGTGGATTAGAATTCAAATAAAATGGTAATGTGGGGATTGGAAAATTTATGAAAAATACTATTTGTTTTGATAGAATACAATTGGTAATAATTTCTAAAGAAGTGAGTGAATTAAATGGGTTTACTAATAAACAATGAGGATTTCCAGGAATTTTGGGAATTAAATCCCATAGTAGTATTGGATAGTTGTTCTGTATTAGATTTGTATAGATATTCTTCGTCTACAACAAACACTATTTTAGAGAATTTTGAGAAGATTATAGAGAATATTTGGTTACCTGCACATGTATTACTTGAGTATAGTGAAAATAAAGAAGAAGTAACAAAGCAAGCATATAATAAGTATAAAAACGTAACGGAAGATGTAAAAAGTATTATTTCATCTACAAGCGCAGACATATCAAAAAGATTTATCCGTTATGGTAAATTTAAATTCCCAAATATTAGTAGTTTCAAAGCAGAGATTGATAAAAAATTACATGAATTGTTACAGGAGTCTGATAAATTTAAAAATATAGTAGCAGACGAGATTGAAGAAAATCGGAAAGTTTTATTAGCAGATGATGTAAATAGTTTTATTGAGGGGTTAGAAAGGGAAAATAAAGTTGGTCCAGCATTAACTATTCCAGAACTAATTTCAATTTATCATGAAGGTGAACAAAGATATAATTACTTAATTCCACCGGGGTATAAAGATAGTGAAAAAGATAAAAAGGATAAAACGAAGACTAAAAAATTCGGTGATTTAATAATTTGGAAAGAACTACTTAAAAAAGCTTCAAATACTAACCAGCCTTTTATATTTATTACTGACGATGAAAAAGAGGACTGGTGGGAACTGTCAACTAAAAATGAATTACTCGGTGCTAGAAAAGAACTAGTTTCAGAATTTGAACAACATGCATTGTTTAAAAATAATGGATTTTTAATGCTTACACTTACTCAATTTAATAATCATATTTCAAGAATATATAATACTGAGTCTCACCAAAGTTATATAGAAATGAACTTAGATAAAATAGTATCAGATGTTATTAATCAAAATGAATGGGTATTAATATTAAATGGTGATATGCAGTTAACACATTCATTTATTAATGATGGTTATTTAGAAAATATGGTTGATTATGTTCTTACAGATGTTGAAATTAATCATATTTCAGATCCGATATTTGATGAGTTGTATGTAGATTTTGAAGAAAATTCAGTTTACATTAATGGAACTTTTAAATGTAATGTAGAAGCTGAAATTGAATCTAGTCTTTCAAAACACTATTCAGAAACTGAATCTGGAAAAATTAGTATTTCTGGTAGAATACTTATAGATTTGTCCATTGATTATGAAAAAACCGAGGACTTTTTCGATCCTGGTGAAAGTTCAATAGAAATTGAATGGATTGAAATTGAGAGTTGCCTCCTTACTAAATTCTACGATTATGAAGAAATTGAATGTATAAGCTGTCATAAGAAACCTGGTAATTATTTTACAAGAGAAGGTGAACCAGTTTGTGAAGATTGTTTAACAAAATTCGATTCTTGCATAGAGTGCGGAAAACTTTTTGAAATAGGTACATTACTTGATAATTATTGTGAGGATTGTATCCAAATTATTCATAATTAATAATACTTGATTCATATACATGGTGCTTTTTTTAGGAGTTGAGTATTAATGCCAATTAAGCCCTTTAGGCCTTGCAATAAACATGGCTGCCCTAATTTAACGAGTAATTCATATTGCGATGAACACCAATACATTAAAGAACAACAGGACTTTCAACGTGCTAAACGATACGATCGATATAAGCGTGACCAACAAAGCAAATCATTCTATATCTCTACTTTATGGAAAAAGGTAAGAGACTCAGTAATGAGAAGAGACCTTGGCTTATGCCAGAAATGTAAACGTGAAGGTAAGTTAACCTTGGCTGATGTGGTCCATCATATTGTAGAGATTAGAGTGGATGGGTCTAAACGATTAGATAAAAATAACTTTGAATCCTTATGTCATGCTTGCCATAATAAGGTAGATTATAAGAAGTATTAGGATGGCTTGTACCGAACAATAGTTTGTCCAGGTCAAATAGTTATTCGGACAAGGGGTAGGGGTGTCCAAAAAGCTAGGACGCGTGTTCGAAATACCGCGTATCCAATCAGACGCACAAAAAATTCCCCACGGGGTTTTTCATAAGGAGGTGAGTAGGGGATGAGAAGTTTAAACTATTGGAATCTATGAAAAAGAGATAGTTGAAGGGGAACCTTTGAAAAATAAACGGGAACAAGTGCCACCCTACGCAAAAAGTATCGGGAGTCAGACTCAAAAAGAACGGTGTGGACCATCCTTCATAATAATACCGCCCATCAATTTAAACGCCCCCAAAAAAGAAAGAGCACCTCGGCCGAAGCGTTGGTACTCTCGGGTTTATCGTACGAAACCTACTCTAGCCTAATCTATAAAAAAGCTATCTGATTTTTTGTTACCAATCAGATCACCTTCTTACAAAACCAACTTAAAACATAGCATTTTTATTAAACTTCATACAAGAATACCATGTTAAAGCGTGCGCCGCTGTAGGTGATATACAAATTAAATAATGCTTTGTTGTACAACATTTACTGGTAACGCTAATCATAAATAGAACAAAGAAAGTAATTTCCATTAAGGAATGGCTTTTTTTATTTGTTTAAACTTTCTATACGATAGATAGTAGCCTTAAATTTGCTGTTGAATTTTGAAGGCTGCTGAATTTTTACAGTTATCGGATAATAGATGTTTTGCCTTAGTTTTAATATAAATACTTCTGTTTATATGATATATCTTTACTGTATAATTATTTATTAGCAACTATAACAAAATACACATCAAGAAATAGACCAAAATTAAGTTATAATTATAATTTTTTTACATAATTGTTATGTGGATTCTGGAGGGGAATTATGGCTAAGAAAAAATTTTATGCAGTAAAAGTTGGTAAATCAAAAGGTATTTATATGACTTGGGCAGAATGTAAAGAACAAGTAGATGGCTATCCTAATGCAATTTACCAAGGTTTTGCAACTAAGTTGGAAGCTGAGAATTTTATTGGTAATCCAGCTAGTCCATCATCTGAAGACAAAAGTGAAATGAATAATTTAGATATAGAAGATTATATAAGCAAAGTAGATGAAACTACTTTAGTTGCTTTTGTTGACGGAAGTTATAATAATGATTCAAGAGTATATGGGTATGGAGTCGTACTTGTCTCAAAAGATGGAACGACACAAGAAATAGTAGGTTCTGACAATAATAAAGATTATGTGAGTTCTCGAAATGTTGCAGGAGAAATTGAAGGTGTTCAAAGTGCAATTACATATGCAGTTGGAATGGGTTATAAAAAAATTGTAATATTTTATGATTATATCGGAATTGAGATGTGGGCAACAAAACAATGGAAAGCAAACGAATCAATTTCTAAAGACTATGTAACTTTTATTACCGATATGGAGCGTGTAATTAAGCTTGAATTAAAGAAAGTAAAAGCACATTCAGGAATAAAATATAATGAAAAAGCTGACGAATTAGCTAAAAGATCTTTATTAAAAAAAGGAATCAAAAATAATTCAGATGGTTGTGTTACAATAACAGGTATTGATCCAGAGGAATTTACAAGTATATTTGAAATTCTAGAACAAACGAATGATGCCGTTAATGTAAAAAAAGCAAATGAAACAAATAAGTCCAAAAACTTTATTCTTTCTCTAAATAATGATAAAGTCGTCGTTACATGTTATAAAAATGGAACAACAATGATTCAAGGGAAACAATCAAAACTACTTGAAGAATTAATGCTGTTGGTAGTTGAGTTACTACCAAGTAAAGGTAAAGTTGTTGAATTACTAAATGATTATTATGAAATTAATATAGAAAAGGATAGTATAAATAATAAGTTTAACCAATATCTTCCTCATTTTGATAAAACTAAAACTAATGACCAAAAACTAATTAATACACTTAATCAAGCGGTTTATAACACGATGCTAAAAGGAGAAAGACCAGATTATACCGATTTAGCAGGACCTGTATTAAGAACAAATGAATATTATCTGTATAAGATACTAATAAGTAAGGGTATAATTAGGGTTGAAGATAAAGGATACGGATTTAATTGTTTTGAACTTGTTGAAGGTATGGATAGCGTTCACCAGCTTCAAAAAGGACATGAAGCTAAATGTAACGTAAATGAAATAAACTATATCAATGAACTTTATAATTTTTATAAGAATAATAGACACACTTTAAGCCATTGGGATAAAGTAAGTATAACTACAAGGGTACTTAGTACAATGGAAGAAGCAAAATCCTTAATTATTTCTAATTTAGAGTTGATTGATAAATACTATACTGTATTTTAAGAGGTGTAATAAATGGAGAACGTAGTAGTTGAATATTTGAGTGATTCTTGTTATTTTGCTCTTTTCACTACACTTAGTTCTAATAGCCCTATTGAATTAGTTAGAGATTTTGAAATTAAGCATGATTTTGAATGCAAAGGCAAAATAGTGATAGATACGATTTTACATTCTGGTAATAACACAGATCGTTTTATTGAGATATACTGTGAAAATGGCAAAATAAATTTTAATTCTTTAAATTTTGTCCAATTTGAAAGAAAAGACACTTTGAGAATTAAAGCAAATAATACATTGAGGAATTACCCGGATATTATAAATAATTCAATATTAAATAATAGTCAAAAAAAGTTATTATTACACGGTGTATCTATATAGGGTTAAGAATTTAAATTAAGAGTGAATAATATTTAATATGATAGAAAGTGCCTGTCCATTAGGATTAGGTTCTTTTTTTAGCAGACCAATGGTAATGCAAAGAATGAGTTGTGGTCATTTTTGTCCGTTATTAAAAATTAACTTAAAGATACTAACCTTTATTTTACATGGAATTATATAACTTTTCCCTTTTTAGGGTGTTAGAAATGACAAGATGTTTATTCTTCTATTTAGAAAGATAGTAAGCCTTCTTTTTTTGCTCTCTTAGGCTATTTTTATTGTGGGGCAGAAATGGGGCAGAAAACTGCAATTACATTTCATTTTTAAAAAGATTGGAACAGACAAGTAAGATTAAAACGCTGATATATTAGGGTTTTGTAACTAGGAAACTGTTATAATCATAACTTTATTTGTACCTTGACAGGGTAGGGGTCGCTGGTTCAAGTCCAGTTGGGATCATAAAAAAAGAAGCTCAAACCTAAGAATATCAAGGGTTTGGGCTTTTTCTTTGTTTTTAATTATTTCTATTTTTTAATGAATATTATTCATTGCAAAAAGACTGCACAAAAACTTCACATGCATATTAATTTTAACCAAATTTTTCATCAAATCGATTAGCTGTATTTTTCTGCATTTCTTCATTTGAATGTGTTGTTTCAACTCTTGAGTGGCCCAATCTCTCGCCCATTTTGGCATATTCTAAATCATATTCCTCTGACATTAATGACATCGTTTCAAAAAGTTCGCTCGTAATTTTTAGTGCCTGTATACAATCATTACTATGTAATCTTTGGAGCAATTCAAAGAACTGTAAAGGTGAAATAGAAAGTACAATCTGTGTACTTTGATGTTGATATGATTAGAATGGAGCGAATTAGGTCTTCATGTAAGAGATGGCGTGCTGCATTTAGACAAAATGGAATTGATGGATTGTTTGATACGAGGAAAGAAAATTCAGGAAGACGTAGTGAAAAGGAACTTACTCTAGAAGAGAAATATCAAAAGATTCTAGCTCAAAATAACTTATTGAAAGCAGAGAATGAATTATTAAAAAAAATCGAAATGATGGAAAAGAGGTTATACAAAAAGAAATAACCCTTTCTGCAACACAAAAATACCTACTTATTAATCCAAGTCTAGACGTGGAAATTGTTGGGATAACGCCCCGCAAGAATCATTTTTGGTCATTTTAAAGATGAAGCGAACATCAAACCATGTCCAAAACTGGAAGAACTAAAAAAAAAATTAATAGTTATATGAAATATTTCTATCATCATAGATACCAGTGGAATTTAAAGCAGATGACCCCTGTTCAATTCAGAGATCATCTGCTTAAAGTTGTATTGACTTTTTAAAATGTCCTTTACAAAGGGTACATTTTAATTTTTGCCTGGTTTTTCTTATACTATACTATTTTGGTCGTTTGGTGAAAACTTACTTTAATATAACGATTTAGAAATATTTTCACTAGTTTTCAACAATAACTGTATATGTTGTTCCATTGATTTTTTATTCCAGCGAAAAGTGGGGCCTGAAATGGCTATGGCTCCTATAACTTTACCTTTTGCACCGAATACAGGTGCAGATAATGCAGCTACATTCTCTGTAAGTTCTTCTTCATTAGTTGAGTAACCAGTTTTTACGATTGTTTCTAGTTTCGCTTGAAGTATATTTCTTTCTTCCTCGGATAGGAAACTTAATATTTGAGTTTTTACCTCTTCACTTAGGAATGCTAAAATTACTCGTCCACTTGAGCCTAGTTGAAGTGGTATCTTATTCCCAACACCCGCTCTTCTGCTTATTTCCTGTTTACTTTCGTGTTCTACAACACATAATCGATCCATTCCCGTTAACATATATAAACCCACAGTTTCCCTAGTTTCGTCCCTTAACTTCATTAAATGTGGATCAATTAATGAAATAATAGGTACATCAGAAATTACTTTATTTGCATAATCAATAAATACCGTCCCGAGTGAATATTTTTTAGAATTGATATCCTGAAAAACCATTCCCTCCATTTTCAAAGTCGTAAGAAGTCTATGAGTGATTGGAGGAGAAATATTAAGATTTTCGCTGATATCTTTTATTCCTTGTGGCCCGTGATTTTCATTTAAATAGTTAATAATTTTTATTGCACGTTGAACTGTTGACGAAATTTTTGAATTCATAAATATGTTCCCCCAGACCAATTCAATTCCATTCCATTCCGATTTAGTTAATAAATACATTATATCATACTAATATTATTGGCCATACAAAGGTACGGCGATATTTTTATTGATGGAGTTTAATTACCAAAAATATGAAGCTTATTTTTAAATATATAAATTGACTCTTCAGAAAATCAAACTTATATTCATAATATAGGAATTTAAATTCCGTTATTATGAATAAAAAATATTAATAAATATTATTAAGTGGTGAAATAACAGGTGAAATTAAAATTTCAAATACCAATGCAGATGGGATATGTCTTTCTTGCTCAGGCAATGTCACGTTTAGATTCTATGGTCGCCTCATTGCTTAATATTGGAATAGGTTTCTTAAATACGGGAAAACTTCCTATACGATATGGAAATCAACACCCGACATGAGTACTTTATCAGAATCTTAAAACGAAAGATTTAGAGATTATTGTTGCAGTTGGAAATGACGGACAATTTTAGCGTCTTTGTTCTTTACAAGCGGTGGATGAATTATCGGTCGATGAGCGGTTTGCGATAGCTAACACTCGGATTATAAATAGAGAAATACTGATTCCTCTAATTAGGTAAAGTAGGGATGTTAATGATGGATAAAAATACTTCAAATCGACCATGGATTGTAGTCTTTTTTGCTTGTTTTTTAGGTCTCTTGGTTGATGGTATGGACTTACAAATGCTTTCAATAACGATGCCAAGTTTGATCAAAGATTTTAATATTGGAGAAGTAGACGCGGGACTAATTGCTACATGGTCTTTAGTAGGTATGGCGATTGGTGGAATTACGGGAGGCTGGCTATCTGATCGTATAGGCCGAGTTCGAATGGTAGCTTGGATGATGATTCTATTCTCTGTCGGAACAGCGTTACTAGGGTTTGCTCAAACTTACGAACAATTTATTATTATTCGACTTATTTCTGCCATCGGAATTGGAGCGGAATATACAATATGTACGATGTTGATGGCAGAATACGTTCCTACAAATATAAGAACGACAATTCTAGGATCCTTACAAGCTGCTTATTCAGTTGGATATTTAGTGTCAGCATTATTAGCTGGTTCAATTTTACCTAAATACGGATGGAGACCACTTTACTTTATTGCGATTATACCTGTCGTATTGGCAGTTTATATTGGATTTAGGATTCCAGAGCCTAAAGGATGGAAAGATAAAATACAAGTATCAAAGAAAAATGAATGGATGGCAATCTTTAAAGAATCGAAAACAAGATCAATTTTTATTTTATGGGCTATTACTGCAACCTTCTTGCAATTTGCTTATTACGGAGTAGGTACTTGGCTTCCTACATATATAGTAACTGATTTAGGTTTTGATTTTAAAAAGATGACAGGATACATTATTGGGACTTACGCGGCAGCAATTTTAGGAAAAATCATTACAGGTTGGCTGGCAGACCGTTTTGGACGCCGTACAATGTTTATCATTGGAGGAGTGTCTACAGCAATTGTTTTACCAGTCGTTTATCTTTATAATTCACCGACTAATATAATTGCTTTACTTACAATATTAGGGTTCTTCTATGGAATGCCTTATGCAGTTAATGCAACATATATGAGCGAAAGTTTCCCTACATCTATTCGCGGTACAGCGGTTGGAGGTTCCTATAACATTGGTAGAGTTGGGTCAGCAATCGCGCCTTATGTTGTTGGCATCATTGCAGAATCTCAGTCAATCGGATTTGGCTTAGCTACACTAGGAATTGCTTATATCATATCTGCAATTATTCCAGCATTATTTATCCGAGAAAAAATGTATGATCCTTTTGAAACTGAAGAGAAAAGCATTTAGTGAAAAAAAAACTTCATTTTATTGTTCAATAAAAGTACTTAGAAAGACGTAATAGCAATGTAGAAAAAACAATTTATATAGGAGGAATTGAAATGTTGAATTTTTCACTAACAGAAGAACATGAATCTGTAAGAAAAGTAGTAAGCAAATTTGTTGATCGTGAAATTATTCCTTATATTCAAGAATGGGATGAGAAAGGGCATTTTGAAAGAGGTGTATTGAAACGATTAGCTGATTTAGAATTGATGGGAGTGTGTATTCCGGAGAAATATGGCGGTGTCGGAATGGACTATAATACGCTAGCGATTGTATGTGAAGAGTTAGAGCGAGGTGACACTGCATTCAGGACTGCTGTATCTGTTCATACTGGCTTGAATAGTATGACATTACTACAATGGGGTAATGAATTTCAAAAAGAAATGTATCTAGTACCACAAGCGCGTGGACAAAAGATAGGTGCTTTTGGTTTAACAGAGCCTAATGTTGGATCGGATTTTTACGCGATGCAAACAACAGCAAGACGAGAAGGAAATAACTATGTTCTAAATGGATCTAAGACATGGATTTCGCTTTGTGATGTAGCCGATCATTTCTTAATTTTTGCTAAAACGGATAAAGATAAGAACCATCAAGGTATTAGCTGTTTCATAGTTGAACGAACGTTCCCTGGAGTAACGACAAAGGCAATCAAAGGAAAACTAGGTATTCGTGCAGGTAATACAGGTGAGGTTTTCTTAGAAGAAGTACATGTGCCAGCAGAAAATTTATTAGGTGAAGAAGGAGAAGGATTCAAAATTGCAATGTCTGCTTTAGATAATGGTAGATTTACAGTAGCAGCAGGTGCTTGCGGACTAATTAATGCATGTTTAGAAGAAAGTATTAAATATTGTCATGAACGCAAAATATTTGGGAAAGAAATTGGAAAACATCAATTAGTACAACAAATGATTGCTAAGATGTCTGCGAATCTAGAAGTCTCTCGCCTAGTAGTCTATCGAGCAGGATGGTTAAAAAATGAAGGGAAGCAGAGCACACTAGAAACATCACTTGCAAAATGGTATGCATGTGACGCTGGTTTTGAAGCAGCACATGATGCCGTTCAAATTCACGGGGCTACTGGATATTCAAATGAATATCCAGTAGAAAGATTCCTTAGAAATGCGAAAGCACCAGTAATTTACGAGGGAACGAGGGAAATTCACACAATTATGCAGGGTGAATATGCATTAGGATATCATTAGGATAAACAGTTAAAAAAATCTTACCGAGTTGTCTGAATATCTTCTGATTCTTTAAAATTCCGCTAGAAGTACTTGAAAAAGTTTTAAGTACAGGCTCGGGATAGCGGTTAGAAGTTTTATAGTATATTAGTAATCCATTGCTTTAAATATTAATCTTAGAAGAGGAGCGTGTCCCAAAAGTACATCTTTTTAGGGGCACCTTTTTTTTTGAAAAAACAAGAATATCCTCTCTCTTGATAGATTGCCACTGATTCAATAAAATGGAGACTACTATCTTTTCGTCTCTTCATCTAGGTAGCCATCGCCTAACTTGTTAAACACTGATCTAATTTCCTCAAAATCATCACTTATAAAAGATAAATGAACATTATTGCCCTCTACAAAAGGGAATTTAACTAACAAAGAAACAGATAATGTCTGAGAAATTCCGGTTTTTTAAAAGTGTTAGAAAATAAATTCTGTGAAATTAACTGTTATGGGATCTTCTCTATTTATTAGTTAAAAACTATTTACTTAAATTTGAAACGAAATTAACCTCGAAATACACTCAGCAAGTAAAATACTTAGAATTTGATATAAATTTGCTTTTACTCTGGCAAGCAACTCGCGTGCAGACTTGTCGTGAAAATAATAAAGTTGAACTATTTATGTTTTATTTAATTCTTTCTATTTTACTATTTTTATTTGTACTTCAAATCAGAAATCCATAATTTTTTTCCTTTAATTTGTAATTTAATCAACAAATTTGCTCATCAACTTAGTTGGGTTATCCCGATTAAATCATTCTTTTTAGAAGCCTTTCGACCAAATAAGGTAAAATTCCCTTATTTTCTACTTGAGTTTTTGTTTTTTAATTTTTATACATAGGTCTAAAGGTCATATAAATAACCCAATATGATTCTTGCTGCAACGCAATTAAAATTAGTATTGTACCAGATTTGGCCAAAGAATGAATAATCTTTTTGGTGCTTTTTTAGTTAAATCTATTTCATTTTAATAGATTAAGAAAATGAAAGTTTACTGTAGAGGAGAGTAAAAATGAAAAAGAAAAAAAGTTTTCCTTACAAGGTTCTTGCAACAACAACTTTGGTTACAATGTTATTTACATCAACAGGATTTGCTGAAGGAACAGAGGAAAATCAGATCCCTGCTCCAAGTATTGAAGAAATTGTAAAACAAGGTCAGCAAATTTTTGTTGATGAGCAAAAACAAACTGCTGGAGATGCAGTAGATGAGTTTGGCTATAAAGATTTAAAAGAGAAGGGAATAGTAAAACCTTATAAACCAGATGAAAAAGTACGTGTAATCGTTGAAGTTGAGAAGCCACAAACAGCCACGGAAGAGTCTAATCAAAGTAAACGAGCACAATTTAAACAAAAACAAGATGAAGCGATTGAACACATTTCTAAGAAATCAGATGTGAAAGTTAAACAGCGTTTTTATGAAGGATTTAATGGTTTTAGTGTAGAAACTGAATTTCGTAACTTAGAGGAAATTCAATCGACTCCAGGTGTAACAAATGTACATATCGCAAGAAAATTTCAGCCTTCTATGGGGGCAAGCAAAGAATTAGTACAAGCTCAAAAAGTATGGCAGGATTATGGCTATCAAGGTGAAGGATTACTTGTTGCTATAGTCGACACGGGAATAGACTATACTCATAAAGATATGACGTTGACGGAAAAAGGAAAAGCAAAGGAAAAGTATTCGAAAGAAAGTATTCAAAAAAAATTCGCAGAAACTGGTGTGGGCGAAGTATGGTACAGCGACAAGGTACCAACAGGATATGACTGGGCGGATCATGATACAGATGTCATTCCACACAGTGCAGGGAATTCACACGGTATGCATGTTGCAGGTACAGTTGGAGCGAATGGTGACGAAGCAAATGACGGAGTAAAAGGTATTGCACCAGGAGTACAGTTGTTGGCAGAAAAAGTATTCTCTGATAATGCAACTGGAGCATATGAAGATGATATTATTGCTGGTATCGAGCACGCGGTGACTATGGGAGCAGATGTCATTAACATGAGTTTAGGAACTGACGCAGGTTTCGTAAGTGAAGAAGATGATCCAATTCAAAAGGCAATCCGTAAAGCAACCGAACAAGGCACGCTTGTAGTTGTAGCGGGAGGAAACTCTGCTTATAGCACAAAAAATAATCTAATGCCGTCTTCCGTAAAACCGTATGCTGAAAATCCAGATATTGGTACAGTTGGTGAACCAGGAGTAAGCCCATATGCATTATCTGTTGCTTCCTATGAAAATACGAGTATACACATGGCATCTCTTAAATCTGATGATGGTTTACAGTTACCATACCAAGACCAAACACAGTTTGGTATGAGGCTCTCTAGTGTATTATCGCCACTTGAATCTTACGAGATGGTATACGTTGGAGAAGGTAAGACAGCTGATTTTAAAGATAAAGATGTGACAAATAAAATTGTCGTTGCAAAACCAAATGCAAAATATGGTTCATATACTTATATTCAAACCGAAGCGAAAAAGAGGAATGCAAAGGCAGTAATCCTTGTACCTGCGAATGAAGATGTTGACTATCCATTCGTATATTTTAGTCCGTACTTTACACCTGCTGCAACGACTAGCAGAGCAGTTGGAGCTACTTTGATTTCTCAGTTAACGAGCGGTCATATTGTGAAAATGAAACCGTCAACTGGAATCTATGTTGAAAATCCAAATAAGAATACGATGTCATATTTCTCATCTTATGGTACACCACATACATTAGACTTTAAGCCTGAGATTTCTGCACCTGGTGGTAAAATTTATTCGACTGTTCCAGGAAATCAATATGAGGTAATGAGCGGAACATCTATGGCAAGTCCTCATGTTGCAGGAGGTTCAGCATTAATACTGCAATCACTATATGAAAAAGGTTTAACTCATTCAGAAGAAACAGCTTTAAAAGCAAAAATTGCATTAATGAATACTGCAAAGTTAGTTCTTGATCCTTCTACGAATAATGAAGTACCGTATTCCCCACGCGTACAAGGTTCGGGCTTAATGCAAATTGAAAATGCGATTAAAACACCAGTACTTGTGACAAGAGAAAAAACTCCGCTTGAGCAAGCAGGAGCAGTTGCGTTAAAAGAGATTAAATCTGATAATGTACACTTCAAATTAAATGCAGAAGCGCTTCAAAATCTGAATATAAAAGATTTAGAATATCAAGTATATGTTGACGTTTTAACGGACGGAAAAGAAACAAAAGATTTTGACCTAGATAACGATGGAACATTGGATTCAAAAGAATATTTAACGTTAAAAAGCGAGCGTGTACAAGGTGCTATCGCATCTGTGAATGGAGAAACAGTATCTTCTACAGCAGGAAAAACATTAAAAATTAAACCAGGACAAGAAAAAAATCTTGATATTCAAATTCAACTTCCGTCAAGCTTAAAGAAAGGTACATTTGTTGAGGGGTATGTCCGTTTAGTTCCATCTGGTAAAAACAGTGAGTCAGCAGTTCCTTTAACGGTTCCATACATGGGTTATTATGGTGAATGGGATCAACCACAAAATATTGATCCTGCAGCATATGAAAAAGATGCGTTCTTAGGATATACGACACTTTGGAATGACGAACCATTTTCTGAAAACACATTTCCATTAGGATATGATCCAAAAACAGCAACATTTAATAAGGATCGAATTGCTATTTCGCCTAATGCTGGATTAAATACAGTGTTCCCAACATTTACTGTATTACGTAATTTAGAAAAGACTGAAATGTACGTGGAGAATGAAAATGGAGAAATGATTAAATACCTAGGTGATTTTAGTGAGTATACTGGAAAGCCATGGAAGTTCCGTAAAAATATTATGTCTTACCGCGACTATATGAATGGTGGTTATGTATGGGATGAAACAGACGAAAACGGAAAAGTAGTTAAGGATGGCATATATAACTATGTAATTAAATCAACATTAGATTATAAGGATGCGAAACCACAAACCGTGAAACTTCCTTTCCATGTTGATTCAGTTGCTCCTGTTGTATCCGATATTCAAGTAAAGCCTAAAGATGGTCAATATGAAATTTCATTCAAAGCCACAGACAATGAAAAAGGAAGTGGCTATTACGGTGCGATTGTATGGTATAACGGCAAATATAAGCCTTTACAACCAGGTCAAACATCTGTACTTATAAAAGAAGAGCCTAAGAGTGTTGTTGTATTAGGTTCCGACTATGCTTTAAACCACAGTTACACAGTTTGGGGAGACCCTTCTTATATTAATGAAGGAATGCTTGTTAGCTATTTCAGTGTATACCCGAATAAAAATGTTAATGCAAGTACTCCTGCTCTAATCAGTGGTTATGCGAATAACAAAGTGAATTGGAAAATTAATGTTAAGGATGTAAATGGCAATGTTGTTGATTCTTTTAAAGTTGATAGTCAAGTTGAAATTCACTTAAAATGGGCTCCGGAGTCTAGCATTCCAAGTGGTACTTATACAATTTCAGCAGATGTAGAAAATAATGGTGGCTTTAAAGTAACTACAAAACCACAGACAGTTACCGTTTTACAAAAATAATGTATCAAAAATAAAAATGCAGGAAAGAATGTTTCCTGCATTTTTATTTTGTCATCTATTTTTATTTACACGGATCGTTATATTCTTTTATCTTTTGGTATTATTGTTGTTTAAGTCTTAGGTAAAAAGTATGCCCATTTTTGCATAGTCAGTGTCTACTTGAAAGAGGTAAGTACACTATTAAGTCGTCATTTTTTCAAGTTTAGAAAACCTCACTAGTTGTATAAATATCTTCTGATTCTTTAAGATTCCGCTTGAAGTATTTGAAAAAGTTTAAGTACAGTCCAAGGATTGGGATTAGAATTTTTAGTGTATTTTAGTCATTCATTGCTTAAATATTAATTTTAAGAGAGGCATTTTTCCAGATTTGGAAAAATGTTTTTTATGATCCGGAATTTTAGAAGTCCTCTGACTATTCCTTCTTAATATAAGATTATCTAATTATAATTTTAAACTAATTAATTTTATTAGAAAAGATTGTTCTTGTATAATAAAACCAATAAATATTGATGTTAGAAAATTGAAAAAATACTCGAAGAAACGAATCCTATCCATTGGAATACTCCATTTACGTCATAACTAAAAACGAAAGAAAAAACAATAATTTATTGCAATTTAGAAGAAATGTAATGACATAAACAAAAATTACAAAACTGAACTATTTCTAATAATGTCGGTTCATTAAGGAGGCTAAAATGTTAGTCGGAGAAATTTTCAAATTTTATCGTGAGAAAAATGGAATCAGCCAATCAAATCTAAGCAAAGAGATTTGCTGTAAAACATATATTAGTAGATTCGAAGGTGGAAAAGTGAGTATATCACCTGATATTTTATCCAAATTAACAGAACGGTTAGGGATTGATCTAAACAAAGAAATGAAAGCATTACATCATATTGAACAGCGGTTAAAAGATTGGGATCTTGCCATTATTATGCAAAATTCCATTCAAATTGAGGAGATAAAAAAAGAATTAGAAAATATACCGTTTATCAAAGCTTCTAAATATGCAGTGTATTATCACTTATTAACCGCAAGGTACTATCTTCATAAAAAGATGTTACATGAAACTAAATCTTTAATCGAATATGCGGATAAAAATTTTCGTACGATTTCTGATTTTGAAAAAAATCTTCTTCTACACATTAAAGGAATGTATTGTATTAGTACATATCGGACTACTACGAGTGAAGATTTTCGAGCTGCCGCTAGAATTTTAAAACAAATTAATATAGAAGAATACAAAAATGAAGAATATTACTATCACTTAGCACTTGGCTATCATTATGCAAGGGGAAAAGTACTAGCTTATACGTATGCTCAAAAAGCAAACGATTATTTCATTAAAACACGTAATTATTTACAAGCGATAAATGCTCAAACTTTAATGTTAATGCAATTTGAAAGTGAAAATGATATCGATTTTATGGAAATAATTGAAAGCTATATGAATTTAATTCATAATTGCGAAGGTTTAGGAGCGATTGAAAAAAAACTTATTCTTTTAAATAATTTAGGCGTAGAGTACTTTAAAAGAAAAGAATTTGAACAAGCTGCACATTATTTTGAGAAATCATTAGTCATGATAGATCATTCATCAATCTATTACATACGACGATTCTACAATTATATTGAATCATGCTCGGAAGGACAGTTGTTGAATATAGAAAATCTTTTAGAGGCAGTAAAAAAAGGAATTGCTTTAGCTAAGAAACATAATAGCCCGATTCATTTCACATTATTTAACCTCTTACTTTTGAATTGTAAAAAAAATCGAAGTGGGTATTATGATTATTTAGCAAAGGTAGCTATTCCGCAGTTTGCTTCAACAAATAATGTTTTTTATTATGAACAGTATGGGAAAAAATTATATAAATACTATATGGAATTAGGTCTATATGAAGAAGCGATCGAATTGATTCAGTTCTTTAGTGATAGCGGTAATCAACGCGACATTCCTATCGAAACTAATCAAGTAAAAGCGGAATTGGAATGGATTTAATAATAGAAATTTTAGGAGGAGCTCTAAATACTGGCTTCTCTTTTTTGCACATTAGAAAGTATAAATTGACAGCGAAGAAAAAACCTCGGCGTGGTTTCCACTTTTAGTAATTAAGTATAAGTGCAACTAGGCCTCGCTCTTTTTCTTCGCATAAAGGCTCGCCAATTGGCGAGTTTTCTTTATTTTGTTAATCATTGTAGCTAATTTATAACTAGATTAGTTGATTTCTACTTTAGGTTACTAGTTTTTAAGTGAAGAGGATGTTGAGACTCATATAAAGAACACATCTCTAGATTTTTTACTAGCCTGGAGCCCCTAAAGTAATGAAGAAACTATAAGAGAATGTTATTACTAAACTTTCGAAAAGTACAAGTAAAAATAAGACCTTATTATTAAAAATCTATAATTTTTAATTTTACCAGAATATTCTAATTATTTATAATGAAATCAATAAATAGGGGAGGGGATGGAGTTAAGTCGGAGGTTGGAAATCATGCATTCTTTTTAATCCAAATTAGTGAAGACCTCGTTATGTATTTGAACAATTTCTATTAAAATTAATATTTACAGGGAGACTTTAGAAATGAAGAAAAAGAGTATGGTTCTAAGAAGTTTTACTGTTTTAGCATTAACATCAAGTTTTATATTAGGTTCACTTGGACAAGTATCTCACAATACAAAAGCAGCTAGTCCAAGGAATGTAGACGATCTACTTGCAAAATTAACTTCGGAACAAAGAGCGGCCCTTCATCAACTTTCAACAAATGAAGAGACAGGTCTTCAAGTTTCTTCAGATATTAACTTAACCTCTTCAAATCTAACATCTGTCATTGTTGAATTTAACAATAAACCTGCTAAAATTGCTCAAATTGAAGCAAGTGTAGAAGGGCAATCATTATCTGAAACTGAAGCATCTAAACTTGTAGATCAGGACCATAAAACATTTTCAAATGACGTAGAGAAAGTATTAACTAATGAAAATAATAAAAAAGTAACTTATAAAATTAATCGTTCATATAAACATGCTTTCAATGGTGTCTCGCTTAGCCTTCCAGCAAATCAAATTAAGAATCTATTAAAATCCAAAGCAGTTAAAACAGTATGGAGTAACGAAACATTTTCGATTGACCCTCCAGCAAAAGAAGAAAATAATGAACAGTTAAAAACTGATGAAGCAAATGTTGCGAATTATACACCTTATGATGGTTTAGACCGTTTACATGCAGAAGGTTATACAGGAAAAGGAATTAAAGTCGGTATTCTTGATACAGGAATAGATTATAACCACCCAGATTTAAAGGAGGCATACAAAGGTGGATATGATTTTGTTGGTAATGATAATGATCCGATGGAAACGACGTATGCCGATTGGGTGAAAGCTGGAAAACCGGGAACAGCGGCGAATTATTATACTGAGCATGGTACACATGTTGCTGGGATTATTGGTGGACGAGGTGTAGCAAACAGTGAGTATAAAACAGTTGGTGCAGCACCTGGAGCAGACTTATATGCCTATAGAGTACTTGGACCTGGTGGTAGTGGTACAAGTGAAAATATTATCGCCGCGATCGATCGAGCAGTTCAGGATGGTATGGATGTCATTAATATGTCGCTAGGAGCATCAATTAATGATCCACTTTATGCAACTTCAATTGCTGTAAACAATGCCGTACTAAGCGGTGTAACTACTGTCGTAGCAGCAGGTAATAGCGGGGATCAAATGTATACATTAGGATCACCTGGAGCTGCCGCATTAGCTTTAACAGTCGGTGCATCAACAATCGCACTTGATATCTACCAATATGCAGGCGTGCAAGATGGTAAAAATTATACGTTAAGACAATTAGCAAGAAATTATAAAGATGATTTAACGACATTAAAAGGAAAAACGTATCAACTTGTTGATGTTGGTTTAGCAAATCCAGCAGACTTTAATGGAAAGGACTTAAACGGTAAGATTGTGTTCATTAAGCGTGGATCGATTGCATTAATTGACAAAATCAAAAATGCAAAAGCAAAAGGCGCTGTTGGCGTATTAATGTATAACGATGAAACAAATAAAGCTGAAGGTGCAATTCAAGCATTTTTAGGTGAATCAGTTGATGCGATTCCTGCATTCTCCGTTTCAAATGATGATGGTAATACAATTGCAGCTGCAATGAAAGCTGGTAAAACGGACTTTACATTCGGCGATTTCACAAAATTAAAAACTGCTTCTGATGAATTAGCGCAATTCAGTTCTAGAGGTCCATCTCGAGTGAACTATGATATTAAACCAGAAGTAACGGCACCTGGTGTATCAATCCTTTCGACTGTACCATTCTATGTAAACGATAAAACAGTTGATGGATCAAAACCAGAAGATTACAAATATGCTTATGAGCGCTTATCTGGTACTTCAATGGCTACACCTTATGTAGCAGGGGTTTCAGCTTTATTACTTCAAACAAATAAAGATTTAAAACCGGAAGATGTTAAATCAATCTTAATGAATACTGCAGATCCTTTATCAAAAGATTATAGTGTTTTTGAAGTGGGAAGCGGTCGAGTAGATGCTTATGAGGCTATTCACTCAAATGTAGAATTAGAAGTAGTGGACAAGACCCCTACAATTATGAATGGAAAACAAAAATCCATTAAAGAGTTAACTGGTGGAATGAGTTTTGGTTCATTTGGATTTGACAATCAAGATATCGCTGATTCACGTACAGTCACATTAAAGAATCGCAGTGAAAAAGCAAAAACATTTAATGTAGATGTGAAATTCCAAACTGGATTAAGAGGATCTAAGGATGCAGCTCAGAACAATGTAACTTTAACAGGTCCTTCAACAGTTAAATTAAGTGGAATTAGTCAAAAGTCAATTAAATTTAACTTAAATATTCCAAAAACAGCTGAAAAAGGCACGTATGAAGGATATATTACTTTCACGAATACTCAAGATTCAACTGAAACATATCAAATTCCATTTGGCGGACGTGTTATAAACGAAGGTATCGATTCATTTAAAGTGGAAAATCCAATGTATTCAGATGAAGGAGCTTGGCCAGCAACAAGTTATCCATTTCTTGGCTTTTCGATGAATCTAAAATCACATATGAAGACTTTAGAAGTCGTATTACAAAATCCAAATACAGGTGAAGATCTGGGGCTCGTTGGAAGTTTTAATACACTCCTTCTAAATGAAAATCAAACATATTATGTTGGGGCAGCTTTTAACACTTATTATTATCCATTTACAGGTGATCCAAAAAATCCAATTAGCAGTGATCCTGTCAAAATAAATACGGGTCATTATAAATTAAGACTAGTTGGTTCAAATGAAAAAGGTAAAACATTCTCAGCGGCTTCTGATTTCTTATATGAAGTTGGAGCTCCAACAATAACTTCTAGCTTTGATTCGTTAGATCAAAAGGTAATAGAATATGATGAAAGTCAGTTAGATTCTAAGGGAGAATTTTTATATGATTTTAATATTAATGTAAAAGATCCTGAAGTTGAAGAAGCAAATAAGTATGGTATCAATGTTGATCAATCAAGCAATTCGGTTGTTTCGTTTTACAACTGGGGTAGACCAACTTTACCATCATATACAGATAAAAATGGAAATTATAACGAGAATCAAATTTTAGTTAGAAGTCAGATTCAACCTTTAACAGTTCAATTTTATGGATTAGATGCAGCGACAAATGCAACTGCAGATGCTTCTGCAATGCTAAAAGTTGCTTTCGTTAAAAATACTTATCCTTACTATTATTTAAAAGCAAATAAAAAAACTGTAACTACAGGAGAATCGGTAAATTACAGTGTTCGTTCGAATAATATTAAAAACTTAAAGACAACAAAAATTACACTGCCAGTCGATACAAATTTAGCTACAATTGAAAACGTTGTTGTAAATGATGCAGTTAAACAATATGGTGATGCTCAAGTATCTGTGACAACTACTCCTTATTGGGATAGTGTATTAAATTATACGTTTACATTTACGTATTCTGGCACTAAACCATTACCAGAAGATTTGAAGTTATTTAATTTCGATATAAAGACACTTGATAAATATACGCGTTCAACTCCATTCTTATGGCATATAATGGATGCTACAACATTTGATCAATCAAATGTTGAGACAGATAATGTCTATTCTTATATGGAAGGTTATACGACTAAATCGAAATTTTCAGTACTAGAAGGTTCATTACAATTAGAAGGGGCGAAAGATCCAGCTACTGGTGAAAAGATTTATTCAATTGATCAAAGTCAAATCGGTGCAAAAGTTACGGTTACTTCATATGATGGAAAAACAGTCGTTGAAGCTCCTATAACATCTAAAGCTGGTAGTTATATTGCTGAAGGACTTAAAGCAGATAAAAAAGCTTATACATTAAAAGTAGATGTACCGGGTCACTTTACAATGCAAAAACAATTATATTTATCGAATGAAGTTCGTGGTGAAACAGTTGGAAAGAGATTAAGATACTTACTTGAAACAGCGTCAGCTGGTGATGTAAATAAAGATAATGTGATCGATATTTTAGATGCAATAGCTGTACAAACATATTGGGGTACAAATAAAGCATCTGCTGATTTTAACTTTGATAATGTTGTGGATAAGAAGGATATGGATTTCATCATAAAGAATTATGGTTTGCAAAATCCGACAGTAGCAAATGCACCAAAAGCAAAAACTTCATATAAAGGTGTTACGTTAGACACTGTATTAAGTCAGTTAGGTTTAGAATAATAAATATCAATTGGAAAAGGGAAGTCGTATAGCGGCTTCTCTTTTTTGATATGGCTGTTTTAGCAAAATTAGTGAAAATCTATTAATAAGTTAAACTAATTTTCGACTTAGGATGCTCGCTTTCTGTTGGTAGACACTGAGCACTATACAATAAGCGAAACTCATTACCAATTTTTAGAATATTTTTCACAAAAAATTTTATCAGAAAAACGTCAGTGCTGATGTGAAAATTATATTTATAAAAGATTTGAGACACAAAAAATACTTCAGAAGTGTTATTTCAATTCTATAAAATACAATTAGAAAAAATAAGATTTCGTTATTAAAGTTATATTTTTTTTAATTTTACCAGAAAATTCTGATTACGTATAATGAAATCATTATATAGGGAAGGGGATAGAAACGAGTCGTAAATTGATAGATTATGCGTTCGTTTTTAAGAAAATTTGAGGTAAATCGAACAATTTCTATCAAAATAAACATAATTTTATAAGGAGATTGGAGAAATGGGGAAAAAGAGTAAATTGTTAAAAAGTTTTTCTGTTTTAGCATTAACATCAAGTTTTATATTAGGTTCACTTGGACATGTAACTCAAAACACAAAAGCAGCTAGTCCAAGGAATGTAGATGATATTTTGGCAAATTTAACTTCTGAACAAAGAGCGGCCTTAAATCAGCTTTCAACAAACGAAGAGACTGGTCTTCAAATTTCTAAAGACACTGACTTAAACTCTTCAGATCAAACTAGTGTCATAGTAGAGTTTAATAATAAACCAGCAAAAGTTGCTAAACTTGAAGCAAGTGTAGAAGGTAAAACTTTATCAGAAACGGAGGCTAATAAACTAGTAGATCAGGATCACGAATCTTTTTCAAATGATGTAGAGAAAGTATTAACAGGTGATGAAAATAAAAAAATAAATTATAAGATTAATCGCTCCTATAAGCATGCCTTTAACGGTGTCTCAATGAGCCTACCAGCAAATCAAATTAAAAATCTATTAAAATCAAAAGCTGTTAAAACAGTTTGGAGTAACGAAAAATTTTCGATAGACCCTCCAGCAGAAGAAAATGACCAGCTAAAAACTGATGAAGCTAAAGTAGCAAATTATACTCCATATGACGGCTTAGATCGTTTACACGCAGAGGGTTTTACCGGTAAAGGGATTAAAGTAGGAATTCTTGATACCGGAATGGATTATAACCACCCAGATTTAAAGGATGCTTACAAAGGTGGATATGATTTTGTTGATAACGATAATGATCCAATGGAAACAACTTATGCGGATTGGGTGAAGGCAGGAAAACCAGGATCACAAAATGGTGCGGACTATTATACTGAACATGGAACACATGTTGCTGGTATTATTGGTGGACGTGGTGTAGCAAATGGTGAGTATAAAACAGTCGGTGCAGCCCCTGAAGCAGACCTCTATTCTTACCGAGTACTTGGCCCAGGTGGTGGTGGGACAAGTGATGCGATCATTGCCGGTATTGATCGAGCAGTACAAGATGGTATGGATGTCATTAACATGTCACTAGGTGCAACTTTAAATGATCCACTTTTTGCAACTTCTATTGCTGTTAACAATGCAGTATTAAGTGGAGTGACTACCGTTGTAGCTGCAGGTAATAGTGGCGATAAAATGTTTACCCTTGGATCGCCAGGAGCTGCTGCATTAGCATTAACAGTTGGAGCATCTTCAGTAGCAATTGATATTTATCAATATACGGGCGTAAATAATGGTAAAAGTTACAATATAAGACAATTGACGAAAAACTATAAAGATGACCTATCTTCATTAAAAGAAAAAACTGTACAACTTGTCGATGTAGGACTTGGAGATCCAAATGGCTATAAAAATAAAGATGTAAAAGGAAAATTTGTATTCATGAACCGAGGAGTTTATACATTAGACTCTAAAGTTTCATATGCCAAAGCACAAGGTGCTGCGGGTGTTATTATGGCTAACGATGAAACAAACAAGGCAGAGGGAGCAATTCAGACATTCCTTGGTGAATCAATGAATGCGATTCCTTCATTCTCAGTTTCATTTGATGAGGGTTCAGTAATTTCTGCAGCATTAAAAGATGGTAAATCAGATTTCACATTTGGTGATTTCAAGAAAATTCAAACAGCATCTGATGAATTAGCTACGTTCAGTTCGAGAGGGCCGAGTCGTGTTAACTACGATATTAAACCGGAAGTAACAGCACCAGGTGTTTCAATTCTTTCAACGGTTCCGTTTTACGTAAATGATAAAACGGTAGATGGAACACATACAGAAGATTATAAATATGCATACGCACGCTTATCAGGTACATCAATGGCTACTCCATATGTCGCAGGTGTATCAGCATTATTACTTCAATCGAATAAAGATCTTCAACCAGAAGATGTAAAGTCGATTTTAATGAATACAGCAGATCCATTATCAAAGGATTATAGTGTATTCGAGGTAGGAAGTGGACGAGTAGATGCATATGAAGCAATTCATTCAAACGTTGAGTTAGAAGTAAATGATAAGACACCTATGATTGTGAATGGAAAACAAAAATTAATTACAGAAAAAACAGGTGCAATGAGCTTTGGGTCTTATGGATTTAATGGTGAAGATATTTCTGACTCCAAAATTGTTACATTAAAAAATCGTAGTGAGAAAGCTAAAACATTCAATGTAAATGTTAAATTCCAAACGGGATTAAGAGAATCAAAGGATGCAGCATCAAATGGGGTAACGTTAGAAGGACCAACTTCAGTTAAATTAAATGGAATTAGTCAAAAATCGATTAAGTTTAACTTAAACATTCCTAAAACTGCTGAAAAAGGAACGTATGAGGGATATATTATTTTCACGAATTCCACAGATCCGACTGAAACTTATCAAATTCCATTTGGTGGCCGTGTTGTAAACGAAGGTATTGATAAATTTAATATCGAAAATCCAATGTTCGGTACAGACAATGCATGGCCAGCAAATGCATATCCATTTTTGGATATTACATTTACGCTAAAATCACATATGAAGACGATAGATCTAGTACTACAAGATCCAACTACAGGTGAAGATCTTGGATTAGTAGGAACATTTAATGCGATAGCAGTAAATGAAAATCAAGAGTATTATACGCCTGCATTTAATACAATTTACTATCCATTTACAGGTGATTCGAAAAATCCAATTAGTAGTCAACCCGTATTTGCAAAAACGGGTCACTATAAATTGAGACTAGTTGGTACAAATGATCAAGGGAAAACATTCTCAGCATCTTCTGATTTCATTTATGAACTAGGAGCACCAACACTGACTTCAAGTTTTGATACGTTGGATCAAAAAGTAATTGAAGTTAAAGATAGTCAATTTGATTCGAATGGACAATTCCTATATGACTTTAATATTAACTTGCATGATCCTGAAACTGAAGAAGCAACTCGCTTAGGATTACCTGTCGATCAATCAAACAATTCAGTTGTTTCAATTTATAATAACGGATATCCTGCTAATCCAGTCCAAACAGATAAAAATGGAAATTACACTGATAAAATTTTAGTGAAAAAACAAGCTCAGCCATTACCAGTTGAGTTTTATGGTTTTGATGCGGCAAGAAACTTTAATGGTAATGCAACTAATAAGTTAAGAATTGTTTTTGTGGATCAAAATTTGCCGTATTTCTATGTAAAAGCAAATAAACAAACCGTTACAACAGGTGATAGTGTAAACTATACCGTTCGTTCGAATAATGTGAAAAATTTAAAAACAACTAAAATTACAATGTTAAAAGATACTTACGCTTCAGTTGAGAATGTAGTTGTAAATGATGCAGTTAAAAAGTATGGTGATGCACAAGTTAGTGTAGAAAGTACACCATCGAAGTATATTTTTACATTTAATTATTTAGGTGATAAAGCATTACCAGAAGATTTACCGTTATTTAATTTTGACCTAAAAACTGCAAACAAGTGGACGACTGATAGTATTAACTGGGTTGGTATGAGTGCAACAACAATTGATCAATCAAATGTTGAGACAAACAATGTTTATGCGTACATGGAAAGTTATAAAGTAAAGACAACCTATTCAAGATTAGATGGAAATGTAAGAGTACAAGGAGCTACAACGGCTACAGGTGGAATAAATTATGCAATTGATCAAAGTAAAATCGGTGCAAAAGTAACGGTTACCTCTTTTGATGGAAAAACAGTTATTGAATCTCCAATTACTGATCGATATGGTGGCTATTTAATCGATGGACTTAAGGCTGATAAAAATCCTTACACACTTAAAGTAGATGTACCAGGCTATTTTACGATGAGTCAAAATTTTGAAATGTACTCCGATGTTCGTGGTGAAATCGTTGGAAAGCGATTAAAATACAACTTACCAATTGCTGCAGCGGGAGATACGAACAAAGACAATGTTATCGATATTTTAGATGCATTAGCTGTACAAACGTATTGGGGAACAAATAAAGCATCTGCTGATTTTAACTTTGATAATGTAGTAGATGCAAAAGACATGGATTATATTGTTCAAAATTATGGTTTACAAAATCCGACTGTTAATAATGCACCAAAAGCGAAAACATCATATAAAGGTCAAACATTAGATACAGTGTTAAGTCAGTTAGGATTAAAGTAAGATTTAATATTAGTGTTTGTTATAAAAGAGAAGGGAGGCTGAAAATTTCGGCTTCTCTTTTTTTTACATTAAGAATGTATAAATTGAAAGAGTAGAAGAAAACAGAGGCGCAGTTGCCAATTTTAGGAAATGAGTATGTGCACCTCTAGATTAGTCTAAAAGGCTCGCCAGTCTATGAGCTTTCTTTTATTCCTATTAAATTATAATCTGCTGATAAATAATGGGTTTTTCTTAACAAAGATACATAAAAGGTAGGATCTTAAAAGTGATTTAGTAATTTTTATGGATTAAGGAAAAATTAGACTCTCTTATTAATCTTGAATTATTTTTAATTTTACCAGAAAATTCAGATTACGTATAATTAAGTCAATAAATAGGGAAGGGGAAAGAATTTAGTCGAAATTTGGTAGTGTATCTGTTCGAATCTATTAATTAAAGAAAAATTAATAATAGGTTATAACAATTTCTATCAGTACAGATCAACAAATATGCAGGAGGACTGGAAAATGGGGAAGAAGTTTACAAACAAAAAAATTGTAAAAAATGCTACTGCTATTACATTAGGTGTAGGTTTAATTTCTAGTAGTTTTCATGCTTCATATTTTAATTCATCGTCAAAGGTAAAGGCAGCAACATTTGATACGAATGCAGAGTCGATTTTAGCTAATTTAACACCTGCTCAAAGAGAGGCATTAACACAGCTTTCGAAGAATGATCAATCCGGATTATTCTTAAATCCAGATGTTAATATAGATAGTTCAGAAGATGTTTCTATAATTGTACAATTCAATCAAAAGCCACATAAAGTAGCGGTACTTGAAGCAGCCTTAAAGGGTGATAGCTTATCAGATAGTGAGGCTAAAAGTTTAGAAGATGCTGATCATGCAACGTTTGAAAAAGACTTGCAAAAGTTATCAAGCGATGATGACACGACATATAAAATAAGTAGAAAATATAAAAATGCTTTCAATGGAGTCTCATTAAAGATTCCTGCAAATAAAGTTAAATCTCTTCTAAATTCAAAAGCAGTTAAAGCGATTTATAGCAATGAAACTGTTAAGGAAGATCTTCCAGTAGAAAAAACAGAAGATTCAACTAAAACACAAGGCCAAGGAATGGCAGATGAGCGTTCATACCTACAAATCGATAAATTACATCAAGAAGGTTATACAGGTAAAGGAGTAAAGGTCGCTGTACTGGACACTGGTGTAGATTACAATCACCCGGATATAAAAGGTGCTTATAAAGGTGGATATGATTTCGTTAATAATGACAATGATCCGATGGAAACGACATATGATGATTGGGTAAAAGCTGGAAAGCCAGGAGGAAGTTCTGGAGCAGCAAATTATGTAACTGAACACGGAACACATGTATCCGGAACGATTGTAGGACAAGGAAAAAATACTAGTGAATTTGCAACTACTGGAGTCGCTCCAGATGCTGACCTTTATGTATATCGTGTACTTGGACCTGGGGGCAGTGGAACGACGGATGGCATTCTAGCTGGTATTGATCGAGCAGTAGCAGACGGAATGGACATTATGAGTCTTTCATTAGGTGCTAATTATAATGACCCAATGTATCCTACTAGTATCGCAATAAACAATGCAGTTTTAAATGGAGTAACAGCAGTTGTTGCAGCAGGAAATGCAGGTAATAAGATGTATACTGTAGGATCACCTGGTACAGCAGCTCTAGCATTAACAGTAGGTGCCAGCAGTGTTCCAATTACGACACTTGGAGGAAAAGGATCAATCGATAATGTAACTGCATCATTACTTTTGATGGCAAAAGGCGCTGGGGATGATATTTCAAAATTAAAAGGTGTTACGAATTCGGTTGTAGATGTAAATCTAGGTGAAGCATATACTGGTAAGGATGTAAAAGGTAAAATTGTTCTAATGAGTCGTGGAACTTATACATTAGATTCTAAAATTGCGGTCGCTAAATCACAAGGCGCTGCAGCAGTTCTTATGTATAATGACAATCCAACTGAAGGACAAATTCCAACTTTCTTAGGAGATGGTGTGAATTTTATCCCAACGTTCTCATTATCTAACGCAGATGGACTTGCTTTGAAGCAAAAGCTACAATCAGGATCTGTTAACTTTACATTTACTGATATAGGTGAAGCGAAAACTCAGGGTGATACATTAGCAGACTTTAGCTCTCGTGGTCCTTCACGTGTAAACTATGATATTAAGCCAGAAATTACGGCACCGGGTGTGAGTGTATTATCAACTGTTCCAAGCTTTATTAATAGCCCAAATGATCCGACTGACTATAAAAATGCGTATCAAAGAATGTCTGGTACATCGATGGCTACACCATTTACGACTGGAGTCGCTGCTTTATTAAAACAAGCACAACCTGATTTACAACCAGAAGATATCAAGGCAATTTTAATGAATACTGCAGATTCATTAAGCAAGCCATATAGTGTATTTGAGCAAGGTGCTGGACGAATTGATCCTTATAACGCAATTCATTCAACTATCGAAATTAAAGTTAAAGAAAAAACGTCGACTATTATTAATGGAAAAGAAAAACAAATTAATGAAGATACAGGTGCATTGAGCTTTGGAAATGTAGCATTTGATGGTTCAGATTATTCAGATATACGTTCTGTTACGTTAATGAACAGAGGAGAAAAATCGAAAACATTTGATGTAAAAGTCAATTTCCAATCAAATCTTCGCGGTTCAAAAGATGCACAAGCAAATGGTGTAACTGTTCAAACAGGTTCATCCATTACTCTAAAAGGGATTAGCCAAAAGAAAACAAATATTACCTTGAATATTCCAAAAACAGCAGAAAAAGGAATTTATGAAGGATATGTAGTGTATACAAACAAAGATAATCCATCAGAAACATATCGAATTCCATTTGGTGTACACTACGTTGAGCAAGGATTTGATTACTTTAAACTTTATAAAAAGTCAGTGCCTGAATCATTAATTCAAAGCAGTCAAAAATGGAATCGAACAGATGCAGCTAACTTTGCTTTAAAATCACATATGAAAACAATTGACGTCGTTATTTCGGATGCAAAAACTGGTAAAGATCTTGGTATTGCTAATTCGTTTGATGGAGTAGCATATGATGAAGGTGTTGATATTCCACTTGGTTTCGTATACTGGGGATATTACCACCCATTTACAAATGATCCGAATAATCCTATCGGTATGAGAGATGACCAACTTGTCGTACCAAAAGCGGGGCAATATGTATTAAAATTGGTTGGTACAGATGATGACGGAAAACAATATACGATCAGTCAAGATTTATTTGTAGATGGTACAAAACCAAAATGGGATGTTCATGTAGAAGGTGAAGTACCAGGAAAACAAATCGTTGAATATAAAGATGGACAAACTACAGTTGGTGTAACAGGGCATATTACAGATGATAATGTTGCTGTAAAACAAGCTGCTGGAATTACTGCTGATCAGACGCAAAATCAATTTTTATATTATTATAACAGTTACCTACCAACGGGAAATATGACAATTGATAAAGACGGTAATACATCTGATGAAATTGCAATGTCACCGGATTTACAAGTATTACCTGTAAAATTTGAAGGAATGGATGAAGCAACAAATGGTAATCTTCAAAGCCAATATTATTTCGTAAATGAGCATACGCCTTATGTATATGGTCAGATAAATGCTCCGACAACATACAATAAGGTATTGGCAAAGCCAGGGGACACATTTACATTGACGTTAACAGCAAATAATGTAAATAAATTAAAGAAAGCGAACTATAAGTTCTCAGATGCTCCAGGTACAAAAATTACAAATATTTCATTGAATCCTGAAGCACAAAAGCTTGGAGGATCACTAGATGTTAAACAAACTACATCAGGAAGCACGATCTCATCTGATGTTACTGTTAATTTTAATGGAACTACTGGCGTAGATGGTGATATACCAATGGTAGATTTAACACTTCAAGTTCCTAAACAGCTTCTGCCAAGAGATAATACATCATTTAGCCAATATGATTCATCTAGCCCAGTTACATCAACATTTACAAATGTAGATAATGTAACTTCTAGTCCTTTTACAAGCGTGACACCAATTAGGATCTTAAATAACCAAACAGAATTTGTAGGATATATACATGCAGAAGGATTTAAAAATGCTTCAGGTAGTCTTGATTCTACAAAAGATTACTCAAAGAGTTCGCCAACTTTAACAGTAATTGATAGTAATGGAAAAGTAGTAAAAACAAATATCGTCGCAAAAAATGGATTATTTGATATTACAGGAATGGATCCATCGAAAGATGATTATACGTTAATCCAAGATATTCCAGGTCATTTTACAACGTATTATTCGAAAATTAATGCTCATTATGATCTAAATGATGAATTATATGGTGTATCATATAGAGTTGGTACAGAAAGCACACCATATGCAACTGCTGGAGATGTAAACAAAGACGATGTTATCGATGTGATGGACGCATTAGCAATCCAAACATATTGGGGTACAAATAAACGTAGTGCAGATATTAACTTCGACGGTACGGTCGATGCGAAGGACTTGGCATTTGTTGAAAAGAATTACTTAATGCAAAACCCTTGGATCCCAGCTCCTCCAAAACCTATTAAAAAGTATAAAGGAAGTACTTTAGAATCAGTTAAGAGTCAATTAGGAGTACAATAAAAGTAAGCCTGTTCTCTACATTTGAGAACAGGCTTTTTCTAACATATAATACCATTAACATTAACTAGATATATTCATTTGAAATTATGTTAAAATATTACTAATGTAATATGAAGGAGAAGAAAATGAGTATCAACAGTACGAATATTTACAGCATGAATATACAAAAATTAGAGTATCTAGTTGAAGTTGCAAAAACCGGTTCCTTCTCGATTGCTTCACAAAATTTATTTGTAAGTCAGTCAGCTATTAGTCAATCGATTGTAAGTATCGAAAAGAAATTAGGGATAAAATTATTCGAACGGTCAAGAGGAGGAAATAATGCGATCCCAACAATTGATGGAGAACGAATTATTCCTTTAGCGAAAGAAATCGTTTTAAAATATCAAGAACTAGTCCATAAAGTACAATTAACTAATAATAATATAACAGGCAATTTAAAAATATCTACAGTTCCAGGCTTTATTTCACAACTTTTAAATCCAATTTCAGCTATAAAGGAAGAACATCCTAATATCACAATTGATGTCTTTCTTAAACCAGGCCAAGAAATTATTGAAGATGTACTAGAGGGCCGTAGTGATATAGGAATTGTTCCATTTATTAAACATTTACTAGAAAGTAATGAAAATCTAATTTATCAAAATTTATTTATAGCTAATATGAAGTTATTAGTAAGTAAAAAGTCTCCCCTGGCAAAAAAATCATTCGTTACGCCACAAGAAATTGTTAAAGAAACTCTAGTTGTTTATAACGGTGTATATATGCAATGGTTTAAAAATAATTTCTATAAAAAGTTTGGTGAAATGAAGGAATTATTTACATCTACAAATGTTGATGCAATTTATAAGGCTATTGGTGATAACTTAGGTGTCTCATTTGTACCATTCTTATCTGAAAATTACATCATTAATGAAGAGGTTAAGGTTTTAGATATCGAAGGTTACGAAGATCTACAAATTCAATATGTATGGTTTATGTCTAGTAAGAAAAGATATTCAAAATTGATAGAAGACTATATAACGAAATTAAAAGTAGAGTTAAATATAAATGATGATAATTAAGGAAGTGGATGATCATTCATCCACTTTTTTATTTTAGTGGATCAATTAAAGACACCCTGCCTCCTTAAAACCATTAATTATTTATTGCACAAAAATTCCACAGACTTTTTAGAAACAATGGAATTAAAAGATTTGAAGCGCATAAATTTGCAGCGGCCGCTTACTTTACTAGACTCAATTGAACTAAAATATTCATAATTACTGTATAATACTCGTACTCTGTATTTGACAGGGTAGGGGTCGCTGGTTCAAGTCCAGTTGGGATCATACCTAAACCTCTTGATATACAAGAGGTTTTTTTGTTGTATAGCATTACATTATTTATAAGGAAACAGTTTTATGGGGCAGGATAGTTGCATATACACGTTGAGTGTGTAGTGGAAATTATTTTAAATATGTCAGTAGCTACTTATTGGAATGGACTCCAATAAGTTTCAGTTGAAAATAAAAAACAGTAATAAAATAATTTAGAAAAGTGTAAACGCCGAACCCCGTTATAGAAAGGGTTTGGCGTTTGTTTTACTTTCCAAAATAACCTCTAGATTTCAACACGATATAACCGCAGCGGGCGCCCAACTGTTCCATATTGTTGTTCTTCAATCAATTCTTGTTCTTCTACCATATAAGAAAGGTAGGTTCGGGTTGTAGAGAGACTAACACCGGCCAATTTTGCTATCTGATCAGCGCTTAAAGATTCTGGAGAATGAGTGACGCAATTTTTTATTTTCACTAAAGTACGCAAATCAATCCCTTTATGATTGAGATGAATAGACGACGATTCCGATATTCGTAGTTTTTTCAAATCATCAACTGTTCCTTGATCAAGCTTGTTGGATGTTGAAAGTCGAGATTTGAATTTAGCATATTTTGTAAGTGCTTTCTGTAGCTGATTCAGGTCAAATGGCTTGATTAGGTAGTCAATGATACCTAATCGGAAGCCATCTTCGACAATCTCAAGTTCTTTTGCAGCAGTAATTAAAATTACGTCACACCGTCTATTTTGTAAACGAATGGTTCTTAAAAGCTCTATTCCGGATTTATCTGGTAGGTAAACGTCTAAAAGTAGCAGATCGGGTTGAACCTTGTCCATTATCGCCAATGATTCTTCAAAGCTATGAGTAGTTCCGACTAACTGGTATCCTTTTTGAGAGGCAATAAAGTTTCCGTGAAGCTTTGCGATCATGAAATCATCATCCACAACCAGTACTCTTAATAATTGATTCCCCATGTTTTAACCCTCCATTTTTGGTAAGCTTACTTGTAAAGTTGCTCCTTCTGGTGAAGAAATCATTAAAATATCTCCATTTAATCTCGATACCAATCTCGAAACTAATGCTAAGCCGAAACCTCTACCTTGCCCTTTGGTTGTAGCCCCATCCTCAAAAATTTCTTCGCCCAGTTCCGGTTCAATGCCTGGACCATTGTCGTTCACTTCAATTAAAAGTCGTTCGGCTTCTTCTTTTATATGGACAGATATCAATGCAGTTTGCTCATTTTTATTAACCATATTAATGGCTTCCATTGCATTTTCAATGGCATTTCCAAGTATGGTAAGAACAGTTTCACGATGAGGACAATGTAGTGCTACTCTAGAGTCCTCTGAAATTTTAAGTTGTATTCCTAGCTCTTTTGCCCGATGCATTTTTCCGATAAGAACACCAACAATCGCAGGGTCTCGAACTCTTACAAGGAAAAAGTCTAGTACATCTTGCTGCTCGTTATTAACATCCTCGATAAGTTCTCTAACAAGATCATATTCCTTCATTTGTATTAGTCCAGAAATAAGATGAAGCTTGTTCATAAATTCATGACGTTGACTACGTAAAGTATCCACGTATTGACCTATATCAGCTAATCTTTGATCCAATTGGTCAAGATGTAGTTTGTCACGAAAGCTTGCAACGGCTCCGATCACTTTTCCATTAATTTTAACAGGAATTCGGTTTACAACCACTAACGAATTACCTACAATCATCGGTTGATCAAAATGAGAAGTCCCCTGGTCCATAACTTCTTTTAGTCGCGATCCTGGAAGAAAATTCGTAAGCGCTTTCCCAATTGGGTCACCTGATTCTTCTGATAACATATTTTTTGCTTCCCGATTAAAAGTGGTAATGGTGCCTTTTGTATCCACAGCTATGATACCCTCACGAATTGATTCTAGTATTGCAGCTTGCTGCTGTGATAGAAAGGCAATTTCGTGTGGCTCCAAATTGAAAATCTGCTTTTTAATATGACCTGAGAGCCAAAATGCACCAAAAAGTCCAACGATTAAAGCAATGAAACCTATTCCAATAATTTCAAAGATTAATGAAGTAAGATTTATCCAAATGTTTTTCATCAAAAAACCTACTGAGACGATACCAATCTGATGGTGTTGTTGATCAAAAATAGGATATTTTCCACGTATAGAAAGACCGAGAGTCCCCGACGCTTGTGTTATGCTTCCATGCCCTTGTAAAACCAGTTTATTGTCACCGCCAACCATATGCTTGCCGATTTTCAATTGATCAGGATGGCTATAACGAATTAAGTTCATGTTTGAAACGACAATAAACTTTGCACCTGTTTTTTCTCGGATATTTTCTGCAATCGGTTGAATTTTGTGAGATGGATCTGGGTCATTGAAAGCTTTGATGACCTCTGGTAATCCAGCTACAGTTTTCGCTTCGGCCAGTGCATTTTGACCTGTCTCATCATATTCTCTACGCACCATGATAACAGATAAAGTAGCAATAAAAAGTCCTAAAACCAATAGGAAATTTAGCAAAACGAGACTAATAATTTTAGTACGGATCTTCATAGGGCCTGTTTTATATTTCAAGTGTAAGCACATCCTTATCCAATTAAAAAGAGAAACTGGTAAAATTCTAATAATTTTCTAAAAACTACCTTAATTTTAAATTAAATACAGAAGGGCAGTCTATACAAAAATTTTGCTTTTATAGTTGGGAAAATCGTTTAAATTGGTTTTATTGTTTTTATCAATCATATCCGTTTTATATTTTCGTAATCTTCCGAATTTTCTATAATTAATTTTGTAAACATTATTAAAAATAAGAAATGGGGGAATTTAGTGAGTACTTTGGAAAAAAAAATCTATCAGGCGAAGACACAAACATCTCCACTGATGATGGAACTAAAAGGCGTAACAAAAGAATTTATCAAGCCATCAGGTGAAGTTCATACCGTTTTACGAAATATCAATTTACAAATTCCAAAAGGAGAATTTGTTTCGATTGTGGGGCCAACTGGCTGTGGCAAATCGACTACATTAAGTTTAATCGCAGGGTTTGAAACTCCCTCTGAAGGTGAAATTCTTATTAATGGTGAAAAATTAAATGGAATTAACCCTCGTGCCACGTGTGTTTTCCAAACAGAAAATGCTTTTCCGTGGAAAACGGTAATTGATAATGTTTCCTTGGGTTTGCGCTTGAAAGGAATGAGCAAAAAAGAGGCCAATAACGAAGCAAGAAATTGGATCGCACGTGTTGGCCTAAAAGGATTTGAAGGACATTATCCTTCCCAACTATCTGGAGGAATGAGAAAACGTGTAGCTTTAGCCCAGAGCCTGATTGTTCAACCAGAAATTCTATTAATGGACGAATCGTTTTCTGCACTTGATGTACACACACGTCATCTCATGGAGGATGAATTACTTCGTATATGGGAGGCAACATCTGCTTCGGTATTTTTTATCACTCATGACTTAGAAGAAGCGATTGCTTTAAGTGATCGTGTTATTGTTCTCACGGCAGGACCAGGTGCGACAATTAAAGGGGATTATCGGATTGATTTGCCAAGACCCCGCTATGTATCGGAAATAAGTTTTGATCCTGCTTTCATGAGGATTCATAAACAAATTTGGAATGATTTGAAGAGTGAGGTGATGATTAGTTATGAAAGCGCAAACAAATTCTCAAGCTAGTCCGGTTAATGTAGAAGTAGTTTCACGAAAAACTGAGATGCAAAGAAAAGCATTAAAACTTCGAATTCGTAATTTAAGTTTACAGATGTCAGTATTTGTTATTCTTATGGGGGCCTGGCAATTTTTATCTAGTCGAAACATAATTGATCCTTTCTTTTTCTCTAGTCCTTTCGATATCGTGAAACATATTTGGTCATGGGTGGTGAATGGAACAACCGCAGGACCGCTTTATGTCCAATTTATGGTTACATTTGAAGAAACAATCCTTTCCTTTATTTTGGGAGGAATCGCGGGAATCATTTTCGGTTATGCATTAGGTGTGAATGAACTGCTTTCAGTTATTTTAGGTCCTTATATTAAGATGATCAATGCTATTCCACGTGTTGTGCTCGTACCTATATTTATTTTATGGTTTGGGCTCGGTATGTCATCCAAAGTTGCTTCTGGTTTAGTACTTACGTTTTTTATTGTATTCTTTAACGCCTTTCAAGGGGTTAGAGAAGTGGATCGTAATTTAGTGAACAACGCACGTCTATTAGGAGCAAGTAAAGCCCAATTAGCACGTCATGTTATTATTCCATCCGCTTTAACTTGGATTTTATCTAGTTTGCATTCAAGTTTTGGGTTCGCTTTAATCGGTGCAGTTGTAGGTGAATTCATTGGTTCGACTGAAGGGCTTGGGTACCTTATTGCCCAAGCACAGGGTGCTTTTGATACGACAGGTGTTTTTGCCGGGATGGTTATCCTGTCTATCACTGCTTTGATTGCTGATCGAGGAGTTTCTAAGCTTGAAAAAAGATTTATCGCTTGGAGACATATTCGCCAATAAATTTAAAAATGAGGGGGACTAAACATGAACAAAACTATTAAAAGGTTAAGTACAACAGCTTCAAGTTTAGCAATTGCATCATTGCTGGTGTCAGGATGCTCATCTACGACATCATCAAATAGCAAATCAAAAGTAAGTAGCAGTACTTCTTCAACAGCAACTCCGAGGGTGTCCATAATGGTCGGAGGTTTAGAAAAAATTATTTACATACCTTATATGCTTGCTGAAAAGCTAGGCTACTACAAGGATGCGGGAGTAACTGTAACACTTGTTGAGGAAAGCGCTGGTCAAGATGCTGAACTTGCTCTTCTTGCTGGGCAAGTAGATGGGGCAGGCGGATTTTATGATCATACCTTAGATTTACAAACAAAAGGGAAAAAGGTAGAAGCAGTTGTAACGATGGCGGATGTTCCTGGCGAACAACTTATGGTGGCCAACAGGTTAAAAAATAAAGTAAAGACCTTAGCAGATTTGAAGGGACTAACTATTGGGGTAACAGGACTTGGTTCTTCCACAAATATGCTAGCTAGCTATAATGTAGTTAAAGGTGGTAATAAGGAGAGCGATTACAAGCCATTGCCAGTTGGCGCAGGTCAAACTTTAATAGCTGCTATGCAAAATAACAGAATCGATGCTGCTGTAACAAGTGAACCGACCGCATCATTACTAAAGAATAAAAATATGGCGTACACGTTTGTAGATATGAACTCTAAAGATGGTACACAAGCTGCATTAGGTGGTAAATACGCTTCCACGAGTCTTTATATGGGTAACGATTATGTCAAAGCACATCCAGATGTTGTCCAAAAATTGGCCAATGCTTATGTAAAAACATTGAAATGGATGAGCACACATACTGCTGAAGAAATTGCTGATAAGATGCCTGAAGAATATTATGCAGGGGATAAAGCATTATACATCCAGGCTCTAAAAGGTCAACTTCCGATGTTCACAAAAGATGGTAAAATGCCAGCAGGTGTCCCTGAAAATGTCCAAAAAATACTTTCTGCCTTTAAGCCAGGGGTAAAAAATGATGATCTTAGTTTGACATATACAAACGAATTCGTGGATAAAGCTAAGTAATGTAACTGACCGAGGTGCCATTTGGTAATCTCGGTTTGGTTTTGGTTAAAAAAATCAATCCACTTGCAAGTAAGCTCTAAATCTTGTAAAAACAAATCTACTACTAAATAAAAGATATATAATTGATATGAAAACGGCACACTTGTTTAATTGGTACGTTAACATCGTTATATATTATGGCTGAAGTCGTTGTAAATGGTAATTTATAATAGCAGGAATCGATGTTGTGTATATTGTTAAAAAGATAAATATCCTCCGGAGTGAACACTGTCCTTATTGAGATTGAATTCATATATAAATTATTTAGAGTAGCTTCAAAATTCATATAGTTTATTTTTAATATAATGATGTAAACTCACCAACATCTATTGTGTTGTCAATTACACTTCACACATTTAGAATTCACCCTACCTCATTATAAAGCGTTACTTTTCGATTGCACAGAAATTGCACAGACTTATTAGAAATAATAGAATTAAAAGACTTACAATGAATAAAATTTCAGCGACCGCATGATGTACTGGACTTAATTGAACTAAAATATTCATAATTACTGTATAAGACTCGTACTCTGTAATTGACAGGGTAGGGGTCGCTGGTTCAAGTCCAGTTGGGATCATAAAGTTGAGAAAGCTCAAACCTAAGTATATCAAGGGTTTGAGCTATTCAATTTAAAAATTTCTCATCAAATCGAAGCATTTTTATCTGAATTTCTTCATTTGAATGTAAGTAAATACCAAGTGTTGTTTCAACACTTGAATGACCTAATCTTTAACTAACAATTTTAGGGTTCTCACTAATTCGCATTAAAATTGTCGCATCCTTTTATGGTTGAAAATTCGAACCTTTTTTTATTGTTTATATAAAACCGAACTTATCAATTAATCTAGTAATATAATTTTAATAAGTTAAAAATATTAATTGACCAATTAATTAGAAAATGGAAATTCCTGCATAGTATCTTCGAGGAATTGCATGTTCAAACTATAAAAAATGAACTGGAGCAGATGAACGAAGAAAAATAAACTAAGCAAAAACTCATTTTAAAGTAAGGCAGTAAGCCCATTTGGGCGCTGCCTTTTTATGTTTTCTATAAATTGAATAAGAACGGTATCATCGTTCTTGCACGTGATTTTTTCTACTAGGGAATGGAGGACATGCGGCGTTAATTCAATTAAGTTGAGTATACAAAAATTATCCTAATAGAACTATATAGAAACCAATATCAACTGACTGGTTTAGTAATGGATAGAAGAAGTATAAAAAAGTAGTACTCAAATGGTCCACTTTTAATTTATGAAAGATAAAAAACTTCTGTTCGTCACATAGTCGATTGTCAGATTCACTTCACCGTAATTTACAAAAACTAAAAGAAAAAATTACAATATTACTAAATTAAAATGAAACAATCCTACTATTCTAATCTTGTTAAATAGATTTTAGAAAAGATCCAAGGAGGAGAATTATGAAAAAAGGTCGTTTGACTAAAAAAAGAGCAACGATAGTATTAGCACTAGCATTAACGATTCCCGCTGTAATGCCTGTTTCAGCCATGGAAAATAAAGGACATGTAACGATTGATTCTGTAAAATTTAATGGGATGGATGCACCAAAAACTATTGATAAGATGGTTCAAACCTATTCGAACGCATCTCTGGAAGTAAAATATAGTAATGGTGAATTAAAGAATTTCCCGCTTTCATATAACAGGCTTTTCAAATCTGAAGATAAAATCGCAATGAACAATGGAGAGTTAATTCCAGCTGGTACACCAATTGATGTGAACGGGAAGCCGATTGTTGATAACAGTGTACCAGGAAACTCTACATATTTTGTATCTGATGCTCCAGACTCCAATAGTCTGTTAAACCCTATTGGTGGGAAGATTTATATGGTCACCCATTATGAATATCAAACATTTGATGCCGCTGGTAAGTCTGCTTATGGAATCGTTCCTGCTTCGATGTCATTATCAACTATCGAGCAGGATAAGAATTCAGGCAAACTCACTCCTAAAAGTGTAAAGAAAATTGATTTCTCTAGCGTAAACGGTCTTTGGATCCCTTGTAATGGTTCTCTATCGCCTTGGAATACCCACTTAGGTTCTGAAGAGTATGAACCGGATGCACGCAGTTTTGAACTAAATCCAACTTCATCTGCAAGGACTTCTGTTGAAAGCTTTGCCCAGCTCTATTTTGGGGATAAATTAAAAGCAAATCCTTATTTCTATGGATTTATTCCAGAAATTAAGGTAGATAATCATGGAGCAGCTTCCGTTTCAAAACACTACAGTATTGGCCGTTTTTCTCATGAATTAATGAAAATGATGCCTGATAACCGCACTGCTTTCTTTGGTGATGACGGTTCCTACACAACGATGTTTATGTATGTAGCCGATAAAGAGAAGGATCTGTCAGCTGGTACACTTTATGCCGCGAAATTCCATCAAACCGGGACGGAAAATGGCGGTTCCGGAAACCTGGAATGGATTAAATTAGGACATGCTTCCGACGAAGAAATCAAAGCAATAATTGATAGCGGCGTGAAGTTCAGTGACATTTTCGAAATATCTGAAGGACCTAAAGAAGGATTCAAAGCGATTAAGCAATACACATATGGAAAAACAGAATACCTAAAAGTAAAGCCTGGAATGGAAAAGGCCGCAGCATTTTTAGAATCTCGTCGTTATGCAGCTATGCTTGGTGCTACCTCCGAATTCAATAAAATGGAAGGTGTTACTTTAAACGAAAAAGATAACAAAGTGTATATTGCCATTTCGGACCAAAGCAATGGTATGCTTGAAAATGCTAGTGATCCTTCCGATGATATAAAATTGCCAAAAATTAAATCTGGGGTTACCTATCAATTGAATTTGACAGGTGATCAAAAAGACAGTAGCGGACAAAAGATTCACAGTCAATATGTTGCAGCCAATATGTTAGGATTAATTAAAGGTGAGGATTTACCTGGTCCAGATGCATATGGGAACACAGCTAATGTGGGAAAAATAGCGAATCCTGACAACTTAAGCTACTCAGAAGCACTAAGAACATTATTCATTGGTGAGGACAGCGGCATGCATACAAATAACTACGTATGGGCTTATAATGTTGACACCAAAGAATTATCAAGGATTTTATCGAATCCTGCAGGAGCAGAATCAACAGGTTTGTCTGCCATCGATAATCGTAATGGATTCTCCTATATTATGAGTAACTTCCAGCATCCAGGTGATGAATTAGAGGGTAAAAACATTACAGCTGTCAATAAAGCTGAATTAATTAAAGCAATGGAAACTGAAATCGGTATTGATCGTACAGGTGGCGTAGGCTATATTTCTGGTCTGCCATCAGTTGAAGACCTGCTAAATACGAATCGAGATGTGAACAGCATCATTAAAAAATAAACAATTAATAAGCTATTGCAATAGAATATAAGGTTTAAACTCCGGTGTTCAATGAATACCGGAGTTTGTCGTTTAGTTTTATTCCTTGCAAAGTAAAAAATTATGAAGGAGTTAGCGGGACAAGCATCAAATGCATTTCATCCAAATACGTTTTATCTATTTTTCAAAATGTCGGATTGTAAGGTCTATTTTTAAAAAGTTCTTCCATAGCTTTCCATAATCGAAGCAGGTGTACATGATAATTTAATTGTGAAATTCTATGATTACTTTCTCAATTTTAAATTTGTGATTAGAAACAATAGAATTAAAAGATTTGAAGCGTATAAATTTGCAGCGATCACTTGATTTACTAGACTTAATTGAACTAAAAAATTTATAAATACTGAATTATACTCGTACGCTGTATTTGACAGGGTAGGGGTCGCTGGTTCAAGTCCAGTTGGGATCATACTAATTAAAAGGCTCAAACCTAAGTGTATCAAGGGTTTGGCTTTTTCCTTGTTTTAAATTATTTCCATTTTTTGTAATGAATATTATCCGTTGCACAAATACTTCACGAGCACATTAATTTAAACCAAACTATTTATAGTAGAAAAAAGGACAGATAAAGCAGTTAAATATTGCTGCATATCTATCCTTTTTTCTATACCTTTACAATGGGGGACATTAAATAAAGCCATCTAACAGATATAGTTTTAATTGATTGTTTGGTATTTAATAAAAGTATAACTTGCTTGTTTTAAGGTATTTCGTTTTTGTTTACTTTCTTTATCTAACTGCTTCAGATTTACATATAAAGTCAATTTTTTGTGTTTAGCTAATTTTTGACTGATCTTATAAAAAAGCATCATAGAAATAATGTTAGTATAACCAATTCAGATTACTAAATTAATACTCTTGTTTATCAAAATAATAAAATCCGATTATAAAAAATACGATCATGTATCCTAATAGCATGAAAAAATGATTTAGATTAAATAGAAGTGTTCCACTTGATAACCATTCATGTGACCAGTTTAAATAATTGGTAAATAGTATATTATTTAGACCGGATATAAATAAAGTCAAAATTTGTATGCCGATATAAACTAAAATTCCGCTAATCAAAGCTGTACTGCTACTTTTAAAAAATTGCACTACTAAGATTGCAAAAATCATAAAAACAAAGGCAGGAATAATATCCATTAAATAAGTACTTATCACATTCAAAATATGGTCAATGGGTAATTTTAATAACATACTTGAGATTATTGAAACGAATAACGCTATTACTAAGCAACTAAGAATATAAAATCCAATTGCTATATTTTTTGAAATGAAAATCTTTAATCGACTAATCGGTCGAATCAACACTAACTTCATAGTGCCATCCGCTACTTCGCCGGAAAAAAGTTCTGCAGATACCATAAATATAAATAATGGTAAAAGTAAATTTGTTAGTATACTTAAAATAATAGATGGATAATTTATAGAATCCAGCGCTATAAATATTAATTTTTGTTTGATTGAAGTAATAAAGAATGCAGGTAAGAAGCTGATTAGAGCTATAATAAGTAAAGAGACGATGGTCTTTTTCTTTAAAAAAAGCTTCTGTGTTTCGTTTAAAACATTACCAACTAATGTAAACATTATTTTATTACCTCTTTTTTTATTGAGGACATATAAAATTCCTCTAATGTATTGAATTCTCTTTTAATTTCAGTAATTTCTTTTCCATTATTCACTAATTCTCCATAATGGATTATGGCAACTCTGCTACACATAAGTTCAATTTCATGTACAAGATGACTAGAAATAAAAAATGTAATTTGCTGTTCTTTTGCTAGTTTTATAATTAGATTTCTCATTTCAATGGTACCTTCTATATCCAGACCATTTGTAGGTTCATCTAGTATAACTAACTTTGGCTTTGATAATAGTGCTATAGCTAAAGCTAGTCTTTGTTTCATACCTAATGAAAAATTTTTGATTTTTTCGTTTTTATATTCTTTCATTTTAACGACGTCAAGAATCTCGTCAATATCAGACTCGCTTATTGTCTTATAAAATCTAGATGCTATTTTCAAATTATTATAAGCAGTCATATACAAATATAAATCAGCAGTTTCGATGATCGAACCAACATGTTTTATAGCTTCTTCAAAATTTTCATTCAAGTTTGTTCCAAATATGTTCACGGTCCCAGATTGAATAGTATTTAATCCAACAATCGCCTTCATTATTGTTGTTTTGCCTGCTCCATTAGGTCCAAGAAATCCAAAAACTTCGCCCTTATAAACTTCAAAGTTGATATTTTGAACTCCTCTACCATTTTTATATAACTTTGTTAAATTATTGACCTCAAGAATTTTTTCCATATATGCCTCCATTTAGAAAAGCCAAGGGACTATTTCAATGTCAGATACTATTTATCTGTTAAAATATAGAAATCTGAAATCACTTCGATTTTTTCCACAATTAATGTGTACTTTAGGTTTATATTATAAATAAAAATTAGTTTGTTTTTTTCAAATACTATCATTTCTATATTCGTTATTTAATATAGAAATGAAATTTTAAAATCATAGAGGAGGGGATCCGAAAGCTAAGCTTTTGGATCGCTCCCAATCTTTATATTATAGAATTATTCTCTATGTTCTTCTTTAGAATGGCGTGTGATAACCTTTACATTTTTACCGGATAAGTTAATATTATCTGGTGTTGTTTTGTTTATATTTGATAAATCTAGATTAAGATCAATTTCGATGTTGTGAGCTTTACCGTTTGCATCCGTACCATTTATTACGATTACAGCATCTTGGTGATTAATAACTTTATCTTTAATATTCACATTAGATTTCACACTGTCTATTGTAATATCACTCTGAAGTTGTGGAATTAGATTTTTAAAATTTTCTACATCTTTAAATTGCTCATCTTTGTTATTTTCTTTGTTATTATCCATTTCGTGATGAGATTCACCAGCTTTAGTTAAAGCAATTGAAGCAAATGCATTAACTAACGGAGTAATTTGATTTTTATCCATTGCAATTGTTAATTTTGAACCATCTTGATTTGCTGTTACACTATCTTTCATATTTCCAACTAAAGAGTCAATAATAACTCCTACACTCTTTTGGATTTGAGGATTCTCTTGATCATGATGGTCTTTATATTTTTCAAATTCATTTTCGTGAACTAAATATTGATTACTGCTACTTGATTTCGTAATTTCTTTTCCACCTTGATTGTAGGAATTAAATGTTACAGACTTAGAGCCTACGGTGATAGTCTTAGTGCTGCTAGAAGCATTTTCTTTTTGGTTTTGTTTCATGTTTGCACTAGCATCAAATAATTGACTGCCATTATCTTTAACAGCAACATGGAATGCAACTGTTTCATTTGTTAATTGCTTAGTTTGCATTACAGCTTCTTTGTATGCTTCATAGCCAGAAACTTGTGAGGCACTAGCAAATACCGTGCCTCCAAGTAGAGCTCCACCTATTGTAAGACTTGAAATCATCATAATATTTTTTTTCTTCATAATCAGTTCCTCCATTTACCAATTTTCATTAGATTATTTTAAAAAAATCTGTTCTCGTTCCAAGTTCAACCTAAAAAAGAAGTACGATTTATGTATTACTAATCTAAAAGGTTGAGCTAGGCTATTAAATCATTTTAAACAAGAAAATTACTTCATAAACAATGTGACATCATAAACAAATAAGAAAGTAACTAAGGTAACATTGATATAATCCAATTACATATACATCACCACCTATTTTAGAAATCGTTTAATAACGATAATTCAAGCAGTTTTCAAAGTCTCTTTAACTTTCAATAAATATTTAGCAGTATATTTAGAGACGATACTAAATAAAAATGAAAACTTGATGAAAACATGTTCAATTTCAATTTAATTTTTAATGAGTAAAAAAATAGGTGAAAGATGACAAGGTTAGTACACTTTTTTATTAATGAGAGTTTTAAACTTAATAGAAGAGGATTTGTAGGGATTGAGATACTTGTTGAAAAACAAAGTAGAAAAAACATATCATAAGCGATCGAACCAGCATTATTAGTCAATTTGATGATTTTATTTCTAAGTTAGAGTAATTAATCAATGTGATGAGGCGAATAGGATTTTTAATTTCTTATACAACTAAGACATGCGATATTTGAGTAGCATAAACATAGATTAATAGCTTAACAACCATATAAGAAAACATTATTTAAATATCTTCTTTATTGTTAAATGTCATCAGAAAATGCTATTCCGGCAAGACTAGTTGATAGAATAACTGTCCAATAAACAGGAGATACATATTTCTTAACAAACAATTGAATCGTTAAAAATACAGCAAAAACACCTACGAAAAACAAAAAGGGAGTTAGATAATTATCCTGCGTTCCAGGTACAGTAACTAAATCGCTACCTGTTTCTCCTAATGTTGTCGCTGCGATCTTCATAATCCAAAATGGTATTCTTATCAATTTTATGATGGTTAATGATCCAATGAACTTTACTTATTGCGCTATCTAAATTATGATAAACGCGAACTAGAAAAAAGCTTTGAATGAAAGTAAATTTAATTATAGGCTATTTTAACGGTCAAAGTAGATGTGGTTTAAATAATATATATACAATTTATTCTCTCTTACTTTTAGAGCCATTCTCACAAAGAATGGCTGTTTTCTGTGACAATAACTAGTCTATTTTATAAAAAGAATTAAAAGTTGTTATAAGTATGTTACAAAAATAATTATAGTGGAAATGGTGAAAGTATTATTGATTAAAAGATAAAAAAGTGAGCGTCTACATCTTTCTTGATTTATCAAAATACCGCTAGTGTTGATGGCAAAAAGGATTATATAAATCTTTCTGACCTTTTAAAGAAGAGAGAAACTTATCTAGATTTAGAAGATACCGAAAAAATTGTAAGAAGAGTTGAAAAAGATTGAAGGCACTAGGTTTTGAAGTTAATTTTTAAAAACTAGTGCCTAAATTAATCACAATGTAAGATGGAGGAATTTTAAAAAACTATACTATTGACCTAGACACTTATCCTATTTTTGTCTTTTTCTACTGGATCGGCTAAGGTTTGAACCTAAATAAAGCACACCACAATATGCAATTCTTAAATGATTTTTATTTATTCGCGGCGTTTATTACATTAAGCGAATGATTAATTGCAGTTTTACATTTATTTGCATCTGGATTTGATGTGCGAACAGCTGCTAATACAACATCGATTGTTCCATCAATTTTAGTCCATGTCGTGCCATCTATTTTTCTAAGTTTAGCCTCTGACGTATCCCATTGATGTTCCAAATTGTCAGCATCTTTTTTAGCTGAAGTAAAGTTTTTAGAATTCACTTCAGTTAGCATTTTATTTTCTATTGTTACAAAATCTGATAATTGACCTGATAATGTTGTTTCAGTAGTTGCAGCTTTTGAGGATAATTTAACATAACCACCAATACCAACTGCCAAGAAAATACACAGGACTAAAATAGTTTGTGTCATTACATTTTTCTTACCACCAGTTGCATTGTTTGTTTCTGTAGATTCATTTTTTGCTAAAATATCAATTTTTGAAACAGCAAGGAAAACAATGATCGCTAAAATTGCGATTAGAAAAATAATACTTGTACTTGTTGTTCCTAAGCCTAACCCACCATTTACTTTTGGCTGAGATAAGTAATCTCCTAAAGATGCCCCAAGTGGACGAGTTAGAATATAAGCGATCCAAAACGCTAACATCCCATCAAGTTTCAAAAACTTCCAAGCTAAAAATACGCAAAAAATGATAACAATTACCGTTAATCCTGTATTAAAATAACCTAAACCAAGTTGTTCTGAATATAAATCTCCAACTGCAGTTCCTAGTGCAAAAGTGAAAAGAATGGCAAGCCAATAGAAAACTTCTCTTCTTCTCGTGAAAATTGAGTGAATAGAGAGTGTTTTTTCACTAAGATACCAAAAAAGGAATGTTAATCCTAGCAGTACTGAGAAAACAATTGTACTTGTCTCAAGAGGTACCCCCATTGCGTCAGTCAAATTGTCAGTTACTAATGTTCCGAATACACTTATTAGAACAACGGTTATCCAATAAATACTTGAAACATATTTTTTAGCTTTGAATTGAAAAAATAATGAGATGAAAAATGCTACACCCATGATAACAGTAGTAGGCCTTAATCCTAAGCCTAGGTTAAAATTTAGGAAATCAGCAAATGTTTCTCCAACAGTTGTACATAAAACTTTGATAATCCAGAAATAGATTGTAACTTCTGGTACTTTGTTAAGTAATGCTTTCATTTTATTTTTGCTTTCTTCCATAAATAAACTCCTTTCATTTGATATTTACACTCTTATATTCACACATAAGTATGAAAGTAGAATGGAAATATAATTAGATATATTATTTTATTTTTGCAAACTAATTAAATTCTTTAATGATATTTTATAGTTTCTTTAATAATCAACATAGTCTTATACAATTTAACTATTTTCCCTATCGTTAAAAAGTCCCATTAGACCATCCTATTTAAAGGAATGCTAATTGTTAATTGTATGATATGATTATTATAATCGGCATGAATAATCCCATGATGTAGTTCAATTGATCTTTAACTAGTCTCAAATAGCCCATGATAGAAGTCAGTGGAGTGCGTAAATCATGAGAAACATTCGTAATAAGCTCATCCTTTAATTTTTCGGTCTGTCTTTGCCTTTCTATCATTTCGTTTAATTCTGAGGCCATATAATTTATATTAGTTGCAAGACAACCCACTTCATCTTTACTTTTCTCTTGAATCCTATAGTTTAGTTTACCCTTTGCAAATCTCCATTAAACCTAAAGCAATCTCCTCAATTTCCCTCATTTTTCGTTTCGTTATCCAATAAAAACAGAGAATGAATGTAATAAGTCCGAGAAAGTAAGGAGGTGTGACCTTTATTTCTTTACCTTCAACTGTAACCTCATGGTTTGAGATGTTAATCAAAAGCTCATCTGAGGATGTCAAGATTTTAGATATTGAAGGTTACGAAGACTTACAAATTCAATACGTATGGTTTATGTCTAGTAAGAAAAGATATTCAAAATTGATAGATGACTATATAACGAAATTAAAAGATGAGTTAAATGTAAATGATTGATATAAAAAGTGGATGATCATTCAACTACTTTTTTATTTTAGTCGATATTACAAAGTAAGAAAATAGTACTTATTGACGGTCAGACTCTTGCAAAATTATGATAGATTATGACATTGGGGTTTCGGTTAAAGAAAAGTTTGTTGTTAAGTAATTTGATTTTAATTATGTCGACAAGGAATAAAAAGCTTCCATGATGGAAGCTTTTTTTCATTGTGTTCAGAAAGCATTTACTTGCTAGGAAGGGCATTATTACTCTGTTCACATCTGAATTATTAATAGATAGGAAATAGTTTAATTTAATTTGTAGAGCATTATTTAGTCTTTAACGAACCCATACCTTTTTATTTTGTTTTTCTATTTAATTATCTCATTTAAGTCTAGGATTAAATTAAATGATCAAAAGGTGATGCTAAATGCTAAATGCTTAATGTAAACAAAAAGTAGTAAAAAAGTAAGTAAAAAAACCTTTAAATGTGTTAGTTAACAAAATGTATAAAATTTTAGTTAAAATTTTACTAAAAATTATTGACTGTTAATTTAGTTTGTAATATTCTAACAATGAAGGCGCTTTCAGTTACGTGCTAAAAAAGTGTGAATAAGAGAAAGGGGAAACAGTATGAAAATTTCAAAGTTACTTACTTTGGTAGTTTCAGTGTTTTTAGTATTAGCAGGTTGTTCTGGTGGTAAGTCAACAAGTTCAGAAGAAAGTTCAAGTAATGGGAAAGTAAAAATTTCTTTTATTAATGGATTCACAGGTGGAGACGGTGCGTACATGAAAAAAATTACAGACGCATTTAACGCTTCCCAAGATAAATATGAAGTAACAGAATTACAGGAAAAAGACCATTATACAAAATTTAAATCTGGAAATTATGATCTTGTAGTAATACATGGTAATAATTTAGAAACGTATAAGCAGGATGGACTAATTCAGGATATTCAACCAGTTCTTGATAAAGCTGGAATTAAGGAATCTGATTTTCATCAAGCAGGTTTAGATATTGTTAAACTAAATGGTGGAGATATGTTTGCTGTTCCACTAGATATACATCCATTAACAATGTTTTATAATAAAGAATTTGTGAAAGAAGCTCCAAAAACATACCAAGATTTAGTATCTATTAACAGTACCCTTCATGCGAAAAATAAAGATCTTTATTCACTTGGAATTCCTTCTAGTGGACTAGTTGAATTTTATATGCTTATGATTGCAGCGCAAAATGGAATTGAATTAAAAGATGGTGGAAATTTAAATTTTGCTCAACCTAAATTTGCGGATGCATTAATGAAATTTCATGATATTGTTTGGAAAGATCATGTATCTCCGCCAGGTTTAGGTTTAGATGGTGAATTCCAAACATTTATGAAGGAAGCTAAAGAAGGAAAGGCATATCAATCTGCTGTAGCAATTACTGGCCCGTGGTTCTATGGAGCTGCGAAAGAAAAATATGGGGATAATTTAGGCGTAGCACCAATTCCTCAATTTGGTTCTAAGCTTGCTGCTTATGGTAATGCTCATACAATTGCTCTTTCTTCAAAAGTAAAAGATCAAAAAGTTTTAGATGGTATATCTGCGTATTTAAAGTTTATGTTTACTCCTGAAAATTTAATCAATTGGGCTGAAGGTGGTCAAGCACCAGTTCATCTTCCGACTTTAGAAAAAATTAAAGCAGATCCTGAAAAGTATCAAATAGCTTACCAAAATTCAAAACAATTTGAACACTATGTAAGTCCACCGCAAGTTTATCAATTTGGAGAGCAAATGAGATATATGAATGAAACTGTTTTTGGTAAACTTGTAAAAACAGAGAAGTTCACAAAGAAAGACTTAATGAAAGAATTAGAAAAAGCAACTAAAATGGCAAAACAAATTGCTGATACAGCACCTAAGAAATAAAAGTTTAGAAGAATGACTCAGTTTGAAACGGAGTCATTCTTTATAATAATTAATAGATTAAGATTTTTACTATCATTCCAATTAAATAATTAAACTTAATAGCAAGAACAACAGGTTCTTAATGGAGGTCGTTAATATGTATAAGGGATCATCCTATAAGCTTTGGTCGATTTTAATGGTAGCACCATTTATAATTTTATTTTTGATCTTTTGGGTTTTTCCATTAGTTTCAGGTGTTTGGATAAGTTTTCATACATGGAATATCTCATCGGGGAATATGGGATATGTAGGGTTTGATAACTACAAGGCTATTCTTAAACCAGATACAGTTTACAATGAGTTGTTTATGAAGGGTTTGAAAAATACATTTCACTTTGTTATTATTAGCGTCCCACCTCTAATAATAATAAGCTTGTCCCTAGCGCTTATTATTGATAACCTCCCTAAAAAGTTCAAAACAGTCTATCGAACGATATTTTTTATTTCTTATTCCATTTCAGTTACAGCCGTTTCTGCGATATTTTTATGGCTCTTTAATAATAACGGAGGATATGTGAACAATGTCCTTGAGTCATTTAGAATCATAAAAGAACCAATTGATTGGTTAGGCGAGCAGCCGTACGCATGGATTGGTATCTTAATAGCTACAATTTGGTGGACGATTGGTTTCAATATGATGTTATTTATTAATGCGTTAGATGAGGTTGATTCCTCGTTGTATGAAGCTGCAGATTTAGATGGTGCCGGTAGTTGGGCTAAGTTTATATACATTACTTTCCCTCAAATTAAAAACGTAGCTTTCTTTATTTTTATAATGACTGTAATTGCTTCATTTAACCTTTATGGACAAACTAAATTAATTACTGCAGGGGGTCCAGAGCAATCAACAAATACACTTATAATGAATATACAAACATCTGTTTTCGGTATGAATCAGCTTGGGATTGGATCAACAATGGCTATTTTGATGGGGCTGATAATGATGTTGATAACTGGGGGCCAATATTGGCTTTCATATAGAAAGAAAGGATGAAAAGGAAGTGATAAAAATGAAAAAATCAACGAAGAAAGCCCTCCCGATTTTAGTATTAGCGACTATAATTGCGATTTTATTTTTATTACCTTTAATTTGGATGGTTTTTACATCCTTTAAAACATTAAGTGAATCAATGGCAAGTTCAAGTATATTACCGTCTAAATGGACATTTGAAAATTACACAAGTATTTTTAGCTCAGTTTCAGATGCTCCAATTTTTAAATGGTTATTCAATACAACCCTAATTACAGTAGTCGGAACTATATTAGTAGTTTTCGTTGATATTTTAGCAGCATACGCCTTAGCAAGGTTAAATGTACCAGGTAAAAAATTCATTATGGGAATGATTTTTCTTTCGTTAGCTATACCTGGCATTGTGACGATTTTCCCTGCGTTTTATATGTTTAAGTCTTTGAATCTTTTAGATACGTTTCTTCCTTTAATTCTTCCTTATACAGCCAGTACAATGGGGGTATTCTTAATTTATAATTTTCTGCTTTCCTTTCCAAAGGAATTGGAAGAAGCCGCACATATAGATGGTGCAAGTCAGTGGCAAATCCTTTATCATGTTATTTTTCCGGCAATAAAGCCTGTTGCGATGACATTAGGAGTTATAACCTTTTTGGCGATCTATAATGACTACCTGTGGCCATCATTAGTAACAAATTCTAATGAAATGAAGACTATTACACTTGGAATTGCAACGCTAATCCAAGGGTCTAACTTTGTCAATCCGGCAAAAATGATGGCCTCGACTGTAATCGCTACAATACCAGCCTTCATTGTCTTTTTAATAGCAAATAAATATATTGTAAAAAGTGTTACAAACACAGGTATTAAATAAAATATGTGCTTTATTAAATTATTTATTATAAAGTAGAGGAGGAGAAATGTGAAAATAGGATTTCGAGCTATAGGTAATTTTAAAACAAACATGATTCATATGAGAGATCCTTTTATCTTTACATATAATAAAGAGCAAAAGTATTATCTGTTTGGTACAACATTTGCAGATGGATGTGGTGACAAAGATCCGATTTTTGAGGTTTATGTCAGTAATAATCTTGAAGAGTGGGAAGGTCCGTATGTAGCTTTTGAACCCCCTAAAGGATTTTGGGGTGTAAGGCATTATTGGGCACCAGAAGTATTTGAAATCGATGGTCTTTTTTATATGTTTGCTTCTTTTAAAGGGGCAATTGGAGAACATCGAGGAACAGGGATTTTAGTTGCAGAACATCCAGCAGGACCTTACACACCGCATAGTAATGGCTCTATAACTCCTGATGGATGGGAATGTTTAGACGGGACATTTTATGAAGATAAAAACGAAGAGAGATGGTTGGTATTTTGTCATGAATGGACCCAGGTTTATGAAGGGAGGATAAAGGCAATTAGATTGTCTAAGGACCTTAAGACTTCTGTTGGTGAACCAATTGAAATTCTTAACGCTGCTAATGTGCCTTGGATTCGTCTATTCAGTGATCCTCGACTTGAGAAAAACGGCTATTTAACGGATGCACCTTTTATGTACGAAGCAAAAAATGGGCAATTAGTCATGATGTGGTCTAGTTATTCTGTTCCAAACTATGGAGATGTTGGTTTTGGTGGATACACAGTAGCTGTAGCAAGGTCGAAAAATGGGGAAATAACAGGTGAGTGGGTACATGATCGGGAATTACTTCTTGATCGAAATGCTGGTCATTCTAGTTTATTCCGTGATCTAAACGATCAATTATATATTTGTACACACTATCCAGATACACCACATGGAAGTGAAAGACCTTTATTTATTAAGGTAACTGAAGGAGAAGAAGGATTAATTATTTCTGAAAATATTAATTCTTCGTGCTGATGATTGTTTTTATTAAGTAAATAAATTATGATTTGCTGAAAGGGTATGGGAGTCCTTTCATTTAGATTAAATTGATAAGGAGAATACTATGGCGACCATTAAAGATATTGCAGAACGCATAGGGGTCTCGATCGCTACTGTATCACGTGTACTCAACTATGATACGACATTATCTGTAAGTGATGAAACAAAACAAAGAGTGTTTGAAGTGGCTGAGGAACTTTCCTATCGAAAGAAACCTGGTAAACGTCCAACATCTTATAAAATTGCAATTGTTCATTGGTATACTGAGAAAGAAGAATTGGATGATATGTACTATAGGTCCATTCGATTAGGAGTAGAGAATCAATGTGAATTGCAAAGTATACAAATTACAAAGATGTATATGGATGGCCCGAACTTAAATGAAGAAGTTCACGGAATTATCGCAATTGGTAAATTCAGTATTAAGCAAGCAGAGGAATTAAGTAGACGAACTGAAAACATTGTATTCGTTGATTGTTCTCCTGATGAAGACAGATTTGACTCAGTAGTAAGCAATTTTTATAAAGCTACTGAAAATGTTCTTCAATATTTTCTTGACCATGGCCATAATAATATTGGTTACATTGGTGGAAAAGAATCGTTTAAGGATCAAACAGCAGAAATTGATGATCCACGTAGAATTAGCTTTAAGAATTATCTTTTAGAAAAAGGTCTTTACAATGAATCAACTGTTTATATTGGGTCATTTTCTGTTAATGATGGATACAAGTTAATGAAGAAAGCAATTAAAGAACATAAGGATAAATTACCTACTGCATTTTTTGTAGGAAACGATCCGATGGCAATTGGTGCACTTAAGGCACTTCATGAGGAGAAAATTAATGTGCCTGAAAGAGTAAGTATTATTGGTGTGAATGATATAAGTGTTTCTAAATATGTGCACCCCCCACTAAGTACGGTGAAAGTTTTTACTGAGGTAATGGGTGCCTCGGCAGTTGATTTACTTTTGGAGAAATTGTCAGATCGCCAAATAGCAAAAAAAGTATGTATTTCTACAAAACTTGAGATACGAGAAAGTACAAAGTAAAAACACATATTAAGATATTGGTATTTAGTTATTACCATTCATCTTCTTATGTGTTTTTCTTTGTTATTTTTTTGGAAAAAGGAATAAATAAACGAGAAAAAAATTTTAGTTAAATTTTTAGTAAAAACATTGACTAGTTTTTACTTTTTTAATAAAATTACCTTAAAGCGCTTACAAGAAAATAAACATAGATTTTTAGGACTGAAAAATCATTAAAGGAGAGAATGATATGACTCACCGTCAAGAATATCCTAGACCTCAATTCGTACGGAAAGATTGGCTGAACTTAAATGGAGTATGGGAATTTGCGTTTGATGATGACAATGTAGGTTTAAAGCAAAAGTGGTTTAAAAACAGCTCTACAGCGTTTAATAAGGAGATTAATGTCCCATTTGCATATCAAACTAAATTAAGTGGTGTAAATGACACAACCTTTCATGATGTAGTCTGGTATAAGAGAGAGTTTATAGTACCTAATCAATGGGAAAATAATCGAGTAATTCTACATTTCGGTGCAGTCGATTATCGTGCTTGGGTTTATGTGAATGAGCAATTTATTGGATTTCACGAGGGAGGCAATACGTGCTTCCACTTTGATGTAACAGAATATTTATCTGATGGAAAACAAACAATTGTTGTTAAAGTTGAAGATCCATCAACAGATGAAACAATTCCTCGTGGTAAACAATACTGGATCGAGAAATCTGACAGTATTTGGTATACACGAACGACGGGAATATGGCAAACTGTTTGGCTAGAATCAATAAACCCGACTCATATTTCAAAGTTGCGATTCACACCTAATATTGACAAAGGTGATATAGAAGTTGAGTTCGAAGTCGCTGGTGAGTTTATGGGTAAGGAAGTTCAATTTGACATTCGATTTAAAGGCGAACGGATTTTAAAAGATACAATTTCGATCCATGAAAAATATAATAGAAGGTCATTGAATTTATATAACCAAAAAATATTTCGAACTAGTTTCCATCACGATGGATGGAATTGGACACCAGAAAATCCCAATCTATTTGATGTGAAAATTACATTAATTGATGAAGATAATACTCTTGATGAAATTGATACTTACTTTGGTATGAGAAAAATTCATACTGAAAATAAAATGGTCTACTTAAATAATAGACCATATTATCAAAAGCTTGTATTAGATCAAGGTTACTGGCCAGAAGGTCTTTTAACGGCACCAGCAGATGAGGATCTAAAAAAAGACATTTTGCTATCTAAAGAAATGGGATTTAATGGTTGCCGAAAGCATCAGAAAGTTGAGGATCCAAGATTCCTATATTGGGCAGATAAACTTGGTTACCTTGTATGGGGTGAATGTGCTGCTAGTCCAATATATAGTGAGGATGCTGCGGGTCGATTAATGAAAGAGTGGATTGAAATTATTGAAAGAGACTATAACCACCCGTCAATAGTAGCTTGGGTTCCATTAAATGAGAGCTGGGGGATTCCGAATGTACGCGACGATCGGCAGCAACAACATCATTCACAAGCTATGTACCATTTAATTCATTCTGTAGATACAACTAGATTGGTCATTTCGAATGATGGATGGGAATTAACAAAAACTGATATCGTAGCCGTACATAATTACAATCACGGAAATCAGGATGAAAAATTTAAATATGCTAAATTTACTGAAGAACTTGCTACAGAAAATGGCATACTTTCGTCAATGCCAGCAAGAAGATCTATTTTTGCAAACGGATTCCAATACGAAGGAGACCCGATTCTCTTAACTGAATTTGGTGGAATCGGATTTAAGGTTGGTGATGACACAGGTTGGGGATATACCTCTGTTGGAGATGCAGAACAATTTGTAAAAGATTATGAACGGATTATGAAGGCAGTTTATAGTTCAAGTATACTTCATGGTTATTGTTATACTCAACTGACGGATGTAGAACAAGAGATTAATGGATTATTAACTTATAATCGAGAACCTAAGTGTGATTTAAATCAAATAAAAAAAATAAATAATATGTGGCATCCGATTATTGTTGGTTAATTCAAATTTAAAGGAGATGCAAACTGATTAGAATAAGTTTGTTTCGAAGTAGATTTTTTCTTATTAATAAAGTAAATATAGGCTGAAAGATGAAGCATCTGGATAGCCCTTAATGATCGATAAGTTAATATGGGAAGATGGATGGCCACATGTATCTAAACAACCAGTACCAGTTTTTAAATAGAAAGATCTAATTCTATTAATAGATTACTAGAATATTAAGATTAGTTTAAACAAAATAATGTGAAGTAAACTTTGGAGGAATTCATATGGATTTTACACCATTACGAAATAAATTCTCTGAGCTATTTTCGGATTCTAAACCTCGATATTTTTTTGCACCAGGTCGAATTAATTTAATCGGGGAACATACTGATTATAACGGTGGAAGTGTGTTTCCTTGCGCAATAACCTTTGGAACATATGGATTGGTAAAAAAAAGAGATGATCAATTAATTCGACTATATTCAATGAATTTTCCCGAAAATGGGATTATAGAATTCAGTCTTAGCGATTTAAATTTCAAAAAAGAACATACTTGGGCCAATTACCCAAAAGGAATGATTAAATATTTAATGGAAGAGGGCGGTCCGATAGACTGTGGCATAGATATTTTGTTTTATGGAAATATCCCAAATGGTGCTGGACTTTCATCTTCCGCTTCTATTGAGTTAGTAACAGGAGTAATAATAGATTGTTTATTTGAGTTAAATACAGATCGCCTTAAATTAGTGAAAATAGGAAAAAAAGTTGAAAACGAATTTATAGGTGTTAATAGTGGGATTATGGACCAATTTGCGATTGGAATGGGAGCAGAAGGGTGTGGAATTTTGCTAGATTGCCAAACATTGGCATATGAATATGCACCAGTTAACTTAGAGAATCATCATTTAATCATTATGAACTCTAATAAGAGGCGTGAACTGGTGAGCTCAAAATACAATGAGCGAAGAAGTGAGTGTGAACAAGCACTTTCTGAACTCCAGCAGATTATTCGTATTGATTCACTCGGGCAATTGAAAGAAAAAGAATTTGAATCCTTAAAACATATTATAAAAAATGAAACAGTTAGAAAAAGAGCAAAACATGCAGTTTATGAAAACTATAGAACTTTAGAAGCGTTTAAAGAGTTAATAAGTGGAAATTTAGATAGATTCGGAGAGTTAATGAATAAATCTCACATTTCTTTAAGAGATGATTATGAGGTAACGGGCAAAGAATTAGATACTTTAGTAGAGGTTGCTTGGCAAGAATTAGGAGTAGTAGGGGCTAGAATGACTGGGGCTGGATTCGGTGGTTGTGCAATTGCAATTGTTGAAAAAGAACATGCTGATAGTTTTATTCAAAAAGTTGGCAGGAAATATCAAGAAAAGATTGGTTATGATGCAACTTTTTATATAGCCGGTATTGGTGATGGAGCGAAAGAAATAACAATGGAGGTAATTAAATGAGTATTCTAGTTCTTGGTGGTGCGGGTTACATTGGATCGCATGCAGTCTATCAATTAATAGATCAGAATTTTGAAGTTGTTGTTATTGATAATTTACAAACCGGGCATCGAAAAGCTGTCCACCCACATGCAACTTTTTATCATGGTGATATACGTGATAAAGAATTTCTAAGAGATGTTTTTTCAAAAGAAAAAATCGATGGTGTTATTCATTTTGCAGCAAGTTCATTAGTTGGTGAATCAATGAAAGAACCACTTAAGTACTTTAATAACAATGTTTATGGAACACAAATATTGCTTGAAGTCATGACTGAATATAACGTAAAAAATATTGTTTTCTCTTCCACAGCTGCTACATACGGAGAACAAGAAGTAATGCCTATTACCGAAGATATGGCTTCAGTTCCAACAAATGCTTATGGAGAGACCAAGTTGACAATGGAAAAGATTATGAAATGGTGTGATATTGCCTACGGAATTAGGTATGTTTCTCTTAGATACTTCAATGTAGCTGGGGCAAGAGCAACAGGTGAAATTGGTGAAGACCATACTCCGGAAACTCATCTAATACCTTTGGTTCTTCAAGTAGCTTTAAATCAACGAAAGTATCTATCAATTTTTGGTGATGATTATGATACAGAAGATGGAACTTGTATACGTGATTATATCCACGTTGAAGACTTAATTGATGCACACTTACTTGCATTACGTTATCTGAAAGATGGAGGAGAAAGTAATATTTTTAATCTTGGAAGTAATAAAGGCTACTCAGTTAAAGAAATAATTGAAGTAGCAAGAAAGGTTACAGGTCATACTATTCCTGCTAAAATCGTTGTTCGTAGAGAAGGGGATCCAAGTTGTCTTATTGCATCTTCTCATAAAATAAATAAGATTCTTGGTTGGAAACCTCAACGAGATTCAATTCATCAAATAATAACAGACGCTTGGAATTGGCATCAGTCAAATCGCGACGGGTATAATGAGTAGGAGGAAATAAAATGGAAATATATTCATCAATACAAGGGCTTTTAAATAAATCGATTTCAATTAATTTAATACAATCTGAGGATGAAATATATTCTAGAAATCAAATAATGTCCCTTTTATCACTGGATACATTTCCTGAAAAAGTATCCTATGATTATGATAAAGATTTACCCAGTATTTTGGATGAAATAATTAATTATGCAGTCAAAGAACATCTTATATTGGATTTATTTGATGAGAAAGAAATACTTTCAAGTAAAATTATGGATGTTTTAATTCCTCGGCCTTTCGAAGTAAATCGAAATTTTCTTCAGAAATTTGTTAATAGTCCAGAAAGTGCAACGGATTATTTTTATGAATTGAGTCAATCTAGTAATTATATTCAAACGAAAAATATAGCTAAAAATGTCAGTTTTCAAACAAATACCGAGTTTGGTAATTTTGATATTACAATAAATCTTTCAAAACCTGAGAAAGATCCAAGGGATATAGAGATGGAAAGGAAGATGAAAAGTCAAAATACTAATTATCCAGAGTGTCTTTTATGCATTGAAAATGAAGGATATGTCGGGAGAATTGGGCATCCAGCTCGTTCAAACCATAGAATGATTCGGCTTGAACTGACGAATGAAAAATGGTTACTGCAATACTCACCTTATTTATATTACAACGAACATTGTATTCTTTTATCAAATATTCACCGAGATATGACAATTGATAAGGGAACATTTGCAAGATTACTTGAATTCATAGAAAAGTTTCCTCATTACTTTATTGGCTCAAATGCCGATCTTCCAATCGTTGGCGGTTCAATCCTCTCACATGATCACTACCAAGGTGGAAATTACGAGTTTGCTTTAATGAAAGCGGAAGATGAATATACTTTTAAAATTGAAGACTATCCTACAATTGAAGCTTCAATTATTAAATGGCCTATGTCCGTTATTCGATTAAGAGGGTTTGAAAAAGACGAACTAATCAATGCATCTGATTACATTTTAGAGAAATGGAAGAGTTATAGCGATAGTACTTTAGGAATTGAAGCCTTTTCAGGCGATACTAGACATAATACAATAACACCGATTGCTCGCATGCGAAACGGTGAATTCGAAATGTATCTTGTTTTACGTAACAATCGAACTTCAGATGAACACCCATTAGGAATATTTCATCCACATGAAGATGTACACCATATCAAGAAAGAAAATATTGGCTTAATTGAAGTTATGGGGCTTGCAGTACTTCCTGCTAGATTAAATAAAGAAATCGAAGAGATAGAGAAATATTTACTAGGTGAAGATAATGGTATTCAGCCATATCATATTTCTTGGGCAAATGCTATAAAACTACAATATGAATCGGAACTAACTGATAAAACTGTGACCGAAATCGTCCGAACTGAATTAGGTAAAAAATTCTTAAAAGCTTTGGAAGATGCCGGAGTATACAAAAGGGACCAAATAGGTAAACAAGCATTCCGTCTCTTTACAAATTCATTGTAATTTAAGGAGATAAAGAAATGAAAGTGATTCAGGAGAAGTTTGGAGAAATCAATGGGCGAGTAGTTACAGCTTATACGATGGTCAATGATGAAGGTATTGAAGTAACATGTCTTGACTATGGATGTATTATTACAAAAATAATTGTACCTGACCAAAATGGAAAACTTGAAAACATTGTTCTTGGTTTTGATACAATTGATGAATATCTTGAACATTCCCCATATTTTGGCGCAGTAATTGGCCGAGTTGCTGGCAGAATAAAAAACGCCAATTTCGAATTAAATAACCAGGAATATCAGCTTATTAAAAATAATAATAATCATCATCTGCATGGCGGTGTCGTTGGGTTTGACAAAGTATTTTGGGATACTTACATTAGAGAAAGCAATGAATCTATTAGTTTAGATTTTTCATATTTAAGTCCTCATGGTGAAGAAGGTTATCCTGGAAATGTGAAAATGAAGGTAACGTATACACTAAACAATAAAAATGACATTTTATTAGCTTATGAAGGCCAGTCTGATCAAAAAACTTTATTAAATTTGACAAATCATACTTATTTTAATTTATCGGGCAACCTAAAGAGAGATGTATTAGATCATAGTTTAAAAATAAAAAGTGATCAGTTTGTCGAGCTTGATGAAGAATTAATTCCTACCGGTAAGATTCTTTCAGTAGAAAATACTCCTTTTGATTTTAAAAAAGGAAGAAAGATTAAGGATGGGGTTCTATCATCTAATCCACAAAATATTATTGCGGGAAATGGGTACGATCATCCTTTTCTCCTACAAGAAAACGAAGCTTCACCTATTACACTTAGCGATGATGAGAGTGGTCGCGTACTAGTTATTGAAACCAATCAACCTAGTCTTGTGCTATATACAGCAACACAATTAAGCAATCATTTCGAAATTCGAGGAGTCCAATCTAGAAAATATTTAGGGGTATGTCTAGAAACTCAAGGTCTCCCGAATTCAATAAATCAACCCAATTTTCAATCATGTATTATCGATAAAGATGAAATGTATAAATCTTTTACCAAACTTATATTATCTAGTAAAAACGTGCAGAGGTAATTTCTGCACGTTTTTCAATAATATTTATATACCATTACTCTTGTCAAGCTTTCCATGCAATAGTACTTTCAATGGCATCATTTCATATGATTTAAAAGTTAAAAAGTAAGTAGTTTTGTTTAACTTGTTTACAGGTGAAGCGAACAGAGAGAAATCCTTCAATGTATTGTATTAGTAGTATTTTCACTAGTATCAGTGGATCAATTGAAGGTCTGCCAACGGTTGACCGATAGTAAGGTTCAATCAGTTGATATAAATAATTCCAATTTATTTCCTTATCAATTATTACAATATGGTGCTCTATATCAATCATATTTTCATACATTTTACGATTTTTTGCGATGCCTAAATTCTTTTGATAGTAGTACATAAAAAATCCCCCCTTGTAGTAATAATTTTCCTACAAAGGGGGGGGTTCCAAAAATTATATGCTTAGATCTATTGACTAAGTTGTTTTTCAACACTCCTGAGAAAACCACTGAAATACTTCAGTGGTTTTCTTGTTTATTTACCAGTGTATACGAAATTTCTGAAAGAGCTTATAGTTCTTCTTTTACAAGAAGCTTTTCTCTCGCATGTTCTGCAGCTTCAACCATGACTTTTAGTGCTGCGACAGTTTCAGCAATACCTCGTGTTTTCAAACCGCAATCAGGATTAATCCAGAAGAGTTTTGGATTAATGATTTGAAGTGCACGATCAATATTTCTTTCGAGCTCTTTAATCTTTGGTACGCGCGGGCTATGGATATCATAAACGCCAAGACCAATCCCTTTATCGTACGTATTTTCTTCAAAGGCAAAAATTAACTCACCATGGCTTCTTGATGTTTCAATTGAGATAACATCAGCATCTAGAGCATTAATTGCATCAATGATATCTTCAAAATTTGAATAGCACATATGAGTATGGATTTGTGTATCATTTTGTACAGAAGCCGTCGCAAGTTTAAATGCAGTAACAGCAACGTTCAGATAGCTTTCCCAGTTTTTGCGCTTTAATGGAAGTCCTTCACGAATTGCTGGCTCATCGACTTGAATCATTCGAATTCCGTTTTTCTCAAGCTCTTCAACTTCTGTTCTAATCGCAAGTGCAATTTGATTTGCAACATCGTAACGTGAAATATCATCTCGTACAAACGACCAGTTTAAAATTGTAATTGGACCTGTTAACATGCCTTTTACCGGTTTAGTTGTAAGAGATTGGGCATATACAGATTCTTTAACAGTCATTGGTTCTTGAAACGAAACGTCCCCATAAATAAGTGGTGGTTTTACGCAACGAGATCCATATGACTGCACCCAACCAAATTTTGTGAATTGGAAACCGGCTAATTTTTCTCCAAAATACTCAACCATATCTGTTCGTTCGAATTCGCCATGTACAAACACATCTAAGCCAAGTTCTTCTTGAATATCAATCCATTTTTTTATTTCTGCATAGATATACTCTTCATATTCAGTATTCGTTATTTCACCTTTACGCCATTTTAAACGTTGACCTCTTACTTCCTGTGTTTGTGGGAAGCTACCAATTGTTGTAGTAGGAAGAAGTGGTAATTTGAAAAACTCTTCCTGAATAGATTGACGAACTTTATAATCTGCCTCACGATTAACACTATATATGTGTAAATTTTGAATAGCTTCCTGAACTTGTTTGTTGTTTCGAACTGACGATTCATTTAAAGCTTGGATGGCTTTTGTGCTTTCATCGACTTCTGCTTGAATTGAAGTTTTTCCATCTTGCAAGCCTTTTGCAAGTAGAACAATTTCTCGTAATTTTTCATCCGCAAATGATAGCGCACCTTTTAGAACTTCATCAAGCGTTTCTTCATTGTTCACTGTTACAGGTGTATGTAATAAGCTTGAGGAAGGTTGTACAATAACTTGATCTTTTGAAACAAATTCCGTAATTTGTGTAAGAATAGAAAGTTTATCATTAAGATTTGCACACCATATATTACGACCATCAATAACTCCAGCAGCAAGTATCTTATCCTTTGGGAAACCATACTTTTTAATCGATGCTAGATTCTGACCGTTATCATGTACAAAATCAAGTCCAATACCATCAACTGGAAGTGAAATCACATCCTCGTAGTTATCAATGCTCTCAAAGTAAGTTTGCAAAATCAGCTTTACGTTAGGTGCTGCTTCACGTAATGTTTGGTAGACATCGTTAAATAATGCAACTTCTTCTTTTGAAATAGACGTTGATAAGATAGGCTCATCGATTTGTACCCACTCTACTCCTTCTGTTTGTAGATCGTGTAAAATCTTAGCATAAAGAGGTACAAATTGATTAACGACCGTTTTAAACTCATTTTCATTATATCCTTTTGACAGTTTTACAAATGTTACCGGGCCTAAGATTACAGGCTTTCCTTCAATATTAAGCTTTTGTTTAGCCTCTTTATAAAATTCAAGAGGACGGTTTTCGACAAGAGTAGGTACTACTTCGCCTAACTCTGGAACGATATAGTGATAGTTTGTGTTAAACCATTTTGTCATTTCAGATGCAACGGCACCTTTCGTACCACGTGCTATCTCAAAATATGTTTCTAGCGATACTTTACCTCCACCATATTCAAAGCGTTTTGGCACTAGACCGAACATAACAGCCGTATCAAGAACATGATCATACAAGCTAAAGTCTCCTACTGGAATCAAGTCAATTCCTTGATTCTTTTGCTTTTGAAGATGGTGTATACGAATTTCCTCTATTTGGTTTAAAAAATCTTCTTTTTCTAGTTTACCTGCCCAATACTTTTCAAGTGCTCTTTTCCATTCACGCTTTTCACCAATTCTTGGATAACCTAAATTAGAACTTTTTACATTAGTCATCATTAATACACTCCTTGTTTTTTGATGTTTGATTTTTACGTCTCAATAAAAAATCTCTCTTTTCAAAATAGAAAAGAGAGACTCATACGCATCGCTAACTGGAATTGAAACCTTTTGGTTCCAAAAACACGTATTCCTCACTCCCCCCTATACATCCGTAGGTACAAGCGCATACAACAGGCAGGTCTCCTGACTTAGATTCAACACTTCTTATCCCTTCCCATTTCAATTTTGAAACAGTGGTAAAATGATAAGTTGCTCCTCAATACAGTGGCGGGACCGTGTCGGATTTTAACCGAACTTCCCTATTAAGCTGTGAAAATGATCTTCACAACACCTGATGCATTTTTTTATTCAATTTTATTAACAAAACTCCAAAACACTCATAATGACAAAAGCCCTCTCTAATTAAAATAGAGAGGGCTACAAAATTTATGGAATCCTCTCTTATTTTCCAAAGCAAAATATGCTTTGCAGGAATTAGCACCTTTTCAACAATACTGCTGAATGGTTGCCGGGCTTCGTCGGGCCAGTCCCTCCGCCTCTCTCAATAAGAGTGTAACAATTTATAATGTTTTGAATTTAATAGTCATGTTATCACGATATACAGAGGCTGTCAAAAAAAACTTTCATAAATTTTTATAACAAGTCGTAAGTAAGATTTACATTTTGATAGTTTAAATAGGTGGGAACAAATTGGAGTTTATTTAAAAAAATTCAGCTAAAAAGGCCAGTTAAATTAAAACTAAAAAAGTAAGTATTGGAAAGTAGACTTAACTGAAGAGTTTATTGATGGATTAAGGGATATAGATGATCGAAGTAACGATATAGATTTGAAATTATGAAAAATTGACTCTACCAACTAAAAAAATGTAAAAAATATCGATATTTTAATATAACTAATGCATTAGTTCGCAGTTTAAGAATAGAAATCAAAATTCGTTTTAATCGAATTAAGTAGCGGGTCAAATAAATTAATAGGAGACATCACTTACAACCTGTTATATTTGGAAAATTATAGATATTTTTCATGTTGCAATTAAAACCAATAATACTTTTCTCATAATCTGTTTTTATTTATATTTAAATAATTATTATTGAATAGTTAAATAAAAACATTAAATTATAACAATTGTGAATTATCTAAACGTTTGTTATAATTTGTTTTACAATTTGATACGTGTAAGAATCAGGTGTAGATTATGAGATTTGTAATCTACTTAAAAGGGAAGTTCGGTTAGAATCCGACGCTGTCCCGCAACTGTATTTAGGAGCGATTCGAAATATCCACTGTCTTTTCGTTTAACGAAGATGGGAAGGTTCGAAAAGTGATGATTATAAGCCAGGAGACCTGCCTGTTTCAGCACACATCATATACCTACGCGGATAGGGGGTGTTAAGTGCGAGCGAATGTGGCGTGTTTTTTTAATTGACTAAAAACATGTTTATTTAACCATGAGTTCTGACTTAACAACTTCTTCTTAAAAGGAGTTGTTTTTTTTATTGTCAATTTTCTATTTCAAAATTTGAGGAGGATTTAATTGTTTGGTACGGTTGAGTATTTTATCAATGACTTCAAAATTTGCATCATGAATGGTTTCAGTATTGAACCGTCAATTAATTTGAGCTCCTATTATGAGCAACAAACAGAAGGAATAATAAAGCGGACAGGAAATAGTGAGGAAAAGAAAGTTCTTTTGAATAATCTTGAAAAGGCTTACAGAATAATACATGAAGAGCTATTTGGAGATGGGAGGAAGATGTAAATGGAAGCTAAAGAAAAATTTTATCCGGGATTAGATGGTGTTGTTGTAGCAGAAACGAAGATCTCTTTTTTAGATACTGTGCAAAGCGAAATTGTAATTAAGGGTTATGATCTTATTAAACTAGCACAATCAAAAGAGTATTTGGATATTGTCCATTTATTGCTAGAAGAAAAGTTACCTGATTCTACTGAAATAGCAGAATTGAAAAAGAACCTGAAGGGTGAATATGTAATACCTGAAGAACTTTTGGATATGTTCAAACATCTTCCTGAGAATACACACCCAATGGATGGTCTTCGAACAGGTATTTCGGCGCTTGCAGGATATGACAATAATCTTGAAGAACGTTCATTGACTGCAAATAAAAAACGAGCATATCAATTGATTGGTAGAGTACCAAATATTGTAGCAAATAGTTATCGAATCATTCAAAAAGATGAACCTATTCTTCCAAATGAGAGTCTATCATATAGCGCAAATTTCTTTTATATGCTGACTGGGAGAATACCAACTTCATTAGAGGAAAAAATATTTGATCAATCCTTAGTGTTATACAGTGAGCATGAAATGCCAAACTCTACGTTTACAGCAAGAGTAATTGCCTCAACTCAGTCTGATCTATACGGTGCATTAACGGGTGCGGTGGCATCTTTAAAAGGTAACTTGCACGGAGGAGCTAACGAAGCTGTTATGTATATGCTTAATGAAGCGGGTAGTGTGGAAAAATTTGAAGAATTGCTAGAAACAAAACTGTTCAAAAAAGAAAAGATAATGGGATTCGGTCATCGAGTCTATATGAAAAAGATGGATCCTAGAGCTTTATTGATGAAGGAAGCTTTAAAAGAGCTATGTGAAATAAAAGGCGACGATACACTCTATAAAATGTGTGAAGCTGGAGAAAGAATTATGGAGAGGGAGAAAGGTATTTATCCTAACCTGGATTATTATGCTGCTCCTGTCTATTGGATGCTAGGAATTCCAATTCCTCTATATACACCTATCTTTTTTAGCGCAAGGACAGTAGGGCTTTGTGCACATGTAATTGAACAGCATGCAAACAATCGACTATTCCGTCCACGAGTAAGTTATATAGGTGAGCGACATGTCTTTAATAAAACAACTGGGCAGTTGTAAGAATCGCTCACCAATAAAAAAATGGATATTTTGACGAATACCCATTTACATCATAATAGACTTTTAACAAAAAAGGAAGGTACGTATGTTAAATACAAATGATAATACGAAAACAGATATTTTATTAGAAGAAATCGCAGATTACGTTTTAAATAAAGAGATTACGAGTCCAGAAGCATTTAGCACGGCTCATTATATATTACTAGATACATTGGGGTGTGGAATTCTCGCTTTAAACTATCCGGAATGTACAAAATTGCTAGGACCTGTAGTAGCTGGAACAGTTGTACCAAATGGAACTCGAGTACCTGGAACATCATACGTTCTTGATCCTGTAAAAGGGGCATTTAATATCGGATGTATGATTCGTTGGCTGGATTATAATGACACTTGGCTAGCTGCGGAATGGGGTCACCCTTCTGATAATCTTGGCGGTATTCTTGCAATAGCTGATTATTTGAGCCAGGTTCGTATTTCTGAAGGGAAAGAGCCATTAAAGGTAAGAGATGTACTAGAAGCAATGATTAAAGCACACGAAATTCAAGGAATTCTAGCATTAGAAAACAGCTTGAATCGTGTTGGACTTGATCATGTTCACTTTGTAAAAATTGCAACAACAGCCGTAGTGACGAAAATGCTGGGTGGAACTCGTCAGGAAATCATAAACGCACTTTCGAATGCATGGATTGATGGTGCTAGCTTAAGAACGTACAGACATGCACCTAATACAGGTTCCCGTAAATCTTGGGCTGCAGGTGATGCAACAAGTAGAGGTGTTCATTTGGCAATGATGGCTTTAAAAGGCGAGATGGGCTATCCGACTGCACTTTCAGCTCCAGGATGGGGTTTTCAGGACGTCTTATTTAATAAAAAAGAGGTAGTACTTAGTCGCCCACTTGATTCTTATGTAATGGAGAATGTCCTTTTCAAAGTATCATTTCCGGCGGAGTTCCATGCTCAAACTGCAGCAGAATGCGCAGTTAAGCTTCATCCTCAAATTATAGACCGTTTAGATGAAATTGATGAAATTAAAATCATGACACATGAATCTGCAATACGAATAATTGATAAAACTGGACCGCTTAATAATCCAGCAGATCGTGATCATTGTCTACAATATATTACAGCTATTGGATTACTAAAAGGTGATATTACAGCTGAAGATTACGAAAATGAAGCAGCTAAGGATTTAAGAATTGATACTTTACGAGAAAAAATGAATGTGGTAGAAAACAAAATCTACAGTGAAGATTACCTAGATGCTAGCAAACGATCAATCGCCAATAGTGTACAGATCTTTTTCAAAGACGGAACAGCTACTGAAAACGTGGAAGTAGAGTATCCATTAGGTCATCGTTTCCGACGAGAGGAAGCAATTCCAAAAGTAAAAGAAAAATTTACTAACAATATCAATACACACTATTCAAGTAAACAACAGCGTTTAATTGAAGAAGCCTGCTATGACCAAGAGAAATTGGCAAGTATGAATGTAAATGATTTTGTTAATTTGTTTATTTAAAAAGGAGGTGCACGAATATGGCATGGATTGTAGACAAACAATTAGCACAAGCTGAATTAGCTTCTAGGTTTCAAGAGCTTATGTCTGAAGAAAGCATATTACAAATTCCAGGTGCACACGATGCAATGGCGGCACTTGTTGCTAAAGAAGCAGGTTTTTCAGCTCTTTATTTATCTGGTGCAGCTTATACAGCTAGCAGGGGACTTCCAGATCTTGGGATTATTACTTCGACTGAAGTTGCAGAGCGTGCAAGAGATTTAGTGCGCGCTACTAACTTGCCGGTGTTAGTAGATATTGATACTGGCTTTGGGGGGTACTTGAATGTAGCCCGAGCAGCGCGAGAAATGGTGGAAGCAAATGTAGCAGCTATTCAGTTAGAAGATCAGCAATTGCCTAAAAAGTGTGGTCACCTTAATGGAAAACAGCTTGTAACAACGGAAGAGATGGTTCAAAAAATTAGGGTAATTAAAGAAGTTGCTCCTTCATTAATCATCATTGCTCGGACGGACGCTCGTAACAGTGAAGGATTAGATGGAGCGATCCAAAGAGCGACAGCCTATGTAGAAGCTGGAGCTGATGCAATTTTTCCTGAAGCACTTGAATCTGAAGAGGAATTTCGTATTTTTAAAAAGATGATTCGTGTACCGCTACTTGCAAATATGACGGAGTTCGGAAAGACACCGTACTATACGGCAGAAAAATTTAGTGACATGGGATTTCAGATGGTTATTTATCCGGTGACATCTTTACGAGTGGCTGCAAAAGCGTATGAAAGAACGTTTCAATTGATAAAAAAAGAAGGTACACAAAAAGAAGCAATTAAAGATATGCAAACAAGAATTGAGCTATATGATGCGATTTCATATTATGACTTCGAAAATCTAGATAAAGAAATGGCAAAAACAGTCCTTACTGAAGAACATAAATCATAAAAACACACCATGAAAAGGCGATGATTCAAATCAAGAGATAAAGATAGAATCATCGTCTTGTTTTTACGGTACATATTTTTAAACCGTAAAGGAGGAGAATGTTGATGGATGAATTAGACTCTCGTTGGAATGATTCCTTCGTATCGGGTTATCGAACAGCTGATGTGTTTACACCAGAAGATTTTAGTGAGGAAGAGCAACTCATTTCAAAAACTACAGAATTATTTGTACGAAACGAAGTAATGCCTCTAATCGAATTAATTGATCAGCAAGATCATGAAAAGGTAAAAAGGTTGTTTCAGGAAGCGGGAAGTTTAGGTTTATTAAGTATAGAAGTTCCAGAAGAGTACGGTGGATTATCACTTAACAAAAAGCTTTCAGGACTTGTAGCTGAAAAAATGGGGGCTGGAGGGTCCTTTAGCGTTTCCTTTAATATTCACGCCGGTGTTGGAACATTACCATATGTTTATTATGGTACAGAATATCAAAAACAAAAATACCTCCCAAAGCTCGTATCAGGAGAATGGATTGGTGCATATGCACTTACGGAATCAAACGCAGGATCTGACGCATTAAATGCAAAAACGACTGCCTCTTTGAACGAGAGTGGTACTGCATGGATTTTAAATGGTGAAAAACAATGGATTACAAACGCACAAGTAGCTGATGTGTATGTAGTTTTTGCGAAAACGAATGAAGGAATGACTGCATTTATTGTAGAACGTTCATTCAAAGGTGTTTCGATAGGACCTGAAGAAAAGAAAATGGGGATAAAAGGCTCGTCAACAGCAACTGTAAACTTAGAAGATGTTAGTGTACCAATTGAGAATGTATTAGGCGATGTTGGCAAAGGTCACAATGTGGCGTTAAACATATTAAACATGGCTCGATTAAAACTAGCATTCTCAAATATTGGTACTTCGAAACAAGCATTGAAGATTGCTTTAACCTATGCTAAGCAGAGAAAACAGTTTGACATGGCGATTATAACCTTTTCGATGATTCAAGAAAAGATTGCAGATATGGCGATTTCAATATATGGGGCAGAAAGCTCTGCTTATAGGACGGCTGACGATTTGGATCATGTCTTTGATTCATCAAATCCGTTAGGCATCAAGTTAAATGAGTTAAAAAACTTTTCAACAGAGTGTGCAATAAATAAAGTAAACTGCTCCGAAGTCCTAGACCGAATTGTAGATGAGGCCGTTCAGATTCATGGAGGCTATGGCTATATGCAGGAGTATGAAGTTGAGCGATTGTACAGGGATGCGAGAATTAGTAGGATTTTCGAAGGCACAAATGAAATAAACCGCTTAACGATTGCAAAAAATTTAATTAAAAATGCACAAAAAAACAAAAAAAACACTGACAATCAAATCAATAATCAAGAAACTAGATACCGACAATTTATTAAACTATCTAAACTTCTTCTTGATAAAACGTTGGAAGCGCTAACAAATTCAACTATTAACATAAATCAAGAGCAAGAATACTCACGCCTTCTTGCTGATATAAAGAAGGAAATTTATGTAATGGAATCTGCAGTCATTCGGACTGAAAAAGCATTACAAAAAAGCAAGCCAAATAAAGAGCAAATAAAAGAATTAATGACGAACGTGATTTGTGAAGAAGGATATCGAAAAATTGAAGGGTTAGTGGTGTCTGTTTTATCAGGAATCGAAGTAAATGAAGCAAAAAGAAAACAAATATTAGATGAGATTCGAAGTCTTCCAGCTCCGCTCTTTAGTAATCTATTTACTCAAAAACGTGAAATTGCAGAAAGAATGGGCGTATATGAAAAATATATTGTGTGAATGGAGTGATGTCTAATGAAAAATATCGGTTTTATTGGTCTGGGCAATATGGGTCTTCCGATGTCGAAAAACTTAGTTTTGTCAAACTTTACTGTATATGGAATGGATTTAAATAAAAAAGCCGAAATGTCATTGCATCAAGCTGGAGGTACAATTGGAGTTTCAATCCAAAAAATGGTTGAATTTTGTGATGTAATTCTTACAAGTCTACCATCATCAAAAGCAGTAGAAGAAGTTTTTCTAGGAGAAAGAGGACTTGTTAACCTGGCTAAATCCGGCATTGTATTAATTGATACGAGTACGGTTGCACCAGAACTAAATTTCCAGATTGAAGCGGCAGCAAGAAAAAAAGGCATTGAATTTTTAGCAGCACCTGTAAGCGGTGGTGTAATTGGAGCAATCAATAGGACTCTTACATTTATGGTAGGGGGGCCAAAGTCTACCTTCGATAAGGTGCAACCTGTTTTGAGCACGATGGGAGAGAATATTTTTCATGTGAACGAAAGGGTTGATAGCGGTACGAATACGAAATTGATAAATAACCTCTTAATTGGATTTTATACAGCTGGTGTTAGTGAAGCGCTGCATCTTGCGAAGAATAGTAATTTAGAACTAGATAAATTGTTTGAAATGCTGAATGTAAGTTATGGTCAGAGCCGAATTTATGAACGTAATTATAAAAGTTTCATAGCCGATGACAACTACGAACCAGGCTTTTCATTGAAGCTATTGAGAAAAGATCTTGGCTTCGCAATGGATTTAGCTGAAAAGAACAATGTCCAACTACCAATGAGCAGGTTTCTCTTTAATCTGTATGTAGATGCTGATGAGAGTGGATTTGGTGAAAAAGACATGGCGGTTTTATACAAAAAAATTAGTGAGCAGAAGTCTACTATATTATAAGAGAGAGGGGATCGTTTAGATGATTACAACTAATATAAAAAAATTGAGAAATAACATTAATGGGGAGTGGGTTGATTCCACAGGGGTTGAAGTAGAAGAAGTAATAAATCCTGCAAACGGAAATTTAATTGCATATGTACCTCTTTCAACAAAAGCCGATGTAGATTCTGCTGTTTTGGCGGCTCAAAATGCCTATGAGAGTTGGTCATTAGTACCTGTGCCAAATCGAACAAGGCTTTTATACAAATACTTACAGTTACTTCAAGAGAATAAAGAACAATTGGCTGATATTATTACGACAGAAAATGGAAAAACGTTAAAGGACGCTCAGGGTGAAGTTCAACGAGGGATTGAGGTAGTTGAACTAGCTACTGCGACACCTACTTTAATGATGGGAGAAGCTTTACCGGGAATAGCAGATGGAATCGATGGTACAATTTGGCGATATCCATTAGGGGTCGTTGCAGGAATTACACCATTCAATTTTCCGATGATGGTACCTTTATGGATGTTCCCTCTTGCAATCGCATGTGGAAACACTTTTGTCTTAAAAGCTTCAGAACGTACACCTATTCTTGCAGAGAAGCTAGTAGCGCTGTTCTATGAATCTGGTTTTCCTAAAGGTGTTTTAAATCTTGTACATGGATCAAAGGATGTTGTTAATGGATTACTAGAGAATAATGACATCAAAGCGATTTCTTTCGTAGGGTCAGAACCAGTGGCAAAGTATGTGTATGAAAAGGGAACTGCAAACGGAAAACGTGTCCAAGCACTTGCTGGAGCGAAAAACCACGCCGTTGTCTTAGCGGATTGTAATCTTGAAAAATCGATTCAAGGGATCATTGGAGCAGCATTTGGTAGTAGCGGTGAACGATGTATGGCATGTTCTGTTGTAGCAGTGGTAGATGAAATTGCTGATGAATTCATGGAATTGCTTATTAATGAAACACGCAAGCTGAAAACTGGAGAAGGCAGATCAGAAGAAAACTTCGTCGGACCATTGATTCGAGAAGTTCATAAAAAGCGTGTTCTTGATTATATTGATAGTGGTGTAATAGAAGGGGCTGTTCTATCTGTCGATGGAAGGGAACCAGGTATTAAAGAGGGGTATTATGTAGGAGCGACCATTTTTGACCAAGTAACACCTGACATGAAAATATGGCAAGATGAGATATTTGCTCCAGTATTAAGTGTTGTACGAGTTAAAGATTTAGAAGAAGGTATCACCCTTGCCAACCAGTCCAAATTTGCTAATGGAGCTGTAATTTATACATCAAGTGGTAAAAGTGTACAACAATTCCGTGACAAAATTGATGCTGGAATGATTGGAGTGAATGTAAACGTACCAGCTCCAATGGCATTTTTCTCCTTTGCAGGGAATAAAGCATCATTTTTTGGTGATCTTGGAACGAATGGAAAAGACGGCGTTCAATTCTATACACGTAAGAAAGTAGTAACAGAACGCTGGTATTAATACTTAATTTGGATCCCACTATAGGTAAAATACCCATAGTGGGGAATTTTTGTAAAACAGCAAAATCCAAAAGGAGCGATTATTATGAATAACTACAAGTTTGTATCGGTAGAAAAAGAGAATTATATCACGACTGTTACGATAAATAATCCACCTGCAAATGTCCTATCTATTAACTGTATTGCCGAGTTACGCTCAATTTTTCATGAACTTTCAAATGATGATGAAACAAGAGCTATTATCATTACAGGTGAAGGGCGATTCTTTATAGCAGGGGCAGATATAAAAGAATTTGTCTCTAGATTAGGTGATCAGGAACAAGGGTTGGCACTTGCTGAAGGTGGACAGGCACTCTGCGATGAAATTGAGTCAATGAATAAACCGGTTATTGCTGCTATAAATGGCCCAGCACTTGGGGGTGGGCTAGAACTTGTGATGAGCTGTCATTTAAGAATTATATCAGAGACCGCTATCGTAGGTCTTCCGGAATTAAAGTTAGGTTTGATTCCAACTTTTGGTGGTACCCAGAGACTACGTAAAATAACCAATACAGCGACAGCGATGGAGCTGATTCTATCAAGTAGAACACTTCTAGCTAATGAAGCAGTCGAACTTAAAATTGCACAATTAGCCGTGAAAGAAGATGAACTTATAAAGACAGCAAAGGCTATTGCCAAGTCGTTAGTTGAAGGAAAAAGTATGACCAGTGTAATGCGAGCTGTAGAATGTATTATACAAGGAAACAACGAGAGTATGGAACAAGGGCTAGAAAGAGAACGAAAAAGATTTGCCGAACTCTTCTTGACTGATGACGCTAAAGAAGGAGTTCATGCTTTCGTTGAGAAACGTAAACCGGAGTTTAAACATTCATAAATAAAGGAGTAGATACCAATGTTCGATGAGGTTTTGTTTTCTGTTAATCAAAATGGTACTGCAACAATTATTTTGAACCGTCCAAAAGCCCTTAATTCACTTTCACACAGGATGGTTAAAGCGATCGGAGAAAAATTAATAGATTGGGAGACAGATCAAAATGTGTCTGTCGTCATCATAAAAGGATCCGGAGAAAAAGGACTTTGCGCTGGAGGTGACATTAAGGCACTCTATGAAGCTAGTTCATCCGAAACTGCAATGAAAGAAGCAGTGAGTTTTTTTAAAGATGAGTATGAGGTTGATCAAGCTATCTATCAATTTCCAAAGCCAATTATTGCATGTTTAGATGGTATTGTAATGGGTGGGGGAGTAGGTCTAACATTTGGTGCTAGCCATCGAATTGTTACTGAAAAGACAAAATGGTCCATGCCTGAAATGAATATAGGCTTTTTTCCAGATGTAGGTGCGGCTTATTTTCTAAACAAAGCTCCAGGTCACCTAGGTCGTTATCTAGCATTAACGGCTTCAGTGATACAGGCCACAGATGTCTTATATGCAAATGGTGCAGACATCTACATGGAAAGTGACGCTTTAGTAAGATTTATTGAAAAAGTCAAATTGACAAACTGGAACGAAGTAAAAGTTGAGCCAAAGCTTGATCAACTTGTAGATGAGTTTCGAACTAAACCTTTAAAAGAAAGTAAATTCGTATACTATCAAAAGGAAATTGACCAAAATTTTAGGTTTGAGACTGTTGAGGAGATTGTTCAATCTCTTAGTAAGTATGGTAGTGAATTCAGTGATAATGCAAAAGGACTACTCCTATCCAAGTCTCCGTTTTCGTTGAAAATAACATTGAAACAACTAATCGACGGTAAATTTAAAACAATGGAAGAATGCTTTGCTACGGATTTGATGCTTGCAAAAAACTTTTTAAAACATAGAGATTTCTATGAAGGAGTAAGGTCAGTAGTGATTGATCGTGATTACTCACCAAACTATGAGTACCAACACATTTCAGATGTAACGGATGAAGTTGTTGATAGTTTTTTTAAAGTTAACGCTGTTCAGTAAGACTAGCTAAATTAGCTAGTTTTTTTTGTCTTAATTTATTGGAGGTGAGATGGGGGTATACACCATGGGTGGGGAATCATTCATGTGGTCCAATGAACACCTAATAAAAAACTTTTTGTAAGCAGTTATTGAAACTGCTTACTTTTTTTATTTACAAAAAGGATTATTAAACTTTCATAAACTATGAAAACAGTTTTCATCCGAATATGATAGACAGGTAACAAAACAATTGGTGATTAAAGAATATAACATTATCCAAGAAAAATGGAACCGCTTTCTGCAATTATTTGAACAATTGGTAAAATAATGGATTCATTTGAGATTATAAAACTATTTTAGGAGGGTTAAAAAATGCAAATTCCAATTAAGAAAACGCTTGATAAAATTCCAGGTGGTATGATGGTAGTTCCACTTTTTTTAGGAGTTTTAACGAATACCTTTTTCCCGCAATTATTACAAATTGGAAGTTTTACAACAGCATTATTTAGTAAAGAGGCATCATCTACCATTTTGGCATGTTTTATGTTTTTAATTGGTTCACAAATTAATTTCAAATTAGCACCAAAGGCATTAAAAAAAGGTGCAATATTATTAACAGGAAAATTTATAGTGGGTGCAGGTATAGGTTTAACTGTAGCAATGCTTTTTGGGCCAGCCGGAATATTAGGATTATCACCATTAGCTATCCTTGCAGCGTTATTAAATGCTAATGGTGGATTATATGCATCGCTTGCTTCATCATATGGTGACGAAACCGATGTAGGCGCATATGCTTTATTTTCTTTAAAAGATGGTCCATTTTTTACATTAGTTGCATTAGGTGCATCTGGTCTAGCCTCAATTCCATTTCAAACTCTTATAGGAGTATTAATTCCAATAGTAATAGGAATGATTTTAGGAAATATTGATTCTGATATGAGAAAGTTCCTTGGAAGCAGTAAGTTATTATTAATCCCATTCTTCTCATTTCCATTAGGTGCGGGAATGAATCTTTCAACTATTATTAAAGCGGGAGGTCCTGGCATATTACTAGGATTAATAGCTGCATTCACTGGAATTGGAGCTTACTTACTTTTAAAGTTATTTAAAGAAAATCCGATCGTTGGTTTAGCAACAGGGTCAACTGCAGGAAATGCTGTAGCTACACCAGCTGTTGTTGCAGCAGCAGATCCAACCTTGGCTGCAATAGCACCAGGAGCTACTGCGCAAGTTGCAGCGGCATGTGTAATATCTGCAATAGTCTGTCCTATTATTGTTAATTATGTATTTAAAATGTCCGAAAAGAAAAAAGCTAATAAATCAATTGCAAGGGCATCGTGACAATAAAGTAAAAATTTACTAAAATCCTGGCCGACATGCTTTCGAAGCTTTGAAGCCAATTTGAAAAGAAACAAGAAAAAGCAGTCAGCGGTTTCACTTACTGCTTTTTTTAGTTACAAAAAAGGGTTATTAAGTTAAAAAAATAGTCGGATAAGGAAAATTTTATTAACATGGTTGCGGTAGGAGTAGCCATTTTAAGATAGAAGGAAGGAAACACCATGAATGTACCTGAGAAAGTTATGATAACTACAATAAAAGGAAAAGAAGTTCTCTCCAATCCCTTTTTGAATAAAGGAACAGCTTTTACGAAAGAGGAAAGGGAAGAACTTGGACTTGAAGGGCTGTTACCTCCACAAGTAATAACCCTTGATGAACAAGTTAATAGGGTCTATGAACAATATTCTATGCGGACGACCAATCTATTCAAAAACGGGTTGCTTTATGATTTATATAACCGTAATGTTGTCTTGTTTTACCGTCTTTTGAAAGAACACCTGGCAGAAATGCTCCCTATCATCTACACTCCAACTGTCGGCGATGCAATTCAGTCATACTCCCATAGATATCGTCGCCCAGATGGCTTATATCTTTCGATTGATAATCCTGAGGGTATTGAAAAGGCATTTTATAATCTTGGAAAGCCCAAAAATGGTATTGATTTAATCGTCGTGACCGACTCTGAAAGCATTCTTGGTATTGGGGACCAAGGGATAGGCGGTATAAATATTGCGATTGGTAAACTTGCCGTGTACACTGCTGCGGCTGGTATTGATCCAAACCGTGTTCTACCAATCGTGTTGGATGTTGGCACGAACAATCAGGCTTTGATTTCAGATCCTATGTATATCGGCAACAAATTCGCACGTGTCCGAGGTGATCGTTATGATCAATTCGTTGATTTATTTGTTCAGACTGCAAGAAAGTTTTTTCCAGAAGTTCTCATTCACTGGGAGGACCTTGGCAACGTCAATGCGCGAAAAATCTTGGACAAATATGGTGACAAAATCCTCACTTTCAACGATGACATCCAGGGGACAGGTGCTGTTACTCTTGCTGCTATTATGTCTGCTTTGAAAGTAACAGGAGAATCCTTGAAGGATCAGCGCATTGTTGTCTTTGGACCAGGGGCTGCTGGCATCGGTAACGCAGACCAAATGGCAGATGTTATGGTTCTAGAAGGAGCGACGAGAGAAGAAGCCTTTGATCGTTTCTGGGCTGTAGACTATCGGGGTCTTTTAACAGATGAAACACCAGATGTTCTGCACTTCCAGAAGCCTTATGCAAGAAAGGTGGATGAAGTTAAGGACTGGGATAAGAATGAGGAAGGAATCATTTCATTAATGGAAGTAGTTCAAAGGGTGAAGCCAACAATCCTGATTGGTACTTCAGGACAAGCAGGCGCGTTCACTGAAGAAATTATTAAAGAAATGGCCAAGCACGTTGAAAGACCTATCGTCTTACCTATGTCCAATCCGACTGCGTTGACTGAAGCAGTGCCGGAAAACTTGATTAAGTGGACCGATGGCAAAGCTCTAATTGCAACAGGCAGCCCGTTTGCCGATGTAGAATACAAAGGTGTTTCCTATGAAATTGGACAGTCAAATAATGCATTTGTATTTCCAGGCCTAGGCTTGGGGGCGATTGTTGCAAAAGCTGAAGTGATCTCAAAAGGGATGTTTGCAGCTGCTGCTTATGCGGTTGCAAGTATGTCTGACACAAGTAAACCTGGAGCATCTCTGCTACCATCCATTGAAAAGCTACATGAAGTCTCAAAATACGTAGCCATTGAAGTAGCCTATGCTGCTATAAACGAAGGAATTGCAAGAGCAGATATTCAAGATGTTGAACATGCGATTGAAGATGCTATGTGGAAAGCTGAGTATAAAGAAATTAAGAGTATAGCTATAGAAGTATAGTAGTCAAGGGGATAGCTAATAAAGTTAGTCCTTCATAATAAAACAGAGCGTAAATATTGGAAAAGAAATAAAGATGGAGTAATAGTTTTACGTAGATTCCATCTTTATTTCTTTACCATACCTTGCTTAACCAAATTGTATCGGGTGAAATTTTACTAATAAGTTGGTTTAATATAGAGACTGCAATGCTCTTCTAGAGAGCTTTGCAGTCTCTTAGTATGTAATGGATAAACCTTATTCATACTATAATTAAGTAGTTAATCTGGAGGAGATTATGAAAAAGGGCAGATTTAGTTTACAAGCCATCATCATTATTTTTGTATGCCTTGTTGTCGCTTTGTCACTAGGTATAACCGATTTGCTAATCAGTAAGAGAATTACCTCCAGTGTGGAAGAGACACAGAAAGAAAAGGTACTCAATATTGCAAAGATCGTTTCGCTTAGCCCGCAAGTGATTGGGGCTCTTGAGGGAAAAACAAATTCGACAGAAATAGAAGTTTTTGCAAATCAAATAAAAGATTTAACGCATGTTAACTTTGTTGTAGTTATGGATATGAAAGGAATCCGGCTTTCTCATCCGGATCCCAGTGAAGTTGGAAAGAGATTTAGGGGAGGAGATGAAGGACCAGTCCTTCGAGGGAAAGAGTATGTATCGATCTCAAAAGGGATTCTCGGCCCTTCCATGCGGGCATTTACACCAATAATGAATTCAAATGGAAAACAAATCGGTGCTGTTGCAGTTGGGATTTCTTTGGAAAATGTAACGAAGGCTGTACATAAAGGTCGGATGGGGATGATGATTGGGACAATAATCGGAATATTAATCGGGGTAACCGGTGCGGTGGGCTTGGCCAGGTTTATCAAAAAAATCCTATTGGGCCTCGAGCCGTTCGCTATTGCTAAGCTACTTGAAGAGCGGAGTTCCATGCTCCAGTCGGTGCGTGAGGGAATTATAGCCATTGACCAAGAAGGGAAAATTACCCTTGTAAACAGGGCTGCCCAAAAGCTTTTTAAAAAAGCCGGCCTAAAAGGGAATCCAAAAGGACTCAAAATAGAAGATTATTTGCCTGAGACCCGCTTAACCCGTATTTTACAGTCTGGAGTAACTGAGGTTGATCAGGAACAGGATCTGCATGGGGTTACTATTTTGGTAAACAGGGTGCCGGTAGTGGTGGATAATCAACCGGTTGGAGCAATTGCTACATTCCGTGATAAAACGGAAGTTCAGTTATTGGCTGAACAGCTCACTGGGGTGCGCAATTATGCAGATGCCCTCCGTTCCCATGCCCATGAATTCATGAATAAGATGCATGTAATTCTTGGCCTTGTCCGTACCGAACAATACGATACACTTGCGAACTATGTGAGTGAAACGGTTAATCACCGGGAAATGGAAATGGGTTTTGTCACCAAGAATGTCCTGGATCCGGTTCTAGCTGGATTTTTGATTGGCAAGCTAAGTTTTGCAAGAGAATCTGGTGCATCACTATCATTTGATTGCTCCAACAAGATCCCACAGCCTGTGAACCCGGGAATCACCCAAGAACTCATAACGATTATTGGAAACCTTGTCGATAATGCAATGGAAGCGATAGCGAACAGTCCTGTAAAAAAAGTTGACTTAAAGCTTGATTACGCTGAGGATATTATAACAATCGAGGTTAAGGATACAGGTATGGGAATGACGAAAGCAATACAAAATAAAATATTTGATAAAGGCTTCTCCACGAAAGGAGATAACCGCGGGGTCGGACTATATCTTTTAGCTCAGGGGATTGAAAGACTAGAAGGGGACCTAATCATTTCTTCTAAGCCGGGAAAGGGAACGAATTTTGCGGTGTATATACCTTATAAAGCAGAGGATGAAAAGGCATGATCAATGTAATGATTGTTGAAGACGACCCTATGGTGGCGGAAATCAATAAACGATACCTTTCAAAGATTGGTGGTTTCCGTTTGACTACGGTAGCCAATTCAGTTGATGATGCTATCCTTTTGCTTGGAAAGGAAGAGATTCAGCTAATACTACTGGATATTTTTATGCCGGGCAAACAGGGGTTAGAGCTGTTGACTTACCTCCGGAAAAATGAACTTGAAATCGATGTAATCATTATTTCAGCAGCATCGGATCTAGAGCGAATCAAAAAGGCATTAAGGTACGGCGTTGTCGATTATTTAATAAAGCCTTTTGAATTTGATAGGTTCAATGCTGCTCTTGTCAGCTATCAGCAAAAGACCCGGTTTACCGATAAACTGGAAGCAGTCAGCCAACAAGAGCTCGATAATTATCTTTTACACAGAGATGAAACTGCAAAAGTTGAAGAGCTTCCAAAAGGCTTGACTAAGGATACTTTAAAGCAAGTATGGGAAGCAGTTCAGGAATTGAAGGAGGTGCCGTTTTCCACCGAAGAAGTGGCAAATATTGTGGGCATTTCTAGGGTCTCAGCGAGAAAGTATCTGAACTTCTTAAAGGACTTAGGAATCCTTGATGTCAAGGTTATATATGGGACCATTGGAAGACCTGTTTACCAGCATGAATATAACCAAATTAACGAGTACTTAATAAAAAATTTTCTGTAAGTGTTTATACCGAAATTAAGTGTAGAAGCCGGTGGTTCTCCCTTATTTATAATCTGCTTAAGTAATAGCAAATAGACTAAATAGTAAATAGAAAATGGTAGCGTGGGTGCTTATGCCTGCGCTACTATTTTACAGATTAACCAAAGTAAAGGTTTATTTACATTACTACTCACTTTTAGTTGGTAAAAAAACATTTAATTTATTTGTTAACAACTTGATAATTACACTACTTAGTGTTACTATGTAATGGTACTAAGTAATACTGAATATCTGTAATACTAAATAGTTGAAAAGGTTAAAAATTTTTTTATAAAACGGTTCACATTTTCTCTACTCAGTAATACAATATACTATTACTAAGTAACACTGAATATCAGTCACGCTAAATAGCTAAAAAGAGTTTATGTAAAAATTATCAAATGAAAAACTAATCTATAAGCTATTAGATATTGATATTTTTTTTATCCGGTACTAAGTGACACTGAATATTTGTATTACTAATTAGCTTGAGATGTGGTTCGATCTATTTAATTTAGATTAAATACTAATTTATCTAAATGATAAAGGAGGTGTATGTTATGGAAAATTTAACAGAAATGCTCAAAGGTTCATTAGAAGGTTGTGTACTTGAAATCATTAGTCGGGGTGATACTTACGGTTATGAGATTACTCGTCTCCTTAATGATTTAGGTTTTACAGAGGTTGTCGAAGGTACAGTCTACACGATTCTGATCAGGCTGGAAAAGAAAGAATTAGTAAATATTGAGAAAAAACGTTCTGAAATGGGCCCACCTCGAAAGTTTTATTCATTAACTGAAGCTGGGCATGAGGAATTACAGCAATTTTGGAAAAAATGGGATTTTGTTTCATCAAAAATAAATAGCTTAAAAGGGGAGAAGTAATATGAAGAAATTTATAGAGCTAATCATTGGCGATTTAGAAAGTAAGAAGGAATACAAAGCATTTATGAAAAAAGTAAATTCCCTACCGAAAGATTACGCTTTTGTGTTTAAAAAGATTCAAAAGTATATGTGGAATTTTGGATATGGGTTTGGTGAAGAAATCATCAATTTGTATGAACTGTTTGAAGCTAGTGCGGCAGAAGGCAAGCATGTGCTGGATGTAACTGGTGAAGACGTTGCGGCATTTGCTGACGAATTAATGGCTGCCTCAAAACTTGATGGAGAATCGGCGAATATATTAGGTGGGCAAGTAGATTTGAAAAAAGACATTGAGAGTAGAGTAGAACAGCAAGTAAAAATATGGACGAATAAAAAATAAGGTAGGGGGCTAAATATCATGATAAATTTTATCAAAAAGATACTTGATGACAAAAAAGAATACAAAGAAATGATGGCGCGAGTGGAAGCTTTGCCAGGAAACTACACAGAAGCCTACAAAACAATCTGCAACTATATGTGGAGTTTCGCTTCTGGAAGTGGCATGGATATGCTGAGAATCCAATATGATCTCATTGATTTGTTTGAAGCTGGTGCGGCAGATGGCAAAGACGTACTAGAAGTGACAGGTGAAGACTTGACAGCTTTTGCTAATGGACTTACCGACCAAGCGAAAAGATGGGATGATAAGTTGCGTGATAATTTGAACAAAAGCATTCTAGATCGTGTTGGAAAGAAAAAATAAGCGACTTAAATATCATTTGGAATACTAGTTATTCAGTTAGATTTTGAACAAGTAAGTAATGATTAATTATCAGTCAATATAGACAAAACCAGTTGCAGGCGCTACTATGCAATGATCGCGCCTTCAACTTCATATATGGGAGGGAAATAATTATGAGCAATACAGCAATTTCAGTGAAAGGGCTTGAAAAATCATATAAAAATGTCCCAGTCTTAAAAGGCGTGGAATTTGAAGTAAAAAAAGGCAGTGTCTTCGCTTTACTGGGGTCAAATGGTGCTGGTAAAACAACAATTATTAAAATTTTAACTACTTTACTGCAGGCAGATAAAGGGGAAATTGAAGTTTGTAATGAGAACCTTCAAACGAACCCACAACAAATACGTGAGAAAATCAGTCTAACCGGACAAAACGTTGCAGTAGATGATATTTTGACAGGACGTGAAAATCTCGATCTAGTGGCAAAACTTCGTCACTTGCCTAATCGGAAAGAAGCTGTAGAAGAAAGTCTTCGCCGTTTTGATTTAGTTGAAGCAGGTAATCGTGCTCTTGCTACTTATTCAGGAGGTATGAAAAGACGATTAGATTTAGCCATGACAGTACTTGGTTCACCAGAACTTGTTTTTCTTGATGAGCCTTCTGTTGGACTTGACCCGGAAGCACGTCTTGCTTTGTGGGAAGTTATTCGTGATATGGTGAAGTCTGGTATTACTGTTTTTCTCACTACTCAATATTTAGAAGAAGCCGAACAACTAGCCGACCGTATTGCGATTTTACATGAAGGAAAAATTCTTGTAGAGGGAACAATGGCGGAATTAAAAGCAATTCTACCACCTAAAAAAGTGGAATATGTGGAAAAACAGCCAACACTTGAGGAGATTTTTCTCTCGGTTACTGGAAAGAAAGGAGAATAATAATGAGTGGAAACCATTTTTTCAGTGATACGATTACAATGAGTAGTCGGGTAATGAAGCATTCACTTCGAAGTATTGATACAATTATCACAACAATTCTTATGCCGATTATGCTTATGCTTGCTTTTGTCTATATTTTCGGTAGTGCCATGACGATGGATAAAGTAGATTATGTGAATTTTATTGTTCCAGGTGTGTTGCTTATGTGTATTGGAATGGGGATATCCTATACAGCAGTTCGGGTGAATACTGATATGACTAGAGGAATATTTGATCGATTCCATTCCATGCCAATTGCCAAATCATCAATTTTGGGAGGGCATGTCATCTCAACTTTGCTATTAAACTTATTATCGGTTGCTGCGGTGATACTGATTTCTTTTATCATGGGATTCCGCCCTCACGCTGATTTTGTAGAGTGGCTATTAGCTGTTGGTATGATCCTGCTAACTGTATTTTCTTTCACTTGGATTGCAGTAGCATGCGGACTAATGTCAAAATCGTATGAAGGTGCAAGCGTGTTCTCTTATCTACTTATGGGCTTAATGTTTGTAAGTTCTGCCTTTGTTCCAACAAATAATATGGGTAGCAAGCTTCGAGCTTTTGCCGAACATCAGCCAATGACACCGATTGCTGAAAGCGTACGTTCACTTTTAGCTGGGCAGCCAGATTATAGTGCGATTTTAACAGCAGTGTTCTGGTTAGTGGGAATTGGGATTTTGTTTTATCTGATTTCGATGAAAGTATATAAAAAACGAATGAAATAAAAAGACGAAGTACAGGGTGGGGAGTTCTTTCAGTCTGTGCTTTTTTGTATACTTTTGTAAGATAAAAATAAATAAGAGAAACTAAAGTTTCTCTTATTTATTTTTAAAAGAGCTCTATAATACAGTAATTATTTTTTAATTTTTTCGTCCTGTATATCAGGAGTCAATTCTTCTGATGCTTCGGTTTGATAACGTAAATTTCCAGTTGATACATTCTCACGATGCTCTGTATTTTTAATAACATTGTGATAAACATATTTATGAAAAAAGATTTCAAACAAACCTATGCCAATTGCGGAAATTAAAGCTGGAGTTACCATACTACCACCGTATGTTAACTTTGATCCCATATACCAAATAATTAAGTATGCTAGTCCCGCATCCGCTATTGTTGCTATAGTATTATTTGTTTTGGGTAAGATCAATAGATCACCAACGATATATGCGATTACTCCTAAGACTAATGATATTAAAAATACATTTCTAAATGCCATATCGTACCCAAAACCCAATATTATATATAATAATGCAAGAGTAGCGATAAATTTAACTATAAATGCTTTTATATGCTTCATAAAAATCCCTCCTAAACTTATTATGAGAAATTTAATTCACATATATTCTTTTTTATTTTATATGGTCGAGTAAAAAAATATATATACTGCCGATAAGTCAAATTCATAAAATCGTCATAATATTTTAAACATCCTTTATTGCTTTTATGGTTTGATAATTATGAGAAGTCGTTTGTGTAATTGTATTCAATAGGAGAGTATGCTCAAAGAATAGGAAGAAAAAAAATTCTTAGAAATTGGGATAATTCAGATAAGATTTAAACAGCACCATGTCTCCGTTGGCCGTACACGGTATTCTTCACAAGAACAACTTAATTTATTTCGCTCGACTGTCATAAAAATAGACAAAAATAAGAGCAACTCATAATGAATTGCTCTTTTAGCGACAATACGTATTATACCATTTTTATCCAAATTAGATTTATCAAATATGCTAATGTAATAAACCATTTTAGGAGTAGTTTAGCTATCATTTTCGATTTACACTTTTAAATATAGTTGGTAAGCTTCTAATTTGTTAGAAATAATATTTATTTCCGTTGATAGTAACCGTGAATACCTCTAAATCTTTGGTATTTAAAAGCCTTCTATAATCTAATTTCATATTACACATTTTCTCCATGAACATTTGAATAATCCATACAATTAAAAAAGGAGGTATTGGATCATTTTTCGGACCTAATACCCCCTTTAAATTAAATAGTTATTTTAATTATCTTGGAATAAACAGTTATATACAGTAACATTTTCCTCTGTTAATTCAAGAGAAATATTTGGAACAACAACTTATTTCCCCCAATAAATTATTTTGATTGAACTTGAGATGGGTATAAAGGGGTACTACCAACAATAACTTTTATTCACCAAGTTGACACATACATTACAAATACAGCCAATATTACTAGTAATATCCCACTAATACGTGTAGTAATTATATAAAATTGAGATGGTTCTGTTGCATGTTCCGTTTTCCAGCTTTCTGTAATAACCCACACTGTTTCAGGACTTACTATCAGAAATCCCCCCAGTACTAGTAATAAAAGAACAGTTCCCATAATCATATATAAATCCCCCCGAGTAATATATTTTACTGAATTTGTGACGGGTATGAAGGGTTAAGTACATACTCAGTAATTTTAGCTGATTTATCGTAGTTATAAAATGTATAATATTGCACAAATGAGAAAACCGTATTAGAAGAATTTACATAAGATTTTATTTCCTTATCAACGTCTGCATATTTATCTGAATAAATACTATTGGTTTTATCTGTTGTCTTGGAATAAGGTTTTCCATCGTTATATCCTGCTAATGTATGAGACGAACCTATTACTACTTTATTAGAAATATATGATAGTTTTTGAGATGAATCCTTTTGTCCTACTTTTTTTACGTAAGCAAAACAAACTGTTGATAAACTACGATACGTGACAACATGACTGTTATTGGTAACCCTCGTATTATTACTAAAAAGCAATTCATATGGCAGCCACTTTACAACAGGAAGCAAACCAAGCCCTTTTTGAGAGTATATACTTGCCAAATTATCTGCTGTGAATTTATTTAAAATAATTTGCTTCTTAGTATAAAGGGTGACACCGTTTGCACCATCTGACAGGTTAGATTCGACTCTAATAGACTTGGAATCTTTAATATTGTTGCTATAGTATTATTTGTTTTGGATAAGATTAATAGATCATCTTCCATCGCGATTGTGATAACTGTCGTAAATGGTGAAGAACAGTGTTTTAATGGGGATTCTACATTACAGCAAAGATATGACATGTTTTTGGAAAGAAAAGCTAGTGTAGAACACAAATGGAAGATTTAAAAAGAACAATGGAAATAATCTAGCATTAATGTTCATATTCAAGACTGCTTTAGAAACAGGAACGGAAGATAATTGTAAAAGCAAAAAATTAGGAACTAGTATTAATCATTTTATTTAGAGGGTTGCCTGAGGCAGCGAATTACTTTTTATTTTTTAAAAAAAGTATCAATAATATTATATTAATAAATATTATAAAAACTAAATAAAATAGATTTTGTACTAAATATTTTATATTATAAAATGCTTGTCCCATATCTTCTTTATCTAACGGGTATGTCGACTCTAATATACTTGGAATCTTTAAACTTCCAACAAGTATAATTAACATTAAAAATATTAATATGTAGTTTTTTTTCATTTTTTAATAACCTCAATAATTATTTATAGGTATATGTTTTTTTAAATTCTACTCCATAAGCCTTTTTAGCTGTACCTGTGCCTTCTAGACTCCAATAAATTGAGTACCATGGCATTTTATAAACATCATATTTTTTAGTTTTATACACAGGGTATGCATTAAATGCTAATTTTGCAACCTTTTTACCATTCACTGTACTAGGTACTGTCACTGAACCGGATATTGAAATAGAGGTGCTTTTTGTAACATCCCATCCTATTGAGGCTGATAATACTGAATTACTTGCACCATAGCTCGAACTAATTGTTGTAGCTACACTTTTTGTTTGGGATATTCCTAATCTTACACCTGGCTCACCGATTGCAGAAGCAATTGCACTAGTTCCAGTTACATCATTACCATTTCGAATGTTGTTAACCTTATACATATTAGTAACTCCAAGTCTTGAATTAGGTATTACCTCCTCATTAGGAACACTATCTTCAAATAATGATGATGGATTTAATACTATTAAAGATTCTAATTCAGGATTCGCTAAATATTCATCAACTATAGCTTTCTGCTCGCTATTAGTCATAGAATCATCTATTACTAACACATATTCTTCCTGATTATAATCATTAGAAATACCATCATTATTAAGAGTTTCCTCAACTGCAAATACCGGTTTTACAAAACTAAACGCTATCAGCAGTACCAAAAATGAGTTTAAAATTTTTTTCATATACATTCTCCTTGTTCGATTAATAAAATTTTACTAAAATTTAACTAAATTTTAACAAAATAATATATTGAAAAATTAAAAAAATGTGACAAATTCTCGAATCTTGCAGGAGTTTAAAAATATGAAAACTAAGATACACTTTTCTACTACCCTAGTACATAAACAAAATTTATTACAAATTACAAAAAAGGTTGTGTAAGTACATGTGTATGGAACAACTGTGCATCTGCTCAGTCTATCGCTTTACTAGAAAATAAAAAAAGTCCACCTAATTAATTTTAGGTGGACAATTTTTTTACTGTTGTTGTTTTGTTTCAAGGTGAAGAGGTGGTGGAACTAACCAACCTTTTGTTTTCATGATTTGTAGTAGTGCTGCACCATCTTTCGCTTTTTTAGCACCGAAACCCGCAAGCATAATCCCAATATCTTCGCGAATTGATTGACTCATTAATGCAGCGTTAGATGTAACTCCAGCAGCTATTTCAGCAGCAACCATGTAAGCGATTTGAGCATCTTGAAGTCTAGCTCCAGCTGGGATTTGTTCCAAATCGGCATCTGGTCGTTCTGAAGGAGTAGGAGGTACTGCAATATCATTATGTAGAAGTATTTCTTCAACTTCTTTAATTGCAGGTTTCATTGAATTTTCAATTACTTGTTTTAAAAATGCTCTTAACTCTTCATCACCAGTATGGTTAATATAAACTTGGTAAGTATCTACACCAGCTTTAGTAACTGATAGGTGACTCCATAGACCGTAAACTTCTCCATAATGTAAAGGTTCATTTTGTGGATTTCCACTTAATACTCCCATTATAAATTTACTTCCTTTCTCAAATAAATTCATACTAAACTCCTTTTAAAGAGATAGGTACAAAAATTATTATTGAACCATTCGAGGATTTTATACTCATAATTTATAGGAGTTATGGGCTTGCACTCAAAGGAATGACAGTGTGTTCTTTGAAAATGATGGGAATATCATTCCTTTTAATCGAGATATAAAATACATATTTAAATTCTACATTCTCTCGAAATCGAATAGTGTTTATAAGATAATCTTTTTTTTCAAGATGAGGTGATAACCTTTGGTTCAAGAAGCCCTTTCAATGGAAGAAATGCTTGAAATCATTCAAAATGGATTAACCAAAACTAATTCACCTAAGCGAGTAACCATTATTGGAGGAGGAATTTCTGGTTTAGTTAGTGCATCACTTTTGAAAGAAGCAGGGCATCAAGTTACGATTATCGAGGCGAATCGAAGAATTGGTGGACGGATCTATACAAAAAGAGAACCTTTTCTTGACTACCAGTATACTGAACTTGGTGCTATGCGTATCCCTTCGTTCCATCAATTAACATTTGCATATATAAAAAAATTTAATTTACAAGTAAATGAATTTATTAATAGTACCCCAAATGATTTAATTTTCGTCAATAATATATTAACAAATGCAAAAAGCTATGAGATGAATCCAGACATTTTAAACTATCCTGTTGCTCCAAATGAAAAAGGGAAAAATGCAATAGAATTACTCACATATTCTATTGGCCCTTTAGTAGAGTTTATCCATCAGGATCCAATAAAAAATTGGGAGATCGTTATCGATAAGTTTGATCAATACTCAATGGAAAATTTTTTAAGATTTAACCCTTTTGGAAGATCTCTATCTTCTGGAGCAATAGATATGGTCAATACAATGATTGGAATTGAAGGTTTTCCAGAACTATCATTTACAGCGATTCTTAGGGAAGTACTTGTACTTTTAACACCTAACCTAAAATTATATGAAATTACAGGTGGAACTGACTTTTTAGTAAGATCATTTTTACCTCAATTGAGAGACAATATTATACTTAATGAACGAGTAATAAAAATTCAACAAGTAAATACAAAAGTAATAATTTATACAGAAAATGAAGTTCTTAATCGGCAGAGTCAACATGAATGTGATTATGTTATTTCAACAATCCCGTATACTTTATTGAACTTTATAGAAATTCTCCCATTTGAATCTATTTCTTACAATAAATGGAAGGTTATAAGAGAACTACATTATGCTGATTCAACAAAAATTGCCATACAGTTCAGGACGAAATTTTGGGAAAAATACGGTTTGTTTGGTGGTAAGATCATAACTGACTTACCAATTAAAACTTCATATTTCCCTAGTCATGATTTTGGGAAAGAAATAGGCGTAATTATAGCAAGTTACACTTGGGGAGATGATGCTCAAATTTGGGAAAATATGCACAATAATACACGCATTGATAAGGCATTAGCTAATCTTTCAACCATTTTTGGTGATATAGTTTATAAAGAATTTTTAGTAGGATATTCTCAAAGCTGGACGCAATTTTCATTCTCAGGTGGAGCGTTTGTTATGTATAAACCCAATCAACAAAAAGAGCTCGGTCCGTATATTAGTTCACCAGAAGGAAGAATTCATTTTGGGGGTTCACATGCATCATCGACTCCTGGTTGGATTCAAGGGGCAATTGAAGCTGGAGTTCGTACTGCTAATGAAATTAATAATTTATAAGTATTGTAAAAAAACCAACGATTCGTTGGTTTTTTTTTATTGAAATATGCTCATTTCATACACTAAGGATTGATGAGTAAGTGAAAAAGCAGGATTACGAAATATAGTTCCTCATAGAAGGTTCATGAGTAAGTAAAAAAGCAGAAATCCGAAATATAGTTCCTCATAGAGGGTTCATAAGTAAGTAAAAGAGCAGGAATACGAAATATAGTTCCTCATAAAGGGTTCATGAGTAAGTAAAAAAGCAGAAATCCGAAATATAGTTCCTCATAGAGGGTTCATGAGTAAGTAGAAGAGCAGGAATACGAAATATAGTTCCTCATAGAGGGTTCATGAGTAAGTAAAAGAGTAAGAATCCGAGATATAGTTCCTTATAGCGGGTTCATGAGTAAGTAAAAGGTAAAAAATCCGAAATTAACATACTCATAAAAGTAAAGGTCTAAGTCATTAAGCAAAAAGCACCCCAAGAAAGGAAAAAACAGGAATTTAAATAGAATGGATAAGCTTTAATTTGACATACTAAAAAATATGAAAAGAACTAAAAGGAGGGAAGCATGAGATGAGAAGTCAACTTGCAGTAATAAATGCGCTTAAGCAAGAATTTGAGGGAGCAAAAGATTTAATTGTCCATTCATTTGAATATTATGAACAACAAATTTGTTTGATCTATCTTCAAGATCTATGTGACGCGGATAAAATTAAAACTGATATCATCCAACCACTTATGCTTTGTGATAAAGAAAGTAAATTTCTTTTACACTTACTCTCCTTATCTAACTGTGAATCGATTCAAAACAAAAGGTATCTAGGTGAATATATAATTTCTGGTAATGTGTTAATTTTCATATCCAATGGGATTTATTCTTTTAATGCGATTCGTGCTATGGATACTCAATCTGAAGAAGCTTCAGTAGAAACATCGGTCCAAGGGCCACAAAAAGCTTTTTCACATGACCTCAGTACAAATATAGCGATACTTCGTAAAAGATATCCTTCCAATAAATTAAGCATTGAATACCAAACAGTTGGAACAATATCAAAAACAAAAATAGCAATACTTTATGATTCTAATTATGCAGATGAAAAGGTAATTGATGAATTAAAAAGTCGTCTTAAGAGGGTAAAGGTGGATGTAATACAAGCAGCTGGTCAATTAGAAAGGAGACTTTCTGATAAAAGGATTCATTTATGTCCTACAATGATGATAACAGAAAGACCTGATCGAACTGTCTTAAATCTTGCCCAAGGTAAGATTATTATTGTTATGGATGGAACGCCATTTACTTTGATTACGCCTACTGTATTGTTTGATTTTATAGCTTCAATGGATGACTTATATCATTCTTTCTGGATAAGAAAACTTTTGCAATCAATAAGATATATTGCCCTTATTTTAACATTGGTGTTACCTGCTTTTTATATTGCAATTACCTCGTATAACCCGGAAATATTAAGGTCCCAACTTACTTTGACGATTGCAGGTAGTAGGGCAGGAGTTCCTTATCCATCATTTTTTGAAGTGCTTTTTATGATGTTAGCTGTTGAAATGTTAGTTGAAGCTAGTATTAGACTACCACGAGTAATTGGCCCAACTGCTACGACTGTTGGTGGACTTATACTTGGTCAAGCTGCACAACAAGCTCAACTTGTAAGTTCCATCATGATTATTATTACTGCATTTGTTGCCATTTCTAATTTTACGGTCCCAATCAGTGCAATGAGTTTCGCAATTCGATGTATTAGATACCCACTGATTCTATTAGCAACTCTATTTGGGATGGTCGGGTTAGTTGGAGGTATAGTTGTAATTATCTGTTATTTTGCTAATAAGCGAAGCTTTGGGAATCCTTTTTTAGCCATTGAATGGGGATCCACCGATAAAATTGAAACGATAATTGAGAACCCAAAGGGGGGGCAAAGCTAGTTGACCCGTCACTTTTACTATACTGTACTGCTAACAATGATGTTGAATATTATTATCAATGTACCAATGATTTTAATTGGCGAGCGTTTTAATGGGTCTCTTATATCTATGGTGTTAAGTGTTTTGATTGGTGGAATATTTATTTATTTGTTTACGATCGGAATAAGTAAATTTCCTAATAAAGGATTACCCGAAATTTTTAACAATAGACTACCTAAACTTGTTAAAAACATTTACTTAGCATTTTTAGGCGTAATGTGGTTGGCTGCAGGGGCATTTGTTTTAATTTCTTTCACATATATTACTGTACTATATTTAAATACTGAGTTAAATATGGGATATGTTTTAGCTTTTTTTCTATTTATTGTGATTTATGGAGCAAATTGTTATACAAAATCAATCCTCAACGTTATTGAAATAATGGTACTTGTAGCTACTCCAGTTGTTTTTTTTATCGTTTATAAAGCTCTGACAAGCAATTATTTTTATTTCGTCCATATTAAAAGAATACTCCATTATTTTTGGCAAATGCCTAACTATAGTTCTATTTCAGCTGCTACTTATTTTTTTACAGGCTATATAAATCTAGCTATCATTAATCGTTATCTTGAAACGAAAAAGGTTATTAAATTTCTGTGGATTTTACCTTTAATCGGATTCGTTGTAATAAGTTTTACATTTTTCGTCCCAATTGCTTTTTTAGGTGTTAAAGGGATTAAAGATGTAGTGTTTCCTTGGGTCTTCATAACTGATTCTCTAAGAATGGAATATGGGTTTATCGAAAGAGTACTATATTTGATGCTTTATATATTCCTTTTGATGTCACTGATATTTGGTATACTAACATGGCATGTTGGTTTAAAACTATTCGAAGGAATGTTTTCTAATTATAATTTGAAACCTGCTAAAAAAAGGAAATTTTATGGATATATGACCTTACTATTTTTTGGAGCCGTTACGATGACACTGCAGACATTTACGAATGAAAGAGAATTATTTGATCTGATAAAAATATGGCAAAATATCCGTTTTCCAGCTGAAGCCATATTAGTAGTGTTAATTTTTTTCTTATCACGGAGGCAAAGAGCATGAAACGTATTTTAACGTTGTTGTTAATTATGGAATTAAGTTTTATGTCTGGTTGCCAATTACTCGATGTTGATAAACGTTTTTTTGTCGTAGCGATAGGAATCGATCATACAGATGAAAATGGCGTTTACCTTGTGTCAGTGAAATTAGCCATCCCTTCAGCACAAATTGGACCGGGAAAGTCTAATTTTCAAATTATTTCTCAAAAATCAAATTCAGTTTCTGAGGCAATTAGAATAATCCAATCTTTAGTAGATAAAAAATTAGATTTTGCTCAATGTAGGGTAATCGTTATCGATAAAGAGCTATTAGTTGAAAACCAAATGGATTTGATGAAGTGGCTTATTAAACGGCCAGATATTCAAGGTGTTGCTTATGTAGCTATAGGAGAACCTTCTGCAAAAGAAGCTTTATCATGGAAGGTTAAATCAGAGAGATTAGCGGGTAACGTGTTGTGTTAGCTTTTAATGAAGAATCAAATAGGTCACCATATGTAATGTCAGAGATACTTAATGATTATTATATGCGATTGATAGAAAGTGGAATAGATCCATATTTACCTATTATTGAACCGTTCGATAGTTCCTTTAAAATTAATACTTCCGCAGTTTTTAAAGGAAAAAAATTTAAAGCAGTATTAAATCGCGATGAAACAAGATTACTTAATGAGCTACTAAATCCCGAAAAAACTACATTAATTAATGTTGGAAAAGGAAAGAATCAGTTTTACGTAAGTGCTGGAACTACAAAAATAGACATGAAAATTGTTATGCTCAAAAATAAAAAGCCATATGTAGACGTTCATATAAAGGTAAAAGGATTTATTGAGGAATCTAAAAAGTCATTATATCAAGATAGAGAATTGAAAGAGTATGAGAAAAAAGCATCAATCACTATGAGCTCAAGAACAAAAAAATTTCTAGAACGTCTACAGGAATTGAATGTTGATCCGCTCGGACTAGGATTAAAATATCAAGCAAATTACGGTATGACAAAAAAAGAAATAAATAAGTGGGAAGAAATTTATCCAAAAATTGAATTTCGAGTAAAATCAGAAGTGAAACTAAAGGGAACTGGTACGATGTATTAACTTCGATTTAATTTCAATTAAATAATTATAAAATTTTGTTTTTTCTAATAAATACAACGATGAAAGCGCTTTTTTTGACAAAATTGTTTAAATTCCCTTATTGACAATCCGTTTACTAGGTTTTATGATTCAGTTAATGAAATCGCATAATACAAACTTATCGAGAGTGACCGAGGGATCAGGCCCTATGACGTCCGGCAACCTCCTTATTAAGGAACGGTGCCACTTCCTGCAGAATGAATTCATTCTGATAGATAAGTCGAAAACAATTGTTTCCGATGCCTCTTTCTGAATGAAAGAGGCTTTTTCTTTTCTTATTTAATTACATAGGAGGTAAAATATATATAAACCCTACTTAACCAATGCGAAAACTAGACAATATTAATGATGGAGGAGAGAATATAAATGAAATATGGTTTTTGGTTACCGATTTTTGGAGGATGGTTACGTAATGTGGATGACGAAAAAATGCCACCTACATTTGAATATGCTAAAGAGGTCATTCAATCAGCTGAAAAATGGGGATACTCGACTACTTTAATAGCTGAATTATATTTAAATGATATTAAAGGACCAGAGCAGGATTCACTTGAAGCTTGGTCAACAGCAGCGGCACTTGCTGCAGTGACGGAAAAAATCGAAATTATGACCGCGATTCGTCCAGGTTTCCATAATCCTGCAGTAACAGCAAAAATGGCTGCTAATATTGATCAAATCAGTAACGGTCGTTTTACGCTAAACGTCGTTTCTGCATGGTGGGCAGAAGAAGCTCGTCAATATGGCGGTATTTTTACAGAACATGATGAGCGTTATGCTCGTACAGAGGAGTTTATTGATGTCCTAAAAGGCTTATGGACAGAAGAAACGTTCAATTATTCGGGAAAATTTTATGACTTAAAGGATACTAAGCTTGCTCCAAAACCTGTTCAAAGACCAAACCCTATTCTTTATGCAGGTGGTGAAAGTGAAAAAGGTAAGCAAACAATTGTTGAAAAATGTGACGCATATGTAATGCATGGCGGAACAGTTGAAGAAATTAATCAGAAAGTAACAGATATGAAGGTACGCCGTGAACAAACTGACAATGCACCATTAAGTTCTTTCGGTATGGCTGCTTATGTTATTTGTAGAGATACAGAAGAAGAGGCTTTGGCTGAGCTAGAAAAAATTACGACTGTGAAAGATTCAAGCGGTTATGCAGGCTTTAAAGACTTTACTACAAAATCGCAATTAGAGCAACAAATCCAATTACAAGATTACTCAGTTTCAAATCGTGGTCTTAGACCAAATCTAGTAGGAACACCAGAGCAAATTGCAGACAGAATTTTACAATATGAAGAAGCTGGCTTAGACTTATTATTATTACAATTTTCACCTCAACTAGAGGAAATGGAACGATTTTCAAAGCAGGTTATGCCATTAGTCGAACAAAAACGTAGTTTAATAAAAAGCTAGAAAGGGGATAGAAAAAATGAGCAAAGTATATGTAATACATGAAAATAGTGAATGGACAATCCATTTAACAAAAAGATTAGAGGAGCTTGGTGTTCCATTTGAAGAATGGCATTTAGACGAAGGGACAGTAGATTTATCAACAGTACCACCAGAAGGGATATTCTATAGTCGAATGAGTGCTTCTTCTCATACACGTGATCATCGTTTTGCAGCTGAATTTACTGGGCAAGTATTAGCTTGGCTTGAAGCACATGGTCGTACGGTGTTAAATGGAACGAATGCCTTGAAGCTAGAAGTTAGTAAGGTTTTACAATACTTAGAGCTAGAAAAGTATGGTGTGAAGACTCCTAAAACGGTTGCAGCAGTTGGTAAAGAAAACATTCTTAAAGCAGCTAATAGCTTTGAAGGACAGTCGTTTATTACGAAGCATAATCGTGCTGGTAAAGGCTTAGGTGTTCAATTATTCCATAGTGTTGATGCTTTAAAAGCTTATGTTGAAGGTCCGACTTTTGAAGAACCAGTCGATGGAATTACACTTATTCAAGAATACATCCAATCACCTGAAAGCTACATCACACGTTGTGAGTTTGTTGGCGGAAACTTTGTATATGCTGTTAAAGTTGATACTTCGGAAGGATTTGAACTTTGCCCAGCAGACGCATGCCAAATTGGTGATTTATTCTGCCCAGTAGGAGAAGAAGTAGAAGAGAAGCCTAAGTTCCAAATCATTGAAGGCTTTGAAGACGAAATTATAAATAAATATAAAGAGGTTCTAGCTAAAAATAATGTTCAAGTTGCCGGAATCGAATTTATTAGAAATGCTGAAGGTACAATATTTACTTATGATATTAATACAAATACGAACTATAACTCAGATGCAGAAGAAAAAGCTGGAAAATTCGGAATGCTCGAATTAGCATCATTTTTAAAGAAGACTTTGGAAGAGAAATACACTACAACAGCAACGTCTTAAATAACCTAAAAAGCTCAAACCTAAACGTAAATAAGGTTTGGGCTTTTTTGTGGTCAGTTTGTTAAGTTTTTTCTTGAACTAAGAGTATTAGGCAATTATTTGATAGGAATATGCTAACGATTAAAAATAATATATTGATAATATTAGATTGTAAGTTGTTATTAAATTTTGAGGCTAAAAAGTTCATATGAATTCGAACCACTTGATTTTTAAAATGTGAATTTAAGATTCAAAGGGGGTTACAAATGAAAAAGACTTTTTATTTAATGAGACATGGACAAACATTATTTAATAAAAGAAGGAAGATTCAAGGTTGGTGTGATTCACCACTTACAGAATTGGGAATTAGACAAGCTGAAACTGCTGCAAAGTATTTTAAAGAAAACAATATTATTTTCGACCATGCCTATTGTTCAACTTCTGAGAGAGCAAGTGATACGTTAGAAATTGTAACGAATTTGACTTATACAAGATTAAAAGGATTAAAGGAATGGAACTTTGGAACGTTTGAAGGTGAAAGTGAAGATTTAAATCCACCGCTACCTTATGGTGATTTCTTTGTTAAGTTTGGCGGAGAAGACCAAACAGAATTACAAGAAAGAATAGCAATTACTTGTCAAAAAATAATGGAAGAAGATAATGAAGTGGTTTTAGCTGTATCCCATGGAGCAGCTTTAAGAAATTTCATGCGGGTTTGGGAGCATAGAAGTTCGATTGTACAACAAGATCGAATTGGAAATTGTTGCATCTTGAAGTTTGAATATGAGAACAGGGAATTTAAATTAGTAGAGATTATCAATCACAATTTTAGTGATGTAGTCCAGGTATAGTTTTTAAAGATTAATAGATTACATATTTCCGAAAGTGAGGATAAAAAAATGGAATATACAAAACTTGGGAATACAGGATTAGAAATATCTAGACTTTGCCTTGGTTGTATGGGATTTGGAGATGCAAAACGTTGGATCCATCCATGGGTAATCGATGAGGAGAATAGCCGTACAATCATTAAAAAAGCGCTAGACTTAGGTATCAACTTTTTTGATACGGCGAATGTCTATTCAGATGGTACTAGTGAAGAATTTGTTGGTAGAGCTTTAAAAGATTATGCCAATCGTGATGAAATAGTACTTGCTACGAAGGTTTATTTCCCTATGCACAAAGGCCCTAACGGATCGGGACTTTCCCGAAAGCATATTATGAGTGAAATTGATAAAAGTCTTAAACGCCTCGGAACAGATTATGTGGATTTATACCAAATCCATCGTTGGGATTATAACACACCAATCGAAGAAACACTGGAGGCACTTCATGATTTAGTGAAGGGTGGTAAGGTAAGATATATCGGTGCTTCCGCTATGTATGCATGGCAGTTTTTAAAGGCTCTACATGTTGCAGAGAAAAATGGATGGACCAAATTTGTCTCGATGCAAAACCATCTGAACCTCATATACCGTGAAGAGGAAAGGGAGATGCTGCCTCTTTGTAAAGAAGAAAAAATTGGCGTCATTCCATATAGTCCACTTGCGTCAGGAAGATTAACACGTGATTGGTCAAATACGACGCTAAGATCTGAAACTGATGAAACTCAAAAATCTAAATACGGTGCAACTGAAAATACAGACCAACTTGTTGTGGAGCGTGTTGCAGAGATTGCTGAAAAACAGGGAGTATCAAGATCGCAAATTGCACTTGCTTGGTTACTACAGAAAGAACCAGTTACTGCTCCTATTATTGGTGCTACTAAAATTTCACATCTTGAAGATTCAGTTGGGGCTTTGTCGGTTAATTTAACAGCTGAAGAAGTTGCGTATTTGGAAGAGCCTTATGTTCCACATCCGGTAGTAGGTGCTTTAGGCTCGAATTAATGTCAATTTTAGTATAATGAGTTTATCCCCTTTTTCCTTAATTGTGAAAAGGGGTTTTTTTGGTGTAACAGTGATATATGTTGCAATATGCCGAAAAATCCTTCATATTTGTAAAAAAGGAGGTCCGTTATGCGAAGTGATATACAAGCGAATGAACGAGCTTTTTCTTCCAAAGAAGTAGCAGAAGAACTGGGTATTGCAACACCTACTGTTCGAAAGTATGGCCAAATATTAGAGCGCAATGGATATGAGTTCTTGAAAGATGGCGATCGGCGTATATTTGTTCAATCTGATATTAGAGTGCTTATAGCGTTACGCGATTCAGAAAAGCCCCTGGAAGATACTGCAAAAGACCTCGTTTTTCAACAAAAAGAAAGATTAGAAGGTTACGATGAAACACAAATTGCGATATCCGATACATATGAAAATTTACCACATGACCCAAATCAATTAAAAGAGTTTTTAAGGTTTTTAGTCAGTGAACTCGCAGCTGCACGTGAAATGAATGTTCAACTGAAAAATGATATGTCAGAACTTAAAACGGCGGTTTCTAGGCTTCAACAAGATCACCATGATATAAGTGCAAATATTGGAAATTCATCCAATAAAACTCATACCAAAATCGAAAAATTAGCCGAACAACAAAAAATCCAATACGAGACATTACTGGAACAAGAAAAACAAAAAATTGATTTTTTTCAAGAAGAAATACAAAACATGCGAGAAGAACAGAAAAAAGAATGGCAATCACAGGATAATTTTAATAAACGTTTAGAAATTGTGATCCAAAAGCCTAAAGAAAAATGGGGATGGCTTTTCTCTTTATTTAGAAAATAAAGGATCTATTAAAATCTTTTTTTGCTAATCTTGTAAAAACTTTTGAAAATGAAGAATTTAATAAGTACTTTAAGTCGATACTTGCGTAAGGATGTATCGGGTTTTTGTTTCGTTTCGCTGGCTAATACAGATTGCGTTTAATCCAAAAATCAGATGATATAAGTATGTTTCAGTTTAAAATAATTACTTTTGAATAGTAGATTATATTTTATATCAAATTTTTACAAATTCCCGGGAAATATCTACAAATTTCTTCATCGTCCAAAAGTGATAATTTCTTATATAGGTGCAACGTTAGATCTTAATTTGGAACAAGTAGGATATAAGTAATTAATAAAAAAGACAAAATAAAATTTTTGGGGAAAAGGACTCATGGAAAAATTTGTGAGTCCTTTTTTTCTACTTAACAAAAAAAGATTTATAATTTAAGCAAATAAAATGATCTCAATGAGAAAAGCCTCTTTTTAAAAAATGTAATTGAGTCTAAAATAAATGAATTGAGTAGATTTTAAAATAAATCAGTTGTTTTTAGATAGAAGGAATGGCAAATAGGTTGGTTTATTCGTGTTTTTTTGTTGGCATGAATTTTGCTTAAGAATAGTGAGAAGAGGAGAAAGTTTTTTCCGATTTTAGATGGGCAGAAATAGGAGGTGTTTTTAAAAGATTATAATTTTATGCATATTCACTTTTTAAAACGTATGTTGAGTTTAGTTTATGCGGTGATCTTTGAGAGATATTATTTTGTTTTATTTTTTCTGAATATTCCAAAATAAAGGTGGGGCATTTATGGATTCTAATGAAAAAGGTCAGTTACAACGTTCCATGAAAAGTCGGCATTTGTTTATGATTTCACTCGGAGGAGTAATCGGTACAGGTTTATTTTTAGGTTCAGGTCTAACGATTAATCAAGCTGGTCCAGGGGGAGCGGTTGTTGCGTATTTATTCGGTGGATTGGTGATGTATCTTGTGATGGTTTGTTTAGGTGAACTATCAATTACAATGCCAGTTACAGGTTCATTTAAGACTTATGCTACGAAGTACATTGGTCCTGGTACCGGGTTTACGATTGGCTGGATGTATTGGCTTAGTTGGGCAACAACAGTTGGATTAGAATTCACTGCAGCCGGAATATTGATGCAAAGGTGGTTTCCACATGTACCAGTATGGATCTGGTGTCTTGTGTTTATAGTTCTTTTGTTGGGATTAAACATTCTTAGTGTTAAAGGTTACGCAGAGGCAGAGTTTTGGTTTGCGGGAATTAAAGTATTTGCAGTTATAGCTTTTATACTGATTGGAGCAGCAACCATATTTGGGTTTGGTCATAAAGGTAGTTCGGCACCTTTGTTTACTAATTTTACAAAAGATGGGGGACTATTCCCACATGGGTTTACAGCTATATTTTCAACTATGATGGCGGTAGTATTTGCATTTCAGGGTGCAGAAGTTGTTGGAATTGCAGCTGGTGAAAGTGAAGCACCAGAAAAGACTCTTCCTAAAGCAATTCGTAGTATCATTTTTCGTGTCCTAATTTTTTATGTGTTAGCCATTTTAGTATTAGCGGCTTTGATTCCATGGAGGCATGCAGGAGTAGTAGAAAGTCCATTTGTTGCAGTATTTGATAGTGTTGGTATTCCGTATGCAGCTGATATTATGAATCTAGTTATATTAACGGCCTTACTATCTGTAGGTAATTCGGGATTATATGTATGTTCTCGGATGCTTTGGTCACTTTCCAAAAGTGGTATGGCACCTTCAGTTTTAGGTAAAGTAAATTCACGTGGTGTGCCGTTTAATGCAGTATTGTTTAGTCTTCTTTTTGCATTAATATCATTACTTACAAGTGTAGTATCTGCACAAACAGTTTTTGTAGTTTTGCTTTCTGTAACTGGACTAGCCGGTACATTCAGTTGGATGGCTATTGCCTTGTCTCAGTACAATTTTAGAAGACAATTTATTAAAAATGGTGGAAACGTTAATGATTTGAAATACAAAGTTCCACTATTTCCATTAATACCTATTCTATGTCTAGTTTTATGTGGAATTTCCATCGTATTTATGGCTTTTGATCCTACTCAACGGTCTTCCTTAATAGGTGGTTTAGGATTTATGGGTGTGAGTTATCTTTATTACTTTTTACGCCATGGGAAAAATAAAGGTAAGATTGGCATTAAGAAAGATCATGGAGAAGTACCGACTCAGCAGAGTATTTGATTAGGATACATACAGCTTAAGATTCTGACACAAGTTTCTATTAAAGAGATGATCTTAAAGGAGGCTATTTAGAATGAAAAAACCTTATCTAGTTGTAGAGTGGAATGATAGTGAAACAGATGCAAAGGGGTGGTTAGTAGTACATAACTTTGTTAAAGGCTATGCTGGTGGTGGGACAAGAATGCATCCAACAGTGACAAGGGAAGAAGTAGAACGTTTGGCAGAGGCAATGGCATATAAATACATGGCGTCAGAAAGTGTCACTACAGGTGGGTGCAAAGCTGGTATTGCTTATGATTATAAAGCTCCTGATGCGTATGACGTATTAAGAAGGTTTTTGATTGCGATGATGCCATATGTAGAAGCGGGAGTATCTTTAGGAAGTGATTTAGGTACGAAGTATGAGGATGTATTAAGAGTATTTGATGAATTTAATGTAGGAATACCTTTAACAAAATCGATGAAGGAAGATGTAAGTGTTCAAAATGGGATAAAAGATTTTAATAATCTGCTAGCTTCTAAAATAGATTGTTTCCTTCTAAATGATGCTGTAACAGGCTACGGTGTTGCATTTTGCGCAGATGAAGCATGGAAGTTTAAAGATGAAAATAAGGTAGCGAAAGTAGTTATTCAAGGATTTGGTTGTGTAGGAGCAAGTTGTGCGTTGAAATTATCACAGTTAGGCTATAAAATCGTCGGCATTTCCGATGCAAATCTACTAGTTACGTGTGAAGAGGGGTTAGATGTTCAGAAATTAATTGACCACAAAAATTCACATGGAGAAATGAATCGTGAGTTTTTTGAACCGAACTATGTGGTAAAAAGCAACACTGAATGGCTTGATGTAGATTGTGACATCTTGATTCCGGCTGCTTTAGAGGATGTAATTAATGTATCAAACGCTAATAAAGTAAAGGCAAGCTTAATTGTAGAGGCTGCAAATATACCAATCTCAGCGGAGGGCGATCAGATCATTAAACAAAGAGGGATTGATGTCGTAAATGATTTTGTAGCGAACTTAGGAGCAGTTAGATTTTATGATGCCGTTATTTTTGGATTAGTAAAACCTGAGCCTCAGGCAGTGATTGATGATATTGAAAGATTAAGCAGAAAAAATACCTTTAACTTATTTAAAGAAGCTAAAAAGCAAAAACGATATCAAAGAGATATTGCTTGCGAACTGTTTGAGCCAACAGTTAGAGATTTGATTGAGTGTTAAAAAGAAGTTGAAAATACTTAAGCCCGCAAAGAATATAAATTTCTTTGTGGGCTTTTTACATTTATAGGGAACAACCTCAGTAAATTTTTTGAATGAGTTAAAAATGACGGTTTTGAGTAGATTTTAATTTCATTTTTCACTAATTAGCTCCTTAAAAACAGGCTACATTTAATGATAATAGGAATTTTGAAGTTGGCATGAGTTTTGCATTATGAAAAGCATAACGAAAATGGAGGGATAATACCTTAAATTTTCTAAATACATTCAATAACAAAAATACATTGGTAACCATTTTAATTGCCCAGTGGAAGTTAGAAAATGTGAAAGAAAATCAATGAAGAGGTGATCAAATTGCCGGGGGCATTACATGGTATCAAAATTATTGATTTAACTAGAGTACTAGCGGGTCCCTTTTGTACGATGATCCTTGGGGATCTTGGGGCTGAGGTAATCAAAATTGAAAGTATTAGTGGTGGGGATGAAACACGAGGATGGGGGCCTCCTTTTGTAGAAGGGGAAAGTGCATATTATTTATGTGCTAATCGCAACAAGCAAGGGATTACTTTAAATTTGAAGGATGATAAGGGAAAAGAGGTTTTAAAAAAACTTATTTCTGAAGCAGATGTTGTCGTCCAAAATTTTAAACCTGGAACTTTAGCAAAACTAGGTTTTTCTTATGAAGGAATGAAAGCGATGAAAGAAGATATTATTCTTGCATCAATTAGTGGATTTGGTAGCAGAGGACCTAACTCATCACTTCCTGGATATGATTATATCATTCAGGCGATGTCTGGTTTAATGAGCATTACTGGAGAGAAGGATGGAGAGCCAACTAAAGTAGGAGTTGCCATTTCAGACGTATTAACGGGGTTATTTACATGTATTGGGATTCTTGCTTCATTACAACATCGTGATCGTACAGGGGAAGGACAAGAACTTGACATTTCACTATTTGACTCGCAATTAGCTGCTTTAGTAAATGTCGCAAGTAACTATTTATGTAGTGGAGTTATACCTGAGCGATTAGGAAATTATCATCCTAATATTGTTCCTTATCAAGTTTTTTCAGCAAGTGATGGTGAGATGGTGATTGCAGTTGGTAATGATCAGCAATTTAATCGATTTGTTTTACTTATTGATGAACCGATTTTATTAGATGAATTATATAGGACTAATGCTAGTCGATTGCAGTATCGAAAACAAATTGAGGAACTAATCTCAAATAAAATAAAAACAAAAAGTAAAGATGAGTGGAAAGTTCTCTTAGATAAGATTGGTATTCCAAATGGACCGATTTATAACGTAAGTGAAGCTCTGCAGTCTAAACAAGCTAGATCAAGAGATATGGTGCTAGAAGTAAATCATCCATTCATAAATGATCTTAAATTAGTTGGTTCACCATTAAAATTATCAAAAACACCAGTTGAAGTAGTAAGACATCCTCCATTGCATGGGGAACATACTGAAGAAGTGATGAGTAAACTTGGTTATTCACAATTAGAAATAGAAGAAATGAAAAGAAATAATACAATTTGAGGAGGAAATAAAATGAATTTTTCATTAACAGAAGAGCAAAAAAGTGTAAGAAAGGTAGTTAGATCATTTGTAGATCGCGAAATTATTCCATTTATTAAGGAATGGGATGAAAAAGGACATTTTGAAGTAAATATTCTAAAACGACTTTCTGAATTGGAACTAATGGGTGTATGTATTCCAGAACAATATGGTGGAGTTGGAATGGACTATAATACTTTAGCAATCGTATGTGAGGAACTAGAGCGTGGAGATACAGCTTTCCGTACGGCTGTTTCGGTACATACAGGATTAAATAGCATGACATTACTACAATGGGGAACCGAAGAACAAAAGAAAAAATATCTTGTTCCTCAAGCGCGAGGGAAGAAGATTGGTGCATTTGGGTTAACAGAGCCAAATGCAGGATCTGATGTAGTAGCCATGGCAACAACAGCTGTAAAAGATGGAGATAGTTATATCTTAAACGGATCAAAAACATGGATTTCTTTATGTGATGTAGCTGATCACTTTTTAATATTTGCAAAAACTAACCATGACTTAAAGCATCACGGAATTTCTTGCTTTATCGTAGAACGTACTTTTGAAGGGGTTTCTACAAAAGCAATTAAAGGGAAAATGGGAATTAGGGCAGGAAACACTGGGGAAGTATTTTTAGATGATGTCAGAGTACCAGCCGAGAACTTATTAGGATTCGAAGGTGAAGGGTTTAAAATTGCAATGTCAGCGCTTGATAATGGAAGATTTACCGTTGCGGCTGGAGCGTGTGGATTAATCCAAGCATCACTTGAAGCAAGCGTAAAATATTGTCATGAGCGAAAAACCTTTGGTAAAGAAATTGGAAAACATCAGTTAGTACAACAAATGATCGCTAAAATGTCTTCAAATCTTGAAATCTCCCGTCTACTAGTCTATAAAGCTGGCTGGTTAAAAAATAGTGGAAAACGTAACACTAGAGAAACATCACTAGCAAAATGGATTTCTTGTAATGCAGCAAATGAGGCAGCTAATGATGCTGTACAAATTCATGGTGCATATGGATTTTCAAATGAGTTTCCAGTAGAGCGTTATTTAAGAAACTCAAAAGCACCAGTCATTTATGAAGGAACAAGAGAGGTTCACACAATTATGCAGGCTGAATATGACCTTGGATATAGAGAAGATAAAGTTTTAAGAAAAATGCTTCCAGCTTGGCCATTCGAAGAGGTTAACGTAGAAACTGTTAAATCTTAATAAAAAATTTGTGTAGATAATAGATTGATAGTTAGTGTTTCAATGGATTGGCATAGGAGAAGGGAGTGTTTCGTAATGAAAATTAGCGGTGGAAAAGCAGTAGTTAATGTTATGGCAAAGGAAGGGGTAAATAAAGTTTTTTGTGTACCTGGTGAGAGTTATCTGGGCGTTATGGATGCGTTATATGAACATCCAGAAATTAGCTTGATTTCAGCTCGACATGAAGGTGGAGCTTCATTTATGGCGGAAGGGTATGCAAAAGCATCGGGTGAAGTAGGTGTATGTATGGCAACTCGTGGTGTTGGAGCTTCAAATTTGGCGATTGGAATTCATACTGCCAGCCAAGATTCCACCCCACTAGTTGCACTTATTGGACAAGTTGAGCGTCCTTTTAAAGAAAAGGAAGCATTTCAAGAGGTCAACCTTGTAGGAATGTTTAGCCATTTATGCAAATGGACAGTGGAGATTGACCGAGTAGAACGAATTCCAGAGCTTTTACATCGTGCATTTCATATTGCCCGTTCGGGTCGTCCTGGTCCTGTGTTAGTTGCATTACCTCATGACATGCTAGAAGATACAGCCGAAATGGTAGATATCCCAGTCTATCAGTCTCAGCCGGCTCGTCCACATAAAGAGAGCGTTCAGCAAGTAGTCGAAATGATTCAAAATGCTAAACAGCCGATTCTTATCGCTGGTGGGGGAGTCATCCGTTCACAAGCTGTTCCTTTATTAGTTAAATTTGCTGAAACAGTACAAATTCCTGTCGTTACTGCATTCCGTCGTTTCGATGCGTTTCCAAATTCACATCCTTGCTATGCAGGTTGGCTTGGCTTTGGAACACCAAAGTATTTACTTGAAGCGATAGACAATGCAGACTTAGTGATCGCTCTAGGTACGAGATTTTCCCAAGTAGGAACGCAAGATTATTCATTGCTTTCAGGCAAAGGTAAATTAATTCACATTGATGTTTCGGAGGATGTATTCGGAAAAGTATACGCTCCTTCTTTGGCAGTAACAGCTGATGCAAAAGCTTTTTTAGTGGAAGCATTAACTATTGCTTTATCTACGCCAATAAATTCAGATGAAATTCGAGTAGAAAAGCTTCATAACGAATATCTGAACTTTTCAAAGACGAAGGAAGATTACACGGACGAATTTGTAGATCTGGATGGTTTTATGTATGACATCGTTTCGCATCTTCCAAAAGATACGATTATTACGAATGATGCAGGGAACTTCTTTGGTTGGCTGTCTAGATATTATCGCTTTGAGCATGAAAATACATATGTCGGACCAACATCTGGAGCGATGGGGTATGGATTGCCTGCCGCTATTGGTGCAAAACTTGCTCAGCCGCATAAAACAGTTGTTTCCTTCTCAGGAGATGGGGGCTTCATGATGACGCTTCAAGAAATCGAAACAGCCGTACGATACAACATTCCTGTCATTTCGATTGTAATAAACAACAATATGTATGGAACAATTCGAACACATCAAGAAAAGCATTTTCCAGATCGGGTAATCGGAACAGAGTTGTCTAATCCGAACTTTGCAGAGCTTGCAAGTTTATTTGGAGCATACGGTCAGAAGGTCGAAAAAAATACTGATTTTGCGCCGGCACTTAAAAGGGCATTATCATCGGGACGTCCAGCGGTTATCGAAGTTGTAACAAATCCGAAAATTTTATCTGCTGGTCAAGATAAGTCAAAAATGAATTTATCTTATAGTAAATAATGGGCTCTTTGTTTAATTAATGAAAAAAATCTTATTGGGGGAAACGATATGCGTTATGCAAACTATATTAATGGTCAATGGAAACAACCTACGTTGGGTGAATATCGGGAAAATTACAGTCCTCATAATGGAGAGTCATTAGGAGAATTTCCTTCAAGTACAGAAGAGGATACACGACAAGCCATTCTTGCAGCGAAAACGGCCTTTTTATCATGGAAGAAACTTTCATACCAACAACGAGCTGCATACCTTCAAAAAGCAGCAGATTTGTTAAAAGCAAAAGTTCATGAAATAGGACGTGATTTAACGCTAGAAGAAGGGAAAACACTTGCTGAGGGGATAGGAGAAACACAGCGTGCGATTAGTATCCTTGAATACTATGCAGGAGAAGCAAGACAGCCAGTTGGAGAAGTGATTCCTTCTGGTAATCCAAATACATTTTTGTATACGACACGAACACCGATTGGGCCAATTGGATTAATTACTCCTTGGAATTTCCCAATTGCAATACCTGTATGGAAAATGGCTCCTGCACTTGTTTACGGAAATACGGTAGTGATTAAACCAGCAGATTTGACGCCAAAATCTGTTTATCATGTGATAAAAGCGCTTGATGAGGCTGGTATTCCAGCAGGGGTTGTAAACTGTGTATTTGGTAGAGGATCTGTCGTTGGAACAGAATTGGTAGAACATCCTTATATTAAAGCAATCTCATTTACAGGATCAAATCAGGTTGGAAATCAGATTCAGCAAAAGGCTACAGCAAAAGGAAAGAAAGTACAAATGGAATTAGGTGGGAAGAATCCACTGATTGTACTTGCAGATGCAGATATAGAAAAAGCAATTGAAATTGCCGTAAGCGGTGCTTTCAGATCGACTGGTCAAAAGTGTACTGCAACGAGTAGGGTCATTGTGGAAGAATCAATTTATGAAGCATTTCGTGACCGACTTGTAGAACGAGCAAACACATTAAAAGTCGGAAATCCGCTTCATGAAGATACATTTGTCGGTCCAGCTGTTTCTCAATCACAACTTGACGGTGTACTTGCCATGATTGAAGCTGGTAAGGATGAGGCAACTCTATTATGCGGTGGGGAAGTTCCTGCTGATGAAGAACTAAAAAATGGTTATTATGTACAGCCCACAATCTTTGAAAAGGTCTCCCCGGATGCTCGTATTGCCAGAGAAGAAATATTCGGACCTGTAATAGCGCTTTTTAAAGTGAAAAACTATGAGGAAGCAGTAGAGATGGCTAATGACACTGAATATGGTTTAAGTGCAGCGATTTGTACAAACAATTTTACAATCGCACAGCGTTTTGTTGAAGACATTGAAGTTGGTCTTGTACATGTAAATAATGAAACGGCTGGATCAGAGCCACAAGTACCTTTTGGCGGCTGCAAAAGTTCAAGCACAGGATCACGCGAACAAGGTAAGACAGCAATAGATTTTTATACACAAGTCAAAACGGTTTATATGGATCAAATGTAATTAAATAGGTTGAAAATAATAAAAGAGGCTGCCTTATAAGTCAGGGGAACTGACGAATGGGCTCCTCCTTTTTTGTATTTTATGAGGAAGTTAAATTCAGCAATTAGCTATAGAACTTCCTCATGAACCCTTTATGATGAAGTTAAAGTCAGCAATTAGCTATAGAACTTCTTCATGAACCCTTTATGAGGAAGTTAATGTGAGTATTCAGCTATAGAACTTCCTCATGAACCCTTTATGAGGAAGTTAATGTGAGTATTCAGCTATAGAACTTCCTCATGAACCCTTTATGAGGAAGTTAATGTCAGTATTTAGCAATAGAACTTCCTCATGAACCCTTTATGAGGAAGTTAATGTCAGTATTTAGCAATAGAACTTCCTCATGAACCCTTTATGAGGAAGTTAATGTCAGTATTCAGCTATAGAACTTCCTCATGAACCCTTTATGAGGAAGTTAATGTCAGTATTTAGCTATAGAACTTCCACATGAACCTTCAATGCAAAAATACCCGACTATTTATTGGACTTACCCCTGTCAAGTAGACACATTTAAATAAGACCGACTAAGCAGCCGTTGTTAACCTGTATTTTACAGGCGAACAACGGTTGAGTCGTTTTTGTGTACGTTCATTATTGTAGAAGTGAATATATTCTTCAATTGCTTGTGTAAGTTCTAGTTCTGAATTAAAATTAGATAGATACACCAATTCGCATTTGAAGTGTGAGAAGAATGATTCGACACAAGCATTGTCTAGACAGTTTCCTTTGCGAGAGTGGCTGCCTAACATATTATTCTTTTCTAAGAACTGGCTGTATTTTGTAGACGTGTACTGGAATCCCTGATCTGAATGCAGGATACTTCCATGCACGTTTCTTTTTTTACATAAATCACTAACTGTTTCGATGACTAATTTTATATCATTTCGATCTGAGCACTTCCAAGATACAACTTCATTATTATAAAGATCCTGAATAACTGAAAGGTAATAAAACTTGTTTCCTACCTTGATAAAAGTAATATCTGTCCCAAAAGCAATTTTGGCATTTGTGTTTTAAACTGGCGATTTAAGAGATTAGGATAAACATTTGATTCATCTCTCCCGAAATATTTTCTTTTCTTTCGAATGACTGATTTGATCTCTAGTTCCTTCATTAATCTATATACTTTTTTATGGTTTACAATTAAACCTTCTTCTCTCAAACGGTCAGTTATTCTTGGATAGCCATAATACGGTCTTATTGAATGGATCGCGTGAATGTGTGATTTTACAGCTTCTTCTTTATTTTTATTGGATTGTTGATTCTCGGCTGATTTTCTCCATTTATAGAAACAAGATCTTGATACTTCAGCGATTTTAACGAGTATAGTGATAGGATATTTATCTTTCATCTCTTCAATAATTTCGAATCTACTTTCTTTCGGAGTTTTCCCTCCTTGATTTAGATTTTGATATCGCTTTTTTAGAAACGCTACCTGTGCTTTTAGATAATCTCTTTCTTCCTCAATACTTACAAATTTTGTTTTTTGAAATCCATTATATTTGTGGTTTGAATGTTTACCCCGTTTATCTTCAAAAGATCTACCTTCTCGATATCGATTTACCCAATCTTTAAGTTGAGTAGGACTAGGCATTCCAACTTCAATGGCAACTGTTTTATAACTTCTATCTCCTTCAAGATATAGTTTTACGGCTCTAAGTTTAAAATCCTCAGAGTATTTTTTAGATGTACGATTAATTTTAGACAAAATAAAATCCCCCAATAGTAGACTACCTATCCTTATTATCGGATGGGCTTTTTTGTGTGTCTACTATAAGGGGATAATATCATTATCGGGTATTTTTTTATTTTCACATTTATTTATAAAAGTCCAATTCACTACAATACTTACGAACTAATCTAGCTGCTTTTGACTGGCTGATATCTAAATCATCTGCTACTTTTCTTGTATTCCGATATTTTGTATAGGAATTAATCACAATGTTTTTCTCAACCTCTTCAAGTGATGCTAGAAGTGAACAGTCGCTAATAATTTCTTCATTGACCGGATTCTCTTTTTTATTTTCTATTAATAAATCAGTCAAGTCTTGTACTTTTATTATACCATCACTTGTGACAACGAGGCTTTCAAGCATATTTTCTAACTGTCGAATATTCCCAGGCCATGAATAGTTATAAAAAGTATTCAAAGCTTCTTCAGAAATGATCGTGTTCATTTGATGTTTTCGATTAAACTCGGAAAGAAAATGGTAGGTTAGTGGAATGATATCTTCTTTTCTTTCGCGTAGTGGAGGTATTTTTAAATTCACTACATGAAGCCTATAATATAAGTCTTCTCTAAATTCCTTATTCTGTACCATTTCATATAAGTTTCGATTCGTAGCAGAAAGGATACGGATATTTACTTTTTTTGGTTGTTTGCCTCCAACAGGCATAAATTCAAATTCTTGAATAACCTTTAGAAGTTTTGCTTGAACTTTAGGTGATATATCGCCAATCTCATCTAAAAATACCGTTCCTCCGTCTGCAAGCTCTAAAAGTCCTTGTTTGCCACCTTTTGTTGCTCCAGTAAATGCTCCATCTTTATATCCGAAAAGCTCTGACTCTAGTAGTTCTTCCGGAATTGTTGCACAGTTTAAAGATAAAAAAGGAGCTTTATTTCGACTGCTCTTCTGATGGATGTATTTTGCAATTACTCCTTTTCCTGTGCCAGATTCTCCTTGAATTAATACGGTTGCATCGACTTTAGCAACCTTTTCACAAATCTTAACGATATTACTCATTTCCTTATTATTCGTAATGATATTATTTTTATAAAATGCAGCTTGATCTGCTTCATTTATTTCTTGCTCATCAGGTATGTATAAGTCTTTATAGCTTGCATCTTGTGAAGTGGTGATAATTAGCTCAATTTCTTGCTGATCATTTAATAAAGGGATGGCTGTTGTGATGATTTCCTTTCCAACATAACTGATTTGTTTCATTATGACCGTTTTCTTTTCTTTAAATAAACGTGGGAGAATAAGAGGCTTCCAATATTCTTTTGAAATTAATTCATCGTTTGATTTTCCTACTACATCTTTTAGTTTAATCCCATAATGTCTTTCACAAGCCTTGTTTATATACACGATACGGGCATCTTTATCAAGTACGTAAAACTCATTAGGAGAATTGTCCAATATTTTTTGTAGGATTTCATTACTGAACTCAATTTTTAGTTTGTCATTTGTTGTATTTGGCAAAACGTAACCTCCTCTATAAACATTTTTAATCTCGCAAAATAGCAAGTTGAGTTAAAAATGACTGAATTGAGTAAATTATAAGATAATTACCTTGATTTGGAAATAGATAAATAGTGGTATCTCCTTATCGTAAAGCGAAATCTAAAATTGGCATAAATCTTGCTTAAGTTAAAGAATAAAGGATGGAATTTCGTTTTAAATGAAATCCGAATTAAAGGAGGAATCATTATATGTCTACAAAAGAAACAGCACATACTTTACAAACTTCATTGCCGTATAAAACATATGTAAGTCAAGAGGTATTCGATACAGAAAGAAAAGAGATTTTTAGTAAAAATTGGATTTTTGTAGGTCATATTAGTCAAGTTAAAAACGTTGGTGATTTTTTTACTTTTGAGGTTGCTGGTGAATCTATTCTAGTAACGCATGCTAATGATGGTAAAATACGTGCTTTTTATAATATTTGCCCACATCGTGGTACAAAAGTGGAGCAAAGTGCAGCAGGAAACAAAAAAATCCTTCAATGTATTTATCATGGTTGGACGTTTAATTTGGATGGACATGTAAACCGAGCACCAAACTTTAAAAATATTGATTTAGGAGAATATAACTGCTTAAAGTCAATCCAATTAGAAGTGCAGCGTTCTATGATTTTTGTAAACTTAAATAGAAAAGCTCCGGCATTTTCTGTTGAATATGGAGAGTTATTAAACGAACTAAGTCGTTACTCTTTCCTAGATTCATTACAATTAGTAAAAGAAAATCGTCGTATGATTAAAGCAAATTGGAAAGCTGTAGTTGATAATTTCTTAGAGTGTGATCATTGTCCAGTTGCGCATCCTTCATTCTCGAAAACATTTGATCTATCGAATTACAGCATTGTTCCTTGTGATAAATTCTCTTACCAGTGTTCAAATGTCAAAAACCAAGATGATAGCTTAACACGTTTCTATTGGATTTGGCCAAATATGATGATGAGTGTATTTCCTGGAGGAGGAAATATGACGACAACACAACTGATTCCTATTGATGCCAACCAAACGTTAGCAGTCTATCGCTATTTCTTTATAAATGAAGAAATTTCGAAAGAAGAAGAGGAAATGATTAAATTTGTTGATCAAGTCCGAGAAGAGGATTTTGATTTAGTAGAATTATTGCAAAATGGTTTACATTCGAAAGCTTTTGAGAATGGTATATTTTCACCAACAGAGAACGCGATGCAACACTTCCACGAAATGATTAAAGAAGCGATTGACTTATAATCTAGTTTCTTGGAAATTATAAAATTTTTTTGAGATGAGATGAATAGTAGAAACTTGAATTTTAAAAAGCTAAGTATTTAAATTCATAATGAAAAATTTAGATGAATGAATTAATACTCAGCTTTTCTTCTTTTTGTGAAAACGCTTAAACTTTAATTTTGCTATTAATCTAGAAGTACAAAAAGGGAGGGTACCAAATGAAAAAATTACTGTACGTATTAAGTGCGATACCAGCAATTGGTTCACTCTCAGTTATTAATAAAGTTGAGCCATTTGTACTTGGAATGCCATTTGTATTATTTTGGACGATATTATGGGTTTTTCTTACAGCGATCTTTTTATTAATAGTGAATAAACTTGATCCCGCTAATAAAGGGGGCGATCAATAGTGAATTCAGCCTTAATCGTAATCATTGGCTTTCTAGCCTTATCAATTTGGTTAGGTTTACAAGCACGTAAAGGTAAAGAGATGACTTTTGAGCAGTGGTCAATTGGTGGCCGAGGTTTTGGTTCTCTTTTTGTTTTTCTATTGCTAGCAGGAGAAATGTTTACGACATTTACTTTTATGGGGGCATCGGGAAGTGCCTACTCTTTTGGAATGCCGGCAGTATATGCATTTAATGCCTTCTATTTTATTGTAGCTTATTGGTTGTTACCTCCTGTTTGGAAGTATGCAAAAGAAAATAAAGTTGTGTCACAGGCTGATTTTTATACGAAAAAGTATAATAGTGCAGCACTTGGCGTACTTGTTTCAGTTATTAGCATCATTTCAATTATTCCGTATTTAACGATGCAGTTAAAAGGTTTAGGTATTATTGTTTCTGAGGCTTCTTATGGAAAGATTCCTCAGAGTATTGCTATTACGATTGCTGTCTTTGCAATCACAATTTATGTAACAGTTTCGGGCATTCATGGTTCAGCTTGGACGGCTGTTATTAAAGACTTTCTGATTTTATTTGTTGTTATCTTCTTAGGGATTTATTTTCCTGTACATTATTATGGTGGTTTTCAACCGATGTTTGAGGCAATTCAAACTGCTAAACCTGATTTATTGATCTTTCCAGATAAAGGTTTAAGTGTTTCTTGGTTTATTACAACTAGTATCATGTTAGCACTTTCCTTCTACATGTTTCCTCATATGCTTATGGGAGTTTTCTCTTCAAAGAGTGCAAAAGCTCTTCGATGGAATGCTGCATTTATGCCAATCTATCAAATTATTATTGTCTTTTCTTTATTTGTTGGGTTCGCTGCTATTTTAAAAGCTCCAACTTTAAAAGGTGGAGATGTGGATTTAGCATTATTTAAACTCGCAAAGATTTCATTCGATCCTTGGTTTGTAGGAATCATAGGCGCATCGGGCGCTTTAGCTGCACTTATACCAAGTTCATTAGTTTTAACCTCTGCAACTACAATCTTATCTAAAAATGTTTACAAGGTTTTGAAGCCAAATACAACAGATGATCAGCTTATAAAATTAACTCGGATTCTAGTTCCAATCATTGCACTAGTGACACTTTATTTTACCTTAAATGGTGGCGATACAATTATGACATTGTATATTATGGCGTACAGCTTTATGGCACAATTGTTCCCTGCTTTGTATTTCAGTCTTTGGAAAAAGAATCCAGTAACAGTTCAAGGAGCGTCTGCTGGGATCATCATTGGTGTTGCTGCTGTTACATATTCAACAATAACTGGTACAACGCTAGCAACTTTATTTCCGTCTTTTCCTCATGTCGTACAAGATATTGATGTTGGTTTAGTTGTCATGGTTATTAATTTTACTGTAACGCTAGTAGTCAGTAGAGTTACAAGAAAACCTAAATTTGTAGTAGAAGAGAACGATCAGATGCTTACTAATTTTTGAAAATATGTATAATAAATAATTTATTTTAGGAGAAAGGAAGTGGTGTCAATTATGACTGACTTTAAACACCTATTCTCAAAAGTGACGATTGGAAATACTGAACTGAAAAATAGAATTTTATCGACAGCACATCAAACGAATTATGTAGAAAATGGCATTCCTACTCCTGAAATGACTGCCTATCATGTTGCCCGTGCGAAGGGAGGAGCTGGACTTATTATACTTGAAGCAGCTGCAGTTCACTCATCGGGTATGCTAACTTCACATACGATCGCAGGATTTGATGAAAAAGTGGTACCAGCTTATGCAGAAATTGCAAAACAACTTCATCAATATGGCACAAAAGTTTTTAGTCAATTATTTCACGGAGGTAGAGAAGTCGTATCAAGCGATTACCGAAATGCTGCTTGGGCACCGTCATCAGAACCAAGTTTTCGATTTGGAATAATGCCTAGACCGATGTACATTGAAGAAATTAAAGATGTCATAGAAGGATATGCTTATTCAGCTTTATTAGCTAAAAAAGCTGGTCTTGACGGAGTAGAAGTTTGTTGCTCTCATGGTTATTTACCAGCTCAATTTTGGTCTAGCCATACGAACTATCGAACAGATGAATACGGTGGTACCTTTGAGAATCGAATGCGTTTTATAGTTGAAATCGTACAACGAATCTGGGAAAAAGTAGGTGAAGATTTTACCGTAGGAATCCGAATGAGTGCAGACGAAATGACAATGGATGGAACGAAGGTAACAGACGCTGTGAAAATCGTCGAGCATTTAGTTGAAAATGTTCGAGTAGATTTTATAAATGTAACATCTGGTGATTCAAGTACATATGCAGGTTCGACTCATATTGTTCCACCTTCTCCAATCAAACATGCTTATAATGCAATACACTCATTTAAAATTCGGATGGCAGGTGCAGTTCCAGTTTTTGTTGGCTCGCGAATCATAGACCCTATGGAAGCAGATCGGATCATAGGTTCAGGAAAAGCAGATGTAGTTGGAATGACACGAGCTTTAATTGTTGATCCTGAATTACCGAATAAAGCAATGAGAGGGGACTTACATTCAATTGATGCATGTTTAGGATGTATACAAGCTTGTATAGGTCACTATTCTAAAGGCCTTCCAATTGGATGTGTTCAGAATCCGATGGCCGGCAAAGAAAAAGAATTATTACCGCTTGTCCAAAGTGTAAAAGTAAAACAAAAAGTGCTTGTCATTGGTGCAGGCCCAGCTGGATTACATGCTGCATTAACTGCTGATAATGAAGGACATGAAGTAATATTAGCTGAACAAAGTGATGAGATTGGCGGATTGCTAAGAAAAATGAGAAAGGCTCCAATGCGACATGAAGTAGCAGAAACGATGTTAGACAATTATACAAGAAAGCTATCAAAAAGTAAGATAAATGTCCAACTTGGAAAGAAAATTACTCTTGAGGAAATAGAAGAAATAAAACCGGATGTCATTATTTGTGCAGTTGGATCCAGACCTTACTTTCCGCATGTAGAAGGAATCAATGACCCAAGGATCATTACAGTTGATGAGCTTTTTGGCAGAAATTCTATCCAGATTGGAAAGCGTGTATTGGTATTTGATTTAATTGGTGATTGGCCAGGTATAGAGGCAGCTATACACTTGAAGGAAAAAAATCACGATGTTTCCTTGTTTTCCGCTAAGGTTCACATTGGAAAAGAGCTACATTCATATCTAGTAAATGAATATCTAAAAAGACTCTATCAATTAAAGGTTGATGTTCGCCCGCATTTTGATTTTGGTGGTATTCATAATGAACAAGTAAAATTGAGAAATCTTTTTACACATGAGACTGAACTGATTAACGACTGGGATACAATTGTACTTGCAATGGGACGAGTACCAAATTTTGAGCTTTATGAACAAGTGAAGGGTATGGCACCTGTTGTTCGACAAATCGGGGATTGTTTAGCACCTCGTACAATTGAAGAAGCTACTTATGAAGGATTAACAGCGGCTCTTGAAATAGGAGTTGTTTCCTCTGTGATTCATGTATAACTGAATTAGACTAAAAAAACCTAATCTTTTTTGATTAGGTTTTTTTAGTCTGCTGAAATGTATTTTACAAATCTCTTAAGTAAGTTGATTGTGGATGATTTTCAATACAGCCTAGAATGAGTATATTATTTCCACTTCCAGCTAATTGTTTTCCTGCAAATTACTCACCCGTTTAAATTCATTTTTTAATTCATTTATATACATTTTTTCAGATGATGAAAGCGGCGGATACTCACTTAGAACACAGCCAACATAAAAAGGGCGATGAAAAGGATTAATCAGTTCGATTGCAAAAGCTTCCCCAGTTTGAATGAGTGGCTCATTTTGTACGACAAAGTCTGTACCAATTGTTATTGCAATATTTTCATTGACTGCACTTCGAATACTATCGAGATTATTTGTTGTGAATAAAACTTCAGTTTTGTCTTTTAAAAATTGATCATAATACCATTTTAAATATTGTTCTTCATGAATCACAAGCGTCTCGTTTGATAAATCCTTAATCGTTAACTGGTTACATTCGGCTAGCGTGTGATTTTTACTGACACAAACATTGATATTCACCTCTTGAAATATCTCAAAGACCAGATCTTTATTATTTTTTAATAGTTCATCATAGATCCAAATTAAACCGAAACGTGCATTCTTTTGTCTTACATCATTTAAAATATCTAGTGAGTTTTTACCATTAACTTTTATCTTAGTGTTTGGACTTTCAAATTTAATCAATTTAATTAAATTGACGATATAATGCATTAGTCCAGGGACAGAAGCAATAGTAATCTCTTTTTGCATTTCATCTTTGTTGATTGCCAACTGCTTTAATTTTTCAGCATGGGCTAGCACATGAAGGGATTTTTCAATTAATTTCTCTCCCTCGGGAGTTGGTAGGGTACCTTGTCGTAAACGAGTAAAAATTTTAAAACCAAACTCTTCTTCTAAACTATTTATGGCTTGCGAGATTGCCGAAACAGAAATATGTAGGTTCTTTGCTGACATTGAAAGTGATTTAGTTTTCGATACATCAACAATATATGCTAAATGGTCTAAATTCATTTTGTTGCTCCTTAAGAAATCGTTAACTTTATTTAAGAATAATTAAATATATTTTAACCTATTTTAATTTTATAATAATATTCGGGGATAATTTTTAATTGAATCCTAATAAAACAAATAAGGGGAATATAAATGGGGAGAAAGAATTACACAAATTCGAAAGCGTTATCATTTACTTTAGCTTTATCTTTATTAAGTATGTCAGTAATGAGTACGCCAGCGTATGCTACACCAAAAGAGGCTGAACCTGTAAATGTGCTTGCAACTAAGAATAAAGATGAGAAGGATTTAGTTAATTTCCGAATTATGGAAACAACAGATATCCACACAAATTTATTAAACTATGATTACTACAAAGATGCAACATATGAAAAAGTTGGATTAGCTAAGACTGCAACTTTAGTAAAGGAAGCTCGAAAAGAAGTTCAAAATAATGTTTTAGTCGATAATGGGGATTTAATTCAAGGTACTCCACTCGGAACTTATGAAGCAAAAATTGACCCATTAAAAAAAGGAGAAGTTCATCCTGTATTTAAAGCAATGAACCTGATGGATTATGATATTGCAACTTTAGGTAATCATGAATTTAACTATGGGTTAGACTTTTTAAACGAAGCATATAATGATGCTAATTTTCCGTACATTAATGCAAACGTTTACGTAGATGATCACGATAAAAATCCTAATAATGATAAGAACAAATTTAATCCTTATAAAATTATTAAGAAAAAAATGATTGATGAACAAGGAAAGAAGCAAGAAATAAAAATCGGCTTTATTGGTTTTGTACCACCACAAATTAATGAGTGGGACAAAGCAAATCTTGATGGGAAAGTCATCACTAAAAATATAGTAGAAACAGCTAAAAAATTCATTCCTGAAATGAGAAAAGACGGAGCAGACGTTATTGTTGCAATGACTCATTCAGGATTTAATGCGAATAAAGAAAATACTGAAGATGTAATTTATTCATTAAGCGAAGTACCTGGTATCGATGCAATTACGTTTTCACATACACATAAGGTATTTCCAGCAAAATCAGAGGCTACTCTTGATGCATTATTTTTAGGGGCAAATAAAAAGCCATTACCGGGTGTAGATAATTCGAAAGGAACAATTAATGGCGTACCTGCCGTTCAAGCAGGTTACGGTGGTGGTTCATTAGGATTAATTGACCTAACACTTAAAAAAGAAAAAGGAAAATGGTCAGTAGTAAATTCCCAGTCTTCAACTAGAGAAATATGGGCTGATGTAAAGGATCCTGCTACAGGTAAAACAAAGACTGAAAGTACAGTAGCTCCAGATCAAGAAATCGTAAATGCTGTTAAACCAAATCATGATGCAACTGTTAAGTATGTAAATACACCAATTGGAACAACTACCGATGATATTCATAGTTACTTTTCACTGATACAAGATGATCCATCGATTCAAGTTGTAACAAATGCACAAAAATGGTTTGTAGAAAAATATATTGCTGAAAAGAAACCAGAATATAAAGAATTACCAATTTTATCAGTAGGAGCTCCATTCAAAGCTGGCCGTAATGGTGTAGCTGAATATACTGAGATTAAAAAAGGCGATCTTACGATAAGAAGTGCAGGCGATCTTTATCTTTATGATAATACGTTAAAAGCAATTAAAGTAAAAGGTTCTGTTGTGAAAGAATGGATTGAAATGACGGCAGGTAAATACAATCAAATTGATCCAACTAAAACAGAAGAACAAGCATTATTAAATCCAGCGTTCCCTGTTTATAACTTTGATGTAATTGATGGTGTTAATTATCAAATTGATGTAACAAAACCAGCAAAGTATGATATAAACGGAAATCTAGTTAATAGTAATTCAAGTCGAGTAATTAACTTAACTTATAATGGACAACCAATTGATCTAAATCAAGAATTCATCGTTGTAACAAATAACTATCGTGCTGGTGGCGGTGGTAATTTCCCAGGTGTTAAAGGTAGCGAACTTGTAGTAGATTCTGCTGATGAAAATCGTCAAATCTTAATGGATTACATTTCTGAATCGAAAACAATCACACCAACGGCAGATTATAACTGGTCGATTGCACCAATTAGCGGAAATGTAAATGTAACGTTTACGACTTCACCAAGAGCGGAAGAATTTATCAAGCCTAATAGTAATATTTCATTTACGAATAAAACGGATCTTGCAGGATTTGGAATTTTTAAATTAGATTTAGGTACAAAAGAAAATATTAAAGTTCAATTATTAGGCTTAAATGATCTTCATGGCCAGCTTGATACTGATACAAAAGTTACTGTTAATGGCCAAGAATTATTAACTGGAAGTATGGAATACACAGCTGCTGCAATGAAACAACATGAAGCAGAAAATCCAAATACATTACTAGTTCACGCTGGTGACATGATTGGTGGAAGCCCTCTTATTTCTGCGTTATTCCAAGATGAACCAACAGTTGAAGTGATGGAAGCAATGGGCTTTGATGTTGGAACAGTTGGTAATCACGAGTTTGATGAAGGTATTGCTGAATTAAAGCGTATGATCAATGGTGGAGAACATCCTAAAGGTACAAAAGGGTATGACGGTATGAACTTTCCAGTGATTGCTGCCAATGCATATGATTCTGCAACAGGAGAATTAATTACTCAACCATACACAATTAAACAAGTGGGCGGTAAAAAGATTGGTTTTATTGGTGTAGTAACGCAAGAAACTCCTAATATGATTGTTCGAAAAGGAAATGAAACGCTTGAAATTCGTGATGAAGTTGAAGCAATTAACCATTATACAGATATTCTAAAAAAACAAGGAATTAAAGCAATCGTAGTATTAGCACATAACCCTACTCTTCAAACAGGTAAAGCAGATTTATATGATGCAACTGATATTGCTGAAAAAGTTGATGATGAAGTAGATGTTATTTTTGCTGCTCATAATCATGTATTTAATAATAAAGTAGTTGATAATAAATTAATCGTACAAGCTTATTCGTATGGTTCTGCATTTTCTGATGTAGATTTAGAATTAGATGCAGTAACAGGTGATATTGTTAAGAAGGATGGAGAAGTAGTAACAGTTTATCAAAAAGACTATACACCAGACCCGACAGTTTCAGCGATCATGAAAAAATATGAAGATTTAATTATGCCAATTAAAGCTGAGATTGTTGGTGACTCAATGCAAACTTTACCAAAAGGATATCCATCTTCTGATACTTATGGCGATTTTGCACTAGGTAACTTAATTGCAGATGGAATGAAAGCTGCGATGAATGCTGACTTCGCAATGATGAACGGTGGCGGAGTTAGAGCGGAACTTGACGCTGGTCAAGTTACGTTTGGTGATTTATTCGCAATTCAGCCTTTTGGAAATGTATTAAATAAAGTAATGCTTAGTGGTCAAGATATTGAAACAGTGTTAAATAATCAAATTACCGATAAGGGCTTAGATTTCCACATTGCTGGATTTAAGTATACGTGGGATTCATCAACTAGAAAAGTAGTAGACATCCTTTTACCAAACGGTAGTAAAATTGACCCGAACAAAGAATATTCAGTTGTAGTTAACAACTATATGTACGGAAATGTAAAATATGGTATTGGCGAACGTTCTACTGATTTAGAAGTAGGACCAGAAGATCTTCAAGCGACTGTAGATTATGTTAAATCACTTCCAAGACCTTTTGTTTATGAAGTTGAAGGAAGAATTCAAAAAGTAAATTAATATTCCAGTAATTCATAAGTTAACTAAATAAAGAATTTCTATATTTGAGTAAAATGTCAGCTTGTAGACAAATTGGTAATGATCCATTTTGTCTACAAGCTATTTTTTTATAAATTTTTAACCCTATTTTTTAAATCATGTCTTCGGATAGTATTAAAAAAATTAAATGGAAAAAAATAGAACTAGGAATTTTTAAGCAGTTTGAAGGTAGGTTTAAAAATGATATGGATACAAATTTAATTGAAAATGCAAATAGTTGGATTGAAGGTATATTAATTCTTTTGTTAGCGGGAGTTTTAGTTTGGATTTTAGCAAGTAAGTTTAAAAAACCATATACGATTTTTCTTGTTATTTTGGGATTATTAATTGGTTTATTAAATTACTCTTTTTTTAACAAAATAGCCAATTTATTTAGTAACCACCAGATTTTTTCTGTCATTGTGCTGAGTTTCTTTTTACCTGCATTATTAGGTGAAGCTGCAATGAAATTGGAGTTTAAAGATATTAATAAATTTAATGGGGAAATTGCAAGACTAGCATTATTTGGGACATTCTTAACATTTATTATCATTGCACTAATACTAACTTATGTATGTCGCTTACCATTTGTCGTTTCACTTACGATTGCCTCTTTAATGTGTGCAACCGATCCAATATCTGTAATGGGTATTTTAAAAGTGATGAAGGCTAACAAATCAATCGCTATTAGTTTAGAAGGCGAAAGTTTATTTAATGATGGAATAGCTGTGGTACTATTTAAAATTTCTACTGTTTACTTAGTAAGCTTCATGAATAAAGGCTTGTTTGGTGCTCTAGGTGCAAGTTTTATTTTATTTCTTAAGATTGTTTTTATAGGTGTGATTGTTGGATTGGTTTTAGGATTTATCGCATCTTATTTGATTAGTTTAGTCGATGATTATCCGCTCGAAACAATGGTTTCCTTTCTTTTATTTTACGGTAGCTACTTAATTGCAGAAATATTCCATGGAAGTGGGGTTATAGCTGTCGTTATTGGTGGTATTGTTTTTGGTAACTATGGCAAAAAAATCGGCATGAATGAAAACACAAAAAAGTATATGTATAGCTTTTGGGATATTATTTCGTTTATTTCTAATACAATTTTATTTTTACTTATTGGGATAGAAGTGTATCGATTAAACATTTTCTCTAATTGGAAATTAACTTTATTTTCTATTTTAATTACTTTAATTGCCAGAACGATTGCAGTTTATATTAGTTTATTTAAAGCAAAGAGTTTTACAGGTGCTGAAAAGTTTCTTATAAACTGGGGAGGATTAAAAGGAGCTTTATCAATATCACTTGCATTAACATTACCTCATAGTTTTCCTTATTTTAAAAGTATTGTATTAATTGTATTTGTAAATGTGGTATTTTCTTTACTAGTACAAGGGTTAAGTATTTCAAGTTTAATTTCAAAAATTCAAAAACAAACTATAAACGTAAAACGATCGTAATTGTTTTTCTGTAAACGAGGGACGTTAGAATTTAAAAACGATTAATCTTTAGCTAAAAATTTATTAAACACTAAAAACGGAAATAGTTTTTCTGTTTATGGTGTTTTTTTACTTTTTGTCTCCTTTTAGTAAAAAAGTAAGGGTCATAATATAGTACACATTTCCTGAATTAGAACTAATTCAAAACTGAATATTCGAAATATATTGTCAAAATTAGTTTCGTATATTAATATTGACTGTAAGCGAATACATATGCCGTTGCCAATTCTTTCCTTATCGGTTAGGGTTTTGCACGGAATACCTGTTTTGCGGGAGGAAAAAAATTGTACAGTAAAGATACGATCTATCTTATTGGAGACGCAAAAACTTCATCCAATAATCCGATTATGCAGAAATATAATGCTTTTTTTATTGGATTGGTAGTCGATCGGACAAGCCATTTAATTGTTGATGCCGATTGCTCAGCAACAATTTCTTTAACTTCATCCTTTGTTCAACAATTATTCGTCGGGCAATCAATGTTAGACGTGGATGTGGTAATACAAGAAATTAGTACACGTTATTTTGGTTCATCCCAGAAAGCACTGATGGTAGCCTTTAAAAATGCACATATAAAATACACGCAAATAATTGAATCTTAAATGCTGCTTTATCTATTTTCGTAGATGAAATCCAGCTATTAGTAGGGGAAGTCCCTTTCTAATAGCTGGATTTTTTATTTAATACAAGATTTTAATTTTAATCTGAATAGAAAGGAAAAAAACGATGATTATTCAATCGATACAAGTGCAAACAGAAGTTTTCCCTTTGAAAAAACCATTCAAAACAGCCCTTAGAACAGCTACCGAAATAGAGAACGTCTTTGTATATGTCCAGCTAGAGGATGGGACAGTCGGGGTAGGGGCTGCTGCACCAACATTAGCTATTACTGGAGAATCAAAAGAAAGCATTGAAACGATTTTAAAGACAGTCCTAACACCACTTCTATTAGGTAGAGATATTAGAAATATTAATGAACTCTCTCTAATGATTGAACGCTCATGCGTGGCAAATACAAGTGCGAAGGCAGCAATGGAAATCGCACTGTATGATGCACTTTGCCAACATCTTAAACTTCCACTCTATCAATATCTCGGAGGAAGGACAAATCAATTAAAAAATGATATGACGGTTAGTATTGGAACAGTGGATGAAATGTGTCAGGATGCGAGTCAAATAATCAAGGACGGCTTTTCTATTTTGAAAATCAAAGTCGGAAAAGACTGGACGAGAGACATTGAACGAATTATGGCCATTCGTGAAAGGGTCGGAAACGACATTACGCTCCGAGTAGATGCCAACCAAGGATGGACGCCAAGACAAGCTGTTTCCATTATCCAAGAATTAGAACAGTTGAATTCAAAAATCGAGCTTATTGAGCAACCGGTCCAAGCAGGTGATATTGATGGACTAAAATTTGTAAAGCAAAACGTCAAAACACCAATCATGGCCGATGAAAGTCTTTTTTCTCCTCAGGATGCAATGCGTCTGATCAAAGAGGATGCAGTTGATCTTCTAAATATTAAGTTGATGAAAACAGGAGGAATTAGAAGAGCGCTGCAAATTGCAGATATTGCTGAAAGAGCGAATATTCCTTGCATGATAGGAAGTATGATGGAAACTTCGGTCTCAGTACTTGCGGCTGCACATATTGCTACTGCTCATCCGAACATACAAAAAATCGATTTGGATGCACCACTTTGGTTAAAGATCCAGGATTTTGATGGAATTGAATTTAATGGTGATGAAGTGCACTTATCTTCACTACCCGGCCTAGGGCTACACCGAGGATTCTCTAAAAGTCTTCGTTAAAATAAGGAGAGGAGCTTTACGATGAAAAAGACAAAAAATTTGATTTTAAGTTTATGTGTTGCAGGTACTTTACTTTCTACAATGACAAGCCAATCATTAGCAAATTCGCAAGAGGAACTTACTCCAGGTGAGACAGCCTACGTTGATGTGTCTGTGTCGACTCAGTGGACAACAAATGGTAGATTCCAAGTTAGAGATATTGATGCACCTTCTTTAAGTAACCCTGTTGATCCACGTCAATGGTCAGCAAATATGGAAGATACAGAAGTTCGTCGTTGGCTAACAAGTTATCTTGAAACTCAAGCAGTATACGGTACAAAAGTAACCATTTTAGAAGAGTCAGGTGACTGGGTAAAGGTTGCTGTAGATGGTCAGCCTACACCACGAAACTCCTTAGGCTATCCTGGTTGGATGCCGAAAAGACAATTAACTACGGATGACCGATTAGAGAATTATAAGAATACCCCATTTATAATGGTATCGAGTCAAACAGCATGGCTTTATGATGGGAAAGCATTAAATGATAAGTTTATGGAAATTAGCTTTAATACTCGCTTACCTATCGTTAAAGATTTTGGGGACGTTGTAATGGTTGCAACACCAGATGATGGAAATAAATTTATTAAAAAAGAAGATGTGGCAGTCTATCAAAATGAAAATCAGTTTCCTAAAGCAACTCCTGAAAATTTAATTAATACAGCGAAGAAGTTCCTTGGTTTACGTTACTTATGGGCTGGAGTATCTGGATTTGGGTTTGATTGCTCAGGATTTACATATAGCTTATTTAAGTCATATGGTATCACAATTCCACGAGATTCAGGTCCTCAATCTAAGAGCGGTAAGGAAGTAAAGAAAGATGAGATTCAACCTGGAGATCTACTATTCTTTGCAAGTAACAATGGAACTGGATCAGTTCATCACGTTGCAATGTATATTGGTAATGGATTAATGATTCAAGCTCCTAATGCTGCTAGAAGTGTTGAAATCATTCCGTTAAATACTCCTGGTTATATCGAGGAATTCTCAGGTGCTCGCCGCTATTGGGAAGAATAATTAACTAAATAATGTTTTTTATTGATTAGAAAAGTTGGAAAACCATGAACAGTAGTACTTGTTCATGGTTTTTATTTTTACTCTTAATGAACGTAGAGTTTTATTCAGCTTTTTTCTACGCTAATTGCCAATTTTGACAACTTTATGAACAACATAACGTTTTACTGTACGTTTTTAATTTGAAAACATATAATAGGTGTATAAGGAGTGTGAGACCATTGGGATTGTCTATAAAATTGGAGAATTAGCAAAAGAAGTAGGAGTGTCTAAGCGTACAATTGATTATTATACAAACTTAGGATTACTTGAACCCGAGCGTTCGGAATCTGGTCACCGTTTTTATAATGAAGCTTCTTTAGAAACTTTAAAATTTATTGAGCAATGCAAATCAATGCACTTACCACTCCAAGAAATAAAAGATATTTTAGATAAGAAAAAAACAATGATTCCAGATCAGAGCATTGCCCCTCTAACTGAGGAAGTAACTGTTCATATGAATCAGTTACAGAATGAATTGTCACAATTAAAATATTTACTAGAAAATTTAACTGAAGAACAAAAGCTAAATATTATCCGGCAATTAACGTCACAAACATCAGAATTAATTCAGACGTTATTGTCATTTATTCTTTAAAAGGAGAGAATGTGAATGTTTTTTCATCCTATGGATTTCATTATTATTATTGCCTTCGGATTATCGATTTGGGCTCAATTTAAAGTGAAATCTAGTTTCAATCAATGGGCTGAAGTGCCAGCATCAGGCGGGTTAACCGGAGCTGAAGTAGCAAGATATATATTAAACAATAATAATTTACCTAACGTACCAGTAGAAGTAGTACCTGGTCGCTTATCAGATCATTATGATCCAATGGCAAGAACAGTTCGTTTATCTGAAGAAGTATATTATGGAAGATCGATTGCCTCTGTATCAGTCGCGGCACATGAAGTAGGTCATGCGATACAGCATGATACTTCATATGGTTTTTTAACACTTCGTCATCGAATTTTTCCAATCGTTAACATTGCATCGGGCGCAGCACCCTTATTACTACTAGCAGGATTTTTACTTCAAGCATTTTCATTAATTGGAGTAGGGATTTTACTCTTTTCAGTAGCAGTAGCTTTTCAACTGATTACATTACCAGTTGAATATAATGCGAGTTCACGAGCGAAGAAATTAATGCTAGCAGGAGGAATAATCCATGATTCCGACAGAAAAGGTGTAAATAAGGTTTTAGGAGCTGCTGCACTTACGTATTTAGCGGCAACCTTAATTTCAGTTTTAGAATTAGTAAAATATTTATTTATATTTTTCCAAGGACAAACCGAAGAAGAATAAAATTAGTCAAAAAGATGATTTGGTAATGTATTCGAAATCATCTTTTTTTTGTTTGAAAAATTAAATTTAAATTGGTTAGTATGTTTAAATTTTCAATGTCTAAAATAGTAAATAGGTTTTAATTTTGGAAGATTTATGTATTTTTGTAACCTTAGCTTTTTTATCATACTAAATGTTGTACAATTAAGTGGTTAAAAAAATGGGGGAAAATTATGACACTTTCTGCAATGGAACATTTTTTAAATACATATAAAGACTATGCAGCGATACTTAGTATTTTAATTAATGTTCTAATTAGTATTGTTGGTATTATACCAGCTTGGTTTTTGACAGCAATCAATATTAAATTATTCGGTTTTACTGGTGGGTTTTTAGTCTCTTTCATAGGTGAATTAGTAGGTACATTCGTATCTTTTATTTTATATAGAAAGGGTTTACAAAAAAGATTTATTAGTAGTTCAACAAAATTTAAAGGGTTAAATAGGCTATTAAGATTAGAAGGAAAAGAAGCATTTTATGGAGTATTATTTTTACGTTTTATTCCTTTTATTCCATCTAGTTTAATTACATTGTTTGCTGCCTTTGGAAAGATCACATGGTCAAGCTTTATGTTAGCTAGTTTGATTGGTAAGCTACCAGTCATATTATTTGAATCGTATTCTGTTAATCAAGTGTTAGAGTCCACTTTATTCGGTAAAGTCATTTTGGGAATATTAATTATCGTCTTGCTGATCTATTTTTATAGAAAACGATCTACTGTTTTTATGAAGAATAAATTTTAAAAAAGAAGTAAAAATGCTCAAACCTAATATAAGGGTTTGAGCTTTTATTTTTTCTAATACAACTAACTAAAATGGAATTAAAACAAAAAGGATAGCTATCTTTAACTTTTAAGTAGAAAGCTTTCATAATCATTAGTTAAACACTGACAACCCTTACATAAACATGTCTAAATTAATTTATTTAATCATATATTGAAATACCTCAATTTTAGATAAGCTTTACCTTTTTAAGAAAGAAAGTTAGTAATTGTTTTACTTGAAAACGGCTTTACATATGTAGATATGTTTTTTTAAAGGACTGCTGATGTAGAAATGAATCGTATAATTCGCTTTCTTAAAAAGTAACTTTGTAGCCTAATAGGAGGGTGTTGTTAGTGAATAGAGTTTCGTTAGAGAATTTATCGAAGAACTTTAAAGAAGTACATCCTGGGTTGTCGGACCGGGAAGCATTTGAAGAAGCGCATCGATGTCTTTATTGCTATGATGCCCCATGTATTAAAGCTTGTCCAACTGGGATTGACATACCTACGTTTATTAAGAAAATTGGTTCAGGCAATTTAAAGGGATCAGCTAAAACGATTATGTCATCTAATCCTATTGGAGCAAGCTGTGCCAGAGTTTGTCCTACAGAAGAACTGTGCGAAGGTGCATGCGTACTCAATCATTCTACTAAACCGATCATGATTGGCAATTTGCAACGTTATGCAACTGATTGGGCGATAAAAAATAATCAACAATTGTTTAAGGCTGGAAAAAAGAACGGGAAAACAGTTGCAATCGTTGGTAGTGGTCCATCTGGTTTAGCGGCAGCTCGTGAACTTGCCTTATTAGGCTATGAAGTAACAATTTTTGAAGCAGAAAATCATGCAGGAGGTTTAAATCGATATGGTATCGTTTCTTTCCGGCTACCAAAGAGTATATCAAGCTGGGAAGTGCAACAAATCGAAAACTTAGATGTGAAAATTCATACGAACACTAGAATCGGTTCGGATATTTCTTCAGAGGAATTATTAAAAGACTTTGACACAGTCGTTCTAGCGATTGGTATGGGGAAAGTACCGATGCTAGATATTGAAGGGGAAGATTTAGACGGAGTATATGATGCGATTGATTTTGTAAAAGAGACAAAAACAGGAGAGTTATCTAATCGTTTTATCGGTAAAAATATTGCTGTAATAGGAGCGGGCAATACAGCAATTGATGCAGCGACATGCTCGGTTCGTTTAGGCGCTGGCAATGTGAAGATTTTATACCGTAGAACGCAATCTGAAATGAGCGCTTATCAATTTGAATATGATTTTGCGAAGCAAGATGGAGTGGAATTCCGATGGCTAACATTACCAATACGAATAATTGGTGAAAATGGAAAAGTAATTGCACTTGAGTGTGTTCGATTGGAACTAGGTGAAGTTGGAAAAGACGGTCGCCGTAGGCCAGTACTTATTCCAGATTCTAATTTCACGATACCGGTTGATGGGATCATAAAAGCGATCGGGCAAACTCGATATATAGAGTTAATTGAACAATTTGGATTAGAACACATTGATGGAGTTGTGAAAATTAACCAAGATTCATTTCAGACATCTAATCCTAAAGTTTTTGCTTGTGGTGATGTTGTTTTTGGCAAAGGGCAAGGTGAAGCGATGGTCGTGACTGCAGCTCAGCAAGGAAAAGAAGTAGCTTATGCGATTCATAAACAGTTAAATCATTAAAAGGAGGTTTTTTTCATGGCAGATCTACGAATTAATCTCGCAGGTATTCAGTCACCTAACCCATTTTGGCTTGCTTCTGCTCCTCCAACAAACTCAGGGTATCAAGTCCAACGTGCGTTTGAAGCTGGCTGGGGAGGGGCAGTTTGGAAAACATTAGGGGAACCAATTATTAATACCTCCTCACGATTTGCAGCGATTAATTTTAACGGACAAAGAGTTGCGGGATTTAATAATATCGAACTCATATCTGATCGACCTCTTGAAGTTAATTTAAAAGAAATTTATGAAACGAAAAAAAGATTTCCAGACCGAGCGATTATCGCATCACTTATGGTTGAACCGCAACAATATAAATGGCACGAAATTGTAAAAAGGGTAGAGGACGTTGGTGTTGACGGATTAGAACTGAACTTTGGCTGCCCACACGGAATGGCAGAAAGAGGAATGGGATCTGCATCCGGTCAAGTTCCAGAATTAGTAGAGCAACAAACATATTGGGTAAAAGAAGTTGCAAAAACACCTGTTATTGTAAAGCTAACTCCGAACATTACTGATATTACTGTAACAGCGGAAGCGGCAGTTCGAGGTGGAGCAAACGCAGTCAGTATGATTAATACAATCAATAGTTTAATGGGAGTAGATTTAGATTCTTGGAATACGGTTCCACATGTTGCTGGGAAGGGAGCGCATGGTGGATATTGTGGGCCTGCAGTAAAGCCAATTGCATTAAATATGGTCGCAGAATGTGCGCGTAACCCACGAATATCAGTACCAATTTCTGGTATTGGAGGCATTTCGAATTGGCAAAATGCAGTAGAGTTTTTATTAATGGGAGCGACTGGAGTTCAAATTTGTACGGCAGCAATGCATCATGGTTTCCGCATCGTTGAAGACATGATTGATGGTCTAAACAATTATTTAGACGAAAAAGGTCTTTCCTCAGTAACAGAGCTAGTAGGTAAAGCAGTTCATAAATATTCAGATTGGGGAAATTTAGATTTAAATTATCAAGTGGTTGCTAGGATTGACACTGAGGAGTGTATTAACTGCAATAAATGCCATATTGCTTGTGAAGATACATCTCACCAATGTATTGATATGGCAATAGATGAAAATGGAAAGTCGTATTTAAAGGTTCGGGAGGAAGACTGCGTAGGATGTAATTTATGCAAAATAGTCTGTCCGGTGGAAGATGCGATTAACATGGTAGAAGTCCCAAGTAAGCAGCCTTCAATGACTTGGAATGATCGCCAATATGCTTTAAAGACATTAGCAAGATCAAATCAATATTCAATTTTAAAGGGGGGAAGGAAAAGAAAATGAAGAAAATCATTTGCAATGGAACGATTGTCACTGCAACGGATACTTATAAGGCTGATATTTTAATAGAAGAAGATAAAATTTCGGCAATTGGTTTAAATTTAGATCGGGCAGATGCAGAAATTATTGATGCTTCAGGTCATTATATTTTTCCAGGTGGAGTAGATCCGCATACACATTTAGATATGCCGTTTGGTGGAACGGTTACAAAAGATGATTTTGAATCCGGAACGATTGCTGCTGCCTTTGGTGGGACAACAACAATTATTGATTTCTGTTTAACGAATAAAGGAGAACCACTCCAAAAAGCGATCGAAACATGGCATGGAAAATCCAAAAATAAAGCAGTGATTGATTATAGCTTTCATCTTATGATTGGCGAGATAAATGATGAGGTATTAAAAGAGTTACCTAGAGTAATAGAAAAAGAGGGAATCACATCATTTAAAGTATTTATGGCTTATAAAAATGTATTTCAAGCTGATGATGCGACGTTGTATCGTACTCTATTAGCAGCAAAGGAATATGGGGCACTAGTAATGGTGCATGCGGAAAACGGTGATGTTGTAGATTATTTAATCAATCAAGCTTTAGCTGAAGGAAAAGTAGAACCTATTTACCATGCATTGACACGTCCCCCAGAAGTAGAGGGAGAAGCGACTGGTAGAGCGGCTACATTAACTGGCCTAGCAAATTCACAACTATATGTCGTTCATGTTACTTGTGCAGAGGCGGTTGAAAAAATAACGGAAGCCCGAAATAATGGAATTGATATATGGGGTGAAACATGCCCACAATACTTAGTGCTTGATCAGTCTATGCTAGAAAAGCCTGACTTTGAAGGAGCAAAATATGTTTGGTCTCCTCCTCTCCGCGAAAAATGGAACCAAGATGTGCTATGGAATGCTTTAAAAAATGGAAATCTACAAACGTTAGGGTCTGATCAATGTTCTTTTGACTTTAAAGGACAAAAGGATCTAGGTCGAGACGATTTTTCAAAAATCCCTAACGGAGGACCGATGATTGAAGATCGAGTAAGTATATTATTCTCTGAAGGCGTTAAAAAAGGCAGGATCTCATTAAACCAATTCGTTGATATCTCTTCTACTAGAAGTGCAAAGCTATTTGGTTTATATCCACAAAAAGGAACAATAGCGGTCGGTTCAGATGCTGATTTAGTGATTTTTGATCCGAATTGTAAACGAACGATTTCTTCAGAAACACACCATATGGCAGTCGACTATAACGCGTTCGAAGGGATGGAAGTGACCGGAGAGCCAGTGAGTGTCTTAGTTCGCGGAGAGTTCGTCATAAAAGAGAAGCAATTTGTTGGTAATGCAGGTAGTGGACAGTACTTAAAGAGGAATAAATATGGTGAAACTAGATTAATAGAAGAGTAAAGTGGCGAAGGGAATGATTAAAAAATGTCAACTTACAAGGAATTTTTAATCGAAAGAAATCAAATTGATTCCCTCATAAAGAAAGGTTACAAGATTAAAAACGTTAGAGAGTCGCTAGACGGTGCTTATGTTGACTTTGAAAACCTAGAAGAAGAGGAGCAGTATATTACTCTTCATGTAATGAATGCTGATACACGGAAGTATTTTGGCTCGTTAATTGTTAAGCAGTTGGGTATTCATTTGTGAGAATTAGTGAATCACAAATAAAATTGACGAACGCAATTAAAATCCGAGAATCGCAAATAAAAAGGCCGAATCGCAATTAAAATCTCTGAATCGCAAATAAAATTGACGAACGCAATTAAAATCCGAGAATCGCAAATAAAAAGGCCAAATCGCAAGTAAAATCCGAGAATCGCAAATAAAAAGGCCAAATCGCAAGTAAAATCCGAGAATCGCAAATAAAAAGACCAAATCGCAATTAAAATCCGTGAATCACAAATAAAAATAGTAAAATCGCAATTAACATTGAAATCGAGTGTTCTAAAAGGTTAAATCATTAAAAAAATAGATGAATTTCACTCGGATTATTAAAAAATGATTTGAATTTTAGCTAGTTTTGCTACTTTTAATTAAAAACGATGCAATCTTGGTAAGTTTTTCCGCATTAAATGATGATATACTTACTGCTTACTGGTAAAAAACCAATAATGAATGACAAATCGCATCTCATCCGTAACTACTACGGGATATGCGATTTTTTCTATTTAAAAAGACTTTCCCATTAGTTAGTTAATTAAACTAATGGAAAAGCCCTATATTTTTTACTCTAATCTACTAGTGATCATTTTTTTCCTTGTATAGAATTCGACCCCGTCTGCACCATTTGCGTGTAGGTCACCGTAGAACGAGTTTTTCCAACCTGAGAAGGGGAAGAAAGCCATTGGTGCTGGTACGCCAATATTTACTCCAAGCATTCCTACTTCAATATTCTCCCGGAAGTATCGAATACTTGATGCACTGTCTGTAAAGATGCAAGCTCCATTGCCAAAATCTGATTGGTTCGTTAGCTCGATGGCTTCTTCTAATGTTCCGACTCTAACAATTGATAGAACTGGTGCAAAAATTTCTTCTTTCCAAATTTTCATAGTTGGATTCACTTTATCAAAGATTGTTGGTCCAATAAAGTAACCTTTTTCTTTTCTAATTAAATCATTTCGTCCATCTCGTAATAATGTCGCACCTTCTTGTATTCCATATTCTATATATTGTTCCGTTCGTTCACGATGTTCTTTGCGAATGACAGGACCTAGGAATACATCTTCATCTAATCCATTTCCGATCGTGATGTTATCCGCTTCTATTTTTAATTTCTCTATTAAAGGATCAGCAATGTCGCCAACTGCTACTACTACTGAGCAAGCCATACATCGTTCACCTGCAGAACCGTATGCAGCTGTAACGATTTGCTTCACCGATTCATCTAAGTTTGCATCTTGTAAAACGATACTATGATTTTTAGCACCAGCTAAAGCTTGAACACGCTTACCATTTGCAGATGCAGTTTTATATACATATTCCGCCACTGGCTGTGAGCCCACAAATGAAATGGCGGGAACATCTTTGTTTTGAAGTAATTCGTTTACAATTTCATGTGCTCCATGCACAATGTTGAATACACCCTTTGGAAGACCGGCTTCTGTAAAGAGCTCTGCTAAACGATTTGCAAGTAGAGGTGTACGTTCTGAAGGCTTTAGGATAAACGTGTTTCCACATGCTATAGCTAATGGGAACATCCAACAAGGTACCATCATTGGAAAATTAAAAGGCGTTATGCCTCCAACTACGCCCACAGGGTACCGAAACATCGCCGATTCAATATTTGTAGCAATATCAGGTAACTGTTTACCCATCATTAATGTTGGTGCTCCGGCAGCAAATTCTACGCATTCAATTCCACGTTGAACTTCTCCATATGCTTCATTATAGCTTTTGCCATTCTCAATCGTTATCAAATTAGCAAGTTCATCCCAATGCTTTATTAGTAATTGTTGAAATGAAAATAGTATTCTTGCTCTTTTTGGAACAGGTGTTTTACTCCATGTTGTAAAAGCTTTTTTAGCTGCTTTTACAGCGGTTTCTAAATCTGATTTAGTTGAAAGAGGTACAAAAGCTAAGATTTCTTCAGTAGCAGGATTAGGAACTGGAATTGTCTTGGCATTTGGCGAAGCCTCAATCCATTCACCATTAATAAAATTCTTTAATACTTTAATATTTGTTTGAGTCGACATAGAATTTCACCTCGTACATTTATAGGTTTGAGAATGCATTGTTTAAAGTATTTACGATAAAATCAAGCTCTTCATCTGTTGTTGTAAATGGAGGGGAAAGTGTGAGGATATTATTGTAGCCAGGAACCGTATCTCCATTTCGACCGATTATTAATCCTTGCGCCTTACATTCAGTTATTATTTTTAATACCAATTCTGGATTAGCAGGTTTTTTACTTTTTTTATCTTCAACTAGCTCAATACCTGCAATAAAACCAAAACTGCGGATGTCTCCAACATTTTTATAAATTAGTAAACCGTCTAATTTTTTACGAAGTTCATCACCTAAATAGCTAGCACGTTCAATTAAATTTTCTTTTTCAATTATTTCTAAATTTTTAAGTGCAACTGCACATGAAGCAGGATTTCCTCCAAATGTGTTCACATGACGAAAATGATGATCTGCTCCAGGCTGTTTAAATACGTCATACAGTTCGCTTCTTACTGCAGTTGCTGAAAGAGGAGAATAGGCACTCGTCATTCCTTTAGCCATTGTAACGATATCAGGTTTAATACCGAAGTTTTGATGTCCAAACTGTTTTCCAGAACGGCCAAACCCACAGATTACTTCGTCAACAATGAGTAAAATCCCAAATTTATCACAAATGTCTCGAACTTTTGTTAAGTATTCGGCAGGTGGTACAATTACTCCTCCACCCGTAATCACTGGCTCCATAATGATTCCAGCAATCGTTTCAGCACCTTCATAATTAATAACATCCTCGATCGCTTTTGCACATTGGATATCACAATCTCCATACGTTTTACCGAAAGGGCATCGATAACAATAAGGTGGTGCTACATGTTGAAAACCTGATGAAAGAGGTTCGTATTTAACTTTTCGGTTAGCTTGACCAGTAGCACTTAAAGCACCCATCGAATTACCATGATATGCGCGATATCTTGAGATAAATTTATAACGCAAAGGTTCACCATTTTGTTGATGGTATTGTCTAGCAATCTTAAAAGCTACTTCATTTGCATCAGATCCAGAGTTAGAATAAAAAATACGATAATCTCCACCTAGCCATTCATTTAACTTATCAGCTAATAAGATGGAAGGAACATTGCCTTGGGACATTGGAACATATGGAATTGCTTTAATTTGTTCAGCAGCAGCATTGGCGATTTCTTCGCGACCGTATCCTACATTCACACACCATAAACCAGACATCCCGTCTAAATAATTTTTACCATCAATATCAGTGACTGTACTATTTTTTCCGGATACTAAAACCATTGGATTTGGATTGTGAGGCGACATATGATGCCATACATATTTTTGGTCTAATTCAAGAAGCTCTTCTTTTGAAAGAGAAGTAGAATGAGTTACTTTTACAGTTTTATCATTCACTAATTTGTCACCAACTTTCAATTTTCTAATATTATTGAAATTTCATTTTTATCTCTTTACTAATTAATATTACTAAATAGACCATATTATCCTATTACGATTAGACAAATTGTTAGATCGAAAACAGAAACAGGATATATCCAAATAAAAAAGGAGACTAATCATGTAAAATGCACCTTTAAATTAAATAATGAAAAGCTATTTCTTAATTTTATGTGTAAAATCAATCTAATAATTAATCTTCTACTTTTCATATTGTATTCATCTGGTTGTTGAAAATAATGGATAAATATAGTCTGTACAATTAAGATGTAAGGTGTATCGTTTATGAAAATGGCAGTTCTCGTCAATCTTGCTTTAATTAACACTAAATATATATTTTGCAAATTAATAGAAAAGAGCAACTACAAAAAAATGTAGTTGCTCTTTTATCGTCTTAGTCTAATATTTGGCTTTCATTTAACAATTTCTTACTACAATACTCAATAATTTCTTTCCTCTTAACCATGCCAATCAGAACTTCATTATCGTCAATTACTGGAATGAAGTTCTGATTAATTGCTCTTGTAAATAAATCTTCAATTTGTGCATTGATTGAGACTGGTGCATAAACATTATGCAAGGAAATTTCATTTAGACTTATTTTTCCTGTATTAGAAAAAGATAAACTTTCCGTATTTTTTAATTTCCATAATAAATCACCTTCAGTAAGTGTACCAACATATTTGCCGTTATCATCAACTAAAGGAATTGCTGTAAAACGATGGTGCTCCATTTTTTCAAGAGCTTGACGCATTGTCGAATTGATATTCATATAAACAAGTTCATTTTTGGGGGTAAAGAAAAACGCGATATTCATCTTTCATACTCCTTACTTGATTTTAATATTTCTAAATAATAATTAGTTGTACTTAGCTTCTAGTAATTTATTAATATTTTGATCCATTATAAAAACTTCAATTCGTTCACCAGTATTTGTACTTGTATCACTATGACTCGATAGAACCTTACATCCAGTATGTTTTTCAACAATTTCTTCATATTCTTTACTGTACATTTCTCTAAGAACTTGGCGCATTTTTTTTACAAGACTTTTTCCTGTGCTATGGGAAACTAAATGTTTCTCTTCAGTTGTCAACACGCCTTTAAATCGAAGGATGATCATATCTTCAACTATATAAGTTTTTGCTTCTTGAGGACCTCTTCCAATTAGCTCTCTTTGGAATTTTATAAAAGCCTCACTTAATTCGATTTCAAGCTTTTTTTTCGATGATATCATTAATATCTCTCCCATACTGTTAATTAAAACAAAAAAATAGCCACAAGAAGAGCAATCTTCTCATAGCTATTTACATTTCAATGGAAAGTATATTGAAATATTAATAACACGCTAAGTTTTGCTCTCTTCAAACGCTGGCGAGGTTAGCTGACGGATTCGGGCTTGAAAAGTAGCCCTACCACAAATGGATTCACCCCATATGCAATGCACAAATGGTTCCCCCGCTCGTAATTTGCGATTTAGCGATTACAGCAAATATATTTTGTTGATATGTTTATCATACAGAGTTAAATAAAATTGTAAAGGGGTAAAATTTAACTAAAAATTTTTGTTGAAAAAAAACTCTTTACATGTAAAAAGCATCGCCGTATAATCAAGTCAGCAAAATAAATATCGGCTTAATTACGAATCATTCGTAAGCGGAGGAACCAATTTTTTGGGGTTAATTTTACATGAATGTAGAAGGGATGAGATACTCTTTCGCCATCCTACCCGACAGCTAACTTCGTAGGCTAAAGCGAGGGAGGTCAGTAGACCGCCTAATTTGAGCGGGTTTTTTATTGCCTTTTTGCAATAATTTACCTGAGCAAATCACTATAGGGGTCTTTTTATTTTGTTTTTACATGGAAAATTCTGGATTATATTATAGAAAAGATCAGGGAGACAGAACACAAAGAGAGCAATACTACGCTAGCTGGGTGTTAGGTAGACCAATGAATACTTTTTTTCCAAATTTCAATTAACTAAATCGTTAGTAGATGTAGACATATTTAATTTAAAAACTATGTTTATATCTACTAAATTTAGTGAAATTGCTGGAAGATTAGTGTCCATTGGTCTTTTTTATTGTTCAGAAACAGGGTGAAATTTGGTCAAAAAGGATCGATTAATTGAGAGGGGAGTATTTGAATGATTAATGACTTAACGATGATTGGTCTACTTGTTATCGTTTTTGTTGTCTTTTGGGGGTTTACAATTTTTTGTGAAAAAGTGTAAGGGGGATATATAGATGCTTATTCCAGCAATTATTGGGATTGTTCTTATTCTATATTTAGTTTTTGTTCTGATTAAACCAGAGAAATTTTAGTAATTTAGTTAAACAATTGGGAGGAATTTTTAAATGTCCATGGGAATTTTGCAGGTAGTCGTTACATTGCTAATTATTATTCTATTAGTAAAGCCAGTAGGTAGCTACCTTGTTAAAGTATATGACAATGAAAAAACAGGGCTGGATCGCTTTTTTGGACCTTTTGAACGATTAATTTATCGCTTAATAGGTGTACGCGAAGACGAGAAAATGGGTTGGAAAAAATATGTTTTAGCGATGTTGCTAAGTAATTTTGTGATGTTGATCATTTTATACGCAATTTTTAGATTTCAAAAATATTTACCTTTTAACCCTGATCATATAGGTAATATGCCATCAGCTTTGGCATTCAATACGGCAGCTTCATTTATAACAAATACAAATTGGCAAGCGTATAGTGGTGAAAATTCATTATCGTATTTCTCTCAAATGATGGCTATTACATTTCCAATGTTTACTTCGGCTGCTACCGGCTTTGCAGTTGCTATTGCATTCATTAGGGGATTAGTAGGACGTAAAGATAATTTAGGGAACTTTTATGTCGATTTAGTTCGTTCAATCACTCGTGTATTTTTACCTTTATCATTTATTGTTGCTTTGTTTTTAGTATTTCAAGGTGTGCCACAAACGTTAAAAGGTGCTGTAGATGCGACAACAATTGAAGGAGTTAAACAGGTTATTACTAGAGGACCTGTGGCTGCACTGGAATCAATTAAACATATTGGTACAAATGGTGGAGGATTTTTTGGTACAAATGCTGCACATCCATTTGAAAATCCTACGCCTTTATCAAACTTAGTTCACATAGTATGTATGATGCTTTTACCAACTTCATTAGTTTATGCTTTTGGTGTAATGGTTAAAAACAAAAGGCAAGGTTGGGCAGTATTTGCTGCAATGGGCATATTGTTTATTGCGCTTCTAACTACTGTTTTTGTTGCAGAGTATAATGGTACTCCTGCACTACAAGCACTTGGTATACATGGAAATATGGAAGGAAAAGAAGTGCGATTTGGAATATCTGAATCGGCTCTATTCACAGCTGTTACGACGGCTGCTACAACAGGTTCAGTTAATAATATGCACGATTCATTAACACCTATTGGTGGGATGGTACCACTAGCTGAAATGATGTTAAATAATGTTTTCGGTGGCAAAGGTGTAGGGTTATTAAATGGCTTATTATATGTAATCTTAACGGTCTTTATATGTGGGCTAATGGTAGGAAGAACACCAGAATTTTTAGGGAAGAAAATTGAAGCAAAAGAAATTAAACTAGCATCTATTGCCATTTTAACTCACCCTTTAATTATCTTAGTTCCAACTGCATTGGCATTAGCATTAAAAGGACCAGTTTCTTCTATATTAAATCCTGGGTTCCATGGTTTATCTGAAGTGCTGTATGCAATTACTTCAGGAGCTGCTAATAATGGATCAGCATTTGGAGGTTTAACTGCAAATACAGATTTCTATAATATCGTAATTGGATTAGTCATGTTATTTGGCCGATATATTTCAATTATTGCTATGTTAGCAATTGCTGGATCATTTTCAACTAAGAAAATTGTTGCAACAACATCTGGTACATTCCGAACAGATACACCTTTATTTACAGTCATTTTAGTTGCGATTATTTTAATCGTTTGTGCATTAACATTCTTCCCTGTACTTGCACTTGGACCAATCGCTGAACACTTAGGAATGTTTAAATAATAGAGAATCATAACGAAAGAGGAGATTGATCATATGGCTACTGAAAATAAGCCTATTTCAAAAGAAATAAAAAATCAGGCAATAATCGATTCATTTAAAAAGTTGAATCCACTTGTCATGATAAAAAATCCAGTGATGTTTATAGTTGAAGTGGGTACTTTTATTACATTAATACTTTGTATTAAACCAGATATATTTGGAATTAGCACGGTTGGAAGACCATATAATATTGCGGTATTTTTGATTCTATTATTTACAGTACTGTTTGCAAACTTTGCAGAAGCACTTGCAGAAGGACGTGGAAAAGCACAAGCAGATACATTAAGAAAAACGAAATCAGAAACAAATGCGAAGCTAAGACAAAAAGATGGATCTTATATAGAAGTACCGTCAACTTCTTTAAGAAAAGGAGATATCGTTCGAGTAGATACAGGAGAAATAATTCCCTCTGATGGTGAGATTATAGAAGGTTTAGCTTCAATCGATGAATCGGCTATTACAGGTGAATCAGCACCAGTTATTAAAGAAGCAGGTGGAGATTTTTCATCTGTAACTGGTGGTACTCGAGTCGTATCAGATTATATTATTGTAAAAATTTTAACTGATCCTGGTGAATCATTTATTGACCGTATGATTTCATTAGTAGAAGGTGCTGCTCGTCAAAAGACACCGAATGAAGTTGCCTTAACTACTTTATTAGCGGTATTAACATTAGTATTTTTAATTGTCATTATGACACTAGTACCAATTGCGAATTATTTAAATGTCTCAATTGACGTAGCTACTTTAATTGCCTTACTTGTATGTTTGATCCCGACTACAATTGGTGGATTACTTTCTGCGATAGGTATAGCAGGGATGAACCGTGTCACACAATTTAATGTTTTAGCGATGTCTGGTAAAGCTGTTGAAGCAGCCGGGGATATTGACACGATGATTTTAGATAAAACCGGTACAATTACATTTGGTAACCGAATGGCGAGTGAATTCATTCCGGTTGGAATTATGACAGAAAAAGATGTGACTATAGCTTCTTTAAAATCTTCGGTAAGGGATGAAACACCAGAAGGACGTTCAGTAGTTGAGCTAGCACATAAAAACGGTATAACTTGGGATGGAAATGAATATAAAGATGCTGAAATTATCGAATTTACTGCTGAAACTAGAATGTCAGGTTTAAATTTAAAAGATGGAACCGAAATTCGAAAAGGGGCAGTAGATGCAGTTAAAAAATATGTAGCTACTAAAGGTGGATTGATCCCGAACGAACTTGATGAAAAAGCAAATATAGTTGCAAAGGCAGGAGGAACACCACTTGCTGTTTCAATAAATAATCAAATTTACGGTGTTATTTATTTAAAAGATACAGTTAAGCCAGGATTAAAAGAGCGATTTGATGAATTAAGAGCGATGGGGATTAAAACGGTAATGTGTACAGGAGATAATCCTCTAACAGCTGCAACAATCGCAAGGGAAGCTGGTGTTGATGAATTTATTGCAGAAGCTAAGCCTGAAGACAAAATTGCTGCTATTAAAAAAGAGCAAAATGAAGGTAAATTGGTTGCGATGACTGGGGATGGAACAAATGATGCTCCTGCTCTAGCTCAAGCTGATGTTGGCTTAGCAATGAATTCGGGGACAATGGCTGCAAAGGAAGCAGCTAACATGATTGACTTAGATTCTGATCCAACTAAATTACTATCTGTAATTGCAATTGGTAAACAGTTACTAATCACTCGTGGTTCATTAACAACATTTTCAATCGCAAATGATATTGCGAAATATTTCGCGATTATCCCAGCACTATTTATTATGGCGATACCGCAATTAGATTATTTAAATATTATGGGGTTGAATTCACCAAAGTCTGCAATCCTATCCGCTTTAATTTTTAATGCAATCATTATTCCTCTCCTCATTCCTGTTGCGATGAAGGGTGCGAAGTATAAGCCAATGGATGCTAATAAACTATTAACTAATAACTTATTAATCTACGGACTTGGTGGCGTTATTGCACCGTTCATTGGAATTAAAATTATCGATATGCTTGTTTCCACATTGCATTTTGTTTAATAGATTGGAAATGGAGGATTTAATGTGAAATCAGTTATGATTGCCATAAGAGCATCTATTGTATTGTTATTAATTTGCGGATTGGGATATCCATTAGCTACAACAGGGGTTGCACAGGTTATTTTCCCCAAACAAGCAGATGGTAGTTTAATAGAAACGAATGGAAAAGTTACGGGTTCTAAATTACTAGCTCAAGAATTTAAAGGGCCTGAATGGTTTCATTCTAGAGCATCTGCTGCTAGCTACAATCCTACTGCTTCAGCTGCAACGAACGCGGCAGTAGCGTCAAAAGAATATGTTAAAGCAACGAAAGAGAAAATAAATGAATTAAAAAATGAAAATAGTAATCTAGGTAAGAAAATACCTGCAGATTTAGTAACGACATCTGGATCTGGATTTGACCCAGATTTATCACCGGAAGCAGTGAAAGCTCAGGTACCTAGGGTAGCTAAGGCAACAGGTATATCAGAGGTTAAATTAGTATCGTTAATTGATCGTCATACAACAGGTCGTCAATTAGGAATATTTGGGGAGTCACGTGTGAATATATTAGAATTAAACCTAGAATTACAGAAGTTAAGATAAAAGGGGAGGATTGTCTCTCCTTTTTCCTTATGTATAGAGAATGGAGGGAAAATCTTGAGCGACACACAGTTTCGTAGGAAAACACCTGAAGAATTATTAGAATCCATTCAGAAAATCAAAAAAGGCAGATTAAAAATTATTATCGGTGCTGCAAGTGGTGCTGGAAAAACGTATCATATGCTCCAAGAAGGTAATGTTTTAAAAGAACGTGGTATTGATGTTGTAATTGGGCTAATCAGTGAAACAAATCGTCAGAAAACGATTGAACAAATTGGTACTTTAGAGAAAATTCCTTCAATTACTTGGGAAGAAAGTGGCTCTTTAAAACAGGATATTGATTTAGATGCCATCATAGCTAGAAATCCAGAGGTAGTACTTGTTGATTCTTTAGCTCATCAAAATAGACATGATGCTACATTTCCTACTCGGTTAGAAGATATCAACTATTTAATATCAAAAAATATAAGCGTTATTACAACAATGAATATTTATGAGATAAAAGAAGTTTATGATGAAGCAGACAAATTGACTGGTGGTAAAGTTAAGGGCAATTTATTTGTTCCAGAAGCTACTTTAGCTTTGGCAGATGATGTAAAGTTATTAGATGTTACACCAGAAGTCATTTTACAAAGATCAAAAGAAGAATCTAATAATGAAGAAAACAAAAATCGATATCAATTATTACATAAGAGCAATTTAGCAGTACTTCGTGAACTTGCGTTGCGTTTTATAGCTGGTGAAGTAAATGACGAACTTGACGAATATCGTGAAAAGCACGGTATCGTTGGACCTTCTGGAGCATCAGAGAAAATTTTAGTCACGGTACAATATCATTGGAATGGTTCTATTTTAGTTAGAAGAGGACAACAAATTTCCAAAAGATTGGGTGGAGATTTACATGTAGTATGTTTCCAACCACCTAATAAAAAATTTACTAGTGATGAATTAACATTTAAACGCTCCATTATAAAACTTGTTGAAAAAGTTGGAGGGAACTTTGAAGAATTACCACTTACGAGCAATTCAATTGCAAGTGAAATTGTTGAATATTCAATTCGGAATAATATAACAAGTATTGTATTAGGTCAATCAAAGAGAACACGTTGGGAAGAGATTGTCAATGGTTCGATCGTTAATAAAATTATAAGAAAAACGAAAAACATCGATGTATTTATTGTTGCAGATCGAGCGGAAATACATGGAGAAAGAGTCATTCCTACAATGCAAGTAAATAAAGAAGTAGTAGACCCATACCGTCGTTTAAGTCCGCAAGAGCTTGCCCAGGAAATTCATAAAATAAAACGTGGTACTTTAAAAGTTTATATTGGAGCTGCTCCTGGTGTTGGAAAAACATATACGATGTTAAGAGAGGGGAATGAGTTAAAGAAAAAAGGTATTGATATTGTAATTGGGTTACTTGAAACTCACGGGCGAAAAGAAACATTGGAAAAAGTAGGAGACTTAGACATTATTCCGAGAAAAGTCATTCCTTACAAAGAAACCACACTAGAAGAAATGGATACTGAGGCAATTATTCAAAGAAACCCAGAGGTAGTGTTAATTGATGAATTAGCACATACGAATATACCTGGTAGTAAATTTAATAAGAGATATATGGATGTTGAGGCAATCTTAGAAGCTGGAATTTCAGTCATTTCTACAATGAATATACAACATGTTGAAACTCTAAATGATAGTGTCGAACAAATAACTGGGGTTAGAGTTAGAGAAACAGTACCAGACAATATTCTTAGAGATGCAAATGAAATTGAATTAATTGATATTTCTCCAAAAGCATTAAGGGATAGAATGAGAGAAGGAAGAATTTACGCTCCAATAAAGATAGAACAATCACTAAACAATTTTTTTAAAACGGGTAATTTAATTGCTTTAAGGGAATTAGCACTCAGAGAAGTAGCTGATGATGTAGATGAACGCCTTGAAGCATGGGAAAGAGATTTAACACTTAGAGGACCTTGGAGACAAGAGGAAGTCATTTTTGTTTGTATAAATTTAAAGCCTAATAGTGAAAGACTTATAAGGAGAGGTTTTCGAATTGCTTATCGATTAAAAGCTAAATTGTATGTAGCTTATGTTAAAGAACATGGTAAATTTTCTGAAGATGAAGAGCAATCATTAAAAAAAATAAAAGAGTTAACAAAACGATTAGGTGGTTCATTTGAATTATATGAGACAACTGATCGCCGGCATGTTTTTATCGAATTAGTAAAAAACATCCGGGAAAAAAAAACAACTCATGTTATTATGGGCCAGTCAGCTCGTACTAGATGGGAAGAAATCAAAACGGGTTCGATTGTTCAAAGACTGTTAAGGGAGTTGCGACATTTAGATGTTTTAGTAGTAGCTGATCAAAGTTTAAAATGATGGTTTTATCATATTTTTAGCATGAAATGATTTAGTTTCATGCTTTTTTATTTAAATCTTTAAGACTAATGTCACCATAATTAAAAAAATTAATATTAAAACCCTTGACCTAAACTAAGGTTTAGGCTGTAATCTCTGACTTATAAGCAACAAAAAAATAAATCGGAGGGTTTTAAAAATGACAAAATTTGCTTTTGTAACAGGTGCTAATAAAGGGATTGGATTAGAAGTAGTTCGTCAGTTGGCGGAAGAAAATTACCATGTATTTTTAGGTGCTCGAAATGAAAATCTCGGGATTAAAGCTATGCAGGCTTTAGGTTTATCAAATGTTACATTTATTCAGGTGGATGTTTCTAGCACAAAATCTATTCAGGATGCTTTAAATAAAATTTCGGAAGTGACTGATCATTTAGATCTATTAATCAATAATGCTGGAATTGCCCCAGATTTTCATATTTTGCCAAGTGAAATCAAACTTGAAGCTTTACGACAAGCATTTGAAGTGAATTTCTTTGGAACGTTCCAAATGATTCAAACTTTTTTACCACTGGTTAAAAAGTCTGAACGTGGAAAAATTATTAATGTTACGACAGATATGGCATCACAAACATTATTTGATCGTGGAGAAACTGCATCAATCAATATACTTGGTTATAATTCTTCAAAAACTGCTAATAATTCACTAACACTCACATTTGGGAAAGAATTCGGAAGTAATGGACCTGAAATTTTTGGTGTTACACCAGGTTTTACAACGACTGATCTAAACGGAAATTCACCTGGAGGTAAAACAACTGCAGAAGGTGCTAAAATTATTACAGACTATGCAATAAGTGATTTAAACTACAATGGTAAAATTCTAAATGCAAAAGGAATTATGCCTTGGTAAGGATGAGGGTATATGGAATATACAATTGGACAAGTAGCAAAGTTGAATAACTTAACAATTTCTCAATTAAGATATTATGACAAACAGGGATTGTTACCCTTTCTAAAAAGAACTGAAAGTGGAGACAGAATTTTCGATGAGGATTCACTTAAATTGATCGAAATGATCTTATGCTTAAAAAATACAGGAATGCCAATCAAAAAAATAAAGCAATTTGTTGACTGGACTATGCGTGGAGAAGAAACCTTGAATCAACGTTTAGAGCTTATGAAACAGCAAGAAGAAAATGTTTTAGAGCAAATAAAAGAAACAGAAGAAAATTTAAAGAAAATTCAACGGAAAATTGCTAAATATGAATTCGATATACAAAAATAAAAAAGACAACTTTCAATAGTTGTCTTTTTTATTGAATTCATAAGTATATACTCAAGGTTTTTTAATTGTTGTTTAAATTAGATTTCTCTACAACAAGACCTAATTTTTTAGCTACATAACCCGTGGTACTAGCCTGTATTAGAATTGTCATTAGTATGGCAATAAAAGTAACTGTTGTTATTGCATTTGCATATTTAACTCCAGCAGCTACAATCATCCCAGAAAGTGCAGCAGGAATAACTCCAGTTTCACGAACCCAAAACATAAACAAAATTTCTTTCCATGTCCATTTTGCTTTTCGATCTGGCAAAGCACAAAAAAGGACTGTAAGCGGTCTCGCAATAAACATGAAAACTAAAACAATTAGTACTCCTTGTATCCAAAATTTACTTAAAATATGAAAATTAACTTGGGTACCAAGTAACATAAAAATAAGTTTCCTCATAATTAATGTAACATTATCCGAAAAATGTGCATCGGTTGTTTTAGTTTCATCTGAAATATGAAGACGAAACAATTGTGGATTACCTAAAATAAGACCAGCTGTAAAAGTTGCCATAAACCCACTGGCATGAATAACTCCAGCTGCTAAATATGAGCTAATCGCTAATACTAGACTGACAATTGTGCTGTATTTATTTAAAAATGCCCATCTATGTGATGAAGTAAAAAAAGCTCCAAAGAAACCAACAATTATTCCAACTAATATGCCACCTCCAGCTTCACGGAAAAAACTCCAAATACTGGCTGAAAAGGATAATTGTGATTGTCCTAAAATGACTCCGAGTATAGTAAATGCCAAAATAGAACCCGTTGCATCATTAAATGCTGATTCACTTTCTACAGTTTGTCTTACTTTTTCATGGATCGTAACTTGTTTGAAAACTGGAATCAAGGTTGCTGGGTCTGTAGATGCGATGACTGATGCAAGCAAAAGTGCATATAAGAATGGTAGCTTCAATAAATAAAAAGCTGTAACTGCTACAACTAATGCTGTAATAATGACTCCAAGAGTCGATAGGAGAGAGATGGTAATCCATACTTTTTTTAAAACGGAAACATGAATGGCTTTACCGCCTTCAAATAGAATTAGTACAGAACCTAGGACGATAATGAACTGATTTGCCACTGATTCATTTGGCAATGAAATGAAATTAAATACTGATGGACCTACTAATATTCCGATTATCATAAATAAAGCTACATCAGGAATTTTTATTTTTTCGGCTAATTTAATTGCCAATAATCCAAAAATTAAGACAAATGTAATGATATATAATTCATGTTCAACAGACTTCATGACAACTGATTCCATAATGTTTCACCTCACAGGCACTTATAAACTAATCTTAGAATGACCTTGTTGAACTCAAAATATTTACTCATAAAATAACATGTTATTATTATATTTTTTCCTCAATGGGAACGCTAATATTGAATGGGGAAAAAATTGAGAATACAAAATAGGTGAAAAAGAGGGGATGTACTACTATGAGAAAAAAGCTGGAGCCTTCCTTAGACCCATCAAAAGTTTTAGTGATGGGATTTGCTCTCATTATTGTTTTAGGTAGTATTCTACTAACTCTACCAATCGCTACTAAGGATGGGGAAGGTCTAAATTGGTTGGACGCTTTATTCACTTCTACATCAGCTACTTGTGTAACTGGATTAGTGGTAGTGGATACTGGTACAACGTTCACGTTATTTGGACAATTAGTTATCTTATCACTCATTCAAGTAGGCGGTTTAGGTTTTATGTCATTTGCTACTTTTTTTGCAGTTCTTTTAGGTAAGCGAATCTCGTTAAAAGAACGATTATTATTACAAGAGGCTTTGAATAATTTATCGATTGCGGGAATTGTTCGATTGGTAAAGAGAATCTTTATATTTACAATTATTATTGAATTAATTGGTGGAATCTTGCTAGCTGTTCGTTTTGCATTTGATTTCCCAATAAAAAAGGCTATTTATTATGGAATATTTCATTCGATTTCAAATTTTAATAATGCAGGGTTTGATTTAATGGGGGACTTTAAGAGCCTAACTGGTTATGTATCAGACCCTACTGTTACAATTGTGGTTTGTTTATTGATTACACTTGGTGGAATTGGTTTTATCGTAATGAACGAATTATACGAATACAAAGAAACAGGCTTTCTCTCTTTACATACTAAAGTAGTTCTTAAAACAAGTATTTATTTATTAGTTTTAGGGACTGTTCTGATTTTTTTCCTAGAATTGCATAATCCCAAAACATTACAGCCGTTATCATGGACTGGCAAATTTCTTGGTTCATTGTATCAATCTGTGACACCTAGAACGGCAGGGTCCAATACACTCAATATACCTGATTTAACACAGTCTACACTTTTCATAATTATCATTTTAATGTTTATTGGGGCATCTCCGGGTTCTACCGGTGGTGGGATAAAAACGACTACTTTCGCTACATTATTAGGAGCCGTTCGATCACAGATTAAAGGGAAAGAAGACGTTATATTTTTTAAAAGAAGTATCATGTACGACACTATTTATAAGGCACTTACTGTTACTGTAAGTGGTCTGCTTATTGTTATCTTTGTTACCATGATATTAACAATTACCGAGCATGGAAAGGACTTCTTAATGATTTTATTTGAAGCAACTTCTGCATTTGGAACTGTTGGACTATCTATGGGATTGACCCCAGATCTAACACCAATTGGAAGGATTCTGATCATTTTAACAATGTTTGCGGGAAGAGTTGGTCCATTGACGATTGCTTTTGCTGTTACACTAAGAAGAACTTCGGATCCTTTTAAACGACCAAAAGGTAAAATCATGATTGGATAAATCGTACCAAATTCATTTTATATAGGAGCAATGTAAATATGAAAAATCAATATGCAGTTATAGGATTAGGTAGATTCGGCTCAGGTATTGTGAATACTCTATTGCAACATGGTAATGAAGTGTTAGTAATTGATATGAATGAAGAGCGAATTAATCATTTTGCAGACATAGCTACACATGCAGTAATAGCTGATTCTACAAATGATGAAGCTTTAAAGGCTATTGGAATAGGAAATTTTGACACAGTTATAGTAGCGATTGGAAATGATATGCAATCAAGTATTTTAACAACCTTAGTCTTAAGTGAATTAAAAATTAAAAAAATTGTTGCGAAGGCATTAAATAAGCGACATGGTGAAGTGTTAAAAAAAATTGGGGCTGATTGGGTTATCTATCCGGAAAAGAATATGGGAGAACGTGTAGCGCATCAATTAATGTCACCAAATGTTTTAAACTTTATTGAACTCGCACAAAATTACAGTATAGAAGAAATTAAATTACCTTCAAAAATGGTTGGGAAAAGCTTGAAGGAATTAAATATTAGAGTAGAATTTAATTTAACAGTCATCGCTATTAAGAGCGAAGGAGTCGTTAATATCTCGCCTTCTCCTGATGAAGTTATACATGAAGGAGATGTATTGGTTATGATTGGAGAAAATAGGGATTTGCATCGTTTTTCAAATGTTGAATAAATAATTGAAAAATCAATTTTAAAAAATATACGTATAACCATTATGGTAATTGCTTTTAAGTCCTCAAAAAGTGATTACCTTATTTTTTTACTATTTAATAAGAATGTCTAGATATTATTTAGCTTCTCTTTTTGCTTTATAAATTCATTCATTATGAATATTTGAGGTAGAAGTAAAGATATAATTACATAAATTTCGAATTGCACTCAACTGGAGGTGAATGTAGTAGTTGTTATTACGCATAGGAGTCAATTACTACAGAATATATGCTTATTTTTCAACTTGCGATCATTTTAATCGCTTCAAAAATTGCAGGTGACATTAGTGTTAGACTAAAACAACCGTCTGTTCTTGGTAAACTCTTAATCGGAATCATTCTTGGGCCTACACTATTAGGATTAATTAATGACACAGATATATTAAAAGAAATAAGTCAAATCGGTGTAATTCTGTTAATGTTTATTGCAGGACTTGAAACAGATATTGATGAGTTTAAACGGACTGGAATAGCATCGACTTTAGTTGGAATTGGAGGGATTATTGTACCATTTGGAGTAGGCTATTTAATTGGAATGTTTATTCATTTAACTACTATTCAATCTAGTTTTTTGGGGCTTTTACTTTCCGCGACAAGCGTAAGCATATCAGTACAAGTGTTGAAAGAAATGAACAAATTAAAAACCCGTGAAGGGGCAACTGTCATGGGTGCTGCAGTAATTGATGATATTTTAGTCATTATTGCGTTGGCATTTTTACTTAGCTTGGCAGGTGAAAGTGGAGATGTAAATTTAGGATAAATTATTAGATCAGTCATTATTTACCGTCCTTTTAGTTGTTGTGCTCGTTACTACGCTTGTAACGCCACCAATGATGAAGGTATTCTTTAATGAATAGTGCGATGTAATAGAATGATCGATTGACTATCAAAAAATTTATGGGAATTTACTTCTTGGCGCACCAAAGGATACTAAATAAAGAAGTTGTAAAAATGTAAACGATTGCCAAAATAAGAGCAACAAAAATCATTCATTTCAAGTAATCGTTTACATGAATAATTCCAAAAAACACCAATTGACGAGTAATTTTAATCATGATAAAGTTGGTCTTACGTTTAAAAACGAACGTCAAACCACGGCCACAGGTCATGGTTTTTTTATATGAAAAAATTGCGAAAGGAGAATACAAAATGAAGAATTTAATTTTATCTTTAGTTATTGGATGTGGATTTTCTATTTTACTGACTGGGTACGAAACGAATATGTCAGAAGTTAATAAAAAGATCTCAACGTTTAATCAATCTGAGGTACAAAACGTGTTAACAAACATGGTAGCAGTTGATAAAACAAAAGAGATCATTTGGAATCAAGCACGCTAATTAGTCGTGACTTTTTCTTTAAAATGGTCTTACGTTTAAAAACGAACGTCAAACCACGGCCATAGGTCATGGTTTTTTTATATGAAAAAAATGGAGAGGAGATAACAAAAATGAAAAAAGTAATTTTATCTTTAGTAGTTGGATGTGGATTTTCTATTTTGCTGACAGGGTACGAAACGAATATGTCAGATGCTAATAAAAAGATCTCAACGTTTAATCAAATAGAAGTGCAAAACGTATTAACGAACACTTTTGCAAATTGTAAGTCACAACAAATCGTTTGGGATCAAGTACGATAAAAGCTCAGGGGTACTTAAAATTAGTATAGGTTCCTAATTTCTCGGATATTTTGGAGGGTTTCAAAAAATTGATTGTAAATTTTAGTAAAAGTCTCTTTACAAATTTAACCTGAAGTTATATATTTACATTTAAATTCTATATTTCTCTAATTCAAAACCATAGTTGCTTAATCTAAAAAAAGAGCGGGGGAACCAATTCTTTATTGGGGTGAATCCTTTTTAGTAAAGGTAGGGGTATTCTTTAATCCCGAATCCGACAGCTAACCTCGTAAGCATTTAAAGAAGGGGGTTTATTTAGTCTTGTTTTCAAACACTAAGTAAAGCTTAGTGTTTTTTTGTATGCTTTTTTTAAGAAAAGGGGAGAAATTTATGCATCATCCGTCCGAATATATAGAAATTGGACTATTTATTTTAGCGATTTTTGGGATTTATTACTCTGTTGCCAATTTTAACAGTGTAAAACGAGTATTTATTGGTAGACCAATGAGATCTGCAGAAATACATGCTCAGCATAATAAGTTGATTTGGTTTATTGCTTTACCAATTCTTGCAGCCGATTTGTATTCATCAGTATCTTATGGACCAGAAGCTGGAATGACCGAGTTAATCGGTCTAGGGGAAAAAGCACACTGGTATATCATTCCGATCACAATAGCAACGGTTTTTTTATTAGGGATTCTAATTCTTTCATATATTATGGGGATTTTAGCTTATCCTAGTGGTGGTGGAGCATATGCAATTGCAAAGGACAATTTCAAACCTCGTTGGGTTTCACTCGTCGCTTCAAGCTCACTATTAGTTGATTATATTTTAACAGTTGCAGTTTCAGTTTCTGCTGCTCTTGAAGCTGTGTCATCTGCATACCCAGCTGTTGCGCCTTATGAAACAGTTTTAGCGATTTTTTGTGTATTTTTATTATTAGTTGTCAATCTTCGTGGGGTGGCTGAATCAGCTAAAATTTTTGCATGGCCAACATTTGGTTTTATGATTTGCATGTTACTATTAATTTTTACCGGATTTTTTGACGAATTCCAAAACGGATTTGTACAGCATCATACGCCTACATTTGGTACAGTTCCACAGGGATTAGGTATTTTACTTGTTTTAAAGGCATTTAGTTCTGCTTGTTCTGCTTTAACAGGTATTGAAACAATTTCAAATGCAGTGCCAGTTTTTAGAGAACCTCGTCAAAAAAATGCAATTAAAACATATATAGCATTAGGCGTAATTACTTCAATTACACTTTTAGGCTTTGCTTATCATTTATATGTAAACGGAATTTCACCGAATCCAAATGATACAATGTTATCACAATTAATAAAGGTGTATTTTGGACACGGAATTTTATATCAAGTTATCATTTGGTTTACATTTATCATTTTAATATTAGCCGCCAATTCAACATTTACTGGATTTTCGCAATTAGCAGCGATCGTAGCAGCGGATGGTTTTTTACCGAGAGGATTTACAAACAGAGGCGATCGTTTAGGGTATTCTAATGGTATTATTGCACTTGCTGCAGCAGCAAGTATTTTAATCATTGCATTCCAAGCACATACAAATGCACTAATTCCACTATACGCAATTGGTGTATTTTTATCATTTACCATTGCACAATTAGGATTAACAAGAAGATGGAAGCGAGTAAAAGGGCCTAAATGGCAAGTTAAATTAGCAATAAATATAATAGGATTAATTGTAACTTCTGTTGTTACCGTAATCTTTGCAGTTACAAAATTTGTAGATGGTGCTTGGGTTGTTTTAGTCGTAATTCCGACAATTATATTCTTCTCTTTAGCGATTTATAAACATTATCAAAATGTAGCAAGCGAATTAAGGATCGATTTAAGTTCGTTTAAACCAGAAGCTAATAAAGTCATAACAGTTGTATTAGTTTCGGGAACTCATCGAGTTGTTCATAATACATTGTCATTTGCAAAAGGTATTGCTACAGAACCGATCGCTGTTTATGTAGGCTTTGATGATGAATCAATTGAGAGAATGGAAGAAAAATGGGAAGAATGGGGTAATCCATGTCGCTTAGTCGTTCTAAAAAGCCCGTATCGTTCAGTACTTGCACCCCTTTCAAGATTCATTAAGTTAATTGAAGCAAATGAACAAGATAGTCACGTGCAAATTGTGATTCCACAATTTATTCCTAAGAGATGGTGGCATAATTTACTTCACAATCAAACTGCACTTTTACTTCGACTTTGGTTAATCAGTCAAAAGGATGTAGTCGTTACGACGGTTCCTTATCATTTGAGAAAATAATAAAAAAGAGCATGAAATGTTTATTTCATGCTTTTTTATTTTGGCCTATAAGAGTAGTGAAAAACCTTTTTTTGTTCTACCTAAAGTATCTTGCGTTTTATATATGTACTTTGATCATTCTTACTATCGTTTCATATGAACAGAGGAGCTCTTTTCCCGACAATAAAATCAGCTTATAGAAATTACCAGCCTGTTAAATTGAAAAATGTTAAGAAGATATCCTCATTAGATTGATCATCAAAAAATTACTCTTAATATTGATGAAAGAATCATATAATGTATGAGAAATTAAATAAATACGAGAAGATGAATGCAATAATAGATTGCACATATTATCTTGATCCAAATTTAATTGTTGCAAGTCAAGGGAATGTTCAGAGCCTAGCAAATGGCAATCAATTCATTGGATGGGGGCAAGAGCCGTACCTTTCAGAATTTGAAAATGAAGGTAATTCAAAAAACAATCTTTCATCTAGTTTACTATTTGAAATGAAGTATCCTAATGAAAATATTTCATATAGAGCTTTTAAAAATAAATGGATAGGTTGGCCACAGTACCCGCCTAGTATCGTAGCGATTACTTATCATGAAGGTACATTTGTTTATGCTTCGTGGAACGGGTCAACTGAAACTGTCGCATGGCAAGTTCTGTCTGGGCATTCATTTAAACAAATGCAAATTGTCAAAAGTAGTATTCCTCGCAAAGGATTTGAGACAAAAATTGTTGGAGATTCAGTTGGGCCATATTTCCAAGTAAGAGCATTGAATGAAGCAGGGCAAGTACTTGGGATTTCACGTATTGTTCGTAAACAAGATATAGACGCACTATTACTATTTCTTACAGTATAAAAAAGAGAGGACGGGTAATGTTGAGACTCTCCGAAAAAAAGAATGTTTTAAATAGCAAAGAAGCTATTCTTTTAGCTGCATTCAGCTATCAAACATATGTACTTTTTCGTAAAGGAACGATTACTTTACCAAAAGGTTACGTCCTAAAGTATATTATTCATGCTGAGGTGAATGTAGAGAATCCTACTACTGAGGTATTTGGTTTTATTGCCGAGTCAAAGGAAAATATTATTATCGCATTTAGAGGATATGCCGCCTATCCAGCAGATCTTATTGCAGCGTATGACATACTTCAAGTTCCTTATCCCTATGTTGAAAATAGCGGTAAAACTTCCCGAGGCTTTACATGTATTTACCAATCTACAAGAAAAAAATTATTTAAAGAATTAAACAAGTTTCCAAAGAATAAAAAACTATTTATTACTGGGCACAACTATGGTGGAGCATTAGCAACGTTAGCCACTTTAGATATTATAACGAACTCAAAATTTAAAAATGCATCCGTTTATACTTATGGGAGTCCACGTGTAGGTGATCCAGATTTTGTTTATCGATTTAATCAAGTCGTAAAAAGTAGTCAAAGGATTGTTAATATTCATGATTCATTTACCACTTTTCCAGAAAAATTTTATCCTCCACCATTTACAGAGAACGGGATCTATTATCAACATGTAAATACAAAGTTTCCAATTTCCTTCCAGTTGAATGATACGCCAAGGAATGATGGTATAGGATGTTATTTTAAAAACTTGAGTAATTTAAATACAGATTATGCGATCAAATTATGTAATGAAAATCCTGATTTTTGTCCTAATTCAGAAATGTGTTTTCCTTTTCAACGAACTTGTAATTGTCCAAAACCTTGCATTAAAAAAGGTGGTTGTTAATATGGATTACTCAAGAGTGGAGAATGTATTTAATAGTAAAGATGCAATTTTACTTTCCGCAATGTGTTATCAATCAAATCAATTAATAGAGAGTGACACAGGAGAAGTTGTCTTACCAAAAGGTTTTAAACTCCATTATACGATTTATGCTTATGCAGGAGTTGAAGAGCCAGTAGCTGAACCATTTGGATTTATCGCAGAATCAAGAGATGAAATCATTATAGCTTTTAGAGGGACAGATTCATATAAAGACAATGAATCAGATCAGGACCTATATCAAATAGAGTATCCATTTGCCGAAAATGTTGGAAAAACACATAGAGGATTTACTTGTATATATCAATCTGCCAGGAACGAACTATTTACAGAATTAATGAAGTTATCACCTAATAAAAGACTATTGATAACAGGATACAGTTTGGGTGGTGCTTTAGCTGTTTTAGCTGCATTTGACATCACAGTCAATTCTGATTTCGACAATCTATCAGTCTATACTTTCGGTAGTCCGCGTGTTGCAGATCCAGAATTTGCTTATCGATACAATCAAATTGTAAAAAGAAGTTTCCGTATTTTTAATGTGCATGACATCATACCTACCTTACCTGCAGAAGTTTATCCTCCGCCGTTTACATCTAAAGGTTTATATTATCGACACGTAAACAATAATTTTCCAGTCTCGTTTCAATTAAATAGCATAGCTCGTAATCATTATATAGGTTGTTATTTTAATACGATTAGCAGATTAGACCCTGAATTTACTTCTGCATTATGTTTGAATAATACTGATTTTTGTCCAAGTATAAAAATATGTACTGCTTATAATGGGAAATGTATTGAAAAGAACTAAATAATAGTAAAATTTAATTCAAATCCATGGTTCTCATGGATTTGATTTTTTGTTTGAAGAGTAGGTGAGTTAGTTTTGAAGTATAAATTAGTATCATGAACTACAGTTCCAAATTCACCTAAAGCACGTTAAATGATGTTTTAACTCAATTAGATTTAAAATAACAAAATAGATTATTTTTACAAACAATTTAAATAGTTTATAAGTTTATTATAAAACTATCCTACTTTTTTAATTAAAAAGTAGGATAGTTTTTTTGTTAAAAATAGGAATATTATGTTTTTTCATTTTTTTAATAAAAAACGTCAAATTCCCCCAAATTCTAAAAAGTCGAAAATTTCCAACTTTACTTAAAATTCTTTGTTTTGTAAGGGGTATTAGCTAAAATTAAACAATTAATGTCAAATAATAACATTTTCTTTATTTAAATTCGAAAAAAAATGAAGTGAAAATCGCTAAATTTCCCCAATACAAGACAAGCGAAACATGGAGTAATATTTAATTAAATTTAAGTGTTTAGAAAAATTTTAATACTTGAATTTTCTGAATTTGGGCAAATAATCGAATTTTTTATTATTTGTTTATACTGGGGGGGAAAACATGAAAGAGAGAAAATCGTCTCACAAAAGTAAGAGGCCAACAAAAAAAATACTTTCGATCTTTGCGTTAAGTTCGATGTTTTTAAATGTTGTGATTCCTCATAGTTATGCAAGTGGAAATACTGCTGAAGCAAAACTTAATCAGCAAAATTTATCTAGTAATACCTTTGATGCAAAAGAAGTAAACCGTATTCTTGACGGGCTTACACCAGAGCAAAAAGCAAATATTAATAAGCTTACTGGTGCAGATAATACTGAAAAAATCCGTGTAGACAAAAAGGATTTAATCGGTTCAAAAAAGATTAATGTTATTGTTCAATTTAAACAAGATCCAGCTAAAATACAAATCATTAAGCAATCTTTAGCTAATGGTGGAGCAACTGCAAATACTCAAGCGTTTAATAGTGAATATACCGAAGCAATCAACAAGGTTAAAGATTCACATGCAAACTTTAAAAGCTTTTTGAATTCACAGCCTAAAACAACGATAGTGGGTGGGAAATCTGTTAATTCTTCGATCAGTATTTCGCGAGAATTTACAGACGCATTTAATGGAGTTGCTTTAACCTTACCAGCGAATTTAGTTCAAAAGCTTGCAGAAAGCCCAGATGTTGCGTCTGTTTGGTCTCAAGTAGAATATTCATTACCTGATGAAGGAAATTCTAATTCTACAGCAACAAGTCAATCTGTTGGCAAGCCAACTTCAGCACTTTCCCATTTAGGGATTGATAAGCTTCAAGCTGAAGGGAATACAGGTATTATTAAAACAGGTCCACGTGCGGGTCAAAAGATTAAAGTAGGTGTATTGGATACAGGAATCGATTACAACCACCCTGATCTTTATAAAGTAACACATGATGAAAATGGAAAATTATATGGTGGACATGACTTTGTAAATAATGACGGATTTGATGCAAGAGGAAACATTAAGTATGTGGATGACCATGATCCAATGGAAACAACTTATGATGATTGGGTAGCTGATAAGGCGAATTCAAATCCAGTTTGGGGAACACCACCTTCAGATTATAAGCCATATATTACCTCACATGGAACACACGTTTCCGGTACGATTGCAGCAAATACGACGAATAATAACGATGTTTATTCGGCAAATGGGGTAGCACCTGATGTGGCTCTTTATGGTTATCGTGTATTAGGACCTGGTGGACATGGAACAACGGAATCTGTACTAAGTGGTATCGATCAAGCTACAAAAGATCATATGGATGTAATTAATCTATCTCTTGGTGCAAATGTTAATGATCCATTTTACCCAACAAGCATTGCGATTAACAATGCTACTTTAGCTGGAGTCGTGTGTGATGTTGCTGCAGGTAATGCTGGACCTGGCCAAGCTACAGTTGGTTCACCAGGAAGTTCAGCACTAGCAATTACTGTAGGTGCAAGTACAGTCCCTGAAGAAATTGCAACAATGACTGTTAAGAATGGTTCAGTTTCCTATAAATCACGTTTATTTGGTAAAAACTATTCACAAGCTGACGATGTTTATAAAGGTCAAACACTTCCGATCGTTGATGTTGGCTTAGGAAGTGAAGCAGACTATAGTGGAATTGATGTGAAAGGTAAACTTGTTCTAGTAAAGCGTGGCGTAGACTATTTACAAACAAAAATGACAAATGCTAAAAATGCTGGAGCAGCTGGAATGATTATCTGGGATAATACAGCTGATACTGATTCTCAAGGTTATATTCCTAATTTCTTAGGAGTAAGCATGGATAATGTTTATTCAATTTCATTAACTCAGGAACAAGGACAAGCTCTTTCTGATGCGATTAAAAAGGACCCAAAATCAGCTAATATTACGTTCCCTTCTACATTAGATGCACCTATTACTAAGCGCGGGGATGAATTAGCAAGCTTTAGCTCAACAGGCCCAGTTAAAGATTGGACAATTAAGCCAGATGTAGTTGCACCTGGGGTTGATATTTCTTCAACAGCTCCATACGATATTTGGGAACCAAATGCAGCACATGATTATAAACTTGGCTATCAGATTATGTCTGGTACATCAATGGCAACTCCTCACGTTGCTGGGATCTCAGCTCTAGTTTTAGCAGCACATCCAGATTATACACCAGCTGATGTCAAAACAGCATTAATGAATACTGCTAAAGATATTAACACAGATTCAAAGACTTATAGTGTTTATCAAGTAGGAGCAGGACGTGTTGATCCATCACGTGCTATTAAAGAGAATGTAAAAATTCAAGTTTTAGATAAAACCGTTACATTTGATAATCTAGCAGATAACTCAACAGCACATGAAGTAGATAACATTACAGGTAGCATGTTTTTTGGTTTTAAAGGTAGAGGAGAAGGTGAAACGAACGGTTCTGATGATGTAGTTTCTTCAAAAGATTTTAACGTTTCTAACGAAGGAACTAGCAGTAAAACATTTAATGTAAGTACTGAATTTATTACCTCAAAATTTGCTGGGTCGAATAAAGTAGGACCAGGAACAGGAAATGATGTTAAAATTGATTTTTCGGTTGATGGAAATAACGTGAAATCGATTAATGTTGGCGGAGGTAGTACAGTCAAAGCTACGGCAAAAATAACAGTTCCGTCAAATTCACTTGAGGGTACTTATGAGGGGTATATCCACTTAATAAATGCAGCGGACTCATCGGAGACTTATCGAATTCCATTTACAATTACAGTTGCGGAAAAAGGAATTAATACGTTCAATGTTGCGATAAAAGCTGCGGCAGAAGGAAATATTTCAGCTTATAATGTTTCTTTTAACAACGAAATGGAAAACTTATATATTGTTGTGAAGGATAAAGACGGGAAATATATAGGTGTAACAAACACGTTATCAAGCGGTAGAAATTTTATCCCAGGTGTCCAATATGGTCCACTATTAACTCTTTTTAATGGATGGTATCTTCCATTTACAAAGACATACGATGGAACATATGATAAATCTGGCATTGCAGATAAGGTGGAAGTACTAAAAGAAGGTAGTTACTCTCTCGAGATGATTGCTACTGGTAAAGATGGAAAACGTTACACAGCGGAAGATACGGTCTATGTTGATGGTACTCCGCCGACTATGACGATGGATTCTGACTCCAAACCAGGAATCTATGAAATCGATACGACAGGGTACCTACCTGGACAAGAAATTAAAGGATTTCATGGTACGGTTTATGACTCGAACGTAGACGTAATGAAAAATAATGGAGAAACATCAGTACCTAGGCTTACGGATGGCAAACCTGTTCCTGTTGATCAAGGGTTGAACATTGTCACTGGTTATCAAGACAGTCAATTCCCAACAGTTTACTTCAATACAAATGCGAAAGGTCGTTTCCACTTTGGTGTCACGAAAGAGGACGTAGCAAATAAACTGGGTAGTGATTTTATAATTGACCCTACAGATTATTCGGGTGAAAATGATTATGAGATCAATCAAAAAACTTATTACTTTATTAAAAAAGGAAATCCTTACGTTACCCTAACTTCATCTAACGGAGTAGATGCAGGACCAGGTAACGAAGATAAAGTAGTTGTCGATCCGAATAAACCATTCAAAACAACAATCGCAACAAAATATGGTGTCGGAATGACTGGTGGTAAATTTTTACTGAATGACCATGGTGTGTACCAATTCTCTAATATCCGATTAACAGATGAGTATAAAAACTATCTGATTAGTAAAGGAATTGATCCAACTACCGTTCTTACTGTAGGTCAACCATATACACATCAATTTTATCAAATTGGAAAAACAACAGATATCACAATTTCAAATATAGGTTCAGCAGGTGCTCTTGATCATGATATGCCGATTATCGAGGCAGATGTAACTTATACAAACCTTGATCCTGTAGTAGGAGAATTTCCATATGACTTGTTGCAAGCGAATTTAACATTGTCGGGTACAGATACAAGGGTTGCGTGGTTCCCGGTTGATATACCTTATGTAAGACAGTTCACTTCTTTGATTAGAGGTCGTGTAGCAGCGGAATCTTTCGCAAGAAACAACATTAATAACAACTATCCACAATTCACTGTTGATTCAGGTGCGAAGGTAACGGCTACAGATGCAAATGGTAAAAAATTTACAACAGATCAACCGACAACAGCTAATAATACAATGGCTTATGCGTTTATCAACCCATATTATGCTTTGACAGCTGATGTAAGTGACAAGCCATATTCTTTGGAAGCAAGTGTACCAGGACATTTTAAAGGATATGCAAAAACACCTGTGATTGGTCAAAACAAATTCGGTTATCAATCAGGTACAGTAAAGGATCTTCCAGGTATCTTCCCAATCCTTTTAGGGGGAGATGTAAATAGTGATGACGTCATCGACATGAAGGATTTACTGCAAGAAATTAGTGTTTATTACCAGTATAAAAATATTTTAAGTTCACCACCAGGTACATTGAATACGGTGGCAAACAAAACGGCATTCTTAAACACAAACCGAAATGCAGATATTTATTGGATTAAACCAACAGGCTTTGGTTATGGCATTGACTATAATGATTTCTATTTTATCTTTAAAAACTTTGGTACACAAAATCAAAGTGCGATTGATGCAGGCTTAAATGTTCCAGCTGCTCAACTAACAGTAGATAAAGATACGACGATCACAACGGATTATGCCGGTTCAATTACGTTAAATGCAGGTGACACATTACAGCAAGTTATGCAAAAACTTAATTTTGCAGCTCCAGCTCAAGCAGTCTCATCAACACCTAAATTAGAAGACTTGCAAAATGGAGCAACGATTTCACTTTCTCCATCAAGCACGATGTTCGTTGATGATGTAGTGTGGAGAAAAGCAATTACAAAAGTTATGCTAGGGTCAACTGATGTAACTGATAAAGTAACAATTAGTCCGGCTTACACGTATTATGATGCAAATGGTGTAAGTCAAACAATGCCTTCAAAAATTACGTTACCGGGTACATTATTCCCGACGGCAACGAATTATACAATTACAGTGAAGGCAACAGGTTACCAAGATGTAACGAAAACGTTAACAGTATCAACGGTGCCAATTCCGACGCCTGCGATTCCAATTATCACAGACCCAACAGTAGCGCATATTGGGAATGATTTAACGTTATCTTTCCAAGAAGATGCGAACTGGAGAAATGGAATCAATAAAGTAATTATAACGACTAATAGCGGTAAAACTGTGGATATTACGAATTTAATTAATCCAGATACAAATCAAAAATATTACGACATTAGCAAACCAGGAAAAATCACGTTTAATGCGAAAACATTTATGACGGATTCTACTCTTGATCCAAAAAATACTTCAACATTTAATCAAGCGACAATCAATCCTGGTGGTAAAAATTATTTACCTCAGCTTTACAAATTTACGATTGGCTCAACAGGTACAGATGGAACAGTTTATCCAGATACTATAGCAGGTTCTGACCCAGTTTACACTGCACAACAGCCTGTTGGTTATAGTATTACATTTGACAGTCAGGATGGCTCAGCCCCTAAATCGATGGCAGTAGGATACAAACCGAACGCAAGTCGTTCGAATGGTCCGAATAGTGATTTAGTAAGTTTTTATAGTCCTGCACCAACAAGACCGGGATATAAATTTCTTGGTTGGTATAATGAACCATCTTTAAAAACAGTATGGGATGCAGGTCCTGTAACTGCAGACAAGACTGTTTATGCGAAATGGCAAATGAATACGACTCAAAGCTACTCACCAGTTGATAAAGCGAATCCGGATGGATTAAAATTCGACGGAAGTAACGGAGGGGTTTCTGGCGTTGGTTGGATATTAGGAGAAGGCGATTTGAAAATCAACATTCCTGACTATTTAACAAATGTTTCTTGGTTAACATCTAAGGACAAGATTGCCAATATCGAGGCAACATTCTATCAGATGAAGAGCGATGGTTCAACGGAAACAACACCAACAGTCTATACGTTAGATCCAAGTACCTATGACTTGACGGCAAACGGTAATAACGGAATCCTTTCCTTTAAAACAGCAACTCATGATCAAGCTGTTCAAGCAGGTCAAACGAAGTTAGGTGAGAAATTTGCCTTCAGTGAGATGCCTACATTATCAAATGCAGGGGCGATTGTAGGATATAATCTCAAACTAACATCATCAACAGGGGAAGTAGTTACGATCCCTAATATTCAACTAGGATACAGACGTCATATTGACTTGAACGGTGGATCCTTAAAGAATGCAAAAGACTTATTCTTTGCCGATACACTTGTCAATGGTTTGGCGAAAGCACCGAATATGATCACAGGTCCTTCTCATGTAGTAAATGGAAATCTAACGATTAGTTCAAATCTGTATCTAGATGCAGCTAACTCAAGTGATAAAATTTCTGATATTTCAATGGATAACGGTAAATTTATAACAGATAATACAACTTACTATTTATGTTGGAATAAAGTGCCACCAATGGTTAATAAAGATGTTGTTGGAAACATTGTAGGAAGCGACATTACGTTAACATTTAATGATAATGGAACTTGGAAGAATAATATCAAAGCAGTGAAAATCGGTGCTAAAACTTTAGAACTAAATAAGGATTACACGATTTCGAATAATAGTATTACCCTTAAGGCTCCTCTTTTCACGAATGCACAAAAGTTCAATGTGACGATTGTTTCAGAAGGGTATATAGATGTAAATGTAGTTGACCAAGTTGTCGGATATACGGTTACGTTTAATTCAAATGGCGGAGATCCAGTTCCTTCTCAAATCGTCGACAGAAGTGCGACGAAACCATTCGATCCATCAAAAGCTGGATACAAGTTCTATGGATGGTATATCGATCAAGATTTAACAATACCATATGATTTTGATAATATTGTGACAAAACCAATTACACTTTATGCGAAATATGCTTTAGCAGGATCTTTTGTAACAGCAGATACAACGGATAATGCAATCGGGAACAATATTGTATTAGAGTATATTGATAAAGATTGGGCAAATGCGATTACTGGCATCACACTTAACGGTCTTGCAATAGACGGATCGAAATATACTGTCGATAAAGAGAATCGTACAATTACACTAGATAAGAGTCTATTCTCAAGAGCGAGAGATTATCAGATTTCGATTAAGGCTACTGATTACGCTGATGTATCATTAGTTCAAAAATTAGTAAATGGATATAATGTACATTTCGTAGTACCAGGTGATGCACCAGCTGAAGTAAAAGAAGCAACGAAAGATCAAATTGTAGCACGAAGAATCACAGCACCAACTGTTCATGGTTATGAATTAACTTGGTTTGCAGATCAAGATTGCACAATTCCTTGGGATTTCACAAATTCAATTTACTCAGCAAAAACGCTTTACGGAAAATGGAAACCAGCAAAATACACTGTCATCTATGATACACAAGATGCTGGATTAGTTGTTTCGGCGAAAGTTGAATACAACACATTACTAGACGAAACAAAACCAACAAGAACGGGTTACACATTCCTTGGTTGGTATAAAGATGCAGAAGGTAAAACACCATGGAACTTTGCAACAGACAAAGTATCTGGAGATATGGTTTTATATGCAAAGTGGAGTATTAATTCTTACTCAATTCACTTTAACAGCAATGGCGGCAGTCAAGTGGCTGATAAAACTGCAAATTACAATAGCAACATTTCTTTACCAAAACCAACAAGAACAGGTTACACATTTGTTGGATGGTACACTGATGCAGCATTAAAAACGCCAGTAGGCCCAACTGTAACATTAACAAACAACATTACATTGTATGCGAAATGGAGTATTAACTCTTATTCGATCCATTTCAATAGTAATGGTGGCAATCAAATGGCAGACAAAACTGCAAATTACAATAGCAATATCACTTTACCAAAACCAACAAGAACAGGTTATACATTTGTTGGATGGTACAAAGATGCAGCATTAAAAACGTCTGCAGGTTCAACAGTAACATTAACAAGCAATATCACACTTTATGCAAAATGGAACATAAACAAATATACTGTTAAATTTAATTCTGTTGGAGGCACAATTTCGACTAGAACTGTAAATTACAATTCAACGATTAGCCAACCAGCATCACCAACAAGAAAAGGATATACATTCCTTGGGTGGTATAAAGATGCATCTGGAAAAGTAGCTTGGAACTTCGCGAAGGATCAAGTGACTACAAACACTACAATTTACGCGAAATGGGTAGCTAATCCAGCAAAACCAACAAATGTAAAATTAACAAAATCAGGTTTATCTTCTGTAAAATTAACATGGTCAAGTGTATCAGGTGCTGCAGGTTATGAGATTGTTAAATCAACTTCAAAAACAGGCACATTTGCTCACTTAACGAATGTAACAAAAACAACTTACACGAACAGCGGATTAACAAAAGGTAAAACTTACTATTACAAAGTTCGTTCATACAAATTAGTTGGATCGAAAAAAGTCTATAGTGATTGGACAAGCGTTATCGTGTTCAAACGATAATAAATAGTAGGACAAGGTTTCTTGGGTAAAAACAAGTCAGAACGGGGTGTTTAGGATATTTAATAATTGAATAAACACCCTTTCGTAAAAAACGATTGATCATCTTTTTTAAAAACAAACTTTCCCTTAAAAATATAAAAGACAAGAATACGTAAAAATCAGTATTCTTGTCTTATTTTTTTAAATTGGCATAAATCATGATAATAGTTATAGAATACACTTAAATATAAGACTTATCATTACGCATTTTGATGCAAGATATGTTAATAATAAGAATGAATCGATTTTCTGGAATCATAAATATAAATTACCAACAAGTTATAGTTTTAGTTTTCTTAAGGAGTAGTTGAAGAATGAATTTTGATCAAATGGAACATATTGTAACTGCAGCAAAAGAGATGTCAATCACGAAAGCTGCAGAAAAATTATTTATCTCTCCTTCTGGAATGAGTCAATCCATTACTCAATTAGAAAATGAGCTTGGCATAAAAATTTTTAACAGATCGAAACAAGGAGTTACACCAACTTTTGAAGGGAAAATTGTATTATCAAAAGCGATTATTTTATTAAGTACGATTAAAGAGCTTAATAAAGAAATAGATGATATTAAGAATAGAAGCAGCAATCATTTGAAAATCTTAACGGCACCTACTTTTTCGGCAATTCTTCAAGAAACGATGATCAAGTACAATGAGAAAAATAGTGAAATTACATTTGAAGTAGTTGAAGAAAACCCTGCTTATATGATTCAGAATTTCAGTAAGCAAGATTATGATATTGCACTGATTCCTTGTACAATCGAAGAATTAAAGAAAGAAAAATTTATTGGTTTTGAACATTTAACAAAAGGGCATATTTGCATCGCGGTCGGTAAGAAATCTCCGTTTTATTCTTATGAATTTGTCACACCAAACGAACTAACGAATGAAAAAATTGTTATGTATAAAAACTCTGACTATAAGACATTGCAAAAAATCTCTAAACTGAATCCCAAAAATGTAGTCCTTCAAACAAATAGAAGTAGCTTGCTTTATGAACTTGTGAAAGAAAGCCAAGCCATTTTATATTTACATAATTTTTCAATAAGAAATCGTCCGATCGTTTTAAATGGTGACATTAAAATTATTCCATTAAAGGAAGAAATGTTTTTCGATTTAGATTTTTGGTTGATATACTTACAATCAAAAGGATTATCAACACTTGCGAAAGATTTTATGGATGAATTTAAATTGCAGTTTAAAAATAGTATTTAAAAAAGATAGTGAAGCCAGCATAACAACTGACTACACTATCTTTTTTAAATTATTCTTCAAGTTGAGACTCTGTTCCAATTGCTCCTGTACTTAATATGGTAACGGTCACTTTCGGTTTGATTTCAATAGTAGGATATTCCTTTTGCCAATTTAGTTTTCGCCATTCTTCTGGCTGATGTTCTTTTAAATATCTTCCAATACCAAGCACATCACTATTAGCAACCTGAATTTCTTTGATTACCTCTTTAGCTCTTTTATTTAAATCTTTCTTAATAATGGACCATATTTCTTCTTCTTGTAACATTTTAATTGATGTAATTCCGTCTATTCTAACATATGCATCAATTTTTAAATTTACTTTTATTTTATCTTTAGAAGTCCTAATAGAGAAATTATTTCTAGGTCTAATGATTTCATAAGATATTGTATTTTATGGTGCTTCATATTTTTTAGGAAGCTTTGTAAAAAAATGGCCGGTTTTTCCGTATTTTCCCATCAGCATTAAAAGAACAGGAGATTGCTCAGAAGTTATGAAATGACCAGTATAGCTAGCATTATGCATTAGTCCTGCACCAACAACTTCTATTCGTTTACCTGATGATACATCAACAACAGGGATTGTAAAATCAATTCCATCTTCAGAAGCATAAGTAAAAATATTAAATAACTCCATTTTTTGAGCGATGGAGGTAGACTCGGCATTATCAATTGTATCCTTTAATATAAATGACAATGGTTTTGAACCAACGGTTTTTAATGCCAAAACGTTTTTTGCACTTTGCTTATTTGTTATAGCGACAGATACATTTAGATTTGAAAATGTTCTACGCCGAAAGGTACTTAAAAGATGAATAAATTTAGTTTTCGAGAAATCTTCACCTAATAATATAACCCTCGTTTTGGATGTCGTTATATCTCCGGGTAAAAATGATTGTATTTCCATCCCAGCATGAGATACTGAATTCTGTGTAGATTTAACAGATTCATTTTGGAAATCGAAGACGCCAGCTCCTCTTCCGATAATATCAAGTATTAGTGCATTCACCTCAATTTTTTATCTTGATCGATATCAATACTCATCCCATTTACTAATGTTTTTTCTGTAATGGTTCTTGAATCCCAGCAACCAGTAACTACTAAAAGAAATAAAAATAAACAAATAATGATGACTGACTTGCGAATCAATTGATTAGCCCCCTAACTTTATTAATTAGGAATAATAGGCATGGAATAATGATAATAAATAAAGGGTCTAAATAACTACCGTAATTTACAATTGTTTCTCTTCTGATTAGATGGAAGGAAACTAACGGATAAAAAGCAAATACTACTATAATAATGAAAAGTAATATGCTTTTCCTATTTTTTACAATTAATGATAGTCGCTTATGTACATCTTCACTAACGATATAAATATAGCTAACTACTGTAGCACAAATGACAATTGTCCATAAGCTTAAAAATATCGTATCTAAACTTTCCATCATTTTCGAGTGATAGGTTTTAAAAATATATAGAATGGGGTCTATGATATAACTATTTTCTTCATTGCTTAATCTGATATAGGACGTGAAAATGATAAAGGTATAAAATATTGTTGTGATAACATTTACAAATGTTAAAGTAAATAATTTCTTTTTTGTATCTTGAAAGCTTGGCGCTATAAATAAAAAAATTTCAAAACCTAACATTTGAAGAAATGATGAATATGCACCGGAGCCAATCTTTTTAATTGGAGATTGACCTATTGGTAATATTCTTCCGATATGTACATTATCATAGGCAAATAATAGGAATAAAATAAAGAAGATAAAAATAAAAGTACAAAGTACATATGTTCTTGCAATGGTTTGGATGTCATTTTTCGCAATAATATACGCCGTTACTAAAAATAAAATGAGAATAAGCCAAGAAGGACTTTTTGGAAAAATCCAGATCGTGATAATATCTGAAAATCTCATCGATACTACAAGCACAACATATAAAAAATAGATGTAATAACAAATATTTATACATGTTCCAATGAATGGATTCGTGATTATTTTTGTATAGTCAGTAAAGCTTTTGTCAGGAAATTTTTTATACAAACTATAATAAAGTAAGATTAAAATTTGAACGATTATTCCACTATAATAGTAGAAATCCAACTATCATGGCCTGCAATTTTATACATCTTATGAGGATAGCTTGTAATGGCCACGCCGAATTGAGTAAATATAATCAAATAGAAGAGGTGTTTATTATTAATCATGTTTCTTTCCCCTTTCTATTTTTAAAAAGAGCAAACTCAGAAAAACCTGGATTTTCAACATATCGAAAACTAAAGGCTTTAATTTTTGATAGGTGAGCAAAAATCATAAAGACGCCCAAACTAATTCCAATAAATCCAAAAATTGATGCAAGGATTAAGAGTGGTATTCCCATGATTCGTGCTGCAATCGACATTTCCCTTGATGGAAGTGAAAATGATGCAATGGCAGTGACTGCAATCACAACAACCATAGAATTTGAGATTAAATTGGTTTGTACAATAGCCGTCCCAAAAACAATTGCTCCGACAGTACCGATTGTTGATCCAATGGGATTCGGGAGTCTTAAAGGTGCTTCCTTCAATAGCTCTAAAATAATAATCATTGTTAAAGCTTCAATCAATGGTGGAAGAGGGACATTTTCAATTGATAGTTATAAAGTATAAAAAATAGAAACAGGTAAAATATTTGAATGATAAGTGGTAACTGCGATATAAATTGAAGGCATTAATACTGCGATCCAAAATGCGAACATTCTTAAAGTATAAAAAAATACTCCAAAAAGCCATCGGAAATTAAAATCATCTGTACTCCGAAAATAACCATAAATATCATAGGGAAATAATAAAACATTAGGGTCATTATCAACTATAATAGCAGGCTTTCCCGTTATTAAATGACGAATTGTACGATCCGGTCTTTCAGTGTACATCACTTGTGGAAATATAGAAGTCGGATACTCTTCTATACTATTTTGAATATGAACAGCCTCAATCATTTTTTTAGGTTCAACTTGTCCACTTAACTCAAGCTTTTTAATTTTTTGCTCAATTGTTTTAATCATTGATTGAGGCGTGATATCGTTCAAATAAATGATGGAAAGCGATACAGGATATTTTTTACCAACTGTTATATTTTTTATGATTAGCTCCTTAGTCCGTAGTCTTTTTCGAATTAAAGTTGAATTAATTTTAAGACTCTCAACAAAACTATCATGAGGACCTAGTGAAACTGTTTCAGTACTTGATTCTGTGATAGAACGATCGCTATTATTACTAGGTGTAGAATAAGATTTGGCTTTATTTTTATTGTTATCATTAAAAATAATAACATTTCCAGAAAGAATGGCTTGTATACATTCATCAAGAGTATTTGCATCATTAGAATCTAATATAGTCGTAATGATTCGACCTGAATGATCTTTTGAAACTACTCGTTCTAATATATGTGTTTGAATAATCTCTGAATCGATCATTGTATCTAGATAATATAAATGAAGAGATACTTCACCAATTGAATATTTTTTATATTTAAAATCAGAACTTGCTTGAAATGTGCTTTGTAATTCATCAAGCATGGAGGTTTTTGCATTTACTTCCATTTAAATCAACTCCTTAAAAACTCCGCAAAGAATATAAGTATTATTCCCTTTTGTAAATTGGATATGTATGGAAATTAATCTTGTAATTACTAAAGTCTTTAAATATGAATATTTATGATCATTAATAGATTGTAAATTAATTAAACTCCATATATCATAGTTCTGATTAAGATGTCTGATTATTCAATCTGGGCATTTTTTTAGTATTCAAAACATAAATTTTTAAAGTATCTCATATAAAAGAAATCTTATATTAACTATTGCTAAAGTATTAAATACTTTATGAAATGTTTTTTACGGAAGGGGTTGAGAACACATCATGCATATAATTGGTAAAGGAATACCCCGAAAAGAGTCTTTCGAAAAAGTTACTGGATATGCAAAATATACTGACGATTTTGAGGCAAATGATATGCTTCATGCTCAATTAGTGACAAGTCCATATGCACATGCGATCATTAAAAATATTGATGCAACTGAAGCTCTGAACGTGCCAGGTGTCAGAAAAATAATATTTGGGGAAAATCTACCTTTAGTTGGAGAAGGAATACTTGATCGTCATCCAATTGCATTTGACCGTGTTCGATTTTTTGGTGAAGTAGTTGCAGTCGTTGTAGCAGACACCAAGTATCAAGCAAATCTAGCTGCTAATCTAGTGAAAGTACAATATGAATTACTTCCTGTTGTGAATTCTCCGTCTGAAGCACTTAAGCAAAATGCTCCTCTTTTACATCCTAACCTAGGAGAATATGAAAAAACAGAAGGGGTTTACCCAGAGCCAGGAACAAATATAGCTACAAGAATTAAAATTCGAAAAGGCGATTTTAACAAAGGTTGGAGAGAAAGTGAAGTAATGGTTGATGAGAGTTTTGCTTTCAGACCATCTGATCATGCTGCGATGGAGACAAGATGTTCATTTGCTCAAATACATCATGATGGCACCATTGAGATTACTACTTCTTCACAAAGCCCTTTTATGGTTAAGGATTTGATTGGTGATTATTTTGGAATAAAACCTGGAAAAATTATAGTAAACACCCCTTTTGTTGGTGGGGGATATGGTGGAAAAGGGGCAGTCCAGTTAGAAATTTTAGCTTTTATTGCTTCACGAGCTGTAAATGGCAGATTAGTAAAAATATTAAATAGTCGTGAAAATGATATGCTTTCCTCACCTGTGCATATTGGCCTTGAAGCGAATGTGAAACTAGGATGTACAAAAGAGGGAATGCTCAAGGTTGCAGAGATTCAATTTTTATGGGATGGTGGAGCGTATGCTGATAAATCAATTGATTTAACACGGGCGGGAGCAGTTGATTGTACAGGTCCTTACAATATCGAAAATATTTGGTGTGATTCTTTTTGTATGTATACAAATCATCCATACCCAGCACCTTTTAGAGGTTTTAGTCATTCGGAAGTACATTTTGCATTTGAAAGAGCGATGGATATTCTTGCTAGGAAATTAAATATGGACCCTATTGAACTAAGAGAAAAAAACGCAATTAAACCAGGTGATCAAACTCCTACTCAAGTTGTATTAAATTCTAGTACAGTGGGGAATCTTCCTAAATGTATTGAAAAAATGAAAGAATTAATTAATTGGGAGGAAGGTCAGGTTATTGACCTAGGCAATCATAAATTGAGAGTAAAAGGAATTAGTTGTTCTTGGAAAACTTCTACTATTACACCAAATGCCAGCTCAGGTGTGATATTGATCTATAACGCTGATGGTAGTATTAATTTAATGTCTGGTGTTGTAGAAATCGGTCAGGGCACGAAAACGATTCTTGCTCAAATGTTAGCAGAAATTCTAAAAATGGACGTAGACGATATTCATGTTCAAATGAAGATTAATACATTAAATACACCTGAGCATTGGAAAACTGTTGCAAGTAGAGGGACATTCATGGCAGGTAGAGCATTGCTAGCAGCTGCCGAAGATTTAATTCGTCAATTAAAAGATATAGCCTCATTTGTATTGCGTGCTCCTGTTGAGGATTTAGAGGTTGGTTACGGTAAAGTATATTTAAGAAGTGAACCAAATAAAAATATAGCGATAAAAGATATCGCTTATGGGTATACATTCCCAAATGGAAACTCGATTGGTGGACAAATAATTGGAAGAGGACACTATATTTTAACTGGCTTAACTTATCTAGATCGAGAAACAGGTGCTGGAAAACCAGGACCAGAATGGACGGTTTGTGCACATGGTGTAGAAGTAGAAGTCGATCTGAAAACATATGAATATAGGATTCTTAAAGCCGTTACAGCAGTTGATATTGGCAAAGTACTAAATATTAAGACGGCAACTGGTCAAGTTAAAGGTGCAATGAGTATGGGATTATCTTTTGCCGGAAGAGAAACCTTTTATTTTGATGCGCATGGGAAGGTACTAAATCCGCAATTACGAACTTATCGACCAATTAGGTTTGGTGAGAATCCTAAATATGAAGTTGCATTTGTTGAAACACCACAAGTGGATGCAGTATTTGGTGCAAGAGGGGTAGGGGAACATGGTTTACTAGGCATGCCAGCTGCTCTTGGAAATAGTCTTTCTACTGCAATTTCGGCTGAAATTAACAATTTACCAATTATCCCAGAACTATTATGGAAAGTAAAAGAAGGTGGGGTATAGTTTGTTATCTTCTAATATAGATTACTATAAACCAACGACCATTAAAGAAGCATTGGAGCTTTTTTATTTTTTAAAAGCTAAAAACAAAAGGCCAATCTATTATGCAGGTGGTACAGAAATCATAACACTAAGTCGACTAAATCTGGTTGAAACAGATGCCCTTATCGATATTAAAGAGCTAAAAGAGTGTCAATTATTTGAGTTTAATGAGACCTATTTAATATCAGGTGCTGTAATCTCACTTACTGAAATTGAAGAAAAAAACTTATTTCCATTACTTTCTAAAACATCTATGGAAATAGCTGATCGTACTGCAAGAAATAAAATTACTTTAGGTGGAAACTTATGTGGTCAAATTTTTTACCGGGAGGCAATTTTACCATTTCTTCTTTGTGATAGCCAAGTAGTTGTTGCCGGGTACAATGGTGTAGAAGCTTTTCCAATCAATCAAATCTTCAATCAAAACTTACAACTCCAAGACGGTCAAATTCTAATTCAACTATTAACGGAAAAGAAATATATCAATCTACCATTTATGAGCATAAAAAAACGTCAGCAATGGGATACGGGTTATCCACTGCTGACGATCGCATCTATTAAATCGGATAATCAATTGCGGTTTGCTTTTAGTGGGCTATGTCCTTTTCCATTTCGTTCAAAGCAAATGGAAGCCGAGCTAAACAATACGAACTTGAGTGTAGAAGAAAGAATACAAAAAGCAATTCAATTCATTCCCGGTGAAGTACTTGACGATGTTGAAGGATCAAAAGAGTTCCGACTATTTGTACTAAAAAACACTGTAGAAGAAATCATGAACGCAATGGAGGGAAGGTAATGGACCAGTCTCCAAGCAAAAAACTAAGTGTTTCTTTAAGTATTAATGATGAAATTCGACAAGTCGAGATCCGTCCAGTTGATTCTCTCCTTTATGTGCTACGAACTAAGCTTGGTCTCACAGGTGCAAAGCCAGGTTGTTTAAATGGAGATTGCGGAGCCTGCTCAGTCGTTATGAATGGTACTGTTTATAAATCATGTATAATGCTTGCCATAGAGGCAGTTGGACAAAAAATAACAACAATAGAAGGGTTAAAAGATTCACCTATACAAAAAGCATTTGTTGAAAACTTTGCGTTTCAATGTGGTTATTGTACTCCTGGATTTATTATGAATTGTCATTCTCTTTTATTAAAGCATCCACATCCAACATATGAAACGATGAAAGAATGGCTATCCTCCAATATATGTAGATGCACATGCTATGAAGAAATTGAAGAAGCTGTTTTATCAGTTATCGAGAATAGAGAAAAACCAATGGATAATGAGTTAGAAAAAGACGAATAGTGATCTTTTAACTCACTGGTGTTGACGATGTTGAGTCACTAGCTTTCCTTTGTGTAAAGAAGAAAATAAACGAAATGACTGAAATTGCCATAAGAAAAACTTGGGTATCAGTAGGTCTTACTGTAGGGATATCTGTTAAAGCCATAATCACCATTCCTTTATTTACTAAAGATTCGCGGATCAATATCAAAATGTTTCGAAACAATTTTTTTACAAAAGTAATACGTTTTTTTTAGAAAAGGAAGTGTCGGTACGCTAACTGGTGCACCAAAAATGGGACCACTGACATTGAGTGAGAATCTACCAGGTCCTATAACAGAGCTTACAACTCGAACTTCATCAATTAATAATAAAATAGCAATGATTATATCGATTACATCAATGAGAGCATTTGTAAATTGATCTCCATATTTACTTTCTACACGTTCTCTACCTAATAAGGGTCCACTTAGAGAAAGACTAAATTCTCCAGACGTTACAAATACACCTATTATCGTAATTTGACCAGTTAATAATAGTGCAGCAGCAGCGACATTTAAATCTCTTTGTAGAGTAGCAATTATTCGGAGATCTTCTTTAATTTTAGAGTTATTCATTGCATCACACCCTCATGCCTATAGTATTCACTTGGTGCCCAATTGTGAATAGAGAATGCAGTAATAGGAAGTAATAGGCAAAGTGATGAAAACAAATTTTGACATAAAAAGTTCAATAATAAGATGCTGCTACACTTTATTGTTAGCAGCATCTTTATTTTTAGTTTTATAATTGATAAAATGTAAGTTGGCGCTATTCAATATTAAGAATTTATTAAATCAAAAATCATAAATGAGGATCTTACAAAATAAAAATGAAAAGAGACGCAACGTTTATGAACCACTTCCTTTTGGGATGTGGTTATGTTTGTATAGATTATAAGATAATCCCAAACTACTTAGACAAATATGATAAAAAGTAAGGAGGTTGTAGAATGGATGTTAAAAAATTTTATCAAAGTAGCACATTTAAACGATTAGCGATCATATTAAGTATCGTTCTAGTGTTGATCTTAATTCGAAAAATAATAAATTTAGTCTTACTCATTTTCATTTTTACTTATTTAATGGATCGGATACATAAATTTATTACGAATAGATTAAATAAGATACTGCCAGTTAATCGTTTAGTTGTTGTCTATTCTATGTATGTTGTCATTGTGGCGGCGTTAGTTTTCGGAATCTATAATTATTTACCGATTATTACAACCCAAGTTGTTCAGCTAATCGTCCAAATAAAGACGTTTTATATGAATCCACCAGATGAGAAAATCATAAAGTATATCGTTACTGCCATTAAAAAGGTTGAAATATCGGGCTATACAGAGCAAGGCTTAGATTTTTTATATAAGTATGCTTCTAATATAAGTCAATGGGGGATTGAAGTATTAATTGCTCTCGTTCTGAGTTTCTTTTTTCTACTTGAAAAACCTCGAATTATAGCCTTTACTCGAAAATTTAAAAATAGTAAAATATCAGTTCTTTATAATGAATTGGCCTATTTTGGTGAAAGATTTTCGCGTTCGTTTGGAAAAGTGATTGAAGCGCAGTTTATCATTGCATTTGTGAATTGTATTTTATCGGTAATCGCTTTAAATTTTATGGGATTTCCTCAGTTAATCGGTTTAGGCTTTTTGATTTTCTTACTCGGACTAATCCCTGTAGCAGGAATGTTTATTTCATTAATTCCTCTTTGTACGATTGCTTATACAATCGGTGGAATGGCTCATATTATGTATGTAATCATCATGATTTTAGTCTTACATTCGCTAGAAAGCTATTTCTTAAATCCAAAGCTTATATCAGCTAAAACAAACTTACCTGTTTTTTATACATTCCTGATTCTTGTATTTTCAGAACGCTTTTTTGGCGTATGGGGTCTGATTATCGGTATTCCTGTATTTATCTTTTTGCTAGATGTACTAGGTGTAACCGATCATGATAAGAAAGAAAGCAAAGCGACTGAATAATAAAAAAGATGATATCGAGTTTTCATCGATATCATCTTTTTTATTGTTAGCCTTCATAAGTAAGCATCTTAGATTTAATTAGTCTTATAAACTGTTTTTCAAGTTGAGATAAGGACTTCATTTTTGAGCGGATTAGTCCGAGGGATACCTCTAACTGATCATAATTTATTAGTTCAATTTCAACAATTTCGCCTTGCAATACATATGGGTTATTTCTTAAAACAAAATCAGGAGCAAAACTAATTGCTACCCCACTTGAGATCGCTCTCGTTATTGCATCAGTATGATTTGATGAAAATAATATATTTATATTGCCGTATTTCTGCTGAAATTTATTTGTAAACCATTTTATACAATCTCCGTTGTATAAGATAAATTTTTCAAAAAGTAATTCTTCAGGCGTAATCTTTTTTGTAACTGCAAACGGTGAGCTTTTGCTTACAAATACCTTCATTTTGCCTTGGAGTAAAATTTCCGAAATTAACTGATCAGACTCTTTAAAAATCTCACCGTACAGACAAATAACTCCAATATCATGTTCGTTCTTAAAAACAGATTCAATTGTTTGAACTGTACTATTTTCAATTACTTCGATTGTCATATTTTCATTTTTTTTCATAAACTCCATTAAAGGTGCTAAAAAATGATTAATAAATATTGGAATTGTTGAAACACTGAAATCACTTGTATATTGTTCTTTACTTTTACATGCTTCTTCTTTTAATTCTTCATATTTTAAAAGGATTTCCCTAGATTTATTGATAATATTTATACCTTCTTTTGTTAAAGTCACACCAAATCGAGACCGATTAAAAATTTTTATACAAAGCTCTTCCTCAACCCTCGTTATCGCCTGACTAACGCCAGAATGGCTCATATTAAGATTCTCCGCAGCTGACGAAATGGATCCAGTTTTAGCAACTTCCACGAGAAATTCTAATTTTTGTAAATGCATTTTTTACACCACCTATTGATCACATGTCAAATTAATTAATGCTATGTAAATTTAACATATATCATCTTTTTTGGGATATTAAAGTTTTTGATATTGATATAAGTAAACGTGATATTGGTAAAAATAAGCTGATTTTTCTACTTCATAGAACTACCTTCAACGAAAATGTTAGTGAGCCAAAGAAAAAGTATAAAGGTGAAACTTTACAAACAATAAAAGATGAATTAGGCATTAAATAAATGCAAAAAAGACTATCACTCTCTTTTTTAATAGAGTTTGATAGTCTTTTTGTTTGATTTGAAATTACATATTTTGGAACTAAATGGTTAATCTAAACAAAAATATGGCTAAGGAGATTTTAAGTGAATAACTTAGAACAAACTAACCTAAATGTAAGTTTAGATAAGAATATAAACTTTTTAAAAGAACAATTTAACCAATCAACTGATTTTAAAATTAGGCAATTAACGATTAATGATGAAGTTATCAGAGATGCGGCCGTATTATATTTAGATGGAATAACGAATATAGAAGCCATTCAAGATAATATTCTTGCGCCTTTGTTAAGGGTTATTAAATTTGATAGCATGGATGCCATTATCACACGTCATCTTTTGGCCGCGGATGTCATGAAGGTGACATCGAATGAAGAAGTTTTGGCTGGATTATCAAAAGGAAAAACGCTCATATTAATTGATGGTTATAACGAAGGAATATTAGCAGATACTGCAGAATGGCAAATGCGTTCAGTAACTGAGCCTGATACGCAAAGATCGATGAAGGGTTCCTTAGTTGGATTTAATGAACAGTTAAAGGTAAATGTTAATATTATTCGTAATACGGTACAGTCTCATAAATTATCGATTGAAAACCTTCAAATCGGAAATGAAACGAAAACAGATGTTTCGATTATTTATATGGATGGATTTGTAGATCGAAAAATTCTAGAAGAAACACGGAAAAGAATAATAGAACTAGATGTTATTTATCTTTTAGAAGCTAGAGTTATTGAAGATGCTCTAGAAGGTAAAAAAACATTTTTTCCAACTGTCTTTACAAGTGAACGACCAGATGTAACCGTTTCAGCGCTATATGAAGGGCGTGTTGCGATATTAGTAAACGGAATACCTTATAGCATAATTGTTCCAGCACTTTTTCTTCATTATTTTCATCAACCAGATGAGTACAATACAAAATCAGGTCGTTACGGAAACAGATTCATGCGCTTATTTAGCTGGGTATTTTCAATTTTTTTATTAGGCCTTTATGTAACGATTTTCCGCTTTCATCAAGATTGGATACCTGCTCACTTTGCGAAAATCTTTTTTAAGAAATCAGATACACTTTTCCCAGTAATAGTAGAGATTCTATTTGTCATGTTAATCTTTCAATTACTAACGGAAGCTTCGTTACGAATACCTAAGTCAACTGTCATTATTGTTTCACTTATAGGTGCAATCGTAGTTGGACAAACGGCAGTAACCGCAAAACTTATCCATTCTATGACATTGATTGTTGTGGGTCTGAATTTTCTATCTAGTATATCGATTGCTGCAGGTGGTTTATATGGATCAGTTTTAACATTACGATTTGTCTATTTATTTTTAGGATATTTTTTCGGATTAAAAGGACTGCTCATTGGATTCATCATTATGATTGCTTATATGGCATCAATTAGATCATTAGGTGTTCCTTATTTAGCACCGTTTATACCATTTCATCCTAAAGAAATGAAGGATGCCCTATTTAGAGGAGATTTAAGGAAGATTATTAATAGTAAACATACATATCCTCATAAAAAATAAATTGGAACAAAGAGTATCGTTTTGAAAATCATATGTTGCTTTTTGTTCCAATTCTATCTGTTGATGTCTAAAAAATAGGAGTAAAATCATGTTTGAAAAAATAATTTCAAAAAGATTAACTTTTTTTCTACTATTAGCCATTTTATTGTTTAGTAATTTTAATGGTAAAAATGTATATTCACAGGCGATGCCTCCTACGAAAGAGACAATTAAGTCAAATGAAAAAATTTATAGCGAATTAAATTTCAAAGACAAGCAAGATTTTTATGATGCTCATAAAGGATTCATCGCACCGTTAATGCAAAATCAAATAAAAAATTCAAAAGGTGCTGTCATTTGGGATCAAGATCAATATTCAATTATAAACGATGGATCCGCGCCTTTAACAGTAAAGCCATCCTTATGGAGACAAGCTCAATTACTAGATACTCCAGGACTTTATAAGGTAGTTGATGGGGTATATCAAATACGTGGACAAGATGTATCTGTAATGACAATTGTAGAAGGTAAAACAGGTTTAATCATATTAGACACATTATCAACGACTGAAACTGCAAAAGCAGCGATGGAATTATATTATGCAAATCGTCCTAATAAACCAGTTAGTGCAGTCGTTATTAGTCATAGTCATGTTGATCATTTTGGAGGAGTAAAAGGAGTTTTTCAATATGCAGCAAATCCAGAAAAAATACCAATTATTACGCCACTGAATTTTTCAAAGGAAGTAGTAAGTGAGAATATCCTTTTAGGCAATATCATGTCACGAAGAGCGGGATATATGTTTGGGAATCTTTTACCTGTAAATAAAAAAGGATACGTAACAAATGGGATTGGTTCTAGACTTAGTAATGGTACAATTAGTTTTTTGCAACCGACAATTGAAATAAAAGATAAAGTACAAACGATGAAAATAGATGGAGTTCAGTTCCAATTTTTATTAACATTAAATACTGAAGCACCTTCAGAAATGCATTCTTACATAAATGATTATAAAACTTTAGTAGTGGCTGAAAATACAGGGCATACAATGCATAATTTCTACACTTTAAGAGGAGCAAAAACAAGAGATGCTTCTGAGTGGGTAAAAGCTTTGGATGATACAATCAAATTATTTGGTAAAGAAGAAATCGAAACATTAATTACAGCACATAGCTGGCCGTTATGGGGGAAAAGTCGTGTAATTGACCATCTTTCAAAACAACGAGATTTATATAAATACATACATGATCAAACAGTTCGACTAGCCAACCAAGGTTATACTGCAGATGAGATTGCTGAACAAATAAAACTACCTGGTAGCCTTGATAAATATTGGGCGAATCGAGGATATTACGGTAACTTAAAGCAAAATGCCAAAGCAGTTTACAATTATTATTTAGGTTATTTTAATGGAAATCCATCTGACTTAGATCCACTTCCACAGGAAGAAAGTGGGACTAAATATGTTCAATATATGGGTGGAGAAAAGAAGGTCTTGAAGCTTGCAAAACTGGATTTTGAAAAAGGTGAATATCGCTTTGTAGCACAAGTTTTGAAAAACGTAGTCATGGCAAATCCGACTAACAAACAGGCAAAAGACTTACTAGCTAAATCATACGAGCAGTTAGGATATCAAGCCGAATCTGCAGCCTGGAGAAACTATTATTTGACAGGTGCCCAGGAATTAAGAAAAGGTGTCGCGAAGACAGATGATTCAAAAACGATTAGTACTGTAGATCAACAAACAATTTTAAATATGAATGTAAATGATTTTTTTGATTATATTTCGATCACGCTTAATGGTCCAAAGGCAGAGAATAAGCGTTTTACATTTAATGTGAATTTTACTGATTTAAAAACAAATTACACATTTGATATAAAGAACGCTGTTTTTAATTATAATGATGGTTTAACTGCTTCAAGTCCAGATGCAACACTTATAGTAGATAAAGTAACTTTTTATTTAGTTATGTATGGGAAACTCGATGTAGATCAAGCAATTGCAAATGGAAAGTTAAGGATTACTGGAGATAAAGAAAAGTTTAAAGAGATGTTAAGGTTATTTGATCACTTTGATTTGTCGATTAATATTGTAACTCCATAAGAAATTAAAAACATTCTTCCGAGAAATATGAAGAATGTTTTTTTGATTTTCGGTTCTAAAAATTCGGAAAATTACCGAACTAATTTTATTCATATTTTTGTATAGAGTCGATGACCTTAAAGATAAAAATCCAGGACATTTCACCTAAAAAAGAGTGATAATTTACCTATAGCTATGGTTATTAAGATGGAAATTCTAAGCACTCTAAAGCATTATTAAATAAGGATAATCAATATTTACATGATAACAAAGCGCTTTCATTTTATAATTTTTACCAATCTATAAATTAATTGTTGAAGTATGTCGAACTTGGATTTAATATATATTTATTGTTTCAAATAAATATACGATTTTTGAAAATTTAACTATACTTAAATAACTCTAAATTATCTAAACAATTAAAAAACTTCTTCTATTTTTCGTCATATTATGATAATTTTAATTAAGTACATTTCGATGATGAAAGCAAAAAAAATGAAAACGCTATCAGCATTGAGGTTATAAGATTTGTTCCTTTGTTAAATTGAGAAGGGAGGATTTTCATCTTTACATCGCTCACTTTCCAGGCTTAGTATTAGAATGTGTTTTGCAAAATCTTGACGAATGACGAGTTGTCAAAGATTGATTGGTATGCGAGCTTTTAAAGATTTAAATTCTAGGAGAAATTTTAATTTAAAATAAAAGAGGTGTATTCATGCAAAATACAAACCGTAAAAGTGACTTCACTGTTCAAAGTAACGCGCCTAAAAAAGAACACTTAGAAAGAAAACTAAAAACAAGACATTTAACAATGATTGCAATGGGTGGTACGATTGGTACTGGACTATTCTTAGCTAGTGGTGCGACGATTCATGATGCTGGTCCGGGTGGAGCACTTGTTGCTTATTTAATTGCTGGGATCATGGTTTATTTCCTTATGACTAGCTTAGCTGAAATGGCAACTCTTATTCCAATTTCAGGTTCTTTTAGCACATATACTTCAAGATTTGTCGATCCAGCTCTTGGTTTTGCTGTTGGTTGGAATTATTGGTATAACAATGCGATCATCCTTGCGTTAGAATTATCTGCTTCCGCTTTAATAATGAAATATTGGTTCCCACATACTCCGGGAATTGTATGGAGTGTTATATTCCTTGTATTGATATTTGGACTAAATGTATTATCTGTAAAAGGATATGGAGAATCTGAGTTTTGGTTTTCAACTATTAAAGTAGCTACAATTATCATTTTTATTGTAATTGGATTATTAATGATTTTCGGTATTATGAAAGGTCACACTGGTGGATTTGATAATTTCACAAAAGGAGAAGCACCTTTTAAAGGTGGACTAATGTCAATCTTTAGTGTATTTATGATTGTAGGTTTTGCTTTCCAAGGAACCGAAATGGTTGGAGTAACTGCAGGAGAAAGTGAAAATCCTGAAAAGAATATTCCAAAAGCAATCAAACAAATCTTTTGGCGTATTTTATTATTCTACGTATTAGCGATTTTCGTTATCGGCTGTTTAATCAGCTATACAGATCCAAACTTATTAGGTGGAGACGTTGATAGTATTGCGATTAGTCCATTTACTTTAGTATTTAAACATGCAGGACTTGCTTTTGCTGCTGCTGCAATGAATACAGTTATATTAACTTCAGTTTTATCAGCAGGTAATTCAAGCCTATACGTTGGTTCTCGTGTACTATGGGTATTAGCTGAAGAAGGAAAAGCACCAAAGTTCTTAAGAAAAGTAAACAAAGGTGGAGTTCCAGTAAGTGCATTAATTGCTACGACTTTAATCGGTGCGCTTTGCTTTTTAACTTCATTATTTGGTGATGGTACAGTATACTCTTGGTTATTAAATGCAGCTGGTTTAGCTGGTTATATTTCTTGGTTAGGTATTTCAATCACGCATTACCGCTTCCGTAAAGCGTATATTGCCCAAGGAAGAAAATTAAAAGATTTACCATATTTAGCGAAATGGTTCCCATTTGGTCCAGTATTAGCAACGGTCTTATGCTTAGTTGCAATGTTAGGAACAAATTACGGAGCATTTACCGGCGATCATATTGACTGGTATGGTATTGCAGTTTCTTATATTGGACTACCATTATTTATTCTTGGATACCTAGGCTACAAAGTAGTGATGAAAACGAAGAAGGTTAAATTAGAAGATGCTGACTTCAGCACAGATGTATAATTAAATTTGACAAGCAGTTTAAAGCTCAATCTATCAAGTATAGATTGAGCTTTTTTACGTATTTTTTTATAGAATTTAGGAAAATTAATAATGTCAATGTGTGGACTGTTGAAAAACCTTGTCGATTTACAAAGTCAGATAAGGACAGAAGCGCAGGCAGACGAAATGTGTATTTGTTCGAAAGGAGAAATAAAGTATGAATAATGGATTAACAGAACTTGAATTAGAAAACCTTCGTCATATTATCGGAGGGCATAGTACAATCGCAAATAAATTAGAAGCATATGCTCAGAATTGCTCGGATCCCGAATTAAAAGCATTACTGCAAAGGGATGCTCAATCAGCACAACAATCAAGACAACAGCTTTTAAATTTTTTAGGATAAGGAGATAATATTATGTTTCAAGATAAAGATATGGTAAATGACTATCTAGCAGGCCTAAACGCTAGTTTAGCGGCTTACGCTGGATATATTAATGAATCTAATAATAATGAATTAAGACAAACTTTAATTCAATTACGCAATCAAGATGAAGCGCGTCAACGCACATTGTACAATTATGCATTACAAAAAGGATTTTACAAACCAGCTGCACCTGCAGACGACAATTTAGTTCAGCAATTTAAATCAGAATTAACAGCTAATCAGTAATATGAAAAAAGCATTCGTTTGATCGAATGCTTTTTTTGCTATTCATTTTGAAATCCGTACCAAAAATTTCTCCAAATATTTGAAATCCTTGGCTTCATCTTTTCAGCTCCATAATAAGACAGTTCAATAAAGATGCCATCAATTAAGCAATAATAAGACATTACAAAGTCTTCTACATTACCTGTTCGAATTTCACCATTTTTAATCCCTTTATCAATTACTGATCTTAAAATAGTCGACATCGCTTCTTCCGATTCCATGAACTGAGTATGTAATTGATCCTTTAATGGTTCTGGAGAAAAAAAGACAGCGCGGTTTACGAAAGTAGATTGCTCCTCGAACTCAATATAATATTGAAATGTAACGTTTAGAATTTGGTAAAGCTGTTCCATTGCAGATAATTCACGAATTTCTTCCATCAGCTCATCTACTTTTTTCACATGAAGCCACAAACTATTTTCATAAATGGTAAGAAAGATTTCTTCTTTACTTTTAAAATGGTTATAAATTGATGGTTTCTGAATTCCAACCGCTTTTGCAATCTCAGTTAAACTAGTACCTTCATAGCCATTTTTGGAAAACAGGGCAAGTGCTGCTGCAATAATCTTATCCTTTGTCATTTTCATCCTCCGAAACTAACTCTTGTTAGCTAGATTATAAACTGGAATCTTTGTGAAGTCTAAATATTGTTTATATTTATTGCAAAAAAGCTTTGTTTGGAGAGATAGAGCATAACTACTTCCTCATAAATGGTTCATGAGGAAGTAACAAGAGAAAAAGCAGCGAACGCCTTCCTCATAAAGGGTTCATGAGGAAGTTAAAAAGGAACAATCCGAAAATAGCTTACTCATAAAAAGCTCATGAGTAGTAACACACTGAAAAAACTCTGTATAAATAACAGAGTTTTTATAAATTACTTTGACTCTCCTTTATTTATTTGCAATGTAGCTAAACTAGCAAATTCATGGACGAGCGTTGCAGCTAATAGTGAAGTGATTTGAGTTGGGTCATAAGATGGAAGTACTTCAACGATATCAAAGCCAATAAAATTGAAATCAGTTAATGAGCGAATCATTTTTAATGTTTCCATACTATTGTATCCGCCTACTTCTAGCGTTCCAGTTCCAGGTGCACAAGAAGGATCGACGAAATCAATATCAAACGTTAAGAAACATGGTGTATCTCCAATTACTTCTTTCATTTCTTTTAAAATACCTTCAAAACCACGTTCATACATTTCTGGTGTTGTAAAAACATTGTAACCAAGTTCATGGCTAGCATCGATGTCTCCCGGATGATTCAATGTACCTCGAATACCTAGTTGGAATACTTTGTTTGGAATTAGTAGACTTTCTTCGTGAGCTCGGATAAATGGTGAACCATGCCAATATTTTTCATCGTAGTAAGTATCCCAAGTGTCTGTATGTGAATCAAAATGAATCATTGCAACTGGTCCATGCTTTTTAGCTGCAGCTCGTAGGTTTGCTAAAGTGATTGAGTGGTCACCACCTAAACCAATTGGGATAATATTACTATCCATTAATTCAAACATTGCGTCTTCCATTAATTTATAGCTTCGATGAATATTATGGGGAATTACTGATACATCTCCAATATCTATTGCATTACTGTCGTCAAATGGATATACCTTATGAATCGGATGGTATGGGAATAAAGTCATAGAAGCTTGTCGGATGGCTTGAGGAGCAAAGCGTGCACCAACACGAAATGAAGCGGCAGTATCAAAAGGCATACCAACGATTGCTAATTTTGCATTTTCTCTTGCAGAAGGTAATCTCATAAACGTTCCAGTTGTACAAAATTCAGGTTTTACATCAGGTGAAAGTGGATATTTCACAAAAATCATCTCCTAGTTTTTATTCCGGTTATTAACTACCGGTAGTTAGTTTAATTTGATTATAGTTTGTTAAATCTGAATAGTCAAACTATTAATTTGGAAAATGATGCTTATTTTTGAATCCAAAAATGTGATTGTCTATTTAGACAGTCTTTTAAGCTATTAACAAATGCTCAGTCTTTATTGGAAATTAGTCAATTTCGTGGGATATGCAGAGGTTTTTTGTAAATAATATGATTGTTTAGCAATAATCTTTAGGAGGGATTTTATGCCACAGAATCAGCAAGGAAAAGGGAATATGGGAACTAATATGAAATCAGGAACTAATCCTCAAAAAGTAAAACAACAAATTCAAAGTGATGTTAGCCATGGACAGGGAGCAATGACTTCTCGTGAGGCAGGGGCAATGCGTGATTAAAAACCACTTAAAGTGGTAAGCAGTGCATTCATGTGAACGTATAAAAAACTTGTAAAAAATGAACCGACCATTTCTGATCGGTTTATTTTTTGCATTTAATAGTTAAATCAGTAATTGCCATTCGATTCGAACTTATCGTTTTTTTTGAGGTTCGATAATGATAATGTCGTTTGGATAAGTGTTATTTAAGGTTAGATCGTTAAATTGATTGTTAAACCTTAATTGTGTGTTGTACATATTTTGTCTCCTTCAATGAGCGAAATTTACAAGTACGAGTTATAATAATTATTAAGAATATTTAAAAGTGTATATTTATTATAAAACTTTAATAAATATTCATATAGTGTAATTTTGTCCAATACTACTAGCAAAATTTCGTCTAATGCAATGTCTTCATTTGTAACCTTCTACGATTTGCATCGGTTTGTCAAAAGTTTTGTCCATATTAAATGGGAAGTTTAATATGTGTTCGAAAAACAATGTCCTGATTGAAGCAAAGGAGATCCGAATCATTTAGCTGTAAAATATATTTGCAATTAAAACAATTAAAGTAGATACGACAAAAAATGCAATTATAAAATATTCAATAAATCTAATAGCTTTTGGCTTGTTATCTAAATCTAAACTATTCCTTTTTAAAGGAAATGGTAGACTTTTATCAATATTCAATAATAGCATTAACATTCTCTTTTAAAAAAGGAGAGATTACAAGTAATCTAGAATAATTAATGTACTAGAAAAAAATTTAGAGATGGAGTGAGGAAATCATATTGAATAGTAGGTTAACTATATGTTGAATAAATTGAAAATTCTGGATTTTACACGTCTTTTACCTGGTCCGTATGCAACTATGATACTAGCGGATTTAGGTGCAGAAGTATTACGAATCGAATCTCCATATCATCCCGACTTATTACAAACTTCACCTCCATTTGATGGGAACCAATCTGCCGCACATCAAACAATTAATCGTTCTAAAAAATCTATTACCCTTGATTTGAAAAATGAAGAAGCAACTGAAATTATTTATAAGTTAGTGAAAGAGTATGATATTGTCATTGAGCAATTTCGACCTGGTGTTATGAATAAGCTCGGTTTAGGATATGAGCAATTAAAGAAGATTAATTCGAAACTAATTTACTGTTCAATTACTGGTTATGGTCAATCAGGATCGTATCAAAATCGTGCGGGACATGATAATAATTATCTTTCTTTAACTGGGGTGTTGAGTTATTCAACTAGAAAAAATGAACGTCCAGTTCCAATGGGTATCCAAGTTGCTGATCAAGTAGGTGGTTCGTTACACGCGATTATTGGTATTTTATCGGCTAGTATTCACCGTGAGCAAACTGGAGAAGGACAGTGGATTGATATTAGCATGACTGATTGTACTTTTGCATTGCAATCTTTAATGGGTTCTGGTTGGTTAACTCAAAAAATTAATCCAAAGCCTGAGGAACACTTTTTAAATGGAGGAGTGTTTTATGACTATTACGAAACAGCAGATGGACGATTCTTTTCAGTTGGCAGTCTTGAACCTTCATTTCGAAAACAGCTATGTGAGGCATTAGAAATCATGCCATTTCTTCCTTATTCTTTTAGTGAGGAGAAGGATGAGGTCGATTTATTTAAAAATGAGGTGAAACGTGCATTTAGTAAGAAAACGTTTAATGAGTTAATAGAAATTTTTAGTAAATTTGATGCGTGTGTTGAGCCAGTTTTAACTTTTGAAGAAGCCTGTGAGCATCCGCAAGTAAAAGAAAGGGGGCTACTAGTCAACGTCCAAAAAAATGACGGTACAAATCAGTTACAAATTGGCTCTCCTTTTAAGTCGTCAGTGTTTAAACCTACTTATCAACATGTTGGTGTAAAACCTGGTACGAATACAAAAGAAGTTTTATTAAATTTAGGATACGATGATCAAACCATTAATCGATTCATTGAAAAGGGAGTAATTAGGTCAGTTGATTAAATCTAAATTATTTAAAACGGGGGTAAGCAAATGAGCTTTGGTAATGTATTATCGATAAACGCACAAAGGCACCCAGATAAATTAGCATTAGTCTATCAAGACCGTACATACACATATATGGAATTCAATAAAGTGGTTAATCGTTTTGCATGGGGATTACAGAAAATAGGTTTAAAAAAAGGTGAAAAACTAGCACTAATGATGGCAAACTCTGACTTGTTTGCGATTAGTTATTGTGCTGCTGTAAAATTAGGAGCAGTTGTCGTTCCAATTAACTTCCGTCTTGTTTCCAGGGAAGTTGAATATATTTTAGAACAATCTGATAGTGTCATTGTGGTTTGTGATTCAGAACTAGAAAAAGTCGTTTTAGATGCTTCAAAGTCTTCATCGAAAGTAAGAAAGATCATTACTGCTCCAGCAAATTCATCGCTGAATTGTTTAAGTTTCTTTGATGTGTTGTCATCTATTGATGAAGATCCTAAAGTAGAGATTTCTGGAGATGATGATTTTCATTTATTATATACTTCAGGTACGACTGGACAACCAAAGGGTGCGCTTTTTGACTATAAACGAATTGAAAAACTAATCAATGGATTGAGTGCGGTAATGGGACAAAGCTGCCAAGATCGACTTTTACATGTAGCTCCATTATTCCATTGTGCACAGCTTGTCATCTTTCTTTTACCAGGTTTATATTTTGGAATGACAAATGTGATTCATCGAGATTTTAACCCAGTAAATGTATTAAAGGATATTGAAAAGTATAAAATTACTTTATTTTTTGGTGTTCCTACAATGTATAACTATTTACAGCAAGTTCCAAATGCTGACCAATATGATCTTTCTTCAGTAAAAAGATGTGCATATGGTGCAGCTCCAATGCCACCGGAAATCTTAATGAAAAGTATGCAATTATTTAATACAAATCAATTTTTCAGCTTATGTGGATTAACAGAAGGAGGGCCAACAGGATTTTATCTTTCACCAGAAGATCATGAACATCATTTAGGAAAAACAGGAAAAACCCCTTTACTTTATACAGTCATTAAAGTGGTCAATAAAATGGATGAAGATGTTTTACCAGGTGAAGTTGGTGAATTAATCTTAAAAGGTGAAACAATCATGAAGGAATATTATAAAAAACCGCAGGAAACAGCCAGAACGATTAAAGATGGTTGGCTCTATACAGGAGATTTAGCAGTAGTAGATGAAAAAGGGTATATTACGTTAGTTGATCGAAGTAAGGATATGCTAATTTCTGGTGGAGAAAATATTTATTCAGTTGAAATTGAAAACGTCTTATATGAGCATAATGCTATTTTAGAAGCAGCAGTGATCGGAACGCCCGATTCTAAATGGGGAGAGGTCGTAACGGCGATTGTCGTATTAAAACCAAATCATCGTCTATCTCTTGAAGAGATTCAAGCTTTTTGCCGTGAAAGAATGGCAGGGTATAAGATTCCTAGAGTTGTTGAATTTATTGAGCAACTTCCTCGAAATGCATCTGGGAAAGTTCAGAAGTTTATATTAAGAGAAATGTATTGCAGCGCAAAATCAAAATAGGAAGATAAAAAAGCTCTAACTTTAGAAGCAAAAGTTTGAGCTTTTTAATTTGGTTCTTAATAAAGACCAGTTGTATAAAGTGATGTGATCGTTTTTGCAATTTCTTTAATTGAATAATGCTGCTCTTTTCGAACAATTTCCCATAAGTACATCTCATTTGTAAAGAACCAAGCTCGCGCGACTAGTTCGTGGTTTAACTCTTTTCTTGCTAACCCTGTTTCTTGTGCATATTTAACATCTAAGGAGATGCGATCGATAAATTTTTCACGAATCGATTTCCATTTGTCTGAGATGATTTCGGATACTCCGATTGCTTGTTCAAAAATTTGCATCATATTCCGCTCATCTTCTGCCATTTTTAGAAAAGAAGTAGCTTGTTTATAAATAATCGATTTAGCGGATTCTTTCGTTTCTGGAAAAAAGTGAGTTTCGGCAATTTCAAAAAACCTTTCCATTACATTTTCCATTAAAACAATTAAAAGCTCTTCTTTACCTTTAAAGTGAACATAAGCTGTTCCATAACCAATATCAGCTTTTTTTATCATTTGTGTTATTGTCGCTTTTTGAAATCCTTCTTCAAGAAATACTTCTTTAGCAGCTTCTAGTAGCTTTTGTCTTGTCATTAATGAACGTAATTGACGCTTAGATTCTACTTTGTCATTACTCATACTACGATCCTCCAACATATGTTACTTCTAGCATATAGGTAAATGAATAAAAATGGAAGAAATGACAGAAAATCTATGTCCGGATAACATAAAAACTGCTCTTTAAAAGTAAATTTTTTTTATTATCAGAAAATATGACATCGTGTCATTGACATTATGTCAGTTATTTTGATATGATTTTTTCACAAATAGATTTAAATAGTAGATTGATAGAGGAGGAACAGTATGAGTACGAAAGTTACAGAAACAAATTTAGATTACGCTAAAAAAATGGACAGTCTCGATTCACTTAGACAGTTTAGAGATGAGTTTTACTTAAAACCAGGTTCAATCTATATGGACGGTAATTCTTTAGGACTACTTTCTAAAAGAGCTGAACGTACTTTACTAGAATCATTGGAAGATTGGAAGAATTATGGAATAGATGGTTGGACAAATGGAAATCATCCATGGTTTTTCATGGCTGAAAAATTAGGAGAAAAATTAGCTCCTTTAGTTGGTGCTTCATCTGAGGAAGTAATTGTAACCGGTTCCACGACGGTTAACTTACATCAGTTAGTAGCTACTTTTTTCCAACCAAATGGTAATAAAAAGAAGGTTTTAGCTGATGAACTTACATTCCCTTCAGATATTTATGCTCTTCAAAGTCAACTACGTATTCATGGGTTAGATCCTGAACAAGATCTTATTTGCGTAAAAAGTAAAGATGGGCGTTATTTAGATGAGGACGACATTATTAATGCTATGACAGACGAAATCGCTTTAATTATTTTACCGACAGTTTTATACCGTAGTGGTCAAATATTAGATATGAAGCGCTTAACTGAAGAAGCACATAAACGAGGGATTTTAATCGGTTTTGATGGATGTCATTCAGTCGGATCAATTCCACATTCTTTCAGTGAATGGGATGTTGATTTTGCTTATTGGTGTAATTATAAACACTTGAATGGTGGACCAGGTGGTGTAGGCGGCTTATTTGTTAATCGCAAACATTTTGGTGCGATGCCAGGACTAGCAGGTTGGTTTAGTTCAAGAAAAGATAAGCAGTTTGATATGGAGCATACACTAACTCCTGCTGAAACTGCTGGAGCTTATCAGATTGGTACTCCACATGTGTTAAGCTGTGCACCGTTAATGGGATCCTTAGAGATTTTTACAGAAGCTGGAATTGATGCGATTCGAGATAAATCACTTCGAATAAATCAATTTTTAATGGATTGTATTGAACAAGAATTACCAGACATGGGATTTTTCATTGGATCTCCTAGAGAGGATGCACGACGAGGAGGACATATCAGTCTTGAGCATGAAGAAGCAGCGCGTATTTGTAAGTCTTTGAAAGAAAACGGTATTATTCCTGACTTCAGAGCACCAAATATCATTCGTCTAGCACCAGTAGCACTTTACACTTCTTACGAGGAAGTTTGGGAAGTTGTACAAACACTTAAGAAAATCATGAATGAAAAGCAATATGAAAAATTTAAAAATGAACGTGAAGTTGTCGCATAAGTTTAGTTGGCTATTTAAGGGGACAAGGGGATGAGATCATGAAGAAATCCACCACTAATTATAAAATTGAAAACGAGCAAGAAAAAGGCTTAAAAAGGGAATTAAAAACTAGTCAACTAACGATGATTGCCATGGGGTGTGCAATTGGGACGGGGTTATTCCTAGGAAGCGGATTAGCAATAAAAACTGCTGGTCCAAGCGTATTACTTAGTTATGCAGTTGGTGCGTTCATCGTCTTACTGCTTATGGGCTGCTTAGCTGAGATGACCGTTGCACATCCTACGAGTGGTTCATTTGGAACAATTGCTGAAAAATATATCCATCCTATGGCTGGATATCTTGTCCGATATTCATATTGGGTTGCCCAAGTACTTGCTGTTGGAGTAGAGGTAAGTGCAATTGCAGTCTATATGAAATATTGGTTTCCAACTGTACCTGGAATCGTTTGGATCGCCTTTTTTGCAGCAGTATTAATCTATATAAATGCGACTAGTGTTAATACGTTTGCAACATTTGAGTATTGGTTTTCAATGATTAAAGTAAGCGCAATTGTTGGTTTTATCCTACTTGGAGCTTATGTCTTGTTTGGAACATCTAACCACGGGAATATTGGTGTAGAGAACTTAACAAATGACGGAGGATTTATGCCATTTGGTTGGTGGGGCATGTGGGTAGCCGTCTTTATTTCGTTATTTAGTTTTTTAGGAACTGAAATGATAGCGGTTACAGCGGGTGAAGCAAAAGAACCTGATATTGCTGTTCCAAAAGCTCTTAAAGCAACAGTTTTTCGTTTATCAATTTTTTATGTATTAACGATTGGAATCATGCTAATCATCGTTCCGTGGAAATCAGCAGGAGTAGATGAAAGTCCTTTCGTAAAAGTAATGGAAATTTTAAATATACCTTTTGCATCAGGCTTTATGAACTTTATTATTTTAACGGCAGCTTTGTCAGCGATGAATAGCCAATTATATGCTTCAACACGTATGGTGTATTCACTTTCTAAAAGTAATCATGCACCGAAAATTTTAGGCAAGGTAAGTAAAAAAGGTGTTCCAGTAAATGCTCTTGCAGTTTCAACAATTGGAATTGTTGTTGCCGGAATCGTAAATGCAGTCCTACCAGATTCCTCTTATGCATTTATGATGGGAATCTCAATGTTTGGTGCAATGTTTACTTGGATGACAATCTTTATTTCACATCTATTTTTTAGAAGGAAATGGGAACAATCAGGCGGGCGAAAATTACCAGTAAAAATGATCGGTTTTCCTTACTTCACAATTTTAGGAGCAATTTTATTGTTAGGATTAACTATAACTTCTTGGTTTACTGGCTTTAAAATTATGCTTCAATTCGGAATACCATGGCTAATCGTATTATCTATAGCCTACGTATTTATTGATAAAAATAAGAATCACAAAATTCAACAAAACGGTACAGTATTTAAACAAAAGACAGATAAGTTTTAGAGTAAGAAGTTCTTGGGGATTAGTATTTAAATTATAAGAGGATGTCTCATAAGTCAAACTACTTGTGAGACATTTTTTTTTAGATACTTGTAAAATATAAAACATAAATTAGTATAAATTTTTGACTGATGGCAATTTCTATTTATAATGTGATTAAAGAGTAATCCAATATTCATTGAATGGAGTTGAAAGATTATTAATAGTAAAATAGAACTTCAAAATTTAACAATTGCTTATAAGGATCAAGGTAAAGGAAACCCAATCGTTTTAATTCATGGATTTATGGGTAGTCATGCATATTGGGAAAAAGTAATTCCAAAGTTGGCAGAGAATTATCGAGTGATCGCAGTTGATTTACCAGGGCATGGAGATTCAACTTCTATAAAAGAAGAACATTCAATTGAAGATTATGCAGATGTGCTGAAAGATTTTCTAGATCAATTAAATATAAATCAAGTAACATTGTTTGGGCACTCGCTAGGAGGTTATATTACACTAGCCTTTGCTGAAAGATACTCTAATTATTTAAAAGGATTTTCATTAATCCACTCTACAGCTTATCCAGATAGTGAGGAAGCAAAAAAAGGTAGAGAGGCAACTGCTGAAAAAGTTAAAAATGAAGGAGTGAAAAACGTAGTCGATGGATTGATTCCTAAACTTTTCTCTCCAAAAAATATTCAAAAGAATAGTTCAGAAATAGAGTTAGCAAAGCAGATCGGGTATAAAACTTCAGTAGATGGGACGGTTAAGGCCTTAATAAGTATGAAAAATAGACCTGACAGAAATCATTTACTGAACGATACGAATTTACCAATACTTTTACTAGCTGGTAAAGACGATCAGATTATTCCACCTGAAAAGACTTTTTCAGTCCAAAAAGAAAATATTAAGACTTCAACTTTAAATAACGCAGGGCATATGAGTATGTATGAGTCTCCTGATGAGTTAATAAATGAGATGAAGGATTATTTAAGTTCGATTTAATGGCAGAAAATTAGAATTAGATAATGTGTATGATTTAAAAAGGCTTTGATTCAAGAAAAAGATCTTGATGAAAAAGTCTTTTTTTATGCAATCAATTTTTAATAAACGTGGTAAATTAAGGTGTAGTCCTGTTAAGATTAATTAGGTAAAGTACATAATTAAAAAGTAAATAAAACAATTTTGCGAGTATATGGGGGTGTAATAATGTATCGTATTGGACTGGTCGGCCCAGAATGGTCTTTAGAACGAATTTTATGTTTTTCTAAGGAATATAAACAAGAAATGAAGTTTTTTCCTTTTACTTATGAGGAACCAGTGGAAACAAAAGAAATCGTAAAGAAACATGATCGAGATGTTGATCTCTGGCTTTTTTCAGGCCAATTACCATATAATATTGCTAAAAAAATTCTACATTCTAGTGAAAAATTATTGTATATTCCTCATACTGAGGCTACTGTATATAAAAGTCTGCTTAATATTATGTATCATACTAATAAGTTAATTAAGCAAATAAGCGTTGATATGCCAACGTATTCTAATCTATTAGAGGATGCTTTAGAGCAGCTGAATAACCCATTTGATCAGCTTTATATAAAAAGGTTTGAAGGAGAAGAGATAAATTTAGATGAAATATTAAGATTTCATCTTGAGTTATGGGAAGCAAATAAAACTGAAGGAGTTTTGACTAATTTCCCTACTGTTTTTCAAGAATTAAAAAAACGTGAAGTTCCAGTTGAATGGATCTCAACTAGTAGAGTTGATATTCGACAAACATTAAAGCTATTAACGGAAAAAGTAAAAGGACTTTATTTTAAAGACTCTCAAATTGGAGTAGAGTTGATTGAAATAGAAAATTTTGAGGAGATTATTAAGAAAGCAAAATCACCTTATCATTTACAGCACATCGAGCTTCGTATTAAGAATGTGCTTCTAACACTTTGTGAACAATTAAATGGTTCTTTAATTGAAAAAGGGTACGGGAAATATTTAATTTACAGTTCTAGAGGTGCAATTGAACGAGAGATTAAAATGTTAGAAAATACGGTCGAACAGTTATCGTTAGAATCGGATTCAAAAGTCTCAGTAGGTATTGGTTTTGGGGAGACTGTTTTTTCTGCAGAGAAACATGCGATTGAATCAATTCAACAGTCAAAAGAAACGAATAATCGAAAAATCATCATTGTGCAAGAAAATGGTGAAATCATTGAGTCACTTGGTAGAGAAGATGAGTTTACATATGCTTATCGAACAGATGACCAAGAATTGTTGCAAAAACTTAAATTAGGCAATATTAGCGTGAAGACATTTCATAAAATCCAAAATCTGATTAAGAGAATGGGATGGGCCGATTTTACAACAAAGAATTTAGCTGAACAGCTTAGTATGACAGAGAGAAATGCTAGGCGCATAGTTGCGGATCTGTGTGAAGTAGAATTACTAGAATGTATTGGCGAAGAATCTTTATCTTTTCGTGGGAGACCTAGTAAAATATATCGCTTTAAATAAACATTTCAAATTGGAGTGTTTATTTTTTTTGTATGGTTAAATTTTATTAATATTTTGAATTTTAAATAAAAAAGTATTGTGGAAACCGTTTTCACGTAATAAAATCTATATATAAGGAAAATGACCGTAAATATTCCTTAAAATAATTTGAATGAATCTCGGAGGTGTTTCAATCGTGTATGAAATTTTTTCAGAAATAAGCTTAGATGAATTAGGTAGATCGATTAACGATGAAGTGATTGAATGGAGAAGGTATTTGCATGAAAATCCGGAGTTATCCTTCCAGGAAGAAAATACTGCTCAATTTGTGTATGACAAACTAAAATCATTTGGAGACTTAGAAATCTCTAGACCAACTAAGACTAGTATTGTTGCTAGATTAATAGGAGACCATCCAGGGAAAGTCCTTGCAATTCGAGCGGATATGGATGCTCTACCAATTCATGAAGAAAATAAAATTGAATTTAGGTCCAAAAAGGATGGAATCATGCATGCATGTGGTCATGATGGACATACTGCAATGTTATTGGGGGCTGCAAAACTACTTTGTAGCTTGAAAAATCAAATAAAAGGTGAAATCCGTTTTATTTTCCAACACGCAGAAGAACTACCACCAGGTGGCGCAATTGAGATGGTGAATGCAGGAGTGCTTGATGGAGTTGATCTCATTATCGGAGCACATTTAACGAGTAGTTTGGAAACGGGAAAAATTGGTTTGAATTATGGACCTATTATGGCCGGTGCAGATATGTTTAAAGTTACGATCATTGGTGAAGGTGGTCATGCTTCTCAACCAAATCAAACAATCGACCCAATTCTAATTGGTACTCAAGTAGTAACTAACATACAGCATATCGTTTCAAGAAAGATTGATCCGATCGATACTGCAGTCATATCAGTTACACAATTTAATGGAGGTACAGCAGTAAATGTCATTCCAAATTTTGTTACAATCGGTGGTTCAGTTCGGAGCTTTAAACCGGAAATTCGAAATAATATACCTAAGTTAATCGAACAAATTGTAAAAGGTATTACCGATGCTCATGGTGCAAAATATGAGATTGAATACCATTACGGATACTCGCCGGTCATTAATGATGATGAAACAACTAGTGTAATAGATAAAACCGTTTGTGAACTATTCGGAGAAGAAAATCGTGTTTTAATTAATCCAATAATGGGAAGTGAAGATTTTTCAGCATTTCTTAATGAAGTCCCTGGAGCATATTTTTTTGTAGGTTCAAGAAATAAGGAAGAGGGAATAGTGTATCCACACCATCACCCGAAATTTAATATTGATGAGAGGGCTTTAATGGACGGTGTAAAGACCTTTGTTCAAGGAGCTTTTAACATATTAAATAACTAAAATTAAGGAGAGTAGCGTATGAAAAAAATCTATTTACTTGGCTTTATACCGGTTATTGGTTTTGTAATAGGAGCGTTGTTTTCGAATAAAGTTACTCCTTATGTACTTGGTATGCCATTTTTTCATTTCTCCATCGTACTATGGTCATTACTTACTACTGCATGTTTAGGTTTAATCTATTTATTTGATCCTGCGAATAAAGAGGAGGAAATAGAATGAATACGGGTATATTATTTATTTTCTTATTTTTTATTATTTCGATTGTGATCGGTATATGGTCTAAAAAAGGGAAAGAAATGAACTTAGAACAATGGTCTGTAGGTGGCCGTGGTATGGGAACGCTTTTCATCTTTTTATTATCAGCAGGAGAGATGTACACCACTTTTACTTTTTTAGGTGCTAGCGGCTCGGCATATAGTGAAGGTGGTTCAATTTTTAGCATCGTTTCATATGGATGTATTGCGTCAATCATTTCATATTGGGCTTTTCCTAAGATTTGGAAATACTCCAAAAAGCATAAATTAATTTCACAATCAGATTTTATGGCAAAAAAGTATGATAGTCAGATCCTAGGAGTACTTGTTGCGATCGTTGGTATCGTCGCATTGTTTTGCTACTTAGTTTTACAATTTAAGGGTTTGGGTTATATCGTTGAGATTACATCTTACGGAGTTATTTCTTCAAAAATGGCTATTTTATTTGGTGCAATCGGTGTTACTTTATTCGTTATGCTATCAGGAATTCATGGTTCTGCATGGACCTCTGTTTTAAAGGATATTTTAATTCTTGCCATTATTTTATTTTTAGGTATCTATTTCCCTATTCATTTTTATGGCGGTATTAAGCCGATGTATCAAGCAATTGAACATGCAAAGCCAAACTTTACGATTCTACCAGAACATGGTATGAATTTAACATGGTATATTTCTACTATTATATTAAGTGGAATTGGGATGTATATGTGGCCACACTCATTCCCACCTATTTTCGCAGCCAAAAATGCGAAGGTTTTAACAAAGAATGCAATTTTTATGCCTTTGTATCAGTTGATTTTATTATTTGCATTTTTTGTAGGGTTTGCAGCAATCTTACAAATTAAAGGTTTACAAGATAGTGATGGTGATAAAATCTTATTACTACTTTCTAAAAAGACATTTGATCCATGGTTTGTAGGACTAATAGGGGGCACAGGGGTATTAGCAGCTTTAGTACCAGCTTCACTTATTTTAATGGTAATCTCTACATTATTCGTTAATAATATTTATAAAGTAGTGGTACCATCTAAATCAGAAATACAAATTGCAAGATTAATAAAATTAATCGTTCCCTTTATTACGCTAATAGGTTTATATTTTACATTTAAAGGTGGTAACTCTCTATTTAGTATTGCAATTGTCGCCTATAATTTTATAACCCAGCTTGCTCCACCATTTTTCTTAAGTTTAATGAAAAAGAACTTTGTAACTAAATATGGAGCTATTACTGGAATTATATTTGGAGGAGCGATCGTTTCAATTTTTGATTTAGGCGAAAAGACCTTTGCTCAAACATTTCCTCATCTTCCACAGCTAGTGAAAGACTTAAATGTAGGGATTGTTGCACTAGTGATTAATGCTCTTATTATGATCGTTATTAGTCTTATTACAAAAAATAGTATATCTGCGAATAAGAAGAGTGACATATTAGCTGGATAATAAGTGTGATTATAAAGAGAAAAAACGTCGGGTCTATAGATCCGACGTTTTCTATTATTCTATTAAATTGTTTATTGAATGCTTAAGTCCTTCAAAATGTCTTCTAAAGTTTCACCTTTAATTTTCGTTTTACCTTTAGGAACGTCTTGGACGTCAGGGTTTGGTGTTAAATAGTTCTTTTGAACAAAACTCATATCCTTTGCGTCAACGATCCCATCGAAATTGATATCGGCTGCACGCTTGTTAGTTCCCCAATATGTTTTAATATAATCTGCATCTAATACGTCGATTACATCATCGTTATTTACGTCTCCTCCCATTACTGGAGCATATAAAATATAAGATAATCGACCTACAGTATCACCATTCGTAACATCATATAAATCATTAATTGTTACATGTCGGTCGAAATGTCCTGGAATTTTAACTGTTAGATCATAATCTTCATTTGAAGCTGGAAGATTTTTAACAAAGTATCGTGCACTGCTGTTAAATTCTCCTGTATAGGTCTTTCCATTTTTTGAGACTAATTTTAAACTCATGCCAGCTTTAGAAAAATCTTTTTTGTAGTCTAACCAAATACCCCATTCATCTAAAAATCCATCTGCAAGTATTCCGCCTTCAAGTTGAGAGTAGGTTGGTACAATATTAATCCCTTGTCCAAAACCTTGAATTGTCGTAGGTGCTTGATTTAAAGAGAATGCAGTAGATTTTGTAAGATCAATAGTTTGAATCCATTTTATATATGTGCTTGGTTTTTCTTTAACTTTAAACGTAATATCAATTAATGGCATATTCGTTTGGATTGGCTGAACTGAGTCTCCTGATAATTGAGTGTTAAGTGTAATTTTACTTGCGGTCTGTTCAATGATTTTAAGATCAGGATTTAAATTATGTGCCTTAGCATAAGCTGTAAAATCTTTATTTAATGAAACATTTGCAATATCGTATGTTGTTGAAGGGAATGTTAATGTAAATTCTCCACCGGTTAAATCTTTAATATTATTTGCACTAAGTGATAGCGTTACATTTTCTCCATATTTCACATCATTTTTGTTTGTTATTAATTTTGCATATGGAAGTCCTTTTTTTACAAGCGTGTATGAGAAATCAGGATGATCCTGCATACCGTTTCCTGCGTAGTCATAGGTGTCAAGACTAATTTTTGTTACATCTTTACCGTCTAATAGACCAGTTTTAAATTCAAAGTCACCATTCTTTTCAATTTTTAAAGGTGTTGAAGAGAATTTTGTTTTATTAATTAAGTTAACCATGTTAGAAGACTGATCCAATTTAAATCCATTTTGATTCATGATATCTACTTGTTGGTCATATATGTTACCTTTTACAGTCATACCGTCTGAGGTTACTTCATAAACTCCACCTGGTTGCTGCATTTTTACGATTGGATTAGTATTTTCGATATAAAATACATCAGACTTTTTAAATGTTTTACCTTCTCTGTTTGTTGCGATTAGTTCTAATTCATATTTTCCTGGAGGAGCAAGCCTTTTTGAATATGAAATTGGCTGATCCTTATGGCCTGTAAATGCACTATAAAGTCCATTAAATCCGTATTCAGTTTCGAACATCGTATCTTCCGTAAAAAGACCTTGATATGCATCAACAAGTCCTAGCTCTTTTCCGGTTTTCGCATCTTTTAACACTAAATCTACAGTTTCCATTTGACTATTAAGGGAGAATTCAATGGCTGTTCCAGATGGGAAACTATGATTTAAATCACGTCGTGTTGTAAAGGCGTCTTCATAAACATTAATCGTATTAATGCCTTCTTGTAAATGCTTGAAACCAAAAGGTATTTGGTAAACTTCATCAGGATTGCTATTGCTTGTAATATAAATATACCCTTCGTAGTTACCGAATTCAGCAGTAGCAGGAATATGAATTGTTGGTTTGATTTTTATAGTTTTATTTGCATTAAATGTAATCGTATCAGGTACATCTAAAGTCACATGGTTTGATGAAGCATCTTTAGCTCCTTTTACATTTTGATTAAACTTAACTTGAACATTAAATGTTTTCTTTTTGTTACTTGTGTTCGAAATAGAAACTACTCGAGAGTCTGTTTTTTCCTTACCTGCAGTAACTTGTGGTCCGAAGCTTAATGCTCCTGTAACGTCTGGTATTGTGATATCTTGACCATCCTTTGTGCTAATCGTTTTATCTAGTACCTTGATATGCAAATCAGAATGAACTGCTTCATAAACATCAATTCTTCCGGCACCTACTTCAAATACACTATAATCTTTTTGTAATTTATCGGCTGTATTCATTAGAGCTGCTTTTACATCTTCTGGTTTGTATTCTGGATGTTTTTGTAAAAGAAGGGCAGCAGCTCCAGCAACATGTGGAGTAGCCATTGATGTTCCAGATGCACTCATATATGCATTCGTATAATCGGTTAGATGATTTGGTCCGTTCTGATAAGCTGGTACACTTGAGAATACAGCAACTCCTGGTGCAGTAACTTCTGGTTTAATATCATAAAATCTGTTTGAGGGACCACGTGAGCTAAAATCAGCTAGTGTATCTCCACCAGTTTTCATTTCACCGATTGAGTTTAAAGTCAACGTAGCATTTTCTTGTTTAACTTTCTCTACAACTTTTAATCCGTCTTCATTTGTAAGAGTAAATGAAGGGATAAAGTCAAAGCCGTTTCCAAGATAATGAGGAATCTGGCCCTCAGTTGGGTTATTATTATACATTAATACTGCTTTTGCTCCATGTTTCTTTGCGAGCATTACTTTTTCATTTAAGCTGAGTATTCCACGCTCAATTAAAGCGACTTTACCATTTACGTCTTTGCCGCTGTAATCACTTTCACTATTACCTAGTCCGACAAACACGATTGGTAGAGTTTGATTTTTAAAAGTATTTAAATCATCATCATAGCTCTTTGCAAGAAGTTTTAAATTTGTTAACGCAAGATTATCATTTGAACTTACCGTACCAGTAGCTGTAGGGATCGTCATTGAAAAATCACTCGCGCCAACTGTGATAGCTAGTGGAGAAGTACCAGGTGAACCAAGTGTATATAGTTCACTACCAGAGTTCCCAGCTGCAATTACAGCTGTCGTACCAGCTAATGAAGCGTTATTAATCGCAATCGCATTTGGATCAAGAGGGTCATTATAATCAGATCCAAGTGATAGATTAATAACATCCATTCCGTCTGCTACTGCTTTGTCAATGCCAGCGATAATATTACTAGTGTAGCCTGAACCATATGGACCAAGCACTTTATAAGCATATAGTTCAACTCCAGGTGCAACGCCAGTAACTGCATAATCAGTATTATTTTTACCTTGACCAGCAATTGTTCCAGATACATGAGTTCCGTGTGAAGTATAGTATGTAGATCCACCAAACGGGCTGATTTCAGGTTCTCCAGATTTTTTCCAATCGTCGTATGTAGTTTCCATTGGGTCAGAATCGTTATTTACGAAATCATATCCACCTTTATAAACATCTTTTAAATCTGGATGATGATAATCAATTCCTGTATCAATTACAGCAACCTTAACACCTTTTCCAGTAATTCCTTCTTCGTGAAGTTTTGTTGCACCGATATTTTCAGTACTATCTACTGCAGGAGAATGACTACTTGACTCACTTGTTTGAATTTCTGAAGGAGATGGATCTATTTTGATTACTTTATCCTCAAATATTGCTTTTACCTCATCCATCGCAAGAATAGTATGTACTTCATTAGCTGGAACAGTCATTGCAACACCATTAAATGCTAGGCGGTACTCTTTACGAATTTGCATAGTTGAAATGGCTTTTTTTGCTTGTCCAATTTTCTGTTTAAAATTTTGATGTGATTTTTCTACTTTATCTTTTGCTTCATCTATCGATACTTTAATCCCATTTTCTTCGTTTGTCTTAACATCTGTTTTAGCAGGGTCCTGGGCAAATTGAACAATGATGTTTACTGGTTTATTACTTGACGAATCGAGCTTAGGGGATAAATATTTTTCTTGATCTGCCATTGCAACACCGTTATGTACTCGATTTCGATCCTCTTTTGTTAAAGTTTTTAAATACTGTTCAACGCTTGAATTGCCACTTTGAGAAGTAGAATCAACCGATGCAAAAGTATGACTAGAAAATAGCAAACTAGCTGCTATAAAACTAGTAGAAACAACCTTGAGTGGTAATACTAAATTTCTTTTCAAATACAATACACCCCTTCAATTTTATCTTAAGGAATTAACCTTATATTCTGATTATTAAGAAAATTAAATAACCAGTCAATTGGGTTATTTATTCCTTATAAAATCAACGTTTTTTCCAATCAAGGGTCGTAATCTTTCAAAATTCATAAAAAAATTGTTCAAAAAACCCAAAAAACATAATAAAAAAAAAGAATTTTGTTGATTTTAAACGTTTCCAATTGAAGGAAGTAGGTGATTTTTAACGTTATCTATTCCGTGATTTTACAAAATGGTAATAAATAGCATAATTTTTCTACATTTAACAAATTTTAAATAGTATTAAATAAATTAATAGGTGATTGCTATGCCTTTGGGTTATCAGAAGAGAAGTAAACAATCAAAAGAACTTAAAACTCCAGTTGTTTTATCATCTGAATTACAAAAAAATTTACATAATATAAATAGTGAACTCAAATATTGTGCTGATTTAATTGTTAGAGAGTTTGAAGTTGGTGTAAATAAAAAAAGAAAAATGGCTCTCATTCATTTACAAGGTATCGCAAATGGTGACACTATTAGTCAATTTATCGTTGATCCAATTCTTCGTAAATGGAAGAACACGGAATTAGAAGATTTAAGCGATATTAATTTCTTCAATGAATTGAAAGATAATACGTTTGATGTTCCACAAGTAAAAACGGAAAATGAATGGAATAACATAATGATTTCAGTGTTAAATGGAGACACTGTAATATTTATAAATCATTTGGAAAAAGTACTTCTGATCGACACGAAAAGTGGGCAATTCCGCTCTGTTTCAGAGTCGACTGGACAAACGATCATTCGTGGTCCAAAAGATAGTTTTACTGAGTCAATCGCAACGAATATGTCGCTTCTCCGTTATCGACTTCGAAGTGCTCATTTTAAAATGGAAATGATTAAAGTTGGTGATGTTACGAATACGAGTGTAGTAATCACTTATCTTGATGACAAGGTTGATCAAGATATATTACATAATATAAAAGATAAACTAATGAATTCTAAAGTTAATGGAGTTTTAGAATCAATAAATATTGAATATCTTATTGAATCAAAACCCTTAAGTCCATTTCCAACTGTCTTGGATAGTGAAAGACCTGATGTAATTGCAGCAAATTTATTAGAAGGTAGAATTGGAATTATTGTAGATGGTAGTCCAATAGGGCTAGTACTTCCAGCAACATTACCTATGTTTTTCCAATCTCCTGATGATTATAATCAACGATATATTGTTGGAACCTTTTTAAGATTTTTGAGATTTACAGCATTTTTTACATCATTGTTAGTTTCTGCATTGTATCTAGCATTAATTACACACCATCGCTCGATGATCCCAACACCGTTATTAGTTAGTCTTGCAGCTCAAAGAGAAAGTGTACCGTTTCCTGCGATCGTTGAGTTATTGCTAATGGAATTTGCTTTTGAAGTCATTAGGGAAGCTAGTATTCGTAGCCCAAGAGTTCTTGCATCAACTGTATCAATAGTTGGTGCACTTGTAATAGGGCAGGCTGTTGTACAAGCGGGAATTATATCTACTGCAATGATTATCTTTGTCTCTATTACTGCTATTTCAAGTTTTACTCTTCCTTATTACAGTGTTGCTGCATCTGCAAGACTACTGAGATATTTATTTATTTTAAGTGCAGGAATTGCTGGGTTATATGGAATTGCATTAATGTTTTTATTTTGGCTAGTTCATTTAAATACACTCGATTCATTTGGAGTGCCATATTTAATGCCAGTATCTCCATTATCAATTAGAGATAATGAAGATAATTTTATCCGTTTACCTTGGAAAAATTTAAAGACTTCAAGTAATGATTATGTTCCAGAATCAACACGGAAGAGAAAACAACAAAAAAATAAAAACGGTGAAGAAAATGAATCGTAGTCTTACATTAAAGTTAATAATGTCAGTTTTTTTGTTACTATCAGGATGCAGTAATTATATGGAATTAAATAAAATTTCATTTATTACAGGATTGGGAGTCGATTGGTCTAACGAATCTAATTATAATGTTACATTACAAGTCATTAATCCAACTGATTTAGCTACAGGTCAAAATGGTGGTGGTAATTCTTCACCGGTAATTCTTTATACTAGTACTGGGAAAACAATATCAGAAGCAATTCGTGAGGCAAGTAAAAAAATTACGAAAAATAAAGATTTTACACATGTGGGCTTAACAGTAATAGGAGAGAATGCGGCAAAGCATGGAATAGAAGAAATAGTAGACAGTATTATTCGGGAACCAAGGGTCTCTGCCTTTATGTCCGTTCTTGTTGCTAAAAACTCTACAGCTGAACAGATATTAAATACAATGACGCCTATTAATAAAGTTTCATCTGCAGAAATGGTTTCAAAATTACAGAATGTTAATTTTTCATTAGGAGAAAGTGTCAATCCAAATGTATTTGAATTAGGAGAAAATCTTACTTATTCAGGGAAAGAGCTTGCGATTAGTGGAGTAGAAATTATTAACAATAATAAAGAAAAAAATACGTTAAACAATTTACAAACAATGGAGCCAGCCGAAACTAAAATTGATGACTTAGCATTATTTCGAGATAGTAAACTAGTTGGTTGGATTACTGGACGCGATGTAAGAGGCATCCTTATGGTATTGGATAAAATTCAACAAACAAATTTTGCCGTACCTTGCGGGAATAATAAGTATAGCTCTCTTCGGCTACATGCTCAAAATATAAAAACGAATGTGAAAATTAAGGGGAATATCCCAATTATAAACATTGATAATACGCTCCTTACTTTACTTGATGAAACTGGTTGTTCAATAAATATTGAAAGCGTCCAAGATTTAATAAAGATTGAAAAACAAGCTGCAAAAGTAGTTAAATACCAGATTGAGCATAGTATTAAATCCGCTCAAAACTATAAGAGTGATGTTTTTGGATTCGGTGATATGGTTCATACACATAATCCGAAAAAATGGAAAAAGCTGAAAAGAAATTGGGCAGAAGATTTCGCAAATGCAAAAGTAAATGTGAAAACGACTGTCATTATTAAGCGAAGTGGATTACTAGGGGATCCTGTTATCATGAAGAAGAAATAAGGTGAAGTAATGCAAAATATGAGATTTAATTCAGAGCAGTTATTTAGTTTATTGGCAATTTATTTAATAGGAAGTGCTGTTGCAGTTGACCCTGCTCAAGATGCTGGAAGAGATGCGTGGCTAGCAATTTTAATAAGCCTTGTTGGTGGTTTACTATTATTAAGCTTATATTTGGGAATATATAAAAATAATCCGTCTAACTCACTAATTAAGTGTTTACAAACAGCATGGGGAAAATATATAGGTGGTTTTGTTGGCATATTATATGTTGTTTATTGTATTTATATTGCTTCAAGGGTTATGAGAGATTTTGCTGAACTTATTTTAATTGTAGCATTAGATAATACAGGTTTATTCACCATTTCGATGCTAATGTTGTTTCTCATGATTTATACTGTTATGAAGGGATTTACGAGCTTTGCTAGGACAGTTTGGATCTGTTTTCTATTAAGTGGTATTATTGTTTTTATTCTCATTTTTTCACAATTATTAACTGGATTTTTAAATTTTTCCCATTTAAAACCTATCCTTGAAAATGGATGGAAGCCAGTATTAAAATCAGTATTTCCAACAACTTTAACTTTTCCATTTGGAGAGTCAATCGTATTTTTATTATTATTGCAATATTATGATCAACCAAAAAATGCACACAAAATGAGCTACATAGCAATGATCTATGCTGGATTCTTTCTAATCATATCGACTATCATTCATATTGCAAATTTAGGTGAAATTATTTTTAAAGCTTCAACTTATCCAGTACTTTCAAGCGTATCATTAATTAACATTGGAGATTTTTTTACTAGATTAGAGTCTCTAGCGGTAATTGTATTTGTAATTCTGGGTTTTATTAAAATATCAATTTTATTTTTTGGGGCAGTTATAGGGACGATGGAAATTTTTCATCTAAAAGAAAACTGGTTAATAACTTTTTTAATTGGAATTATTATAATATGTTTTAGTATATTTACAACCGTTTCATATGCACAGCATGTTCATATAGGTCTTGATTTAGTCCCTAAATATCTTCATGTCCCGTTTCAAATTATTTTGCCATTCATTCTATTTGTGACTTTAAAGATCCAGAAAAATTTATCTCTTTCTTAGATTCACAAACATTGTTAAACCAAAATAGAGAATGAAATAAATAATTAAAATTTTATCAAGAGTCATAAAACCAACTTTATTATAAGAAATCGCTAAAATTAAATAATGCAAATCAAAACCTTGTAATAATGTAAGCCCGTAAAATAACAAAAAACAAAAAAATGATAACAAAACAAAGATCAATAGTTCTTTCATTCATAAAACTCCTTTTAATGAGTATTATGAGAAATTTGAGGTTGTTTTACTCAATATAAGATTCAATGTGATAATTTTTAAAATCGAACAATTATACGATACTTTTTTATTAATGTTAGCCAATTATTAAGATGCTAAGTTTTAGAGAGACAAGTTAAAATTATTAGTTTATAAGTCGATCTTCCATTTAAACTGATTTATCAATTAAATATATTTTAATTGATGGAACGGAAGGGGGCTCGACTCCTATGGGATATGCGGGAAGGCTGAGAACCTGCAGGCGCGCCGAGGAAGCTCAGCTCTCGCCCCATGGAAAGAGAGAGCACCCTGTAGTGGAAATCAACCTCGCTCAACTCTTTACGATAATTGGTACCTGCGTGAAAATCCTGAGTATAAATCTTTAGGATTTTTTTATTTGTATACGTTTAAAAAGTTCATAAAAATCCTAAATTATTATTTCAAAAAGCATATAAAAACTTAAGAAAATATGGGGTTTTTTACTGTAATTTATTTAGAAATCAAAAGTAAACTTATATAGAAAGAAACTAATTCAAACTTTTTGAGAATCAAACAGTTATTTAAGTAAAAATCTAAGAATTTATAAATAGAAAATAATTTACTTCCTAATTTATTAGTAGATTAGCCGTCTCTAAACATGTACATATTCATAGATTAACAGTGGATAAGTATTATTTGGGAGGTATCATTTTTGGACGCTTTTTTTAGTGATATAGTAAAAAAAGTAATTGCAAATTACCCTTTAGAAGTAAAACATAAATCTTTAGAATTCATTGATGAAAAAAAAGCTGAGTGGCCCATTGATACAATTATCGGTGAAGTATTATTAAAGAAAGTTTTAATTGATGAAAGATATATTGAATTTATGATCTATGCAATTGAATATCTTAAAGATAATGGCGTCTTTACACCAGAGGTACTAACAACAAAATTAGGTGACGGTTTTGTAAGGTTGAAAGATGACAATTTTATGTTGTTTGAAGCCGTTAATGGAAGGGAACCAAATTTTGAGAGTGAAGAAGATCTCATTATGATCATGAATGGGATTGCTTCTTTTCATAAAGCGTCGATCGGCATTGAATTAACAAACGAACACGTTTTATCCATTCAACCAAATTGGAAAAATGATTTGCAAACTAAATTTATAAAATTAACAAAATGGAAAGAAGAACGATCTAAGATAAAGCATCAAAATGAAATCGATAAATTGTTTTTAAAATATATAAATACGCTTTTAATGCAATGTGAAAAAGCCTTCGCAATAATTGATAAATACATTGCCGAAGTAATAGAAGAGACAGCAAAGACGAAAACATTATGTTATCAAAATTTTGATGTAAACGATCTTACAATCGGAGAAGACGGGAATTTATATTTTTTAAATATGAATTCGTTAAAAATAGAGTTACCGATTCATGATATGAGAAGAATTTTAAATACCTTAATGATAAAAGAAAAAAATTGTAATCCAAAGTTAATGAAGAAACTAATCATCGCATATCAGGAAATCAATCCGTTATCATGTTTGCAGTACCAGTTACTTAAAGCGGATTTATTGTTTCCTCATTTATTTTATGACATATTTTCGGCACAGTACGAAAACAAGGAAACGCTATTGGTGGATTCTAGTCTAGTTTTAAAAATGAAAAAAATAATTATATTTGAATTAAATAAAGAAAGAGTGATTTCTTCATTCTTTGTACGAACAAATGAAGTACTTAATGATCGATAAACTTCAACTTCATTAAAAAATAAAGCTCTATTCCATTTATGGATTCGAGCTTTATTTTTTTTGCTTTCCAATCATTCCATAGTCTTTGATCGTAATTTTAACATCGTAGTTTATTTTAGCTTTACTAAATAATTCGTCCCAATTCTTACTCAATTTTTTCCATTTTTTTGGATATTGAATTCTTACTTCGTTTCCAAATCCAGCAACATCTGTTTTATATTCATTTTGAAGCTTTTTTGTTACATTTTCTACTAATTTTTTAACTTCAGCTTCAGTTGCTTTTTCAATTCTTCTAACATTTTTCTCTTCAAATACAGGTCTTAACTTAGGATTCCAATACTCTGCTATCCTACCTTCTGATTCAATTTTTACGTCAAAAGAGATTTTGTCACCTTTTATATGAGGTGTTACTTTACTTTTTATTGATTCATTTTGAAACCAAGTCGGACCATCTGATTTTTTCGTGTATGCCTTTACCGCTCCGCCCTTCCCTTGTGCCGTGATCCAATTAACTCCTTCTACTTCTTGTGGAGTAAGAGAGCCAATCATTTTATTTTTTTTACCGTTAAAAATTGCACCGCCAGAAAACTTAATACCTTTGTCAGTTGTTTCTAATAATTGGAGGAGAAAACTAGAACCAGAATTCATTAATCCACCAATTTTTATTAATGGTGTTTTACTGACAATTATTGAAGTTAATGATTGGTCTGCAATTTCAACAATTCGTAATGACGGAATGACATTTGGTTCTTTCGTTTCTAATACTTTTGAGGCTTCACCTTTTGCAATGAAAATTAGCGTACTTCCACGAATATCGATATCACGAAAATATAAATCAGTAAGCTCTCGGAGGTTTATTTCTCTAGCAAGTTCTTCACTAATAACAATGCATTTTTGATGTGCTCCAAAAATGTAACCATTTCTCTTTAAAGTAGTATCCCATCCTGTAGGTTCTAACGATATGCCTTCACCAATCACATTTATATATGGTTTCGATACATTATCTCCACCAGATTTTGTATCCAATGCCTCAGGAACTACATATTGTAGGGTCGATTTTAATTTTCCTTCACCGTCTTTATCTAGCGAAGAACCTACGATAATGTTTAAGTCCTCAATTGGCCTACTACTCCAGCAACCCGATAATAAAATTAGGAGAATACTATTAGAAATTAAACTTATTATGATTCGTTTTAACCTACATTTTCTCATTTAATTTTTTCCTCACAGATGAAATCACTAGTAGGATAAGTGGCACAATCCCAAATAAATAAAATGCAGTATTACCGATTGTATCGGCCATTGTGAAAGTTTGATTGATATCTTTAGGAATCATTGAAATAATGTAAATAAATGGTAATGTACCATACAGAAAAGGCTTTATATTTTTTTTATTAAAAATTTGAGCCATCCCAAGGGTACAGATATAAAATGCAATGATATATGTAGCAAAAATTTGCATAATCCAAATAACTAAAAGTAATGAGTCAAATCTTTCTACGAATAGTCCTTGTATATCGTAACTGCGGATATAAGTAAGTACGGGCCAAGTTTGTAATAAAACACCATCTACTGAAAAAGCACCGACTACAGCAACAACTGTAATTGTATAAAAAACAAATGGTATACCTATTCCGAAAAGAATTGATTTTGATACTTTCGTTTTATCCTTTATAAACATAAAAATAAATAAAATCACTTCAAAACCTGAAAATGAAAGGGAAGTTGTTTTAAGCCCATTAAGGACGGGTTTGAAACCATTTCCAAGTACAGGACGTAGGTTGTCGATCTCAATAATGCCTATTCCTAAAAAAATAACTAAAAGAAAGAAAAATACTGTGATTGGAAAAATAATTTCCAATATTCTAGCGACTGGGTTGATCCCTCCTAGAACGATATATAACCCAATCCACAAAAACGGAATTAAAATAGCCCAAGAAGGAGTACCTTGTAGTAGGAACAACCGTGTAGTTTCTGCCATTACCCGAACCTCTAATGCTGAAAGGCAAATATAATAGATGATAATAAAAATACATAATGGGATTCCTAACCATTTACCTATTATTTTTTGCGTAAATTGAAAATAAGTTTCGTTTGGGTATTGTTTACACATCATCACTAGTAAAAAAACTAAGATGGTAATAAGCAAGCCGGATACGATCACGGAAATCCAACCATCTGGCGTTTTTACTTTGTCGGTAATTGCTCTAGGTAGTAGTAAAATACCTGCACCAAAAATGAAATTTACAAAAAACATAACAGTTTGATTCGTTGATAATCGATCAATAGGCTCTGAATTCATAACCTAGAACTCCTCCTTTCTTAAGCTATTTCATCCTTCTTGTTCTTTTTGCTTGTACGCTTTTAGGTCGATTCTTCATCATAAATAATGGAGCTCTTACGACGAAATCCTTCCAATCACTAAAACGAATTGGAGCAGCGGGACTTAAATAAGGAACACCAAAGCTTTTTAGTTTAACTAAATGACTACATACTAATAGGAAAAATAAAATGACTCCGTATAAACCAAATACACTTGCAAAAAGCATCGATAAAAAACGAAGCATACGAAGTGCAATTCCTACATTATATTGTGGTAATGTAAATGATGAAATTGCCGTTACTGCAACGACAATAACCATAATTGTACTTACAATTCCTGCTTCAACTGCGGCTTGACCAATAATTAACCCTCCAACAATTCCTAATGATTGCCCAATTGGCTTAGGTAAACGTAGACCGGCTTCTCTTAATACTTCGATCGAAATTTCCATTATAAGTGCTTCAATTAACGGAGGAAATGGTACGCCACCTCTAGTTGCTGCTATATGAAATACTAACTTTGTCGGAATTAAGCCTTGATGAAACGAAATAAATGCAATGTATAAAGATGGAGCAAATAAAGCAATAAAACATGAAAGATATCGTAATAATCGTACTAAAGTAGCTGCAAACCATCTTTCATAATAGTCCTCAGGAGATTGTATTAACATCTGAAAAGTTACAGGAGCAATTAGTGCAAATGGTGAGCCATCCAATATAATGGCTACCCTACCTTCCATTAAAGCACTCATAACTCGATCAGGACGTTCAGTACTTTGAATCTGAGGAAATGGACTTAAGTAATCATCTTCTATTAATTGTTCAATATACCCAGAATCGGGAACGCTATCAATTTCAATTCTTTTTATTCTTTTTTTTACTTCCTCGATAATCTGAGAATTCGCAATCGTTGAGATGTATGCTATAACTAATTGTTTTTTTGAAACCTCACCAATTTCAAATCCTAGCATTGTTAAATCTGGATTTTTTCCAGCACGTCGTAACATGGCCGTATTATCAGCTAAGCTTTCAACAAAGCCAAGTCTTGGTCCACGAACGAGTGCCTCAGAATCGGGTTCCTTTACTTCTCTAGTTTTTGTTAATGCTTCACCAATCAAAAAACATTCAGAAATGCCATCTATTAACAAGGCAATTGAACCAAATAGAACATCTGATTTTAATTTTTTATAAGTAGTGACTTCTTCAATTGTACAAACAGTGAGTGATTTCTCTTTAATACATCTTTTAATGTCATTTAGATTTAGAGATTGCCTATCATTAATCTGATTGGTCGCAATGGCAGTAAGTCCCGTCATTAATTCGCCCAATATGTGCTTTTGAATTAATTCTGCATTTGATAAACCATCAATAAAAATGATTGCTAGTGGAATATCAGTTTCACCTAACAAAACTTCTCTAAATTTAACATCAGAGTTATGTCCAATTTCATTAAAAATACAATCCAAATTTACTTGGAGATCACTAGATAAGTACTCATTACTATTTTGTGTTTCAGTATTTAGAGATGCCATATTTTCTGAGGTTTTATTGGATCTCCACTGCTTCATTTAAATCACTCTTTCTCCATAAGATGAACCCATTTGAAAAATTTTGATAAGCCTACAGGAACGATAAAAGTAACAAAAGCTTGAATGAAAATAGGGTACTCAGGTATTAATGAAATAATCTTTTTTAACAAGAAATCATCCCCATTAAATAATTAATAAAATATAAAGGTATTATTTCCCATTGTAGGAAAAGCATGCAAAAAGGTTAGGAAAAGTAATATACATACTGAAATAAATACAATAGATAATGAAACAGTATTTGAATAATTAATTAATTTTAATAAAATAATTGAATATTTCCTATTTTAAAAAAATGGCAAAATAGTATAATAAAACTAGTAGTTTGCGTGCGATAATACCTAATTATCCATTTTTCATCTAGACAAAATGGAGGAAACGTTGAGTTGAAAGATTATTACCGAGTATGGAGAGGAAAGCTTATGAATCAGATACTTCTATATGATTTTCTTACATTTATGAATGACAAAAATTGGAATAAAGCTGATTTGGCTAAATCTTCTGGAATCCATATTAGTGATATTAGTAGAGTATTTAATAATAAAAAGCCACTTTCTTTGCATTATTTAGATGCAATTACAGAAGCTTTCGGTTTAGAGGAAGGATATTTTTACTCGAGCTATACACAATTATGCTTTAATCAAAATCGTTATTTAGATAAAAGAAGAAGTGTAGCGTTTATTTATAAATGTGCAATAAATGGATTTAATAAAGAGTTAAACTTTATCGTTTCAGAAATGCTAGAGGAAAAATCTAAGACAATTCGAACAAAAAATTTACAAAATTTATTTGAGATTGCTGAAAAGTTATTTGCTGAAGGGAAAGAGAAAGAAGCTTTACCTCTTTATGAAATCATTATTCATCACATGCCAGATCAAACAGCAGAGGAAGTCGCTATTAGTTATTTTAGAAAGTACTATTTAAATAGACTAACTGAGGAGGGACCTGCTACTCTTGTACATGTACTTGAATATGTAAGCTATATGCCTGATGATTTTCAAGAATTAACAATTTTGTGGATCACCGCTACTTACTATATGTTAAAACAATGGGACAAGGTCCTTCATTATGCTAAGCGATTAGAAAAAATGGCAAAAAATGAAAACCATTTCGGCTACGCATTAGTATATCAAGGCTTCGCATTAAATAGGTTAAGTAATTCTTTAGATGAAGTGCTTGAAATAATAAAAAAGTATGGCAAGATAAATGATTTTTTTGCAGAGGCTGCAATCGGAAATCGTTATGTTACATTACTAGACTTTGGTGAACTCCATTATGCTGATGAATACTACGATTGGATCAAAGATCGAGATGATTTATATGTAGGCATTCCGAGAATTATTGAATCATATGTAAAGTTAGGTAGATTAGAAGATGCTTCGACTTTAATCAATCATCATGAAAAAGTAATTAATGAAATAGCCAATAGTTCAAATATGTATAAACAACAAACTTATTTGGATTTTTGCTACGCACAATCAATTTTAAAATGCGAAAATAAGCAATATATTGAAGGATTAAATGATTTAATAAATGTAGCTAGAAAAGTTAAAAATGTAGGTATAATTGAAAAATTTAAACTATGCTTATTATCAATTTGGCACTATCGGGATTATTTAACAGATCAATTAAATGAGGATTATATACAAATGTTAAGTGAAGATAAGTTAAGAGTGCTTTAGTAATTCAATAATGATTTTTTATAAAACCGTAAAAGTGCAAAACCACAAGGGAAGTTACAATCCTTGTGGTTATTTTCAATTGTAACCTTAATTATATAAGTTATTAGTCTAATTTTTTATATTCCTTAAACCATTTAACGAATTTAGCAATACCTTCTTCAATTGAAGTAGTTGGACTATAATGAATATCATTTACGAGTTGATCAATATCAGCATATGTTTCCAGTACTTCCCCTGAAATCATAGGCAAATATCGAATAGTTGCTTTTATTCCAAGTTGCTTTTCTAAAACTTCGATAAAATATTTTAATTTCACTGGGCTATGGTTACCAATATTATAAAGTTTATAATACGAGGCGGATTCATTAGGTGGTCCATTTTTAATAATTCTTACGATTGATTCAACTACATCATCGATATAAGTAAAATCTCGTTTCATATTACCATAATTATAAACATCTATTGGTTGTCCATTAGTGATTGAATTAGCAAATTTATATAGTGCCATATCTGGTCTACCCCAAGGCCCATAGACCGTAAAAAAACGCAATCCAGTAGTAGGTAGATTAAACGTATGACTATATGAATAGGCCATTAATTCATTTGACTTTTTTGTGGCTGCATATAAGCTAATTGGTTGATCTACTCGATCATTTATTGATGAGGGAGTTTTCTTATTATTACCATAAACAGAACTAGAAGAGGCATATATAAGGTGTTTAATTTGATGATTTTTACAACACTCTAAAATATTGGCAAAACCTACAAGGTTTGATTGGATGTATGACCCTGGATTTTCTAAGCTATATCTCACTCCAGCCTGTGCTGCTAGATTAATGACTAGATCGAAATTATATTGTACAAATAGCTCTTCTAGTATTTCCATTTCATGTATTGAGCCATTTATGAAACTAAAATGCTCATATTTCTTTAAAAGTTCCAATCTATCAAATTTTAGACGTCTGTCATAGTAATCATTTACATTATCAATCCCAATGATTTGAAAATCTTGTTCTAATAGGCGTCTGCTTAGATGAAATCCAATAAATCCGGCACATCCAGTAATTAAGACGCGCATAGTATCAGCTTTTTTAATGTTAAAAACCTCCTTATCTAACAAGAGTTGGAATATCATATGATGGAGAAAACGACAAAGTTCGAATTCATATAGAAATATGTATATAACTAGATTAGGGAAAATACTTTTTTAATAGAATACACATATACCCTCACAATAATTGGACAAAATCATATTATTACATTAGGTCTAAATACACTTAGGGCAATAAAAGTAAATAAGCAACTATTTATTACATTTCATTAAAAAGAAATGTGAATTTTTTTATGGGCTCTAAAAAGTAGGAGGGAGAAATTGGATAATATAATTATTGAGCCATGGATTGTCGATGAACTGATTCATGATGAATTCTATGTGCCTGAATATATTGAAAAAATAGGGCTTGAAGTACTTAAATTTTATGATCTTCAAGTAAATAGCATGCAAGTAATAACAACGAAAGCTGATAAAGGCGGAGCAATTTGGAAAATTGAAACAAACGATGGTCCAAAAAGTTTTAAGCTTTTACACAGAAGACCTACTAGAAGTATGTTTAGTTTAGGTGCTCAGAAGTATTTAGTTGAGGTTCAACAGGCGAGAGTTCCTGCAATTGTTCGAACTAGAGATGGCGAGGAGTATGTAGAAGCTGGTGGAAAGCTATGGTTCGTTGCAGAATGGATTGAACAGTTGGCACCAGTTTCGAAAGATTTAGAAGGTGCTAAGCAGTTATGTTTTGCTCTTGGTGAGTTTCACCGTTTAAGTAAAGGCTATGAACCACCGATTCAAGCAGAAATTGCTTCAAGATTGCACAAATGGCCAAAAAGCTATGAAAAAGTATATAACAAAATGAATTGGTTCAGAACAATTGCCTTGGCCTATGAAGAAATGCCTGCTAGTCAAGATTTATTAAATGTAGTAGATACATTTCAAGAACAAGCAAGAAAGAGTATGGAAGACCTAAATAATTCTGGTTACTTTAATATGGTGAATGAAGGAAATGCGAGCTGGGGCTTAGTTCACCAAGATTACGGATGGTCAAATGGTCAAATGGGTCCAAATGGAATGTGGATCATTGATCTAGATGGAGTTGCATATGATTTGCCAATTCGTGATCTTAGAAAACTGATATCTGGCACAATGTCTGATTTATTCGCGTGGGATGCTACATGGGTAAGGGAAATGATTAATGCTTATCACGAAGCAAATCCAATTTCTAAAGAACTTTATGAAGTATTAATGATTGATTTTTCAATGCCAAATGAATTTTATAAAAATATTAAAGAAGTACTTTATGAACCAGAATTATTTTTAGGTGAAACTACTAAACAATTAATTCAATCAATCGTTGACTTAGAGGAGTCAAAGTGGGCAACGTTGAATGAGGTTCGCAACGACTGGAGTGGAAAAGAATGAAAATATTAATGGTATGTACTGAAAACCTACCAGTACCTCCAGTTTTAGGTGGTGCGATTCAGACTTATATTGCAGGAAGTTTACCTTATTTAAGTAAAGTACACGATATAACAGTCCTAGGCGTAAATGATCCATCATTACCAGATGAAGAAACAATAGATGGAGTAAATTATGTACGTGTGCCAGGGAAAGTATTAGAACTATATCGTGAAGGTGTAGTTGAATACATTAAGGGAAATCAATTTGATTTAATCCACATTTTTAACAGACCAAGACTTGTCCTTCCGATTAGAAAAGTAGCACCAAATTCAAAAATTACATTAAGTATGCATAATGACATGTTTAATATTGGGAAAATTGCTGTTGATGAAGCGAATTTAGTTTTAGAAGAAGTTTCAAGTATCGTTACAGTAAGTGATTATGTAGGAAATGTAATTCGTGAACTTTATCCTCAAAGTGCAAATAAAATTAGAACGATCTACTCGGGTGTTGATTCTGACCGCTTCTTACCTGGTAATGATCCTAAAATGATTAGTACGAGAAACACACTTAGAAAAGAGTATGGTTTAGAAAATAAAACCGTTATTTTATTTGCAGGAAGACTTTCAGAAAACAAAGGTGTAGACCGTTTAATTAGAGCATTGCCAACACTTTCAAAAACCTTCAAAGATTTAGCTTTAGTCATAGTAGGAAGCAATTGGTTTAGTCAAAATAATGTTACAGATTATGTTGCTTATATACGTGCTATCGCGAAAAAACAAGATGTGCCGATTATTACAACAGGGTTTGTATCACCTTTTGAAATACACAACTGGTTTGCAGTAGCAGATTTATTTGTATGTACTTCATTATGGCAAGAGCCTCTTGCGAGGGTTCACTATGAAGCGATGGCAGCTGGACTTCCAATTGTTACAACTGCTCGAGGTGGGAATCCTGAAGTCATTATTCCAGGTGAGAATGGATTAATCGTAGAAAATCCAGTAGATCCAGATGAATTCGCTACCAAAATTACAGAAATCTTATCAAATAAAACGCTTATGAAGAATATGGGAATAAAAGGTAGAGAACTTGCAGTTACTAAGTATTTATGGAGTCGTGTAGCAAATGAGATACTATCTACATGGAGCCAAACTGAATATGCCTCATCTATTTCATCGGAACAATTAGAACAATATGAACCTCAAACATTGTTTAAAACTGCAGTACAAAATACACAGTTGAATGTAGCTAATGACAACGTATCTGAATTAAATGAACAACCGGCGACAGAAATCATTGAAGTAATCGAACCAACTGTAGAAATAAAACCAACTATTGAAATAGAAAAAACTACTGAATCAATAGAAGAAGTACCAAAACCAGTAACTCAATCCGAAATCAAAACTCTTGAAGAATTGTTAGCAATCCTAGTTGAGAAAGCAAAATCAGTTCCTAAAGAAAAAGTAGTCGCAAAAGTAACAGAAGAATTTTCAACTTATACGAATCCAAGATTAAGGATTAGAAGAGTAACTGAACAGGGCGTAAATAATGCAACCTCAAATTCAAACCTAAACTTATATCAAAGACCGTATGCAAATGAAGTAAGTAGAGTAGAAAATAGGGCTAACAATTTATCTAATAATGTTAATTCAGAACCTTTTAGATTAAAGAAAATTCCTAGCGTCATTGAAATGCATAGAAATAGAAATCGATAAAAAATCATATTTTTGAGGAATCTGTCTTAATAGAACGAGGCTGTCTCATAAGTTTAAAGACTTTTGAGGTAGCCTTTTTTTTAGTTTGAAAATTATTTATTGATGATGGTAATTTTTGCAACAATTGAACTCTGTTGATTAAGTTATGAACACCGCTTAATTAGAGTTAAATCAGCTAAATTAACGCCAAAACTCGTGTAATGAATGTCAACTCCAGGAACGACAAAAATGGCCAAATTAACGCTAAAAATGGCATGATGAGTGTTAATGATATGAACAGTGAAATCGACTTGCTTAACGTCTATTTTGGTGAAACGATTGATATTTAAATAACGGTTAATTTACTACAATTAATGCCCATGCCGACGCAATTAAACTTCAAATCGCTTAATGAATATCATACTGATGCAAATATGGATTCAAGTAATACGCGAGATCTCTCCATATATTAATTTTGTGAATGAATACCTATAAACATGATCTTTTAATAGGTTGGTTTAGTGTTCTTAAAAATAATAAATTTATAGGCGAAAAAACCCTAGTTTTTAAGTCATAAACTTTCTAAACATAATAGGTATATATGGTGACAAGACCTCCTTCATTTACATATAAAGTATAATGAACAAATGTTTGGAGGCAAGTCAAATGAAAATCCGCAAGGCTATTATTCCCGCTGCTGGTCTCGGGACTCGTTTTTTGCCAGCAACAAAAGCGTTGCCAAAAGAAATGTTACCTATAGTTGATAAACCAACTATTCAATATATCGTCGAAGAAGCTGTTGCTTCTGGAATTGAAGAAATCATTATTATTAGTGGTAGAGGCAAACGAGCAATCGAGGATCATTTTGATAAATCATATGAATTAGAAGAATCATTATCTCGAAAAAACAAGCTAACTGTTTTGGAAGAAATGCAGAAAATCTCCAATATGGTGAAAATATTTTATGTGCGTCAAAAGGAACCGAAAGGATTAGGAGATGCAATATTATGTGCTAAGAGTTTTATAGGAGATGAACCATTTGCTGTTTTGTTAGGGGATGACATAGTGATGTCTACAACACCTTGCTTACAGCAAATTATTAATGTTTACGAGAAATATAATGCCCCGGTTATTGCTGTTCAGAATGTTCCTGATGAAGAAGTAAGTAAATATGGCGTTATTAAACAAAAAGAAAGTACTTACGATACAAACACAAATCTATTTCAAGTTGAATGTCTAGTAGAAAAACCAAAATTGAAAGATGCCCCATCAAATTATGCAATTATGGGACGTTACATTCTTACTCCAGAGATTTTTGATATTTTAGAAACAATTTCTGTGGGACAAGGCTGTGAATTGCAATTAACAGATGCGATTAATGAATTAAATAAAAATCAATTTGTTTTAGCATATAATTTCGAAGGTAAACGATATGATATCGGAAATAAAATCGGATTTATAATGGCTACAGTCGATTTTGCGATTAATAGAGAAGATATAAAAGATGAGGTAATCGCTTTTTTAAATGAGGTCATATCTGATCATGCTCTAAATATGAAGAATCAGGAAGTGGATTGACTTGAAAATTTCTATATTAGGTACGGGCTATGTCGGTTTAACAACAGGAGTCTGTTTAGCAGAGATAGGTCACTCAGTAACTTGCATTGATATAAATGAACTTAAAATAAAAAATTTGCGAGCAGGTATTTCTCCAATATATGAACCAGGAATTGAAGAGTTAATAACTAATAATATAAAGTTAGGAAGATTATCATTCACAACCTCGTATGATAAAGGGTTAGAAGATGCGAAGGTTATTATCGTTGCAGTAGGTACCCCTCAAAGAGAAGATGGGGCAGCAAATTTATCCTATCTTGAGGGTGCAGCGATTGATATCGCAAAAAATATTAAACAAGACGTAATTATTGCTATAAAAAGTACTGTTCCAGTTGGAACGAATGAAGTTGTAAAGGAAATCATTCAACAAAATTGCAGAAACGATATTGTAGTAGATGTTGTCTCAAATCCCGAGTTTCTAAGACAAGGCTCCGCAATTAAAGATACGATGGAAGCAGATCGAATCATTATCGGTAGCAATAATCAAGAGTCTGCTAGAATTGTTGAAGAAATGTATAAACCATTAAATGTACCAATCTTATTTACTAGTATTCGAAGTGCAGAAATGATTAAATATGCATCCAATGCATTTTTAGCTAGCAAAATAAGTTATATAAATGAAATTGCAAATCTTTGTGAAGCACTTGGAGCAAATGTAGAAGATGTGGCAAAAGGAATGGGGAAAGATAAACGAATTGGTGAAGCATTCTTATATGCTGGAATAGGTTACGGCGGCTCTTGTTTCCCAAAGGATGTAAAAGCATTATTGCATACAGCTGGATTAAATGGGGTTGAATTTGGTTTTCTAAAGGAAACGATTTCAATTAATAATTACCAGCGCGAATTACTCGTAAAGAAAGCGATTGAACGATTTGGTATATTAAAAGGGAAAAAGATTGCATGTCTAGGATTATCGTTTAAACCAGATACAGACGATATGAGAGAAGCACCTTCCATTAATATCATAAATTCTTTAATAGAATTAGGAGCTGAAGTCATTGCATATGACCCTGTTGCAATTGACAACGCAAAAAAAATTCTAGGTAGCAATCTAACGTTCGCTAGTTCAATTAATGAATGTGTAACGGATACAGATGCAATTTTTATTGTTACTGAGTGGAGAGAATTTAGAGAACTTGACTTACCTAGCATACTAAAGCAAATGAAAAATCCAATCATTTTTGACGGAAGAAACTGTCTGAAAGAAGAAAAAGTAAGAGATTGTGAGAAAATAGAATATTACCCAGTTGGTAAACCGTCCATAATTCAATAAAAATGAAAAAACGACTTTCAAACTAATTTGAAGTCGTTTTTGTTATACTATTCATTTTGTTCATGTAATGGGCGGTAAATCGTTTTGACGAATTTATGTTTGAGATAAGGGAGAATTTTTTTTCTACGATTTACTAATCTGCCTACAATTGCTTTTTTGTCTTCCTTCGATAATAACCAATCATCAGGTATTACTTCTACAATTTCTTCTAAAAGAAGTACCGGGAATCTTTGGATGATTTGAAGTTGTTCATTAAATTCTTCTTCACTATTTATATATTGGGACATGAATTGATGAGTTGAACTTTTCATAATATTTTGAGGCAAAGTTTCTAACTCTGAAGTTAACCAACTATAAGAGCCAAATGCTTCAGCATGGTCAATGATCCAAAGTTTAAATTGATCTAAACTCTCTTCGCGAAGTAAAATGTTTTTTCGAGTACGGTCTCCATTACAGAGCCAATAATCGAATAAAATAATACCGGCAAGTTGATTGCTATTTAATATACTAGGAACTGATACAACTTGGTGTCCATTTAACGTTTCAGGTACATATAAAGAAGCAAACTGATACTTTGAATGTTGAATTTCTTCCATGACAAGATCCGGTATTGTTTTTGAAAATTCTTCAGGAATAGAAACGATTTGAGCAAAAGGAACTGGTAAATCTAAAAATCTAGCAATGCAATAAGCAACCCATTCGTTCGGTAATGTTTTCTCAAATCCAGACCGAAAATATTTCACAACATAATCTCTACCATCGCTAAATGTAATTAAATGAGCATTGGATTTACCTTCTAGTTTTTTTATATAGGAAACTGCTTCAATCATTTTGAATCACATCACTATTTTTGCCTTTACCAAATTTCAGAAGATATTCGCGATAAATATCGGCTACTTTATGAATAGCAAAATTATTTTCAACATGGTTGACTGCATTTTGCGATAGTTTTTGATGAAACTTCTTATTATCAACGATTGAATATATTTGTTTTACAGCATCTTGAACATCATGTCCTCGAAAAAGCATACCTGTTTCACCTTGAAGAACGATTTCCGAAATAGGCATTATATTAGAAGCTACAACTGGGACACCACATGCCATAGACTCAATAAAGGTATTTCCAAATGATTCTACTTTTGTAGTTGCGATTGTACAACCACCAGATTGAAGCACTTTTGCATATACATGGGGCATTTGTTGATAAGGAATAACTGGAAACCATTTTATAATATCGGTTAAACCTTCTTCCTTCCAAGCTAATGAAAAATCCTCTCGCTGAACGCTTTGAGCTCCTCCAATTAACCAAATTTCGATATCCGACCGTTCACTTTTTATCAATTTTGCAATTTCAATTAACATTGGCCAGTTTTTTCGTTTATCCACTCTACCGATACAGCACACAATTTTTTTATTGTTTGGAAGGATTGGATTATTTTCAGATGCGATCTCATCCTCTGCTAATGGATGGAAAAACGAAGTGTCAACACCATTGTAGATTACTTTAATGGGGATATTATCTGTTAAGATGGAAACTAATCTTTTTTGATAATTAGATGGAACAATAATAGAAACAGGTTCAATGGATCTGAATTTCTTTAAATGAGGCTGTAGTTTGATAAGCTCGGGCGTACGTGCTTCTACAATAACTGGACCTTTATATTTAGCTTTTTGTAACCACTTATACGCTGATCCCGTATCTACTACAATGATTGCGTCATATGCATTGTTTTTAATAATATCAATAATTTCGTTTTCGTCCTTCGTTAAATAGACAGGTGCAACATCTTCCATTATGTGTAATCCACCATGATCTGTTGTGTATAGAAACTCAGTATCTATGCCAAACTTTTTAAAATAAATTGAACGATTCCTCCAGCCAGCATTTACTCCACCAACTGTTAAGAGACGCCAGATTATTAAGACTTTCAAATTTTCCCCTCCTTGGTTTTAGGGTATACAAATAACTTTTAAACCAATTTGAAAACTAATTGTATACACGTTTACGGCTTTTGACCGGATTCAAATTTTGAATAGTAGTCCTATTTTAGTTAATTCAAATTGAGGTAAATTGTAAGGGCAATTAACTACAAACTACAAATATTTATTAGGTTAAAAGCAGAAAAACTTACTTCTATTTTTCCTTGCTCCTAGTTTAGGGATATGATAATGTATAAGGAAAAGAAGTATTGACTGCAACTTTTTAAAATGATGAAGGATAAACTTCAACACTGGAAGGATTAAAAATAATGGAGCGACCTAATTTTAAATTGTTAGTTAAGGAAAAATTTTCACAATTATCACCAGGGCAAAAAAAAGTAGCGACTTATATGATTGAAAATCTTGAGGAGTGTGCTTTTAAAACTGCTTATCAAATTGGAAAGAAAGCTGAAGTGAGTGAAACAACGGTCATTCGTCTTTCATATGCACTCGAATTTGAAGGCTTCAGTGATATGCAGTTATGTGTTCAAAATGAGTTTCTTCATTTAAATAAAGCCGATTATATAAAAGAAAAAGAAGAGTTAAAAAATGCAGAAGGACAAAATACTTTTACAAAAATTATCGAAAATGAAGTAAATATTTTAAGAAACTTATTACAACCTTCGAATATTAAGGAAATTTCAAAAGCGATTGAAGCAATTACCTGTGCTGATCAAGTGTTAATAGTTGGTCATCGAGTATCCCATATAGCTGCGTACTGGTTTTCGAATACGTTAAGCTCAATTAGAGGTAACGTATTGTATTGTTCTCCAGCAGGTGACTTTTATGAAAAGTTTTGTAATTTAACAGAAAAATCAGTTGTTGTTGCATTTTCATTTCCAAGGTATGCAAAGGAAACATTAACAATTGCAGAATGTACGAAAGAAAATGGGGTAAGTTTAATTTCAGTTACTGATCGATTATTATCACCAATCGGTCGAATTGCAGATATTGTTCTAACTACTGAAGAAAATGTGGAAAGTGGTTCTAACTCGGTCGCATCAGTTATAAGTTTATTAAATTTAGTGATTGCCGGATTATATGAAAAAGACCAAAAAAGAATTCAAATGTATCAACAAAAATTAGAAAAAATTTATTCCACCTATGAAGTGTTTATAGAATAGAAAAAACAGTTAGGAGAAAATCTGATGAATCCACAATCTTTTCTTGATCATAATAAAGAAATAATTTTACAAACTTATCAGGATTTACATAAACTAGCTGAGCCTAGTTGGCAAGAAGAAAAAACAGCAAAATATTTAAGAGAACGACTAAATGATGCAGAAGTTAAAATTAAAACGTTTAAAAATCATTTTGGATTTATTGCTGAAATTAAGGGTCAAAATGATACTGTTGTTGCGCTAAGAGCTGATATGGATGCACTGGTTCAAGAAGTTGATGGTGTTGTCATAGCAAACCATTCATGTGGTCATGATGCTCATAGTACGATGGTTTTATATGCAGCGTTGGCTATTTCTGCAAGTGGTATAAAGCCAAAACATACGATTCGATTTATCTTCCAGCCAGCCGAAGAAAAGGGTGAAGGAGCCCTTCAAATGATGGAAGATGGTGCGTTAGACAATGTCATTTCCTTGTTTGGCGTACACTTAAGACCAGAAAGAGAAGTACCTTTTCAAAAGGCATCTCCAGTGATCATACATGGGTCTGCTGAAACGATAAAAGGTACAATTCGAGGAATTCAGGCTCACGCATCTAGACCACAAGATGGTATTAATGCGATTGAAGTAGCTGCTGAAATAGTAAATAAATTAAAGCAAATAAATTTAAATACGGATATCCCTCATTCAATTAAAATGACCCAAATTCAAACTGAAAATGAAGCATCAAATACGATACCAGAAACGCTAAAGTTTTCACTGGATGTTAGAGCGCAAACAAATGACATTATGAATCAATTAAATGCGCGTACAGTTGAGGTGTTTGAAGAAACGATGTTTGAAACAAAAGCTAAGATTTCATGGTCTATGGAAGAGTTTGTTCCAGCGGCCGTACAAAACGAGCAAGCAATAAAAATTACCAAGAGTGCCATTGTAGAAATAATCGGACAAGAAAACTTAGTACCTGAATGCATTTCAAATGGTGGGGAGGACTTCCATTTCTATACAAACAAATATCCTCAAATTGCGGCTACAATGGTAGGTTTAGGATGTGGATTAACTCCGGGATTACATCATCCTCATATGAGTTTTAATTTAGAAGCCCTTCATTATGGAGCGAAAATTTTAACTCAAACAGTTTTATTAGCATCAGAACAAGAACAATTAAGAGGTGAGGCAAGTGCTAAACAAACTGAATCAATCTGAAGTTAATACAGGAATTAAGATTCGTGCACTACATTCCATCGAAGAAATGGGGCAAGTACGAGAATTAGAATCTAAAATTTGGGGTTTTGAAGATTCAATTCCTACGCATCAAACAATAACAGCTGCAAAAAATGGCGGATTAGTTTTAGGTGCATATTTTGACGATAAACTAATTGGATTTCAATATAGTTTTCCTGGTTATGATGGACAAAATGCTTATCTTTGTTCTCATATGCTTGGAATTGATCAAGAGTTTCGTAATAAAGGGATTGGTAAACTGCTTAAAATCGCCCAGCGAGAAGAAGCTCTTAAACTCGGCTACAAACTGATTACTTGGACTTATGATCCATTAGAAACAGCAAATGGCTATTTAAATATTTCTAAGTTAGGTGGAGTTTGTAAAACGTATATTGAAAACTGCTATGGTGAAATGGAAGACTTATTAAATAGTGGAATTCCATCTGATCGTTTTCTAGTTGAATGGTATATTGCAGAAGTGGAAGAGGAAAAGGAGAAATTGAGACCTTTTGAATTAGATGAAGCAGTTAAAAATTCACTTATTAAATGGGAAGAAAACAATGACGGAATATCAATGCCGATTCAAAACGATATAGATGTGTTTAACGATCTAGCCTTTGTTGCGGTACCAAAAGATTTCCGAACAATTAGAGAAACGAATAGTAAAATTGCAAGCCAGTGGCGAATGCTTACTAGACAGTCCTTTAAAAAATTATTTCAAAGCGGATGGAAAGTTACTGGATTTTATAAGAATTCAGACTCGGAAATGCCAGTTCATTTTTATGTATTGAAAAAATAAAAAGGAAAATAAGGGAGAGTTCGGAAATGAAAATTAAAAAAGTAATATTACGCCATATGAAGCTAGATTTATTGCATCCTTTTACAACCAGCTTTGGTACTGAATATGACCGTGAATTTATTTTATTGGAAGCGATCAGCGAAGATGGAATATCAGGTTGGGCTGAATCGGTTGCTATGCTTGATCCACTATATAATGAAGAAACTTTAAAAACAAATTGGCATATTCTAGAGGATTATTTAATTCCAATCGTGTTAAATAATGAAATTAACCATCCAGACGAAATTTCCGAAAAGTATTTCTCACATATTCGTGGGAACTATATGGCCAAAGCTGCTATAGAAGGCGTAATTTGGGATCTTTATGCTAAACAAGAAAATATCTCACTTTCAACTGCTTTAGGGGGAACTAAAAAGGAAATCGAAGTAGGAGTAAGCATTGGAATTCAAGATTCAATCGATTCAACAATTAAAATTATCGAAAACCGACTTGCAGAAGGCTATAAAAGATTTAAATTAAAAATTAAACCAGGCTGGGATATTGAACTGATCGATAAAGTACGAAAAGTTTATCCAACTATTCCTTTAATGGCGGATGCTAACTCTGCATACACATTATCAGATATAGACCAATTAATTGCATTGGATGATTATAATTTAATGATGATCGAACAACCACTTGCATACAACGATATAATTGATCACGCAGATCTACAAGAAAGAATGAAAACGCCAATCTGCTTAGACGAGAGTATTCACTCACTAGAAGATGCTAGAAAAGCAATAAAACTAGGAAGCTGCAAAATTATTAATATCAAAATTGGTCGTGTTGGAGGACTAACTCAATCAAGAAAAATACATGATCTATGCCAGGAAAATGGAATTCCATTATGGTGCGGCGGAATGCTAGAATCAGGAATCGGAAGAGCCCATAATATTGCCATCACATCATTACCAAACTTCACTCTACCTGGAGACACAGCAGCATCTGCGTTATACTGGGCAGAAGATATTATCGAACCAGAAGTAACCGTAGAAAATGGTATGATCACCGTACCAACCAAACCAGGCATCGGGTACGAGCCACACATGCAAAATATCGAAAAATATACAATCAGTACGAAAGTTTACAGTAAGAATTAAATTCAAGGGTTATGGAGGGGACACAAACCTAAGTGTATGGTTTGTGTTTTTTTCGTGATGATCATTTTGATATAACGTTCAAATCAACCTTACTTTTACTGGATAATGATTCGTTTTGAACGATTCTTACTCGATTTATTGTTATTTCTTCTATTTTTTAGAATCTGATAAACTATTTTCTTATAATACCAAGCCTTATTTGCAGTTTTCATAAATTTAATTGAAGATTTGACTTTTTTTATTGCAGATTTGGCAAATTTAATTGCAGTTATGCCTATTTTAATTGCACTTGAACAGATTTAATTGCAGTAATAGCAGGTTTAATTGCACCTTCACAGAGTCTCAACTTTATCAAAAGCGTGAAAACCCAAACCTAAGTATAAGGTTTGGGTTATATATTTCTTCTTATTCTTCTTCCTTATTCTTGCTTTTAATCTTATCCTTGATTCTTTTCACTTGTTCTTCATATTTTTTAATATCCTGTATTTCACCTTTACCATAGCGTACCGAGTTATATGCATCGATTAGTTCATCTTCATTCGGTATTTGTATTCGCTCCAACCACTCTTTTAATGTTTCATTTTGGTGTCGACCCATCTTGTTTTTAGATGCATATTTTTGAAGTTGGAAGATTAGTTTTCTGATTTGCTCTGTTGGGGCATAGTGTTTGAAAAAGTGTCTTTTTTTCCTCTTATGTTCTGGTATGGCATTATATTCGATGCTGATTTCTTGTTTGGCAGTATGTTTCTCATTACGTATATAAGTAAGCTTTCTTATGACTAGCCAAATTACGATTAAAACGATAATCAATAATAATAACCATACCCAAGTAGAAGTCGACTCTAAAATATAATGGTGATTACGTATATTTTGTGGAAGTTTATCTTCAGGGTTTGAATTTTGGCCTAGATTAATTTTTTTCTCTTTAATAGTGATGTGATCTACATAGTTAAATAAAGGGGATCCTAAAATACCAACTGCTCTAAATAAACCGTCTAATAATTTAAAAATCCCCCACTTTAAGATCGGTAAGATTAACGATATGATTCCAGTAAGCAGAACAGCTATACTAATAGATCCTATAATTCCTCGATAGTTTTTAATGGTGTTTGTAGTAACTGCTTGCTGAAAGTATCTACCTAAACTAAATAGAATTGTAAATAGGATGATGATCCATAATATCAAGTTCAAATAAGAATAATGTGAAGTCCAGCCAAAAAAGAGGACTACCAAACTCGTTAAATAAAAAATGATTTGTAATTTATTTCGTTCTTCAATCCATAACGAAGTGTCTTTAAGAAAAGCTTCAAGTCGAAAATAAGTAAAGCTAGCACATAAAATAGATGTAACTGAATTTAATCCAAGAGTATAACTAATTCCACCGGAAATAACGGCTGCTAGAAATGGAATAACTCGTGATACTTGAGTCTTACGTAATGAGTAAAGTAAAAATAGATTTCCAATCATAAAAATACAAATAATGGCCAAAGTAGGTGGCAGTTGATTTTTTGATTCGTATATAAATATAACGATTAAATAGAGTAATAGGTATTCTAATGAAAAAAAGTATGTAGAAAGTAAACGTAAAATCATTGCATTATCCTTTCGACTTAATGTTGTCCAAATGGAACAAGTGTTGGACTTTCTAAATCATCTTGTAGATAATAGATGATTTGGCCACGTTTTCGCATTTGAGCGAAATATCGATCTCCATGCTTATCGAACGGGCCACATAAAATAACAACAGGAGATTTTCGTTGTTGCTTTTCTACGTAATGAAGTAATCGATCAATCGGCTGTGTCATTCTTGCGCCATTAATTCGAGCAAGAATTTCATAAGTTTTACTTAATTGGGATTTACCTCCACCAATAGGTAAATGATAAACAGGAACCCCATTTTCCATGTTCAAATTTAGGAATATTTCATAATTAATATTTTTTATTGCAGCATATTGAACGATATAGGCAATATTACTAGCAATTGATTCGATGTTATCAATTATACTTAATCTAAAATTATCATGATGAGGTTTACGTAAATTTATAATAAATGTAATTGAATAATCGGCAGTTCGTTCATAAATTTTCGTTTGAAGTACTTGAGTTTTAGCACTAGCTTTCCAATGGATTCGATGAAATGAGTCTGAATACACATAATCCCTTGTTCCAATCGGAGCTAGAAAATCTTCAAACATACTAGTATTTGTTACAAAACTGCCATATGAGCTAGTTGAAATTATTTGGTCAATTTGAGGTACAGGAATTAAAGTAGGATAAATAATAATTTCTTTATATAAAAATGGTTTATAGGTTATATATATATAGCCTAAACTGAAAAAATTTGAAATTTTTAATTCTACTTGTTTAATTCTAGTAACACCACGTTTAGTAGCCGAAAGCGGTAGATTAATCTGGATCGTTTCGTTACCTTTTAGTTGAATAGGGATCATTATTTCTAAATTTGAATCGTTACTAACAGTTTTAAAATTTATACTATCTACTATTGGTTCTAATTTTATTCGAACTGTTGCGTTAATAATTGGTAACCAATGATTTTGGGTTATCTTTATAGGTAAATTAAATTCTTCCCCGACTGAAACTCGAATGGGTTCCTTGTCGTTTTCGATGAACAGGTGATCAGAAATATGTTTTAAATAGTATCGACTCATCAAACTAATGATGATTAAAAATCCCCCTAAAAACATTATTAAATAGGTAGATTGAAAGTAATTAATGATTAAAAATATGACCCCAAAAATAATTAGTATATCAAGTGAATTTTTACCATGTATTTCTTTATGCCAAGTCATTTATTGACCAGCCCCAGCTTCTAAAGGAACTTCAACATCATTTAAAACCGATTCAATAACTTGTATAGAGTTTTTCTTTAAGGATGCTTCAAGAGTCAAAACTAATCTGTGTGAAAGGAGATAAATCGCAACATCCTTCACATCTTGTGGAGTGACAAATGATCGATTGTTTATATATGCTTTACCTTGTGAAGCTCTCATTAGTGCCAATGTACCACGTGGACTTATGCCGAGTTGAATATCTTCGTGATTTCTCGTTGAATGAATAATATTTAAAATATAATCCTCTACTTCTTCTGAAATTGAAACGGTTTTTACTTGTTCTTTCATTTCATCAATTTCTTCTAAAGTTAGTACAGTTTTTAAATTCAAAAATGGAGTATTTGAACGATATGACTTCATAATGCTTTTTTCTTCTTCATACGTAGGGTATTCCAAACGAATCTGCATAAAAAATCGATCCATTTGTGCTTCAGGTAATGGAAACGTACCTTGTTGTGATTCAATTGGATTTTGCGTTGCTATTACGATAAACGGATTTGGTAGAGGAATAGTTTCTCCATCGATTGTTACCTGGCGTTCTTCCATCACTTCTAATAAACTAGCTTGGGTTCTAGGTGTAGCACGATTAATTTCATCTGCTAATAAAATATTTGTCATAACAGGACCGATTCGAAGCTGAAAGTCTTGTTCTTTTGGATGAAAAAATTGAATACCTGTTACATCACTAGGTAATAAATCCGGTGTAAATTGAATTCTTTTAAACGATCCGTTAATAGTTTTGGCAAAGCTTTTAGCTAATTGTGTCTTTCCAGTACCAGGGACACTTTCTAGTAAAATATGTCCATTATTAATAAGAGCGATGAAAATCATTTCAACGACATCCTCTTTACCAATTATCACATGACTAATCTCTTTCTTTAATTGTAATAACTTTTCTGTTCTATTCATTGTTCTCTCCTTATCCTTCAAAACATTTTCAGCATTAATAGCTCTGTTTAATTGTTGAACATGCTATTATTTTAATAGTTAATCAATACTAAAGTCCAATAATTCTCAATTTTTAAAATCTATTAAAGTGAACGATTAATATTAGTTGAAATTTTTCAATAAACACTGTAGAATAAATGTTTTGTTAAAAAATGGAAATAACTTATAAGAAGGAAAGTCGGAAACGACAGTGCAGACTAAAGTTTTTAAGGATTATAAAGGGTATTAAATGATGATAACGATAAAAATATGATTACATAAAGGTTCCGGATTGTTTTGTCTTTTCCTATACCATGCATTCCATTGAACCTCCCTTTAACTGGAGAGAAAAAGATGAAAAAAATAATTGTAGTATTAGTAACCTGCTTTTTTGCTTTACTTTGCGGGTGTACAAAAAATAATCAAGAGGAACAGGTTAAAGAACAGAAAGAACCTATAAAAAAAATAAATCAGGTAGTTACAAAGGTGACTGTTGGTGCCGTGGGGGACCTATTAATTCATAATGAAGTATATGAAGATGCTATACTTCCCAATGGTGTATATAACTTTAATAAGATGTTTGATGAAGTTAGAAAAACGATGGAAAAGCCAGATATTTTAGTAGCGAATCAAGAAACGATGATTGGTGGAAAGCAATTCGGATTATCTACGTATCCAGCATTTAATAGTCCATATGAAGTTGGAGATGCACTTAAAGGGGCTGGAGTTGATTTTGTAACACTGGCCAATAATCATTCACTTGATCGAGGTGAAAAAATTATACGAAGTGCAATTTCCCATTGGGACGCTATTCATATGCCATATACAGGTGCCTTTAAATCACAATCAGATCATGACCAAATTAGAGTTATTAATAAAAATAATATTCGATTTTCATTTCTTGCTTACACATTTGGAACAAATGGGATACCCGTTCCTAAAGGAAAAGATTATTTAGTAAATTTGATCGACCTTGCCAAAATACGTAGTGATGTTGCAAGGGCAAAGCAAGTATCAGATGTAGTAGTAGTCGCCATGCATTGGGGGATTGAATATGAAAGAATGCCAAACAATACCCAAAAGAATCTGGCAAAACAATTGGCAGATATGGGAGTTCAAATTATTATTGGTAATCATCCACACGTCCTGCAACCGCCTGCTTGGATCACTGGAAAAATGGGGAATAAAACGATCGTCTTTTACTCATTAGGAAATTTCTTATCAGCTCAAGATGAAATCTATGAGTTAATTGGTGGCATGGGTACAATTGATGTAGTTAAAACTCAAACTGATCAAAATGTAAAAATTGAATTGAAAGATCCGAGCTTTTTTCCAACTTATAATTACTACCGTGATAATCGTCATTTTAAAATTATGTCTTTGGAAACTATTAATGAAGTTAATCTAAAAAATGGCAAAATGAGATATAACGAAATAATGAACCATATGCGAACTAATATTAAGGATTTAAAAAGTATTCCTGAGGTTCAAAATTAAAACGGTAAAATGAGTAAATCGCAATTAAAATCAGAGAATCGGGAATAAACAAGGCAATTCACAATTAAAGTAGATGAAGAATTGACCAAAACAAAATAAAATCAGTTCAAGCACAAAAAAATTACCAAAAAATGTTTGATTAAATAAATTGTTCCTTAAAAACTTCACACCTAATATTCTTCACTACTAACGAAACGATCCGGAAAGCTTATATGCCACAATATAAGCTTTTTTCTGTTCTTTAATTCATTAAATAAGTATTTTCTCACAAACTACTTAATAATTGTTTTAATGATTTTTAGCGTTCATTTCAACTAGGAAAAAATCTTTTGAAAAACTTTTTTAAAAAATTGTTTATTTTTTGCAGGGTTTTTAAATTTGTCTTCGTCTAAAGTTATGGAAGAGGAAAAGAGGTGATGCAATGGAGTCGGATGAACAATTAGTAAGGAAGATCGTAAAGGGGAATCATCAACTATTTAAGGAATTAATAGTAAGATACCAATCAAAGGTATTTGCAGTAGCATTGAAAGTTTCGAATAACCAAAAGGATGCAGAAGATATTTCGCAAGAAGTCTTTCTCCAATTGTATCGTTCTCTCGAAAACTTTAACGGAGAATCTAGTTTGGCCACATGGATTTATCGAATTACAATGAATAAAGCAATTGATTTTAAAAGAAAACAAGTAAAACAACAGGAAAATGAAACTAGTGAACTACTTTCTACTTTACCAGAGGAGAATTTATTAACACCAGAAGAAGCTTTACTAAAAACGGTTGATAAAGAACTTATTCATTCATATTTAATTGAATTGCCACAGGCATATAGCGATGTATTGAAATTATATTATTTTGAAGAACTTACCTATGGGGAAATAGCTTTGAAATTAAATGTAGCCGTTAAAACTGTAGAATCACGTTTATATCGAGCTAAACGATTAATTAAAGACAAGCATAAAGGAGGGATCATTTGAAACATTTAACTTCTGACCAACTATTATCGTATCAACAAAAGAAGCTTTCAAATAAAGAATCTCTTTTGCTTGAACAGCACTTAAATGAATGTATCTCATGCCAGGCGGAACTTGAACTTTTAAATGAATTAGACATTGAATGGATGGATCCATCTGAATTCAATTTTTCAGATGAGCTAATGAACGAAATAATGAAACAAACTGAATCAATACAGATTACAGAAAAAACGAATGAAAAGAAATCTAGCACTAATTCAAAAAAAGTTCGTTTAATTCATTTAGTATTGGCTGCTGCAGCAACATTTTTATTCTTCCAATTTCAATTAACTGAACGGATTACAAATTCCAATCGTCACGTTGTACAAACGATTGATCAGACGTCTTCGTTAATTGAAAAAAGTGAAGAAATTAAATTATCAATTCCAATTCCAAAAATTTTGAAAGGAAATAAAAAATAATGGAGGTACAAACTTTGAAAAAACGTAAAAAATTAGTTTATTTATTATCAATCTTACCTGGTCTTGGCCATTTTTATTTAGGATTAATGAGTCGAGGATTGCAGTTCATGCTGTTATTTTTCGGTACAGTATTTTTAACACATTTAATTTCAAGCTTTGGATTTTTTATACCAGTCATCGTTTTTTATAGCTACTTTGATGCACTGCAATATCATAGTAAATATCGTGAGGACATTGAATTAGTAGATGAGCCAATCGTAAATCATCAATTTAAATTTAATAAGTTTTTAATTGGTTGGGTATTAATCGGTTTTGGTTGCTTATCTTTATTAGAGAACGCTTCTGATTATATTTCTAGACATTACAATATCTTTATCGACTATAATTTAGTACAAAATTTACTAATCAGTATTGTTTTTGTCGGTCTTGGTATTAAATTATTAACTGGAAAGTCGAAAAAAGAAGTATGAGGAATTGGAAGGTTGGCACGATAACAGCGGGAATCATATTAATCGCAATTGGTTTACTATGGTTTCTGCAAAATTTTATTTCAATTCCTTATTCAAAGCTTCTAATTAATGCATGGCCAGTTGCTTGCATTTTATTAGGAATTGAAATATTACTATTTAATATAGTAAGAAAAGAAGACACACTTCGTTTTCATGGATTTAGTATATTTTTACTTATATTAATGATGGTTATTTCATTACTATTTAGTATTGGTCACCTATTTATCAAAGAAATTGGTTATACATTCAAATCAAAAAATATTGAGATAAATGATTCGAAAACGATCACTTCATCAATTAATGAAGTTATTATTAAAGCTAATAATAGTGAAATCAGTGTAAATGGAACTGATTCTAGTAAGGTAAACGTAAATGGTAATATAAGAATTCCAGATCGTGATAAAAAAGACAGTGAAAAAGTATCTGATTATTATTCAGTAAAAACACTTGGTGATAAAATGATTATCGAGATTCGCAATGATGACAATCAGATTCTCCACTTTGGTAATGATCAATCTCAGCTAAATATTGATTTGCCTAAAAGTATCTTAACGAATATAAACGTAAAAAATGGCTCTGTAAATGTATCAAATAAAGATAATAAAACAGTTTTATATTCAAATGACGGTCAAATCAATATTGAGAATGTAAATGGATACTTAGTTGCAAAAACTAGAAATGGTTCGATCAGCTTAACGAATGCAAATTTAAAAAGTGATAGTGAAATTGTAACGAATGATGGTGAAATTACCATCAAAAATATTTCTGGTTATTTAAATTCCACTACAAGAGATGGTAGCATTTCGATTGACCATGCAAATATAGAAGGTACAAGTGAAATTACGACATATGATGGAGAAATTAACTTAAGTGATTATAAAGGAAAAATTAACGCAAAAACAAATAATGGTGCAATTAATGTTGAGCATGCATTATTAAATGGTAATAGTAAAATCTCTTCTGATGACGGTGAAATTCAAATCGACCTACAAAAGGGTAACAATCTCACAATCAATGCGGAAACAAATGATGGTAGTTTTAATGGTAATATTGGATGGGAAATGAAAAATAAAGATGAAAATCATACAAATAAGGCGATGGTTGGGAGTGGCGAACATCAACTTAATGTTAAAACGAGAAATGGTTCTATTTCCGTAAATAAAGATTAGAAGATTAAGAGCCCCAAGCATAGCATGGGGCTTTTATTACTTAAGTTGCATGATAATTTTAGTGTATTTTTTTAAAATAAAGCAAGGTTTAGGATAATTCACCGCTTTTTCAAAAAAAAACCTTTAAATACATTTGTATCAAAGGTTGAATCCTGCTAAGGTAAGTGTACAGATTTTATATGTCCCAGTTTTAGATAAACATTTTGTCCACTCGCAACGGAAAGTTCTATTTGATTATTATCTACTTTATTTAAAAGCCCAATCTTCATTGGATCTGTTCCACCATCAAAAATAACAAGCTTTCCAATTTCTTTTCTAAGCTGAATTTCTAAAGACCTGTGTAAAGGTATAGTAGGTGGATGTACCCCTAGTGTCTCATTTGTTAAATTGTATGGCACCACTCTATGGTTATATGGTGTGATCCATTTTAAATGTGATAAAGAAATATACATTGTATGAAATACAGGTGAGTAAAATACAAGATAATCATTTAATACGTTCATAATATAACCATGAAAAGTTATATTACCAGTTACATAGATTTCTGAAAATATTCCTTTAGCATTTAGTAAAATTTTACGATATGAAATTGACTCCATTTCCTGCGTAATGGATGGTTCAATAGGGTTATCTATTTTTTCTTTTAAATCATTATTTTGATATACCATATGGATATGCATCCAAGGGATATAATAATATTTTATGCCGTTAAAAAGCACTAAAATATCTTGTCCTAAATCAGTAAGAATTCCTTCGAATACGACATCTCCAGATAATCTTACTGAGACTTGTTCTCCAAGCAATGTAGATACATCACTCACGTAGATCTCCTCCTAAAGGTAAAAGTATTGATTAGTGTGCAAATACTAATTGTACCCAGTAGTATAATAGAAACAATGTAACGACCGTTGTTAATGGGATCACAATTATTGTAACGCTTAAATAATCTTTCCATTTTACTTTAATTTTATTTTGTTTTAATATGTGCATCCAAATTAATGAAGCAAGAGTACCAATTGGTAATAATAATGAACCCATGTCACTTCCGATAATATTAGCAAGATAGATCGTTTTTAAAGTGATTGGGTCAAGACCCATTTCAGTTAACGTAATTGTTCCAATCATAAGCGCAGGGTGATTATTAAATAGATTTGATAAAACAGTTACTAAACCGCCCATAATAAAGCTTGCTTGGAATAATCCTTGATTAACTATTGGTTCACATTCTTTTACTAAAAACTCTGTTAAACCAGCGTTATGAAGCCCATAGATGATCACGTACATTGAAAATGCAAAAATTAATATTTGCCAAGGTGTCTTTTTTAAGATATCTGTTGGGCTTGTTCTTAAGTGGTACCATCTCCATATTAATAAGATTAATGAGCCAAGTACCGCAACTAATTCAATTGGGATTGAAAAGTAAGATGCAACGAATAACAAACATCTCATTAAGAATACGAAAGCAAGAACTTTTAACATAAACTTTGTACGTTTCTTTTTCGTTTCAACTGAAATTTTTGTTTTTAGTGGATGGAAGTTTTTTATAAAGAACGATTCTTCAATATCATCTGTTGAAATTGGTAAAGTCGCAGGTAATTTATTTTTTAAAACAACATACATAAGCCCTGACATAAACAATAAACCTAATGTTGCAGGGACGAACATCATTGCTGTATGCATATAAAGTGTCATATGCACAATCTTTAAAGCGATTAAGTTTACAATATTACTTACTCCGATTGGCGCACTAGATGCTGTCGCAATAAGCGCTCCAGATAATAAATATGGAATTTGTTGGTGTGGTTTTAGACGAAGATTTTTTAATAGAAGGATTAAGATTGGAGTTGTAATTAGAATACTGCCATCATTGTTAAAGAGTAATGTCATTAAAAAGCATAATAGTTGGATATACCAATATAACCGATAACCCGAACCTTTGGCCAATGTAACTAATCGAGCTGCTGACCAATGAAAGAACCCGAAGCTTTCTAAAATAACAGCCATAACAATAGTAGCTATAATCGTAATTGAGGCTCCACCGATTTTCGTTATAATGTCGTATAAATCGTGTCGAGAAACAATTCCAGTTACTAGAATGATTATTGCACCAACTGAAGCAGGCCATGCTTCATGAATTCCTTTTGGTCTCCAGAATATGACGGCCATTGTCATAATGAAAACAAATGCTGTCATTGCAATTTCAAAATTCATTTTTATTCACCTTTCTCTAATCGGTAGCATTTTTTTGTGTCCTACTTGTCCGATTAATATACTAATATTCAATTTTACTAATCATGTACTTAGTCAGTTAACCATTTTTTTTAGTTTGTATATTTGTCCACATAGTTGAAATGTCCCGAAATGTCATAATCCTATAGGTACACATGCCCCGGAAATATCAATTTTCAAAAAAAAAAGGGTCAGCTGCTAAGCTGACCTAAATTATTTCAAAATATCATTATGAAAATTTCTTCCCATTAATATAATAACAATCTTCTTGATATGTAATAAAGGCAATTTCAAATTCAGGAATTTTCAAAGTGTTAATATGTTTTTCGATTGTAGCCGCGAAACGATCTCTAATTTCGTCTCCACGTTCAAACCATTTTACTTCAATAAATGGAAAGCTTTCTACAATTTCACCATTAAATATTGAAGTTGAATGGATATAATCAATCGTAAAATTATCCGTTCCACATTCACAAACCACTGCAAGTTCTTCGATTAAAGACTTACTAATTTTGCAAATATCATCAGTTGAAATCCCTTTAATTAATAATTGAGGCATAAATGTCCCACCTTTTTTCTACAATTATAACTTAAATTACTTTGAAAATTAAATGAGTTTCATTTTTTCTAAGTAGGGTTTTTCTATGCTTTAGTATTCTTTGACTTCGTGAAAGAATCAATAAAATAATCGTTTATAGAAATCAGCTTTGATTGCACAGTTCTTAATGAAGATATTATAATCATTTTTTATATTTAAATCTTAGAACATTCTCTTTAGATTTTAAAAAAACCAATAATTGGTATTGATAATCATTTTCAACTATGATAATCTAAGATTAATAAAAGAATTTTAAGAAATAAGCCATTGTTTTTCTTAGTTCTTCGTTTGTATACACATTAAAATGTGGAATGCGACCCTAAAACCCCCAAAAACCCTAAAGAAGAGAAGAACGCGCTAGGACAATAGTTTTTCTCTTCACTAAATAAATAACCCTGTTTTTTGACGCAGATTATTCTGCGTTATTTTTTTGTGCGAAAATACAGATTATTTCGTATAATTCTTTGGAAATTATTATACTAATTTACTAATATGTAGGTTTCGGAATGTGAACAAAAAGTTAATCAAAATCTAATATTTGTCTAAAATGTGAACGTTGTGAACATGTGAGCAATCGTATTAAACCATTGGTGTGTATAGGTTTTTTAGAAAAAAGCATATTTTCAAATATGTCTAAAATGTGAACACTCTTTTTTTCCTTTCAAAATGGTAATTAATTGTTTGTTTTTTTAATTAAAGTATCTTACTATAACTGTGGACATTGTTTGTCATTTTAGTGACAATTTATAAAAATACTTATCTAAGAAATAATTCAAAAAAACTATTTTGAACTTTTACTTACGTTATAGGAAGGAAGAGCGAAATGAAAAAATTTCTAATGGGCATGATGATCATGCTGGTTGCATTAGTAATGGGTGCTTGTGATAAGATTGCAGTTCTTAATCCAAAGGGTCCTGTTGCTAAGACGCAAGCAGATACGATTATCTTCTCGATGATGATGATGTTAGGAGTTTTACTAGTAGTTTACATTCTTTATATTGTTATTCTATATAAATATCGTGCTAGTAAACTTCCAAAAGATTACGAACCGCCTCATGAAGAGGGTAGTAAAACACTTGAAATTATTTGGACTGTCATCCCAATAATTATTGTTGCAGTTTTATCAGTAGTTACTGTTAAAACAACAAATGCAGTTGAAAGTGTACCAAAAGGTCATGAAAATGATAAACCACTTGTTATTTATGCAAGTTCTTCAAACTGGAAATGGCATTTCTCTTATCCTGAACAAGGAATTGAAACAGTTAACTATGTAAATATTCCAACAAACAGAAATGTTGAATTCCGACTTTATTCATTCGGTCCTATTACAAGTTTTTGGATTCCACAGTTAGGTGGACAAAAATATGCAATGAGTGACATGGTAACTAAATTAAATTTCGTTGCTTCAAATGAAGGTTCTTATATTGGTAAGAACAGTAACTTCAATGGTAAAGGCTTTGCTGGAATGGAATTTGAAGTACTAGCAATGAATGATAAGGATTTTAACGGCTGGGTTAAAGACGTTAAAGAAACAGCTCCTGCTTTAACAGAAACAGAGTTTAATAAATTACTAAAAATTGAGCATTTAGGTAGAAAGACATATACTTCGACTCATTTAGGATTTAGACCAGCTCCAGAAGGAAAAAATGCAGGACATCAACATGGTTCTATGAAGGATTCATCTGATCACCATGACATGGACAATATGGAGGGGATGAAATAATGGGTTATAAATGGGATCACTTTTTTGTAACAGGTGAACCAATGATCTATGGCGCAATGGTGAGTATCGTTGTTGTAACTCTTGCTATTGTAATTGGTTTAACCAAATTTAAAAAATGGGGTTATTTATGGAAAGAATGGTTAACAACTGTTGACCATAAACGTATCGGTGTAATGTATATTCTGTGTGCATTATTAATGCTATTCCGTGGTGGAGTAGATGCGTTATTAATGAGAGCACAGTTAGCAGGACCAGATTTAAAAATATTAGATGCACAACATTATAATGAAATTTTTACAACTCACGGCTTAATTATGATTCTGTTTATGGCGATGCCTTTCATTATTGGATTAATGAACATCGTTATTCCATTACAAATCGGAGCTCGTGACGTAGCTTTCCCTTACTTAAATGCAGTAAGTTTCTGGTTATTCTTTGCAGGTGCAATGCTTCTAAACTTAAGCTTTGTTATCGGTGGATCACCGGATGCTGGTTGGACAGCTTACTTCCCACTAGCTAGTAAGCAATTCAGCCCAGGCGTTGGGAATAACTATTATGCAATTTCGCTTCAAATTGCTGGTCTAGGTACTTTAATGACTGGTATTAACTTTATCGTTACAATATTAAAAATGCGTGCTCCAGGCTTGAAATTAATGAAATTGCCAATGTTTACTTGGAGTATTTTAATTACAAACGTTATTATCGTATTCGCATTCCCAGTATTAACTGTAGCATTAGCTTTAATGATGTTTGATCGTGAATTTGGTACTCAATTCTTTACGATGGCACATGGTAACGATATGCTATGGGCGAACTTATTCTGGATTTGGGGTCATCCTGAAGTTTACATCGTTATTCTTCCAGCTTTCGGTATATATAGTGAAATTATTGCTACTTTCTCAAGAAAGAATTTATACGGATACAAGAGCATGGTTGTCAGTATGATTGCTATTTCTGCTCTAAGTTTCCTTGTATGGGTTCACCATTTCTATACAATGGGTCAAGGCTCTGTTGTAAATGGCTTCTTTAGTATTACAACAATGGCGATTAGTATACCAACCGGTGTTAAAATATTTAACTGGTTGTTTACATTAAGGAAAGGTAAAATCGAATTTACTGTTCCAATGTTGTACTCACTAGCATTTATTCCGATTTTTACAATCGGTGGGGTTACAGGTGTAATGCTAGCTATGGCAAGTGCTGACTACCAATATCATAATACGATGTTCTTAGTTGCTCACTTCCATTATGTATTAATTCCAGGTACTGTTTTTGCCGTAATCGCAGGATTCTACTACTGGTTCCCTAAAGTATTTGGTTTCAAATTAGATGAAAAAATTGGTAAGATTACGTTCTGGACAATTATTGTGAGCTTTAACGTAACATTCTTCCCATTATTCTTATTAGGATTAAAAGGTATGACTCGCCGTACGTATACTTACAGTGCAGCGTCAGGTTTCGGACCATTAAATCTGATTGCTTCAATTGGAGCTGTAGGGTTAGCAATCGGATTCTGTTTACTTGTTTACAATATTTATTACAGTGTACGTTACGCACCAAGAGAAACTACTGGTGATCCATGGAATGCAAGAACATTAGAGTGGGCTACTAGCAGTCCAATCGCACCTTATAATTTCGCAGTAATTCCAAAAGTTGATTCATTAGATCCATTCTGGAAAGCTAAAAAAGAAGGTAAATCATTACTTGAAGGCGAGATTACAGATATTCATATGCCAAGTAATAGTGGTATACCATTCATTTTAGGTGCAGCATTTATGGCATTTGGTTTCTTCTTAATATTTGAATGGTGGGTTCCAATGATTGTATTTGCAGTTCCTATCGCACTTTGCTTAATTGCACGTTCTTTCCAACGCGATCATGGTTTCCATATTCATAAAGAAGAAATTATCGAAACAGAGAAAAAATTACGAGGTGATCACTATGAGCAGCAGGCCTCTGTATAGTCTAGGTGAAGAAAGTTCTAATAAGATTCTTGGCTTCTGGATATTTTTAGGAGCTGAGATTGCCTTATTCGGAACATTGTTCGCAGTTTACTTCACTTTAGCAAATAACACTGGTTCAGCACCTACTCAAAAAGAATTATTTGAGATGAAAGGTGTAATGATAGAAACATTTGCCCTATTAACAAGTAGTTTTACGATTGGTTTAGTCGTAAACGCAATCAAATTAAATCACAAAAAAGCTTTTATAAGCTTCCTTGTATTAACACTAGCTTTAGGTGCAGTCTTCCTAGGAGTAGAGATTACAGAGTTCTTTACTTATGTTCATGAAGGTGCAACAATCCAAAGTAGTGGAGCATTATCAGCATTATTCGTATTATTAGGTACTCACGGTGCCCACGTATCATTCGGTATGTTATGGGGTATTGCAATCTTAATTCAAGTTTCTCGTGAGGGAATTACAGAAACTACAGCAAACAAAACATTTATTTATTCATTATACTGGCACTTCTTAGACGTAGTATGGATCTTTATCTTTAGTTTTGTTTACGTGAAAGGACTGATTGGATGAGCGCATTATTCCCTAAGCATCAAGTGGTTGGCTTCATCCAATCACTTGTTCTAACAATCATTGCTTTAAGTGTTTACTATTTAAATTTACCATTTAAAGTATCATTTATTATTTTAATTGTAACTGCATTATTACAGGGCGGTCTTCAGTTAATCGTATTCATGCATATGAATGAAAATGAAAATAAAAGTGTATTATATATCAATCTAGGTTACGCAGTATTTATTGCAGTAGCAATTGTCTTCGGTACCCTTTGGACATTAGTTTGGGGTATGTAATAGTAAAAAGCTCTTCGATATTCGAAGAGCTTTTTTTCGTTTTTTTAAAGGTAGATTTTGATTTTTTTACAAAACTTAAAGCAAAATTGTTAAATAAAATAATAAAAAAGAGGTAAATAGAATTTAATAGCAGGTTGTCTTGTATTAAATGTAGAAGTAAGTAATTAAAAATATTCCAGTTTATACTTATGAACGATTGCATTAAAACAATGAGGGATAAGGTTTGAATTGGACAAAGTATTCCGCAAAAAAAGTTAATGTCATCAATTGTTCACAATGTTATGAATAATATCATATTTGCGATAGTTATTTCTATTATTATATGTAATAGTTTAATATAATGATTGCATAATAATTAATCATATCTTGTTTGAAAAGTAATTCAAGATACATAATTATTTGGGTATTTATTTACTTTTAAGGAGGAAAAAAGTATGGAAATGAATGACAATTCTAACATTGCAAAGTGCCCGTTTAATCACGGTAGTACTACTACTCCGAAATCAGCTGGTACAGTAAATAAAGACTGGTGGCCAAACCAGTTAAATTTGAACATTCTACATCAGAATGACAGAAAATCTAACCCTATGGATGAAGAATTTAATTATGCAGAAGCATTTAAAAAGTTAGACTATCAGGCGCTTAAACAGGATCTTCACAATCTAATGACAAACAGTCAAGATTGGTGGCCGGCTGATTATGGACATTATGGTCCATTCTTTATACGTATGGCTTGGCACTCAGCAGGTACATATCGCACAGGGGATGGCCGTGGTGGAGGAGGAACTGGTACACAGCGCTTTGCTCCACTTAATAGTTGGCCAGACAACGGAAATCTCGATAAAGCTCGTCGATTGCTTTGGCCGATAAAGCAAAAGTATGGTAACAAGATTTCTTGGGCTGATTTATTTATACTAACAGGTAATGTTGCTATTGAATCAATGGGTGGAAAAACATTTGGTTTTGGAGGAGGACGCGAAGACGTTTGGCATCCTGAAGAAGACGTATACTGGGGTAATGAAACTGAATGGCTAGGTGATAAGCGTTACACGGGTGATCGTGACCTTGAGAATCCACTAGCTGCTGTTCAGATGGGTCTTATCTATGTTAACCCGGAAGGACCAAACGGTAATCCAGATCCTATTGCAAGTGGTCGTGACATACGCGAAACCTTTGCTCGAATGGGAATGAATGATGAAGAAACAGTTGCACTAATCGCCGGAGGGCATACTTTTGGTAAAGCTCACGGTGCAGGAGATGCTGCTCATGTTGGTCCAGAACCAGAAGCAGCTCCAATTCATTCCCAGGGCCTAGGCTGGCTAAGCACTCATGGCTCTGGTAAAGGTCGTGACACAATCACTAGCGGTATTGAAGGTGCCTGGACTGCAAACCCAACAAAGTGGGATAATGGTTACTTTGATCTATTGTTTGGATATCAATGGTGGCTTACAAAGAGCCCAGCAGGTGCGTTTCAGTGGCTAGCTGTAAATCCTGAAGAGAAGGATCTTGCTCCAGATGCGGAAGATCCAACCGTTCGTGTTCCAACAATGATGACTACAGCCGATATGGCATTGCGTTTTGATCCAGAATACGAAAAGATATCTCGTCGTTTCCATGAAAATCCAGAAGATTTTGCTGATACATTTGCACGTGCCTGGTTTAAACTAACGCACAGAGATATGGGTCCTCGATCAAGATATTTAGGTCCAGAGGTCCCTGAAGAAGTTTTAATTTGGCAAGATCCTATACCTGCCACAGAATATGAAGTAACTGATGCAGATGTTGAAAAAATCAAATTAATGATCCTAGATACAGAACTTACTATTAGCGAGTTAGTAAGTACAGCTTGGGCTTCAGCAAGTACTTTCCGTGGCTCAGATATGCGTGGGGGGGCTAATGGAGCTCGAATTCGACTACATCCACAAAAAGGTTGGGAAGTAAATCAGCCTGACCAGCTTGCAAAGGTACTGAATGTATTAGAGAGCGTTCAAAACCATCTGCATAAGAAAGTCAGCATGGCCGACTTGATTGTACTTGGTGGTAGTGCCGCGATAGAAAAAGCTGCACAAGATGCAGGTTTTGATGTAAAAGTACCATTTACTCCAGGACGTGGCGATGCAACACAAAAGCAAACAGATATAGAAAGCTTTGCAGTGCTAGAGCCTATCGCTGATGGATTCCGTAACTATCAAAAGAAACAGTATAGTGTAAATTCAGCAGAGCTATTAGTAGATAAGGCACAATTGTTAGGATTAACTGCACCAGAAATGACTGCACTTATAGGTGGTATGCGCGTACTAGGTACAAACTATAATGGCACACAACATGGAGTATTTACTGACCGAGTTGGTACACTTACTAACGACTTCTTTGTAAACTTGCTAGATATGGGAATTGCGTGGACTCCTGTAGACGGAGACGTATTTGAAGGGCGTGATTGCAAGTCAGGTGAGAAAGTACGTACAGCAACTAGTGTTGACCTAGTGTTTGGTTCAAATTCAGTGCTACGTGCAATAGTAGAAGTGTATGCTCAAGACGATAATAAAGAGAAGTTTGTGCGTGACTTTATAGCTGCATGGGTAAAGGTCATGAATGCAGATCGCTACGACCTTAGATGAGTAGCTATACAATTGATGCTAAATAATTAGGTTTAAGAAAAATCCTCCCTATTTAATTAGGGAGGATTTTTCACGGTATGCACAGCAGATTAAATGGTGTAACATAAGAATGAAATTGTTGCTAGTTTATCATTCTGAAAACTTATGTATATATACTACAAACAAAAGGCCGTCATATAGACGACCTTTTTTTGAGGTATAAATAAAGTTTAAAAGAGTTTTTTTGGAAAATACATTCCTATTTAAGCTGATTTTTTTCGATCATTTGGCAGCATAAAAGCTACTAAACCTAATAGTGGTAAGAAGCTACATAAATTCATTACGAAATTAAGGCTAGTTGCATCGGCAATTACACCTAATAATACTGCCCCTAAAGCACCCATTCCAAAGGCCAAACCGACTATTAATCCACTTACTAAACCAACTTTTCCAGGAACGAGTTCTTGAGCGTAAACAACAATTACACTAAAGGAACTTGAACTAATGATCCCAATTAAAAATAATATTGGAATAACAGCTAGCAAAGAGATATGTGGTAATAATAAGGCTAATGGAAATGTACCAACTAATGAGAATAAAATCATATTCCGTTTTCCGAAACGATCAGCTAGCGTTCCACCTATGAAAGTACCGATTACTCCTGCAATCATAAAGATAAATAAATATAATTGTGTGCTTTTAATTGATAAACCGTAACTTTTAATTAAGTAAAACTGATAATAATTACCTATGCCTGCTGAGTACCACGAACGTGCAAATGTAATAAATATTAGCAGTATAATAGCAAATTTTACAGCTGATGTAATTTTGATAGGCTCACCTGAAGACTGACCTTTACTTTTTAATTTAAACGGGTTTTCTTTCAGTTTATTCCGATACCATGTAGATACGTAAATTAATACACAAATTCCTATAGCCGCTAAGATTGTAAACCATGCAGCACCTTTTTGTCCTAATGGTACGAAAATTAGCGCTGTAAAGATTGGCGCCAATGAGTTCCCTGTATTTCCGCCTACCTGGTAGATAGCTTGTGAGAGTCCTCTTTTTGATCCAGACGCTAAAAAGGCTACTTTTGAGCCTTCTGGGTGGAAGATGGCAGAACCTATACCAATTAATAGAACTGATAATAATACAATAAATAAATTAGGCGCAAATGCTAAGCAAAGCATTCCAAGCAGACTAGATGCCATTCCAATCGGTAGGAGAAATGGTGAAGGCTTTCGATCCGAAAAAATCCCAAAAACGGGTTGCATTACAGAGGAAGTCATATTTAGCGCAAAGGCTATGAATCCAATTTCTGTATAAGTTAAATTCATTGTCTTTTCTAAAATTGGAAATATGGCTGGTACAACTGCTTGCATAGAATCATTTAATAAATGGCCCAAACTGATTGCAAATAAAATTTGATACATTGTTGTTTGATTAATAACCTTTGTATTAACTGCTGGTTGCATAATATCCTCCTTTCTTATTGACTTATCTATCATAAACCAATCTTCCGAAAATTTACACAATTTTGCCTTATACACTTTTCATTAAACTTTATACTCATTTATAATAGAAGAAATGATTTAATTTGCATTTAATAAGTTTTCTCTATACTAAGTTAATTTTTAAAGATGATAATTAATCAGTAGGGAGTTTAGAATGGATAACTATTCAACAGAGTTAATGAGATTTTTTAAAGAACATAAAAATAATGAAAATCGGCCCGCAATGGAAGCTTATATGAAAAATAGATTTACATTTTTAGGAATTAAAGCGCCAGAACGAAATGCGCTGTTTAAACAGTTTCGAATGAGTAATGGTGAACCACCAAATTTAGAATCAATAATCGATATTTGGAGCTTAGAGGAAAGAGAATTCCAATATATTGCATTAACATGTTTAGATCGCCAGTATAAAAAAGCAGAACTTGAACGGATTAGATTATATGAACAACTAGTAGTCGAAAAGTCTTGGTGGGATACCGTTGATACTATTGCTGGACGATTAATTAGTTATCATTTTTTAATCTATCCAGAATTGATTGATGATTACGCTAATAGGTGGATCTCTTCGGATAATATGTGGCTGAATAGAGTAGCGTTATTATTTCAAATGAAGTTTAAGGAGAAAACGGATCAAGAACGTTTATTTCATTATTGCCGTCTACTTAAAGAAAGCAAAGAATTTTTCATTCAAAAAGCAATTGGTTGGGCATTGAGAGAGTATTCCTATATCAATCCTAAAGAGGTTGAATTATTTATCAAACAAACTAATTTATCACCTTTAAGCAAAAGGGAGGGGTTAAAATACATTGATAAATGAAAGAATTAAATATGTCGATTTTCCGGGAAATAACTGATGTTTTGTATTTTAAAATACTACTAATTTAGGTAAGTTGAGACAATAGTATGAAAAGGATATAATAGGTGCATTATTGTTTCTATAAAACACTCCTATTTTATCAAGTCGTGTTATTTAAATTGGGGTTATATAACCTGTACGGATTAATTAAATGAAAAAAGTTCAAAGGAGATTTAGTGTTCATGAAATCTACTTTTAATAATATTATGAAATTATGTCTTAGTATAAGCTTAATTAGTAGCTTCTTTATTCAAAAAACTGTACACGCAGAAGAATTAAAACTATTTAGTGATAAGGCAATTTCAATATTGGCTGATAGCGGGGAAGTAATTTATAGTAAGAACGCAAATATAGTTGATTTCCCAGCTAGCACAACTAAAATAATGACCGCAATGGTTATGATGGATCATTTAAAAGAGAATGATAAAATTCAAATGACAAAAAGAAGTATTCAAGAAGAAAAAAGTAATTCCCAAATCCTTTTTTCTGAAGGAGAGGTTTTAGATCGAAATACAGCATTAAAAACAATGATGATTTTAAGTGCCAATGATTTAGCATATGCTATTGGCGAGCGAGTTGGCGGAAATATGGACAACTTTGTAAAAATGATGAATGAAAAAGCTAAAAAAATCGGCGCAAATCATACAAATTTCATGAATCCAAATGGTCTTCACAATGTAAATCATTATACAACTGCACATGACTTAGCTTTAATTACAAAGGAAGCTTTAAAATACCCATTAATTATTAAAGCAATGGGTACAAAAGATGCTCGTATTAGTACATCTAAGCAAAAGAATGTATATATTTTTAATCGTGGAAAAATGTTTAAAAATCCTTACTTTTATGCGGGGAAAACGGGATATACTGATTCTGCTAGGAATACTTTAATTGAAATTGATAAAAAAGATGGGCAAATGATTATTAATATTTTATTGCGCTCATCAAAACCGCAATATCTACAAGATATTAAGTTATTAGATTCCTATGCATTTTCAAGAATCCATAAAAAAACTCTTATAAAACAAAGTGATTGGCAGAGAGAATTAAAAATTAGAAATGATCTAATTCAAACAAAAATACCAAATGATTTATCCTTTTTGACTGCACTAGGCACAAATACAAATTACAATATAAAAATAAAACCTCTTAATGCAATTGATAAGTCATACAAGGAAAATGGTATTTATAAAAATCAAAAACTTGGTAGAGTTGAAGTATGGACAAATAACAAAGAACTTTTCAGTACTGAGTTACTAGCTGCTAAATCATATGACCGACCGACGATTCTTTCTATGAATACATTTATCATTGCAGGATCGGTAATTTTACTTTTGGTGTTAATATTTTTTATTACAAAACCTAAAAGGAAAAGAGAATATATGTAAAATAAAAAGGCGAATCGTATTTTTTACGTTTCGCCTTTTATAATTAAAGTAAGATTAGTTTTAAAATTTGATAGAAAATTGCAGCTACAGTTGCTGAAATTGGGATTGTAATAATCCAAGTTATTACCATACGTTGAGCAGTACCCCAGTTTACATCTTTCACGCGTTGAGCAGAACCTACCCCCATAATAGAAGAAGAAATTACGTGAGTTGTACTTACCGGTAAATGTAAAGCAGTAAATGTGAAAATAATAGCTGCTGATGATAAATCAGCTGCTGCACCATTAATCGGTCGAATTTTCATGATTTTTCCACCAACAGTTTTAATAATTTTCCAACCTCCAACAGATGTACCAATAGCCATTGCTGTAGCACAACCGATACGTACCCATAATGGAACGTCTGCACCTGTTGGTTCAATTTTAGCGGCAATTAAAGCGATCATGATAATACCCATTGCTTTTTGTGCATCATTTGTACCGTGAGTAAATGACTGTAAAGAAGCAGTGAATATCTGTACAATTCTAAAACCTTTATTTGTTTTAGAAAGGTTAGAACGTCGGAAAATAGTTGCTAAAATTGTCATAACGATAAAACCAAGCGTAATTGCAATGACTGGAGAAATTAATAAAGCTTCGATAATTTTAACAAAACCGTCAGCCTGTAAAACGCCAAATCCTTTTGCAGAGACAGCTGCACCAGCTATTGCACCAATGATTGCATGAGACGAACTACTTGGAATACCAAAATACCAAGTTAATAAGTTCCAAAATATACCACCAAGTAAAGCGGCGATTACGACTACCAGTCCAGCTGAACCTTCAATTGTAATAGGATCAACAATACCAGTTGTAATCGTTTTTGCAACTCCTGTAAATGTGATCGCACCAATGAAATTCATAATCGCTGCTACTAAAATAGCTGTACGTGGTTTCAATGCCTTTGTTGAAACTGACGTTGCAATAGCGTTTGCAGTATCATGAAATCCATTAATAAAATCAAACCCTAATGCAAAAATCACGATTAATATCGTAAGTAAATATAAATGTTCCATTTTATGACTCCTTACGCATTTCGCATGATAATTTGCTCAAGTGTGTTTGCTACATCCTGCGCACTATCAGCTACAGATTCTAGATTTTCGTAGATTTCTTTATACTGAATAATCTTAATTGGATCCTTTTCATTCATAAATAATTGTTTAATTGATGTACGTAATAGCTCATCACACTGAGACTCGTAATCCTTAATTTTTATTGCATGAACTCGGATCTCTAGTAATTTTTTATTTGAAAGTAATTTAACTGCAAGTAAAATTTCTTCAACAGCTTTTTGAAGAATATCAACGAATTTAACCATATATTCATCAGCAGATGTGATTGAATACATTTCAAATCGAGCTGAACAATGTTCAAATCCATCTAATACATCATCCATCTTCATTGCAAGTTGTAAAATATCTTCTCTCTCAATTGGAGTAATAAAGGTTTTGTTTAATTCAACGATTAAAGAGTGAATAAACTTATCACCTTTTGTTTCATATTCTTTCATCTCTTCTTGAAACTTCTTTAAGTCGCTTGCATTTTTTATTTTGAATTCAACGTAATACTTTGATGAAACGTGCAAGTTTTCGGCTATACCTAAAAGCTTTTCAAAGAATACATCCTTTTTTGGTCCAAAAAACATTATGATTCCTCCAACTAAAACATATAATTTATTATCACCTTCACATTTGTCAGTTAATTTTAAAATGTCAGAAACTATGTAAAAATGTCGAAAAAAGTAAAGGTCACGTTAATAATAATAATTGGTTTTTGAAATTAATCAATTAAAAACTAATAATTAATTTACAAATTTACAATATCTTTACATTCCCTTAACAAAGTTAATATTTCGATTCCTACACTTATTTATATTGATGATAGTATTCACAGAAATATTGACTTTATGTGAGATTTTAAATTAGCATTAGATTATACGTTTAAACTATTGGACTAAAAAAGGATGTGATAGTTTTGGAAAGTACATATAAAGCATCTGAAATAACATCATTAGTAACTAGGCAAAAAGCTTTTTTTCAGACTGGTTCAACTAAAACCTCAAATTTTCGAATTGAACAATTAGAAAAATTATATAAATCAATAGTAGAGAACGAGGAAGAAATAAAAATAGCGTTAAAAAAGGATTTAAATAAGTCAGATTTTGAAGCCTATATGACTGAAATTGGATTTACTTTAAAAGAGATATCGGAAGCAATCAAACAGATTAAAAAATGGATGAAACCTAAAAAAGTTAAAACTCCGATTACGCATATTGGTACAAAAGGATATATTTACAGAGAACCGTATGGGGTAACCTTAATTATCTCCCCTTGGAATTATCCTTTTCAATTAGCGATGGCTCCACTAATTGGTGCAATAATTGGGGGAAATACTGCTATTATTAAACCATCGGAATTAACGCCAAATACATCAATTATTATTAATAAAATAATTAATGAGAATTTTGATAAAGAATATATTGCTGTAGTTGATGGTGGAATTGAAGAAAGTACGATATTATTACAACAAAAATTTGATTTTATCTTTTTTACTGGCAGTGTTCAAGTTGGAAAAATTGTGATGGAAGCAGCAAGTAAAAATTTAACGCCATTAATACTAGAATTAGGCGGGAAAAGCCCGACAATTGTACATAACGATTCGAATATCCAACTAGCAGCAAAAAGAATTGTGTGGGGGAAATTTACAAATGCAGGACAGACTTGTATTGCTCCAGATTATATTTATGTCCACAAATCAGTAAAAAAGGAATTTATTGATGCATTAAAGAATGAAGTTGTTCAGTTCTATAGTGATAAGCCTTTGTTAAATAATGATTATACAAAGATCATCAGTGATCGCCATTTTAATCGTTTAGTTGGATTTTTGAATAATGGTGAAATCCTACATGGAGGGGAATATGATCAATTATCTCATAAAATCGAACCGACATTAATTTCTGATCTATCTTGGGATTCACCTATCATGTCTGAAGAAATATTCGGTCCCATTTTACCAATTCTTACCTATAAAAATATAGATGAAGTAATCAATGAAATTAATCAACACCCTAAGCCATTAGCACTATACGTCTTTACAGAGAGTAAACAGATTGCTAATAAAGTAATTGAGCGAGTACCATTTGGTGGTGGATGTGTAAACGATACGCTTTATCATATGGCAAATCCTCATTTACCTTTTGGTGGGGTAGGAGAAAGTGGTTCAGGAAATTATCATGGGGAGTATAGTTTTGCTGCTTTTACACATGAAAAAAGTGTTCTTTTACAAACGACTAAAATTGACTTGAAAATTAGATACCATACAACAAAAAACGCTTTACGGTTTATTCGTAAATTGTTAAAATAAAGGTTAATTGTAACTTAGTTTCTTAGCTCCTTGACAAAAGGGGCTTTTTATATGTTGAAAATAATTTATACATTTTTACATAATTATAAAATACTAATATAGATGGGACGCGAAAATGAAAAATATAATTGAAATTGAACATATCGAGAAAAATTTTAGTGAAAATAATGTGATTTCTCCACTTTCATTAGAAATTTATTCTGGAGAATTCTTAACAATCTTAGGACCAAGTGGTTGTGGGAAAACGACACTATTAAGAATGATTGCTGGTTTTGAAGAACCATCATCAGGTGTGATCAAACTAAATGGAGAAGCAATTAATAGTTTACCTCCATATAAAAGGGATATGAACTTAGTGTTCCAACACTATGCATTATTTCCTCATATGAATGTTGAAAGAAATATTCAATTTGGATTAAAAATGAAAGGTATTTCGTTAGAAGAGCAAAAGGTCCGTGCTGACGAAGCGATGAGATTAACTCAATTAACTGAATTTAGAAATCGTAAACCTAGTCAGTTATCAGGTGGACAACAGCAAAGGGTTGCAATCGCTCGTGCAATAGTGAACAATCCAAAAGTCTTATTATTAGATGAACCACTAGGAGCTCTTGATTTTAAGCTTCGTAAAGATTTACAAAGGGAACTGAAAAATCTTCAACGAGAATTAGGAATTACTTTTATCTATGTAACTCATGATCAAGAAGAAGCGATGAGCATGAGTGATCGAATCGTCGTTATGAATAATGGGAAAATCGAACAAATCGGGACACCGAAAGAAATTTATCAAAATCCAGCAAGTAAATTTGTTGCTACATTTATTGGTGAAAATAATTTCTTTGATAAAGGTATGAAAGAAATTGCAGTTAGACCAGAAAATATTAAAGTTTCCCATGCTACAAATGAGAATAATCCTTATTCAGGCATCATAAGAGATGTAGAATTTGTTGGGACTCTTAATAAAATCTTTATTGATTTACATAAACATGAACAAACGATTATTGTCTATCAAATGCCAGATCAAACAAGTTTTTATAGAAATGATAAAGTTGAGATTAGTTGGAAGTCGGAAGATGAGGTGATTATGTATTGAGAAATGAAAAGTACATAATTGCACCTACGATTATCTGGCTATTAGTTTTTTTTCTTGTACCTTTATTATTAATTTTTGGTTTTGCATTTATGAAAAATGGAATGTACGGGGAAATTGAAAAAACATTTACACTAGAAAATATTATAAAAGTTTTTGACCCACTTTATTTAAAGGTATTATGGACAACTTTTTGGATTGCTTTAGTAACTACAATAATAACTCTTTTGATTGGATATCCTTATGCATATACGGCTACAGTTGTAAATGAAAAATGGCAGAGGATTTTACTATTATTAATCACAATCCCCTTTTGGATAAATTTCTTAGTCAGATCATATGCATTAATTGTTATCTTACGTTCAAAAGGTATTATTAACACTTTATTAATCCAGCTTGGGATTATAAAAGAACCTTTACAACTACTTTATAATACACCATCAGTCATAATGGGAATGGTCTATACATTATTACCATTTATGGTGTTACCGATTTTTGTTGCCATTGAACAATTGGATAACCGAAAATTGGACGCTGCTAATGATTTAGGCGCTACTCCATTTCAAACCTTTATATACGTAACTCTTCCATTAACGATGAAGGGGATTTTTGCAGGTAGTATTTTAGTTTTTGTTGCTTCATTTGGAATGTTTGTCGTTTCTGATGTAATGGGTGGATCAAAAGTTGCTTTAATAGGAAATGTCATTCAAAATCAATTCTTAGCAGCAAGAAACTGGCCATTTGGTTCCGCACTTTCAATATTCTTAGTCCTTACTTCAATCGGTTTAATAGGACTGTACTATTTAGCTACAAAAAATATTGGTGCTGATAAAAGTAGAGGTGAAAAATAATGAAAAAACCTATACTTATTGGATTTTCAACAATTATCTTGATTTGTTTATACTTACCAATCTTGATATTAATCCTATTTTCATTTAATAAATCAAAGATTAATGCACACTGGACTGGATTTACGTTTGATTGGTATTTAAATTTATTTCATAACCCGCAAGTTATTGATGCCTTTATGAATAGTTTATTTATTGCAATTGTAACGACAATCCTTTCAACAATTCTTGGTACTATTTGTGCACTTGCTTTACATAAGCATAAATATAAATTTTCAAATCTTATTAGTGGGCTAGTTTACTTACCAATTGTCGTTCCAGATATTTTAATGGGACTTTCATTACTAATACTATTTACTAATTTTCATATTGAATTAGGAAGTATTACAATTATTATTGCCCATGTCACTTTTTGTATTTCATATGTCATTATTCTTTTAGCAGCTCGACTTTCAGGAATGTCATCTGATTTAGAAGATGCTGCAAGTGATCTAGGTGCCACACCATGGCAGACATTTAGATTTGTAACTTTACCAGCGCTAATGCCTGGAATTATTGCTTCAGCACTTTTATGTTTTACATTAAGTATTGATGATTTTGTCATAAGCTTTTTTGTTTCGGGACCAGGTTCAACTACATTGCCAATTTATATTTATGGAATGGTTAAAAAAGGTGTAACTCCTGAAATAAATGCAATTTCGACGATTTTAATTGTTACAATTATTTTCTTAATGGTAATATCTGAAGTTTATCGTACAAAAGGTATTAATAATCAAGAAGAATCAGAGAAAAAATCCTATATCGTTTAAAAGTGCTTCTAGTAACCCTTTTTAGTTTATATCCACTTAAAAACGAATCTTCTGGATTAGAATTCAATTTAGGCAAACGGATTTATGTGCCAAATTTAAAGGAGGTAGTCAGTAGGCATTATGAGTATATTTAGAAAAACTGCTACAATTTTGGTTTCTTTAGGCTTAGTAAGTTTACTTTTATCTGCCTGTTCAGTTGGAAAAAAAGAATTAAATATTTATAGCTGGGCAGATAATTTTGACGAGAAGGTTCTAGAGTCATTTGAAAAGAAATATGATGTTAAAATTAATTATCAAGTTTTTGCAAGTAATGAAGAGTTATATGCAAAACTAAAAGCTGGGGGTTCGAATTATGATGTAATCCAACCTTCAGATTATATGGTTAAACTAATGATTCATCAAAATATGTTGGCTAAATTGGATAAAAGTAAGATGCCAAATTTAAATAATATTTCACCAGAATATACAAATCAAGAGTTTGATCCAAAAGGTGACTATTCAGTTGTTTATACTGGTGGATTAACGGGGATTGCTTATAATCCAAAATATGTAAAAGAAAATATAGATAGTTGGAATGATCTATGGAACCCAAAATACAAAGGTCATGTAACTTTACTTGATGACAATAGAGAAGTATTTGGAATGGGATTAATTAAAAATGATTATTCAAATAGCTCAACAAATGAAGACGAATTACTAAAAGCTTATAACAATTTAAAAACATTAACACCTAACTTGTTAGCATTCGACACAGATACGGTAAAACAAAAGTTTATTACAGAAGATGCATGGATTGGTCAAGTATGGTCAGGAGATGCTGCATATATTCAAAAAGAGCTTAAAGATCTTAAATGGGTTGTACCAAAAGAAGGTTCATCTAGATGGGCAGATACTTTAGCGATACCAAAAGATGCTAAACAAAAAGATCTAGCTGAAAAGTTTATTAACTATTTATATGACCCAAAAGTAAGTGCACAAAATTACGAGGCGATTGGTTATGCAGATCCTAATAGTAAATCAGGACCATATCATTCGGCGGAGTATAAACAAAATCCATATATTAATGTGACAAAAGAACAAACTGATGCAACCAACTGGATTAAGGACGTTGGGGACCAAACAGAATTATATGATAAGTATTGGACAGAATTAAAAACAGGCAAGTAATAACAACAAAAAAGGTTATCTCCCAAGAGATAACCTCAGACTGCCCGCCAAACGCTCGCTTTCTTCGTTGCTTCGCCTGTCTGCGGTGCTCATTACCATCAAGGGTAACTCCGCTCCTCACCAGACTTCGCGCCTCGAAAGACAAGCGCTTGCAATCAGTCTGAAACTCAGGTTTTTTGGACTTTGTCTACACACTGAGGTTATCTCCAAAGAGATAACCTTTTTAGTTTGAGATTAATTTGTTTAATAAAAATCGAAATTGATCTCTTTCACTATGTGAAAGATTTTCGAATAAATTTAGCCACAATTCTTGACGGAAATTGAAGTTTTCTTCAATTAAACCTTTTCCTTCATCAGTTAATTCAAGCCATGTAACTCTACGATCACGGCTATCTCTTTTTCGAGAAATTAAATGATTATTAACCAATTTATTCACAGCTGTTGTAATAGAACCTGAAGATAATCCGATTTGTCTTCCAAGTTCAGAAGCAGTAAGTCTTTGATTTTTATATATTAAATATAAAAGCAAATATTTTGGTGGAGTTAAGGAGTTTTTTAATTCCTCATCAGTTTTTTGCCAGTTTTTTCGAACTCGAATCATTAAACTCGTTAAATCGTCTAGAAGAAGTTTGTCGTTTTCAGTTAACAAGGCAGACTCCCCTCCTTAATTATGATTTAAAGTTGAGATAAAGTAGTTATTGTACGTATAGGTTAACAATTTTCTAAATTATTTTCAAGAAAGTAAGGATTTTTAGGGAAGATTTTTAAATTTGTCAAGTTTTGTCTGTATAGTATCTATAGTGTTTTGTAAATAGTATGATAAAAGACATTGGTAGGGGTGAAGTTCAATGTTTAAGTATTTTAAGTTTAAAATAAATGATACTGTTCAATTTGTGAAGAACGATGGTCATTTCTATCGAGTGATCGGGTACAGGATCGAAAAAAGTATTTATTTAAATGATGAGTACAGTAGCATTATTTACGAACTCTTACGAGAATTTGATGGTCTTCAAGTTGACGCTGAAGAAGAAGAATTAGTAAGCGTATCGAACTTTGATGAATTCTACGGTTCAATGTTTGAAAAACTAGGTACATTTACAATTAAGTTTGCTAAAAAGCAAGAAGAAGTAAAGAAAACAAACATGGTTGAAGCCTCATCTGTGGACGAGCTATTAGATAAATACAATGATTATCGAAGACTGGCAATACTTTTTAAAGATTGTCTATACGATTTAGCTGCCGAAAATGTTCTAAATGAGCTCACCGATTTTTCTGAATCAAAAAAAGATTACATGCATTAAGCATGTAATCTTTTTTCATTAGTTTTAATTGTAACAGATTTTTTTTGAAATTTACTTTCATAGACCAATTCAGTTACTTTCGCGCAGATTGCAACAGAAAGAATCGTATATCCTACTTCATTCCATGATAGGTAAGATAGTGAACAAAGAAGAATAACAGCGTCAAAAATAAAATATACTTTACCGATTGATATTTTTGATTTTTTGCTCATTATTATTGTTATTAAATCATCTCCACCAGTTGCACCACCACTTCTTAGAATTAACCCTAAACCAAGTCCAGCGAAAATTCCACCTAAAATAGCGGGGATCCAAAGATGATTTCCAAAGTTAAATGTAATATGAGAAGATGTTTTTTCTACTATAGAATAAAAAGCAGAAAACGAGATAGCTCCGATGGTAGTATTGATTAATAATTTTCTACCTAAATACAAACCAGCGATCAAGATAATTGGAATATCGAGAAGCAAAGTTGTAATTGAAGGTGATATATTTAATGCGTTCTTTACTAATAAAGCAATACCAATAAATCCACCTTCAGCTAAATTATTTTGATAATGAAAATGATACAGTGTAGTGGCTAAAATAAATGAACCAATTAAAATCATTAAGGTCTCACCCAAACGATTGTTACTCATTGTTATTTCCTCATTTCGTAGTTAGTAGTTAAAAGTACAGCTTATAAACTAACTACGTACATATAGAGCTCGTAGTTAGTTTTTTGCTTTCTAACTACATAGCTATATATCATTGAAGAAATAACATAATCGCCTGTCAACCATAGTTTCGCCTACCTTCAGTTTTATTTTAGAGTTCTTTTGGTTCTCTAAATTAAAACTGCTAAGTGTAGGATAAGTCTTTACGTTGCCAAATGCTCCTTCGAGCAATCATGGTTACACGTCCTTTTTACCAGTTTTGTTAGAAAATCTAACAGATGAAAAATAAGTTCTATGAAAACTTATTCTTAATTTTATCATATGCGGAAATATTTGAAAAAAGAAAAGAATTAACAAAAATCTACAAAAAATTAGAAATAAGGAAAGGCATCAGTAGAAGAAGAATATATATATTGTGAAATATTTCACAAATTAGACATAGCAATTTCAATAAAAAGGATATATATTATATTTGTAAGTTATATTGTGAATAATTTCACAAATAGAATATAGGACTTAATGAACCTTAAATAGGATGATTAATTCCCAATATCAGAGGAGGAGAGCCAAATGGCTGTTCAAGAAAAAATTGTAAATGAAACTAGTAACGCTTCTAAAATGGTAAATGACTTAGTCGTAAAAGGACAAAAAGCATTAAAAAAATTTGAAGGCTTTAATCAAGATCAAATCAATGAAATTGTACATTCGATGGTTCTTGCTGGTTTGGATCAGCATATGCCACTCGCAAAAATGGCAGTTGAGGAAACCGGTCGTGGGATTTATGAGGATAAAATTATTAAAAATATATTTGCTACAGAATATATATGGAATTCAATAAAAGATAATAAAACGGTTGGGATTATTAGTGAAGATATCCGAACTGGAATAACAGAAATTGCTGAACCTGTTGGGGTAATTGCTGGTGTCACTCCAACAACTAATCCTACATCAACAACATTATTTAAAGCCATCATTGCGATTAAAACAAGAAATCCAATCATTTTTGCTTTTCATCCTTCTGCACAAAAATGTAGTAGAGAAGCAGCAAGAATCGTTCGTGATGCTGCAATAAAAGCTGGAGCACCTGAAAACTGTGTACAATGGATTGAAGTTCCATCTATTGAAGCAACAAAGTGTTTAATGAATCATGAAGGAGTAGCACTTGTTTTAGCAACAGGTGGTGCTGGAATGGTTAAATCGGCTTATAGTACAGGAAAACCTGCTTTAGGAGTTGGACCAGGTAATGTTCCATGTTATATTGAGAAAACTGCTGAAATTAAGTGTGCAGTGAATGATCTTATTCTTTCAAAAACATTTGATAATGGAATGATTTGTGCTTCTGAACAGGCAGTTATTGTAGATAAAGAAGTTTATGAAGAAGTGAAAGCAGAGTTAAAAGCAAATAATTGTTATTATGCTACAAAAGAAGATAAAAAGAAATTAGAAAAGCTTGTCATAAATGAAGCTACATGTGCTGTAAATGGTGATATTGTTGGTAAATCAGCTCATGAAATAGCAATATTAGCTGGATTAAATGTACCAGTAGATACAAAAATTCTTATCGTGGAATGTGAGGGCGTTGGTGCAAATGAACCTTTAACAAGAGAAAAACTAAGTCCAGTTTTAGCGGCAATTAAAGTAAATGGAAAAGAAGAAGGGTTTAAACGTTGTGAAGAAATGCTTGAGCTAGGAGGATTAGGGCATTCGGCAGTTATTCATAGTCATAATGAAGAAATTCAAAAAGAATTTGGACTAAGAATGAAAGCATGCCGTGTTATTGCAAATGCTCCTTCAGCACATGGAGGAATTGGGGATTTATATAACGCATTTATTCCTTCTCTTACATTAGGCTGTGGATCGCATGGTAAAAACTCTGTATCGACTAATGTATCAACTGTACACTTATTAAATATAAAAAAATTAGGAAGAAGAAATATGAATATGCAATGGGTCAAACTGCCACCAAAAATTTATTTTGAAAAATATTCAACTCAGTATTTAGAAAAAATGCCTAATATTAAAAAAGCATTTATCGTAACTGACGAAGCAATGGTTAAATTAGGTTATGTTGACGTGATTAAATATTATTTAGAGAAAAGACAAGAAAATATTCAGATTGAAATCTTTTCGGATGTAGAACCGGATCCTTCAGATGTAACTGTAATGAAGGGTGCAAATAGAATGATATCATTTGAACCGGATACAATCATCGCTTTCGGCGGTGGATCAGCAATGGACGCAGCCAAGGGTATGTGGATGTTTTTTGAATACCCAGAAACTACTTTAGACGGGCCAAAACAAAAATTCTTAGATATTCGAAAAAGAGCTTATAAATACCCTAAATTAGGTCGTAAAGCTCAGTTTGTCGCAATACCAACTACTTCTGGTACTGGTTCAGAGGTCACACCTTTTGCTGTTATTACTGATAAAGCTAACAATATTAAATATCCTTTAGCTGATTATGAATTAACTCCTGATGTTGCAATTATTGACCCTCAGTTCGTATCAACTGTTCCTAAAAGTATTACAGCAGATACTGGTATGGATGTATTAACTCATGCAATTGAGGCTTATGTAAGTGTCCTAGCTAATGATTATACAGATGGATTAGCATTACAAGCTATAAAATTAGTGTTTAAATATTTACCAAGAGCATACAGAGATGGAAACGATTTTGAAGCACGCGAAAAAATGCATAATGCTTCAGCAATAGCAGGTATGGCATTTGCAAATGCGTTCTTAGGAATTAACCACAGCTTAGCGCATAAAATTGGAGCGGAATTCCATATCCCTCATGGTAGAGCAAATGCAATCTTAATGCCACATGTAATAAGATACAATGCAAAAAAACCAACTAAGTTTACAGCATTTCCTAAATATAAGCATTTCATTGCAGATGAACGATACGCTGAAATTGCTCGTTTCCTAGGCCTTCCAGCTGTAACTATTGAAGAAGGCGTTGAAAGTTTAATTACAGCTGTTATTAAGTTATCTAAGGAATTAAATATAAATATGAGTATCGAAGCACAAGGAGTTACTGAAAAAGAATTTTTAGAAAAAATATCGTATTTAGCTGATCGTGCTTTCGAAGATCAATGTACAACTGCAAATCCAAAACTACCACTAGTAAAAGAATTGGAAGAAGTTTATCTGAATGCTTTTAAAGGATGTTAATGAATTTTAATTTTTCATTAAGGAGCACCAAAGCAGTTGCTTCCAGTGTGTAGACAAAGTCCAAAAATCCTGAGTTTCAGACTGATTGCAAGCGCTTGTCTTTCGAGGCGCGAAGCCTGGTGAGGAGCGGAATTACCTTAGACGGTAATGAGCACCGCAGACAGGCGAAGCAACGAAGAAAGCGAGCGTTTGTCAACAGTCTGGGAGCACCTAAACAGGTGCTTCTTTTTTGACTAATTATATTTTGATATAATAGTCATATTGAAAGTGGTGATTAAAAGATGGAGTTAAAGCAACAAAATCAATGGTTTAAGGTAATAATAGGTGTTGAACATAAAAATCAAACAGTGGAGTCATATTTAAAAAATGTGTGGCAGTTTCCAAAGAAGTTACTACATGAATTAAGGATGGCAAAAGGTTGTAAGATTAACGGAGAAATTAAACCTTGGAATACAATCCTTTTGAGTGGTGACCAAGTTGAAATGCAATTGTACATAGAAGAGGATTATGGTGTAATTCCACAGGAACAATCTATTGAGATCTGCTACGAAGACGAACATTTACTAATTGCTAATAAACCGTTTGGAGTCGACACACATCCGAATGAAAAAGGACAGTTAAATACATTAGCAAATGGGGTAGCATTTCATTTTCAAGAAAATGGATTAAAAACAAAAGTACGCCATATACACCGCCTCGATAAAGACACAACTGGTGGAGTCGTATTTGCTAAACATGCATTAAGTAGTTCAATTCTAGATTCGATGTTAAGTCAACGTAAAATAAAACGTACCTATACAGCTATAGTCGAAGGGAATGTTAAATCACCAAAAGGTACAATAAATGAAGCGATTGGAAGAGATCGACATCATCCTACTAGAAGAAGGGTTTCACCAAAAGGCGATAAAGCGATTACACATTATAAAAAAATAAGATATCTATCAAAGTTGAATGTAACGATATTAGAATGTCAGTTAGATACTGGTCGTACACATCAAATCCGAGTTCATTTAAGTTTTTTAGGTCATCCATTAATTGGAGATTTATTATATGGTGGGAAACAAAAATTATTGAAACGTCAAGGATTACACGCTAGTAATGTACAATTTACGCATCCTTTTACGAAAGAAAATTTATCGATAAATATCCCATTCCCTTCGGACATAAAACATATACTTAACGAAAAGTGAGATGAATGAAATGTTATTAGAAGTCATTGCCACAAACGTAAAAGATGCATTAGATGCAGAAAGGTTTGGGGCAAATCGAATCGAATTAGTTACTGGGATAAAAGAGGGAGGATTGACTCCAAGTTACGCAACAATTAAACAGGTTGTTCAAAGTGTCTCAATACCAGTACATGTAATGATTCGACCACATAGTCGTTCTTTTATATATGATCAGTATGATCAAGAAGTAATTTTGAGCGATATTGATGTATGTATTGAACTCGGAGCAGCTGGTATCGTTTTTGGAGCCTTGACTAAAGAGAATACAATTGATGAAGATCTTTTAAAAAAAGTAACAGCTCGAGTAAAAGAAATGAATTTTACATTTCATAGAGCAATTGATGAATCAAATGATCTACTATCAGCTATTGATACATTAAAACAATACCCTGAGATTACTCATGTATTAACATCAGGCGGTGTTTCAAGTGCAATTGATGGGAAAGAAACAATAAAAAAGATGATCGAACTGACAAATAAATCGAATATAAAAATTTTAGCAGGAAGCGGATTATCCATTGAAAATGTATCTGACTTCATTGAATTTACGAATGTAGAAGAAATACATTTCGGTTCTGGTGTTCGAAAAAATAACTCTGCAATTGAAGAAATTGATTCTTCTTTAATGGAAAGTTTGCGAAGAAGGTTAGTACGAGGATCAGTCAAATAATGTTTGAATACATCAAAGTTATTTTCACATAATAAAAAAGTAGTCCGCAAAAACGGACTACTTATAATACAGCTTTATACAATTTTATTTATTATTTACCGATAAATTGTTGAGTCCAAGCATTTGATCTTGAATCATAACCAACACCAATTTGAGTTAAGTTAGGATTTAAGATATTTGCACGGTGACCAGCACTGTTCATCCAAGCAGTAACTACTTCTTCAGGTGTTTTTTGACCTTTAGCAATGTTTTCTGCTGCATAGCTATAAGTGATTCCGAATTGTTTCATCATATCAAATGGTGATCCATAAGTCGGTGAAGTGTGATCAAAGTAATTTTTGTCAGTCATATCTTGTGATTTTAAACGTGCTGTTTTAGATAATGTTGCATTAACAGTAAATGGTTTTAAACCAGCTTTTGTACGTTCAGCATTTGTTAAATCAACTACTTTTGATTCATAAGCTGATAATGATGCTGTGTTTGATGGTGTTGATGGTGTTGATGTTGCTGGTTTTGATGGTGTTGATGGTGTTGATGTTGACGGCGTTGTTGGTTTAGATGGTGTAGTTGGTACCGTCGGTTTTGTTGTTGGTGTTGATGGTTTAACCGGTGTAACTGGCGTCGTTGGTACTGTTGGTTTTGTAGTTGTATTTGAACTATTACCTTTTAGTTGAGCTTCTAATTGTTGTTTAATTGAATCTTGAAGCTTAGTCATATCAATACCAAATTTAGATAAATCTATTTTACCGTTAGTAGTGTTTAAGCTTGGTAGATTAAAGTAGCTAAATAATACATTATTTAAATCAGCTTTTTGAGTATATGCTTTTGTATCCTTATTAATTGTATCCGCGTGTACTGCAGTTACAGGAGCACCCACTAGTAGAGTAGCAGCCAATGTTGATAATGAGATTACTTTTTTCATGTCTTATTCCTCCATTTGTTTGGTTATTGTCTCGCTGTACAAGTAATACTTTAGCATGAAAACGCATGACATAATTATGGGAAATAATGGGGAGGCAAATTTGAGGATTTTTTTGGTAGTACTGTTTTAATACAGGAATAAAAAAAATCGTTGTTATGACTACTATTTTACTAGAATAATATTAACTGATGATCAAAAATTATTGTATTAAATTTCCATAAAAAAAATAAGAAGTTAAGAAATCGTTGTATTTCCTCGTTATATTACAGGAAGGAAAATCCAGTTTTGTTGTTATCCAGTTACGATTGTAATCATTCTGTAATGAACGTATTGAGGGTGAATAATTTGAAATTATTTATTGATGATACTAGGCCAGTTTTTATCTGCAAGATTCTATAAAGTAGATTAAAGGAATGCAAACATCAACAATTTCAACAAATATCATTAGATAATAAACTAGGATTTAGAAAAGAAAATGCATTAGACCTTATAAAGAGGTTTATTGCACATACTAGGCATTTTTAAAATGGAAAAGGTAAAAAACATTAATATAATAGAAGAAAAAGAAACAAAATATATAATTACAAAGATCTCTCATTAATAAAAGGACACTAAATTATATTAGTGTCCTTAAAACTTTTCCTTCATATATATAGAAGCGAAATTACATAACCCCGGTTTACCTAATTAATACATGCTTCTCTATCACCGTCTTATGCACTTTATAATAATTTGTAATAACAGGAAGTATATCTTTAAAGTCCGGACATTTAATACTTGTATTTTGTAGATCAGTTAATGTATTAATACAATCATATTCGGATTTACAATTAAAATAGGATAAAACTTCTTTTTCAACTTTGAGTAATCGTCTAATGAACGGAATTGAAAGGAGAGGACTAATAAATTTAATTGGAATAATGCCTACAGTAGTTTTGTTTAAATAATAGGAAAGAAAATCTTTATAAACATCCTGTACAGGGTAAGGAGAGGGATCTGTAATTTGATAAGTTTTGTTAACTCCGATTTCTGCATGACTCAAATAGAAAACAGCATTAATTAAATAGTCAATGGGAATGAAGTTGCAATAAGCATTGTCTTTACCTATTTGAGGTATAGGTAAATAGCGAAGTTTGGAGAAGAAATTTAAAATGAAATATGGTCCATCAAATTTACTTGTCTCACCAGTTTCTGAATGACCAACTACAATTCCAGGTCTTATAATGGTGATTGGAAGTTGTGTTTTTAGTTTCTCAACTTCTATTTCAGCATAATACTTCGTTTCTTCATAAAAGTTTTTAAATGTTTGTCCCATTTCTAGCTCATGTTCATAAATTCTTCCTTCACGAGTTCCTGATACATAGCTAGTACTAAAATAAGTATAACGCTTCAAAGATTTTAGTTTAAGTGCAAATTCATTTACGTTTATTGTTCCTTTCACATTTACTTTATATGCAATTTCTTTAGGGACGGCAAGGTCGTAAATTGCAGCCAAATGAAATAAGTCCGTAGTATCATTAATAAGTACATTTAGATTACTTAGGCTTAGCCCAAAGTTTGTCTTGGTGATATCACCACTTAAAAGTTCTATTTTTAAAAGAGTGTAATCTGGATACTTTTGATCTAATGTAAATAAAAAATCTCGGCATTGTTTTTCAGTATTAGGAAGAATGAGCAAATAAATTTTTTGAAAAGACATTTCATTATCAAGAATTTTAAGGAGTAAATGCTTCGAAATAAATCCAGGAAATCCAGTAATAAAGTATGTTCTTTCCATTCCGGCCACCTACTTTATGTAAATTAAATCCCTTTGCTTATTTTATTAAAGAAATATGCATTTAATGTAAAGTTTGCTGCAATATATAAAGGTATTTTGATCTTTATTCACTATTTATATATTAGGTAAAACTCGAGTTTTAGGTTATTTAGTTCCGCATGACCTTTTATGAGTAGGTAAGATTTAGGTTACTTAGTACCTCATGAACCCTTTATGAGGAAGTATAATCCATGATTTAGCATATTTAGTACCGCATGAACCGCTTATGAGGAAGTATAATCCATGATTTAGGTGATTTACTTCCTCATGAACCCTTTATGAGGAAGTAAAATCCAAGATTTAGCGCATTTACTTCCTCATGAACTGCTTATGAGGAAGTAAAATCCATGATTTAGGTGATTTACTTCCTCATCAACCCTTTATGAGGAAGTATAATCTAAGATTTAGCGCATTTACTTCCTCATGAACCCTTTATGAGGAAGTATAATCTAAGATTTAGCTCATTTACTTCCTCATGAATCCTTTTTGAGGAACTAAAAATCAAGAATTAGCAAATCTAGTTCCTCATAAAGCCCTTTATAATTCAATAAGCTTCAATTATTGGCCAATTTTCTAACCTGTGAATCCCTCATATGCAAAAAAAAGCTTGCCCATAAGGACAAGCTTTTAAAATCAATTATTTAACTTGTTTCTTCAAGTCTTCAGCAACAAACTCTACGTTTGTACCTACAACTACTTGTACGTTTTTATCGTCTAATTTAATAACTCCACGAGCACCTGCTTTTTTAAGAAGTGCTTCATTTACTTTTGAAGCATCTTTTACTTGTAAGCGTAAACGAGTTGTACAGTTATCGATATTTGTTAAGTTTTCTTTACCACCTAGAGCTTGTAGGTATAATGAATCACCAATTTCAGTTGTTACTTCATCAGTTTCAACTTCTTCGTCTTCACGACCTGGTGTTTTAATGTTAAATTTCTTAATTGCGAAGTAGAACACGACAAAGTAAATTACACCAAAGATTAAACCGATTAGGATTAACAGAATTGGTTTAGTTGCAATATTGTAGTTCAGAATGTAGTCCATGAAACCAGCTGAGAATGTAAAGCCATCTTTAATTCCTAAAGCATTTACGATACCCATTGATAAACCAGTTAAGATTGCATGGAATGTATAAAGTACTGGAGCAATGAACATGAATGCAAATTCGATTGGTTCAGTAATACCTGTTAAGAAAGATGTTAAAGCAAGACCAATAAACATACCTGCAACAGTTTTACGTCTTTCTGGTTTTGCAGCAGCGATCATTGCAAATGCAGCAGCTGGAAGACCAAACATCATAATAGGGAAGAAACCAGTCATGAATGCTCCAGCAGATTTGTCGCCAGCGAAGAATCTGTTTAAGTCACCGTGAACTAATTTACCAGCAGCATCAGTAAAGTCACCTAAGTTGAACCAGAAAATTGTATTTAATACGTGATGTAATCCTAGTGGGATTAAAATACGGTTTAAGAAACCGAATACTGCAGCTCCGATTGGACCGATATCAATGATCCAGTTACCAACTGAGTTAATTGCATCTTGAATTGCTGGCCATACATAACCAAATATTCCTGCTAATACAAGCATAGTAGCAGACGTTATAATTGGAACGAATCGTCGTCCACTAAAGAATCCTAACCATTCAGGTAATTTAATACCACTGAAACGGTTGTAAAGAAGACCAGCTACTACCCCTGTAATAATACCACCAAGGGCAGCCATATTAATATCTTTATTTATCGTAGTTGTTCCTGCAGTTAATACAAAGTAACCGATTGCACCTGCAAGACCGGCGGCTCCATTTCCATCCTTTGAAATACCGATTGCAACACCGATTGCAAAGATTAATGGAAGATTAGAGAAAATTGCATTACCAGCAGCCGCCATAAACGGAATGTTTAGAAGGTCTGGTTGTCCAAAGCGCAGTAAAAGTCCTGCAGCTGGAAGGACAGCGATTGGAAGCATTAATGCTTTACCAATACGTTGTAAGAAACTAAGCATATTATTTTCCCTCCGAAAATTATTATAATGATTACGCTTTCAATATTAACCTAAAAGTTTTGACTTGTCTATACAACTAGATAAGATAAAAATTGCTATTTTCTTCCAAAAAAATTAAAAATAAAAAGGGAAGAATTAATTCTCCCCCTATATTAAGCCATTTTATATAGTTTGTATTACTTCAATTAAAGACCTCTTAAATGACTTTCTGCTTGAGCAATTAAACGTTTAGTGATTTCGCCACCAACTGATCCGTTTGAACGTGCAGTTGTATCTGATCCTAAAGTTACACCAAATTCGTTAGCGATTTCATATTTAAATTGATCAAGTGCTTGTTCTACACCTGGAACTAATAATTTATTTGTTCTTGTCATGATTATCTCCCTTTCTGTAAGTAATAGCTTACAATTCTATTTTTTACAATTAGGGTTTTCTCATGCTTGGTAAATACAGTCATATTAGGGTTATGTTAACTTTTTAACCAATGCTGATCCTTCAACAACGAGTACATTTTCTTGATTATATACATTCGTTTGAAGCGTTAATAATTTTTTATCATCTCTTTTACGTACAACACTGACGATTACTTTAATTGTGTCATTAATTTTTACTGGCGCTTTGAAAAATACTTCTTGAGATAGGTAGATGGTGTTTTTGCCGGGTAGTTTGGTACCTAGTACTGAGGAAATAAAGCTGCAAATCAACATGCCATGGGCAATTCTTTCTTTAAAGATGCTTTCTTTCGCAAAATCATCTAATAAGTGAATTGGATTTACATCTGTTGAAATTGCAGCAAATTGTTCAATTAACTCTGCAGTAATTTTAACTTCAAGAGTAGCTTCGTCACCAACTGAAATGGAGTCAAAATGAACTTCCTGTACATTTCTTGCACTTTCGAAAACATTCATTTTGTTTCTTCCTCTCCTTGATGAAATATCTAGCTAATCAAGAAAATTGTTTAACGATATTGATTATAGTTTAGTGAATGAGAATTCTTGTAAGTTTTTTAACCAATCTTCTTGTGTTTTTTGGAACTGTTGGTACATGTTCGTCCAAGCAGTGTAAGGTGAGTTATTTAATGGTTGTTTAAAAAATTGTTGAAAAAATTGTTGTTGTTGATTTGAAAATGTACTCATCGCTTGAAAAAACGGTTGATATGGGTTTTGATTCATATTTGTCCATAAAGATTGAAATGGAGCAAACTGATCAACTAATTTTTTCCAAGTTTTTTCATAAGTTTCTTGATTAATTGAAGGCTTAATTTCGTTTAATAACTTAATCATTTCTTGGAACTGCTCGTAAGACTCTTGTTGTTGTACTTGGACTTGCTCGTTTAACGTTTTCCATTGTTTTGCTTGTTCTTGAAATAAAGACTCTGTCCATTGTTGAATTTGTAATTGATTGTCTAACAAATATTGAAGCATTTTTTGAAAATTCTCAGCTGCAAGTTCAGTTTGTAATTCGATTGTTTTTTCAGTCATTAGTGTTTCCTCCAAAAAAATTTATTATTGAATGCATTGCTGCAATTTCAATCATTTTTAAAACTTTGATCAGAGTTGCTAAATGGAAAGAATGAATTTGTGTAAATCGAAAAAAATGTTTGGAGCATCTGATTATATTGAGTAAATGAATTATGACAAGTTTTTAGATATTCCTCTCCGGCATCTGTAATTGAGTAAATTCGCTTTGCCGGACCTTCCATTCCATATTCCCAACTAGATTTAATATAACTTTCTTTTTCAAGTTGTCTTAGAATTCGATAAACATTACTTGAATCAAGCGTAGTAAAACCTAAATCAAATAATACTTGCATTAATTTATAGCCATGCATATTCCATTGCTTAAGGCTAAGAAGTAGAAAGGGAACTAAGAAGTTTTTAGGCAAAGTAATCGATTCAGAGGTTTCTTGTTTATTTTTTTTACTTGTTTCCTTTTCATTTGTTGTCATAAAGTTATGTTCCCCCCTATATCGTAGTAATGGAATCACCATCCCTTAGGTGTAATTTACACTTAGTTAAATTTATTGTCAATGTATTTTAAATATAATGAATATTAAAAAACAAATTTCGACAACAGATGTAGAAATATCACGAAAACATTGGATTGTTTTGTCGTTAGCTTGTTTTCTATACTTAAAAGTAGTGAGGGGGATTAACATGTCAGAGCAAAATTATTCAGATCCATTAAAAATGTGGAAGCAAATGTATGATGTAAATGAAAAATACTTTGGAAAAATGATGAACGAATATGTTCAGAAAGAAGAATTTTCCGAGTGGATGGGTTCTGTAATAGATTTTAATCTATTCTGTAAAAAGATGTTGAATGATCAATCAAAAACTTTCTTAGAGGCTTCAAATATTGCTTCTAAAGAAGATATCGCAAATGTAGCTAGCTTAGTGATTAATTTAGAATCGAAAGTAGATACATTAGAAGATCAATTATATTTAGATTCCCAACCCGAGTTAGATGTAGCAGCATTGAAAAAAGAGTTAGACATTGTGACAGTTAAACGAGATCTTACAAAATTGAAAGCTGAAACCAAATCAATTCATCAACAAGTTAGTGAATTAAAGTCCTCAATCGAAAGCATTGAACAACTAAAGTCTTCAATGGCGAACATTGAGCAACTTTTACAACAATTAACAACTAAACAACCAACAAAACAACAATAATTAGTTAAAAAAGGAGAAATGATAATGGATTTAGTAAATCGTGTAGCGATCGTAACAGGTGGAGCAAAAGGGATTGGAAAAGCGATAGCATTTGCTTTAGCAGAAAAAGGTGCAAAAGTAGTTATTAATTATAATAATAGCGAAGCAGACGCAAAAGCAGTTGTAGATGAACTTTTTGAGAACGGTTATGAAGCGTTAGCAGTTCAAGCTAATGTTGCTGAATTAGATCAAGCAAAAGCATTAATCAATCGTACAGTTGAGCATTTTGGCCGATTAGACGTTATTGTTAATAATGCTGGCATTACTAGAGATCGTAGTTTCAAAAAACTAAGTGCAGAAGATTGGCATGAAGTTATTGATGTAAACTTGAGCAGTGTTTATAACACATGTAATTCTGCTTTACCATACTTATTAGAATCTGATAATGCTCGTATCATTAATATTTCATCAGTAATAGGTCAAGCAGGCGGTTTCGGTCAAACAAACTATTCAGCTGCAAAAGCAGGAATGATTGGATTTACTAAATCATTAGCTCTTGAATTAGCAAAAACAAACGTTACAGTAAATTCTGTTTGTCCAGGATTTATTGAAACTGACATGGTAAGAGAAATTCCGGAAAATGTACAAGAGCAAATTAAATCAAGAATACCAAAAAGAAGATTTGGTACAGTTGAAGAGATTGCTAAAGCTGTTATTTACTTATGTGAAGGTGGAGAGTACATTACTGGTCAACAGATTAATGTAAATGGCGGACTTTACGTTTAAGTCTTACTTACCTTTTTTAAGATCAAAAGGGGGGAAATATGTGTTTAATTCACAAATGTTAGAGGAAGCTACGGAATCGCTTCCGAGCGGATTAAAAGAATCATACAAAAGATTGAAGAAAACTGCAGATATTCTTATAAAAGAGGGAGAACCTTTAGTAGGTCAATCTCCTAAAGAAGTAATTTGGACGAAAAATAAAAGTAAGTTATATCATTATATTCCAACTACCAAAAAGGTAAAAAAGACGCCAATCCTTCTTATCTATGCTCTAATTAATAAACCTTATATTCTTGATTTAACAAAAGGGAACTCTTTTGTTGAGTATCTTGTTAATGAAGGATTTGATGTTTATTTATTAGATTGGGGAACTTTTGGTCATGAAGATCGTCATTTGAAATTTGACGATATTATTCACGACTATATTGCAAAAGCGGTAAATAAGGTTCTTCGTTTTTCAGGTGCAAAAGAATTATCAATGTTAGGATATTGTATGGGTGGTACTTTAACAAGTATTTACGCATCACTTTATGAAAATGCACCAATTAAAAACTTAATTTTTGTAACTAGTCCTTTCGATTTTTCAGATACAGGTTTATATGGTGCATTTTTAAATGAAAAATACTTTGCACTTGATAAAGCTGTTGATACATTAGGGAATATTCCTCCTGAAATGATCGATTTTGGTAACAAAATGTTAAAACCAGTTACTAATTTTGTTGGACCTTATGTAACATTATTGGATCGCTCTGATAATACAAAATTTATTAAATCGTGGCAGTTAATGCAAAAGTGGGTTACAGATGGTATTCCATTCCCAGGTGAAGCATATCGCCAATGGATCAGAGAGTTTTACCAACAAAATAAATTACTAAGCGGTGACTTAGAAATTAGAGGAAGAAAAGTAGATGTATCTAACATTAAAGCTAATGTTTTAAATATTTCTGCTACGAAAGACCATATTGCGATGCCTTGCCAAGTTGAAGCATTAAATGAGCATATTTCTAGCGTAGATAAGCAGTATGTTTCGATTCCATCGGGCCATGTATCAATCATGTTTGGACCTGTTTCATTAAAAACGACATATCCGACAATTGGTAAATGGTTAGCTGAAAGATCTTAATTTCAGTAAATTTCTAAAAAACCATTCATATTATATTATGTTAAAAAATCTCACTTTTAAAAAAGTGGGATTTTTTTTATTTAACTGACAAAAACTACCTTAAATATGAACTGAAGAAAGGAGAATAGAAGACGTGAAAAGTATTAGTGGGGTCTTGTATTGGCCAACGACTTACACTGAATCACATCCGGAACTAGAAAATATAATGCCACTCGATGAAGATTTAGATTGTGATTTTGTAATAGTTGGAGGAGGTGAATCAGGGAGTTTATGTGCATATTTCTTAAGTCAAACAGGAGCTAAAGTCATTTTACTAGATAAACGAAAAAAAGTAGTACAGGGAAGTACTAGTGCAAATACGGGGCTCTTACAATATTCAAATGACAAAACTTTAAATTCGTTTATTAATTCATATGGAAAAGAAAAAGCTGTCCGTCATTATCAATTATGTGTAGAGGCAATTAAAGGTCTTGAGGAAATGTCAAAAACAATAGATATTAATCCTGATTTTAAAAAAAGAAAAAGTTTATACTATGCTAGTAATTTAGATGGTAAAGAAATGATTGATTTGGAATATAAAACATTAAAAGAAAATGGTTTTAATGTTGAACGATATACAAAATCACAAATTGAAGAAAAGTTTAATTTTACTAAGGAAGCTGCACTGTTCACAGAGGATGACGCTGAAGTAAATCCATATAAATGCGCACACGGCATACTTTTATATGCTCTCAAAAGAGGATTAAAGGTGTATACGGATACAGAGGTAACTCGGATCATCGGTACAGATGAAGGGGTACAACTTTTTACTAAAAATAAACATACGGTTCGAGCAAAAAAAGTTATTTTTGCTGGGGGCTATGAATCTTTAGAGGTAAAAAGTGAGAAAAATGCAATTTTAACTTCAACATTTGCGATTACAACACAACCTTTAGTTGAAAAAAATAATGCCTGGTATGAAAATTGTTTAATTTGGGAGACTGCAAGACCCTATTTATATCTCCGAACTACAAGTGATGGAAGAATAATTGTCGGAGGACTTGACGAACCTACAATAATACCAGAAAAACGTGATTCTATGTTATTCCATAAAAAAGAACTACTTATAAAAAATTTAATAGAGTTGTTTCCTCAATATAAAGAAGCTAAAGCAGAATATTATTGGACAGGTACATTTGGAGGAACACATTCCGGATTACCAATGATTAGACAATATGATGAATATCCTAATTGCCTTTTTTTAATGGCCTATGGAGGCAACGGAACGGTTTATAGTTATATATTAGCTAAAATAATAAAAGATCTACTTACTGTCGGGTCTCATCCAGATGTATCTATTTATATGGATCATTAAATTTTAATTAGAATGTTAATCAATTACCAATTTTATGTATAAAAAGAGTAAAGTAGTAAGAAAATTTAATAGGTAATAAAAATATAGGAGTGTATTACATGAGTTATCATGAAATGTTTACAGAGTTGTTTTTAGGTTATATAGCTCTATTTATTGTCGTTAAAATTAATGGAAAAACACAAATTACACAAATTACGCCATTTGATTTGATTTCGTCACTAGTTTTAGGAAATATACTAGGAGATGGAATATATGATAAAGAAGCAAATCTACCAAAAATTCTTTTTAGTATATTTGTTTGGGGTGCATTAATATTTGTTACTGAGGTCTTGACACAAAAGTCAATGTGGGCACGAAAGTTCTTAGAAGGTGATGCTTCAGTTGTTATTAAACACGGAGCAATTCAATGGAAAGAATTAAAAAGAAATCGTTTAGACACTGACCAATTGATGCAATTACTAAGAGCAAAGGATACTTTTGCAGTCAGTGAAGTTGCTTATGCTATTTTAGAAAATGACGGTACGATTAGTGTCTTGAAGAAATCAAATTTCGACACGCCTACTAAACAGGATTTAAAAATTCAAATGGAAAAAGAATTTTTACCTGTGGTTGTCATTAGTGATGGAAAAATAATAAAAAGAGCTCTTAACTCGTTGAAAAAAGATGAAAAATGGGTTCATAAAAAACTTTCTGAGTCAAATTTATCACTTAAACAAGTATGCTTTGCAGAATGGGATTCAAAACAATTACATTTACATACGTATTAATATAAAAATTTGAGGATGAGATAAATGAAATATTATATTTATTACTGTTTTGGGGGTACACATTCTTCACCTTTGGCTGCTGCATATCATTTAAAGCAATTACCACTTGATCGCCAGCCAACAACGGAAGAAGTAAAGAATACCTATTTATTTAATAAACTAAAACCAAAAGATGGCGGAAAACTATTTTATCACGGTGAAGACGAAAATGGAGACCAAGTGTATACAGTAGCAAAAAGATATACTAAAAATGTGCCGACAGCGATCGAAGGTTTAGGAAAAATCTTATTAAATGAAGAAGATAAAATTATCTTATCAAGTACATCGCCAACAGTACCTTTAGCTATGACTCTAGGTGGTTTTACGTCAAGATTTTTACATATCGATTTTATTGGGGTTCCGTTACTTGTATTAGGTGCTAAGCAAACTTATCTTAATTTGATAAAATTAGTTGAAAATACGAAAAGATATCATCACATAGCAGCAGAAAAGGTCACTGACTTATCAAATAAAAACTTCAATAAAGATTAAAAAATGGACGTTCGATTACGTCCATTTTTTAATACGGCATATTGATAACATCCATAGCTTTTTTAGCATCGTTTTCAATTAACTTATTAATATTAAATACGGAATATTGACCTTGTTTTGATAAATAGCTAAAAATTTGTGTATGCAAATTGTTCACCGAAACTAGATGTTTAATAAATAAATTATTCAAATCTGGAGTAGCTGTTTCTGTAAGCGCATGCGCATACATTTTTGTTAATACTTTTGTTGCTGATAATAAATCTTCTGCACTCATTTCGCTTGCTAATTGATCACTTGCTGCATCTCTTTCCCCAATCGTAATATTGCTCATAAATTTTAATAAATCCCGTAAGTTATTTTCAAACAATGAAATAGAAGTTTTATATAATTCTTTTAATCCTGAATCTGTTATATTTTTTATATTTGTTTTAAGCTTATATAAGTAGTAAGTAGTTGTAGCAACAATTTCATGTAATTCTAAAGTTTCATGCCAAGCCAATGTTCTCATCAATATCCCTCCTATATGGTACAAGTCTATTCAGTAGGAAAGGGTAATATGACGGATAAAAAAGGTAGAGATTAAGCTTTGAAAGGAGGAAACGGGAGAAGGTTGGAAATTATTTAAGGGATTGATCTAGAACTATTCCTTCATGCTTGTCCCACCCAACTTATGTATATTGAAAATGTGATTCATCAATTGAGTTTATGTGTAAAGAGTGTTTTAGAAATGATTGATTTAATTAATGAGGAAGATTTAAATTTCCGACCGGTAAAGGACAAGAAATCGATCGGGGAGTTAGTCCAGCATCTATGTGAGCTCATTGGTGCTGATATGGAAATTATGAGCGGCGTTAGTCAAGAAATGATGGTAAATTACTATATCGAGGTTGAATGTAAATCACTAGTTGAAATGAAAAGTTTATTACAAAAAAACTTTCATGAATTAAAGGAATTCTATTTTAATATGAAAGAAAAAGATTTAGTTGAAAAAACTACTTCATATTGGGGTCTTCAATATTCAAAATTTGAATGGTTATTAGAGATTTTAGTCCACTTTACTCACCACAGAGCGCAATTACACATGCTACTCGTCCAAAAAAAGGGCGATATTAATATCGGACTATTTTAAAGAAAAATAGGGGATAGGAGAAATGATACTTCCTTCCAATCCCCTAAATCTTGCACTTCATCAGTCTTTCGTTTCGTGCGTTGGATGCATAAATTGTTTTGCAGGCTGTTCTCGTTTTTTTGATTCTAATAAATCTGTGTTTTCTCCACTTGCCCAACCAATATCATTAGTTGGATGAACCCACTCGTCGCCTGCCATAACAGATGGATCAACATCTTCAGACCAATTATTTAATGGAGAGTTAGGAGAGCTATACTTACTGTCTCCAATTACTACACCCTTTGAATTTACAAAAGGTTCTTCCATTTTAATGTCTGTTCCTTTAAAAGAAGGAAAATTTGAAATATGTGGTAAAGTATCATTCATTACCGGTGAATCGATTTCAGTTTTCTCATGTTTTCTCTTCATTATATATCACCTCTATTTACAAATTATTATTTGCTATTTAGTAAATTCAATACAAAAAGGACAATATCCAAAATGAATATTGTCCTCTTTTACTTATGTCTCTATTGTAAAAAATGAAGGCGTTAGTGTTTTAGGTGAGAAATAAACTAGCATCGCATAATTCCCAGTTCTATATTCTCCAGTTAGTAAGAAATGTTCGATATCAAATGAAAGTGATTCAATCATTGTATGCTTATAAATTTCTTTTTCATTTAAATTAAGTGAAATAAAATCTGAGCCTACATATTCAGGATTTTCGATAATTCGTTTATAAATATCTTTCGCAAAATCATGGTTTGTTATTTCGTCCCACCAAGGTTTACGCGGTTTATATTTATGATTTAAATAATAATCAATTTTCATAATATCTTTAACGATTTTATCGTTTTTGATTTGGTATTGAGTTAAAAACTCATTAAGACGCTTAAATAAATCTTCAAGCTGATGGCCGATTCTTGACCAACCTCTTTCTTCCCAATATGAACCAAATAATTGGAAGAAATCAAATGGACTTTCAAACTCATTTTTAATTAAATATTCAATCGTACTATTTGTTCGATGGTCATTCCAATATTTTTCAAGTACGTCTTCAACTTGCTTAATTTTTATAATATCATCGAATGATAGTACATTATTTCCCAATACTTCGTATGGAGCATAATCCATATAAACATAATCATGTTCATGCGCTCTTAAACGTACTCCAGTGCCTCTTAGCATTTTTAAGAATCCAAGTTGCAGCTCTTCCGGTCTCAAAGCAAATACGTCATTGAATGTTTGACGAAATGAATTGTAATCCTCTTCAGGTAAGCCAGCAATTAAATCTAAATGTTGATCTATTTTTTCTCCATCTCTTACTAGAGTGACAGTTCTGCAAAGCTTTTCAAAGTTTTGTCTTCTCATAACTAGTTCGTTTGTTGCATCATTTGTAGATTGAACACCTATTTCAAATCGGAATAAGCCTTTAGGAGCATTTTGATTTAAAAATTCAATGACTTCTGGTCGCATAATATCACCAGTAATTTCAAATTGGAATACTGTTCCTTCAACATGTTCGTCAATTAAAAATTGGAACATATCCATTGCATAACTACGACTTATGTTAAAAGTTCTGTCTACGAATTTAAAAACCTTTGCTCCATTTGCCATAAGGTAACGAATATCATCTTTGATAACCTCACGATTAAAATATCGAACGCCAACTTCAATAGAAGATAAACAAAACTGGCAATTAAAAGGACAACCTCGACTTGTTTCGATATATTGAATTCTTTTACTTAGAAATGGTAAATCTTCTTTAAAGCGATAAGGGGAAGGTATAGTTGTTAAATCTAATTTTTCGGTTTGTGGTTTAATGATATTTTTCCCTTCATCTCGATAACCAATGCCATTTATGGAAGTGAAATCATTCCCATTTTCAATAGCTTTAATTAATTTCTTAACGGTAATTTCTCCTTCACCAATCGTAATGATGTCAATTTCTTTTACGCGATCTAACCAATAATTCACATCATAGCTAACTTCTGGTCCGCCAACAAAAATAATAACGGAAGGATCAATTTTTTTATACATTCGGATGACTTCAATTGTTTGTTCGATATTCCAAATATAGCAGCTAAAGCCAAGGATTTTTGGCTTGCGTTTATATAAGTCAGTGATGATGTTAAGACTTGGGTCTTTAATTGTATATTCTGCAAGCTCTATATCATATTCAGGCTGAGCATATGCTTTAATGTATCGAATACCCAAATTAGTATGGATATATTTTGCATTTAATGTTGCTAAAACAATGTTCATTTATATACCTCGTTCTAAATTATTATCGATTTATTTTATCATAAAATATTAAGATTACTAAATATTCATAAGCAAAATAGAAAATGCATGAAGAAAAGAAGTAATCCAAATAACAAATTTCTTATTGATTAGGGGATTTTAGTCCGTATCTTCTCCAAAATACTTCCCCTTTATAGTGATTTTGTCTAACTGAAACTTGACAGATTTTATAGTAGATTTTCTTCACATTTTCTATAAAAAGACATATGATTTACTAAATACAAAAAAGTTTCCCTAGGGAAAGAAAGGATAAACAATATGAGTAAGAAAGTTTTATTTTTCACTTATTTGTGTAATAAAATAGGAGTGCTGTCAAATCAGGATGTAAAAAAAGTATTAAATCATTAATTACTATCAAAAATGGATAAAAGTTGTAGAAAATTGATGATTGTTCATTTACTTAGAACTATTGACAATGAAGACCGACACATGACATAATTTTATTAAATAGTATGAATAGTTTGAATTTTTAACGGTGTCCAAATAGATAGTCTAAATAAGTGGAGGTGTAAATATGAGTTTATTTTTAGAACAATGGAAAAAGCTTGCGAATATTAAATGTGATTTGGCTAAAAGAGATTGGTTTTATGGTACTAGTGGAAACTTGTCTATGAAAATTTCAGACGATCCATTATTATTTCTTGTAACAGCGGATGAGAAGGATAAGAGAGCACGCTGTGATGAAGAATTTATAGTAGTTAATAATCTTGGTGAACCAGTATTTGATACGGTATTAAAGCCGTCACTTGAAACTTTAGTACATGCAAATATTTACGAAAAAACATCTGCTAGTTGTGTGCTCCATGTACATACCGTAGATAATAATGTTATTTCTGAATTATTTGGTAATGAGGGGCAGGTAGAACTTGAAAATAATGAAATGATTCATATATTAACAAGTTCTTATTTTGAAAATAAAATAATAGTTCCAATCATTGAGAATGCACAAGACATGGAAACTTTTAAACGTGCATACACTCCATTTTTAACAAAGGATTTCGGGGCTGTTCTTGTTAGAAATCACGGGATCACTGTTTGGGGAAGAAGCCCATTAGAAACGAAGAAGTGGCTAGAAGGCATTGAATTTTTAATAAGTTATAAAGTAAAACTAATGATGATTCAAGGTCATAAATTAAAAGCAGGTAACTAAATAAAAGTGAAAAAAGCTGAAATAGTAGTGGTAAATAAATTCCATTACATTTCAGCTTTTTTATTTTATAATAAAATTATACTATTTTTTAATAACTAATCATTTCTAGTAGGTTTTGCTAAATTAAATTTTTTTAGAGTATACTGTATATAAAGGTATTGAGCATTACTATTTGTTCATAGCTATATTTACTATACTTTAGGTAAAAGTGTCTATAGAATTTCACTTAAATCAAAATTAATCATTTTAAGCAGGATTTAATAAAAAGTCGTCTAATTTATAAGTAAGAACGATAGAATAAATCGCTATTTTATAAAATAAATAAACCTACTAAGTAATTTTGCTTAGTAGGTTTCATATTGTATCTATTTTAAATAATTTAGTTAGAATGAATAATAGAAATTAATTCGATTATGAATGAAAAGGTTTGTTAAAAAACATCCTGTAGAAGGGAATCAGTCTAATGAATGAATATCAACTCAGCCGTTTATTATTATCTATTTCATTAAAAAGGGAAGAAATGGTATTTTTTGCGGAAACTAAAGGGCTAAACGAACATTTGACCTTAAAGGCCAGTCAAGAATTGGACGAGTTAATTATTTCATACCAAAAAAAATTGCTATCGGAATTAAATAAGTCATTTTCATTGAAATAATCTTAAGATTGATTAATAAGTGTAAAATAATAATATAGAATGGACTATGTAAAAAATTGAAGGGGTATTATTATGGAAGAGACAAATAGAAAAGATATAGAGCTTTCTTTAAAGCTATTTATTGTATTATCGCGAGCTCATAGAAAGATAAATGATTCTGCAAACAAATCAATTGCTAGTTTTAATTTAAACCCAACTGAATTTGCAGTGCTAGAGCTCTTGTACCATAAAGGAAATCAACCACTTCAACATATTGGAGAAAAAATATTAATTGCAAGTGGCAGTATTACTTATGTAGTAGATAAACTTGAGAAAAAGGGTCTAGTTTATCGAAATCCTTGTAGTGCAGATCGTCGAGTAATTTATGCTGAAATAACTGAAAGTGGTAATAAACTGATGGAAGAAATATTTCCTATGCACGAAGAATTTTTACATGAGCAAATGAGTGATCTATCTAATGAAGAAAAAAATTTCTTAATTCACTTATTGAAGAAAATTGGATACCATGGGTCTAACTAAAAAAGCTCTCATTTGATGGGGCTTTTTTTATTTTCAAATTTAAAATTTCTTTATTAAACATCTATTTATTCTTGTAAAAACTAGTATATCTGCAATTTTATTGTTAGATTCTAATTGAATAATTTTTAAATTTTCAGAAATTTATTTAGATTTAGGTTTTTTTACAGGAAGATTTTTTATATAATAGCAATATCACAAAAAATGGAGGGATTAACATGGGTTTTCAAGATTACCAGTATTCTAGACCAAATATTAAGAACTTTGGAGAACAATTTAAACGTTCACTACAAAATTTTTATGATGCTTCAACGGTCTACGAACAAGAATTAGCAATGAATGAAATCAATGATTTAAGAAATGAATTTTCAACAATGGAAAATTTATGTGCAGTTCGCCATTCAGTTGATACAAACGATAAGTTTTATGAGGATGAGCAAGCGTTTTTTGATGAGAACACTCCAATTGTTCAATCATATGGGCAACAATATTATAAAGCATTAATCGGTTCTCCCTTTAGAGAGCAACTTGAAGAAAAATATGGTCATCAATTATTTGCTTTAGCAGAATGTGAAGTGAAAATTTTAAGTGAAGAAGTAATTCCGGATTTACAGGAAGAAAATAAACTAACGACTGAATACGCAAAGTTAGTAGCGGCTGCTAAACTTCCGTTTTATGGTGAAGTGAAAACGTTAGCACAAATTTCAGCACATTTCGAGGATAAAGATCGAGAAGTTAGAAAGACAGCTTACGATACATACTTTGGATACTTCTCGGAGAATCAAGATAAATTTGATGAGATTTACGATAAATTAGTAAAAATCAGAACGCGTATTGCAAACAAACTTGGATTTTCAAACTTTATTGAACTAGGATATGCTCGTATGATGAGGACGGATTACGATGCAAATGATGTTAAGAAGTTTAGAGAGCAAGTTCTTGAAACAATCGTTCCGATCGCTACCGAATTAAGAGAACGACAAGCTAGCCGAATTGGTGTAGAACAACTGTATTACTATGACGATAAATTTGAATTTGTAACTGGTAATGCAACACCTAAAGGTAATCCTGAATGGATTATTGAGAATGGTAAAAAAATGTATGATGAATTATCGAAAGAAACAAGTGAGTTTTTCAATTTCATGTTAAAGGAAAATTTACTAGACTTAGTTGCTAAGGAAGGAAAACAAGGTGGGGGATATTGTACTTATATTCCAAACTATAAAGCTCCATTTATTTTCTCGAATTTCAACGGAACATCTGGTGATATTGACGTATTAACACATGAAGCTGGTCATGCATTCCAGGTTTATGAAAGTCGTAAATATGAAACTCCTGAGTATAACTGGCCAACTTTTGAGGCGTGTGAGATTCATTCGATGAGTATGGAATTTTTCACATGGCCTTGGCAAGAAGAATTCTTTAAGGAAGATACACAAAAATATTATTTTACACATTTAAGTAGTGCAATTACTTTTATTAGTTATGGTGTGGCAGTAGATGAATTCCAGCATGAAATTTACGCAAATCCTGATTTAACACCTGAGGAACGCCACGGACTTTGGAAGAGCATAGAAGAAAAATATTTACCTCATCGAGCAAATGATGGAAATAGTTATTTAGAAAAGGGTGGTCTATGGCAAAGACAGGGGCATATTTACCAATCACCATTCTATTATATTGACTATACTTTAGCTCAAATTTGTGCATTACAATTTTGGAATAAAATGCATGAAGACCGAAATTCAGCTTGGTCCGATTATGTTGGATTATGCCAATTAGGTGGAAGTAAATCATTTTTAGGATTAGTTAAAGAAGCTAAACTTGAATCTCCATTTAATGATGGTTGTATTGAAGAAACACTAGAACCTGTTAGAAAATGGCTAGCAGGAGTTAACGATCAAAATTTATAAGCAATTACTCCGACTTCTTAAAAGTCGGAGTTTTTATTTGGGTAAGAAAAGATGAGGAAATGATTCTTTGGCCGATGGAGTTTAAATAAAAATGATACCAAAAAGAGGTGCTTACTCATGAGCCTTTTATATGTAAGGTTTTCAGAATTTTGCTTTTCAACAGCACGAAAAGAGAAAGGAATATTACCTTTCTCTTTTTTCCATTTATCAAATTTAATTATTAACTACTTTAACAGTTTCCTCAGAATTAGCATGCTTCTTTGTTCTTTTAGTAAAGAACAGTTCATATACAACCGGAATAAATACTAGTGTTAATAAAGTTGATGAAGTTAAACCACCAATTTCTGTAATAGCTAATCCTTTTGAAATAAGTGTACCACTAGACTTTGTTAATGCTATAGGTAGTAAAGCAGCTATTTTAGCAAATGCGGTCATTAATATAGGTCTCAGACGTGTTTTACCTCCCTCGATGATCGCTTGGTGAAGGGGGAATCTTTTTTGTTCTATATTTTGTCCGATTCGATCGACTAGTACGATTGCATTTGTTGTTACGATCCCAATTAACATTAGTAAACCAATCATTATACTAATTGAAAGCGGCTCACCAGCTAGAAATAGTGCAACGAATGAACCAATTGGTACAAATACTAATGCAGATAAAATAATAATGGAATGCGAGCTTTTCCAAAAGTAATTAACATTGTTAAATAAACGAATCCGATTGCTACTCCCATTGCAACACCTAAGTCTTTAAATGTTTGAGTAGTATCATCACTACCGCCGCCACCTTTTAAAGTTACATCAGAAGGTAAGTCTACATCTTTTTTTACATCATTGATTACTTCATTTGTTACTTTCGCAGTGTCTTTTCCTTTTATTTGAGCTGAAACCTTCGCAAATACTTTACCATCTAAATTTTGAATTGCAGAATATGTTTCAATTGCTTTTACTTCGGCTACATCTGATAATCTAATTCGTCCTAATTTACCCAGTAATTTAATATTTTTAATATCTTCTATGGATTTGAGTTCTTTATTATAAGTTAATTGCACATTTTGGTCTTTACCATCAATTTTTAATGTTTCCATATTGACCGGGTTTGTTTGGTCTGCAACTAAACATAAGATCATGCCAGCGGAGAGACCATTTTCAGAAACTTTTTTCTCATCAACTGAAACAATAACTTGTTTTTGTTTTTCAGAGAAATTATTCGTAACATATTTTAGGTTATCATTCTTTTTCATATAATCTTCAACATTTTTGCACTTTCTTGAAGTGCAACTAAGTTATTTCAATCTCTTAGATGAAGAATGTTCATTTCAACTCTAGGATGCTCGTTTTAAAATTCAAGAGAAAGATCTTAAAATTTTATACGATTTTCTTACTCATTCCTTTTAAAAATAATTAACATAGATTTTTAATTTTTGTGAAATGATAAGATGGCAAGAAATGATTAATGTTAGGAGGTATGAAAATGACAAAATCAAAAAAAGAAAAGGAACGATTTTGGAATGAAAGAAAGTCGAACCAACAGCCACATGATAAAGTAAAATCGTTTAAAGAATTGGACAAAGAAACAAAATAGCCATTTCTTTTACGAAAGAGTGATTGGTACCAGATCTTTTTCGTGAATCACTTATTACATTTTCATTTGTAATCATAAAAAAAAGTCCCGTGATATACACGGGACCTGAGAATGATTTGGTAAAGAATTCTAATAAAATTTTAATAGAATCGAAATCTATGTAGTTCGAACCTTTTAAAATATGAATATAAGCAGAATCTACTATTTTTAAACTATTCCGCTGTTCTTAGTATTTTATAATTTTTATGGTTTACGACTGTTAGCGGTTCCATTTCTAAATCTCTGAAGTTTTCCATTATGGATATGTCAACAATGACAGAATTTTTATTAACTTTTTGTACTCTACCTTTCAACCCCTGTTTAAACTCAATGATATTTCCTGCTTCTGCAATTTTCATGAGCGTATCTCCTAACAAAGTTTTGATTTGACACCTTCTATAATGCATGAAAACGGTTTAAAGGTAAAGAGAAAATTCAAATTTTTTTACAATTTTGTCTATTTTCATAAGAAATTATGTTTAAAAACCTTTTGAAAGGCAAAAATGGTTTGTAGCACTTTCAGGAGGTTAGTTTGTTGAAAGAATGGTTTGAAGAGTTTGAAGTAGAAATTTCAAATGAAATTAAAAATTTGGTTAGTAGTAATACGCTGATCGGTGACCCGATTTTATATTTTGAAAACATTATTTTAATACCATTTTTTGAAATGATTTTAGCGCTAGGTGAAGGTCATTCAACATACGAGTTTGCGAGTATTGGAACAGGAGTAGAAGTAATTCCTAAGGCATTCTTAGTTTTAAAAGATGGAAAAAGTGAAGTAATTTTAGTAAATAATAAAAATATGAATTTAGCTGTTACAGAAAGTATCCTTGATGTGACTATTTAGTTTCCATTAAGTACATTCTTTGTTAATGTTAGGATTGAAGTTTATTTCTTGTAGCCATCAAAAAAACGATCAAAATAATAAAGGATGATTATATGGAACAAAATGAATTTATCAATTTGATTGATCAGTTAGTTAAAGGTGAGATTTCAGAAATTAGCATTACAAAAGATGATTTTTTAACATTTAGACAAATAATCGTTAATCGAGAAGACTTTAAGCACTTCCGTGGGATTGCGCAGCATGGAGGCCATGTAATTTATACTTACTTGGAAGAAGCTAGAAGTTAACTGTTTTTGTTAAAATCTAAAGTCAAAATATTATTATTTTAATCGTGTACTCATTAAAAGTTTGCGAAAAAAAAAAGTTTTTTAAGCTTTTTTTCTTATTTCGCAAGGTGTTAATGAGTACTTTTTTTGTGAAAATGTTATGACCTCATTTGACAAAAAAATCGTTTTACACTTTATTGCACTCTTCTCCATAATTTGTTAAATTTCATATATTGTTTTATTTCGAGACATATTGTCGAAATGTTTATTTTCTAAATTCAGTACCTATATGTTGTGTTTGTTCTAAAAAGGTAATACAATATGTAGGTATATAATATAAGTATTTTCAATATTCTTACATATTAACGAGGGTGATAATATGGTGATAGTTTACAGTTCAATGACAGGCAATGTTAAGCGATTTGTCAATAAAGTTAGAATGCCGTCAATCCAAATAAAAGATGGACTAAAAATTGAAGTACCGTATATTCTCGTAACCTATACTACAGGATTTGGTAACGTACCTGAAAACGTAAGTACTTTTTTGGAGAGTAATTCGAAGTATTTAAAAGCAGTCAGTGCAAGTGGTAATAAAAACTGGGGAGATTCTTTTGCAGCAAGTGCAGATAAAATAGCATCAGACTATCAAGTTCCAGTGTTATCAAAGTTTGAACTGTCAGGGACAAGTCGAGATGTACAATATTTTATTGAGGGAGTGGAAAAGCTTGAGACATATTGAGCTGAATAATGAATTGACGATTAAAAAAGATGGTTTTTTTGATCTCGCAAAAGATAAAGAAGCGCTTCTTTGTTTCTTAAAAGAAGTTGAGGATAAAAAGATTCAGTTTTCTTCCTTAAAAGAACGCTTAAACTATATGATTCAAGAAAACTACTATTATAATGTTGAGATGGATTACTCCTTTGATGAAATAGAAAAGTTATATGAGTTAGTATACAATGCCGGATTCACTTTTCAATCATATATGGCCGCATCAAAATTCTTTAAAGATTATGCATTAAAAACGAATGATGGAAAGCATTTTTTAGAAGGATATGAAGATCGAATTGCGATTGTTGCACTATATTTAGGAAGAGGCAATATCGAAAAAGCATTGAAATTAGCAAAAATGATGATTCAACAAAACTATCAGCCAGCAACTCCAACATTCTTAAATGCTGGAAGAAGTAGAAGAGGCGAATTAGTGTCATGTTTCTTACTAGAAATGGACGATAGTTTAAATTCAATAGGATTTCAAATTAATACGGCAATGCAGCTGTCAAAAATCGGCGGTGGTGTTGCACTAAATCTATCAAAACTTAGAGCACGTGGAGAGCAAATTAAGGAAATTGATAACGCTGCAAGTGGTGTTGTTCCTGTTATGAAGCTATTAGAAGATTCATTTTCATACGCTAACCAGCTTGGACAACGTAAAGGTGCTGGTGCATCATATTTAAATATTTTCCACTGGGACGTAGTTGAATTTCTTGATACAAAAAAAATCAACGCCGATGAGAAAAGTAGAATTCAATCACTATCAATCGGTTTAATTGTTCCAAATAAATTCTTTGAACTAGCAGAAAAAAATGAACCATTCTATGTATTTGCACCATATACAGTGTATAAAGAATATGGAATTCATTTAGATGATTTTGATATAGATGAAAGATATGAAGAATTATTAAATAATGAGCGAGTTAAAAAGAAAAAACTAGATTTAAGTGCACGTGATCTTTTAGTAAAAATTGCTGCGATTCAGTTAGAATCTGGTTATCCATATTTGATGTTTAAAAGTAATGCTAATCAGCAGCATGCATTAAAGGATATTGGCGAAATTAAAATGTCTAATTTGTGTTAATAGCTAGCACCTTCTAGAAGAAATTCTAGTCGAAAACTCTGTTAAACGGGAGAAGCCTTATAAAAGGTAATCTACCGTGCTAAATCTTATCTTAATTTCCAGTGTATTCCCAGTAAATATTAGATATTATAGGGTAAAATCTAATAGAACGGGGAAATGCTAAATGACTCAGGAAGTGCCTTATGGGTTTGTCTATGAAACAGTTAACAAACTAAATGGTAAAAAATATATAGGTAAATGCATCTATTCTCGTCAGAATAATTGGCAATCATATCTAGGTTCAGGTAAATATTTGAAAAGAGCGATTGCAAAGTATGGTAAAGAAAACTTTGAAAAAAGCATTCTTGCTGAAGCATATTCTGATGTAGAGCTTAATGATTTGGAAGAATACTTCATACTAAAATACAACGCTGTTAAATCACCAGACTATTATAATATTAAGTTCACCTCAATAGGCGGAGACATTTTTACAACTAATCCTCGCAAAGAAGATATACGTCAAATGAGAAAACAACAGATGAGTGGAAAAGGGAATCATCAATTTGGGAAGCAAAAGTCAGATAAAATGATTTCCTCAGTTAAGGAAGCAAACAATCGTCCAATTTTTGTTGAGGGAACTAAATTTAAGAGTCAAAGTGAAGCAGCTAAGATTTTAGGCATGTTGGTAACTACTATCAACTATCGATTGGATTCTGATTCTTTTCCTGATTGGAATAGGCTTGTTCCAAAAAATGAAGTTCAGAAGAATAATAATAATCCTACTTGTAAAGTGGAAGTTGATGGTATGATTTTTTCCAGTATTAAGGGAGCTGCAAAAGCATTAGGGATTTCAGATGCTACCGTAATAAGGCGGTTAGATAGCAAAAAATTTCCTTCCTATAAGAGACTTTCTGAAAGATTAAGATAAGTAAATGCCTAACGACTATCGAAAGCATAGCTGGATGAAAAACTCCAGTGAAGAAGCGAGTAGAGTACACTCAGAAGCGAGTGGAAAAGCAGAGCACCTTACCGGGTTGAGCTGAAGGTGATGATATAGTCTATCCTATATGGTGACATATAGCAGTTCATAAGAGAACGGGTTGGGTTGTAGCGAACCTGATTGAATATAAGAGACAGAAATTTTTCAACTACAAGAAACATCAGTCATCAATAACTATGGTGAAGAAGATCAAATCAAACGTGATGTGAATTGTAATTTAGGATCATTAAATATCGTAAACGTAATGGAAAATAAAGCGATCAGAGAATCTGTACATGTTGGAATTGAGGCATTAACGGCTGTAACAGATATGACTGAAATAGAGAATGCACCTACTGTGAAAAAGGCAAATGAAGAACTTCATTCAGTTGGTCTAGGTGCAATGAATTTGCATGGATTTTTAGCGAAAAATGGAATTTCATATGAAAGTACTGAGGCTAAAGATTTTGCGAATACATTCTTTATGATGGTAAACTATTATTCAATTGAAAAAAGTATGCTAATTGCTAAAGATACTGGTAAAACGTTTAAGGATTTTGAAAAGAGTGAATATGCTAAAGGTACTTATTTTGAAAAGTATACTTCAAAATCATTTGAACCTAAAACTGACAAGGTAAAAGAATTATTTAATGGAATCTATATCCCAAATGAATTTGACTGGGTTACATTAAGTAAGCAAGTACAAGCGTATGGATTATATAACAGCTATCGTTTAGCAATCGCGCCTACACAATCGATAAGTTACATTCAAAATGCTACTTCATCGGTTATGCCGATTGTAAATGTTATTGAATCTAGAACTTACGCAAATTCAACAACTTATTATCCGATGCCATATTTATCAAAAAATAGTTTCTGGTATTATAAATCAGCTTATGATATTAACCAATTTAAGTTAATTGACTTAATTGCTGAAATTCAGCAGCATGTCGATCAAGGTATTAGTACAATCTTATATGTAAACAGTGATATCTCAACACGTGAGCTTGCTAGATACTATATTTATGCTAATAAAAAAGGATTAAAGAGTTTATATTACACACGTACTCGTAAATTGAGTGTAGAAGAATGTATTAGTTGTTCAGTGTAAAAAAGTAGAATTGGACTTTGGTGTATAAAGAGTTCAATAGTCTAAATTGAATAAATTAAATTACTTAATGATCTAAAATGAAAAGCTCGAATATAGAATGCATTATGCTATTGTTCTATATCATCGGGCTTTCTTTATGATTAGGGGGAAATATGAATGAAAGCTGTTAACTGGAATAAAAAAGAAGATGATTTTAGTTTAGTATTTTGGAAACAAAATCTTTCGCAGTTTTGGACTGAAGAAGAAATTGTCGTTTCATCTGATAAAAATACTTGGAATACATTATCAAAAGACGAACAATCAGCATTTAAAAAGGTTTTAGGTGGTCTAACTTTATTAGATACTAAGCAAGGCGGAGAAGGTATGCCTTTAATCTTAGTTCATCTTAAAAATTTACAAGCAAAAAGTGTACTAGCATTCATGGGTGCGATGGAAGAAGTACATGCAAAAAGCTATTCGCATATTTTCACAACTCTTGCTACAGAAGATGAAATTGAAGATTTGTTTAAATGGGTGGACGAGCATCCAATTTTAACAAAAAAATCGGAATTAATTTCCTCTTATTATTTAAAACTATTAAAGCGTGATGTTTCGGATGAAGAGTTATACATGGCAATGGTTGCAAGTGTATTTTTAGAAAGTTACTTATTTTATAGTGGATTTTTCTTCCCGTTATACTTAGCTGGTCAAGGTAAAATGACTGCTAGTGGTGAGATTATTAATCTAATTTTACGTGATGAAAGTATTCACGGTGTATTTGTAGGACTATTAGCGCAACAAATTTATGACCAATTTACTGATGAACAAAAAACTCGACTTTACAATGAAACAATGTCATTATTAGTTCAATTATATGAAATTGAGTTACAATATACAGAAGAAATTTATTCTTCAATTGGTTTAGTAGATGAAGTTAATAAGTTTATTCGTTATAATGCAAACAAAGCGTTAATGAACTTAGGTTTTGATTATTATTTTGATGAAGAAGATATTAATCCAATTGTTTTAAATGGTTTAAAAACGGATACAAAAAATCATGATTTCTTCTCTGTTAAAGGTAATGGGTATGTAAAAGCAGTTACAGTGGAAAAATTAACAGATGAGGATTTTGTCTTTGAATTTTAAATGTAAGGAAGTATGTAAATGAAAGCACTTGTTTTTAGAGAATTTGGTCAATCAGACGTATTGAAATACGAAGAAATAGCAACACCTAAAATTTCAAATGATGAAGTATTAGTTGAAATGAAGGCTGTAGGAGTTAATTTTGCAGATATTTACCGTCGTAAAGGAAATTATCATTTAGCAGGTGATCCTCCGTATATTTTAGGGTATGAAGGCTCTGGAATTATTACTGAAGTCGGTTCGGATGTAACGGACTATAAAGTAGGAGACCGGGTAGCGTTTGCAGATGTTCCTTTTTCGAATGCAGAGTATGTTGCTGCAAAGGAATCTCATATTGTACCAATACCAGATGAAATTAATTTTGAAATTGCTGCTTCTATTATGCTACAAGGGTTAACTGCACATTATTTAATTAATGATAGTTATAAAATAAAAGCAGGTGATGTTGCACTTGTTCATGCTGTAGCAGGTGGTGTTGGCCAATTATTGACTCAAATGATTGTTTTAAAAGGTGGAGAGGTAATCGGATTAACCTCATCACAAGAAAAAAGAGAAAAAGCTTTATCAATCGGTGCAAAAGAAGTATTTTTATATACTGATAATTGGGTTTCACAAATAAAAGAGTTTACAAAAGAAAAAAATGGTGTAGATGTTGTATATGAATCAGTAGGTTCTACAATAATGGATAGTTTTGAAGCAACAAAAGTTCACGGTACAGTTGTATTTTATGGAATGGCTGGAGGAGATCCGGTTCATATTGATCCAAGAATGTTAATGGATACTTCAAAAACATTAACTGGTGGAGACTTGTGGAATGTATTGATTTCGAAAGAAGAGAGATTACGTAGAAGTAATGAGCTATTTAATTGGATTGCAACAAAACAATTAATCGTACAACAACCTACTGTGTTTCCTTTAAAAGATGGTAAGCTTGCTCATGATCTATTAGAAAGTAGAAAATCAACTGGAAAAATCATATTATCTGTTTAATAACAAAGACCAAAACTTAAATGTTTTGGTCTTTGTTTATAGAAAAAAATATAAAAATTTTGAGTTTCAGACTGATTGCGAGCGTTTGTCAACAGTCTGAAAAATTTTTAATTGGTAATGTAATTGTAAAAGTAGTACCAGTATTATCGCTCTTTACGCAAATAGTGCCGTTATGATTTTGGATTAGTTTTTTAGTTAAAGGTAAACCTAGTCCAGTACCGTCATCTTTAGTTGAGAAGAATGGATCAAATATATATGGTAAATCTGAAGGTGGAATTCCTGATCCATCATCTTTTAATGCAATATAAATAAAATCTTTATCAATATAAGTTTCAATGATAATTGTAAGCAGACCTTCTTTTTTTGCATCTAATGCATTGTGAAATAGATTTAAAATAACTTGTACAAGTTGGTTTTTATCAAAGAAAATATGTGCTCCGATTAATTCCTCAGATAGGTAGTATTCAATATTAACATTGTTTAAAACAGTCTCGCTAAATAATAATTGTTTTATGTGATTTGATAAAAAATCATTAATATTAATAGGCTCTGGTTTATAGTTCGCATTCTTTGTAATAGATAAAAAGTCAGTAATGATTCCATTTGCTCGATCTAATTCTGGAATCAATAAATCATTAAACAATTGCTTATACCTAGGTGGAGCTTCTTCTTGCAAAAATTGTAAATAACCTCTAACAGTTGTTAGTGGATTGCGTACTTCATGTGCTATACCTGCAGCAATTCTACCTAACATTGCTAGCTTTTCAGAATCCCTTGCCTCGTTTAAATTATGAAAAACACCGATTACTCTGGAAATTTCTCCATTTATATCACGGATGATACGGGTATTGATAATACCATAGTTAATATTTAAGATTTCCTTATTGTAAAATTCTTCACCTGAATAAAGTGTTTGTAGTAAACATATGTCTTTATCGTCTATTTTTAATAAATTTCTAATATGTCGTCCGATTAATTCGTATTTAGTAATTTTAAAATCAATCGCAACTTGTTGGTTATATAGCGTAATGATCCCATCTTTATCGATAAATACTATGTGATGCGGTAAAGCATCGTAGATGGATTGCAAAGTTCTTCGGCTATTAGATAAAAAGGTAGAGAATTTAGTATGTAATGGAAGTGTTTCATTATTTGTATTACATAAACTTGTATTTCTAGTTAAATGATTCGAATTTGATAATTCACGAGTTTCATTTGAAAATATAGATCCGGAAGTTATTGTATTTAAAATTGTTTCATACGTATTTACTTTTTCTTCAAGCTCGGTTATTTTATTTTTTAATTCTTGTACTGTCTCGTTAATCATTTACACTATACTCCAATTTCTACTAAAATAAGATTATACTGTAGACATTATATCAAACTAAATCGTTTATTTTAATGAAAATTAGAAATAATTAATTAGTAATGAAAGAATTCATGGGAGAGAAGTATGGAAATAAAAATTGGAGTTACTGGGTGGGGCGATCATGATAGTTTATACCCTGATCGGATTCACTCTTCAAAAAAATTGAGACAATATTGTATGCATTTTCCAATTGTTGAAATTGATTCTTCCTATTATAGTATTATGCCACAATCAAACTATCAAAAATGGGTAAATCAAACAACGTCTGACTTTTCATTTATCGTTAAAGCGTATGGCGGAATCACCGGGCATTCAAGGCAAAATTATTCTAAAGAGGAACAAATTTTACTGTTGACGCCATTTTTGGAATCAATCCAGCCTTTAATTGAAGTGAATAAATTAAAAGGTATATTATTTCAGTTTCCACCATGGTTTAATTGTAAAAAAGAAAATGTTGAATTATTAAGAACTTTGAAAAGTAAACTTAAAGGTCTTCCTGCAATTTTAGAATTTCGCAATCAGACCTGGTTTTATCCAAGCTTTTATGAGCAAACGTTGAAGTTTATGGAGGATGAAGAATGGATTCATTCAATTTGTGATGAGCCTCAAGCAGGTAATGGAAGCATACCAATCGTATTACATCCTACGAATCCAAATTTAACTTTAATCCGTTTCCATGGCCGAAATATATATGGATGGAATCACAATGGACAAGATAATTGGCGTGAAGTACGTTATTTATACCGTTATAATGAAGAAGAATTATACGAATGGGTAGAAAGAATTGAACAGTTATCAAAAAACACAAAAGAAATTTGTATACTGTTTAATAATAACTCTGGTGGAGATGCAGCGGATAATGCTAAACAATTAATGAAGCTGCTAGGTATTGAATTTGGACCATCTTCTACCGAGCAGCTTGAATTATTTTAATTTGATTTTCGTAAAAGAGTTATGCAGCAAATATTAATAAGTAGGAATGCAACAAATGCTAACATTGGGATTGTAATGAATCCAAACCAATTTAAATAATCTCCAGTACAAGGGACCGGACCACACTGTGTTGCTGTTTCCTTAAGTGCGGGAACTTTTTGAATTAAAATATGATAGATTGAAATACACATACCTATTAATGATAAAGGTAAAACATAAATAACATCTTTTATTTTATTTTTATAAAAAACGATTCCGAGTATAAAAACGATTGGGTACATAAAAATTCGCTGGTACCAGCATAATGAACAAGGTGTCCAATGATTAATTACTGAAAATGATAAACTACCTAGTGTTGCAATAATGCTTACAATCCAGGTGAAAAATAAAATTGATTGCTGTTTCTTCATTCCTTACCATCCTTAATTTGATTTTCGATATTGCTATTGTACCTTTGATTGGATGTAAAGTGGTATAAAAACGACGTTAGTTCACTAATTTTTTAGAAATATAAATTTTAGTTATTTTAAAGAGCCCGGAAATATTCTGGGCTTTCTGATTTTGATAAAAAGAATTGTTTAAAAGTTAAAAAACCTGAGATCATCATCCCAGGTTTTTTTAAAATCTATTAAGCGATTGCTGCGTCTAGAGCGATGACAATCATGTCATTAAAAGTAGTTTGTCTTTCTTGTGCAGATGTTTCTTCACCAGTGAAGATATGATCACTTACAGTTAAAATAGTAAGTGCGTCTACATTATGTTTTGCTGCGATTGTATATAATGCAGTAGTTTCCATTTCTACAGCAAGAACTCCGTAATTAGCTAATTTTTCATACATGTCCATGCTATCTCGATAGAAAAGATCTGAAGTTAAAATATTTCCTACTTTAACATTTAACCCTTTATTCACTGCACCATCATATGCTTTCTTTAATAAATCAAAGTTAGCACATGGAGAATAATCGAAACCAGGGAATGTTTGACGATTCATATTTGAATCTGTACAAGTCGTCATCGCAATAATGACATCACGAATTTTTACATCCTTTTGAAGTCCACCACATGTACCAACGCGAATTAAAGTTTTTACACCATAACTATTAATAAGTTCATTTACATAAATAGCAATTGAAGGTACTCCCATTCCAGTACCTTGAACGGAAATTCTTTGGCCTTTATATGTACCAGTAAAACCAAGCATTCCACGTACATCATTATAACAAACAACATCGTCTAAAAATGTTTCTGCGATATATTTAGCTCTTAATGGATCACCAGGTAATAAAATTTTATCAGCAATTGCACCTTGTTCGGCATCAATATGTATACTCATTTAATGTTCCTCCTTAAAACTGTGTGTAAATAGCCCATCTATTATCAATATATTAGTTTCTACATTTAAATAAAAAACATTCTTATTTGTATGCTATTTAAAGGGAAAAGTAAGATGGACGTAGTACATATTAAATATAGAAATACTCATAGACAAATTTAACCAATACAGATAATTTACGTGCGAATTTTAATTATTGCACAGGTGATAAAATAATGAAAGAGTTTACAATTAGAATTTCAGCTTTCTTGAACTAACCAAAAATTATTAATTTTAACTATTTAAGGGAGAATGATCTATGAAATTTCGTTTTATTGCAGCTCTATGTATAGCTATCTTAATTATTCTATTAATTAGCAATCGCCTAGTTAATCATAGTATATTATCAAGTGGTAGTCAGGTTAGCCAACTAAAAGTTCAAAAGGTAAAATGGAATCTTACGACTAAAAAAAATTCACAAGAAGTAACCGTATCCTCTAGAACTTTGAATGTGTTACAACGAGATAAAATCAGAATATTTATAACGACAGATCAATTAAAATCTTATAAAGTCATTGAACCAGTATATAATGGAAGTAATCAATTTACATTTAAATATTCTTTTAAGAAAGACATTCCTTATTATGTTAGTATATTTTTAAATAATCAAACGCTTGATACAAAGATTTTCCAAAAACAAAAGGACAAAAAGGAAGAAGTATTTCCGACAGCAATTTTAACGAAAAAGACTGATGATTATAGAGTTTCTCTACTATATACTTCAATTCTTCCAAAAACTAAAAGTAAAATTACTTTTGATTTTGATCAATTTAAAAAACGTTCCAAATTTACAGATCAGCAATTTTACATTATGAATGAAGCTGGAACATATTTTAAGCTAATTAGTAATCCTAATAATCATTCAAAAGTAAACTATGAACTTGATTTACCTGAAGCAGGTATGTATAAAATATTTTATGAATTTAAATTAAATGACGATCAAAAATCATTTGATTTTATTTTAGACGTAAAAGACAAAGACAGCTAAGGAGTAGGAAATGCATAATTTATTAATGAATTCAAAAGTATTAGTTTTTGATTTAGATGGTACTTTGTATGATGGTATTGAGCACTACGATTACTATGCTAAATTACTAGCTAATGAAATAAGTTCAGAAAATCGTGATTCTTTTTTAAAGGATTATAAAAAAATTAAAGATTATGACCATGCACTAACAATTGGAAAAATTTATGACTCAGAAAATGACTTAATCATATCGTTAGATCCAATTACATTGAAGCCAATACAAGTATTTACTTGGGAAGGACAACTACTTTCTAAAGACGAACTTTCAGAGAATTATCTTGAAAAAATTAATTATGAATTACCATATATCCCAGTAGGTGATGGTTGGTGGATTCCCTTAGTAGCAAGTTATCACTACGGTGCAAGAGACGTATTTCACTGTTATGATAAAACAAAAGAGTACATGGCAACAAAAGAGTTTACTATTCCTTATATAAAAGGATTAAAAGATGCTTTAGAAAAAGTTAAGGATTCTAAAAAATTAGTATTGTTAACGAACTCTGATCGAGAAGATGTATCTAGATTATTGAAGTTACTTAATTTAAATGAATTATTCCATCTGGAAATTACGGATGGTAAAAAGCCACTAGAAACAGAAAACCATTTTAAAAATATCATGAATAAGTTCAATGTTTTACCCCACGAAATTGTTTCAATCGGTGATAATTTCATTAATGAAATTTCTCCAGCTTTAAAATTAGGTATGCATGGAGTTTATATTACAAATCAAACGACTATACAAGTTAGTGATTCCTTATTAGTTGTAAAAAAGCTAGAGGAAGTATTTGAGTAATTGAAAAAGACTGTAAGCGAATAATTGCTTACAGTTTTTTATTGTGCAGTGGGCTAATTTTTAACACTGATTTGAATTAAAATTCCAATTTGAAGTATACTCAAAATTTCCAACTTATTTTATGGGCAACATACATACTTTTGAAATGGCTATGAGAAAATAATGTTAGGAGGAAGTGTGAATGAACAAAAATCGAAAACGATACTCTCTCATATTTTCTATCTTTATTTTTTTTACTACTTTTTTTAGTCATAACATAAATAGTGAAGCAAGAACTACAAATTACGGCTATATTACTCACCCGTTATTAATTTATTTTTTTGATGTTGGTCAAGGAGATAGCATGGTTATGATTTTACCAAATGGTAAGACTGTACTAATCGATGGAGGAGATGTTGAACATGGTGGAGTCGTTATAAAAAAACTGAGACGACTACATATAAATGCGATTGATCTATTAGTCAGTACACATCCAGATATCGATCATATCGGTGGGTTATTAAAAGTAATGAATAGTGTTAAGATAACAAAAATCCTGGATAGTGGGAAAAAATATAATTCACATTCTTATTACTTATATAAGAAAGAAGCATATCAAAAGAATATTCCAATTAGTATTGCTAGGTTAAATGAAAAAGTAATGCTTGACCCTAATGTAGATATTACTGTTTTAAATAGCGGAAAAAAATCGTATACAAATAATAACAGTTCAATTGTATTGAAGGTTAAATATAATGACATTTCAATTTTATTAACTGGAGATATTGAAAGAAAAACTGAAAAAAGATTAATTAAAAATGAGAATATCAATGCTCAAGTACTAAAAATTCCGCATCATGGATCATCAACATCAACTTCAGAAGCGTTTTTATTTGCTGTAAATCCTACAGTTGCAATCCTTTCATATGATAAATTTAACTTATTTGGTCATCCGCATCGGTCAGTTATGAAGCGGTTAAATCACCTAGGGATTAAGCAATATACAACGGATCAATTCGGTGATATTGAATTATCAACAAATGGTCATAATTTATATATCGAAAAACAAGAAGTATTGGTAGATCCTTGAAGGACAAGAACCAATACTTCTACTTTTTTGTATTGAGGAAATAAGGAAACTAAATTCGTCATTATTTGTGACGTTTTTGTTAATTGCTAAATAGTAGTATAGACAACTAGGAGTATATATCATAAAATAGGTATGAAGAAATCAAGGTACTTATAAATGAATGTGAATGATGATTAAGTAAACACTACTTTCTATATTGGGGTATTGACGAAGACTTCTTAAGCAAAGGAAAGAGGAGAATAAATGAAATCAATTATTAATGTGAAAATTTACACAGGTGCAGAAGTAATTGAAAATGGCTATATTCGATACGATGAAAAAATTTCTTCTGTTGGTCATATGAATGGTTACGAAAATGAAGGTGAAGAAATAATTGATGGAAAAGGAACAGTTATTATTCCTGGAATGATAGATATCCATATTCACGGAGCATATGATGTCGATGCAATGGATGCTGATCCAAACTCTATGGTAACGATGAGTAAAGAAATGATGAAGGAAGGTGTAACAACATTCTTCCCGACTACAATGACACAATCTAAAGAAAATATTAAAAATGCTTTAAAGTCATTAAACGAGGCTAAAAAACTTGGTGCTCATTTTGAATATATTCATTTAGAAGGACCGTTTGTTAATAAAAATAAAGCTGGAGCACAACCATTAGAATACATTATTAACCCTGACGTTGAACTATTTAAAGAATGGCAAGAAGCTTCTGGTGGATTAATTAAATTAGTAACTTATGCACCTGAGGTTGAAGGAGCAAAAGAATTAGAAAAAGAACTAGAGCGTACTAATGTAGTTGGCACAGTAGGTCACTCAGATGCGATCCGTTCAGATTTTGAAGGAAGAAATATTTTTCATGCTACACATTTGTACAATCAAATGAGACCTATGCATCATCGTGAAGCAGGAACAGTTGGACATGTATTAATTGATGACCGAGTAATGGTAGAAATGATACCTGATGGAATTCATATTCATCCTGATATGGTAAAGCTTGCTTATCGCCTAAAAGGTGCTAAAAAAATAAGCGTAATTACTGATGCGATGAGAGCAAAAGGGTTAGAGGACGGCCAATATGAATTAGGTGGACAACCTGTATTTGTAAAAAATAAAAGTGCAAGATTAGAAGACGGAACGCTTGCAGGTAGTATTTTAAAAATGGATGATGCATTTAGAAACATTATGGCTTTTACTGGCTGTAGCCCTGAAGAGGCAGTACAAATGACATCAATAAACCAAGCTGAAGAATTTGGTCTTAAACACAAAGGCGTATTAGAACCGGGTAAAGACGCTGATTTTGTGCAAATGACTCCTGATTTCTTCGTTATTGATACAACTAGACAAGGTAAAAATATGAATGAGGTGACTTTATGAACGTAATCGTAGTAAAAAATGCAGAAGAAATTTCAAAAGTAGCTTATGAAAAAATGGTAAAGGCATTTGAAGGAAAGGCAGAATTCACATTAGGATTAGCTACAGGTGGGTCTCCATTAGGTATTTATGAACTTTTCCGAATCCATAAACCAGATGTGTCAAATGTTATTACTGTAAATCTTGATGAATATGTTGGACTTGCTGAAGATGATCAAACAAGCTACCACACTTATATGGCAGAACAGCTTTTTAACCATTTAAATTTTAAAGAAAACCATTTACCAAATGGAAATACAAAAAATTTAGAGGAAGCTTGTAAAAATTATGAAGAATTACTACAAAAGCATCCTGTAGATTTACAACTTTTAGGAATTGGTGAGAATGGCCATATTGCATTTAATGAGCCTGGTACACCATTCGATACACCTACTCATATTGTAGAGCTTACAGAATCTACTCGTAACGCAAATAAAATTTATTTTGAGAACGAAGAAGATGTCCCAACACATGCAGTAACTATGGGGATTGGTTCAATTATGAGAGCGAAAGAAATCATTTTAGTAGCTTCAGGCATCAAAAAGGCTGAAGCAGTTAAGGAAATGTTAAATGGAAAATTAGATATTAACTGTCCTGCTACTGCACTTCAAAATCACAATAACGTAACAATTGTTGTTGATGAAGAAGCATACTCACTTTGTAATAAATAATGTTAAAACTAGATAAAAATTCACCGTTACCGATTTATTTTCAAATACAAGAGATTTTAAAGCTTAAAATTAACTCAGGAGAATGGAAACCGGGTGAGCGAATTCCCTCTGAGCAAACATTGAGTGAGATGTTAAATGTAAGCAGGATGACTATAAGACAAGCATTAAATAATCTTGTAAAGGAATCATTAATAAGTCGAAAACGTGGAATTGGGACGTTTGTATCAGTAAAAGATGGGATTGAAGTTGAGGAATCACTAAAATCATTAAGGAGTTTTTCTGAGGATATTACATCCATTGGATTGACCCCTACAAATAAATTACTTGGTTTTTCAACGATAGAAGCTGATGAATATTTAGCAGAAGTTTTATCGATTGAAAGTGGTTCTGAAATTTTTAAAATTGAAAGATGTCGTTTAGCAAATGAGCATCCCATTGCAATCGAAACAACATACCTACCAAAAAAATTAGTAAATCGAATTGATGAAAAAGTATTGAATCATTCCTTATATGAATATTTTGAAGTTACATTAGGTTATTCAATTAAAAAAGCCACAAAATGGATTAAAGCATCTTTAATGACAGAAAAAGATTCATTAATTCTTGAGGTAGCGGAGAATTCTCCTGCATTAGAATTACACCAAGTAACGTTTATTAATGAAGGAATACCACTTGAATATGTAAGTTGTATTTACCGAGCTGATCGTTATCGTTTTACGATTGATATTGACCGTTAAAAAGAGTGCTTATTTAGCACTCTTTTTTCATTGTTAAAGGCCCAGTCAGCGGTGGTGCAAATAAAATGGCTGAAACTGCAAATAAAATTGGTGAATCTTCAAATAAAAAAGTCATAAATGCAATTAAATTTAGGGAATCTGCAATTAAACGGCACCATTCAAGACAAAATAGATTGAAGGAATCCAAAATAGAAGATATTTTGGTAAAAAGATTGAATTATAACTCAGAAATGGTTCATAAGTAAGAAAAAAAGTGAAATCCGAAACATGCATACTCAAAAGAGGTTCGTGAGTAAGCAAAAAATGACCCCATAAATTATATTTCAAAAGAAAAAGGGTGCTCCAAGTAGCACCCTTTCCCCTTACTTAATTTGTAAAACAATTTTAACTGCTTCGGCTACAGAAGGAACGATATACGAAGCATATTTCTTAACTTCATCGTCAGCATTTTCCATTGCAAAGCTATTAGGAGTTAGCTCAAACATTGAAATATCATTGTATGCATCACCTATACAAGCAATTTCATCAGGTTTAATTCCTAATTTATCGATTAATAGTTGAATTGCTGAACCTTTACTTACATTAACTGGAACGATATCTAAACAATTTTTAGCTGAAATAAAAGAAGTTACAAATTCAGGTAGTTCTTTTTGTAATTCTTTTTGTAGCTCAAGTAAGTCCTCATCTTCACCTAATACTACATATTTTTTTGGTGTAATCGATTTACCTAATTCGGTTTTTAGTGTTTTTAATTCAACTGCATTCATGCTAGAGTTCTTTTCAATTTCTCTAACTAAATCAGTTTTCTCCTCGATATAGTATGTTGAGTTATCAGCTACATAGATTAAAAATTTATCGTGTGAAATCATTTCATAAACTTTATCGATTACACTTGGATGGAATGTTGCATCTAATAATGCTTCGCCATCATTTGAATAAATATAAGTTCCATTCATACTAATACGGTGAAAATTACCTTCTAAACTTTCCATGATTTTTACGATTTCATAATCTAACCGTCCGGAAGCAAAACATAATAAAACACCACGATCTAAAAGGTTTTTTAATGCTTCTACATCATGTTCAAATAGTTGACCTTGGTGAAACATCGTCCCATCTAGGTCACTAACAAATAACTTAATCATACTTCTTAACACCTACTCAATTTATATTTATACTTTTATATTCTATCCTACAATAATAGATTATCAAAAAAATATGATTAATTTTTGAAACTTAAACCGCGTTTTAACTTTTTCAGAAAAATTATGTTATGATATAAAAGCGATTTTTTAAACTTGGGGGTGATAAAAAAAATGTCAGAGATGTCAGTATGCTATACAATCAAAAAAGTTCTTAATAATAATGTTTTAATAGCGAAAAATCCCGATCATTCCGAAGTAGTTTTGCTAGGTAAAGGAATCGGTTTTAATAAAACTAGAGGAGATTTAATTTCCGAAGGTCTAGTAGAAAAAATGTTTATTTTAAAAGATGAACAAAAACAAAAACAATATAAATCATTAATCAACTTTATGGATGAGAAATTAATGGGTACGCTGCAGCAGGCGATTTATTTAATTTCTGAAAGAACAGGATGTACTTTAAATGAGCAAATTCATATCGGGTTAACAGACCACTTAATATTTGCGATCAAACGTATTAGAGAAGGCTATAATGTTGATAATCCGTTCTTACAAGAAACGAAAGCAATGTATCCAGAGTATTTTAAAATTGCACAAGAAGTTATTGATTTGATAAATAAAGAAATAGATATAAATTTACCAATCGAAGAAGTAGGGTTTGTAACACTTCATATCGTTAGTAATTTATCGATGGAAGTTGTATCAGATGTAAATAAGTTCTCCCAGATTATTAAAGATTTAGTAATCTATATAGAAGAGTATTTAAAAATTGAAATTGATAAAGAAAGTATTCATTATTCAAGATTAGTGCGTCATTTACGATTTTTAATTGACCGTATATTTCATGGGAATCCATCTGAAGAGTCACCAGCTTTGGGCATAATCTTAAAAAAGGAATATCCTGTATGTTATGATTTAGCATGGAAAATTTTAAAGTCGATTCAAGCTTCGTTAAATAAAAAAGCAAGTGAAGCTGAAGTAATATACTTAACCTTACACTTAGAACGACTTGTTCAGAGTAAAATTAACAAATAATTCAAAAAACCTAAAAAGACTTTTGGCGCTTTTTTAACTAATAAATATTTAAAAAAATAGGTAATTTGGCTTGATATTTTTAAAATCTATAGATATAATGAAAGCGAAATCATATTAAAACATAATTGAATATTGTACACATTAAACGTGTTACTGATTCGATCAGGCATGAGTTGAAAAAATGTGAATTATTATACTTGGGTAGGGGAAACTATATCCAGGATTCAATAATCTCATTTTTCTGCTCATGCCTTTTTTGTTTGGATAAAAGGAGGAAGACAATGTTTAAGAAAATCTTTGGAGTTTTACAAAAAGTTGGTAAAGCACTCATGCTTCCAGTTGCAATTTTACCAGCTGCTGGATTATTACTTGCATTCGGTAATGCATTTCAAAATCCACAAACATTAAAGTATTTACCGTTTCTTGACGCGCACTGGTTCCAACTAGTAGCAAAAGTTATGGAACAATCAGGTGACATCATTTTTAGTAATCTGTCATTATTATTTGCAGTAGGTGTTGCCGTTGGTTTAGCAGGAGGAGAAGGTGTTGCAGGTTTAGCAGCAATCGTTGGATTCCTGATTATGAATAAAACAATGAGTGTGTTCAAAGATGTTGGACAATATGTTGTTTTAGATAAAACATTAAATATTGCTAAATTTGATGATCCATCATTTGCCTATGTATTAGGAATTCCTACATTACAAACAGGTGTATTTGGTGGGATTATTGTCGGTATTTTAGCTGCTTGGGCTTACAATAAATATTATGAAATTGATTTGCCATCATACTTAGGTTTCTTTGCAGGTAAGCGATTTGTACCAATTGCTACAGCAGCGTTTTCAGTATTACTTGGTATTTTAATGTGCTTTATTTGGCCGCCAATTCAGCACGGTTTAAACACATTTTCACATAATATGATTGATGCGAACTTAACATTATCAGCATTCATCTTTGGTGTTATTGAACGTTCATTAATTCCATTTGGTTTACATCATATTTTCTATGCACCTTTCTGGTTTGAGTTTGGTTCTTATACTGATAAAACAGGTATGGTTGTACACGGGGATCAAAAAATCTTCTTTGCTCAATTAAAAGATGGAGTAAAATTAACTGCTGGTACATTCATGGTAGGTAAATTCCCATTCATGATGTTTGGTTTACCAGCTGCTGCATTAGCTATGTATCATGAAGCAAAACCTGAAAATAAAAAAATCGCTGGTGGTATTTTAGCATCAGCAGCATTAACTTCATTCTTAACTGGTATTACAGAGCCAATTGAATTCTCATTCTTATTCGTTGCTCCAGTACTATTTGGAATTCATGCAATTTTCGCTGGTTTATCATTTATGATCATGCAATTATTAAACGTTAAAATTGGTATGACTTTCTCAGGAGGTCTAATTGACTTCTTATTATTCGGTGTTCTACCTAATAGAACTGGCTGGTGGTGGGTAATCATCGTCGGTTTAGTATTAGCAGTGATTTACTACTTCGGTTTCCGATTTGCAATTAGAAAATGGGATTTAAAAACGCCAGGACGTGAAGATGCAATTGCTGAAGATACAAAAAGTAATACTCCAGCTAATGAATTACCATATGAAATTTTACAAGCTTTAGGTGGAAAAACTAATATTTCTTCATTAGATGCATGTATTACACGATTACGTGTACAAGTAAATTCAAAAGATGAAGTAAACAAAGATCGTTTAAAAGCACTAGGTGCCGCTGGAGTTCTTGAAGTTGGAAATAATATTCAAGCAATTTTTGGACCTAAATCAGATACATTAAAATCACAAATTAAAGACATTATGACTGGAAAAACACCAGTTGTTAGTCAAGAAGCTCATAAAGAAACAGCTTCAGCAGTAGATACTACTATTGAAGAGGCTATTATTAATCCAATTGAAGGGGAAATTATCCCGATTACAGAAGTACCAGATCAGGTATTTTCTGGAAAAATGATGGGTGATGGATTTGCGATTATTCCATCAGAAGGTACAGTTGTATCTCCAGTAGATGGCGAAATCGTAAATGTATTCCCAACAAAACATGCGATTGGTATTTTATCAAATGGTGGAAAAGAAATACTAATCCATATTGGTATTGATACTGTAAAACTAAATGGTGAAGGCTTTGAAGTACTGGTATCACAAGGTGATAAAGTAACTAAAGGTCAACAATTAGTTAAAATTGATTTACACTTTATTCGTGAAAATGCACCTTCTACAATTACACCAGTTGTATTTACAAACTTAGCTGAAGGACAACAAGTTGTAATTGAAAAATCAGGTAAGCAATCAAAAGGTGAAGTAGGCATCATTAAGATTAAATAAATCTAATTAAATAGACGAAAAATGTTTGATTTTAAAAGGGGTAGTATAGTTGACACTATGCACCCCTTTTAATAGAATATTTATAGTAGGCCAAACGTCTATACCAAAAATGTAGATTTAATCACAAAGGAGATAAATTATTATGGAAAAAACTTTTAAAGTAACAGCTGAATCTGGAATCCACGCTCGTCCAGCAACATTATTAGTAAATGTAGCAGGTAAATTTAATTCTGATATCAATCTTGAGTATAATGGTAAAACAGTTAACTTAAAATCAATCATGGGTGTAATGTCTTTAGGAATTCAACAAGGAACTGAGATCAAAATTAGCGCTAACGGTGAAGATGCAGAGCAAGCTATCGCTGCAATCGATGATACAATGAAAAAAGAAGGTTTAGGCGAATAATGTCTTTACATATTAAAGGTATTGCCGCTTCTAGTGGAATTGCAATTGCAAAAGCATTTCGCTTAGAAAATCCTGAATTAAACATTGTTAAAAAACAAATTTCAGATATTGATGCTGAAATTGCTAAACTTGACAATGCAATTCAAGTTTCTAACACTGAATTAGAAAAAATTCGTGATCACGCGAATGCTGAACTTGGAGAAGATAAAGCAGCAATCTTTTCTGCGCACATCTTAGTTTTAAATGATCCAGAGCTAGTTAACCCAGTTAAAGATAAAATTAAGTCTGAAAGTGTCAACGCTGATTTTGCTATGAATGAAGTTGCTTCTATGTTCGTTCAAATGTTTGAAAGCATGGATAATGAATATATGAAGGAACGTGCTGCAGATATCCGCGATGTTACAAAACGTGTAATGGCGCATCTTTTAGGTGTTACAATTTCTAACCCTGCTAATATTACTGAAGAAGTAATTATTATTGCAGAAGATTTAACACCATCTGATACAGCACAATTAAACCGTAAATACGCTTTAGGTTTTACAACTGATATTGGTGGTCGTACATCTCACTCAGCGATTATGGCTCGTTCCCTTGAAATTCCTGCTGTTGTAGGGACAAAAGAAGTAACTAGTAAAATCGAAAATGGCGTAATGGTCATTGTTGATGGATTAGATGGTCACGTAATAGTAGATCCTTCTAATGAAGAATTAGAAGAGTATAAAGCTAAAAAAGAAAAATTCGAGCTTCAAAAAGTTGAATGGGCTAAACTGAAAAATGAGCCAACTGTAACGAAAGATGGACATCATGTTGAGTTAGTAGCTAATATTGGTACACCAAATGATGTAGAGGGCGTTATCAATAATGGTGGTGAAGGTGTTGGCCTTTACCGTACTGAGTTCCTATATATGGGACGCGATAACTTCCCATCAGAAGAAGAGCAGTTTGAATCATACAAATCAGTTCTTGAAAGTATGGGTGATAAACCAGTAGTAGTAAGAACACTAGATATCGGTGGAGATAAAGAATTATCTTATTTACACTTACCGAAAGAAATGAACCCATTCTTAGGTTACAGAGCGATTCGTTTATGTTTAGATCAGAAGGAAATATTCCGTACACAATTACGTGCATTACTTCGTGCTAGTGTATATGGTAATTTAAAAATTATGTTCCCGATGATTGCAACTTTAGATGAGTTCAGAGCTGCAAAGGCTGTTTTATTAGAAGAAAAAGAAAAGTTAGTAAACGAAAATGTTCAAGTCTCAGACAATATTGAAATTGGTATGATGGTAGAAATCCCTGCTTCTGCTGTTCTAGCAGATGTATTCGCTAAGGAAGTTGACTTCTTTAGTATTGGGACAAACGATTTAATCCAATATACAATGGCTGCGGATCGAATGAATGAACAGGTTTCATACTTATACCAACCATATAATCCATCTATTTTAAGATTAGTTAAAATGGTAATTGATGCTGCAAACAAAGAAGGTAAATGGGCTGGAATGTGTGGAGAAATGGCTGGAGATGCATTAGCTATTCCTTTACTAGTTGGATTAGGATTACATGAATTCTCAATGAGTGCTACTTCAATCTTACCTGCTCGTAGTCAAATGGCTAAACTTTCTAAAGCTGAAATGGAGATATTAGCTGAAAAAGCTTTATCTATGTCTACAGCTGAAGAAGTTGTTAACTTAGTAAATAGCATCTAATTTAAAAACAACAGGGAGACCTGTTGTTTTATTTTTAAGATTTTTTAGATTATGTAAGTATTTTGACCGATAACAAACTGAATCGGAAAATTCCTACTGTTGACAAATTCGCTTCTTTAATTTACTGTATGTTTAAATTATTAAACGAATAAGATTATTTTTGGATAATAAAAGTAGGTGGAAGATTTGAGTAAAGAAGCAATTGAAGTATTTAGAGAATGTATACCCTTGTTCCAAGCGTTAAGCGATCCGTTCAGACAGGATATCATTTTAATGTTATCAGAAGGTGAAGCGCTAACTGTTAATGAAATTACAGAAAAAACTTCATTATCTAGACCCGCTATATCACATCATTTAAAGATATTACGTGATAATCAATTAGTACAAATTGAGCAAAAAGGCACTCATAGATATTATTCATTAGCAATCGATTCTTCTCTAGATTTACTTAAGAAATTAATCATTACTGTTGAACAACATTGTTAATGAATTGTAATGACATAAAAGGGACTCCGACTTTTGTCAGAATCCCTTTTGCTTTTCATTTATGATTAAATCCAAATAGACATTTCTTGTGCAGAAAAACGAGTTGTATGGTGTCCAGGTACTTTTTCTTTACCAATGGCAATTAACATTGTTGGAATATAGCGATCATCAGTTAAGAAAGTTTCTTTAAACGCTTGTTCGTTAAATCCACCGATTGCACAAGTGTTCCAACCTTTTGCTGAAGCAGCCATTATTAATTGCATACCAGCAAGAGAAGAATTCAAGATACCTTGTTCACGATTACGTTGCTCTGTTGCATAAGCACTTTCAACGTTTGCTTTTAATTTGTCTTTTGCTTCTTGAGTCATAAAACCAGCTTCTACTGCAGGTCCGAAAACTAAGTCAACATTTTTTGCTGATTGTGTATCGGCCAATACAGCAATTACACATGAAGCATCTTTAATTTGTCCTTGGTTATATGCAACAGGTAATAATTTACCTTGCGCGTTTTCACCATGGAATACAACGAATTTCCAATGTTGTAAGTTCCAAGCAGATGGTGCAGTCATTGCAGCATCAAGAAGTTCAGTAATTTCGCTGCTACTGATTTCAGTAGAAGAATCGAATACTCGTGTAGAGTTTCGTTCTTTAATCATTTCAAAAAATTGTTCATTTTTCATATGAAAATACCTCCAAAAATTAGGTGCATTAAATACATTTTTATGTACTTTTTTAATATAGATAGTTCCATTATTAGAGTCAACAAATTAGTGTTGAAATAACCTAAATTTAATTTGAAATAAGGTTTAGTTTGCTTATTTTTTTATAAGAATAGCTTAGGCTTTTTTATTAATATTTTTTATGTTAGTTTATTTATGGATATTAAAAGAGGAGTGTGTAATATGGAAGCAATTAATTTAAAAGATTTACAAGTTGGATTTATCGGAATTGGCGTTATGGGTAAAAGTATGGCAAAGCATTTAATCAATGCAGGTGCAAATTTACATATTTATAATCGTACAAAAGAAAAAGCTAATGAGTTAATAGATTTAGGAGCAACTTGGTATGATACACCTAAAGAATTAGCACCAAATTGTCAGGTTATTTGTACGATGGTTGGCTATCCTAGTGACTTAGAGGAAGTATATTTTGGCGATAATGGGATCATCCAAGCGGCTTCAAAAGGGACAATATTTATCGATTTTACAACTTCGACACCAACTTTAGCTAAAAAAATTGATGAGCTAACAAAATCAGTAGGCATGTCATCATTAGATGCACCTGTGTCAGGTGGAGATTTAGGGGCAAGAGAAGCTAGATTAGCAATTATGGTTGGTGGAGAAGAAGAAACTTATCATAAAATGTCCGCATTATTTGATGTTTTAGGAAAAAATATTGCGTATCATGGAAATGCTGGTAGTGGACAACATGTAAAAATGTGTAATCAGATTGCAATAGCTTCAGGTATGTTAGGAGTTTGTGAGGCCCTTGCATATGCGAAAGCAGCAGGATTAGACGGTGAAAAAGTATTAGGAAGTATTTCTACGGGTGCAGCAGGTAGTTGGTCATTATCTAATTTAGCACCTCGTGTTTTAAGAGGTGATTTCGAGCCTGGGTTCTATATTAAACATTTTATAAAAGATATGGGAATCGCAATTGAAGAAGCCCAAAAGATGGAATTAAATTTACCAGGACTTTTACTTGCAAAAAAATGCTACGATGAACTGTCTAAAAATGGTTTAGATGAAAAAGGAACGCAAGCACTTTATACTTTATACGATCCGTCTCACCACATTCAATAATTTAATGAATAGAGGTTAACAAGTGCAAAATTTTCAACTTGCAAAGTTTTATCAACGATTAAGTGCGTTTTTATTCGATACGTTTATCGTTTCAGTAGCTTATGGAATCATTATCGCTATTATTACGATGAATCCTGAGAAAATATTAAGTCGTTTTAATTCTACATCAGGAAATTCAACGGTCGATTTAATCGTTATTTCTATAATAATGATCATAATATTTGTAGTTGTTCCACAATTTAATAAAGGGATGACGTTTGGTCAAAGGTTTTTAGCTATTAAAATGATAAAAGATAACTATGAAGAAACGACAATGATACTATTTTGCATACGTTTTATCTTTATAGCAGCAATATCAGTTCTATTTTTAGGTGTACCATTAATTGTTAATGTCTATTTAATGTTATTTAGAAAAGACCATAAAACAATTCAGGACTTGTTATTTAAAACGAGAGTAATTCAAGCTAGATAAAAAGGCAGGGGTGGATTAAGAAATCCCCCCTGTTTTTTTATTCTAATTTCTAAGACTAGTTACAAACTCTTCTAATCGATCACATGCAAATTCTAGTTCTTTCATTGAATAAGCATAAGATAATCGAATATATGAATCTCCATATTCAGAAAAAGCTTCACCTGGAATAACCGCTAGATTATGTTTTTCTACTAGATTTAGTGCGAACTCCATGGAAGGCATATTGAATTCTTTAATTGATGGGAATAAATAAAATGCACCTTCTGGTTTTATACAAGGTAGACCCATCTTTTCTAATCGATCAATCATATAATTACGTCTTATTTTATATTCCTTTGCCATTTCAATTGGAGAATCAATGCAATCAGTTAATGCAGTAATTGCTGCATATTGAGATATTGATGTAGCGCATGATACGTTATACTGATGCACTTTTAAGATTTCCTGAGCTAAATAAGCAGGCGCATAGATAAAGCCAATTCTCCAACCAGTCATAGAATGTGATTTACTTAGTCCGTTTATGACAATTGTCTTTTCTCTCATACCAGGGTAACTTGCAATAGAAGTGTGATTCGTATCATATGTCAGCTCACTATATATTTCATCTGATAAAATGAATACATCTTTCTGAGATAAGTAGTTAGCTAAATTCTCAAGTTCCTCTCCCGTTAATGTGACCCCTGTTGGGTTATTTGGATAAGGTAACACAATACAACGTGTTTTTTCAGTGATCTGTTCTTCCAATAATTCAGGTGTAATTTTAAAACCACTATTAGATGTATCTACAAAAACTGGTTTTGCACCACATGTTTGAATAATTGGTGCATAACCAGGGTAGATTGGTGCAGGAAGAATAACCTCACATTCATCGTTAAGGATTGTTCTAAATGTAATATCGAGTGCTTGACTAGCTCCTACTGTAACGATTACTTCGTTCGTTGGATCATAAGATAAAGAATATTTTTTCTTTAAAAAATTAGAAGCAGCATTTCTAAGTGCAGGCAGTCCTGCATTAGGAGTATAGACTGTTTGATTTTGATTAATTGCATGTATAGCAGCTTCTTTAATAGGTGCTGGAGTTGGAAAATCAGGTTGGCCCAATGTTAATGCAATGACATTGTCATATTTTTCAATTTTTTGGGCAAATTTTCTAATACCAGAGATTTGAATTTCTTTTACACTTTCGTTTATATATTTGTTCATTTAAAAACCCTCTACTTATTATTTTTATATTAAAATTAAACTTTTTAATCGAACTATTCAATGAAATTTTCTTCATTTTACCATATAATAAAAAAAGTATTTAGTAGTGAAATAATTTGATTGCCTAAAGAAGGTGAGTAATAACTTGTTACAAGTAATAGGAATAACTAAAAATAAAGAAATCAATCGAAATATAACAATTGCAGATGCAAAATCAAATAATTACTTATGGTATTGGGTAGATATTGATGAACCGACCGAAGATGAGGTTCAACTTTTATCAACCGAATTTAATTTTCATCCTTTAGCGATTGAAGATTGTTTGGAATATGTACAACGACCTAAACTCGACTACTATGAAGGATATCATTTTTTAATATTACACGAATTAAATAAAATAGACTTAGAGGAGACGGAAATAGATATTTTTGTAAGTGATCATTATGTTATTACATTTCATATCCATAAAAGTCCGACTGTACAACTAGTTTTAGATAATATAATGTCTGATCGTCGAGCTTCGAAGAGTCCACTTCATTTAACACATCGAATTATTGATGAGCTTGTTGATAGTTATTTTCCACTAATTTATCGTTTGGAGGACGAACTATCAGATCTAGAAATTGATCCATTAAAGAAACAAGTAAATAATGCTGTAGAAAGATTATATGATATTAAATCGGATTTATCGAAATTAAGAAGGACGATTTTACCAACTCGTGATTTATTATATCGAATCCTTAATTCAAATCGATTTAAAGATATATCTGAACATCGAATTTATTTTGAAGATATACACGATCATTTAATGAAGCTTTCGGATATGATTGAGACGAACCGAGATTTAGCTTCCGATATTCGAGAAAGCTATTTTTCATTAAGCTCTGAAAAAATGAATAATATTATGAAAACATTAACAATTATATCATCTTTCTTTTTACCACTAACGTTTATCGTAGGTTTATACGGAATGAATTTCCATTATATGCCAGAATTAGCATGGAAATATGGTTACTTATTTATTTTAATTTTAATGGGATTTGTTACGGTCCTAATGTACATATTTTTTAAAAGAAAAGGTTGGTTTTAAGTCGTTAAGCACTTAAGCTTGACGACTTTTCTTATATTTTAGAATACTTTGTAATAATGTGACGTTCTATGTAGAAATGTTTTTTTTGAATTTTTTGTATTAATAATTAGAAGTTTAAATAACTATGTTATAATTTGTTGAAAGAAGGGGTGGGGGACACTTTAATGCTGCAATTAAAAGATTTATTAATTCAATTTGCAATCATAATCATTCCGGTCTTTTTATATGAAATGTTCTGGCTTAGTAGATACCACAATACAAGCCCGAAACAAAATAGAATATTAGTTGGATTGCTAACTTTTTTTAATATTTTTATTTGCTTGCTTTACCCAATTCACATTAGTGAAAGCATGGCTATTACTTTTAGTATTTTATTAATCTATTCATCTATTTTATATGGTGGAAGACTGATCGGAACGATTATTATTTTAACGAAAGCAGTTTTTGTGTATTTGCTATATGGTTTAGCATCCTTGAAATCTTTTCCATTTGAAGTGATTTCATGTATCTTGCCATTTATTGTTTCACCACATTGGGTTAGTTTTTCTAAACGAAAGAAATTTGCTTTAAGTATTTTAATGCCAATTTTATTTTCGTTCAGTATGGTCTGTTTGCTTTATTATGAAGCAACGGTAAATGGTATAAAAGAGTACCAATCAGATCAAACAATTTTTTCGGCGTGTATATTTTTTACTGTGTTAACAATTACAATGCTGTTTCATGTTTATTTAAGAGAGTTTTTATTTGAAAATGCTGAAATTCGTGTTCAAATGCAGAAATCAGAGAAATTAAATATGGTGAGTGAACTTGCGGCGAGTGTAGCTCATGAAGTTAGAAATCCGTTAACGGTTGTAAGGGGTTTCATTCAGTTAATTGAGAATCAAGAAAGTGGAACGAATAGAGAATATATGAAACTTGTATTAGCTGAACTAGATCGGGCAGAAAATATCATTTCAGATTATTTAAACTTAGCTAGACCTCAAATTGAAGAAAAGAAAATAATCAATATGACAGAACAACTGAATGAAGTAACAACATTAATGTCAAGTTACGCCTCACTGCAGGGTGCTTTCTTACAAGTAAATGTAAATGAGGATATGTATACTGTCGGAGATCGAGCTAAGCTTAAACAAGCAATCATTAATGTGCTAAAAAATGGTGTAGAAGCAATAAAGGACACGAAAGGCTATATTAAAATTGAAGCAAATATTGAGAAAGTAAGAGATCGAGAGTACATACGAATTGTTGTGAAAGATAATGGAGTAGGTATGTCGAAAGCACAATTGGATCGTTTAGGACAACCTTTTTATTCCTTAAAAGAAAAAGGAACAGGTCTAGGACTAATGGTTACTTTTAGTATTATCGAAGCGCATAAGGGAACGATTGAGTATTTAAGTGAAGAAGGCAAAGGTACTGAAGTTCATATTGTTTTACCAGCTTATCATCAAGAACAGAGTGAAGAGGTATAATGAAAGTAAAAGAGAAGGGAAAATTCCCTTCTCTTTTCAAACTAAAAATCTTTAAATAGTAAAAGTGCTAAATAAGTAAACAAATTATTTTACTGACTTAGGTTTAAAAAAGAGTGATTTAATTGCATTTTTCCAGTCTCTTTCTTTTGAGGCAGCTACCATCTTCTTTGTTTCCTGTAATTCTCTAATCATCCTCATTAATTGAGCATCTCGACCAGATTCTTTTGATTTAATTTCTTCAAACATTTGCTCTAATTTTTCATCTTTTTCTTCAATTACTGTTGCTAACCCTTGAAGTTCTTCACTTTTTTCTTCAACTGAATATAATATTTTTTCTAACTTTTGATCCTTCTCCAAGTTCTGTTTGATTAATGTTTGATTTTGAGTTAGGATTTGTTCATTTTGATATGCTAGATTCGTAATTTGGGACATAAACTCTTCAAACATAATTTGATTAGAATTTGTCGGTACAAACGTAGTAACATTCTCTTTTGAAACGATAGGTTCCGTTACTACATTTGATCCATTTAACTTTGAAGGAACTACTTCATCTGGTAGTTTTTTATTTTCTTCAAGTACTTGTTCAACAGTCATTTCTTCAAAACGATATTCTTGGACTTCTTCATCTTCAGAATTTTGATCTGTTTGCTTTGATAATGCACCAGATCCTGTAACATACTCTTCTTTTTGTAAAGATGGCTCTATTAAGACTTCTTCAATTATTTCTAATTGTGATAAGGACTCTTCAAATTTCTCAGTATCTTGTGAAAAAGATTGCTCCATTACGAATTCATCTATTGTTTCTAGTTGGGAAAATGATTCTTCTAATTTCTTTGTATCTTGTGATCCTATTAGACTGTTCTCTACTACTTCGATTGGTTCTAATTGGGATACAGACGCTGCTAAAGGTGTTTCCTCTTCTAAAAGAGAATGATGGATTAATTCAGAATCAATTGTTTCAATTTGGGAATCTGCTTCTTCAACAATATCATTCTTTATTATTTCAATTAATTCCATGTCATTGTTCATGTCAAAATTTTTATGTATGTTATTTTCTAGAGGAATATTCGGGGTGTTATTTTCTGTAATTTCATTCTCAAGTGAATTTGTTTCAATTACATGAACTTCAGATTGACTTTGGACGGACTGGTTATTTAATGCATACTCAACTGATTGTAAAAGATTTTCATTCTTTTGGTACTCTTTAATGATCATTTGAAATAATTCGAAATCGTTTTGATTATAGATCCTAGTATCTTGGTTCTTTGTAAAATGATATTCTTTCTTTTCTAGTTCCTTACTAATCTCTCTTACACGAGATTTACCTATTTTTAATTTCTTTGAAATGTCTTTACTTGTAAAAATTACTGACATTTGGTATCCTCCTGAAAAATATGTGTTTTTAGAACATTCAATACAAAGTTAAATTTTTCCTACCTAATCTACTTAAAATAATTCTACAATGTATAACAAAGTCCATATGATTCCTAAAATTAAAATCAATATATGAAGAAAAATAGTGAAAAATAGAAAATATTACTTAAAAAGTAGCATAAATTCGACTAAAAAATAGAGAGTGACTTAATGTTTAATCACTCTCAAACAAAATCTTTAAATTTGTAATCTAATCTATCAAAAAGTAGACAGAAAGTAATCTATTGATCCGAATTTGTCTGCTTATTTGTTTTTTCTAATCCTGCTTCTTGAAGTACAGCCTTTTGAGCTTGTCCTTTTTTACCTAAATAATTATGCTTAGCACCAAAGTATAAAATAAAAAGGAATGAAATTATATTAATTACAGCATCAATTTGTTCATTATTTAGGAATTTAAACCCAAAAGATTTTAGTAACAATTGAAGTGCAAATAAGAACCCAGCAACATAACGAATAATATCTTGTAAGTTATTATTACCGAACATATCAATCACCCCCTATTCATATAGTATGCTTGTCTCAAGTAATAGGTGTGACAAATCTACTAAAATATAAAAGGGAAATAATGATTTTCCGTACGTTCAAATAAAAAAAGGAAGGATTAAAAACCTTTTAATTTAAAAGGTCTTTTAATCTTCCCATTTAATCTATATTAATGTTATTTTAGTAAGAATTGTTTCAACTTATTTCTCTTGCTTACCTTTATTTTTACGAATTGGTTCACTCGGAAAAGTAAATGTAGAGTTATTTAGAAATGAAGAAGCTCTTAAAAATTGCCCTGGGGTATTTCTTCGGTAATTAGCTCCGTTTTTGAAATGGTTTTCAGATTTAACGTTTTGAATACCTAAGAAATGATGAAGTATTTTTTTGGCATAGCTTAATGACATGGATACTTTTGGGTTACGATGAGTATTTTCTAATATTCCTAAATGCGGGAGAAGTTTAAAGTCTTCTTTTAACGGTGGGATATGAAAGAAAAAATCTCCACAAGCAATCAACACATCAGATTGTTGTTTACTTGACTTGGGATTATTTGAAAAATGTAATCCAACTTTCTTAGCAATTCCTTTATCAATAAGCTTTAATATAGCTTGTCTTTTTAGTGAATATAGTTCACTTGGTTCAAGTGCTGTTTTAGCATGTTTATTTACTACAAATATTGCCTGAAAAATTTCTTCATTTGTAAAATTTAGTTTATTCAGGCTAGGTTCTTTCGATTTCATGCTTCTTGGTTACCTCCGAAAAATAATAGATATGAGTATATTATATCTTTAGTTTAAATTTTTTCAAATCAATTCTGGAGAAGTGGTTATATAATAAAAAGCTAATCGAAATAATATTGATTAATGCGACTAGCTTTTTTATCTAATTAGTATGGATAAGGTCCTATGTTGCCTGGCGAATTTAATCCTGCATTACTAGGTAAATAAGCACCAGGATTTACAGGTGGGTAAGGTTGTTGGTATCCAGGGTACCCGCCACCGAAGCCACCACCAAAACCACCACCAAAACCACCACCAAATCCACCACCGTACGGAGGATAACCTGGGTATGGTCCATATGGTGGTCTAAACGCTAGTGCACCTAACGCGAATCCGCCTGCTAATCCCGCTAATCCTCCTATTATTGGCAAAAAACAAGGAATAAAGCGTTGTTCGTTATGATCAAAGTAGTAGGATGGAGCTAGATCTTCTCTATAATAATGATTTAGATTAGGATGATATTGATAATTCATGTATTTAACCTCCTCTCTTGTCTTCAATATTAGTGTATGGAGTACTAAAATAATTGAGCAAGTACCCATAAAAATAGGTAACCAACCTAGTATGGGTGAAATCTGTGAGAATTATATTTTTACTTATTAATTTGGCCAGTAATTTCAATTGATACGATTTCAGGTGGAGTAAATAGGCGAATTGGTAGTTTAGTTGTCCCAATTCCATTTGAAACGACTAAATGACTATTATATTTACTTGATAGGGTGTAAACACCTCGGTTGTATTTCTTTGCATATGGAGGCATTATAAAGGACTTATATAAAGGTAAATAGATTTGTCCGCCATGACTATGGCCAGAGAGCTGAAGATTAATCGGATAGTTTTTCGTCAAATCAGCAATGTCGGGTTCATGAGCTAGAACAACTGTATAACTATTTTTTTGAATTCGTCCTAAAATGTCATTATATTGTTTGTTTCCAAGCATATAATCATCGAGACCGATAAATGAAACTTTTTGTTTTTGAACGTAATAAGTTTTTTCTTCGTTTTTTAATAATATAAAATTGCTTTCGGTTAACAGTTCTTCGTATTGTTCAGTAAAATAACCTCCATGGTCATGGTTACCGTATATTGCAAGCTTTCCTATTTTTGGATTAAGTTCTTTTAAAAGCCGAATAACTTCATGCTTGTATGAAAACTTTCGTATATCACTAACCAAATCTCCAGTAAATAGAATAAAATCAGGCTTCAAGTCGTTTATATTTTTTACAACCTTTTTAAATCGCTCTATATCTTTTTTATTATTAAAGTGAGTATCAGAGATTTGTATTAATTTAATAGTAGTATTTGAATTTAACCGATTGTCTGAAAATGTTAAATGCTTAGTTCGAATTGATGTTGGCTCAACATAGACTGAATAATAGATTGTACAAATTAATAGTAAAAAAAATGATGTAAGTTTTATTTTCAATTGTCCCCCGACCTTTTTATGGAAATAAATACTGCATATTACATTAAATAGTTTAACTGTTAAAAATATTCTCAAAATAACAAAATGTTGTTAAACTAAAGAAACAAAGGGAGTGATACGAGTGAAGGATAAGGTTGTGATCGTTACTGGTGGCTCAAGTGGTATGGGGAAAGCAATGGCTATGCGTTTTGCAAAGGATGGTGCAAAAGTGGTCATTGCTGGAAGAGATTTAGACAAATTAAATAATGCAAAAGAAGAAATTGAACAATTTGCTGGTCAAGTATTACCAATAGCTATGGATGTTCGGGATCCTGAATTAATTAAAAATATGGTAAATGAAGTTGATCAAACATTTGGAACGATCGATTTCTTAGTAAATAATGCGGCTGGTAATTTTATTTGTGCTGCAGAGGATTTGTCTGTAAACGGTTGGAACACGGTTATAAATATAGTTTTAAATGGAACCTTTTATTGTAGTTCTGAAGTAGGTCGGTACATGATACAACATAAAATTAAAGGTGCGATTACAAATATAATTGCTACATATGCTTGGGATGCGGGTCCTGGGGTCATTCACTCTGCTTCAGCTAAAGCTGGGGTTCTTGCTATGACAAGAACTTTAGCAGTTGAGTGGGGGAGGAAATATGGAATTAGAGTCAATGCAATTGCACCTGGACCTATTGAGCGTACAGGTGGAGCATCTAAACTATGGCTTTCTGAGGAATTAGAAAACCGCACAATACAAAGTGTACCGCTAGGCAGGTTAGGTACTCCAGAAGAAATAGCCGGACTTTGTGCATATTTATTTTCAAATGAGGCTGGTTATATTAATGGTTCTTGTTTTACAATGGATGGAGGACAGTCCTTACATCAATACCCATTCTAGAAGGAGGTTCAAAATGGATCCTTTAGACGTAATAAGTAACTTAGATAAAGTCGTACCTTATTTTCAACCAATATATGGAGCCGATACACAAAATTGTGTAGGAGTAGAGGTTGTTGGTAGACTAAAACTTGAAAATTTACACAGCCTTGAATTCTTCTTTGCAAATGATTTGGTGCCAGATGACTACTTATTAGAGGTTGACAATCATATATTAATTCAAGCTCTCGATGAAGTTGTACAATCTAAATTCGATGGTGGTATTTTTATTAATCGTCACCCTTCAGCGCTTCTTTCAGATGACCCAGAAAATCTTTTATCGATTTTACAATCATATGAAGATAAGGGGATACAACTAAATAAAATTGTCATTATTCTTCAACATCAACTTTTTTATGGTTTTGAGAAAGAACTAAAAAATTTAATTACATATTATCAAACTTATGGTATTAAATTTGCGATTAATAGTGTAAATGAGAAGTTAATTAACTTAGAAAAACTTCGATTTTTGTCTCCTGATATTATTAAAATCGATTTTAAAATGGTTCAACAACTTCATACATCATCATTTCAAGATTTATTAAATTCCGTAATTTATGTGGCAAGAAAAGTAGGGGCATCGATGTACTACGATGGAATAATCGATTCAATTCAATTAAGAAATGCATGGAAGAATGGTGGAAGATTCTATCAAGGGGCATACTTGTTTAAACCACAACCATCAATTAGTCAGTTAAATCATGAATGTGAGCCACTAAAGAATGATATCTTAAAATATATTCGAGGCGAAAAAAACAAATTAATTGCGCTTAGAGATATGACTAATTTAATACAACAAAAGGTCGAATCGACAATTAATAAATTTAAAGTAGGAGTGGATTTAAATTTATTTTTAATGAATATATCAAGTGAATTAAATTCCTTTTGTTTTAGGATGTATATTTGTGATGAGGATGGTTTTCAGCAATCAGCTAACCTGTTTAAAATTAATGGTGAGCAGTGGGAGCTTCAAGAAATGTATAAAGGTAGAAATTGGAGCTGGAGGCCATATTTTTTAGAAACAGTTTTGAAAATGCAATCAAATGATCAGGGACAATTATCAGATATGTACAGAGATATTGAAACCGGTGAAAAGATTCGAACGTTTTCTTATCCAATCAATAATGGAAGCTATTTATATATTGACTTAAGTTATGATTTTTTATTTAAACATAATGAGTTACTTTTTTAATGACTCTCTTATAAGATTCAATCAGAAAATGACTGTCGTCTCGAAAATGACAGTCATTTTTTGCTTAGTCTATTTAAAACAAGAAAAGACAAGTACGATTGGTATTCTTTGTCTTCTTAAAAACTCTTCTTCGTTTTTAAAATGACTTTTTTTGGGAGTACCTTCATGTAATTGATCGATCCGGAATCCAGTTTTTCTTAAAAGATTAAAATATTGTTCAATTGTTCGATGGTATTTGACTACAAGTTTATTCATCCATGGTTCATTTCTTTCGCCAGTTCGAAAGTAATCGTCTACAATCCAATTTTCTCGTCGTTCTCCTGAGAGTTTGCTTAAAAAGGAGGCAGTAGTTAATGGATGTTGTACACTAAATATAAACTGGCCGTTTTCTTTTAAGCTGTTAAATATTTTTTGAAATACTAGCTCAACGTTTGAAATATAGTGTAGTGCAAATCTAGATGTGACAAGTTCAAATGAATTCGTAGGAAAATGATAATCCTCGATTGAAGTATGATGGATGGTACCTACAGTATCCTTTAAATTGGTCAATGCTTCTTTAATCATGTGCTCTGATCCCTCGATACCCGTATAGGTTTTAGCTCCTAGTAGTAGAAGTTCATTACCAAAGGATGCGTCACCACAACCTAAATCTAATATGTTTTTTCGATCAACATTCCCAATTAATTCATTGATGATTGGACCTTCGATTGCATTGTTAGGACTATCATCTCTATTCTTTCGTCGAATGTACTCTGAAAAAAAATCATCTTGATTGTATACCGTTGAACCTCGATATTCCATCATAACACTCCTTAACCGTTCAAAAAATTTTAAAGAAATTGAAAAGTTGACACAAATTATCTAACTTTAACATTAAATTTAAACTAGATAAAGGGAGAAATTACCCAAAAATAATGTTGATTTGAAGCAAGAGTTTTAGTTGATCATAATCAAAAATCGACGAATTCAAATATAAAAGCCTATTTTAATTAAAAGTAGTGTTTTTCTCTGTCAACTAATGTAAAAAAGATAAGAACGATTCGTGTAGTAAATTTCAATATAATAATGATACGATTAGTAAAAGTTCAGTCCGAGGAGGATTTTATTTGAGAGGACTTATTTCGAAAGTTCTTTTTGCATCGTCCGTCATGTTTTTTGTTTTTCATTTTATAGGAGTTGGGTAATGAGAAACTATTTTTAGGACAAGTCCTTGAAAAAATCTTAAAAACAAATATAGTATAGATTGAAAAAAAACACCTAAATGAATGCTCATTTAGGTGTTTTAATTTAAAAAGGGAGTTAATAGAAAATAGATTAACGTTTTTGTAATGCGGCTTCAATTTGCTCCATCTGAACGCCTCTAAATACCTCATTATCAATTATTAAAGTAGGTGTTGAGTATGAATCTAACTCAAAAATCATTCTATTTTTAGCACTTTCATCATGTGAAACGTTATATTCAATATAAGAAGCATTCATTTCTTTTAAATAATTTTTCAAAAATTCACAAGGAGGGCATCCATCTTGTGTGAATAATTCAATCTTCATAAAACGACATCCTTTTTTTATTTTTTCTCAAAGCATTTGTATAAAACTATTATGACATAGAAAAATATAAGATATAAAGAAATTTGTTTTTTAGTTGTAACGACTATTTTTCTTGAATTTATCTTGAAATACAAGTATTCTTATTAATGGACACTTACATAGCTGAAATCTATCAGAAGTTTTTTGGATAGAAATTGTAAGAAAGTAAAACCTATATTTAGGGAATGACACATGGTAGAAAGGAGTTCTAATATGTCTTTATTATTAGGAATTTTAGAACGCTTAGAAAGTTTAAAACAACAAGCTACGAACGGTGAGGTTGCTCAAAGATATTTTGAAGTTAACGGTGAAAGAAAGTGTAGCGTAAAGTATTCTGAGAAAAATGAAACATTTGAATTAGAAGTATTTCAACAAGGTGAAAAACCACAAACGTTCCCATTCGATAATATCGATATGGTAGCAATCGAAATATACGAAATTATTTCATAAGAAAAGAAAAAACAAGCCTAGCTTGTTTTTTCTTTTTTTTTACTATTTTATTACAAAATAGTAAGGGAGTGCTAATCCCAATTCTTAATGAATACATTATTATGTATTGTTATGAAAAGGGAGGTCATATTCGTGAATAAAGATCAGTATAGATTTTACAATGTAAGTGAAAGAAATATGAGTTTTGATCATGTAGTTGATCGGCTATATCACTTTGTAAAAAGTGATCCTAATAAACAATATCGACTTTCCATTGGGACAGATTCTCAGGTTCATAGTAATGGGACTAAGTTTATTACAGCACTTCACTTGCATCGAGTAGGTAATGGAGCTTGGGGATGTTTACATACTTGTTGGCATCACAAGAAAATCCGAAATTTAAAAGAGAAAATATTTCTAGAAACTATGTATAGTCAGGAAATAGCATTTTTATTATCACCTTTTCATTTAGAAAAAATATTTAGTCCTCTTCATGAAAATGCTAATTCGAATAATTTTAGTTTTGAAATTCATCTAGATATTGGTACGATGGGGCTAACGAAAGAGTTCATACAAGAAATGACATCTAAAGTAAGTGCAATGGGCATCATTCCTAAGATAAAACCTGATTCTTATACTGCATTTAGTTATGCAAATAAATTTACAAAATAAGAAGTTTAAACTAAATAAACATTGATTAAAATGAGGATTAGGAGGGATGATGGATGCTAAGTGAACAAAATTTCACAGAAGATGAATTGTCTTTATTGGTCGATACAGTGATGAAACAAAACTATGCAATTGAACTCATTTCATCACAGATAACTGATATAGAAAATGGTTTAATGGATGCAGGCGAGGATCAATACGAAAGATTAATACATTTATATCAAAAATTAAGGGATTTAGGGTTATGAAGACAAATATAGATGAACGTTTAGATAATAAATTATTTATCTAAACGTTTTTTTGTTTTTTGAATAGTTATAGTTAAATAAGTAAATTTTTAAGAAAAGTTAAATTGGAAAGGGGTTACAAATCTGATAATATAGGGATGGGGACATAGTCCTTAATCGAATAAAATAATGTATAGAATTTTTTCTATACAGTTGATTAGCAAAGTTGTATGTGTATTTATTTGATGTTTATTTATGAATAGATAATTTCTACCATTTTTTAAATACTTTTGCTTTTCTATTGGGGGACGATGTTTTTGATTAGTATTGATGGGTCACAATTTTTTGAACATAAAGTAGAAGAAGTCATTATTTCAAGTGAAAAAGTAGCTCATGTACAAATTGGTAATAGTTTGGAGCATGCATTATTAGTACTTACAAAATCTGGATATTCTTCAATTCCAGTGTTAAATCCAAAGTTTCAATTGCTAGGTTTAATTAGTACATCTATGATATTAGATGGAATACTTGGATTAGAAAGAATTGAATTTGAACGTTTAAGTAATATGAAAGTTGAAGAGGTAATGGGAACTGAAATACCATTATTAAAAACTACTGATACACTCGCTAAAGGGCTTGAATCTGTAGTTGATCATCCTTTTGTATGTGTGGTTGATGCTAATAATACGTTTGAAGGAATATTAACTCGTAGAGCGATTTTAAAACAATTGAATAAAAATGTTAGAAGATATAATAAGCATTAACGACTAAAAAAGTAAGTCATCATCAATTTGACTTACTTTTTTAGTATTGGTTTTTAAAGGTAAGGGGGGATTATGTGCAAATTGATGATATACGTTTAATAATTACTTTGTCTGAAGAGAAGAATATGAGGAAGGCTGCTGAGAGGCTGTTTGTTTCTCAACCAGCTTTAAGTCAAAGACTACAAAATTTAGAGAAGCAGATTGGTAGTGAATTGTTTATTCGTTCTCAAAAAGGATTGATTATTACTGCCTCTGGTGAAATCATATTAAACTACGCGAAAAAGATGGAAGAAACGTATCAAACAATGTTAGAGCAGTTACAAATTTTAAAATCCGATATATCTGGTACTTTAAAGATTGCCGTTTCATCTGTTGTTGCGCAATACTGGTTACCACCGGTTTTAAAAAAATATGTTTCAAGCTATCCAGAAGTACAAGTTTCGCTTTTTACTGGTTGGAGTAGTGAAATCACAAATCGCTTATATGAAAATGAAGTTCATTTAGCAATTGTTCGAGGAAACCAAAATTGGTTTGGAGAGAAGGAATTACTGTTTTCTGATGAATTATTATTAGTTGATACAAAAAAACATAGTCTTGAGGAATATAAAACTATCCAAAGACCATTTATTCAATTTAAAAGTAACTCAAATTATTATCAGCTGATCCAGTCATGGTGGTATGAGCATTTTAATTCATTACCAAAACATGAAATTGTAGTCGATCAAATTGAAACATGTAAGCAATTTGTATTAAATGGTCTAGGCTTTGCGATCTTACCTTCCTCTGTATTACATGATATTAGTGATGAAAATATTATAAAAACACCTTTAATTACAAAAGAACAATCAGGGTTATATCGCGATACATACTTACTTTATAATCGAGATGCGATGAAATTAAAACAAGTAGAAGGATTCATAGAATCAATTCGAAAAAAAAATAAAGATTAATCGACAAAATGTTGCTAGTTACTTACTAGATTTGATAGAGTATTCTTATTGATAATAATAAAGGGGGCAATTCATTATGAAATTAATGGACGCAAATGAAATTATTGCATTTATTGCAAATAGCACAAAAAAAACACCTGTAAAGGTTTATGTAAAAGGTCAATTAGACAAGCTTACTATTTCTGAATCAGTTCAATCATTTATTTCTCAAAATTCTGGAGTTTTATTTGGTGAGTGGGATGATGTTAAAGTAATCCTTGAAGAGCAAAAAGAATACATAGAAGATTATGTAGTAGAATCAGATCGTCGTAATTCAGCGATTCCTCTTTTAGATGCTAAAGGTATTAAAGCTCGTATCGAGCCAGGTGCTTTTATTCGTGATCAAGTTACGATTGGTGACAATGCAGTTATTATGATGGGTGCTGTCATTAACATCGGTGCTGTAATTGGAGAAGGTACAATGATAGATATGAACGCGGTACTTGGTGGACGTGCTACAACAGGTAAAAACTGTCACGTTGGTGCTGGCGCTGTTTTAGCTGGCGTTATCGAGCCGCCATCAGCTAACCCAGTTATTCTTGAAGATAATGTACTAATTGGTGCTAATGCAGTAATTTTAGAAGGTATTAAAGTTGGAGAAGGCGCAGTAGTAGCTGCTGGTGCAATTGTTACTGAAGACGTTGCTCCTTACACTGTGGTTGCAGGTGTTCCTGCTAGAAAAATCAAAGATATCGATGATAAAACAATTTCAAAAACTGAAATCATTCAGGCTTTACGACAACTAAATCAATAAGTAAGAAGAAGTAAGCGTAGAATTAATTTTCTACGCTTACTTTATAAACATTATACTAAAATTTAAGTTCAGTACTGATTACAGGCATTGACTTTCGAGGCGTGAAGTCTGATAAGGAGTGGAGCTACCTTTTAGATGGTAATATAGCAACGCGCAGTCAGGTGGATAAACGAAGAAAGCACCGTTTTGTGGGCAGTCTGAAGCGTAGGATTTATTTCTACGCTTTTTTTGGAGGAGTTAAAATGGATTCATTTATTAAAATTAGAAGGGATTTACATTTGATCCCAGAACTTGGATTTCAAGAATTTAAAACACAAGCGTATTTACTAGATTATTTATCTAGTTTAGATCAAGAAAGAATGATAATTGAAACATGGAGAACAGGTATTTTCGTTCGAGTAAAAGGGTTAAAATCTACTAGAACGATTGGTTACCGTACAGATATTGATGGATTACCAATGAAAGAAAACACAGGATTAGAGTTTTCATCGATTCATGAAGGTAATATGCATGCATGCGGTCATGATGTACATATGAGTATTGCTCTTGGTGTTCTTACTTACCTTGTAAATGAGCCAATAAATGACGATGTCGTATTTATTTTTCAACCTGCAGAGGAAGGTCCAGGAGGAGCGGAACCTTTACTTAAAAGTGAGGAATTTAAACAATTCAAACCAGATGTAATTTATGGTTTACATATAGCGCCTGAATATCCAGTTGGTACAATTGCAACGAAACCTGGTATGTTATTTGCTCATACATCAGAGCTTTTTATTGATTTTCATGGCTTAAGTGGTCATGCAGCTTTCCCTCATTTAACGAATGATATGATCGTTGCATCAAGTCATTTTATCACTCAAGTACAATCGGTTGTGTCAAGAAATGTTAATCCATTAGACAGTGCTGTCATTACGATTGGAAAAATAACTGGTGGTACAGTTCAAAACGTTATTGCAGATTATGTTCGAATAGAAGGTACAATGCGAGCATTAAGTGAAGAAGCAATGCTAAAATTAAAAAATAGAATTGAAAGTCTTGTGAATGGATTTCAAGAGAGTTTTCAGTGTAAAATAGAAGTAGATTTTGGAAGTAATTACTATGGAGTAATAAACGATGAAACGTTGACGAATGAATTCTTTAATTTTGCGAAACAATATGACGGTATTGAGGCCGTCCGTTGCAATGTTGCAATGACAGGTGAAGATTTTGGTTATATGACAAAAGAAATTCCAGGCCTAATGTTTTGGATCGGCGTAAATTCAGAATTCGGACTCCATAACCAAAAATTAAACCCAGATGAAAATGTGATTCCTTTAATGATTCGATTTATTTCGGACTTTATGAAACAACAACAATGAAAATGATTTTCAGTTAATAATAATTATAAATTAATATTGACTTTAAATAAGTAGTTTACTATAATATCACTTGTATGATAAATAGTTACATAAATATTGGAGGTAATAACGATGGCAGAACGTTTAGTAGGAAAACAAGCACCACGCTTTGAAATGGAAGCAGTTTTAGCAAATAAAGAATTTGGTAAAGTAAGCTTAGAAGAAAACATGAAAAACGATAAATGGACAGTATTATACTTCTATCCAATGGACTTCACTTTTGTATGTCCAACTGAAATCATAGCAATCTCTGATCGTTACGACGAGTTTGAAGATCTTGATGCAGAAGTTGTAGGTGTTTCTACAGATACAATTCACACTCACTTAGCATGGATCAACACTGATCGTAAAGATAACGGCTTAGGACAATTAAAATATGCATTAGGTGCAGATACAAACCACGCTATTTCTCGTGACTATGGCGTTTTAATTGAAGAAGAAGGTATTGCATTACGTGGATTATTCATCATCAGCCCAGAGGGTGAATTAATGTACCAAGTAGTACACCACAACAACATCGGTCGTGAAGTTGATGAAGTTTTACGTGTACTTCAAGCATTACAAACTGGTGGACTTTGCCCAGCTAACTGGAAACCAGGTCAAGCAACTCTATAATTCAGAGTCAATTAAGAATTAATGTCAAAGGTCTAACTTATAGTTAGGCCTTTTTAAACACAAAAACGAAAAGTGGAAGGCGTTTGTTAAAGACCCGACAAGCATAAGGCAAGGATCGAGAAAAGTTGGTTTTTACTTTTATCGGTCATTGACTTATGACCTCGAGGGTCTAACGCCTGGAACTAGACAAAACGAAAAGTGGAAGGCGTTTGTTAAAGACCCGACAAGCATAAGGCAATGATCTCGAGGGCCAAACGCCTATAACTAGACAAAAACTAAAAGTAGAACAAGCTCACTTAGAGCTAATGAAACAAGTAGGAGGACTATAAAATGAGACTTCGCTCACCAATGCCTGAATTAGATGGTGCAACAACTGTATTAAATGGAGAAATTCAAAAAGAAAACCTAATCGGTGACAAACCAACATTAATTCATTTTTGGTCTGTTAGTTGCCATTTATGTAAAGTAGCAATGCCAAACATTAATGCTTTTAGAGACGAATATAAAGATCGATTAAATGTAGTAAGTGTTCATATGCCAAGATCTGAAGATGATTTAGATATTGATAAAATTAAAGAAGTTGCAAACGAACACGGAATTACACAAACAATATTAGTTGATAACCAACATACTATTACAGATGCTTTTGAAAATAAATATGTACCATCATATTACGTATTTGATAAAACAGGTGTATTACGCCACTTCCAAGCTGGAGAAGGCGGAATGCCAATGTTAGAAAAGCGTGTTAATCGAGTACTAGATGAAGCAGCAAAAGTAGAATAATCATCATTTAGGGAGACTTTTTTAAAGTCTCTTTTTTGTATGTAGACAAATTCCAAAAAACTTGAGTATCAGACTGATTGCAAGCGCTTGTCTTTCGAGTCGCGAAGCCAGGTGGGAAGGAGTTACCTTTGACGGTAATGAGCACCGTAGGCAGGCGAAGCAACAAAGAAAGCGAGCTTTGGCGGGCAGTCAGAAAGCCTTTTTTTAAAGTCTTTTTTTTGTATTTCCACTATCTTCATCTTGAAACTAGTAGAAAGTGTATTTTATAGGTATAATTAAAGAAAACTAATCTTTAGTTTAAGGAATTATTCTGTAGGAGGAAAAAAGTTTGGAGATTCAAACAATCGCAATCTTTATCTTATGGTTGTTTTTATATGCCTACATGATTATTGCTTCAATTGATTTTGGTGCAGGATTTTATGCGTTTTATGCGATTACAACTAAGGAAGAACCAAAATTAATTGGCTTAATAAATCGACATCTTTCATCTATTTGGGAACTTGCTACATTATTTTTCATTTTCTTCTTTGTAGGTGTAGTTGGTATATTCCCGAGGGTAGCATATTATTATGGTGTTCCCCTATTAGTTCCGGGTAGTGTAGCAATGATTTTTTTAGCAATTAGGGGATCGTTTTATACTTTTCAGCAATATGGAGGAAATAGGAGTAAGCTCTTTTTAATTTTGTATGGTGCGACAAGTCTATTAATTCCTGTTACATTATCTACTGTTTTAACAATTTCTGAAGGTGGATTTATTATCGAGAATGGAACAGATATACGATTTTATCCATTTAAATTAATTACGAATTCTTATTCTTTATCTGTTATGCTATTGGCGGTATGTTCGGTGCTATTTATTAGTGCAATGTTTTTAATTTATTCTGCAAAACTAATCAATGATCCGGAGTCGGAAACTAAATTAAGAAAGTATGTACTAGTCTGGTCATTGCCAACTATTATTTCGAGTATTATCGTATTTTTATCAATGAAATTACATAATAATGTTCATTTTGAGCGAATGCATAATGTATGGGAATTCTTTCTGATCTCATTGATTTGCTTTTGTATAGCAATTTATTTTGTTATAAAAAGAAAAAGATATGGTTTAGCGTTTATATTAGTATTATTACAATATTTTTTCGCATTTTTTGGGTATGGAATAAGTCATCTACCATTTATCTTATATCCTTATTTAAGAATCGAAACAAGTTTTGCTAAGAGTAGTTTAGCAATTGTACTAATTATACTGTTTGTAGTATTTTTTATCTTGTTTACTGTGTATTTTATATTTTTAGTCCTTAATAAACCTTTTTTTATGAAAGTGTTTTTAAGAGGTAATGAAAAAAATGACTTTCAAGATTAATAAAAAAGGGCGATTTCAAAAGTATTTTTTACTTTTGAAATCGCCCTTTTATCATGTACTAATGATTAAACTTCCATAATAATTGGGAGAATCATTGGTTTACGCTTTGTTTTTTCGTATAAGAAAGGTGATAAAGTATCCGTAATTTCATTTTTTATCTCTGACCATTGAGAAGTTTTACGTTCCATGATTTTGTTTAAATGAGTAGAAATCATTGCTTGTGCTTCATTGATTAAATCGCCACTTTCTCTCATATAAACGAAACCACGTGAAATGATATCTGGTCCTGCCGATATTTTAAATTCCTTCATATCGATGCTTACGACAACGATTACAAGACCTTCTTCAGATAAAATTCTACGGTCTCTTAAAACAATATTACCAATATCACCGATACCGCTTCCATCAATATAAACATTACCAGAAGGTACTTTACCTGCAACCATCGCCTCATCTGAGCGAAGAGCTAAAACCTCACCATTATCCATGATAAAGCAGTTTTCTTCAGGTACTCCACAGTCCATAGCAAGCTTAGCATGCATGCGCTGCATTCTATATTCACCGTGAATTGGCATAAAATATTTAGGTTTCATCAGTCTAAGCATTAATTTTTGCTCTTCTTGACCACCATGACCACTAGTATGAATATCATTTAATGAACCGTGAATTACTTCAGCACCAGCACGGTATAGTAAGTTGATTGTACGATTTACGCTCATTGTATTACCTGGAATTGGTGAAGAAGAAAATACGACAGTATCTCCAGGAATAATTTGAATTTGACGATGTGTACCATTTGCTATACGTGATAATGCAGCCATAGGCTCACCTTGACTACCTGTACATAAAATGACTAATTGATTAGCCGGAATTCGATTAATTTGAGATGCATCAATAAATGTATCCTTAGGACATTTAATATAACCTAAGTCATGACCAATCTCGATATTCGCTTCCATACTTCTACCAAAGACAGCAATTTTACGTCCATTTGCAATCGCAGCTTCAACTACTTGCTGAAGACGATGAATGTTTGATGCGAATGTTGCAAAAATAATACGACCGTCTACTTTACGGAAGATTTCATTAATCGTGTCTCCAACTTTTCTTTCAGACATTGTAAAATGTGATACTTCACTATTTGTACTGTCAGAAAGTAGACATAAAACGCCTTCCTTACCAATCTCAGCCATTTTTGTTAAATTAGCTGTTTCTCCAACTGGTGTAAAGTCGAATTTAAAGTCACCTGTATGTACGACTTGCCCTTGAGGAGTTTTTACAACAATTCCGTAACAATCTGGAATACTGTGAGTAGTACGGTAAAAAGTTACGCTAGTTTTTCTAAATTTAATGATGTCGTCTTCTTTGATCTCAATTAATTTAGCTTTTCTTAACAGACCGTGCTCTTCTAGTTTATTTTTAATTAAGCCAAGAGCAAGTTTTCCACCATAAATCGGAATGTTTAATTCTCTTAATAAATATGGAATACCACCAATGTGGTCTTCATGTCCGTGAGTGATAAATAAACCTTTAATTTTTTCCTCATTTCGAACTAAGTAGGAATAATCAGGTATAACATAGTCTATCCCTAGTAGCTCATCTTCAGGGAACTTGATTCCGGCATCTATTAATATAATTTCATCTTGATATTGTACTGCGTATGTATTTTTACCAATTTCCCCTAAGCCACCTAGTGCGAATACGGCAGCTTGATCATTTTTAAGAAATTTCATAAATTACGCTAGCTCCAAAATTTTAAAGCTTTCACTTTGTTTTTCGAATTCAAGATGAGCACCGGTTAAAGCTTGAACAAGCTCAATATTATAATTGAAAGGTAATAATTTCGCACGAACTTCTCTTTCACTATCTGCTTCTACATAAACTGTTTTAGTTTTTTCTCTTACAGGTACCTCTAATGGTAATTCCTGATAGTATACTTTAAAAATCATTTAAATCTCTCCTTGTCAAATCACTATCTTCTCAATATTATAAGTGATTTTCTATATATTTTCATTCTTTTTATTGAAGATTACCTAAAATACGGTTATTTTAAAAAAAAATTTGAAATTATTGAGATATATTTCTTCTTTTTCAAAAATTGTTTTAGCCGTTTTTTTAATTTTTTTCTAAGTTTACGTAACATTAGTTTTACCTCCTAGACATGAAATTAAACTTATATGTAGAGAACACGGACATAGTATATTTATGTTTAGTATTGAACTAAAAAACATTTTCATTCAATATAATCGAAAAAGCAGTTAAAATAGAGGGTATCTTAAAGTTAAGGGGAGAAGATTGTGAAGAAGTTATATGGAGCTTTGTTTTTATTAAGTATTATTTGGAGTACATCTTTTTTATTTATTAAGCTCCTTTTAAACGATATAGGGCCAGAAGCAATTGTATTTTATCGCTGTTTCTTTGGTGCTATGACATTATTAATTATTATGTTAATAAAAAAGGTGAAGATTGATTATAAAAATTTACCGAAAATGAGTTTAATTATTGTCATCTCATTATTTAATCATGCTATACCGTGGCTTTTTCTTTCTTTTAGTGAGACCCATCTTCAAAGTAATGAAGCGGCAGTATTAAATGCTTTTACGCCAATTGCAACACTCATTATTGGATATTTTTTCTTTTCTCAAAAAATTCATACGAAACAATGGATTGGACTTACGATCGGAATCATTGGACTTATGATTATGATGAATCTTAATCCTTCAACAATTTTCTCCGATAATATAATTTATTCAATCTTAATGTTATTTGTTACTTTTTGTTATGGGCTTGGTTCACATTTAACTAAAAAGTATTTACAACAAATTGATGTAATGATTGTTTCATTTTTAACCTTAGGTATTTCTTGTGTATTCGGCTTTTTTTATATGGTCGTTGTAGGGAAGGGCACTCTAAAACCATTTGTTGATTTTGACGTTTTTAGTGGTGTGTTTGGACTAGGCGTAATTTGTTCAGGGTTGGCATATTTATTATTTTATTATATGGTTAAAGAGGGAAGTGCAGAATTTGCAACAATGGTAACTTATATAGTACCTGTATTTGCTTCTATTTGGGGATTTTTCTTTTTAAATGAGCCAATATCTTTCAAAATGATTTTAGGGTTGTTAATCGTACTTCTAGGAGTATTTATTACGAATAGTAAACAGAAGTCAAAAATGAATAACTCAAAAGCAAATGCAGCGTCTTAGTGAGGAGAGAATAATATGACTAAACCAATCGTTTTTTTTGATATTGATGGAACGATTTTAAATCATGATAAAGTAATTCCGGAAAGTACAAAGAAAGCAATTTCGGAACTTCAAAATAAAGATATCCACGTAGCGATTGCGACTGGTCGTGCGCCATTCATGTTTAAAGAAATTCGTGAAGAGTTAAATATAAATAGTTTTGTAAGTTTAAATGGACAATATGCTGAATTTGAAGGTGAAGCTATTCACAAGCATGCCCTGCATCCAGAACAACTTGACCAATTTACTCAGAAAGCAAAAGAACTAAGTATTCCGCTAATCTATTTAAATAACGAGACAATGAAAGCGTCAATTGATTCACATCCTCATATAAAAGAAGCAATGTCATCGATTAGAATGCAACATCCTGAAGTTCAGTATGATTTTTATCATAATCGTGAAATTTACCAAGTCTTACTGTTCTGTGAAGAGCATCAAGAGCCGTCTTTAACTGATGGATTTAATGATTTTAATTTTATTCGCTGGCATGAGTATTCGTCAGATGTCTTACCAGTTGGAGGTTCTAAAGCGAATGGAATACTTCAAATGGTAAACCATCTTGGATTTGATATGCAAAATGTAATCGCATTTGGTGACGGATTAAATGATTTAGAAATGATTGAAGAAGTTGGTACGGGTATCGCCATGGGGAATGCTGTGGATCCACTAAAAAAATTAGCTAACCATATTACAACGAATGTTGATGAAGATGGAATTTTAAACGGTTTAAAATGGGCTGGACTTCTTTAAGTCTGTAGACAACTACAAAAACCTTGATTTCCAGACTGATTGCAAGCGCTTGTCTTTCGAGGCGCGAAGTCTGGTGAGGAGCGGAGTTACCCTAAAAGGTAATGAGCACCGCAGACAGACGAAGCAACGAAGAAAGCGAGCGTTTGTCAACAGTCTGAAAGAGCGATTGGATTTCCAATCGCTCTTTTTTATTTTCTCTCTAAAGGTGAAGCACCTTCTGGAGGAGAAAAAGGATTTGTTTTATTAATACGATCATAAAACAGTACTCCATTTAGATGGTCAATTTCATGCTGGAAGCAAATTGCTGGTAAACCTTTTAAACGGATTTTTACTTCTCCTAATCTCGTGTCATAACCAGTGACTGTTATTCTTGCGTAACGTGGAACATATCCAGGAACATCACGATCAACAGATAAGCAACCTTCACCACCTGATAAATAAACTTCCTCAACAGAATGACTTACAATTTTAGGATTTAATAATGCATAACTAAATAAATTGCCTTGTAAGTCAGTAACATGAACACCAATGGCTCTTTTAAGAATTCCAATTTGTGGCGCAGCTAATCCGATACCTGATCGTAGACCGTATTCGGCAGCTATTTCTGGATTCTGACTATTGATAACATACTCTAATAATGAATTAGCTAAATTAATATCCTCTACCGATGGAGGTAAGCTTACTTCACTCGAGACTGCCCTTAATCTAGGATCGCCTTCTCGAATTATATCTTTCATTGTAATCAAATGAATTTCACTCCTGTCTACTATTTCCTAAATATAAGTATGTACTATTCACTAGTATTATTAATTTAGTCTAACAAATCTTTTTTAAATTGTCAGTCACAAGCAGGTAGAATGGAAAAAGGAGCGATAAAATATCGCTCCTTAAAGTTTGTGGTTATACATTAATAATAGAGGCTTACTAGTGTGAATTATAAAACGAAAGCTGCACCAACGATAATTAATAAAATGAATAGAACAACGATTAATGCGAAACCGCCATAACCGCAACCGCATCCGCCGCCGTAACCATAACCGTATCCACCTTTTCCTCCACCGTATCCGTAACCGTACATATAATAACCTCCCTTTAAACTGTTTCCGCATATAGCGGATACTACAAATTATGAAAAACTACATAAAGTGTGTGGGTATGTGACCATATTATTTTTTAGGACGTATAAAAAGTGAGAAAAGATGCAACATGGAAATAAAAATGAAAAAAATTGGGTGAAATTATGAATAAAAAATTCAATTCTTTATTTTTTGTAATAGTCATACTCTTTATACTTTGTTCGGGTTGTACTTCACAAGCAAAACAAAAGAATTTAGTCATAAATCAATTAGCTGAAATTGCAAAAATGGAACAGAAATTTCAAAAAGCTGGAGTACGTATTCAAAAACTGGAAATTAAAGAATTGGAGTATTATGAAAAAATTTATTTATATAAAATCAGCGAAGTAAATAAAAGACAAGAGGCAGCTAACCAAGCAATCAAATTATTAAATGAACGAAAAGATCGAGTCAATGAGGAGTCAAAATTAATTCACGATATAGACATAAAAATTAAAGAACTTCAAACAATAAATATTGAAACGAAGGATGAACAGTTTCGAAATGAAGTTAATAACTTTATAAAAACATGGAGAGAAAGAACTGAATTATACGATAAATTGAATTTAAAATATAAAGATGCAATGGAAACGGATCTTTCAATTTATAACTTATTATCGCAGAAAAAAGTTGATTTAAAAAATGTAAAGAGTGAGACAAAGGATACAAATCACATTTATAAAGATGTCATTAAATTCAATGATCAATTAAATCTTTATACTCAAAAATTAAATAATTTACAAAAAGACATATATGAAAAATATGGTAAATAACATATCAGGACTAGAATTTCTAAATAAAAATCGTTGTAGTACAGTTTAAAAATTATGATGAAAAAATTCCTTTATTAGCTATTTGAGTATAATTTAAAAGAGTTTCTGTTATTGTATAACAGATTGCTGTTTCAAAGGTAGTACAGGGTTGAAATTTTATGATTAATTTTCCGAAAAATCATGAATAAAATAATACAACAAAATATTTGACGAGTTTATGAACGTGGTATAAACTGTACTAGTGTTCAATGTTGTACTAGTGTAATACACGAATAGTATAAGTACAGATTTTAATTATAAGTTTAAGTTACTTGTAATTACTCTTAAGAAAATACACATGATGGATAAAGAAAATAAATCCTCCATAAATAAAGAAGGGTGTGGGTTTTAGTGGCAACTACTACGAAAAAAGTAGCTGGAAAGGAAACAACAGAAATGAAGAATACACAAACTGTTTCTGAATTAATGGATCAAATGCTTCAATTTGGTGATTCAGTTGGAACTCTTCAAATTTTAAATGAAGAGGGCGAAATCGTTAATGAATCAGCAATGCCTGATTTATCAGATGAGCAATTAAAAGAATTAATGAAACGTATGGTATGGACTCGTGTTCTTGATCAACGTTCAATTTCATTAAACAGACAAGGGCGTTTAGGTTTCTATGCTCCAACTGCAGGACAAGAAGCTTCTCAATTAGCAAGTCAATTTGCTCTTGAAAAAGAAGACTTTATCTTACCTGGTTACCGTGATGTACCTCAAATGATCTGGCACGGTTTACCGTTATATAAAGCATTTTTATGGTCTCGTGGACATTTAGTAGGAAGTCAAATTCCTGAAGATGTAAATGCAATCTTCCCACAAATTATTATTGGTGCTCAAATTATTCAAGCTGCAGGTGTTGCACTTGGTATGAAATTGAAAGGCCAAAAATCTGTTGCCATTACATATACAGGTGACGGTGGATCTTCTCAAGGTGATTTCTATGAAGGTATGAACTTTGCTGGTGCTTATAATGCTCCTGCGATTTTCGTTGTTCAAAATAACAGATATGCAATCTCAACTCCAGTTTCTAAGCAATCAAAAGCTAGAACAATTGCTCAAAAAGCAATTGCAGTAGGTATTGCTGGTATTCAAGTTGATGGAATGGATCCATTAGCAGTATATGCTGCTACATCAGAAGCTCGTAAACGTGCAGTTAACGGCGAAGGTCCAACATTAATTGAAACATTAACATTCCGTTATGGACCACATACAATGGCTGGTGATGACCCAACTCGTTACCGTACAAAAGATACTGAAAATGAGTGGGAAGCAAAAGATCCAATCGTTCGTTTCCGTAAGTTTTTAGAGAAAAAAGGTCTTTGGACTGAAGAAGAAGAAAATGCAATTATCGAGGAAGCAAAAGAAGCGATTAAAGATGCTATCAAACTTGCTGACCAAGAGCCAAAACAAAAAGTTACTCATTTAATGGAAAATATGTTCGAAACAATGACAAGTAATATAGAAGAGCAATATGCAATTTACAAAGAGAAGGAGTCGAAGTAAGTCATGGCGCAAATGACAATGATTCAAGCTATCACAGATGCATTACGCGTTGAAATGAAAAACGATCCAACTGTAGTAGTATTCGGGGAAGACGTTGGAGTTAACGGTGGTGTATTCCGTGCAACTGAAGGTTTACAAGCAGAATTCGGTGAAGCGCGTGTATTCGATACACCACTTGCTGAATCAGGAATCGGCGGACTAGCAATCGGTCTTGGAATTGAAGGCTTCCGTCCAGTACCAGAAATCCAATTCTTCGGATTCTTATTCGAAATTTTTGACTCAATCGCTGGCCAAGCAGCTCGTATGCGTTACCGTACAAGTGGTCGTTTTACTTCACCAATTACTTTCCGTTCACCATTTGGTGGTGGGGTTCATACACCAGAAATGCACGCGGATAGTTTAGAAGGATTAATGGCTCAAACTCCTGGTTTAAAAGTAGTTATTCCATCTACACCTAAAGATGCTAAAGGTCTTTTAATTTCATCTATTCGTGATAATGACCCTGTTATCTATTTAGAGCACATGAAATTATACCGTTCATTCCGTGAAGATGTACCTGAAGGTGAGTACACAATCGAATTAGGTAAAGCGGATGTTAAACGTGAAGGTAAAGATGTATCAGTATTTGCTTACGGTGCAATGGTTCACGCTGCATTAAAAGCTGCTGAAGAATTAGAAAAAGATGGCGTATCAGTAGAAGTTGTTGACTTACGTACTGTTCACCCATTAGATATCGAAGCAATTGTTGCGTCTGTTGAGAAAACTGGACGTGCAGTAGTTGTACAAGAAGCACAAAAACAAGCTGGTATTGCTGCAAATGTAGTTGCTGAAATTAATGATCGTTGTATCCTTTCATTAGAAGCACCAGTTGTTCGTATTACTGCAGCTGATACTGTTTACCCATTCTCAGAAGCAGAAACAGTTTGGTTACCAAACCATAAAGATGTAGTTGCAGGTATTCAAAAAGTTTTAAACTTTTAATTAGTTTATAACAAAAAATAGTGAAAGGTATTTGATGAATTCATCAATACCTTTCTTACATTATAGATAAAATATTTTAAAAAATTAATTTAACTTTGTTCGGAGGTAGAAATCTGTGTCAAACTCAGTGGCAAGTCTATTTGAATTTAGATTACCAGATATCGGTGAAGGTATTCACGAAGGTGAAATTGTAAAATGGTTTATTAAAGCAGGCGACGAAGTAAATGAAGATGATATCATTTGTGAAGTTCAAAACGATAAATCAGTAGTAGAAATTCCATCACCTGTAAAAGGGAAAGTATTAGAAGTATTAGTTGCAGAAGGAACAGTTGCAGTTGTTGGTGACGTATTAGTACGTTTAGATGCACCTGGTTATGAAAACATTAGCTTCAAAGGACAACATGCTGAAGAAGCTCCAACTACTACTCCAGTACCAGAAGCTGCTGAAGCAGTTCAAGCAAAAGTACAAGAATCTTATGAGCAAAGTGAACCAAAAACAGATGCTGCACCACTATCACCTGTTGCTGCAATTGAACCAAAAGCTCATGTAATTGCAATGCCATCTGTACGTAAATATGCTCGTGAGAAAAACGTAGATTTACGTATTGTACCAGGTTCAGCTAAAAATGGCCGTGTAACAAAACAAGACGTAGATGCATTCTTATTAGGTGGAGTAGCACCAGCTGCTGCAGCTCAAACAGAAGTTGCTGTTGAAGTTGTAACAGAAGCTAAAGCTGCGACTCAAGAAGCTCCAAAAGCAATGCCAATTCCAGAAGGTGCATATCCTGAAACTCGTGAAAAAATGAGTGGAATTCGTAAAGCAATCGCTAAAGCAATGGTTAACTCTAAACATACTGCTCCTCACGTAACATTAATGGATGAAATAGATGTAACGAAACTAGTTGCTAGCCGTAAAAAATATAAAGAAGTTGCAGCTGCACAAGGTATTAAATTAACGTTCTTACCTTATGTTGTTAAAGCTTTAACTTCTGCATTACGTAAATTCCCAGCTTTAAATACATCAATCGATGATGCTACTAGCGAAATCGTACACAAACATTACTATAACATTGGTATTGCTGCAGATACTGATAAAGGTTTATTAGTACCAGTTGTTAAAGATGCTGATCGTAAAGCTATCTTCTCAATTTCTGCTGAAATTAATGAGTTAGCTACTAAAGCTCGTGATGGTAAATTAGCTCCTGCAGAAATGAAAGGTGCTACATGCACAATCACAAATATCGGTTCAGCTGGTGGACAATGGTTTACTCCAGTAATTAACCACCCTGAAGTTGCTATTTTAGGTATTGGTCGTATTGCTGAAAAACCAGTAGTAGTAAATGGAGAAATCGTTGTTGCTCCAGTATTAGCGTTATCATTAAGCTTTGACCACCGTATTATCGATGGTGCAACTGCTCAAAACGCTTTAAATCATATTAAACGATTATTAAATGATCCAGAATTATTATTAATGGAGGCGTAAGATAAATGGTAGTAGGAGATTTCGCAATTGAACTAGATACGGTCGTTATCGGTGCCGGTCCTGGTGGTTATGTTGCAGCAATTCGTGCAGCACAACTTGGACAAAAAGTTGCTGTTATTGAAAAAGGTAATCTTGGTGGGGTATGTTTAAACGTAGGTTGTATCCCTTCAAAGGCATTAATTACTGCTGGTCACCGTTATGAAACAGCTAAGCATTCTGAAGATATCGGTATTACAGCAGAAAACGTAAAAGTTGATTTTACAAAAGTACAAGCTTGGAAAAGCAGTGTTGTTAATAAATTAACTGGCGGTGTAGCTGGTTTATTAAAAGGAAACAAAGTAGAAGTTATTAAAGGTGAAGCTTACTTTAATGATGCAAACACTCTTCGTGTAATTACTGAAGATTCAGCTCAAACTTATACTTTTAACAATGCAATCATCGCAACAGGTTCAACTCCAATCGAAATCCCAGGTTTCAAATGGAGCAACCGTGTAATCGATTCAACAGGTGCATTAAACTTACCTGAAATTCCAAAAAAATTAGTTGTTATTGGTGGCGGCTATATTGGTATGGAATTAGGTACTGCTTATGCTAACTTTGGTACACACGTAACAATTCTTGAAGCTGGTGACGAAATCTTAAATGGTTTCGAAAAATCTATGAGTTCAATCGTTAAACGTGGATTAAAGAAAAAAGGTAATGTTGATATCGTAACAAAAGCGTTCGGTAAAGGCGTTGAAGAAACTGCAGATGGTGTTACAGTTAAATTCGAAGCTAATGGCGAAATGAAAGAAATCGAAGCTGATTACGTATTAGTAACAGTTGGACGTTTCCCGAACTCTCGTGATATGGGCTTAGAAACTGTAGGTGTTGAAATTAACGAACGTGGTGTTATTACGACTGATAAACAAGCTCGTACAACAATTAAAAACATTTATGCAATTGGTGATGTAATTGCTGGACCTCCATTAGCACACAAAGCTTCTTATGAAGGTAAAGTTGCTGCTGAGGCAATCAGTGGTCTGTCAAGCCAAATCGAATACTTAGCAATCCCTGCAGTAGTATTTACTGATCCAGAATTAGCAACTGTTGGTTATACTAAAAAACAAGCAGATGAAGAAGGATTAGCTGTTAATGTAGCAAAATTCCCATTCGGTGGAAATGGTCGCGCATTATCTCTAAATTCAACTGATGGATTCGTACAATTAGTTTCTCGTAAAGAAGATGGAGTACTAGTTGGTGCACAAGTTGCAGGTGTAAATGCTTCAGATATTATTTCTGAGCTTGGCCTTGCAATTGAAGCTTGCATGAGCGTTGAGGATATTGCTCAAACAATTCATGCTCACCCAACATTAGGTGAAATCTCAATGGAAGCTGCAGAATTAGCGATGGGTCATCCAATCCACGTTTTAAAATAATTACGTTAAAAACCTCCTATATTATATAGGAGGTTTTTTACTGTTCAAATTCATTTGAAACGCTTTATTTAAAGCTTAAAGTAGTTTGTTAAACGTAGATGCATTAAGTACAATAAAATGGCAAAATCACGAAAAAAACGACTGTCAGCAACCTCCTATTTGTTAGGAGATTTTTTTGCATGATTAGGGCATGTCTCGCATAACGTTTAAAAAAACAAACTTTCTAGTATTTGATGATTGATTGGTGGGAGTATTGATGCGAAAACAATTAATAGTATTAATGATTCATCAACTATTTTGGATAGGATTTTCATTTGTTTTATTCTTGTCGAAAAGGGATCAATTATATTCTAAAGTTATATTGTTTCTAGTATTCTTTTACCAGCTTTATTTAATTGCAAAATACGTTGGAAACACAAGAAAAGCAAGTATTGTTATTACTTGCTTTTATGCTTCGATATTTTTCTTTTGCCAGGCGATTGTAAACTTATTCTAAATTATCGTTTGTAAAAATACATGATTCGATTGTTGAATAATTCAAGCTTTGCTTCAATTTTTTGAGCTAAATATCTACATAGCTCATTTGCTTTTCCTTTATCACCATAAGTTGAGTTTGGTAACAGAGTAATCACGATATTTTTATCATCTTGAATTGAAACAACAAAATGTTTATAACGTGAATCATTACTCTGTAAATAAAGTGCATCTTGGTCATCTAATTTTTTATTTGAAATAGAGTAAGGAAAGGAAACCCTTTCATAATTCCAGTCAACTTGTTGACCGACCTTAGTTGAAGATTGTATGTAATCATTTATTAAATTATTTAGTAAATCTAAATTTGCTTCTTGGTATTTTGATTTATCAACTAATTGAATGGTAGCTTGTTGAACCATTTTTAAATTTTCCCCCTAAGATGTTTTTATAAAAAACATCACGTTTAATCTGTTTTTATCATAACATTATTTCAAATTTTTAGACAAGTATTCGGTATGAATTTAAATTTTTCTTCATATGTATTAACTTACAATACTAAAACGGAGGAGTGGGTGAAACAATGTTTGAGAAATTATATGATGATCACGAAAATGTAAGAGTCCGATTTGTTGGTTTTGTTACGAACGATACAAGATACGATATCGGTATTGTATATACGAATATGTTCTTTGGAAAGCCACTCGTCATCTGCATGCAATCTAGACAATGCATTTTATTAGATCGACAGGATGTCTCGTTTCCAAATCAGTTGAAATTTTTATGTAAACTAAAAAGTGAGGAAGAGGCAATGGAACTTGCAGAATATTTAGCTGACTGGCTACCGTCACCAAGTATAGAAGAGAGCTATGAATAAAAAATAAATGTGTTATACTAATTAAATTGCATTCACCTTATCAAACCCCTTGAATAATCTGGTATTAGAAAATTTAAGTTATACTTATTTACCACTTGCGTAAATAAGTATAACACATTATAATGAAGTTAGTTAATTGATACAACATTATGAAAGGGGTTACAAACATGGGAACGTTCGTATGTAAATGTTGTGAAAAAACAGTAGGTCATTTCGAGGATGAAAAAGTAACAACTCTTTACGTTAAAAACTGTGAAGATTGTGAACCAACTGATAATGAAGTTTGCTAATTAAATTTAATTAATTAAAACATTAAGTCTAAGAGAAAATCTATAGACATCTATAAATGAAGAAATTCCACAAGGGAATCGTTTTTCCTTGTGGTTTTTTTATGTTTTTTCTTTACGAGAAAGAACATTTTTTATAACGCACAAAAAAGGGAGATTCAATTAAGAATCACCCATTGTTCTCTTTAAGCAATTTGAGTTTGATCTCCAATTCTTGCAGTTATAACGTCAGATGAAGCTTCTCTCGTTGTAACGGGAATTAATTTTGAATTATCCTTTAAATGTTGTGCCATCTCATTAGGATCAATTCTTGTATTTAAATTTGTTAAAAAGGCAGAAACCATTGCAAATGGATATCTATGCATATTTAAATGGAAAATTATCTCATGTAATGTACGTATTCCGATACCGTGACCATAATAATAATTACTTCCCATTGTTACAGTGTTTTCTCCTTGCCACTCTGGGGTCATTGGGTCAACTTCAGGATTTTTAATATAAACAACGTCTCCTGGAGCTGGGCGATCAACTTCAGATGTTAAAATAGCTAATTTAGGATCGTAATTCCAAGTATATAAGTAAAATCCGTTATCGAATAGTTGATCAAATATTTCGTATCCGTATAAATCTAGAAGGGCTTTATAAAAAAGCATTATGATTGCAGTTGCACACTCGGTTGCATAAAATTGCCCGTTGCGAAAAATATCATAAATTCCCATTGAAGCTCTTATGCCTGGCCTAAGTCTAAATCCACCCATTGGTGTTCGAATCCAAAACATAGGATTACAATATGCTCTTCTAAAAACCCTAAATTGCATGCCACTTGTTAATAAATCTTTTGAAGCCTGAAGTATATAAGTTCTAATTGTTAAATCAAAAGATAGTTCACGGTCCGATTTATAAATATGAGACTTTTTACTGTTTGTTAAACTAGACAATATTTCTTGATAAAGTTTATTATTTGAATCTTCGCTATTTTTTAATGAAGCATGAACAATTTTATTATTCACGACTATCAATGAGTCCACATCCTAACATAAAAACAATTTTTTCGTACGAATTCAATATAATTACCTTACCTATCATATGCCTATATAATTTAGATGTGATTTTGAATACAAAAAAACTAGGATTCTTTTCCTAGTTTTTTCATGAAAACTTAATTTATTTTAATACTTTTAACGTTAATAATTCTTCGTCTTCTGGTCCTTGGACAGGTAATCCTGCTTCAATATTCTTTTTAATATAAACTAGATTTTCAAGTGTAATTTCTTCACCAGGTAAAAAGATTGGAATTCCAGGTGGATAAACCATTACAAATTCAGCAATAATTCTACCGACAGAATCCTCAAGTGGAACAGATTCTGTTTCGGAGTAAAATGCATCCCTAGGAGAGACTGCTAAATTTGGAATCGTTGGGATTTCAACGTTTAAATTTGTATTGCGCTCTGAGATTTCAAATTCAGTTACTAATACTTCAAGTGCATGAATTAACTGCTGAATGTCTTCTTCACTATCACCTGGAGTTAAAATGCAAAGAACATTATATAAATCAGACATTTCAACTTCAATATTAAAACGCTCTCTTAACCAAACTTCAACATCATGGCCCGTTATACCTAGTTTTTTTACGCTGATTAATATTTTAGTAGGATCAAAGTTGAATGTAGCCTCTTTACCAACTAAATCATAACCAGGGCAATATAAACCATTGATTGAATTAATTTTATTTCGTGCATTATTTGCAAGTCTAATAGTATTCGTCAGTAAATCTTCACCAACAGTTGCTAATCTCTTTCTTGCAACATCTAATGAGGCAAGCAATAAATAAGATGTTGATGTAGTTGTTAGCATACTTAGTATAGATTGTACTCTGTGGACATTCACAATGCCTTCTCTTACATTTAAAATGGAACTTTGAGTCATAGAGCCACCAAGCTTATGTACGCTCGTAGCAGCCATGTCAGCCCCTGCTTGCATCGCCGAGATTGGTAATTCGTTATGGAAATGAATATGTACACCATGCGCTTCGTCAACTAATACGGCTAAGCCATGTGAATGTGCTAATTCAACAATGCTTTTTAAATCTGCTACAAATCCAAAGTATGTAGGATTAATGACTAATACTGCTTTTGCATCAGGATTATTTAAAATGACCTCTTTTACTGCATTTGTCGTTATACCGTGTGAAATACCTAATTCACTATCAATTTCAGGATGAACAAAAATTGGTGTAGCGCCTGAGAAAATGATGGCAGATAAAACGGATTTGTGAACATTTCTTGGAACGATAATTTTATCGCCAGGTCCACAAACACTCATTACCATTGTCATGATTGCTCCACTTGTGCCTTGAACTGAAAAGAATGTGTGGTCAGCACCAAAAGCTTTTGCTGCAAGATCTTGTGCTTGTTTTATTTTACCTTTTGGATGATGTAGATCATCTAAAGGAGCAATGTTGATTAAATCGATCGATAATGCATTATCACCAATAAACTCTCTAAATGTTGGATCCATCCCATTTCCTTTTTTATGTCCTGGAATATGGAATTGAATAGGGTTCTTCTTTGCATGTTCTAATAAAGAAGAAAATAACGGCGTTTCAATTTGTTTCATTTAACATACACCCCATTTAATGAATAATAGTGTTTTTCGGAAGTGATATGTTTGTAAACAATTTAACTGTTTACTCTCATTAAGTTATAAACTGTCTTACCTTCATTTGAAAAACAAAAAGATTATATCATTCTATGAATTTTCTGTATAGAAAAATATTATAAAGTTATGAAATTTTATTCATCTGAATGAAATTATATCAATTTTTAAAATAAGAATGGAATTTAAAAAATGTGTTAAAATGGAATTAATTAGAAAATAGTAGGAGTGAAGTAAATGGATTACCAATACCCAATTTCATATGATTGGACAACAGATGAGACAATTGAGGTAATACAGTTCTACACATCAGTAGAAAAAGCATATGAAAAGGGAATAGATCGTGAAGTGTTAATGGCTACATACAAACAATTTAAATCAATTGTACCTAGTATTGCTGAAGAAAAAAAATTATGTAATGAGTTAGAGGAGATATCAGGCTATTCTGCGTACAGAGTTATGCAAAAAGCTAAAAATGGTGCTCCTGGTGATAAAATTAAAATGTAGTATTAATTAGCTAATTGTTAAGATTAAATAGAAAGAAAATTCTTAAGTAAAATAGAAGCCCATTAAAGGATCATTAGCGACCTTCAATGGGCTTTTCATATGTATGAATTGTCTAAGTATTTCAATTTAATATTTCGTCCTGTCGAAAAATGTGTAAAGAATGGGCATAGACTTTTGTTTTTTACATATGTATAATTAAACAACACTTATATTAATTCAGTTTATACTTATCTTGTATAAAGGAATTAAGGTATTATATGTTTCTATAATACGTTGGATAAGGTCTTCCTTTGTAAGTGTAATTGCTTCATCTTTTGCAATTGTAATTCCACATAGGTATTCTGCTTTTTTTACATCATGAAATCTTTGAATACCTTTATTGAACACATCTTTATTCATTTTACTTTTTTGTATCACGTCAGGCTTCATATGATCGTAAGATACAACAAAGTCTTTCGGAATCATTTTGTAAAGTTTATTTTTATTCTTTTCAAAATTTATGGCAATCGATTGCTTATTTGGACTTTCATAAATAATTCCGAAGTATACAAACAGGTGAGTACCCCAAAGTCCAAATTGGAAATGAGGAAGCATCTTGTATCCACGATTATTTGTTGCAAAAGCAATCCATGTATCTTTTGGAGCATTCACAGTACGCCTGGCATGCTTAGCAATATGGCCAAAAAAGTTTTGATCAGTTTGTACATTTAAAAAAGGTAGTATTTCTTCTTCAATTTCTTTAAATTTTGGTTGAATTTCATTTTGTATAGCACTCATTCTAGTTTCTAATGTTGAGTCAGTTGTAAATATTTCAAAATCACTTTCTTTAAAAAAAGTTTGAGTCATGTTTGAACCCCCTAAGTACATTATCTAATTAGTATACCATGTTTGTCCAAAACAAATGGGTAATATGTTTCTTCATAAAACAGTTACATTATAAGCTTAAATAACATATATTAGTAGCAAGATAAAAATCAGAAAATTTTGTTAATTAACTTTTACAATTTGTTTTGCCAACTTATATTCTATGGAGGGATAATGATGAGACAAGTGATTAATGCGTTAAAAAGAACTGATGCAGAAAAGAGAATTCCTGTACTTAGATTAGAATTAGATTACGAACTAGCTACACTATTCGATGCTATGACAGTAAATGATAATGAAGCAATGGTTGAATCTAAGAAGAAATTAGAATTATTAAGATTAGAATTAATTCGTCTAGAAGCTTAGCGAGTTTATTTACCGAACCTTTAAATAGGTTCGTTTTTCTGTGCGCTAAATCTTCCGCTAATTGCCCAATGGTCTATCGTATGCCCACCCTCCAAAATAGTTCCTCATCTTAAATAAAAATCATTTCATTAGGTTTTTTTAGGTTAAAATTGGTAAACTGATAAACAGGACCATTAAATATAAGTTTTAGCACGTAGAGTTTGGAGTGTTTAATTATGAATGTAGACTGGAAAGAAATTGAACAATTCGCGAGGAATTTGCTTCAAGAAGCAGCTGAAAATATTAAAAGCTCTTTATACGACTCCATAACAATTAATACTAAATCAAACGAAAATGACTTAGTAACAAATAAAGATGAAGAAATTGAAAAATTCTTTTATGAAAAAATAAAAAAGAAATTTCCAAATCATTACTTACTAGGTGAAGAAGGTAAAGGCGATGATTTGGATCAAGTAACTGGGGTTGTGTGGATTCTTGATCCAATCGATGGAACGATGAATTTTGTTCACCAAAAACGTAATTTTATGATTTCTTTAGGTATTTATGAAAATGGAATCGGTAAAATGGGTTTTATAATGGATGTTATACATAATGAACTATATTTTGCTAAAAAAGGTGAAGGAGCTTATTTAAATGATCTTGAATTAACACCTTTGAAAAATGTAGTGCTAGAAGAGGCTATTGTAGCTGTAAATGCTATTTGGTTAACTAAAAATCGTTATCTAAACCATGAAAAAATAAGTAATCTTGTTCGAAAAGTTAGAGGAAGTAGGTCATATGGTTCAGCAGCGATGGAAATGGTCTATGTGGCAATGGGAAGGATTGATGCATATATCACCCCAAGACTATCACCTTGGGACTTTGCCGCGGGTAAAATTATTGTTGAAGAACTAGGCGGAATATGTACTACGCTCAAAAATGAAAGCCTTTCAATTCTTAAAAAAAGCTCAGTGCTAGTAAGTAACGCTTCGATTCATAACGAATTACTCACTGATTATATCGAATTTCTACAAAAATAATAAAAAGAAGGTAAGTTTGGTTGATAACTTGCCTTCTTTTTTAGTGTGTAGACAGTGTTCAAAAAAAAGAGAAGAGTTTATAACTTGCCTTCTCTTTTTAATTTCGCACGTAATGAAAAACCATAACCAACTAATGATATTGAAATAATTAGTGAGATGACTGCGCCAATAGTACTTAGTTCTGCTAGCATTATACCAACTAGAATTAAGAAGATTACGGATAAAAGTGCTACACAGAAAAGTCTAAATTTTATGCTAGACATGGTGAATCCTCCTGTTCATAATTCTTATTTTACTCTTTGTCGAATCGGATGTAAATTTGAAAAAAGTAAATCTTTACTTAATATTTATTAATAATTTATATTTTTGATTAAACATTTTCTTGATATATTTCCGTGTGCATGTGCTATAATGTTTTAGTTAATAATGAAAATAGATGTGTAGACATTTTAGGAGTGAATATATTTTGAAAAAAAGAGAAGATTTACGCAATATAGCAATCATTGCGCACGTTGACCATGGAAAAACAACGTTAGTTGATGAATTATTAAAACAATCAGGTACATTCCGTTCAAACGAAAACGTTAATGAACGTGCAATGGACTCTAATGATATAGAACGTGAACGTGGAATTACAATTTTAGCAAAAAACACTGCAATCCAATATGAAGGTAAACGTATTAACATCATGGATACTCCTGGACACGCCGATTTTGGTGGAGAAGTAGAACGTATCATGAAAATGGTTGATGGCGTACTTTTAGTTGTAGATGCATATGAAGGTTGTATGCCACAAACTCGTTTCGTATTGAAAAAAGCTTTAGAACAACATTTAACACCAATCGTAGTAGTAAATAAAATCGACCGTGACTTCGCACGTCCTGATGAAGTAGTTGACGAAGTAATCGATTTATTTATCGAATTAGGTGCAGATGAAGATCAATTAGAATTCCCAGTTGTATTCGCATCAGCTATCAACGGAACTTCTAGCTTAGAATCTGATCCTTCAAAACAAGAACCAAATATGAATGCTTTATTCGATACAATTATTGAGCACATTCCATCTCCAATCGATAATAGTGAAGAGCCTTTACAATTCCAAGTAACATTATTAGACTACAATGACTATGTTGGACGTATCGGTATCGGACGTATTTTCCGTGGAACAATGCAAGTTGGTCAATCAGTTGCTTTAATGAAACTTGATGGATCAGTTAAACAATTCCGTATTACAAAAATGTTTGGATTCATTGGATTAAAACGTATTGAAATCCAAGAAGCAAAAGCTGGTGACTTAGTAGCTGTATCTGGTATGGAAGATATCAACGTTGGTGAAACAGTATGTCCTGCTGAACACCAAGAAGCACTTCCAATCTTACGTATTGATGAGCCAACTCTTCAAATGACATTCTTAGTTAATAATTCTCCTTTTGCTGGTCGTGAAGGTAAATTTGTAACTTCTCGTAAAATTGAAGAAAGATTATTACAAGAACTTCAAACAGACGTAAGTTTACGTGTAGAAAATACAGATTCTCCTGATGTATGGATCGTTAGTGGACGTGGTGAGCTTCACTTATCAATCCTAATTGAAAACATGCGTCGTGAAGGATATGAGCTTCAAGTTTCAAAACCAGAAGTTATCATTCGTGTAATTGATGGTGTAAGATGTGAGCCAGTTGAGCATGTACAAATTGACGTTCCTGAAGAATATACTGGTTCAATCATGGAATCAATGGGTGCACGTAAAGGTGAAATGAGAGATATGGTAAATAACGGTAACGGTCAAGTCCGCTTAACGTTTATGGTACCAGCTCGTGGATTAATTGGTTATACTACAGAGTTCTTAACTTTAACTCGTGGTTATGGAATCATTAACCATTCATTCGATAGCTACCAACCAGCTATTCAAGGTCAAGTTGGTGGACGTCGTCAAGGTGTATTAGTTTCAATGGAAACTGGTAAAGCTTCAACATACGGAATTATGGGTCTAGAAGACCGTGGTGTAATTTTCCTTGAGCCAGGAACAGATGTATATGATGGTATGATTGTTGGTGAACACAACCGTGATAATGATTTATCAGTAAACGTTGTTAAAGTAAAACACGCTACGAACATCCGTTCAGCGAACAAAGACCAAACAACAACAATGAAAAAACCACGTATTATGACGCTTGAAGAATCTTTAGAATACTTAAATGATGATGAGTACTGTGAAGTTACACCAACATCAATTCGTTTACGTAAAAAGCTTCTTGATAAAAATGAGCGTGAGCGTGCAGCGAAAAAGAAAAAATTCGCTGAACAAGAATAATTAAATTTTAAAATAATTATGATATAATAAAACCGACTAGAAATAGTCGGTTTCATTTTTGTAGACAAAGTACAAAAAATAAATTTTTTAATCGATTTAAAAACGAATAGAAGTAGTTAGTTTTATTATTTAATAGGGGGATATGGATTTGGAAAAAGCTCCAAAGGGTTTTGAATTTGTCATTACACAGCTAATAAATATAACTCATGATATTCATCTTTCTATGTGGATATTATACGGATTAATTGTTGTACTATGTATTGTGGTATACCATTTAGGCTTCGCAAAAAAATTGAGCATACTTAAAAGTTTAATCATTTATGTTTTACTTATGATTGGATGTAGTTTCCTTACTTTCTTAGCTTTAAGGATACCAATCGTGGAAGCATTACTTGCAAGTGTTTTCGTATTAGGTGTTTATAAGATTCGTTTACATCAATCAAAAAAGAATAATGCTACTACATAATGTAACACTTTTTAGAAAGTTGGTATTTAAATGAAATCTGTTCAGGACGCTTTATATAATTGGTTAACGATAAAAGTTATATATGAAGGCAGACCTTCGGATGAAGCTGCTAAAGAGACGTATGAGATGTTTGATTCGATTTTAAAAGAGGATCATCAAGTATCTAACGTAAAAATAGAAAAAATGGAAGATTTTTATTTAATCACATTTACACAATCAGAAAAAGAGCGTACTACGCGCTTTCCAATTGAAATGATTGATTGCTTTTTAGATCAAGTAAAAGTGAATCCAGAGAAGTACTAAAAACCTAGAAATTAATCTAGGTTTTTCTTTGTTTAAACTTTTGGTGGATTTATAAATGCAAATTATATCTAAGACTTGATTGTAATTCCTAAAAAAAGAAGCCCTATTAGGTTGTTTTATAAGAATGTTGAAAAAAACAGTCAAAATTTTTTTTATGATCTACTAATAGTTTTTATATGTTGATGTGTTTCAACAATTTTAATATACGAACGAACTATAGTAATTATTTTTCCTGAAGCTCAATATTAAGAGCAAATTTTAGATATATAATTTCAAATGATTAGTTTAAGTTGATATTCGAACTTAATTGACATATAAGCTAATTAATAAAATGTTTACTCTAAGTAAAGGGTATTTAATTAGTATTTAAAACGTAACTTTTTTATTAAAACGAAAAGTTGATTGGAACGGAAGGATGCTCGACTCCTATGGGATAAGCGGGAAGGCTGAGACCCCGCAGGCTTGCCGAGGAGGCTAAAGAATCTCGCCCCATGGAAAGTGAGCATCCTGTAGTGGAAATCAACATCACTCTACACCTTTTACGAAAATTTGGTAATTTATTGATAAAATCATTTTTCAACAGCGTGAAAAAAAGAAGCCCAATAGGCTTCTTTTTTCATAATTTACCACTCGTCATTGTCCTTTACCGGTTTTAAGAAACGGAAATTTCCTGTTGCAATTCTTTGTTCTGTTTTTATTTTAATTCGATCGTAACATTCAGAGCATGTATATGTATGGATAGGACGATTTCTTAATTTTTTTGCAATAGGTGATTCATCGCTAATAGATTCGCTTTTATCACAAATCATGCATTTAACTCTCATGTGAAATTTCTCTCCTTATATATGAAACTTAAGTTAACATAATTATAACAGGTTTTAGAATATATTTTTAGAAAACAGTGGTTTTAGCAGGAAGTTTTCAATAAACTTTGAATTATATTAGTATACTCTTTATTTGAAGGAGATGAAATAGTGATGGCAAACAGTATTGAGAAAACATTATCACCAAGCTTATTTGAAGATTGTAATAAAGAAAAGATTGTTTTTTTAAGTACTTTTAACCCCGAAAAGAATGCACCAGTTTCGAATGCAATTTCTTGGCTTGCTGCTTTAGACGATAAGACGATTCGTTTTGCAGTAGATCAAAGATCAGCAATTATATCGAATATCGAAGAGGTCGAAGGGGTATCATTAAGCATATTCTCAAATGAAACAGTTTATAGTATCTCAGGAAATGCAAAAATTTTAACTAAGCAAATGCCTGGGATTCCATTAAAATTAGCGTGTATAGAAGTGGAAGTTAATGAAGTGAAAAATATATTGTTTTATGGGTCTAAAATAACAGTCGAACCAGAGTATGCAAAAACTTATGATGAGAGAGCTGCAAAAAAATTAGATGTAGCTGTTTTAAGTGGTCTTAGATCCAACTGAGCTTTAAACATTAAAAAATATTCTAAAGTAGAGAGTATTTCATATAATATATAAACGGTTCGTCCATTCTTCGACTAGTAACCAAATGTAAGACCTATCAATTTAGAATTAAAACTAATTATTCTAATCTGAGTTATTTTTAGTCAGGAGGTTAAGGATTGAGTAAAATATATGTTCTCGACACCAATGTACTACTGCAAGACCCACTAGCAATCTTTTCATTTGAAGATAATGAAGTAGTTGTACCAGCTGTTGTATTAGAGGAAGTAGACTCAAAGAAGAGATATATGGATGAAGTTGGTCGTAATGCTAGGTATGTATCCAAACTAATTGATAGCTTTCGAGAACTAGGGAAATTACATGAAAGTATTCCACTTGAAAACGGTGGTTCATTTAGAATTGAATTAAATCATCGCTCATTTCAACAATTGCAAGAAATCTTTGTTGAAAAAACGAACGATAATCGCATTTTAGCTGTTGCAAAAAACTTATCACTTGAAGAAGAAGCAAAAGAAAGTGGAAAAACAGTAATTTTAGTTAGTAAAGATACGTTAGTTCGTGTAAAAGCGGATGCATTGAATTTATTAGCTGAAGATTATTTAAGTGACCGGGTAGTGGAAGTTGATCATATTTATACCGGTTATCTAGAGTATTACATAAATACAGATTTATTAAACAAGTTTTACGAGAAAACTGAACTACCTGTTTCAGATATAGCAAACCATCCATTTTATCCTAATCAATTCATTGTATTAAAGGATGCCCTCGGTGGTAAAGCTTCAGCTCTTGGGGTTGTAGATAAAACGGGTACGAAAATTAAGAAATTTGTTTTCTCAAATGAACATATTTGGGGTATAAGACCAAGAAATGCACAACAGTCAATGGCCTTAGAATTACTACTTCGAGACGATATACCATTAGTCACATTGATTGGAAAAGCAGGTACAGGAAAAACTTTACTAGCTTTAGCAGCAGGTTTAATGCAAAGCGAGGACCTGCAAAGCTATAAAAAGTTATTAGTTGCTCGACCGATTGTTCCAGTTGGAAAGGATCTTGGTTATTTACCAGGTGAAAAGGATGAAAAGCTTCGTCCATGGATGCAACCGATTTATGATAATCTAGAATACTTATTCAATACGAAAAAACCAGGTGAACTTGATGCGATATTAGCCGGAATGGGCTCAATTGAAGTAGAAGCTTTAACTTATATAAGAGGTAGAAGTATCCCAGAGCAATTTATTATTATAGATGAGGCACAAAATCTAACTAGGCATGAAGTAAAAACAATTTTAACTCGCGTTGGTGATAAGAGTAAAATTGTATTAATGGGGGATCCAGAACAAATTGATCATCCATATTTAGATGAATACAACAATGGATTAACTTATGTAGTTGAAAAATTTAAAGATCAAAAAATAAGTGGACATGTAAAACTAATAAAAGGCGAACGTTCATCTATTGCCCAACTTGCAGCAGATATATTGTAATAATTAAATGCTTACAAAAGCAACATCTTACCAAAACTATCAGTAAGATGTTGCTTTTGTTTTAAACTATAAAATGATTTTCTTTATTGAAGTAATTGGTGCTTCTTTATTTGTGCCATCAACAAAATATAAATGTACTGGTCCATCTTCAAGGATTCTTTTGCCATTATATGAAAAAGCTAAATAGCTTTCATATACAGTTTCAAAAGGTAATTTTATTAATTCACCTTCTGTTTCGATCGTAACTTCTGAATCACGTTTTTTCGGATTACTATTATCTATAAAATAAGAAAATGGCATTGCATACGATTCCTTAAGCCATTCTTTTTTTTGAGTAGCGAATAAAGGACTATTATCAACCTTTGCACCTTCAACAATTTCACGATCCCAATGCTTTGAAACACTTTTCGTATATTGCTCAAGCTCATCAACCTTTTTCAACTCACCAGCTAACAAACTCTCTAATTTAACCTTTCTTTCATCAAAAATCCAAACACTTGGATCAATCGTTAACGGAAACTCCACGTTACCTGCTAATTGAAAAACATCACTCATAATATACTAAAACCCCTTTTATATACTAAGTCTATCTATAGTGTACGACTATTTTAAGTAAAAAGACAAACAATTGAACAAAAATAGCGCTTATTTTCATTTAAGCTTTTTTATGTTATTAGCTTATTTATCGTGATTAAAAGAGCAGTTTTTTTGTAAGAATTAGATTATAAGATAAATCTAAATTCTAACATAAGAAAATTCTAATAAATTAACTGTTGCAAAAATATAACTTTATAAAATACATATTTGCAAAACTTTTGATTTAAGTTGATTTTTCCTAAAAAGAACTATAATATTAAATAGATAGCTTGTACGGAAGCGGAGGGAGAAAATTGAGGTCTGATGCTGTAACAGATTACAAAGATAAAGCATTTGAATTATTAAAAAAAGATGCTGAAAAAATATTAAAATTAATAAATGTGCAACTTGATCATTTAACGATGCCACAATGCCCTCTATATGAAGAGGTTTTAGATACTCAAATGTTTGGATTATCAAGGGAGATTGATTTTGCTTCTCGTTTAGGTTTAATTGAAGCAGAACAAGGTAGAGAACTTCTTTCTGAACTTGAGCGTCAACTATCTGCTCTACATGAAGCGTTTACAGATCAAAAGAATAAATAATTATTAGCAACAAAAGCTCAAACAATAAATGTTTGAGCTTTTTTTTGTGAATTTTTTTATTTGTTATAAGTAATAAATCTATTAATCTATGTTACAATATTTTTATTTAAAAAGGGAATTTAGCAAAATAGTTGAATACATAAAGTATAATTAATCAAAGCAGGGATGATTAAGAAATGTTAAAAAAATATTTGAAAAATATTGATTATATGATTTTTGTTCCATTATTAGTGTTGTGTTTATTTGGATTAATTATGGTGTATAGTGCAAGTTCACCGTTACCATCCATTCGTTATCAAAGTGAACATTGGCCAAGTGACTATTTCTTTCATAAGCAATTAGTTGCCTTTGAAGTAGGGATGTTTGCATTTGTTTTTTTAATGTTTTTACCTGCAACTTTCTTTCGAAAAAGAATTGCCATGATATTAAATGTATCTGTAAGTATAGGGTTACTTATTGCAGTTCTACTGTTTGGTGAAGTTAGAAATAATGCAAAAAGCTGGGTATTTGGAATTCAACCAGCAGAGTTAATCAAATTAGGATCAATTTTTCTTTTAGCAGGATGGTATTCTAAAAGACAAAAGCGAATTACAAAGAACTGGAAAATGCTATTTGCTCCATGGAGCATAGTAGCTATTTACATCATCTTACTGAGATTACAACCGGATACAGGTACAGCTTTATTAATAATCGGTACTTGTGCTGTAGTTTCGTTTTGTAGTGGCTTTATTGTTAAGAGATTAATACTCCTTTTCATTGGTGGGATTGGATTACTATATCCATTAATTAGTATTTGTATCAGTTTAGGGATCGGGTTAACAGATGTACAAGTTAATCGATTTTTAGCATTCCGAAATCCTTTTGACTATGCACAAGGAATCGGATTTCAAATCGTAAATTCACTTATCGCATTTGCAAATGGTGGGCTTACAGGGGTTGGATTAGGAAAAAGTATTCAAAAACTAGGTTACTTACCTGAGCCTCATACCGACTTTATTCTAGCTATAATCGGTGAAGAAACAGGTTTAATAGGAGTAATTGTAGTTATTTTATGTCTATTCTTAATTGTTTGGCGTGGATTGTTAATAGCTCATCAATCAAAGGATTCTTTTGATTCATTACTAGCTACAGGGATTAGTGCAATCATCGTCATTCAATCATTTGTAAATATTGGAGGAGTTACTTCGTTAATTCCACTTACGGGTGTTCCGTTACCTTTTGTTAGTTATGGAGGAACTTCGTTAATCGTAATGCTATCTATGGTTGGTATTTTAATGAATATTTCAATACGAAATAAGTTACATAAAGAAACTTTATAAAATCTTCAAAAATGCATTTTGAAAAAAGTTTATTCTTAATTTATTGATAATTATCTTTCATAAATACAGGAGGCTTACAAAAAATGACTTACACGAAACAGATTAAAAAAGTTCTTGTTGCTAACCGAGGTGAAATAGCAATTCGAGTATTTCGAGCTTGCACTGAGTTAGGAATTAGAACAGTTGGTATTTATTCTAAAGAAGATGAAGGGTCATATCACCGTTATAAAGCTGACGAAGCATATATAGTTGGAAAAGGTAAAAAGCCAATTGATGCTTATCTAGATATTGAAGGTATTATTGAAATTGCAAAGAAAAACAATGTAGATGCAATCCATCCAGGATATGGATTCTTATCAGAAAATATTAAATTTGCTCAGAGATGTGAAGAAGAGGGCATTATTTTTATCGGGCCATATTCACGCCACTTAGATATTTTTGGAGATAAAATTAAAGCAAAGCAGCAAGCACTTCAAGCTAATTTGCCAATCATTCCAGGGAGTAACGGTCCAGTAAATTCATTAGATGATGTAAAGGAATTTGGTGAAACTTATGGATTCCCGATTATTATTAAAGCTGCTCTAGGTGGTGGCGGTCGAGGAATGAGGATTGTCCGTACAATTGCAGGATTAAAAGATGCATACGAGCGTGCTAAGTCCGAAGCAAAAGCTGCTTTTGGTAATGATGAAGTTTATGTTGAGAAATTTATTGAAAATCCAAAGCATATTGAAGTTCAAATATTAGGGGATAACCAAGGGAATATCATTCATTTGTTTGAACGCGATTGTTCAATTCAAAGAAGACATCAAAAATTAGTTGAAGTTGCACCATGTACTTCGATTAGTGAAGATTTAAGAAACAGAATTTGTGATGCAGCTGTTCAACTGATGAAAGAAGTTGAATATGTAAATGCTGGTACAGTTGAATTTTTAGTTTCTGGTAATGATTTTTATTTTATTGAGGTAAATCCTCGCGTACAAGTTGAACATACGATTACTGAAATGATTACAGGAATTGATATTGTTCAAACACAGATCTTAATTGCACAAGGTAATAGTTTGCATAGTGATAAAGTAGGAATTCCATTACAAGATGAGATTCCAAGGATTGGTTTTGCGATTCAAGCACGTGTGACTACTGAGGACCCACTTAATAACTTTATGCCTGATACAGGAAAAATAATGGCATATCGTTCAGGTGGAGGTTTTGGTGTCAGGTTAGACACAGGTAACAGCTTCCAAGGTGCTGTTATTACACCTTATTATGATTCATTATTAGTTAAAGTAACGACACATGCATTAACATTCGAAGGCGCTATTGCGAAGTTAAATCGAAATTTAAAAGAATTCCGTATTCGTGGTATTAAAACAAATATTCCATTTTTAGAAAATGTTACGACACACCCAGATTTCTTGTCTGGTGAGTATAATACTTCTTTTGTGGATTCATCTCCGGAATTATTTGTTTTTGCTAAAAGAAGAGACCGTGGAACAAAATTATTAAATTATATCGGCAATGTAACAGTGAATGGATTTCCTGGTATATCGGTTAAAGAAAAACCAGCTTATGATGATATTATCATTCCAAATGTAAATCATATTAAAAATGCTGAAAGTGGAACTAAACAATTACTAGATAAATTAGGTGCTGATGAATTTTCGAAGTGGTTAAAAAATCAACCGGATGTTTTATTTACAGATACAACGTTTAGGGATGCTCACCAATCACTGCTTGCAACGAGAATTCGTTCAAAAGACCTAATTACCGTAGCAGAGCAAACGTCAAAATTATTACCTAACTTATTCTCTATGGAAATGTGGGGCGGAGCGACTTTCGATGTAGCATACCGTTTCTTAAATGAAGATCCATGGGAAAGATTATTAGATTTAAGAGAAAAAGTTCCAAATGTATTATTCCAAATGCTTTTACGTGGATCAAATGCAGTTGGATATAAAAATTACCCTGATAATCTTGTTAAAAAGTTTATTGAAGCTTCAGCTCAGGCAGGTATCGATGTATTTAGAATATTTGATAGTCTAAATTGGATTAAAGGGATGGAAGTCGCAATTGATGCTGTAAGAGATAGTGGAAAGCTTGCTGAGGCATCGATTTGTTACACAGGAGATATATTAGACCCAACTAGAACAAAATATAACCTAGCGTATTATAAAGAACTTGCAAAGGATTTAGAATCGGCTGGTGCACATATTTTAGCTATTAAAGATATGGCTGGTCTATTAAAACCTCAAGCTGCGTATATGTTAATTAGTGAATTGAAGGATACTGTAGATTTACCAATCCACTTACATACTCATGATACGAGTGGAAATGGTTTATACACATATGTAAAAGCAATAGAAGCTGGCGTAGATGTTGTAGACATCGCAATTGGAAGTATGTCTGGATTAACTTCTCAGCCAAGTGCAAATAGTTTATATTACGCTCTAAAAGGTTCAAATAACGAGACTAACTTAAATATAGACGGCTTAGAACAGTTATCAACCTACTGGGAAGGCGTTCGTAAGTATTATAGTAGTTTTGAAAGTGGTATGGTATCACCACATACAGAAGTTTATCAACATGAAATGCCAGGTGGTCAGTATTCTAACTTAAAACAACAAGCTAAAGGTGTTGGTTTAGGAGACCGTTTTGAAGAAGTTAAGGATATGTATGGTAGGGTAAATCAACTATTTGGAGATGTCGTTAAAGTAACACCATCTTCTAAAGTAGTTGGAGATATGGCATTGTTTATGGTTCAAAATAATTTAGACGAAGATTCTGTATATGAAAAAGGAGAAAATATCGATTTTCCCGATTCAGTAATAGAGTTTTTTGAAGGAAAATTGGGACAACCTCATGGTGGATTTCCAAAGAGTTTACAGCGCATCATCTTAAAAGGCAGACAGCCACTAACTGAAAGAGCTGGTGAGTCATTAAAACCAATCGATTTTAAAGATGTTGAGGAGTATTTATTCAAGACATTAAATCGCCAGGTTACTAATTTCGATGTACTAGCTTATTGCCTATATCCTAAAGTATTTATGGACTATCAAAAAAATGTCGAAAGCTATGGAGATTTATCTGTTCTTGATACACCTTCTTTCTTCCATGGAATGAAATTAGATGAAGAAATTAAAGTTGATATTGAACGAGGTAAAACATTGATTGTTAAACTTGTTTCGATTGGTCAAGCTCAGCCTGACGGAACAAGAGTGATCTACTTTGAATTAAATGGTCAGCCTCGAGAAATAGTGGTTAAAGATTACTCAATCAAATCTACTGTCGTTCAAAAAAGAAAAGGGGATACTAGTAATCCAAACCATATTAACGCAACAATGCCAGGTACGGTTTTAAATGTACTTGTTAAAAAGGGTGATGTAGTTGAAAAAGGTCAAACTTTAGCAATTACAGAAGCGATGAAAATGGAAACAACTGTTCAATCACCATTTACAGGTGTAATAAGAGACATTCTGATTACATCAGGAGAGAGTATTTCTACAGGTGATCTACTAATAGAATTAGATCAAAGATAAAAAGTAAAATGTAGAGCGAAGTTAGAGAAGCTGCAGTAAAAAGGCTACTCTTCTTCGCTTCACTTTTAAATGTAAAAAAAGGTATTTCTTCTACAATTAAGTGGAAGAAATACCTTTTTTAAGAGATATTTTTATTTTGAAGTAACTCAGAATTTGAGTTTTTACTTCTTGTACAAACTAAACTTTGGAAACTAAATATTGCAAACAAGCACGCAATTAAAATAGCATGTGTTAATGCAACATAAATATTAAGGTTTGTAAAAACGATAACCGCTCCACAAATTACTTGAAGGGTAACAAGAATTAAAGATACTAACCATCCAAAATAAATGCCACGTTCATTACGATAGTATTTATAAGCATGTACAAAAGCAATAATTATCCAGACGAATAAAATGAAAGCAGCGAATCGATGTCCCATTTGAATCCATTCATGAACTTGTGTAGGAATTCCATTGTTTGCTTTACTACATAGTGGCCAGCTAGGACAAGCTAAGCTAGCATTTTCATGACGAACAAGAGCGCCCGTATAAACTACTAAGTATGAATAAATCCATAAACCGTAAGTATGAAATTTCATTCTTTTTCCGACATAAAAAGAATTTTTTTGATAATTGCGATCACGTTCAAAAATTAATAATGTCAACATAACTACAGCAGCAAAACAAATTAGAGAAATACCAAAATGAATTGCTTTTACAGCTGGAACTTGACCCCAAACAACTGCAGCTGCCCCGATTAATGCTTGAGCAATTAGAAAAATACAAGAAATGATTGCTAAAAACTTTGTTTCTCTTTTATGAGGAATGACAATCCAAGCAAGCACTGCTAATAATAAAACAAATATCCCAGCAAGGCCTGATGCTGCACGATGAGATAATTCAATGACAGTTTGAATAGTTAGATGATCAGGAATGATTTGACCTTTACAAAGAGGCCATGACCTTCCACAACCGAGTCCAGAATTAGTCTTTGTTACGAGTGCACCACCCAATAATACAATTAAAAGAATGAATGAGGTAATTAAAGATACCCCTTTTAAAACACGTAGCAAGTATATCCACCCACTTTTATAAAATAATAATAATTTTATAATTTAATTATTAAAAAAATTATTCTGTAAATAATACTTCTATATCATATAAGATTACGACATAAAATTCAAAGGTAACCTTCATATTTAGACATAATATTTGTTTTTTCTTAACTTTAGATGTATTCATTTTTAAAATATAGAAATAATTAATTTTATAATTAAATAGTATTTAGTATTGAAAAGATAGGCTGTTTACGTTAAAATTTTTTTGAAACGTACACAATTTGTTCATATATTTATCACAAAAATTTCATTGAATTTAGTTTAATAGAAGTATGTCTAAATTAAAAACTCATTATGAACCATTAAAAAATGGGTATGAAAAATGAAGTTTTGCAAAAAAAGAGGAGGATTGACTTGGAACAATTAGCTAATAATGTTTCTAATAACGAAGAAACTAATCATCCTTCTAGTTCACTAAAGAAAGATTTACTTTCTTTAATGAAAATAGGGATTGTAAACTCTAATATACTGACAACTTTTACAGGTATCTGGTTAGCAATCCAAATAAATGGATTAGATGTATTAGATTATTTACCAAAAGCAATTATTACTGTAATTGGTTCATCACTTATTATTGCGGGATCATGTGTAATCAATAACTATATTGATCGTGATATTGATCCATATATGGAGAGAACTAAAAACAGACCAACTGTAACTGGTAATATTAAACCAAGTGTTACAATTTCGATTGGTATTCTTTTATTAATTGTGGGCTTTACATTTATGGCTTTCACAACTTTAATGGCTGTTGTATATGCATTTATTGGTGCATTTACATATATCGTACTATACACTCTTTGGACGAAACGTAATTACACGTTAAACACAGTAGTAGGTAGTATATCTGGTGCAGCACCCCCATTAATTGGATGGGCAGCAATCGATGCGAATTTGCATCCAATTGCTTGGATGCTGTTTTTAATCATGTTTATATGGCAACCACCTCATTTCTTAGCACTTGCGATGAGACGTTCTGAAGAATACAAAAGAGCGGGAATTCCAATGCTACCAGTGGTTTACGGATTTGAAATGACGAAACGTCAAGTGATGATTTGGGTATTATGTTTATTACCACTGCCATTTTACATGCAAGCTCTAGGTTTACCATTTATTATTTTTGCAACAATATTGAATATTGGATGGGTTATTTTAGGATTATATTGTTATAAACAAAAGGATGATAAAAAATTCTCTAAACTGATGTTTATATACTCCATTAACTATTTAACTCTTCTATTTATGTCAATGATTGTGTTTACAATTTCGTTTTAATTAGGGGTATTACGGGGGATTTTTTTATTGTTTGTTTAATCTTATTTTTAAATAAGAATGAAACACTTTAAATTGAAAGAGGGGGAAGTATACTTATGAAACATTGGCGATTAGTCTCGCTAATTTCCTTGATAGCAGTTATTTTGAGTGCATGTGGACATGCAAATCAATCTACACTGAATCCTCAAGGTGAAGTAGCAAAAATGCAATACGATCTTATGAAGCTAAGTACGTTGATCATGGTATTCGTTGTTGCTGTAGTAACAGTTCTTTTCCTTTACGTAATCGTGAAATATCGTCACCGTAAAGGTCAAGAGAATATTATTCCAAAGCAAGTAGAAGGTAATCATTTCTTAGAGCTACTTTGGACAATTATTCCTGTTATTTTACTTATTGTTTTAGCAGTACCAACAGTATCACAAACGTTCAAGCTTTCAGATGAGAAGCAAATAGCAAAAGATGAGAAGAAAAAAGATGCAATTGTTATTAATGTAAATGCTCATCTTTTCTGGTGGGAATTTGAGTATCCAAAACAAAAATTCATTACTTCTCAAGACATGTATATCCCAGTTGGTAAAAAAGTTATCTTAAACCTTAAAGGTCAAGATATCAAACACTCATTCTGGGTACCATCATTAGCAGGTAAACTTGATACAAACGTTGAAGGCGAAAACAAAATGTGGCTTTCAGCGGATAAAGAAGGTACATATAATGGATTCTGTGCAGAGTTTTGTGGTCCTTCACATTCATTAATGCAATTTAAAGTTAAAGTTGTAAGTCAAGCCGACTACGATAAGTGGTTAGCTGATATGAAGAATCAGAAAGGTCAAGCTGTAACAGCAGATGCACAAGAAGGTGAAAAAATCTTCAAACAAAGCTGTATTGGTTGTCATGCTGCAGATGCAAATGATACAAGACCACCTGCTGCACGACTTGCTCCAAACTTAGCTAACTTCGGTGATCGTGATATGGTTGCTGGTATTGCTAAAAATAATGAAGCAAACATCAAAAAATGGTTAACAAATCCGGAAGCTATGAAGCCAGGAAACCTAATGTCAGGTAAATATGGTGACTTATCAGCCGATCAGATTGATGCATTAACTGCATACTTAACTAGCTTGAAAATTGCAAAATAAATTAATGGATATGAAGCAAAGGGGGTAATACTGTGAGTTCTGTAGCGAAAAAGAAACCACTATTGTGGGACTACTTAACGACAGTCGACCATAAGAAAATTGCCATCCTGTATTTAATTGCAGGCGGATTCTTTTTCTTAGTTGGTGGGATGGAAGCGTTATTTATTCGTATACAATTAATTAAGCCAGACAACACATTTTTAGTTGGAGATGCTTATAACCAAGTATTAACAATGCATGGTACAACAATGATTTTCTTAGCGGCGATGCCGATGATCTTTGCATTTTTTAACGCGGTAGTACCTTTACAAATTGGTGCTCGTGACGTAGCTTTCCCATTTTTAAATTCATTAGGTTTTTGGTTATTCTTCGTTGGTGGAGTTTTCTTAAACCTAAGTTGGTTCTTAGGTGGAGCGCCTGACGCAGGTTGGACTTCATATGCGACACTAGCTCTACATAGTAAATCACATGGTGTAGACTTCTACTTATTAGGTCTACAAATTTCAGGTATTGGTACATTAGCAGGTGGTATTAACTTCCTAGCAACGATTATTAACATGCGTGCTCCAGGGTTAACATACATGCGTATGCCACTATTTACTTGGACAGTTTTTGTAACATCAGCACTTATTTTATTTGCGTTCCCGGCATTAACAATCGGGTTAGCGTTATTAATGTTTGACCGCCTATTTGGAACTGCATTCTTTGATGCATCTTTAGGTGGAAACTCAATGATCTTTGAACATTTATTCTGGATTTTCGGACACCCAGAGGTTTACATTCTTATATTACCGGCATTCGGTATCTTCTCTGATATCATTCCAGCATTCTCTAAGAAACGTTTATTCGGTTACTCTTCAATGGTATTCGCAACAGTTTTAATTGGTTTCTTAGGTTTCATGGTATGGGCTCACCACATGTTTACAGATGGTCTTGGTGCAGTAGCAAATGCAATTTTCGCTGTTGCAACAATGGCAATTGCAGTTCCTACAGGGGTTAAAATCTTTAACTGGTTATTAACAATGTGGGGCGGACAAATTCGTTTTACAACACCAATGCTTTGGTCAGTTGCATTTATCCCATCATTCGTTCTAGGTGGGGTAACTGGTATTATGAACGCTGCAGCTCCTGCTGACTATCAATTCCATGATAGTTATTTCGTAGTAGCTCACTTCCACTACGTAATCGTAGGTGGGGTAGTATTTGGTCTATTTGCTGGTGCACATTACTGGTGGCCAAAAATGTTTGGTAAAATCTTAAATGAAACATTAGGTAAAATTACATTCTTTTTATTCTTTATTGGTTTCCATTTAACATTCTTTATCCAACATTTCTTAGGTTTAATGGGTATGCCTCGTCGTTACTTTACATATTTACCTGGACAAGGCTTAGATACTGGAAACATGATCAGCTCAATCGGAGCAATGTTCATGGGTCTAGCTACAATCGTTATGTTAATCAATGTAGTTTATACTGCAATAAAAGGTAAGAACGCTGCTGGAGATGCATGGGGTGTAGGTCGTACACTTGAGTGGTCAATTCCTTCTCCTGCACCAGAATATAACTTTGCTCAAATTCCATATGTACGTGGCTTAGACGCTTTATGGGTAGAAAAAATGGAAGGAGACGGCAAAATGACACCTGCTGAACCACTAGGTGATATTCATATGCCAAACTCATCTATTTTACCGTTTGTTATGTCAGTGGGCTTATTTATAGCAGCATTTGGGGCATTGTATAATGACCAACTTAAGAACCACACTGCAGTTGGTGTATTAATTCTTGGCTTATTTATTACATTCGGTTCAATGTTCTTACGTTCTTGGATTGATGATCATGGATTCCATATCCATAAAGAAGATATAGCTGATGAGGGGGTTGAGGCATAATGGAAATGAATCAAAAATTTACAGCTGAAACGTTTCCTCATAACCCTGAAAAAGCGACAGAAGAAGGTAAAAATAAGTTCTTAGCATTCTGGCTATTTCTTGGTGGAGAAACTGTATTATTTGCATCATTATTTGGTACTTTCTTAGCATTAAGAAACTCTACTGCAGGTGGAGCAAGTGCTGCAGAAATGTTCGAACCAAAATTAGTATTCATTGCTACAATGTTACTTTTAACATCATCTCTTACAAGTGTTTACGCAATGTACCATATGAAAAACTTTGAACACAAAAAGATGATGTTATGGTTAGGAATTACAGTTTTATTAGGTCTAGGATTTTTATTATTAGAAATTTACGAATTTAGACACTATATGCACGAATATCATTTTACAATTAAGAGTAGTGCATTTGGTTCTTCATTCTATACATTAGTAGGTACTCATGGTGCCCACGTATTTGTAGGTTTACTATGGATCACTACTTTAATGCTTCGAAATGGTGGAAGAGGTTTAAATTTATACAACGCTCCGAAGTTCTATATTGCAAGTTTATACTGGCACTTCATCGACGTAGTATGGATTTTCATCTTTACAGTAGTATACTTAATGGGAATGGTGGGATAAGAAAATGGGCACAAATACAAACTCTCATCAAAGAAATCAAGTTGAAATAAAGTATCACAGACGTAAACATGCAGAAGAAATGAAACAACAATTAATTTCATTTGCATTAATGATCGTATTAACACTTGCATCATTCGCAGCAGTATTATACAAAGATAAAATGGATCCATACTTTACAGTACCATTTATTTTATTACTTGCTGTAGTACAACTAGTGTTCCAACTTTATTACTTCATGCATATGAAAAATAAAGGTCACAGCACTCAAGCGTTCTTCCTATATTCAGGACTTACAGTTGCTGTAATTACACTATTAACATTCTTAACATTAATTTGGTTATGATGTAAAAAGGAAGTGAATTTAATTCACTTCCTTTTTTTATATTCGTTTATGTAGATTGTTTATTTTTTGTGGGACTTACTTGCAGTGTAGTTTAATAAGAAATATTGCATTGTAGAACTTAAAAAAACATTAAAAAAGAGTCTTTTTTGCAGGAGATTTTTCATTTATATCAAACTCCTATCATAAACGTAAAAATTTCGAAAGGTGGAATTTTGTTTGAAAACATTTGAAGCACTAGAGTGGCTTAAAAGTAATAATAATCCTTCAGCATTTGCGACAAATAGATTTGGTGAAACAATGTATGCTATTCGTTTTGTTGAGAAACTTTATGAACTAGGTGCAGGAAAAGTGAATGTTGTGGGTATATTAGATGACAAAGAACGTATTGAGGATGAAGGTGGACCTTATGCTGAATCCTTGTTAGTTGAATTACCTGAGGATGGTGTAAAACGTAGTGCTATTATAAAGTTCTATGAAAAAGAGATGGAAGAACAAGGGATTTGCGAAGGAGAAGGAATATTAGAATGGAATGAAAGTAATTTAGATAATGGCATACTTGGTTTTGGTTGGTATTGATACAATGCCAACTTTAGATTTTTTTTAATGCAATTAACGTATTGAGTTTTATAGAATGAAAAAAAGGCTAATTTTGAAAGAGCCTTTTTTAAATTCAAAACATTATGTTATACCTTGGAAATGTTAATAAATGTATTTTTTAGTTTTTTGTAAATTTGCACTTAGTAACCAAAATTTTTAATGTTACCAGTAAAGAGAACTTATTTAGATTGAGAAAGCACATAATAAAAGTATTTTTGTGGTGTACCATAGCGTTTGAGTTCTTGAATTAATTCCTCATCTGCTTGAGTAATAGTTCCTTTTTCTACTCCATTACCATCTTGGATTGATACAGGAACTAAACTTCCATCTTGATAATCAAAATTAATGATTTTACCTATACCTTCTCCTGTAATGCTTAAGGTAACTCCTTCATTTACCATAGCATAACCAACTATGTCATACATTTTCTTAAACAATTCCTCTATCTCAGCTAATGAAACATATTCTTCTTCACCATCATTAAATACAGTATCCTTATCAAATTTTACCCAAATGCCAACAGCTTCTTTTTCTGGAGCTCTATTTAAATCTTCATAATCAATTTTCGTTATCGTCCCAGAATGATAAATAGGTTCTTCCTCATTAATACAATAAACGTCACTTCTTTTAATAATTTCTACACGATCGCCTTCACTTACTGTTAAGTCTCTTTTTGTACCAAACCTATTGTAGTAAATCAATCATATTTCCTCCTAGTAAAATTCTTTAGACTTATAAATTATCCCCAAAATTACTAAAGAAATACTTAGCGAGAATACTATATTTTCATTGATGTTCTCTTTTCGTCAATCAATGATCCAATTCAACTATGGACATTTTTTTTAGTATAAGAAAGTTCTGTGGAAGAAAAATATAAAGCTGACATAATTTAATGAGTACTTAATCGGTTATGGTTGAAAAGGAAAATGGAAGGGCTGATTAAAAAATGGATATGGAAATTCCTAAAGATGATGATATTGAAATGGAAGAAAAAGTGGAGCTTACTGGGAGTTTAGATAAAGTAACAGATCATAAAATTTGGGGTGCACAAGGTTTTATGGATATTCCAGATCAAGGTAAAACCTACAGGAAAAGATATTTAGGAAACCGATATCAATAAATCGTTGACCGTGAAAAAGATGTGTAAGTTACAAAGACAGGTAAGGGATACATAACAAGCACATGCGTTATTGAAGTTCATATTACTCTTTAAGCAATTAGAGCATTACGATACGATCATTCAAAATTTAGGAGCTGATTAATTAATCAGCTCCTATTTCACATTTACAAAAGCAATCCGATTCAACTAACTCTGAGAGGTTCTTTATTATTAGGAGGTTGGCTAGTGTTTGAGGAAGACTCTTTATTCAAAGCCAATAATAATATCATTCCAATGATACAAGCTGTACCAAGCCATTGGAAAAAACCAAAAGGTTCTTTTAACCAAAAGGTTCTTTTAACCAAAAGATAGTAGTTAAGACCGCAGCTAATGGTTCAATACTTCCTAGCAGACTTGATTCTTTAGGTGGAAGACTTTGTAAACTTTCTATATAGAACCAAAATGCAATCATTGTACCGAATATGATAATAAACACTAAATATAAAATCGCTTCAAGCGTTAAGTTTTTAAAGTCCACTTGCCAAGGAGGATGGATAAAGCTTAATACAAAGCCACCGATAATCATAGCCCATCCTACAATAACAAGAGAGTCGTATTGCTTAAGTAATGGCACGGCAAATAAAGTATAAAATGCTAAAGCTACTCCAGATAATACACCCCAAGTGATTGCAAGTGCTGGCACAGATAATTGCGAGATTGAGCCGTTTGTTAATAAGAAAAAACTTCCAATTAATGCTAGAGAAACAGTTAACAAATCTTTTCGTGTTAGAGCGGTATGTTTACGGATAATTAAATATACGATAATCATGACAGGTGCTAAATACTGTAATAGTGTTGCAACAGCAGCGTTTCCATGTTCTTAGACCCTAGTTCATTCACTAAACATACCATTCATTTAAAAATGAATAACGTTTTCAAATCGTATTTTAATTTGAATAAACCGTTATTACTGTTATATAATTTAGTAGTATAATAGTTTGGATAATTTCATTAAATATTATATGATAGAAGTAATGTTTAAATTTTTTTTGTCTTTGTGAAGTTTTTGTTTATAGTCTTAAATCTATACTATATATACATAATCCAATATTAATTTAAACATTAGGGAAAAATAATAAGTGTGAATAGAATAATAAAAGGGTGTGCATTCATGATTAGCTTAGGGATGTTCGGGTTTAAAGCACTTTGGAGTCCATATTTATTTGTGTTTTTAGTTTTAGTCATTTTAGGTTATTTTTACATAATTAATAAATTTAAAGATAAAAAACATGTTACTGAGACTAAACAAAAGGTGTATTTCGTAATTGGCATTTTGTTAGTTTACACCGCCCAAGGCAGTCCAATCGATTTAATTGGTCATATAATTTTTAGTGCACATATGACTGAAATGGCAGTATTATACTTAGTTGCACCGATCTTTCTTATTAATGGAATTCCAAATTGGTTATGGAGAAGCATACTAAAACCAAAATTCGTTAATTCATTTTTTACTTTTGCAACAAAACCATTAATTGCTTTACTTATTTTTAATGTAGTATTTTCTATTTACCATTATCCATTAGTATTTGATACTGTAAAAACGAATAATGTCTACCATTTCTTATTTACAAATATATTATTTTTCATGGCAGTATTTATGTGGTTTCCTGTTATTAATAACTTACCTGAGAGACAAACACTTTCTGATATCCAAAAGATTGGTTATATGTTTGGAAATGGTATTTTATTAACACCAGCATGTGCACTTATTATATTTGCGGGACATCCATTTTACGCGACTTATAATGATCCAGTGTTATGGAGTAAAGCGATGGAACTTTGCGTATCACCAGATTTATTAAAATCACTAAATATTTCAGGTCCAGAAGTATTTAACTTTATGTCAGCAAGAGAAGATCAGCAGGTTGGCGGAGTTATCATGAAAATTATCCAGGAAATAGTTTATGGATCTGTTATTGGTTATAATTTTTTCAAATGGGCTAAAAGAGAACAAAATGGAAATAAAATTGATCCAATCAGTAGTAATCCGTTATTGCTTAAAAAATCGTAGGGGTGGAAATTTTGAATTCGTTACCAATTTTACCAACAATAAGTACAAGCTTTATTGTAATTAGTGCCATATTAGTTGCAATCGGCTGGTCTCTTATTGCAAAAAGAAATATAGAGGGACATAAGAAAGTTATGTTCTTTGCTGGAGTCTTTGCACTTTCGTTTTTCATTGTATACGCAACGAGAACAATCTTTATTGGAAATACTTCTTTTGGGGGACCAAAAAGTTTAAAGCTGTATTATCATATATTTTTGTTTTTCCATATATTCTTAGCTACAACAGGCGGAGTATTTGGTTTAGTATCAATTATTTCAGGATTTAAAAACAAATTAAAACTACACAAAAAAATTGGACCGATTACTAGTATTATTTGGTTTTTTACTGCAATTACAGGTGTAGTCGTTTATTGTTTATTATACGTTTTCTACAAAGGTGGAGACACTACTTCAGTTATTAAAGCTGTTTTAGGATTTTAAGTAAAAAATAAAAGAGTGAGTAAAAGAAGTTGTACTTCTTTTTACTCACTCTTTTTAATAATTATAGAATAATGAACTTGCTTACTAGAGAAATTTGCTCTTCAGCTTTTTTAAGTAATTCTTTACTTTTATCAACGATGCTTTCAGGGAAGTTTTCGCCTTCTCCATACTCTACACCGTGAGGATAATAGTATTTACCTAAAAGTGGAGTAAGTAATTGGATTTTACCTTTACTTGACTCTACATGTCCTTCTACTGCGTAACCTTGAACGCGTAAGTAGTAGATTTCATTACGTTGTTCAAATTTATAATCGTAAGTTACTCTTTCGTAATCCCATTGACCAGCAAGGACAAAGCCTAATTCTTCCATGATTTCAGTTAATAAATTTACATTTAATACATGGTTTTCTAAATTTGTATTCTCAAATTTCATGTTAATACCCCCTAAATTACTTAGAAAAAATCCCTATTAATATAATATTATCTATGACAATAATTAGCAATGAAAAGCTGATAAATGTATTTTAACTAATTTATATATTTTTTTGAATAATTTGGCTACAATGGATATATAAACATAGAGTTAACAATTGGGAAGGGAAGATCTAAATGGAAAAGCTTATAAAACTTTTCTTTTTTACAATAAGTTTTATAACAGTTTTTATGTTCAGTCCACTTATTAAAGATTGGATCACCAATATTTCATCATTTAAACAATATCAGAAAGTAGAAGAAGTGAATATGCCAATGATCGAAAATGCAAGTACTGAAAAAGTTACATACTCCGTTTCTCAATATATTGGTAAAAGTGAACAAGAAATTTTAAAAACCTTTGGTAAACCGTCAAGAAAGGTTCCTTCTCAATATGATTACGATTGGCTTGTTTATGATAAGGATGCGACAAAGTATACTCAATTTGGTGTACTTAATGGCAAAGTTGTAACTATTTTTGTTGCTGGTAATAAGGTTGATATAGCCCCATTTGTGATGGGGAGCCACTATGAAGAAACAATGGATAATGTAGCATTACATGATAAAGTCTCATTTTCGATAGTAAGTAATCAATACACATTTAAATTATCGACAACTGATTTACACGAACGTCCACTTGTTTCATTAAATAATTGTTTTGCTCAACTTTATTTTGACCGTTTTACTGGAAGTTTATTAGGTGTTCGATATTTATCTCCAGAAACTTTAGTTAAGCAAAAACCGTACGAGCTAATGTATAGTGGAAATTTAATTAATGCAAAAAAATTAAATACATTACAAGAAGCAATTGTTGATCGTGAAGAAGAGAGACAGATATTTAACTTAACGAATGTTTATCGTAAAAGAATGAATTTAAGTACTTTAACTTGGAATGCTGATGCTGCCAAAGTAGCTTTAGGACATAGTAAAGATATGGTTCAAAATAAATATTTTGATCACTATTCTAATTTATATGGTAGTCTAGCTGATCGTTTAAATGATGCAAATGTTCCATATAGAATTGCTGGTGAAAATATTTCTGCTAATTATGTAGATGGTATTGCATCTGTATATGGATGGATTAATAGTAAAGGTCATCGTGTAAATATGTATAAAAAAGAATATACCACACTTGGAGTTGGAGCCTTTAATAAATATTACACCCAAAATTTTATAAAATAATAGCGAAATCAAGCAAAAGCGAAAGTTTGTGCTTGATTTTTTTATTTCCATACAAGCACAAAATTATTCGAAAGACATAATTTTGTAGTAAATGCGTTTAATTGGAGTGATATGAATGGGAAATGAAAATAACCGTCCATCTATCGAACAATTTAGGCAATTCGTTATGGAACACCCAAAACTTCGTGAGGACGTAAAAACGGGTAAAAAAACATGGCAACAATATTTTGAAGATTGGTATTACAAAGGCGAAGACCATGAAATGTGGGATGAATATAGAAATGACAATAATACAAGGTCTCAAAAGAAAACTGCCAAAACGGAACAATCAGAAGAAGGATATGTTGGAAAAGTCATTTCTTTTGTAAAAAATTTAGATCCAGATCAAATTCAAGGCCATTTAACAAATGTAAACTCCACTTTAACTAATATTCAACAGCTCATTTCACAATTTAAATCTCCAGCTGCTGCAACAAATCAAAGAGAAGAAAAGCCAGCGTCGCAACAATTTAATTTTAGACAGGATTGAGGAGATCTAAGTGAGAAAAGATGTGTTAGAATTTCTTCAGAGTGAGGAAGATTATTTGAAGTTTTTAAGACAACAACCAAAATGGTATCGTAAACTTTCTAGAAATCCTGAGCTTACTGATGAGTTTAGACTGGCTTCCCTTGAGTTTTTTGGTAAAACTATTCCACAACGAGTTGATAAATTGTCAAATCAAGTTCAAATGGCATCATTTATGATTGACATGTTCCATGTATTAAAGGATCAACAAAGTACTACTAGTGAATCCTCTGATACTGAATCAAATGAAGATTAAAAAAGGGTAATAATTCAATCTGTCATAGCTTTTTGCTACAATGAAGAAAGTAAGTCTTAAAAAGGAGTAGTAGTTATGACAGAAATTTGTTTAGTAAGACATGGACAAACTGATTGGAATTTTAACAATATAATTCAAGGTAGAGAAGATATTCCTTTAAATACGGTAGGTAAACAACAGGCGAATGATAGTGCATTGTTTTTAAGTGATCAAAAGTGGGACCAAGTTATTACAAGTCCTTTAATAAGGGCGAAACAAACTGCACAGGCAATTGCAGAGTTTTCTAAAATTGATGAAATTATAGAGGATGAACGATTTCTAGAAAGAGAATTTGGTGAAGCTAGTGGAAAACCTATTTCCGATGTTCATGAAAACATTTATAATAATAATGTAGTAGGAATGGAAACAAATGAAGAATTAATTGATCGAGCTTTTAGTGCATTAAAAGACATTGCCCAAAATTATGAAGGTAAACGAATTGTAATTGTTGCTCATTCTCATACGATTAAGGCAATACTACATGCGATTGATCCTGAGAAAGTAAATTTTAGAACAAAATTAAAAAATGCTTGTGCAAATTATATTGAATTTAAAGATGGTAAATGGAAGATAAATGAATTTAATATTTCTGATCACATAAAAGCTTAGGACAAGTTCTTTTATTTACCGAATTAAATGTGATATAGTTTATTCTTGGAGGTGTAAGGAAATGTATGCAACAATGGAAACCTTGCAACTTATAACAGTCTCAGAAGAACTTGCTTCAATGATCGTGCAATCGGATGTTGCAGATCAGTATCGAGCTTCATATATTGCATTAAATAATGATAAAACTGCGCAAGAGATTATTAGCCGTTTTATGAAGACGAAGGATTTATATGAGGATGTTCAGCGATTTGGAAAATATCATCCAGATTATAAAGAAATTCGTAAAAAAATGAGTGAAGTTAAAAGAGAACTTCAATTAAACGATACAATCGCTGCTTTTAAGCAAGCGGAAGACCAGGTCCAATTACTTTTAGATGAGACTAGCTATTTAATTGCTCAAGCTGTTTCGCCTTCTGTAAAAGTTCCAGCGGGTAATCCATTCTTCGTAAATACAGGTGGAGGATGTAGTACTGGTGGATGTGGTACAGGTGGAAAGTGTGGATGTAAAACGAGGTAATAAATCATATTGAAAGGCTCATTATTTATTAATGAGTCTTTTTATATAAAATTTATTTTCTAAACCTAGTACAGTTAACGCAATTATTTCCACAACAAAACATTTTTTTATTTGGAACGTAAAATCGATGTTTAAATACGAATTTATTATTTTCTTTACGAATAAATTCAACTCGGTAAATTAGTTTAAACTGTTCGGTAATGGTTCTAGCGCAATCTATCAGTAGTTTTTTGAGCGCTTCTTCGGTCTGTTGACAGTCTGACTGAATATATAGAAAGTTGGCACCACAAATTTGTTTGTTTGAAAATTGATTAATTTGTTTATAATTTGAAATACAGTTAAAAAATTGCTCCCAACCGTCATCTAACATAATTTTCAATCCTTTCTAAAAAACTATTTATGAAAGTTTCGTTGCAAAAGAAATTTGGGATATGATATTCTATTTCTAACGGATTTTTAAAGGAGAAAGCTATGTTCGTGCAAAGACAAGGTATTATTATTTATTTACAATCATTAAAACAAGCAAAAATGTTACGTAAATTTGGAAATATTCACTTTGTCTCTAAACGTTTGAAATACGTAGTCCTATATTGCAATATGGATGATATAGATCGAACAATAGAGAGATTGAAAAAATTTCATTTTGTGAAACGAATTGAATTGTCATATAAACCTTTTATTAAGACTGAGTACGAAAATGCAAAACCAGACGAAGCAAAGGAATATGATTACCAAGTAGATTAAAAACGATTGAATGGATAATAATTTAGAAGGGGTAACCGATCTGAATTAAAAACCGTTCAATCGTTTTTCTTGTGGCATGTGAGAGGTAGGGGATAGGTAAAAAACTATCCCTGATAATCTTTATACTTTATGAGAATGATTAGAAAATAATAAATCCTATTATCTGGTCTAGTTATTTCATTGGTGGAATTAAGTGATTTAAGCGTAAAATTCCGATAATATATTGATGGAATAAATCGTTTTCATGAAATGAGCTTGAGTGTCTAATTTGTAATGTGATGATTTCTTTGTTTAAAGATGTAGCCAATTCTTCAAACAAGACTTCACGTTTTGTAACTGAATCTTCTTTTAATGTAATTCCTTCTCTACAATAATATATTGGTTGGAATTCGCCAATAGAAGTAGGGCTTAAGATCACAGCAAAAGAACAGCAGTTTGAGCCTTTATTTTCAGATGTTAATTTAAGTAAAAATTTAACTCTATCTTTTTGCGATTTAGCAATTTCAAATAGTTCATATAAATCTGAGTATCCTTCTCCAATTTCAATCATGCGTTGGATCATGAGTGTTCCCCCTTAAAACGTAAATACTTTACGAGTAATTCAAACAAAGTATGGAAATAAATGCAACATTTATTCTACAGGATAAAAGCATAAAAAAAAACCCCGCATTTGCAGGGCCCCTCTTATTAAAGTGTAATCACTTAAAAGAAGGCAAAGGGAGAGGAGAAACCGGAGGAAGAACTTATGGGGAAACGTAAGTCTTCTCCGCGGTTGGCAACAACATCAACTGAGATGTTGTTAAAATTAATTATTTCCAAAGTGGATGATTTTATACATTAGTAGAAGAATATGGAAAGAAATGTTTTTGTTTTAGTGAAATTATGATAGGATAATTTCGTAAATTGAAATCTAGTAGGTGTAATTTAAATGAGAGTAGTATCAGGAAAAAATAAAGGATTAAGTTTAAAGGCAGTACCTGGAATGAGTACTAGACCGACAACCGATAAAGTAAAAGAAGCAATGTTTAATATAATTGGACCTTACTTTGAAGGTGGTATTGTATTAGATTTATTCGGTGGTAGTGGTGGACTATCAATTGAGGCATTAAGTAGAGGGATTGAAAAAGCAATTATTGTAGATCGTGAAATGAAGGCGATTAAGACGATCAAAGAAAACTTAGCAACTTGTAATCTAACTGAAAGTGCTGAAGTATATCGAAATGACGCTGAGCGAGCTGTTAAAGCGATTATTAAAAGAGAGATCCAATTTGATTTAATTATTTTAGATCCTCCTTATAAAAAGCAACAAATCGTATCATTAATTGAAACTTTTGATGATAAAAATCTACTTGCATCAGATGGGACAATTTTAGTGGAACATGCTACTGATGTCGAATTACCTGAAAAAATAGGGAAATTTGTACGAACAAAAGCAGAAAAATATGGAATTTGTGCCGTATCAGTGTATCATATTTGTATGGAGTAATTTTTAGGGGGTACAAGATGAAACGTATAGCTGTTTGTCCTGGAAGTTTTGATCCAATTACTTTAGGACATTTAGATATTATTAAACGTGGAGCAAGAGTGTTTGATGAGGTAATTGTTGTCGTATTAAATAACTCGGCCAAAAATTCTTTATTTACTTTAGAAGAAAGAAAAGAATTAATTACGGAAGCTACTAGTGCAATTCCAAATGTAAGCGTTGATTCATTTAGCGGTCTATTAATGGATTATGCGAAAAAAATTAACGCATCTGCAATATTAAGAGGCCTAAGAGCAGTATCAGACTTTGAATATGAAATGCAAATTACAGCAATGAACAAAAAATTAGTAGATGAAATTGACACATTTTTTGTAATGACAAATAATCAATATTCATTCCTAAGTTCTTCAATTGTAAAAGAAGTCGCAAAATATGGTGGAAATGTTAAAGACTTAGTACCAGACTGTGTAAACAGCGCATTAACAGAAAAATTTCTCAAACCTCAAGTTTAATTTAAACTGAGTATTGTTGATCTATTAATATTAATACATAAGTGACAATCTCATTTTTCAACAGAAAAAGAAACCTCAAGTTTGTATAAAACTGAGGTTTCTTTTATTGTTGAAAATATAAAAGAGTCACTTACAATAAGTGACCCTATTGATATTTAATTTTTGATGATCTATTTTTAAGTGTTAATCTATGAACATCAACTAATAAAAATAATCTTTTGATCTTGTATTTGAAAATTTTTTAGCTCTTAAATATTTTTTTATTACTTAAGAATAAACAATTACTAGAAATTATTAATATTATAAAAATGCTTTAATAGTTGACCTACTAACTGATTAACAACCTGTTATTGTAATCAAAGTAAAGGATATTAAATTAGGTTTTTAGTGTAAGCATTTTTTTGTTGAATAAATTGATTGGAACGGAGGGATGCTCGACTCCTATGGGATTAGCGGGAAGGCTGAGACCCCGCAGGCTAGCCGAGGAGGCTAAAGAATCTCGCCCCATGGAAAGCGAGCATACCGTAGTGGAAATCAATCGCATTAAACCTTTACGGATATTTGGTAGTTTAATGACAAGGATGCTTTTCAACAGCGCGAGAAACCTCAAGTTTGTATAAAACTGAGGTTTCTTTTTAATATACCAAAGGTTTAAGAAGATAACTTTTTTGTATACAGTTTATAAATCAAGATGAATACATAAATGTAAAGAGAAATTAATGTTATAAATGAACCTGTTGAAATCAATGATTCGAGGTTTACCTGTTTCTCTGTAAAAATCTTTATAACAGGTAACGTATTATTAGTAACATTAGAAGCTAACTGATTAAGATATAATGGCTTCCAAAAAATAATTGCCAAAATAGGTGCAATTCCAGATTGTAATAAACGACCGATTAAATAAGGTTTAATACTTAATTTCACTTCAGAAATAATACTTGCTACTTGGGCTTGTATTGAAAAACCACCAAATCCTAAAATAAAGCTAGTTAAAGCCACTTGCTGCAATAATGTACTATTGCCTAGTTCACTGACTAATTTAGATCCTAACGTAATTTCAAATAATCCAGATAAAAAAGGCGTAGATAAATTGTGATTAACCTTTAAATTTGAAAAGCAATAGGCAATTATTTTTCCAACATTAGATATAAATCCAATTTCAATTAAAAGCATATTAAGAACAGAAAAAACAATAATAAATCCACCAATCATTAATAATGTCTGAACGGAAGAAGCTATTGCGTCACCTAATATTTTTCCAAGCGGCCTTCTTTCACTTAATCTTTTTTCATGCATAACTTTAAAAGCGTATTTAAAGCGGTTAGAATGAATTCTTTCTTTACGAGAGTAGTTAGGTTGGTTTCTTCCATAAAACCTCATAATGAGGCCTACAATAGCGTTAGATAAATAATGACTGAGTGCAAGTACGAGCCCAACTTTTGGGTTATGAAAAAAACCAACAGATACTGCAACAAAAATAAACAAGGGATTAGATGAATTTGTAAATGAGTTAAGTCGTTCGGCTTCTAATTTTGTTAATTCCCCATCTTTATATAATTTTGCAGAAAGTTTCGCACCCGAAGGAAATCCTGAGGCCATCCCCATAGCCCAAACGAACGCCCCAACACCCGGAACTCTAAATAAAGGTCTCATAACTGGCTCTAAAAATACACCAATAAATTGAACAATTCCAAAGCATATTAGAAGTTCACTTAAAATGAAAAAAGGAAGGAGAGAAGGAAATACGATTCCCCACCACATATTTAACCCTCGTATTGAACCTTTAAAGGCTACCTCTGGATGCAAAATAATTGTTGATGTCAGAAATATGAGTAATAAAAAAATTAGTAAGGTAATAAAGTAATTTTTTTTCACATATAAACCTCCAAAGATAAACTTAAAAAACAGATAGATTTTTGTCTGATTGTAGTAAGACCAATGAGTAGGAAATAAGATAGTAATATATGTATAAAAAAGACTTGTACATTTAAATATACGTTGCTGGAATTCAATTTTAGACCAAAGAGTTTAATTGGAGGGGAAACAACTTGGAACCGAAAATTGGTTTAGCATTAGGTTCAGGAGGTGCACGAGGATTTGCACATGTTGGTGTAATTTCCGTTTTAAAAAAGCATAATATTCCTATAGATCTGATTGCAGGCAGTAGTATAGGTGCTTTAGTTGCTGTTTTATACGGTGCTGGTGCGGATGTAGATCGTCTTTATAAAATTGCAAAAGTATTTCAATCTAAATACTATATCGACTATGTCGTTCCAAAAATGGGTTTGATTTCTGGGAACAGAGTGAAAGAATTGATAAAAGTCCTATCATTTGGAAGAAAGCTCGAAGAATTAGATTTGCCAGTGTCGGTAATCGCTACAGATTTATTAACAGGAGAAAAAATTGTATTTCAAAAAGGAGATATTGCTACTGCAGTCCGAGGGAGTATTTCAATACCGGGAATTTTTGTACCAGAAACATGGAATGGAAGACTTTTAGTTGATGGTGGAGTCATCGATCGTATCCCCGTTTCAGTTGTAAAAGAAATGGGAGCAGATTTTATTATTGGAGTAGATGCTTCACCGATTCAAGTTAGTGGAGAAGTTTCAACGATCTATGACGTGATTATGCAAAGTATTGAAATAATGCAGCATGAGCTAGTTAGAAATCGAGAAATTGCTTCGAATGTTATGATAAGACCTAAATTAGACCATGTTAATTCTAGAAATTTTACTAACCTTGAAAATGTGATCAAAATAGGTGAAGAAGCTACAGAAAAATTAATACCAGAGATTCTTGAAAAGATTGAGCAATGGAAGGAGAAAAATAGTGATAAAAAGGATCAGAATTCTTAATGTACTATTAATACTCGGTATTACACTAATTTTTTTATATTTCATTCCATTACCATACTATGTTACAAAACCAGGTTTAGCCGAACCTTTAAGGCCATATGTAAAAGTTGAAGGTGCAAAAAAAGATAAAGGTGAATTTATGCTAACGACCGTAGCAATGGGTAAGGCAAATGTCTATTCATATATTGGTACAAAAATTAATGACAATTACCATTTATACAAGATAGATGAAATAAAAGTAAAAGGTGAAAGCGATGAAGATTATCAGTTCCGCCAATTAAGGTATATGGAAGAGTCAAAGCAAGCTGCGATTTTAAACGCATATAAGCAGGCTAAAAAATCTTATAAAGTGACGGAAAACGGAATAGTAGTCGTATCTGTTTTAAAGGATATGCCAGCACATAACGTATTGATGTTAGGTGACATTATCACTAAAATCGACGGGAAAGAAATTCGTACAATCAATGATTTCACTAATACTGTTAAAAGTAGAAAACCTGGTACAAATTTTAATTTAGAAGTAAGTAGAAAAGGGGAAATTAAATACTTTAATATTAAAACAGAAGCTTTTAAAGACGAACCGAATCGTGCTGGAATTGGTGTTTCTATAGCAGAAAATTTAAAACTAACTACAAATCCAAAGGTTAAAATAAATTCAGAAGAGATCGGTGGACCTTCAGCGGGGCTGATGTTTGCTCTTGAAATTTATGATCAATTAAAAGACGAAAGTTTAGCAAAAGGTCATGAAATAGCTGGAACTGGAACAATTGATAAAAATGGGGTTGTTGGTCCAATTGGTGGTATATCTCAAAAAATAATTGCAGCATCTGAATCTGGTGCAGAGATTTTCTTAGCACCAAATGAGAACGGTAAAAAGAATTCTAATTATAATGAAGCTGTAAAAAGTGCGAAAAAACATGACTTGAAAATGAAAATAATACCTATTGATACATATGACCAAGCAATCAATTATCTTGAAAAGTTAAAGACAAAAAAATAATTTGATTAGAATAGGTGCATGATAAAAAATGGCAGGAATAAGGGGGATACCCTAAACCTGCCATTTTTCTAGTTTATACTTTTTAGTTGAAACAACTTAAGACCTACTAAATTGATTACTTTCTTCATCATAAATAATTGGATAAAGTGAATATTCGGTTTTTATTAATTTTTGTTGGTTGTTTAATGAAAGCATCGAAGCATAAGTATGGGTTGCTTTCAAATCAGTACTTAGTTCTTTTTGATTTTGCTGATTAATAGTCGTGTAAATTGGTAATTCAATTAATTTTTTTTTGCTATTTAAATACGTTTTTCCCATTGAACTCATTCCAAGTAAACGAATATAAGGAACTCGATCTTTCTCTAATATTGCTGACATTTCCTTTTTTGATGTATTAGTTAAGATATGTGTTAACAATCTTTGAATTCGAGTCCAAGTATATCTCTTAGTTTTTATTGATGTCATTAACTCTTCAAAATTAAGACAGTTTAATACAGAATGTAATACTCTTCTTTCTAAACCTTCGACAGCTTCGTATATTTCTTCTAGCTCTTCTTTAGTTGAAGTCATTAATTTATATTTCAATAATGGTAAATATTCATTCCAAGAATGAAGGGCACCATATTCATTTATGTATTCTTCAATTGAATCTTTTGTAAAGCTTGGAACAAAGTCAGAAATCGATTGATTGTCACCTTTTAGAATTTTTCTAATTGCTGTAGCGCTAGCGATACTATGATGATTGGTTTCTTCATCATGATAATTTGCAGCTATTCGCTGAATCGTTCTACCTTCCATTCGACTATCAAAATGTTCAATAGCTTCTAAATAATGTATTCCTAAAATATTATTTGGAAGGGAAACATCTAGCTTTGATGATTCAAGATTTTTTTGTAAAGCAGTGCTATAAGCAGCAGGATAACTTAGTCCTTCATCAAGAAAAGTACGAATACTTGTATTGATTGAAGAAGTAAGCTGCTTCTTTTGTTTGATTAACTCGTAAAATGTCTCAATTTTACCCTCTTCACTTCCAAAACAAACATAATCACATTTTAAAGAATCAAGAATTGAAATAGCTCCTTTGGCAAAGATGCTAGCGTGTTGAGTCGAATAGCTATAAGGTAATTCAATAACAAGATCTGCACCTGCTTGTAAAGCCAACTTTGTTCGTACATGCTTTGGAACGACTGCGGGCTCGCCTCTTTGTAAAAATTGACCACTCATTACCGCAATAACAACATCAGCATTTGTACTTTTTTTAGAACTAGTTAAGTGAAAAACATGTCCATTATGTAATGGGTTATACTCTACTACTACACCAACCGAACGCAGAGAAATGCACCTCCAATATTTACTAATTTCATGAATTTATACAATAAGAATACCAGTTTTGAGAAATAATTCGCAACCTAGTGTGAATTGTATTGAATTTTATTGTGGAAAATAATATATTAGATAGGTTACATATAAGAAGCAAGGTCAAGGATTTAATGGGGAAGCTAGTAACCAAGTCTAAAACTTTTAGTGAATTTTTGTCTTATGCTTGTCGGGAATTTAGTCAAAGATGTAATTATGATGTCTAGTTCCACAAGCTAGCTAAATGGAGATATCTAAAAAAAGAAGCAGAAAGATGTCTAGCTCCGGCTCCTAACTCCTCGAGTCATAAGCCAATTTTCATCTAAGATTAAAGAGAAGAGCAAATCTTAGCCAAAAATCGTCTTATGCTTGTCGGAAATTCAGTCAAAGAAGTATAGATGATGTCTAGCTCCAGGCGTTTGCCCCTCGAGGTCATAAGCCAATTTTCGTCTAAGATTAAAGAGCAAATCTTAGCCGAAAACCGTCTTATGCTTGTCGGGGCAGAGCGAACGCCTTCCGCTTTTCGATACTGTAAAGAAAAAATATTGACAAGTGATTATAAAGAATATATAATTTTCATTGTTGCCTTGAGGTGGTTTATTTATGAAATGGTCAGTGCACCAGTTGCAGAAATTAAGACATAAAGGTTTAAATTTAGATGAGACAATTGATGTAAGTCAAATAAAGGAACGTAATACTGATATTCGAGAGGTTTCTCCAATTCGAGTTACTGGACGAGTTGATTTTGGAACGAACCGTTATACGTTTCATTTAACAATAACTGGATATTTAATTTTACCTTGTGTAAGAACATTAGTTGATGTAAAATATCCTTTGTCGATTACCACAACAGAAACATTTTTTACAACGTCTGAATGGAAAAGTGAAGATGAGAATTTTCACATCCTAGAGGGTGACGTGTTAGACTTAACTCCAGTGATTGAGGAATGTATCTTAGCCGAGATTCCAATGCAGGTTTTTGCAGAGGATGTTGAGGGGAAAGAAACAGCTCCAACGTCAGGAACAGATTGGGAAGTTAGGGAACATGTCGAAGTAGAGCAAAAAATTGACCCTCGACTTGCTGGTTTAGCAAAATTTTTTGACAAACAAGATAATTGAGAAGTACCGGATAACCGGCTTCATAACAAACACTGACTTTAAGGAGGTGGGATCAATGGCAGTACCTGCAAGAAGAACGTCCAAAACTGTAAAAAGAAAGCGTCGTACGCATTTTAAATTAGCGGTACCTGGAATGGTTGAATGCCCAAACTGTAGTGAATTAACATTAGCACACCGTGTATGTAAATCATGCGGACACTACAAAGGAAAACAAGTACTTAGCAAATAAGCTAGTCTTTGAATGAGCACATAGGAAACTATGTGCTTTTCCTTTTGCCTTTAAAACATAATTTGTCTTGATCAAGCCCTCTAAAATCATGCTTTCTCTTACCTCTGCCCATTTCAATTTCTGTATAGTATAATAAAAACTAATAGGAAACTAGGGAAAGAGAGAGGGATTCCAATGTCTGAAGTAATTACTTATCAAAGAGATGAAATAGATTATATATTTTTAAATAGGCCTAATTACGGGAATTGCATTGATGAAAATACTGTAGAAAAACTTTCTGAAATAATCCGAGAAATCCGAATGAAATCTCAAAGTAAACTAGTGGTATTAACTGGGGAAGGTATGAAATATTTTTGTACCGGTGGAGATTTAAACACAATTTTAAAATTTAAAAATAATTTAAACGGATTGGAATCTTTTAATCTAAAAATGTGTGAGGTGATTTATCAAATAGCTATGTTACCTCAAATTACAATCTGTTTTATTAATGGTTATGCTTTAGGTGGCGGCTGCGAACTGGCAAGTGCATTCGATTTTAGATATGCGAGTCACAATGCAAAAATAGGATTTATTCAAGGAAGAATGGGAATCCCAACTTCATGGGGTGGGGGTACCGTGCTTCAAGAAAAAATGAGTCATCAAGATTGGATTACATTACTATCATCCTCAAATATTTACACCGCATTTCAAGCTAAGAAGATCGGCTTTATACATGAACTATCAAAAGATTTAACAAGTTTACATAATGAAAGCTTTATTAGTTTAGCTAAAAGTATTCCATCACAAATTCATCATCAAAATAAAAAAATACTTATTCGTAAATGGACCGAGCAAAATCTTAAAAGAAGAATGGAAGAAGAAGTTATTTCTGCTATGCCACTTTGGTTTTCAGATGAACATATAAAAAATATCGAACAATTTACAAAAAAATTGGAAAAGTAATCTTCTACCTTCATTTTTTTGTGCATATGAATTAGTAAAATCTGCTTATTGCATAAGAAATTGGAGGGGATTGCAAATGGTTGCAAATCGCCAGGATGCATGGACAAAAGATGAAGATAACTACTTAGCTGAAGTAGTTTTAAAAACGATAAATGAAGGGTCAACTCAATTAATGGCATTTAAAATTGTAGCAAAGAACTTATCAAGGACAGCTGCTGCTTGCGGTTACCGATGGAATTCTTTTGTTAGAAAGTTCTACAAAGAAGAGATTGAAAAAGCAAAAAATAGTAGTAAAAAACAAGCTGTTCCCTCAAATGAGGTAGAACCAACGCACGAATCTGAAATAGTTACGAATGAGATTCAAGAAGAGGCTACATCAGAGAAAGGTCATTCCGAAATAACCTTTGAGTCAGTATATAAATTCCTAGAATATTTGAGATTAAAAGTTGATGCCAGTGGACGAATTAAAGATATACAATCTTTAGAAAAAAAACTATTAAAATATAAACAAGAAAATGAGCAATTGAAAATTGAAAAACAACAATTAGTTGAAAAACTAAATGAGCTCCAAAGTGAATATGAACATTTATTTGATTTTTTAGATCAAAAACGAAAAATAGTAAATGTAAGTTCTAAAAATGACACAAAGGTAAAATAAATTAAAAAACTCAACATCTCCAAAAGAGGTGTTGAGTTTTTTGTCTTTATTTATTTGCAGGTTTCCAAATCACAAATTCAGAATCTGCTTCATTGAACCCTTGTTTTTTCCAAAATTCATTTGAATTTGCTCTTGGTATTGTTTTAATCGTTTTCTTAAAGGATTTAGCGAAATTTACTAGTTCTTTTCCGTACCCATTCTTTTGATAATAAGGTAGAACTTCCATTTTATTTATTTCAATTATTTCTTCATTATTTTCATTATGTGTATATAAACTCATTCGGGCAATAAGTGCCTTTCCTAAGTAGATACCATAGAAAGGAGATTGGAACTCGTTATCAATTAAATTTGATTCAAGATCTTCAAGCATTGATAGCTCTTGTAAACCGTAACCGGAAAATTGCTGAAATTGTTCAAGTGTTTTAAAATTTATTTGTAAACGTTCTATCTTGATGTTCAAAAAAGCTCCCCCTTAAAAAGAATGTAAATTTTTAATATTTTAAATATAATTATATCGTACAATTAAATTTAAAAAAAGATAGATTCGGTGTAAATTTATTATCACAAGGATAATAGTGGAAAAATAATTTTTCGAATGGAGAAATCAATGAAAATAGGAATAATTGGTGGTGGTGCCGTCGGTCTTCTTACAGCATCGTATTTGTATCAAAATAAACATAATGTTACATTGTTTACGAGAACGGAAGAACAGGCAAATCTTATAAATGACTTAGGTGTTATACTTTCAGTAGATGAAAAAACAAAACAAATGTGTATAACAGCAAATAAATTATTGCCTAAAATAAACATGTTCGATCTATTAATTGTTTGTGTCAAGCAATATCATTTAAATCAAATCGTTAACACGTTAAATCAATATGAGGGTGAGAATATATTATTTCTTCAAAATGGAATGTCTCATATTGAAATTGTTAAAAATTTACCTATTCCAAATTGCTTTATAGGTATAGTTGAACATGGTGCGTTAAAAACTTCTCCTAATGAAATCACACATACTGGTAAAGGTATTATTCGAATTGGACAAATAAAAGGGAAACTAGATGCTTTAAATCGATTATCGAGTTTACATACAGCTGAGTTTCCAATCAAAAGCCAAGATGATTGGGAGTATATACTTAAACAAAAGTGTTTAATAAATTGTGTTATTAACCCTTTAACGTCTATATTGAATGTCCGGAATGGTGAATTAATCACTAATGAGTATTTTAAACCAATTTGTAAATTATTATTTAATGAGGTTGCAACTGTCCTAGATTTAAATAACCAAAATGAGTGGGATAAATTAGTAGAAATTTGTGAGAAAACGAAAGAAAACTACTCATCAATGAATCGAGATTTATTTCACGGTAGACAAACAGAAATTGAAAGTATGTTAGGATTTGTTAAAAAATTGGCAATTAATAAAAAAATAAATGTACCGACAATTGAACTTGTGTACAATAGTATAAAAGGACTTGAGAAGAAAAAGGGGTAATTCTTTTTGGAAAAATTTTTCATTTTCTTTATTTCGCTATTAATTGAATTTCCGATTTTTTCTACAATATTTATCTATATGTTTTTAAAATTATTTTTTAAAAATAACAAGCGTAAACTTTTGCTTTTTACGTTAGATTTATCTACAATTCTATATATTAGTTCATTTTATTTTGTTTTAAATATGATTTTTCCGACTGCAACAGGTTGGATATTAATTAATTTATTATTGGTTATCTTATTTATTAGTATTATTCTTCAATGGAAAGCAAAAAGAGATATTCGGTTTACTAAGCTACTAAAAGGTTTTTGGAGAATGTCATGTATTCTGTTTATTATTCTTCACTTTATTACCGTGTTGGCTGGTTTAGTTTTAAAAATAACTGAGTATAATGCTTAATTGAAGAGCGAGAGAGGAAGTTCGTAATGCAAATTAGTAAAGTCCATTTAGACGGGCAAAATAAATTGCTGAATGATTTTGTAAATGGAAATGAAGTAATTTCTTCTTTCTTTGGTGAAAATCCATTAGTAAAGGAAGAAATGGAATATAGAATTAAACATGTAATGGAGCGTTCTTATAATCGCACAGGATTAGTTAATGCATTAGAGAAGTTTCATCAAAAGCATCATGCAAGTAAGGAATCATTAGAAAATGTGAAAAAATTACTTGATAAAGATTCATTTGTTGTAATTGGTGGACAACAAGCTGGCTTATTAACTGGCCCATTGTATTCTATACATAAAATTATTTCAATTATTCAATTGGCTAAGAAATATGAAAAGGATCATGGCCTAACAGTTGTCCCAGTATTTTGGATTGCTGGTGAAGACCATGATATTGATGAAATTAACCATATTCACACAATTGAGAACAATACAGTAAAAAAACAAACCTTTTATCAAAAAACGACTTATTCCAATGCTGCTTCTAGAACAGAATTAGATCAGAAGGAAATGAAAAAGTGGATTGATAAAATCGTTAAAACGTTTGATGAAACGAATTATTCGAAAGACTTACTTGAAGAACTATATTCAATGATTGAGCAATCTACTACTTACGTAGATTTTTTTGCGAAAATTATTTTTAAATTGTTCAAAAAAGAGGGTCTTGTCTTAATTGATGCTGACGATCCAAATGTCCGTGAGCTGGAATCATCTTTATTTAATGAAATGATTGAAAAACAAGAGAAAGTAAGAGGGGTTTTAAAGGATACGAAAAGCAGATTAATAAAATCTGGGTACCACGAAACTCTTCAAATTTCTGAACAGAGCATTCATCTTTTTTACCATAGTAATGAAGGTAGACAGTTACTTGAAGTATCTGAAAATGAAGATGTTTTTCAAACAAAAAATAAGAATTATCAATTCTCTAAACTCGAGTTGATCAAAATCGCCAATGAACAGCCAGCCTTATTAAGTAATAATGTCGTTACTAGACCGGTTATGCAGGAATATTTATTTCCTACACTAGCATTTGTTGGTGGTCCTGGTGAAATTGCCTATTGGGCTGAGTTAAAAGACATTTTCAATCTATTTAACCTTCAAATGCCACCGGTGTTTTTAAGACATATGTTTACTATATTTGAAAGAAATATCGTATCTGCATTAGAAGATTTTTCATTAGATATTAATGATGTGATGAAAACATCATTAGAAGAGAAGAAAGTCGAATGGATTAAAGATCAAGTAAGACTAGACTATAAAGAAGTGTTTAGTCATGCTAAAAAATCTTTAGAAGAATTGCATAAACCACTTCAAGATGTAACGAAAAAAGTAACGCCTAACTTAAAGGATTTTTCTATAAAGAATTATGTAAAGATCGAAGAACAAATTCTACTTTTAGAACGAAAAATAGAAGAATCAATTTTAAAGCAAAATGAAGAGCAAATTGAAAAGTGGAATCGAATCATCTGTTCAATTTCTCCTAATGGGAAACCACAGGAACGAACACTAAATATTCTCTACTATATTAATAAATATGGTTTTGATTTTGTTCATGAACTTTGTGATTTAGAACTATCTTGGGATTATGCTCATCAAATTGTAAAAATTTAAGTAAATCATCAAAAATATTCTTTAATAATATGTATTTTATAAGTAACACTCCTATGAAATAAGCTGAATTTTATAATAAAAATGAAATCCTGCTGCACTGTTAGCAGGATTTTTTGTTTTTTTAAAGAATTTTTTAGAAAAGGTGGTAAGAAGTGGGGGAATGTGGTAAGTTTGTGTTAGAAAGTGGGGGAATAGGATGTTTATCGGTGAATATCAACATAATATCGATGTTAAAGGACGTCTTATTATACCTTCAAAATTTCGAGACAAGCTTGGTGAAAACTTCATTGTTACAAGAGGTTTGGATCAATGCTTATTTGGCTATTCTTTGGCCGAATGGAGTGTAATTGAAGATAAACTGCGCACACTACCACTAACAAAAAAAGATGCGAGAGCATTTACCCGTTTTTTCTTCTCAGGGGCTATGGAATGTGAGATGGATAAGATGGGGAGAATTAATATAACACCTAATTTACGCAGTTATGCAAAGTTGGAAAAAGAATGTGTAGTAGTTGGTGTTACAAATCGTATTGAGATTTGGGATTTATCAACTTGGAATACATATATGAATGAATCAGAAGAGTCATTTGGTGAGTTGGCAGAAAACTTAATCGGATTTGACTTGTAAAAATTAACAAATTGAAAGTAGTGAAAGCATCATGTTTGAACATATTACGGTTTTATTAAAAGAAACTGTGGATTCTTTAGATATAAAAGAAGATGGCATTTATGTAGATTGTACACTTGGCGGTGGAGGACATAGTGAATACTTACTATCTCAACTTTCATCAAAGGGTAGATTAATCGCTTTTGACCAAGATGAAACAGCCATTAGACATGCAAAAGATCGTTTGAATAAATATGAAAATCAATTAACAATTGTAAAAAGTAATTTTAAACATATAAAAGAAGAACTCCATAATTTAGGCATTTATGAAGTAGATGGAATCTTATTTGACTTAGGTGTTTCTTCGCCGCAATTAGACGTTGCTGAACGTGGATTTAGTTTTCATCAAGACGCACCACTTGATATGCGTATGAATCAAGAACAAACATTATCAGCATATGAAGTTGTAAATGACTGGCCTTATGAACAGCTTGTGAAAATATTTTTCCGATATGGAGAAGAGAAGTTCTCTAAACAAGTTGCAAGAAGGATCGAAGAATTAAGAGCTAAGAAACCGATTGAAACAACCTTTGAATTAGTCGAAATCATTAAAGATGCAATACCTGCACCTGCAAGAAGAACAGGTGGACATCCTGCTAAACGAATTTTTCAAGCTATTCGCATAGCTGTTAATGATGAACTAGGTGTATTTGAAGAGGCTCTAAAGGATGCAATTACCTTAATAAAACCAAAAGGAAGAATTAGTGTCATAACATTCCATTCATTAGAGGATCGTATTTGTAAAACGATTTTTAAAGAAGCTAGTTCACTTCCGCCGTTACCACCAGGTTTACCAATTATTCCAGATGAGTTTAAGCCGAAGTTAAAATTAGTAACAAGAAAGCCACTTTTACCAACAGATGAAGAAGTCGAATTTAATAAGCGAGCAAGATCTGCAAAGTTAAGGGTTGCAGAAAAATTATAAGGAGGGAAAATAATGAGTAATTTGGCTAGAAAGCTTCAACAAAAACAAGTTACTGATTTACAACAAAGACCTTCTAACAAGAAAAAACCAAAAAAAGTATCAAAAATTACACCTTTTGAGAAAATACTTTATTTAGTATTTATTTTTGCATGCTTCTTTATGGGTACAAAAATCATTAAAACTCAAGCGGCAATATATGATACAAATTTAAAAATTCAACATGTTAAAAATGAAATAGCGAATGGAAAACAGCATAACTCTGAGCTTAAAATGAAGATTGATGAATTAAGCACATATGAGCGCATATGGCAAAAAGCAAAAGAGTTAGGTTTAAATATTGATAGTAATAATGTAAAGTTTACCGACACTAGCAAGTAGGAGATTGTGATATGAGTAAGAAAAAGAATAAATACACAAATTATGGTATTCGTTGGTTTTTTATTGGTACTTTAATCCTTTTTTTCTCCCTTGTTGCTAGACTTTCTTATATTCAATTATCAAACACAGTAGAAGGTAAAAATTTAAAAGTTTATGCGGATGAGAATTACAATACATCTCAAAAGATTCCTGCTAAAAGAGGAACAATATATGACTCAAATGGTGTTCCACTAGCGGAAGAAGTGACAGCTTACACTGTATCGGCCGTTCTAGATCCAAGTGCATCAAAAAACTCTAAAGTGAAAAGACATGTCGTAGACAAAGAAAAAACCGCAAGTGAATTAGCACCAATTTTAGGTATTGATGAATCGGATCTTTTAGCGAAATTAGGTAAACCAAAATATCAAGTTGAATTAGGACCAGGTGGAAGGAATATTTCTCAAAGCACAAAAGAACAAATTGAGAAATTAAAGCTACCTGGTATTGTTTTTACCCCATCACAGCAGCGATATTATCCAAATGGTGTATTTGCTTCTCATACATTAGGGTATACGAATGTAAATGATAATGGTGACCTAATTGGCGAAATGGGATTAGAAAAATCATTGAATAATGAGTTAACTGAAAAAGATGGAAAAAGAAGCTTTTTACGTGATCGAAAAGGAAATATTCTACCATATGAAAATGAGAAGGTTACTCCTCCACATAATGGTGATGATGTGTATTTAACAATAGATACAAAGATTCAAAGTTTACTAGAAGACGCAATGACTAGCGTTGAAAAAAAATATGAGCCAGAAAAGATTATGGCAATCGTTTCTGATCCAAAAACCGGTAAAATTGTTGCAATGAGTAATCGTCCTAGCTTCAATCCGAATCTTCATGACATTACAAACTATACGAATGACCCGATTTCATATGCATTTGAAGCAGGTTCTACGATGAAAATTTTCACTTTAGGTGCTGCAATGAATGAAGGCGTTTATAATGGAAATGAATATTTCCAATCAGGTCGATATAAAGTACCAGGTGGAGGTACTGTCCATGACGTAAATCGAAACGGATGGGGTTCAATTACGTTTGACGAAGGGATACAAAGGTCTTCAAACGTAGGTATTTCGATTCTTCTTAATGAAAAATTAGGTGCAGATCGCTTTTTACAATACTATAAAAACTTTGGATTTACACAAAAAACTAATATTAATCTTCCAGGTGAATCAAGTGGTAAATTAGTATTTAATTATCCACTTGAAAAAACAACAACTGCTTTTGGACAAGGATCTACAGTAACAGGAATTCAAATTATCCAAGCAGCAAGTGCTATTGCTAACAATGGAAAAATGATGAAGCCATATATTGTAGATAAAATTGTCAATCATGATACGAATAAAGTTATTAAAGACTATAAATCTCAGGTTGTTGGTAATCCAATTTCAGAGGAAACAGCTAAAAGAGAGAGAGCGTTATTAGAAACGGTTATTACTGCACCACATGGTACAGGGCATAACTATGCGATTGATGGTTATACTGTCGCTGGTAAAACTGGTACTGCTCAAGTCGTTGACGATCACGGGAAATATCTTAAAGGACGTGGTCAAAACCTATTTTCATTTATCGGTATGGCTCCTGCAGATAATCCAAAATTAGTCGTTTATGTAGCGATGCTTCGTCCAAAACTTGAAGCAACTGAAATCGGTTCAGATGGTGTTTCTGAAATATTTAGAACAGTGACTAAAGGCGCATTAGAGTATATGAAGGTTGAGCCTGTTGAAAATGCCAAAGTAGACAAATTAATTGATAAAGAAAGTATAGAAATCCCGAATTTAAAAGGTCTAACTTTAGATGAAGCAAAATCTTTAGCTACATCTGAGGGATTAAAACCTGTATTATTAGGAAATGGGTTAGAAGTTACGGGTCAATCAATTAAGTCAAAAACTCAAGTTGTCAGAGGTACTTCTATTTATCTTAAGACAAATGGGACAAATACCATGCCATCTATTATTGGTTGGTCAAAATCGGATGTTAACAGTTTAGGTAAATTATTCAAGCTAAATATCTCAACAAAGGGATCTGGATTTGTTACAAGTCAGAGTATTAAAGAAGATTCAGAGCTACGGGATCATGACTATTTAACGATTGAATTAAATAAACCTAATGGAGCGACAGACGAAGAAAAAGATGTAAAAGTAGATGTACAAGAGTAAAATGAAGATTAATTAAATAAAAATGACAATAGACCATTCTAGGATAATAAAAAGCTAGAAGGTCTATTGTATTTGGTACAAGCATATATTGAAACGAACATAATGTAGAGGAGTGTTCGTTTTGATGCGAGTATCTAATGTAACAGTTCGAAAACGATTATTTTTTGTATTCATTGGTGGTTTATTAATTTTTTCTATTATTGCAACGAGGCTTGGTTATGTGCAATTTGCTATGGGTGATCTTTTAACTGAGAGAGCGAAAAATTCGTGGAGTCGAGATATTCCATTTGAACCAAAGCGTGGTGAAATTTTAGACCGTAATGGTGTTGCTCTTGCTACTAATAAAAGTGCTCCATCTGTATTAGTCGTACCTAGGCAAATTAAAGACCCTAAGGAAGCGACTGAAAAACTTGCCCCAATTTTAAAAATCTCCGAAGTAAAACTTTATAAGATTTTAACGAAAAGATCTAGTATGGAACACATTCGAACAGAAGGTATAAAAATTACAAATGAGAAAGCTAAACAAATCCGAGATCTTAACATAGCTGGCGTATACATAGCAGAGGATTCTAAAAGATATTATCCATTTGGTAACTATCTTTCTCATGTTTTAGGTTTTGCTGGAATCGATAATCAGGGCTTAAACGGATTAGAACTCTATTATGATAAGCAATTAAGTGGTGAAAAAGGTAGTGTACAATTCTATTCTGACGCTAAAGGTCAAAGAATGCCCAATATTGCAGACGACTATATTCCGCCAATTAATGGTTTAAACTTAAAATTAACTGTAGATTCGCGAATACAAACAATTCTTGAACGAGAAATGAATAATGCTACTGCTCAATATAATCCTGATTCAATGATTGGAATTGCGATGAATCCGAATACGGGAGAAATACTTGCAATGAGCAGTCGTCCAAGCTTCGATCCTACTAATTTTAAAAATGTTTCGCCTGAAGTATATAATCGAAATTTACCTGTTTGGTCAAATTATGAGCCAGGTTCAACGTTTAAGATTATTACATTAGCAGCTGCATTAAATGAAGGATTAGTAGATTTGAATAAAGACCATTTTTATGATGACGGGGCTGCTGAAGTAGCTGGAGCTCGTTTGCGTTGTCATAAAAGAGGTGGACATGGCTCTCAGACATTCTTAGAAGTAGTTCAAAATTCATGTAACCCAGGATTTGTAGAATTAGGTAATCGCCTAGGAGAAGATCGTTTATTTAACTATATTCGTAATTTTGGTTTCGGTAAAAAAACAGGAATTGATTTACAAGGTGAAGCATCAGGGATTTTATTCAGCATGGATCGAGTCGGTCCAGTTGAAGCTGCAACAACTGCTTTTGGTCAAGGTGTATCAGTTACACCAATTCAGCAAGTCGCAGCAGTATCAGCTGCTATTAATGGAGGAATTCTTTACCAACCTTATATAGCTAAAGAGTTTGTAGATCCGGTTACAAACGAAGTAGTAAGTCGAAAAACACCAATTTCAAAAAGACGAGTTATTTCTCCCGATACATCTAAAAAGGTACGGTTAGCACTAGAAAGTGTTGTTGCACAAGGTACTGGTAAAGGTGCATTTGTGGAAGGGTATCGGGTTGGCGGTAAAACTGGAACAGCGCAAAAAGTAAAAGATGGGCGATACGATGATAGTAGCTTTATCGTATCGTTTGTAGGCTTTGCACCGGCTGACGATCCTCAAATAGTGGTTTATATTGCAGTTGATAATCCAAAAGGCACTGTTCAATTCGGGGGAGTTGTAGCTGCTCCGATCGTAGGGAATATTATTCGTGATAGTATGCAAGTTTTAGGCGTTCCACCTAGAAAAAATCAAATTCCAAAAAAATTCGTATACGGTGATACACCAACATATGAAGTACCAAATTTAATTGGTTTGGAGAAAAAAGATTTGCAACCTTTGCTAGATACTTTTACTATTGAATATAGTGGCAGTGGAAATATTGTCGTTGACCAAGCACCAAAAGCAGGTGTTAAACTAAAAGAAGGTTCTAAAATAAGAATTTATTTAGGAACGAAAGAAGAAACTAAATCTAAAACTAAAGATAAAAAATGATTTAGTGAATACGAAAGGAATTACTATGAAACTTCATAATTTACTATCAAGATTAAAGCCTTTAGTGAATCTTCCATCTGAAAATCCGGAAATCACTGGGGTTGAAATGGATTCAAGAAATGTAAAACCAGGTTATTTATTCATCTGTATTGAAGGGTATACAGTTGATGGCCACAAGTACGTAGATCAAGCTATTGAAAAAGGCGCAGTAGCGATACTTGCACAAAAACCAATTGAATCGAATGTTCCAGTAGCTTATGTGAAAGACACAAATCGTTCAATGGCTGTTGTTGGTAATGCCTTTTATGAAAACCCAACTCAGAAACTAAATCTAGTTGGTATTACTGGTACAAATGGTAAGACCACTACTTCATATATTATTGAAGAGATTGTTAAACACAATAAGAAAAAAACAGGTGTCATTGGCACAATTGGGATGAAAATAGGAGAAGAGATTTTTGAAACAAAAAATACAACTCCTGATAGTCTAACTTTACAATCAATGTTTGCAAAAATGGTTGATGCTAATGTGGATACTGCAGTTATGGAAGTTTCTTCACATGCATTACATTTAGGGCGTGTTCATGGCTGTGAATATGATATTGCTGTTTTTACAAATCTTTCACAAGATCACTTAGATTATCATGGAACGATGGAAGAATATAAAAAAGCTAAAGGTTTATTATTCTCTCAATTAGGTAATAGCTTTTCAGCGGAAAATCCTAAATTTGCAATCCTAAATAATGATGATCCTGCTTCTGAAGAATATATGAAGTTTACACAAGCAAATCTAATAACTTATGGTTTAAGTAAAGAAGCTGACTTGTTTGCTGATAAAATTGAATTAACGAATGCTGGTACTAGATTCACATTACATTTTTTAAATAAACAATATATTGTAGAAATGAATCTTATTGGAACATTTAACGTATATAATGTGTTAGCGGCAATTGGTGCAGGAATCGCATTAAATATAGAAATGGAGACAATCCTAGACGCTGTCGCGACGATTGAAGGGGTACCAGGACGTTTCCAAGCTGTTAATGCAGGGCAAGATTTTACAGTTATTGTAGACTATGCACATACACCAGATAGTTTAGAAAATGTATTAAATACTGTTAAGCAATTTGCAAAAAATGATATTTTTACTGTTGTTGGTTGTGGTGGAGATCGTGACCGAACAAAACGACCGCTAATGGGTAAGATTGCAGCGGATCTTTCAACTAAAGCGATCTTTACATCTGATAACCCAAGAACAGAAGACCCAACTTTAATTTTAGAAGACATGAAACGCGGTTTAGAGCATAATAATATTACGGTAATAGAAGATCGTAAAAAAGCTATAACATTTGCGATTCAAAATGCAAAAAAACATGATATTATTGTTATTGCAGGTAAAGGTCATGAGACATATCAAATTGTAGGAACAAATGTTTCACATTTTGATGATGTTGAAGAAGCTAAAGAAGCTATTTTGCAAAGAAGAGGATAGTATCCTCTTCTTTGTAATGTGAAAAATTGATTTCATAATTCCTTATAAAAGAATTAAACTATTAAGTAAACAACAACAAAGAAGAGAACTTAGAAAGGAGGGCGTATAATGCTAGAACCGTCAATTTTAGTTGCTATGATTTCAGCATTTATCATTGCAGTCATTTTATCGCCTATTTTTATACCGTACTTAAGAAAACTTAAATTTGGACAGAGTATTCGAGACGAAGGTCCACAATCTCATAAAAAGAAATCAGGAACCCCAACTATGGGTGGGATTATCATATTAATTGCTTTAAGTTTATCTGCACTTTTAATTTCTATGTATTTTGATGTTTTATCAACACGTACATATGTATTATTATTTGTCACAATTTGTTTTGGAGTAATTGGATTTTTAGATGATTATATTAAGGTTGTTAAAAAAAGAAACCTAGGACTAACATCTAAACAAAAATTCATTTGCCAAGTTATTGTGTCAATCATTGTCTTTTTTGCAATCCGTGCTATGGGAATCTCTACGTCTATTTCGATCCCAGGGACACATTATTCATTTGATTTAGGCTTCATCTATGTATTATTAATTATCTTTATGCTAGTTGGTACTTCAAACGCTGTAAATTTAACAGATGGATTAGATGGACTTGTGTCAGGTACAGCAGCAATCGCATTTGGTGCATATGCAGTTCTTGCTTATAACCAACACCAGCTTGATGTGGCAATATTTTCAATAGCAGTTGTAGGAGCTGTATTAGGTTTCTTAGTATTTAATGCACACCCTGCAAAGGTCTTTATGGGAGATACGGGCTCATTAGCATTAGGTGGGGCGCTGGCTGCAATTGCAATCGTTACACACTTAGAAATTTTACTTGTTATTATTGGTGGTATTTTTGTAATTGAAACACTATCAGTAATGATTCAAGTTGCATCTTTTAAAGCAACTGGTAAAAGGGTATTTAAAATGAGTCCTCTGCACCATCATTATGAATTATCTGGATGGTCAGAATGGCGTGTAGTAGTAACATTTTGGTTTGTAGGATTACTTTTTGCATTATTAGGAATCTATATTGAGGTGTGGATGTAATTGAATAACATATCGAACTTTCAAAATAAAAATGTATTAGTATTAGGAATGGCAAAGAGCGGTTATGCAGCTAGTAGATTACTAAAAAAATTAGGTGCGACTGTAACTGTTAATGATCGAACTCCATTTGAACAAAATGAAATTGCACAAAAGCTAAAAAGTGAAGGTTTTAACGTAGTGTGTGGTGAACATCCACTATCATTAATAGAAAATCAACCAATGTGTATCGTCAAAAATCCGGGAATTCCATATACGAATCCATTATTAATAGAAGCTGTAAAGCGTAATATTCCGATCTATACGGAAATAGAGCTTGCATATTTAATAAGTGAAGCACCATTTATTGGAATTACAGGCTCAAATGGGAAAACGACAACGACAACTTTAGCATTAAATATGTTACAAGAAGGCAATAAAAAACCACTTGTTGCAGGAAATATTGGTACTGTTGCATGTGAAGTTGCTGAAAATGCAAATGAAGATAATATTATTGTAACTGAACTTTCTTCATTTCAGTTGATGGGAATCGAAAGTTTCCGACCAAAAATTTCATTAATCACAAATATTTTCGAAGCTCATTTAGACTATCATGGTACAAAAGATGAGTATATTAAGGCAAAAGCCAATATATTTAAAAATCAAACAGAAAATGATTTTGCTGTCGTTAATTTTGATGATGAGAATGTAATGGCAATGGCTTCTCAAATTAGAGCGAAAATTATTCCATTCTCTACTACAAAAATTATGCAAGATGGTGCATATGTTCAAAATGGCTATGTTTATTTTAAAGAGAAAAAAGTGATTGAAATTGAAAAAATTGTCTTACCAGGTAAACATAATTTAGAAAATATATTAGCAGCAGTAGCAATTTCTAAACTTCTAGATGTTGAAAATGATGCGATTGAAAAGGTGTTAACAACTTTCACTGGTGTAGAGCACCGACTTCAGTTTGTTACAGAAATAAATAAGAGAAAGTTTTATAATGATTCAAAAGCTACTAATATTTTAGCAACACAAAAAGCAATTTCTTCTTTCCAAAAACCAGTCATTTTAATAGCTGGTGGATTAGATCGAGGAAATGGTTTTGATGATTTAATTCCTTATTTTAAAAATGTAAAAAAAATGGTCACTTATGGTCAAACAGCAGAAAAATTAATTGAATCAGCAGAAAAAGCAGGAATGAAAGAAGTAAAATCGGTAGATAATGTTGAAGATGCTGTAAATGAAGCGTTCGCTCATTCAGAAGTTGGAGATATTATTTTATTGTCACCTGCTTGCGCAAGCTGGGATCAATTTAAGACTTTTGAAGAACGTGGTAATAAATTTATACAAGCAGTGCATAAGCTAATGTAAGGCTTGTTTAATTCAAAAGTTGAGGTGTATTTAAGTGCCAACAAAGAAAAATAGTCCTGACATGATTCTTGTTCTCGTTACGCTATCATTATTAACAGTCGGTATGATTATGGTTTACAGTGCTAGTGCAATATGGGCATCTTATAAGTTTCATGATTCGTTCTTTTTTGCTAAACGGCAATTATTATTTGCTGGGGTTGGAGTAGTTGGGATGTTTGTTGTTTCAAATATTGACTACTGGCTTTTCAAAACACATGCAAAAAAAATATTAATCGCTTGTTTTATCTTGTTGGTACTTGTACTTGTACCAGGAGTTGGTCTAGTACGAGGTGGAGCACGAAGTTGGATTGGAATTGGTGCATTCTCGATCCAGCCCTCTGAGTTTATGAAACTTGGAATGATGGTATTTCTATCAAAATACTTAGCAGATAATCAGAAAAATATTACGTCCTTTAAAAAGGGTCTTGTACCAACATTAGGTCTTGTGTTTTTGGCATTTGGTTTAATTATGCTTCAACCAGATTTAGGAACAGGTACAGTAATGGTAGGTACTTGTGTAATCATCATATTCGTAGCTGGAGCAAGAATTTCTCATTTTATGGGATTAGGTATTGTTGGGGTTGCAGGATTTGTTGCCCTAATAGCTTCTGCTCCATATCGAATAAAAAGGATTACATCATTTCTAGATCCATGGTCTGATCCATTAGGAACTGGATTCCAAATTATACAATCACTATATGCAATTGGTCCTGGTGGATTATTTGGTTTAGGATTGGGACAAAGTAGACAAAAGTTTATGTATTTGCCAGAACCCCAAACTGATTTCATCTTTGCGATTCTATCAGAAGAATTAGGATTTATTGGCGGAACTTTTGTCATCTTATTATTCTCTTTATTACTTTGGAGAGGGATCCGAATTGCTTTAAGTGCTCCTGATTTATTCGGTACATTTTTAGCAGTAGGAATTGTCTCAATGATCGCAATACAAGTCATGATTAATATAGGCGTAGTAATAGGCTTGATGCCAGTTACAGGGATTACATTGCCATTTTTAAGCTATGGTGGTTCATCTCTAACATTGATGCTATTAGCTGTAGGTGTATTATTAAATATTAGTAGACATGCGCGTACATAAAAGGACCGACTCAAATTGAAACAAGTACATCTAGTACTTGAATTTTTCAAAAATGAGTCGGTCCTTTTTATGTAGTAACGCGATATGTTCTTGCCTATTTACTTTCCAATTGGTACGTTTTCTTTATTTTTATCGAAAAAACAATTAGAATGATAGTGATAAAATTGGTATAATAACTACTTAAACTGCTTAAAGTTATTTATGTATTGTAATTTAGGAGGATCTTTATGAAAATTTTAGTTAGTGGTGGGGGTACTGGTGGACATATTTATCCAGCACTTGCGCTAATTAAAGAGTTAAAAAAACAAGATTCCAATGTAGAATGTTTATATGTTGGTACAGAAAATGGATTAGAAAAAGGGATTGTATCTAAAGCAAACATACCTTTTAAATCTATTGTTATTACAGGGTTCAAGAGAAGCATATCATTAGAGAATTTTAAAACAGTCTATCGATTCTTAAAGGGTGTATCAGATAGTAAGAAAATAATTCGTGAATTTAAACCAGATGTAGTCGTTGGAACAGGTGGATACGTTTGTGGTCCTGTTGTTTACGCAGCGGCAAAACTAGGGATTCCGACAGTTATACATGAACAAAATAGTATACCTGGATTAACAAATAAGTTCTTAAATCGTTATGTAACAAAAGTTGCAATTTGTTTTGAAGAGGTTGCTGACTATTTTAATAAAGAGAAAGTAGTGTTTACTGGAAACCCGAGGGCTTCTGAAGTACTTGGAGAATCAAATCCATCCGTATTAGAAACATTAGGATTAAAATCAGGTAAACGCACAGTACTAATTGTTGGTGGTTCGAGGGGAGCAAGACCGATTCATCAAGCCTTTTTAAAAAGTGTCAATCAATTAGGTGAAAAAGATTACCAAATGATTTATGTAACAGGCGAAGTACATTACGATTCTGTCATTGAAGAAATAAATAAAGTAGGTAACCCAGAAAATGTAGTGGTTAAGCCATTTTTACATAATATGCCTGAAATTTTAAGAGAAATCGATTTAGTCGTATCAAGAGCTGGGGCAACTACATTAGCAGAATTAACTGCATTAGGAAAACCTAGTATTCTAATACCAAGCCCATATGTAACAAATAATCATCAAGAGGTTAATGCTAGATCACTCGAGAAAAATGGTGCGGCAATTGTTATATTGGAAAAAAACTTCAATAGTGAATATTTAGTAACTGAAATTGAAAAAGTATTACTAAATCCTATTAAACTTGAAGAGATGAAAAATGCATCATTAAAAATGGGCGTACCAGATGCTGCAAAAAAACTAGTAAATGTATTAGAGAAAATACGTAAATGAACTTGCACGAACAAGTTTGAAATAAAATAAAAATACAATAGAGGATAATATAAGCTAAAGGGGGAAAATATCGAATGTTTGAATCAAAATTAAAGGAAATATTAAATGACTCGAGTCTTCTAATAAATGAGCCTTTAGCAAATCATACGACAATGAAAATTGGAGGACCAGCTGAGTATTTGGTCATTCCTAAAACTGTGAATGAAATTAAAGAGATTATTAACCTTGCAAATGAACATGGCGTAAATGTGACTGTAATTGGTAGAGGATCAAATTTACTTGTATCGGATCAAGGTATTGAGGGTGTCGTAATTAAAATTAGTGATTGCTTAGATCACATTGAAGTAGAAGGTACAAAAGTAGTTGTAGGTGCAGGATATTCAGTTATTCGTTTAGCTACTCAACTAAGTAGAAAAGGATTATCTGGTCTAGAGTTTGCAAGTGGAATTCCTGGTAGTGTTGGTGGCGGTGTGTATATGAACGCAGGTGCTCATCAATCAGATTTTTCAAATATTACTTCTAGAGCACATATTCTATTTCCTGATGGAACAATGGAATGGTTATCAAATGAAGAATTAGACTTTTCATATCGAACTTCAGTATTACAACATAAACGTAAAGGATTTGTATTAGAAGCAGAACTTCAGCTTCAAGAAGGATCAAAAGAAGCTTCAACTGCATTAATGCAAAAAAATAAAGATTATCGAAGAGAAACACAACCTTGGAATTATCCATGTGCTGGTAGTATTTTCCGTAATCCATTACCACAGTATGCTGGTAATTTAATTGAACGTGCTGATTTAAAAGGATATCAAATTGGTGGTGCGAAGGTTTCCGAAATGCATGGTAACTTTATTGTAAATGCTGGAAATGCCACTTCAAAAGATGTACTAGACTTAATCGCATTTATTAAGAAAACTATATTAGAAAAATTTAATGTGCAACTTGAAACAGAAGTAGAAATTGTTGGGAAAAAAATGTAAGTTTCTTCTAAACTAACCATATTATATGCTATAATTTACATAGCATATGATGACCAAGATAGAATGGCATTCATTTGCTATTCTATTTTTTATTATTCTATTATTAAGTCAAGAACACTCGTGATTTAAATTATGAGATGAATCGACTTCGGATGCAAAATAGTATTAAAAAAATGTCATATTATTTTACTATACTAGTATCCGACATGAAGTATAAGATAAAAACATATCGGACACTTGAACTAGAACGAATTCAAGTATGGTGCTTGTTGCGTGAATAGAACTTGTTTGGTGGCATAAAAGAAACCTCTGCTATTAAAGAAATACGCTAGCAAGTATGCTTTGTTCCCAAGAATCTCGTAACTTTAGTCATGAGTAGTTCAATATTCTTAAATTACTTCTTAAGCAAAAGTAAATTAAAAAGGTATTTTTAGTTGAACATTGATAATGGAGGCATATTTATGCAGGAAAATAAGATTATTAATTTAGAAGACCGTGTACCTGTTTTACGTAATAAAAAACGTAAAAAAGTTAATATGCGATTACTGGTCACAATTCTTGTGTTTTTTTCTTTGCTTTTATGTGTATTATATTTCCAAACATCAATTGGTTCAAAAATTCACTTAGTAATTAATGGAAACCAACTATACTCTGATAAAGAAATTCAAAAATTAGCCGATGTTAGCGTTGATGATAGCTTTTTGACAATTAGGTCAAAAAGGGTAGTAGATCAGCTTGAAAGTCAAAATACAATTCAATCTGCAATCGTACATAAAAGATTTCCTAATAAAGTAGAAATCGATGTAAAAGAATTTCAGCCTGTTGGACAAGGTTTATTCAGCGGGAAAAAGTATCTATTGTTAGAAAGCGGAGTCCTTATTAAAGAGAAAAATTCACTAGGAAATACTACAGCACCTGATTTAATTGGTTGGAAACAAGGAGACGAGTTGCAGGAAATGGCAGCGGAATTGAAAAAAATGCCACAAAGTATATTTCATTCAATTTCTGAAATAGATTATACTCCAAGTAAGGATGATCCTTTGTTAATAACAGTCTTTACGAATGAAGGGTATGAAGTAAGGACAACAATTCGAAAATTCTCAAATAAAATGTCAAATTACCCATTAATTTTAAAGTCAATACCTAAAGACCAAAAAGGGGTTATCCATTTAGAAGTGGGTGCGTATTTTTCTCCTTATAGTACTGATCCTAAATAGTCGATTTAACATTAGTAAACAGTACTTTCAAGTCTTTATTAACTTCATATGTTAGTGTAGACTAGTAGTTAAATAGAATTAGCGAAAAAAATTAAAAAGATTATGAAAAATCAAACTTAAAAAAGAGGAAAAACCCTGTAAATGTTGAATAGTTGTCATATATGATATTTAAGAATGAATTGATGCTCGATTATAATAGATAGAGAAAAAGGAGGTGCCATCATGAACAGCAATGAGATCTATGTGAGTCTTGACGTTGGAACTTCAACAATTAAAGTAATCATAGGAGAACTAGTTAACGACACACTTAACATTATCGGTGTTGGTAATGTTAAATCTTCTGGCTTAAAACGTGGGTCAATAGTTGATATAGATGAAACAGTCAAATCAATCAAAAAAGCAATTGATCAAGCAGAAAGAATGGTTGGCATTCATATCGACAAAGTAATTGTAGGGGTTAGTGCGAATCAAGTGCAATTGATTAGTACTAACGGCGTAGTAGCAGTTTCTAAAGAAAATAAAGAAATTGACAATGAAGATGTTTTAAGAGTAATGGATCAGGCTCAAGTAATTTCTATACCACCGGAAAGAGAAATTATCGATGTTGTTCCACATGAATACATTGTTGATGGCCTTTCTGAGGTAAAAGACCCAAGAGGAATGATTGGTGTACGCTTAGAAATGGAAGGTACATTAATCACTGGTTCAAGAACTCTAGTACATAATATACTTCGTTGTGTTGAAAGAGCGGGGTTAGAAGTAACGGATATATGTCTACAACCTATGGCTGCAAGTACGATAGGACTAAAGCAGGATGAGAAAAACTTAGGTGTAGCACTTGTTGATATCGGTGGAGGCTCAACTACAATTTCTCTTTTTAGAGAAGGGGTATTAATGGCAACTTCAGTCCTACCTGTTGGAGGAGACCATATTACAAAAGACATATCAATTGGACTGAAAACTTCAACAGATGATGCAGAAAAAATCAAAGTGAAATTTGGACATGCTTTTTATGATACTGCATTACCTGAAGAAGTATTAAGCGTACCAATAATGGGTAGTGAACAACATCAACAATACAGTCAGCAAGAGATTTCAGATATTATTGAAGCTAGATTAGAAGAAATCTTCCTTATGGTTCAAAATGAGCTTGTAAGAATGAGGGGAAGCAATTTACCAGGTGGATTCGTTCTAACTGGTGGTACAGTAACAATGACTGGTGTAATCGATTTAGCTCAAAGGGTATTTAAAAATAATGTAAGGGTTGCAACACCAGATTATATAGGTGTAAGAGAACCTCAATACATTACTGGCGTAGGTCTAATCAAGTATGCTTTTTATAAATCAAAAATGCGTGGAAAAAAACTTAGCTCTAATATTGCATTCGAATCAAATGAACGAAAACCTGTAGCTGTTTCAAATTCAAATACAAAACCAAAACAGCAGGATGAAGAGCGCGTCATGAGTAAAGTTAAAAGCATTTTTAAATATTTATGGGATTAAATTTGTGATGAATTTGAATAGTAGGGGGATCAATCATGTTAGATTTTGATACAAATGTAGATGCTTTAGCGAAGATAAAAGTAATTGGTGTAGGTGGCGGAGGAAATAACGCCGTTAACCGAATGATTGAACATGGAGTACAAGGTGTAGATTTTATTGCTGTGAATACTGATGCGCAAGCTCTTAATCTATCAAAAGCTGAAGTGAAAATGCAAATCGGTGGCAAACTTACTCGTGGTTTAGGGGCAGGAGCTAATCCAGAGGTAGGTAAAAAAGCAGCAGAAGAAAGTAGAGAACAATTACAAGAAGCTCTTAAAGGAGCAGACATGGTATTCGTCACTGCTGGAATGGGTGGAGGTACAGGAACAGGTGCAGCTCCAGTAATTGCACAAGTAGCAAAAGAATTAGGTGCATTAACTGTAGGTGTAGTTACTCGTCCATTTACATTTGAAGGTAGAAAGCGTTCAACTCAAGCGGCAACTGGTATCGCTGCAATGAAGGAAAGCGTTGATACTTTAATTGTTATTCCTAATGACCGATTATTAGAAATCGTTGATCGTAATACCCCAATGCTAGAAGCATTCCGCGAAGCAGATAATGTACTTCGTCAAGGGGTTCAAGGTATTTCTGACTTAATCGCTGTTCCGGGATTAATTAACCTTGACTTTGCAGATGTTAAGACAATTATGTCTAATAAAGGTTCTGCATTAATGGGTATTGGTGTTGCTGGTGGAGAAAACCGTGCGGCAGAAGCAGCTAAAAAAGCTATTTCTAGTCCATTGTTAGAAACTTCAATTAATGGTGCACAAGGTGTACTTATGAATATCACTGGTGGAACTAACTTAAGCTTATATGAAGTACAAGAAGCAGCAGATATCGTATCGACTGCATGTGATGCAGAAGTAAATATGATTTTCGGTTCTGTAATCAATGAAAACTTAAAGGATGAAATTATTGTAACGGTTATTGCGACTGGATTTGAAGGTGTTATTACAGCACCGCCTACTCCAAAACCAATGGCGAGACAAACAATTTCAACACCTACGCAAGCTCCACAACCAACGATTAAACGCGAACCAATTCGCGAAGAAGCTCCGGTTGTAGAAACGACTAAAAATGTAACTAGTCTTGATGACTTAGATATTCCAGCGTTCTTACGTAATCGTAAAAGACGCTAATAAATGTAAAAAAACCAAGATAAGATGATTCTCTTATCTTGGTTTTTTTCATTCTTTCAAGTAGTGATTTTGTAAATTAGTTAGATCATTAATGACACTCTTGAACTTTTCGTTACAGCCTTTAGGGAATAAAACACCTAAACCATGTGAGTGTGTAAATTCAAAAGATGGGAATTGTTGTTTAATGCCTTCCCAAAATTTATAAACCCCAAAATCTTGTATTCGTACTTCTGTATCATGGATTAAAACAATACCTTCTTGAGATACTTTTGGTAGCCAAGTAGTGTAATCATGAAGCACAGCTTCAAAAGTATGAAACCCGTCAATATGAAGGATGTCGATCGTATTATCTTCGAAATTCTCAATTGCTTCGTCGAAAGACTTTCGTAACATTTTACCTTCTTTTTGGTAATGTTTTTGAACAACTTCTTGTACCGTATCAAAAACTTCATTACTATACAATCCACTATGCAGATCACCTTGCCAAGTATCAACTGCAAAACATTCACATGACAGATTAAGATCTTTCACACTTTGACAAAAACAGAAAAAAGAAAAACCAAAGTGGGTACCTAATTCTACAATTTTTTTTGGTTTCACGAATTGAACTAAATCGTAAGCAAATTTAGCGTGACCTTTCCAGGCAGAGTGTTGTCTAATCGATGGTTTAGTTCCGTCAAACTCAAAAATGGGTGAATGAAATATCCAGTTATCCAAATCCTCACTCCTTATCGGGCAGATTTAATAGAAATAAAGTGAAAGATTTCTATAAAATATTGACCTGTCCAATCCATATTTCGAAAATGTATTGTCGAAAAACTCTTCAATAAAGCTTCCTTTTTTTGACAGACTTCTTACCGTGCTCATCCTATACTTACATATAAATGAATATTCTATAGAGGATGGCGAACAAAATTGGTGATATATGGCGATCTTGTTTGGTTATTAAACTTGTTAATGGACTTCTTGATTATTCAGTTGACAGGCTTAATTCTAAAAAGAAATGTATCTATTTTGCGGTCATTGTTAGGGGCATTATTAGGTTCAATCGTGGTTCTAATGACGTTTACTCCTTATGCATATGTTTTTGGCTCACCTTTTATGAAAATATTATTATCGTTTTTCATCGTATTTTTTGCATTTGGAAGACAACGAATTATCACTTTTTTACAGCTATTAAGTATCTTCTATTTTTCAACATTCATTTTAGGTGGCGCATTATTAGGCTTACATTATTTATTTGCTACTAATGAATCAAATTTAACGAAGTCATCCTTTTATGGTGATCCTGTAAGCTGGTATTTTGTCATTGGAATGCTACCAATTGTCATATTTTACGCTAGAAAATCGATTAATCAGATCTCGTTTACAAAATGGAAATTGAATGAAATGTATGAAATGGAAATTGTGTGGCGGAACACTTCAATTATAATTAGAGGGTTAATGGATAGTGGTAACTCTCTACATGAACCGCTTTCTAGGAAACCAGTTATTATTTTAGATTGTTCCACTAGTGATTATGGATTACCTATAGAACTAGTAAAGTTAGTTAGAGACTCTGAAAATACATTACATAATGCAGAAGCACTCGATGTCTTAAGTTTCTTTCAAGGAACTTATATACCTTATAAAAGTATTGGTCAAAGTAATCAATTCCTCGTCGCAATAAAACCTACTGTTGTTAAATTGAAAATTAATGGGAAATGGTATTCATCGAGTTCGGTTTTAGTTGGATTGAGTCATGTTACTTTGTCTTCAGACAATTTATATGAATGTATCCTTCATCCAAAAATGATGCAGGGAACAATTAATGAAATTGCATAGGAGGTAGAAAATGAATCGATTGTTCTTAAAACTAAAGTTAGGTTTGTATAAGCTATTAGTAAAGCTTGGTTTGAAAGCCGACGAAGTATACTACATTGGGGGAAGTGAAGCATTACCACCTCCTTTGACAAGGGAAGAAGAAGAAAAGCTTTTACAGAAACTACCGAATGGAGATTTAGGTGCTAGATCATTATTAATTGAGAGAAATCTACGATTAGTTGTTTATATTGCTAGAAAGTTTGAAAATACTGGCATTAATATTGAAGATTTGATTAGCATTGGTACAATTGGACTGATAAAAGCTGTTAATACCTTTAATCCTGAAAAGAAAATTAAATTGGCTACTTATGCTTCAAGATGTATTGAAAATGAAATTCTGATGCATTTACGTAGAAATAATAAAAACCGTTCTGAAGTCTCATTCGATGAACCATTAAATATTGATTGGGATGGTAATGAATTATTACTTTCAGATGTATTAGGTACTGAAGACGATATCATAACGAAGGACTTAGAAGCCAATGTCGATAAATCATTATTAACAAAGGCATTAGATCAATTGAATGATCGTGAAAAACAAATAATGGAACTACGATTTGGACTAGATGGAACCGAAGAAAAAACCCAAAAAGATGTAGCCGATATGCTTGGAATATCGCAATCATATATATCTCGATTAGAAAAACGTATTATTAAAAGGCTTCGAAAAGAGTTTAATAAAATGGTTTAAACTATAAGAACCGATTAGATTTGATTATTTCAAATACTAATCGGTTTTTTCTATGTATGAAGGGGAAGCATGTAATTTTAAAAAATATTTTCAATAACCTATCTACTAAATTTCATTAATTCAACATAGAAAATCCTTGATTTTCCCCTATTTGCTAGGTTATTTTACACCTGAAATTATTATTTTTGTATATTTTATTTTGTGCATAAATTTTCCACCGAAGGAGATACTTACCTATAGTACAGCAACTCCAAGTAGGAGGGAACATCATGACACGAAACAAAGTAGAAATATGCGGTGTAGATACATCAAAGCTTCCAGTTTTAAAGAATGATGAGATGCGTAAGTTATTTCATGCAATGCAAAGTGGTGATCGAAGCGCAAGGGAAACAATCGTAAACGGTAATTTGCGACTTGTCCTAAGTGTTATTCAGCGTTTCAATAATCGCGGAGAATTTGTGGATGACTTATTTCAAGTAGGCTGCATAGGCCTTATGAAGTCTATTGATAATTTTGATTTAAGCCAAAATGTAAAATTTTCGACGTATGCTGTACCTATGATTATTGGTGAAATAAGAAGATATTTAAGGGATAATAACCCAATAAGGGTGTCTAGATCATTAAGAGACATTGCTTATAAAGCATTACAAGTTAGAGAGCGATTATTAGCAGAGAATTCAAAAGAACCAACTCCTGTCCAAATCGCAGAAGTACTAGGCGTAACACATGAAGAAATCGTCTTTGCATTAGATGCAATTCAAGACCCAGTCTCGTTATTTGAACCGATCTATAATGATGGCGGAGATCCAATCTTTGTAATGGATCAGCTAAGTGATGATAAAAATAAGGACGAGCAATGGGTTGAAGAACTAGCACTACGTGAAGGAATGAAACGACTAAACGATCGAGAAAAAATGATCATAAGCAAAAGATTTTTCCAAGGAAAAACACAAATGGAAGTAGCCGAAGAAATCGGAATCTCCCAAGCACAAGTATCCAGACTAGAAAAATCAGCAATAAAACAAATGAACAAAAATATACAGGGTTAGAGAAAAGCGGAGGCGACTGTCCAGCCCCGACAAGCATAAGACGATTTCCGGCAAAGGTTGGCTTTTTAACCTTTGCCGGAAATTGGCTTATGACCTCGAGGGGCTAGGAGCCGCAGCTAGACAACACGAAAAGCGGAGGCGACTGTCCAGCCCCGACAAGCATAAGACGATTTCCGGTAAAGGTTGGCATTTTAACCTTTACCGGAAATTGGCTTATGACCTCGAGGGGCTAGGAGCCGGAGCTAGACATCATACTATTTCTTTCCCTGAATAAAGAGAAATTACTCAAAAGGAAAGTTGCATTTTAACCTTTGCCGGAAATTGGCTTATGACTTCGAGGGGCTAATAGCCGGAGCTAGAAATCGTATATAAAGCCTGACTTCAATCAAGCTTCATTTCCTGTATAATGAATAAAATAAAAAAACAATTATATAAACTAAATAATCCAATAACTATTAAATAGTTAAACTGGAAGAATGAAAATACGATATTAATGTGTTAGACAATGGATGAGCATCGAACAACCTTGTCTAACACATTTTTATTTGAATTTTATCATGATGTTTGGCCCTTACTTCATATATTTAAAAAAAGGATGGTGAAGTTAAATGGCCAGAATTTCTGATTTTCAAGTTAAAGATGTTGTAAATGTTGCCGATGGAAAGAAATTAGGAAATATTGTTGATTTAGATATTGATCAATCGAATGGAAAAATTACATCGATTATTTTAACAAAGCCAGGGAAGGGCTTAAACTTTTTTAGTAAAGAAGAGGAAATGACAATTTATTGGAATGATATTGTGAAAATAGGTGAAGATGTTATTTTGGTAAAATATCGTTCATCTGTAGATTTGGATGAAAACCAAGCAAGTCCAGTAAAATACACATAAAGAAAACTCGGCAACCAGCGGGCATTTAGGCGAAGTTGCACTTATACTTTATTCTTAAAATTGGCTACCACGACGAGTATGATTCGTGTCTGCTAATTTTTACTTTCGAAAATGAAAAAAATAATTGTGTTTTGTCAAAAATAATCAAAAATATGAAATCTATGGTAAAATATAGGAAACCATTAACTGGTTTACATACTATATTTACTAAATTAGTTTCTGTGAGGTCTTATAAATATGAAAGAGAGCTTCATTCAATCGACTGAAAGTACTTTTAAGATTCAACCTTGGGAAGACTCATACAAACATTTAGTTGCAGGATTTACAACAAAAAATGATGGAGTTAGCCAAGGTTGTTTCACTTCTTTTAATCTTGGATTACATGTAAATGACTCGAGGGATATTGTCGTAAAGAATAGAGAACTTCTTGCGAGTAAATTAGAGTTTTCAGAGACGAAATGGGTTTGTTCAGAACAAGTTCATGGGAATAATGTCGTGAAAGTAACTAAAAAAGATTGTGGCAAAGGTGTTACTGATTACGAAACTAGCATCGAGACAACAGATGGTTTTTATACGAATGAGGAAAATATATTATTAACTTCTTGTTATGCAGATTGTGTTCCATTGTATTTCCTTGAACCAACAAGTAAATTTATTGGTTTAGCTCATGCAGGTTGGAAAGGTACTGTTCAAAACATTGGCGGACGTTTAATCGAAAAATTAATTAAAGAAGAAAACTTACAACTTAAAAATATCCAAGTTGCAATCGGGCCATCAATTGGTGATTGTTGTTATGAAGTGGATGATTTTGTGATGAATAAGCTAAGTGATGCTTTTGAACACAAGATTCCTAATAATATTTTAACCACTTTACAAAACGGAAAATTCAAATTGAATTTAAAAGAAGCAAACAAACAATTACTCATTAGATCGGGCATTAGTGAAGAGAATATAATCATGACAAATTATTGTACAAGTTGTAACCCGAGTATATTTTTTTCTCACCGTAGAGATGGTGGGAAAACAGGAAGAATGATGAGTTATATTGGTTGGAGGAATTAGCATCATGACTGTCAAACAAAATTATGAACGTATTAGTGAACAAATTAATGCAGCAAAAGTAAGAGCAAATCGAAATGATGATGTCACTTTAATAGCAGTTACGAAACAAGTATCTACTGAAGTGGCTAAAGAAGTTTTAGCCGAAGGTATACTTCAATTAGGTGAAAACCGTTTTGAAGGTCTTAAGGAAAAACAAGAACACATTAAGAGTGATGTTGTTTGGCATTTTATTGGTTCACTTCAAACTAGAAAAGTAAAAGACGTCATACATAGAATAGATTACTTACATTCTTTAGATCGACTATCCTTAGCAGAAGAGATTCAAAAAAGAGCAGCAGAACCATTAAAATGTTTCCTACAGGTCAATGTATCTGGAGAGGACTCAAAGCATGGCATACATCCAAATGATGTAATCGAATTTGCTAGACAGCTTTCAGAATTTGATAAAGTACAAGTTGTTGGGTTAATGACAATGGCACCATTTACAGAGGATGTTACAATTATTCGAAATAGTTTCAAAGGATTAAAGGAATTACAAGAAAAAGTAAAAGATCTACAGATTGCAAATATTCCATGTTCTGAATTATCAATGGGTATGTCTAATGATTTTGAGATAGCAATAGAAGAAGGTGCTACATTCATAAGAATAGGTACTGATTTAGTAGGAAAGGGAAGGTAGAGAAGATGAGTATTATTGGGAAAGTAAGAAACTTTTTTGCAATGGAAGATGAGTATGAGGATGATTATGAATACGAAGAGCAACAACAGCAACAACAAAAACATCAACAACAAAAACAATATCAGCAACAGCATCAACAACAACAATTTTCTAAACATGCAAATGAAGAAATTAATCATGAGCGAAATGCATCAAAGCAAAAATTAGTAAGTATACCAGGAGGAGCTTCTTTGTCGTCAAAAGTTGTATTAGCGCAGCCGCGTGAATATGCAGAAGCACAGGATGTTGCAGATCATTTAAAATCAAAAAAAGCAGTTGTGATCAATTTACAACAAATGCAAATCGATCAAGCTAAACGCTTTGTTGATTTCTTAAGTGGTACAGTTTATGCAATAAGTGGAGATATAAAAAAAATTGGGACAAATACGTTTATTTGTACACCTGATAATATTGATATTTCTGGGACGATTACAGATATGTTATTTGAGGAAGACAATTCCATTAAAAGGTGGTAATTAAATGGATATACTTTTTTTTATTTTATACAAATTAATCCAATACTATAGATACGTCATCGTAATTCATATCATTTTATCTTGGTTCCCTCAAATAAGACAATCAGGCTTCGGTCGCTTAATTGGTAAGTTATCAGAACCATATTTAGAGCCGTTCCGTCGAATTGTTCCGTCAATCGGTATGTTTGATTTTTCACCTATTATTGCATTATTTGCTTTAGAATTTGCTGGATATGGAATAGCAAGTATTTCTCATTACTTTTAAAAAGAGAATCTAACAGGTTCTCTTTTTTATTAATATTGATAGTTTAATGAAAAAGAGGATTGCATCAATGAGTATTTATGATCATTATCGAAAAGAAGAGCATGTTTTCGTAGACAAGGTTCTCAGTTGGAAGGAACAAGCAATTGAACGCTATTCGATTAAGTTGACAGATTTTCTAGATTTAAGAGAACAAATGATTATGCAATCAATTATCGGTAATCAAGGAGAGTGTTTTGTTGCTTTTTTTGGTGGTCGTGAGGATTGTGAACGAAAGCGTGCAATTATTTATCCGAGTTTTTATACACCAGTTGAAGAGGATTATTCTTTGGTCGCATTTGACTTACTTTATGCAACTAAATTTCACACTTTATCTCATCGGCAAGTATTGGGAACATTAATGTCTTTAGGCATCACTAGAGGTAAATTTGGTGATATTCTAATTAAAAATGAAGTGATTCAAGTAATTGTAGCTGATGAAATAGCAAGTTTTGTAGAAAATAACTTAAATTCTGTAGGGAAATCGCCGATTAAATTAAGGAGAATTTCATTTAAAGAATTGATTGAATCAGATGATGTTTGGCAAACTAATAATGGGACTGTATCATCACTTAGATTAGATGTCTTATTAAGTGAATTTTATAATATATCGAGACAAAAAGCTCAAAGCTTAATTAAAGCTGAACACGTTAAAGTAAATCAGCGAGTTATCGATTCTACTTCGTTTTTATGTGAAGAAGGAGATTTATTCTCAGTCAAAGGTTTCGGAAGAGGAATGTTAATGTCAATTGATGGCTTATCAAAAAAAGAAAAATGGCGGATAAACTACGGTGTTAAAAAATAGTCAGAAATTGTAGAAGGAAAAACGTAGAAACTGTCGAAAATTTAGTATAACCTATTAATAAAGAACATACATACATGGAGGTGGCTTAATTGCCTTTAACACCACTTGATATTCATAATAAAGAATTTGGTAAAAGTTTTCGTGGCTATGACGAAGATGAAGTTAACGAGTTTTTAGATCAAGTCATTAAAGATTATGAATTAGTTATTCGTGAGAAGAAACAATTAGAAGAACAAATTCTTGATATGAAAGAAAGATTAAAGCATTTTTCTACTATAGAAGAAACTTTAAATAAGTCAATTTTGATTGCGCAAGAAGCTGCTGAAGATGTAAAAGGTAGTGCCCAAAAAGAAGCTAAATTGATCATTAAAGAAGCGGAGAAAAATGCTGATCGTATTATCAATGAAGCTTTAATTAAATCTAGAAAAGTTACGATGGAATTTGAAGAGCTTAAAAAGCAATCGAAAGTTTTTCGAACTCGTTTAAGAATGGCTATTGAAACTCAATTAGAAATGTTAGGTCATGAAGATTGGGATCATATTTTAGATGATAAAGAAACAGAAGAAATCGCAAACTAATCGTATAAGCCTTGACGATTTGTAAAGTTTTACATATAATTTATTAGATATTAATAGTAAATCGGTGACAGGGAAGAGTACTTCTATAAATCTAGATAGCGAGTCAAGGATAGTGTAAGCTTGATATAGAAAATAGAAGGAAAATCACCCTTGAGTGCTTTTCTGAAAATGAGTAAGAAAAGACGGATCATTCACGTTACGAATGCTAAGTGGACAATGAATTAATGTAATTTATTGTCAATTAGGGTGGTACCACGGGAAACCTTTCTCGTCCCTTTTTTGGGATGAGAAAGGTTTTTTTGCGTCTGATCCGATTTATTATACATAATAGACATCTCCACTAATAAAAGGCATGTAAGATGGATACAATGCGTTAATGTGGAATTTAAAAAATGTAAAGCAAGCTGCCATAGAGTAGTTGGACTTGCCTAAAAAAGCTAACTTACGATCAATCAAGTTTAAAATGGAGGAAAGCAAATGGAGTACAAAGATACGTTACTTATGCCAAAAACTGAATTTCCTATGAGAGGAAATTTACCCCAACGTGAGCCACAAATTCAAGAAGAGTGGAACAAAAAAGATATTTATGCAACTGTTCAAAAACATAACGAAGGAAAACCGTCATTTATATTACATGATGGACCACCTTATGCAAATGGTGACCTTCATATGGGACACGCACTAAATAAAGTATTAAAGGATTTCATTGTTCGTTTCTATAATATGAATGGATATCGTTCTCCTTACGTTCCAGGTTGGGATACGCACGGTTTACCGATTGAACAAGCATTAGCAAATAAAAAAGTAAATCGTAAAGAAATGTCAGTAGCAGAATTCCGTAAACTATGTGAAGAATATGCTTATGAGCAAGTAGAGCGTCAAAAAGAACAATTTAAACGTTTAGGTATTTTAGGTGATTGGGACCGACCATATATCACACTTGAAAAAGAATATGAAGCTGAACAAATTAAAGTATTCGGTAAAATGGCTACTAAGGGATTAATTTATAAAGGTCTTAAACCAGTATATTGGTCTCCATCAAGTGAATCTGCACTTGCAGAAGCGGAAATCGAATACCAAGATAAGCGTTCAGCATCAATCTATGTTGCATTTGCAGTTGAAAATGGGAAAAATGTTCTAAACGGTGGAGAGAAATTCATTATTTGGACAACAACTCCATGGACAATTCCAGCTAACTTAGCTGTATGTTTACATCCTGACTTAAGCTATGATGTAGTATCTGTAAATGGTGACAAGTTCGTAGTTGCTAGCGAGTTAAGAGAAGCTGTAGCAAAAGAACTAAGTTGGGAAGATGTAGTAGTTGAAAAGACTTTTAATGGTTCTGAACTTGAAGGAATCATTTGTAAGCATCCATTATATGACCGCCAGTCAGTCGTTATTTTAGGTGATCATGTAACAACTGACGCTGGTACAGGGTGTGTTCATACTGCACCAGGTCATGGTGAAGATGACTTCCGTGTAGGTCAGCAATATGGATTAGAAGTACTTTGTCCAGTTGATGAAAAAGGTGTTCTAACAAAAGAAGCTCCTGGATTTGAAGGTTTATTCTATGATGAAGCTAATAAAGAAATTACAAAAGCATTAGAAGAAAAAGGTGCTTTATTAAAATTACAATTTATCACACATTCTTATCCACATGACTGGAGAACGAAAAAGCCAATTATCTTCCGTGCAACTGCACAATGGTTTGCATCAATTGAAGCAATTCGCGAGCAATTAATGCAAGCTGTTCAAGATACTAAGTGGTTCCCAGCATGGGGTGAAACTCGCCTATTTAACATGGTTCGTGATCGTGGAGATTGGTGTATTTCACGTCAACGTGTATGGGGAGTGCCGATCCCAGTATTCTATGCTGAAGACGGAGAAGCAATTATTACTGAAGAAACAATTGAACATGTTTCGAACTTATTTAAAGAGCATGGTTCAAATATTTGGTTTGAAAGAGAAGCGAAAGAATTATTACCAGAAGGATTTACACATCCTGGTTCACCAAATGGTAACTTCACTAAAGAGAAAGATATCATGGATGTATGGTTTGATAGTGGATCATCACATCAAGCGGTGTTAAATACTCGTGAGGAATTATCTTTCCCTGCTGACATTTACTTAGAAGGCTCTGACCAATATCGTGGTTGGTTTAACTCTTCATTAAGTACAAGCGTTGCTGTAACAGGTCAAGCACCATATAAAGCTGTAGTAAGCCATGGTTTCGTATTAGATGGTGAAGGTCGCAAAATGAGTAAATCAATCGGAAACATCGTTCTACCATCAAAAATTATGAATCAATATGGTTCAGATATTTTACGTTTATGGGTAGCTTCTGTTGATTATCAATCAGATGTTCGTATTTCTGACGCATTAATGAAACAAGTTGCTGAAGTATACCGCAAAATCCGTAATACGTTCCGTTTCTTACTAGGAAACTTAGATGGATTTAACTCAGAACAAGATGCTTTAAAATATGAAGAGCTACGTGAATTAGATCAATACATGCTAGTTAAATTAAACAATGTGGTTAAAACTGTTCGTGAATCATATGAGAAATATGAATTTGCAAATGTTTACCACACAATTCAAAACTTCTGTACTACAGAATTAAGTTCTTTCTATTTTGATTTATCAAAAGATGTTTTATATATCGAGCCAAAAACGAATAAAGATCGTTTAGCAATTCAAACAGTATTACATGAGTCATTACAAGCACTAACTCGTTTAGTAGCTCCAATTTTACCTCATACAGCTGAAGAAGTTTGGTCACATATTGCAGGAACTACAGTTGATAGCATTTTCTTAACTGAAATGCCAAATGTTAAAGATTTCGGCGATACTCAAAGCTTAGAAGCTAAGTGGGAAAAATTCATGGATTTACGTGATGACGTATTAAAAGCACTTGAAGTTGCACGTAATGAAAAAGTTATCGGTAAATCTCTAACTGCAGCTGTGAAAATCTACCCTAATGCAGAAGTAGCAGAGCTATTAAATTCTATAAATGAAGACTTTAAACAATTATTAATTGTTTCTCAAGTAGAAATTGCTAGTAGCGACGAGCAAGCTCCTGAAACTGCGCAAAAATTTGATACTTTAAGTATTGTAGTAACTCCGGCGACAGGCGAAACTTGTGAACGTTGTTGGGTTGTTACTGAAGAAGTTGGAAAAGATGAAGAACACCCAACACTTTGCTTACGTTGTGCAAGTGTTGTAAAAGATATGTAATCAATAAGTGGTAAAGCACTTAATAGAAGAGTCGAAAGATTAAACTTTCGACTCTTTTAATTTAGATTTGTTATAATATTTTTCAAAAATTGTAAAAATGTATGTATTGGTGTATGTTATGTATACAGTATTAAAAATATGAAATAAGAGGTTAATACATAATGAATTATGAAAATAATCCAAATTGGGCTAAGTTAACTGATTTAATGAAGAAGCGAGTGGAATTAAGAGAAAAGGGATACAGCTACCAAGAAATTGCTGACCTAGAGAAGAAAAGTCGATCAAGTATACAACAAAGTATCAAGCGTTCATATTACCTGTTAGGAATAAAGGAACCAGATATTAAAGGAATCTTAAAAAAAGAAATTGATCAGTCTGTTCATATTGAAGGAATTAGAAATGAAATGCTTGAGGAAATGAGAAAACAAGGAATTAGGGAATTCGTGAAAGAGTTTATTAAAAGAGATGATGTAAAAGAAATTCTTAAAGAAGAATATAGAAAAGAATTCGAAGATGAAAAAGGATGATTGTTAGTAAAATCTTCCTTTTTTTATTTTTAGGTTGTACGTATGTATGGGTTGATGTAAGATTGTTCTTGTAAGCGATAACAACAACCAAAAAACAAACATTGGGGGAAAACAATTTGAATAAAAACATCAAAAAAGTAACTCAAACAGTTTTAGGAATTGCGATCGCAGCACCTATGGTTTTAGGATTAGGATCATATGCAGGAGCAACTTCAGGTGCAGTAACTGCTACTAAAGTAGCGGTTAAAGACAAAGCAAGCTATCGCGCTAAAACTGTTGGATATCTAGCTAAAAATCAAGAAATTGACTACTCGGGTTACAATCGTACGTTTGTAAAAGTTAATTATAAAGGTAAGACAAGATTCATTCTGAAAAAATACGTAAAATATGTTCCAGCAACAAATCTAACAACAACACCAGCGACACCAGCGACACCAGCAACACCAGCAACACCAGCAACACCAGCAACACCAGCAACACCAGCAACACCAGCAACAACACCACCAGCAGATACAACAACAATACCATCTAATCCGACTACACCAGCTAGCTCAAATGCCTCGATTCAACAACAAATTTTAGACTTAGTAAATATCGAGCGTGGTAAAGGTGGATTAAAGCCATTAACACTATCTAGCTATTTAAACGGAACAGCTCAAGCATGGTCTCAAACAATGAGTAACGCGAACAATATGTATCATTCAACATTAAGCTTCAATGGGGGATATAAGGGTGAAAACATAGCCCATGGTCAAACGACTGCACAAGAAGTAATGACTGATTGGATGAATTCACCGGGTCACAGAGCGAACATCATGAGCCCTAACTTTAAACAACTTGGAGTAGGTAAAGTTGGAACATATTGGACTCAGCAATTTACAGACTAACAACATTGGATAGTTAGTAAAATCTTCCTTTAATTAATTGATTGTTGTATGTATGTGTTGATGTAAGATAGTTCTTGTAAGCGATAACAACAACCAAAAAACAAACATTGGGGGAATACAATTTGAATAAAAACATCAAAAAATTAACTCAAGCAGTTTTAGGAATTGCAATCGCAGCTCCAATGGTTTTAGGATTAGGTTCAACATATGCGGGAGCAACTTCAGGTGCAGTAACTGCTACTAAATTATCAGTAAAAGAAAGACCTTCGAGTAGATCGAAAACAGTTGGATACCTTGCTAAAAATCAAAAAATTAACTACTCAGGTTACAATAGTTCTTATGTAAAAGTTAACTACAAAGGCAAGACAAGATATATTCTTAAAAAATACGTAAAATACGTACCACCAACTAAACCTGTAACAAAAACAGTAACACCATCAAATCCAACAACAACATCAAACCCATCTACACCAGCTAGTTCAAATGCATCGATTCAACAACAAATTTTAAACTTAGTAAATATCGAGCGTGGTAAAGGTGGATTAAAGCCATTAACACTATCTAGCTATTTAAATGGAACAGCTCAAGCATGGTCACAAACGATGAGTAACGCGAACAATATGTATCATTCAACATTAAGCTTCAATGGAGGATATAAAGGTGAAAACATCGCCCATGGTCAAACGACTGCACAAGAAGTAATGACTGATTGGATGAATTCACCTGGTCACAGAGCGAACATCATGAATGCGAACTTTAAACAACTTGGAGTAGGGAAAGTCGGAACTTTTTGGACGCAACAATTTACTGACTAATAATTCTACCCGATGACTTAAGAGATTTTTTCAAGATATAAAGAAAACTCGCAAAAGGGAATTAAGCCTATGCGGGTTTTCTTTTTTTTTCAAAGTTATGTTTGGAAATATCTTTTTCCATTTCCTTTAAAGGAAAAAGTTTCACCTATTATCGACCTCAATTTGAGGGAAAAGTATTTTTACATAAAAAAATTGGGAGTGAAGAAGATGAGGGGCAATGAAATTTTCGATATTAAACAAGAGCTTGAACTAATTAAAAATGAATTGCTACATCGTTTATTTTCTGAACCAATAAGTTCTACTGATATTGAGCAGCAACATTCAATTTTCGAGGAGACAAATAAACATCATACACTCGTTGAAGATATGCAAAATGATTTATATGATATTGAGATTGCCTTGCAAAAAATTGACCATGGATTATTTGGTTATTGTGAAGTAACTGGGCAAGCTATTCCAATTGAAAAGTTAAAAGTGCTTCCAACAGGACGAACGTTGGAGGATTTTAGTTTTGTAAGAAATCATTACTAATACTATTCATTGTATAAACGTTTCCCCTATGCTAAAATTTGATGAGATATCTAATAAGGTAGGGGATAAATTTGGCATATATTATTGCGTTAATTGTCATTTTAATTGATCAGCTGACAAAACTTGCAGTATTAAAGAAGATGTATTTAGGAGAAAATATTGAGATAATTAAAAATATTTTTTACATAACATCACATCGCAATCAAGGAGCGGCTTGGGGAATGCTCCAAGGGAAAATGGGCTTCTTCTATTTAATTACTTTAGTCTTTGTAGTAGCGGTGATTTACTTTATTCAAAAGCACGCAAAAGGAGATCGATTCCTTGGTTTATCTTTAGGATTAGTTTTAGGTGGTGCGATAGGTAATTTTATTGATCGATTCTTCCGTAAAGAAGTAGTTGATTTTATTCACGTTTATATTTTTAATTATGATTTCCCAGTGTTTAATATTGCCGATTCTGCACTTTGTGTGGGCGTTATTTTATTATTTATTATTACTTTATTGGAAGATAAAAGAGGAGTTAAGAAATGACAGTTTTTGCTTTTACAGTTCAAGAGGATCAACATTTAGAAAGAATCGATACGTTTATTGCAACTCAAAATGATGAGTGGTCAAGGTCTCAAGTACAAACATGGTTAAAAGAAGATTTTGTATTAGTGAACGGTGAAAAAATTAAACGTAATTATAAAGTAAAACAGGGCGATGAAATATCAGTTTCAGTACCTGATCCAAAGCCATTAGAAGTAATTGCTGAGAATATTCCACTGGATGTTTATTATGAAGATGCGGATGTTATAGTCGTAAATAAACCACGTGGAATGGTAGTTCATCCTGCATTAGGTCATGAAACGGGTACTTTAGTGAACGCTTTAATGTATCATTGTAAAGATTTATCTGGTATAAATGGTGTCTTAAGACCTGGTATAGTACATCGAATCGATAAGGATACTTCAGGTTTATTAATGGTTGCAAAAAATGATGTAGCTCATGAAAAGCTTGCAGAGCAATTACGTCAAAAAACCTCTGTACGTAAGTATATTGCAATTGTACATGGAGTAATTCCGCATGAAGAAGGCACAATCGATGCGCCAATCGGACGAGATAAAAGTGATCGTCAAAGTATGACGGTTACAGAAGAGAATAGTAAAGAAGCAGTGACTCATTTTAGAGTATTAGATCGATTTGATGAGTTTACTTTAGTTGAATGTCAGCTTGAAACAGGCCGTACACACCAAATTCGTGTTCATATGAAATACATAGGATACCCGTTAGCTGGTGATCCTAAATATGGACCACGTAAAACATTAGATATAGATGGTCAAGCACTACATGCAGCTGTTTTAGGATTTAATCATCCAAGAACAAATGAGTATATAGAGTTTTCAGCACCTATACCAGAAGTACTTGAAAATATTATTGAACAATTAAGTAGATAACTGTTGACAATGATCTTAACATAGGTCATAATGAGGACAGTTGAATGAACCTTTAACACAACCCCGTGAGGTTGAGAAGGAAGCGGAAATAAGAAAAGGGATAATTGTATCCTTTTGCGCTACCCTCTTGTCCATCGGGCAAGAGGGTTTTTTGCTTCTACACTATACAAGTAGGAGGTAAGGTAAATGACTGAAAAAGCAATCATCTTAGACGAACTAGCAATCAGACGTGGTTTAACAAGAATTGCACATGAAATGCTAGAAAATAACAAAGGTATTGAAAATGTTGTTTTGGTTGGTATTAAAACAAGAGGTGTTTATCTAGCAAAACGTATTGCAGAAAGAATTAAACAAATTGAAGGTAAAGAGGTAATCATGGGCGATTTAGATATTACTCTTTATCGAGATGATTTATCGACAAAGACAGAAAACAAAGAACCATTAGTGAAGGGTTCAAACGTTCCTGTTGACCTAACAAATAAAAAAGTAATTTTAGTTGATGATGTGCTTTACACAGGTAGAACAGTTCGTGCCGCAATGGACGCTGTTATGGATCTAGGTAGACCGGCACAAATCCAATTAGCAGTTTTAGTTGATCGAGGACATCGTGAGCTTCCAGTAAGAGCAGACTATGTTGGTAAAAATATTCCAACTTCTAGTAATGAAAAAGTAGTCGTAGCATTAAAGGAAACAGATGACCACGATAAAGTAAGTATATTTGAAAAATAGAAGTCCCTTTTAAATTTGGTCCAGAGAGGCTAACAAAGGGTCTAGTTAGTTGCTGCCTTATTTCAAGCAACGCACTCAGACTCTTTGTGTACAATCACAAAGAGTTTTTTTATTGGGGAAAATGGAGGTAACAACATGATGAAACAAAAACCTGTCCTTGAGATAAATGAAAAACCGAATATAGGTCAATGGATTTTCCTAAGTTTACAACACTTATTCGCAATGTTTGGATCGACAGTATTAGCTCCGATCTTAATCGGCATAAACCCTTCAATCGCACTGATTTCAAGCGGGATTGGAACAATAGTATTCATACTAATCACAAGAGGTAAAGTACCATCTTATCTTGGATCATCATTCGCTTTTATCGCTCCGATGATCTACGCGAAAACAAATTTAGAACCTGGTGCAGCGTTCGTAGGAGTTTTCATCACAGGTATTATTTACGCGGTAATCGCACTAATCATTAACAAAGTAGGCGTCAAATGGTTATTCAGAGTATTACCACCAATCGTAGTTGGGCCGGTAATCATCGTAATTGGATTAAGCTTATCAACAGTAGCGGTTGGAATGGCAATGAACGGAGCAGACGGGAAATACAGTTCAACTTCAATCGCAATCGCACTAATTACATTAGCAATCACAATCATAACAGCATTGTTTACTAGAGGTTTCTTATCAGTCATACCAATCTTAGTAGGAATTATCGGTGGATATATTACATCAATCTTCTTTGGAGTGGTAGATTTTACGGTAATTAAAAAAGCAGATTTGATAGCAGCGCCTGACTTCTCAGTACCATTTGTTCACTACACACCACATGTCACATTCCAGCTACTAATTATCTTTGTACCAGTAGCAATCGTGACAATCTCAGAACATATTGGACACCAAGTAGTACTAGGAAGTGTAGTAGAGAAAGATTTAATTAAAGATCCTGGATTAGATAAGTCATTATTCGGAGATGCAGTTTCAACAATGATAGCAGGCTTAATTGGTGGACCTACAACAACAACATACGGTGAAAACATCGGGGTTCTAGCAATCACAAGAGCTTATAGCGTATACGTATTTATAGGTGCTGCAATCTTGGCAGTGGCATTCGGATTCGTTGGGAAAATCTCAGCGGTTATTAGCTCAATCCCGACACCTGTAATGGGTGGTATCTCAATCCTACTATTCGGAATCATCGCTTCAAGCGGTTTACGAGTACTAGTAGAAAACAAGACTGATTTCGCAAAACAACGTAACTTAGTTATCGCTTCAGTAATCCTAGTACTAGGAATTGGTGGAGCTGCAATACACATTGGAAAACAATTCGCATTAGAAGGAATGGCTTTATCAGCTTTAATCGGAGTTGTACTAAATTTAGTCCTACCAGAACAAATTGGTGGCGATCGCAATATCGAAAAAAAGGATGAGAGCATCGCTTCATAATTGATAATCGAATGTGATAAGACGCCAAAAATAAAACAGATGAAATTCATTTAGGGGGATGACGGATGAATCATTTATTAACCATGTCTGATTTAACAATCGAAGAAATTCAAGATTTGCTTAATCAAGCTCAAAGCTTTGCAAATGGAGAAATAAGTAGCCTAAAGCGTCAGACATTTGTTGCAAATTTGTTTTTTGAGAATAGTACGAGAACTCGCTTCAGCTTTGAGGTAGCTCAAAAGAAACTTGGACTTGAAGTCATTAACCTAGCTGTTGAAAGCTCAAGCATTCAAAAAGGTGAAACTTTATATGACACAGTTAAAACCCTTCAAGCAATTGGTGTTGAAGCAGTCGTAATTCGTCATACACAAGACGAGTATTTTCAAGAGATAAAAGATGCAGGAATGCCAATCCTGAATGCCGGCGATGGATGTGGAAATCACCCAACACAATGCCTACTTGACTTACTAACGATCAAACAAGAATTTGGAAGCTTTGATGGATTAAAAGTAGCAATTGTTGGAGATTTAAGACATTCACGAGTTGCTCGCTCCAATGCTGAAGCATTAACGAGATTAGGAGCAGAAGTATACTTCGCAAGTCCTGATGAATGGAAAGATGATAAAAATACTTATGGAACTTATAAAAATTTAGATGAATTAGTCGAAGAAGTTGATGTCTTGATGCTACTAAGAGTACAGCATGAAAGACATGACGAAGAGACAAATCACATAATGGAAAATTACTTACAAAAGCATGGCCTAACAGTTGAAAGAGCAGCAAAAATGAAATCTACAAGCATTATCATGCATCCAGCACCATTTAATCGAGATGTTGAAATTGCAAGTGAGTTAGTTGAATGCAAACAATCAAGAATCTTCAAGCAAATGGAAAACGGAGTATTTGTACGAATGGCTGTGTTAAAAAGAGCCTTACCAACAGTATGGGGAGAGATGAAAAATGAAGTACTTGTTTAAAAACGGTGTCATCTTACAAGAAAATGGTGAACTTCTAAATCGAGACGTATTAGTAGTTAATGGAAAAATCTCAGTAATTGCTGCAACAATCGTTGACGAAGAGGCAAAGCAAATTGAATTAGACGGCAAATTGCTTTCACCAGGTTTAATAGATGTTCATGTACATCTTCGTGAGCCGGGTGGTGAACATAAAGAGACAATCGAAACAGGTACGAAGGCAGCGGCAAGAGGAGGATTTACAACAATTGCTGCGATGCCAAATACTCGACCAGTACCAGATACAATCGAGCACCTAAGCGAATTAAACAAAAAAATAGAAGAAACAGCAGTCGTAAACGTTTTACCATATGCATCAATTACGATCCGACAAGCTGGTGAAGAGCAAACAGACTTTAAAGGCTTAAAGGAAAATGGAGCTTTTGCATTCACAGATGATGGTGTAGGGGTTCAATCTGCTGAAATGATGTACAAAGCAATGCAAAAAGCAGCTGAACTAAATGTATCAATCGTTGCACACTGTGAAGAAAACACACTGATTCAAAAAGGTTGTGTCCACGAAGGTAAGTTTTCAAAAGAAAATGGTTTAAATGGAATTCCTTCAATTTGTGAAAGTGTTCAAATTGCTCGAGATGTTCTATTAGCTGAAGCTACAGGTTGTCACTATCATGTTTGCCATATCAGTACAAAAGAATCAGTAAGAGTGGTACGCGATGCAAAACGTGCCGGAATTAATGTAACGGCTGAGGTTTCTCCACACCATTTAATTCTTTGTGAAGATGATATCCCAGGCTTAGACACAAATTTCAAAATGAATCCTCCATTAAGAAGTGCAGTCGATCGAGAAGCATTAATCGAAGGATTACTTGATGGAACAATCGACATGATTGCAACAGATCATGCACCTCATACAGAAGAGGAAAAAGCTCAGGGAATGCAATTAGCACCGTTTGGAATTGTAGGGTTAGAAACTGCTTTTCCATTATTAAACACTCATTTTGTCGAAACAGGTAAAATGACTTTACAACAAGTAATAGACTTTTTAACAACTAAACCTGCTGAAGTTTTTAACTTAAACAGAGGGAAAATTGAAGTCGGAGCGGTAGCAGACCTAACTGTAATCGACTTAGATTTAGAAGAGGAAATCGATTCAACAACATTCCTTTCAAAAGGTAAAAACACTCCATTTAATGGTTGGAACTGTAAAGGTTGGCCAGTAATTACAATGGTAAATGGCAAATTAGTATACGAAAGAGAGGAACTAACAGTATGATGCGTCAATTAATATTAGAAGACGGAACAGTTTTTGTAGGAGAAGGATTTGGTAGCGAAGTTGAAACAACAGGAGAAATCGTATTTACAACAGGTATGACAGGATATCAAGAGGTATTAACTGACCCATCTTACTGTGGACAAATCGTAACATTCACTTTCCCTTTAGTAGGGAACTACGGTATCAACTTAGAGGATTTTGAAAGCATCGTACCAGCAGTACACGGCTTAATCGTAAAAGAATATGCTGAACATCCATCAAATTTCCGAAACAAAATGAGCTTGGATCAATATTGCAAAGATAAAGGAATTCCAGGTTTAGCAGGAATCGATACACGTATGTTAACGAAAAAGCTTCGTGAAGTTGGAACGATGAAAGGTAAATTCTGCAGCATGGAAGCAAATGTTGACGAAGTAGTTGCAGAATTAACAAATACACCACTATTCACAAACCATGTTGAACGAGTTTCAACACAAAAACCTTACAGAAGTCCAGGTAGAGGACATCGAGTAGTATTAGTAGATTTCGGTATGAAGCACGGTATTTTAAGAGAATTAACAAACCGTAAATGTGACGTTACAGTCGTACCATATAATATTTCAGCAAAAGAAATTTTCTTACTTGCTCCAGATGGAATTATGTTAAGTAATGGGCCTGGAGATCCAAAAGATGTTCAAGTAGCAATCGAAATGATTAAAGAAGTAGTAGGCAAAGTACCATTATTCGGAATTTGCTTAGGTCACCAATTATTTGCTCTAGCAAATGGAGGCGATACTTCAAAGCTTAAATTCGGACACCGTGGTGCGAACCATCCAGTTAAACACTTAGAAACAGGAAAAGTAGCAATCACTTCACAAAACCATGGCTATGCTGTAGAAATGGATTCAATTGAAGGAACTGATTTAGTCGTAACACATGTTGCATTAAATGATGGAACTGTAGAAGGACTTAAACATAAAACATACCCAGCATTCACAGTACAATACCACCCAGAGGCATCACCTGGACCAGAAGATGCAAACTATTTATTTGATGATTTTATTAGCATGATGGAAGCACAGAAAAGAGAGGGGAACTTACAATGCCAAAACGCGTAGACATAAAAACAATCTTAGTAATCGGATCAGGACCAATCGTCATCGGTCAAGCAGCAGAATTTGACTATGCTGGAACACAGGCTTGTCAGGCATTGAAAGAAGAAGGATACAAAGTAATTCTTGTAAACTCAAACCCTGCAACAATTATGACAGATGTACAAACAGCAGATAAAGTATACATCGAACCATTAACAGTAGATTTTGTTAGTCGAATCATTCGTAAAGAACGTCCAGATGCACTTTTACCGACTCTAGGAGGTCAAACAGGACTTAACCTAGCGGTAGAATTAGATAAATCTGGCGTATTAAAAGAGTGTGGAGTAAAAATTTTAGGAACAACTCTAGAAGCGATTAACCGCGCAGAAGATCGCGACCTATTCAGAACATTAATGAACGACTTAAGCGAGCCAGTACCAGAAAGTACAATCATTCATACTTTAGAAGAAGCATATGACTTCGTAGAGGATATTGGCTACCCAGTTATAGTAAGACCTGCCTTTACTCTTGGAGGAACAGGCGGAGGAATTTGTAATGATGAAGAAGATTTAAAAGAAATCGTAGCAAGCGGATTAAAAAATAGCCCAGTAACACAATGTCTATTAGAGAAAAGTATTGCTGGTTTTAAAGAAATCGAGTATGAAGTAATGCGCGATGCAAATGACCATGCGATTGTAGTATGTAACATGGAAAACATCGATCCAGTTGGTGTTCATACAGGAGATTCAATCGTAATCGCTCCATCTCAAACTTTAAGTGATCGCGAATACCAAATGCTACGAAATGTATCATTAAAAATCATCCGTGCTTTAGGAATTGAAGGTGGATGTAACGTACAGCTTGCACTAGATCCAGATAGCTTCCAATACTATGTAATCGAAGTAAATCCACGTGTATCACGTTCAAGTGCGCTTGCTTCAAAAGCAACAGGCTATCCGATTGCAAAATTAGCAGCGAAAATCGCAGTAGGCTTAACATTGGATGAAATGATTAACCCAGTTACAAAGAAAACTTATGCTTGCTTCGAGCCAGCATTAGACTATATCGTATCAAAAATTCCACGCTGGCCATTTGATAAATTTGAAACGGCAAACCGTCAATTAGGAACTCAAATGAAAGCAACTGGAGAAGTAATGGCAATCGGTAGAACACTTGAAGAGTCATTATTAAAAGCAGTACGCTCTCTAGAATTAGGAATTAGTCACATCGAGCTTAATGCAGTTAAAGAATTGACTAAAGACGAAATGATTACTCGCATGGCAAAAGCTGATGATGAAAGACTTTACATTGTTGCTGAAGCAATGAGAACAGGTATGACGTTAGAAGAAATTCACGACATTACAAAAATTGATTTCTTCTTCCTACACAAAATTGAAAACATCGTAAAAATGGAAGACCAAATTAAAGCTAACCATTTTGAACTAGATGTTCTTTTAAAAGCTAAGAAAATGGGCTTCAGTGATGATTACATCGCATCACAATGGAATGCTACAAATAAAGAAATATATGAATTTAGAAAACAAAATCAAATCATTCCAGTATATAAAATGGTAGATACATGTTCGGCTGAGTTTGAATCTACAACACCATACTTCTACGGAACATACGAAATCGAAAATGAATCAATTGTAACGGATAAGAAGAGTGTAGTAGTTCTTGGCTCTGGTCCAATTCGAATCGGTCAAGGGATTGAGTTTGACTATGCGACAGTACACTGTGTAAGAGCAATTAAAGAGGCTGGATACGAAGCAATCATTATAAACAACAACCCAGAAACAGTTTCAACTGACTTCAGTATTTCAGACAAACTGTATTTCGAACCATTAACAATTGAAGACGTAATGCACATTATTGATTTAGAAAAACCGATGGGAGTAGTTGTTCAATTCGGTGGTCAAACAGCAATTAACCTTGCAGGCAAATTAGTTGAACGTGGTGTAAAAATTCTTGGAACTTCACTAGAAGATTTAGATCGTGCTGAAGACCGTGACAAGTTTGAAGAAGCACTTCAACAATTAGGAGTACCACAACCTCTAGGTAAAACAGCAATGACACCTGAAGAAGCAGCAAATATAGCTGATGAAATCGGTTATCCAGTATTAGTAAGACCATCATATGTACTTGGTGGACGAGCGATGGAGATTGTATACCACCGTGAAGAAATTCTTCACTACATGCAAAATGCAGTGAAAATCAATCCAGAACATCCAGTACTAGTCGACCGTTACTTAACTGGAAAAGAAATTGAAGTTGATGCAATCTCTGACGGAATCGATGTATACATCCCAGGTATTATGGAGCATATCGAACGAGCTGGAGTTCACTCAGGTGATTCAATCGCAGTATATCCTACACAAAATGTATCAGCAGCTGCGAAGGGAAAATTAATCGACTATACAATTAAACTAGCAAAAGGCTTAAATATCAAAGGATTACTTAACATCCAGTTTGTTGTAACAGATAAAGATGAAGTATTCGTACTAGAAGTAAACCCAAGATCAAGCCGTACAGTACCATTCTTAAGTAAAATTACAAATGTACCAATGGCGAATATCGCAACAAAAGTTATCTTAGGTCAAACATTAGCTTCATTCGGATATGCAACAGGCTACCACCCAGAAGGAAATGAAGTATATGTAAAAGCACCAGTGTTCTCATTCGCTAAGCTACGCTCAGTAGATATAACATTAGGCCCTGAAATGAAATCAACTGGAGAAGTAATGGGTAAAGATGTAAGTCTTCAAAAAGCATTATACAAAGCACTAATTGCAGCGGGAATGCAAATCCCAACACACGGTTCAGTGATCATTACAGTAGCTGATAAAGATAAAGAAGAAGTAGTAAATATCGCAAAACGCTTCCATGAAATTGGATTTACAGTATTCGGTACAGAAGGAACTAAAAATCATTTAGAAAACCACGGTGTACCAGTAAAAGCGGTAAACAAAATTAACGAGCATGAAGACAATATGCTAGATATGATCAAGCGTGGAGATGCACAGTTTGTTATCAACACATTAACAAAAGGTAAAAAACCAGCTCGTGATGGATTCAGAATTCGTCGTGAATCAGTTGAAAACGGAGTAGTTTGCTTAACTTCACTAGATACAGCAACTGCAATATTATCAGTAATTGAAAGCTTAACATTCTCAACTTCTGCACTACCAAACAAAGAAATGAAGGCTGGCGTATTAGTATGATAAAAAAAGAACTCATGACAATTGTCTCAAATAGAGAAATTGCCCATCAAATTGTCGAAATGACATTAAAAGGTGAACTAGTTCAGGAGATGCACTCTCCTGGGCAGTTCGTCCATATAAAAGTGACTGGTGGACTAACGCCACTATTAAGAAGACCAATCAGTATATGTTCGATCGACAAAGAGAAAAGTGAGTTCACGATGATATTCCGCGCAGAAGGTGAAGGAACGAAGCTTTTAAAAGAAGCAAGCGTTGGACAACAAGTTGATGTATTAGGTCCTCTAGGTCAAGGTTATGATGTTGAAACTCTTTCAGAAGGAGATACTGCACTACTAGTTGGTGGTGGAATTGGAGTACCTCCGATGTATGAACTTTCGAAGCAATTTAAAGCTCGTGGTGTAAAAGTAATTCATGTATTAGGATTTGCATCAAGTAATGTAGCTTTTTATGAAAAAGAATTTTCAGAATTAGGGCCAACATTTATGGCGACAGTAGATGGAACTCTAGGGACGAAAGGCTTTGTAACAGATGTAATTCGTGAACAAGAGCTTCAATTTGATCAATACTTTGCATGTGGTCCAACTGTGATGTTAAAGGCTTTACAACAGCAGTATAAAGGTATGAAGGATGGCTATATATCACTTGAAGAACGGATGGGCTGTGGAATTGGAGCTTGTTTCGCATGTGTATGCCATACTGAAGACGGCTCATATCGTAAAATTTGTAGCGATGGACCAGTATTCCAAGCTGAGGAGGTAGTACTATGATCTCATTACAAACAAAACTTCCTGGCTTAGATTTAAAAAATCCTATTATGCCAGCTTCTGGTTGCTTCGGATTTGGTAGAGAGTTTGCAAATCTTTACGATCTAAGTATTCTTGGAGCTATTATGATAAAAGCAACAACAGTTGAAACAAGATACGGAAATGAAACACCTCGTGTAGCTGAAACACAAGCGGGGATGTTAAATGCGATTGGACTTCAAAATCCTGGTTTAGAAAAAGTAATTGACGGTGAATTAAAATGGTTATCAAAATATGATGTACCAATCGTTGCAAATATTGCTGGATCAACTATTGAAGACTATGTAACAGTCGCAAAAGAAATTTCAAAAGTAAGTAATGTAAAAGCACTAGAATTAAACATTTCTTGTCCAAACGTAAAATGTGGTGGGATTGCATTTGGAACGGATGCTGCAACAGCGGCTGAAGTAACTAAGAAAGTAAAAGAAGTAAGCGAAGTTCCGCTATACGTAAAATTATCACCGAATGTAACGAATATTGTTGAAATCGCAAAAGCAATCGAAAATGCAGGAGCAGATGGTTTAACAATGATCAATACATTACTAGGGATGAGACTAGATTTAAGAACTGGTAAACCAATTCTAGCTAATAAAACTGGTGGATTATCAGGTCCTGCAATAAAACCAGTAGCAATTCGTATGATTCATGATGTGAGCCAAGTAGTAAACATCCCAATCATCGGAATGGGCGGGGTTATGAATGCAGAAGATGCACTAGAGTTTTTCTTAGCAGGAGCAAGTGCAATCGGTGTAGGTACGGCAAACTTTGTTGATCCATTTGTTTGTCCAACAATCATAGATGAACTACCTGAAGTGCTACAAAAATATGGATATCAGTCAATTGAAGAATGTATTGGAAGGAGCTGGAAACAACATGTCATCACAAGTGGTCATCGCGCTTGATTTTTCATCAAAAGATGAAGTAATGAATTTTGTAAAAAAATTTCAAAAGTCTCTATATGTAAAAGTAGGGATGGAGCTATTTTACAAAGAGGGTCCAGCGATCATAAAGGAATTAAAAGAATTAGGACATCAAATCTTCCTAGATTTGAAACTTCATGATATTCCAAATACAGTAAAACATGCAATGAAAAATATCGCATCTCTAGAAGTAGACATGGTTAATGTTCATGCAGCTGGTGGAACGAAAATGATGAAAGCAGCATTAGAAGGTCTAGAAGAAGGCACTCCAGCTGGTAAAAAAAGACCATTACTAATCGCTGTAACACAACTAACAAGTACTTCAGAAGAACAAGTAATCCGTGAACAAGGAATTTCTTCTTTACAGGATTCAATTAAGCTATATGCTGCTATAACAGAAGAAAGCGGTCTTGACGGTGTAGTTTGCTCTCCACTTGATGTAGAGTTAGTGCAAGCAGCAGTTAAAGGTGACAACTTCCTTACTGTAACACCTGGTATTCGCTTAGCGGATAATAGTGTAGATGATCAAGTACGTGTAACAACTCCAGCAAAAGCTAGACAATTTGGAAGTAGCTATATTGTAGTAGGACGCAGTATTACAAAAAGCGAAAATCCAGTAGAAGCATATGAAGAAGTAATTGCACAATGGGAGGGCGTAACAATATGAAAAAAAATATCGCAGCAAACTTATTAAGCATTGGGGCAGTAAGCCTTCAACCTGAAACACCATTTACATGGGCATCAGGAATCAAATCTCCAATCTATTGTGATAATCGCCTAACTCTTGGCTATCCAGAAATTCGTAAATCAATCGCAAAAGGCTTAGTAGAACTAATCCAAACTAAATTTGGTAACGTAGATGTAATCGCAGGAACAGCAACTGCAGGAATTCCACACGCAGCATGGACAAGTGATTTAATGGAATTACCAATGGTTTATGTACGTAGCTCTGCAAAAGGCCACGGCAAAGGAAACCAAATCGAAGGCCCAATTAAAACGGGACAAAAAGTAGTAGTAGTAGAAGATTTAATCTCAACTGGTGGCAGCGTAATTACATGCGTTGAAGCTTTACGCGAAGCGGGCTGCGAAGTACTAGGAGTAGTCTCAATCTTCACATACAATCTTCCAGCAGCAGTAGAGAAATTTGATGCAAATGACGTAACATACTATTCTCTAACTGACTATGACACACTAGTTGAAGTAGCAAAAGAACAAGGCTCAATCGAAGCAGAACATGTAGCAAAACTAACTGCATGGAGAAAAAATCCACAAGACGCTAGCTGGATGACTGTTGAAGTTTAATACTTAGAATCGGAAAGATGACTTTTTGGAGTCATCTTTTTTTTGTGGGGTTTGGAGTGTGAATAAAATAGTGGACTGCAAATACATCGATCTGGAGTGCAAATAAAATTAAGATGACTGCAAATAAATCGATTGGGAGTGCAAATAAAAAGTGGATGACTGCAAATACATCAATCTGGGGTGCAAATAAATCGATTGGGGGTGCAAATAAGAAAGATGACTGCAAATAAATCGATTGGGAGTGTAAATAAGAAAGAGGCTTGCAAATAAAACGATCTGGAGTGCAAATAAATCGATTGGGGGTGCAAATAAGAAAGAGGACTGCAAATAAATCGACCTGGAGTGCAAATAAAAAAAGGATGACTGCAAATAAATCGATTGGGAGTGCAAATAAAAAGTGGACTGCAAATAAATCGTCTGAAAGTGCAAATAAAATTGTCGAAACTACAATTAAAATAGCAAGAAGTGCAAATAAAAAAAGTGAGCTGCAAATAAAAAAGCCAAAAGTGCAATTAAAAATGCCAATACTGCAAATGAAAAATCCAAAACTGCAATTAAAAAATTCAAAAGTGCAAATAAGTCTTAGAATTACCTTGGTTTAAAAGAAAATAGGTCGTAGATTGGTTAATCGTAACAAAACTATGATTAGTCACATTATTAAAAAAGAGCTATCCGCAATTAAAAATAGAGAATATCAAATAAAAAAGATCTATCCGCAATTAAAAATAGAGAATATCAAATAAAAAAGATCTATCGCAATTAAAAATAGAGAACAGCAATTAAAATTAAGTAATCACCAAAATACTAAAATCGCAAATAAACCAAAAAAGTCACACGCAACCTGACTGCTCCACAATAAAAAATTCAATAAACTAAGCATCCATGAAAAACTTTCACTCAATAATCTAAACTAAATTAGTCTACTATCACACCATACTCCCAAACAAATTATTTGATAAATAATTAATAAGTTTTTAAACTATTCATACAATTGATTGAAAGAAACTTTAAAATTGGAGGGTCAAGTATGTCAATCGCAAAACAATTTCTTTCGAATAGTTTAGAGGAATTCAAAGGGATAAAAAAGCTTGGTGATCGTTCGATGGATCAACTAAATAATGAGGAGCTACACTTCCAACCATCTAGTGATTCAAATAGTATTTCCATAATTGTAAAGCATTTAAGCGGTAATATGATTTCTAGATGGACAGATTTTCTCACGACGGATGGTGAAAAGCCATGGCGAAATCGTGACGTTGAATTTGAGGGGATTTACGAATCAAAGGATGAGTTATTAGCTGATTGGAATAAAGGATGGAATGTTGTTTTTAACACGCTAGAGAGTTTACATGAAGAAGATGTGTTAAAAACGATTAAAATTCGTGGTGAAGATCATACTGTTTTACAAGCAATACATAGACAAATTAGTCATTACGGAAATCATATTGGTCAAATTGTTTATATAGCTAAATTAATAAAAAATGATGAATTTAAGAGTTTGAGTATTCCTAAAGGTAAATCTCAAGAATTCTTAGAGTACAAATTAAATGAAACAAATAAAAAATCTTAAAATCTACGACTTAGGTTGTAGATTTTTTTATTCAAAAGAATAAATTGGCAGCGGTGAAGGATCTCAATCAGCGAATTAGATTAAAAAGTGTCACAAAAGAGACCTAAGTTAAGTGAATTTTGGTAAACTTTTCCTTGTATAATATTCTTGTATAGAATTTTGATGAATGATTCGACATTAAAAACTAATAAACAACACATATCACTCTCTATTTCAAATACAGAAAATTATTTGTAAAAGGAGATGTTTAAATGAAAACTCTTTTCGTAAAGTTTGTTGTTTTTTTAATGAATAATTTTATCAATTTATCCTTTTTTGTGTATAAAACACTAAGGGGTAATTTTAAATGAATGGAGGAATGATTATGAAGAATTTCCTTGCAACAATATTACCAAGTATAGTTTTATTAGCATTTATTTGGATAGATTCTATGTTTCCTGAAAGTAAATATATAATTTTAGGAATATATTTACTCTTCCCAATAATATTCATTATTCAGGGCATTATTTATTCAAATTCAAAAGAAAGTATGATAGTTGGCTTCACGCTATCAGCTGCTGCAGTCATTCTACCTATTTCAATATGGTATAATATAGGAAATATAGTTACTCCAGTAATCATATATCTTTTATTAGGAATGTTATCATTCTATTTATTCAGGAAAATAAAATATAAGTCAGTCTAAAAAGTTGATTTGACTAAAAAGAATTTTACTTTTTGGTATTTTAAATATAACCCATTTTAGTCGTCAATTGACGGTTTTTTCCTTTATGAAAAACCTTTTAAAATGTTGACAGTTATTCTTTAGAAACTGGCAAAAAGACAAAGGTAGTTCAAATGAATGGAGTAGAGGAAATTTTGTCGTCAGTAAAAGGGAAATCAGTTCATTCTTATGATTTTAAAATATTGAAATAGAAATAGGGATTTTTAAAAGGAAAGTCCTACAACAATAATGTTTGGCCAAAGTAAATGATGCTTATAATCTTAAAATCTACGACTTAAGTTGTAGGTTTTTTTTATTACCCTAAAGACTAATAGTGTACGAATGTTCATTCAATTTAATGAAGAAATAGATTAATTGAAAGATTAAAATGTATTTGAGACCAGATAAAAGTAAAAAGATCGCACCAAATCAATTTTTAAATACATTACTTTAATCCTGGTAAAAATTTTAATAGTGAAAATAGTTAGAAAATATTGTAAAATGTTACAGGTTAGGGGGATGGCAAGAGATGAAAATTTTAATCGAAACAGTAAATCATTTTAAACCGTATTGGAAAGTATTTCTAATTGCTTTTGCATGTTCATTAATTGCTGGCGCATTTGCGATTATTCCGCCGATTTTGACTGGTAAGTTGGTCGATGAGATTGTAGGTGGTCCTGATTCAAAAATAATCTTTTATTTAATTTTAGGGATTATGCTTTCATTCTTATTTAAGGTCGGTTTTGAATCATTACAAGAATTTATTCAAGTAAAAATTGGTCTAGATGTAATTACAGATATGCAATTACGTGCATTTACAAAGCTTCAAAAAGCACCGATGACGTTTTTTTCGACAACACCTCGGGGAGATATGTTATATAGGTTAACGCATGATGTAGAATCTGTTCAAAACTTGAATAATACAGTTGTACCTCGTTTTATTCAACAAGTAATTGCAGCTATTGCAGCATTTATAGCGGTGTTTCCGTTGTATTGGCCTGCTGCAGTCGTCATGCTAGTTGTATTTGCAATTTATTTAGTTCCTTCTTACATGATTGGTAAAAAAGTAAGAAAAATGGGGGCTATAGCTCGTGATATGAGTGCTGATTTGTATAATCATACTCAAGAAAGTATTGAGTCAGTTCGATTAGTGCGAACTTTTCAAACGCAGAATATAGAAAATAAAAAATTAGAAGATAAATTGTCTGTTTGGAAAAGATTTGCTATTCGCTTGGCTTTAATTGGGAAGGTTAATTGGCGTTTAGGAAATGTGATTAATAATGGTGCACCAGGGGTCATTATGTTGATTGGTGGGTATTCGATTTGGCAGCATGAAATTACAATTGGTACATTAATCGCCGTTTTAGGCTTTATCCCAACAATGTTTATGCCTGTACGCTCGTTAGCTGAAAATGCATTAACAATTCAACAAGCAATTCCAGCACTTCAAAGAATATATGAGTACTTTGACTTGCCTTCAGAACAGCCTGATGATTTACCGAAATTTGGAGAAGTGAAAGGTGATATAGAAGTTAAAAATGTTCGTTTTACGTATCCAAATTCAACTGAAGAAGTCCTAAAAGATGTTTCATTCTCAATTAGAGCAGGTCAACATATTGGGATCGTTGGTTCAAGCGGTGGAGGAAAAAGTACTTTAATTCAGTTATTACTAGGATTATACGAGCCTTCTTCAGGTTCGATTTCAGTTGATCGTAAAGATTTATCTTCTCATGATTATCAATCATTACGCCAAAATATTGGTGTCGTTTCTCAAGAAACATTTCTTTTAAATAGTACATTAAAACAAAATTTACTATATGCCAAACCTAATGCAACTGATGAAGAACTTAAACTTGCTGTAGAAGCAGCGGACTTATCTGATTTAGTTGAGTCACTACAAGAGGGTTTTGAAACAATTGTTGGTGAAAGAGGACTAAAATTATCTGGTGGTCAAAGACAACGAGTAGCTCTTGCAAGAGCAATTTTACGTCATCCTCCAGTATTAATTTTCGATGAGGCTACATCATCATTAGATGGAGAAACAGAGGAAAAGGTACAATCATCGCTTGAAAAGTTAATTCCAGGTCGTACAACAATTACGATTGCACATCGACTTGTAACAGTAAAGGATGCTGATTGTATTTTATTATTAGATAAAGGATGTATTGCTGAACAAGGAACACATGAAGAATTATTATCATTAAAAGGTCAGTACTATCAATTATATATGGCACAATACAGTGAACTAGAAAAGGAGAGTGCTGTATGATGCAGAAAAATACAAAAAAAATAGGGGATGGAAAAAGAGTCATAAACTTTCTCAAGCCTCATAAAAAATGGGTATTTGCCGATTCATTTGTAATTGCTTTAAGTCAAGTTTGTGCAGCATTAATACCTACTCTAGGAACGGGTTGGTTAATTGATCATATAATTCCAAACCATGACAATGCACTATTATGGGGATTAATGTGGCTGCTTGTAATTGCTGCAATTCTTGATTTAATTTTAATGGTCATTGATGAATATTTTTGTCACCATATTGCTAAATCTGTTACAAACTGGCAAAAACTACGGTTATTTAAGCACTTGCAAATTTTACCTTATTCATATTTTCATCAATCTAAATCTGGTGAATTATTAGCACGAGTTTCTGATGACCCAGATACACTGCATAACTTTTTAGCATGGGAAGGCTCTACTTTTATGGCTTCTGTTCAAGGAGTTTTTATATATAGTATTGTCTTACTTTGGATTAATCCTTATTTAATGATTACTAGTGTTGTTTTAGGTGTTTTATTTTATTGGACGTCTAATAAAGTCGGAGCTCGTACTAGAATTGCTTCTGCTAAAGCTAGAACTGAAGCATCACGTTATTTAGAAAGATTACGAGAATCAGTAACAGGGATTCAACTTTCGAGAATTCTTGGTGCAACGGATTATGAGATTCAAAGTGTCGCCGATATCCGCAAATCATTTATGAAGGAATCAATTATCGAATTAAAAGCAAGAATGCAATCAATTGTCGTAATCGGCAGCTATAATGGTTTTGCTTTAGCTGCTGTCTATTTTATAAGTGTTTTACTAATTTCAAATGATCAAATTACAACGGGACAAATGTATACGGCGGGGGGACTTGTGACCATTGCCGCTAATGAAATTCAAAGAATGCTAAGAAACTGGCTTTCGGTGCGTAGAACTGGTCCAGCATTAGATCGTTCTGAAAAATTGTTAGCTGAAGAAGTTTCAGAATTTGAAGTACAAGAAGGTGAAAAATTAAATTCTGTTAATGGGTTAATTGAATTTAAAGATGTTAAATTTGCCTATCCAACGAACGAAGAATTTGTGTTAAATGGATTATCATTTCATGTGAAACCAGGGGAAGCAGTAGCTGTAGTAGGACCAAGTGGTGCTGGAAAATCAACAATTGTGGATTTATTACTAGGTTTCTATCCGTTAAATAATGGAACAATTGAAGTTGATGGTTTACCAATTGAAAAAGCAAATGCAAAGTGGATCAGAGATGCGATCTCGTTTGTTTCGCAAGATGTACAGTTAAGAAATGGTAGTTTAGCTGATAATATTCGTATAGGAAATGAATTGGTGACAGATGATGAAATGATTAAGGCACTAAAAGATAGTGGGTTATCTGATTATCTAAATTCATTGCCAGAAGGTCTAGAATCATCAATTGGTGAAAGAGGGGCACTATTATCTGGTGGTCAAAAACAAAGATTATCATTAGCAAGAGCTTTAGTTAAAAACTCTCCTATTCTTATTTTAGATGAAGCAAGTTCGGCTTTAGATCCGATTACAGAGTTACAAATAAATGAAGCGATTCAACAGCGAAAATCAAAACAATCTGTCATCGTAATTTCACATCGATTATCTACTGTATTAACAGCGGATCGAATCGTTGTTCTAGAAAATGGGAAAGTAGTTGAAGAAGGTACGCATCATTCTTTATTAGAAAAAGATGGGGTTTATTCGAGATTATTTAAAAGAGAAGCTGAAACCGGTGAAAATGTAATTAGTGTATCGTAAAAAGATTAAAAAGGAGTGTTAGAATGACTAATATTTCAGTAAAACTTTACGAAACAAAAGAAGAGTTAAGAAAAGGCTTTGAAGTATTAAAACAACTTCGTACTCACTTAAATGAAGAATCATTTTTTAATTTGTACGAAGAAATGAAAAAACAAGGTTATCAACTATTTGGATTAGAAGATCAAGGAGTAACGGTTGCAGTCGCTGGCGTTAGTATATTAACAAATTTCTATAATGGTAGACATGTATTTGTTTACGATTTAGTAACGGATGAAAGTAAACGCTCATATGGATACGGTAAGAAATTACTAGATTTTATTTCTGATTTTGGAAAAAGAAATGGCTGTCATTTAGTAACACTTCAATCCGGTGTCCAAAGAATAAATGCGCACCGTTTTTATGAACATAAAATGGAGTATAAAAAGCTATCTTATTCCTATAGTAAAGAGATAGATTGAACTTAAAAGCCCTAATTATTTAGGGTTTTTTTTATCTAATTAGCAAGGAACATGTATGATAAAATTAAAATGGTTTGCTAAATTGTTTTAGGGGGAGAAATCCGTGAATAAAAAAGAGTTTTGGAGTTTAATCGAAGAGTCTAAAAGTAAAGAAGAGCAAGCTGAATGGTTGATTGAGGCTTTAAGTAAAAAAGATTTGAATGAAATAGTGGATTTCGAATTGCATTTTCAAGGTTTAATGAATGAGAGTTATCAATCAAGATTATGGGCTGCTGGGTATATTTTAATGGGTGGATGTTCAGATGATACATTTGATTATTTTAGAGGTTGGCTTATTGGTCAAGGTGAAGAAATTTATCACATAGTAATGGAAAATCATGAGTTTTTGGCAAATTACATAAATGATGAAAATCTGGATGAAGAAGGTTATCCTCAAAATGAAGACCTATTAAATGTAGGACAAGATGCATATACGTTATTAAAAACTGGCGAAATTGAGTGGGACGATGAAAGTTACGATGAGTTGTTAGAAAAGTTGGAACAAAAAGGTTTAAAGCCTGCAAACGAGATCGAATTTGATTGGGATGAAGAAGATTCTGATGGTTTAGAAGCGATGTTTCCTAAATTATGGGCAAGATTTGGTGAAGATCCATTAGGATAAATTAAATAACAAAGAGCCCTTTAATTTAGGGCTCTTAAAATTAGTATTCATAATGTATGTGTTTTTTTATTAATTCAACAACATCTAAAAGATAGTTACTTTCGTGAGATACAAACTGATTTTTATCTACTGATTTTTGAATTGAAATTTTTTCATCTGTCTCAGTAATTTGAAAGCCATCAACTTCTACTGTATCTCTTAATCCATGTGCAAATTGATAAAATTGATTAAAATCAGCTTTCACTATGCCTGAAACTTCTTCTTTTTGAAGGTTGAAATCGGTAAAAGGTTTATTGTTTTTTAGTAAAAAAACATGACTTAATTCATGATCTTTTATCGTATCTAATATGATTGAATTTTTAATGATGCCAAGAGGGATTACATCTTCCATTTTTACATCTATTCCAAGTTCTTCTTTTACTTCTCTTAATCCATCTTGAACTGTTTCAGTAGATAGTAAATGACCAGCAGCAGTAATATCAAATAAATTCGGATAATCCTTTTTATGATGACTACGGATTTGAAAATAGATTGAAGCTTTGTCTTCTATTATACTAATTAACCAGCAATGAAATGTTTCGTGCCATAATCCCTTTTTATGTACTTCACTTCGAGGGGCTTCCCCTATATGATTACCAGATTCATCAAAAATTTTAAGTAATTCTTCATTCATTTAACTAACCACCTTGTATTTGATCTATGAACCATGTACTTCATTATAAAATAAATTTTGTCGGATTGAAGTATATTTTTGATTAAGATATTTTTACATCCTCATCATTAGAAATAGAAAAAGTCGGTACCCCTAAGACCGCCGTATAAGCCTACCCTTATTCGATACTGTTGCTGCTACTGCTATAAGGATTATACCCATAAAAGCGGGTGTGGCATGACCAAGTGATACATAGATTTGACCTCCTATAATCGGCCCAATTATTCTTGCTAAAGCTTGGATAGATTGACTACCTCCTTGAATTCTGCCTTGCTCACTAGGATCAACAGTCTTGGAAACCATTCCATTAAATGAAGGCCCAAAGATTGAATCACCAAATCCAAATATAAACATTCCAACAATAAGTAGAGGATAGTATGAGAACAAAGCCGATGCTGCAATAAGACTGTAGCCTATAATTTCTGAAACCATACCAAGAGTTGCTATTTGTGAATCACTAAATTTAATTAATAGCTTTGGCATGATGAACCCTTGTGAAATGATGTCTTGGACGCCCATAATTAAGAATATTAGCCCAATAAGTGCAGGCTCCCAATTGAACGTATCGATAGTAAATTGTGAAAAAACTGCCTGTAATGATCCATTTGGTATCCAAAGTAGGAACGCTGAGATGAGTAGCCATTTTAAGTTTTTTATAGAAAGTATGTTTACTAGCTGGGTGAATGGATTCAGCCTTAAGAAGGTAATCTTTTTCAGTCTGTTATTAAAATCAAGGCTCTCTGGCATATATAAGATTCCAAATACAAAATTTAGTAAAGTTATGATTGCTCCAAAATTCATGGGTACTGAATAGCCAAACTTGGCAAGTAAACCACCTAGAGTAGGTCCAATGACGGCGCCTACACCTGCAACGGCACTTACCCACCCAAAGTATTTGGTTCGTTGGTCACTAGGAGTGATGTCTGCAAAATATGCGAAGATTGTGCTAATGCTCCCACCAGTTATTCCTTCTATTATACGTCCAGCAAAAAGGACCCATAGAGCTCCTCCGATACCAAAAACTAAGTAGCCGATAACCGAACCTAAAAGGGAAACTAAAAGTATTGGACGGCGGCCATATCTGTCGCTTAATGCTCCTAGTGCGGGGGCTGCAAAAAACACGCATATTGCATAAACAGAAGTCAACAACGTAACAATTAAGGCTTGATTTTCTGGATTGGTTATATAAGGCTGTACTAAATATGGTACGACCGGTGTGATGATACTGAAGCCTATTCCGCAAAGAAAGACGGACATAAGGCCGAAGAGTAAAGCCTTTTTATCTATGGTTTGTTCCAGTTTCTGTTCTTTAAGTGATCTGAATTTGAACAATAAAATTCTCCTCTCAAAAACAATTGTTTTGATTCCTTGGAAATATATTTATCGTACGAGTATTTTGTTTCCTTGTCAACAATAATATTGAGATTAAAAAAGCAGCCGAACCTCTGATAGAGTTTGGCTGCAAGCGAATCTTTACTATTCAAATTTATCCGGTTTACTATCGATATCAATGCCTTGTTTCTTTATTTCTGCATCTAAATGATGACAATAATTGTTCACGAAGTTAAGCATACTGTCGAATTGTTCTTCGGTTATTTGATCAAAGACGGCTTTATCTCGCTCTCGGAACTTTTTATGTAGTTCTTCATGAGTATTGTCTATTACTTTTCCTTGCTTTGTAAGTCTAAAATAAATTTCTTTCTTATTATCGGGTTTCTGATAGCTTTCAATTAGTCCTTTATTTATAAGCTTTTTCGTTATTTTCGTAATGGCACCTCTTGTCATATATAAGGAATCAGCGAGTTTGGTCACGTTGGAATCTACATTTTTTCCAATGTATTCGATACAATGTACTTCAGAAGATTGATACCCCTTAAGAGCCTCTTCCATCTTAAACTTATTAAGCCAAACCATTTTGTTAAATACGTCTCTGAAGCCCATTATAAGCTGTTCTTCTTTGTTCATAGTCAATCCTCCCACCCGTTGGTTCATTAACAATATTATATAAAATATTGTTTCTAATTCAACAATATTAAAATCTTATTTTAGGAATAGGTGATAAGAGGACTAAAGTCAACAAAGTGAATTAAATGTTCTTTAAGGTGGAAACACGAAATGAGAAGCTTTTCATTTTTAAAAATAATCGACCGCAGAGTTAACTATTTTCTGAAAAGTTTACATTCATCCATAATTAGGTTAATTTAGTATTATATATTTGTAAAAGTTTGTCCTTATTGAGTAATGTTATAATTTGTAGACACTTTCACAAATGCTTCATTAAATTAAAATTATTAGGTGAATTGAAATGAGAATAGCTTTTTTTGACTCAGGAATTGGTGGGTTAACTGTCTTAAATGAGGCACTGAAAAAATTACCAAATGAAGATTTTTTATATTTTGCTGATACACTTCACGTTCCTTATGGTACAAAGTCGAAGGAAGAAGTAAGTGCATTTGTAAAAAAGTCTGTTGAAATGATTATTAAAGAAGATGTTAAAGCACTTGTAATTGCATGTAATACGGCGACTAGTATTGCAGTAAATGAATTGAGAGAAATGTATGATTTTCCGATTATCGGTATGGAACCGGCTGTAAAACCAGCTGTTGAAATGAACAGAACAACTGGTAAGAGAGTATTAGTTTTTGCGACTCCACTTACGTTAAAGCAAAAAAAGTATAATGAGCTTATTTCTAGGGTGGACGATCTAAGTATTGTAGACTCTTTGCCATTACCAGAGCTTGTTCATTATTGTGAGGAATTAAATTTTGATGAGAATTTTATGATTGATTATTTTAAAAGTAAACTTTCATTATTCACTATTGAGCAGTATGGAACAATTGTTTTGGGGTGTACTCACTATCCATTTTATAAAAATATCTTAAAAAAGATTTTGCCTGAAGATGTTCAAATTGTTGATGGAAGTAATGGTACTGTAAAAAGATTAATCCAGCTTCTTGGTGAAAATGGCCAATTAAATGAAACTGGGCAATCGAATGTCAAATTTATGTGTTCGAATAATGACATAGAATATATTGAGAAGACAAAGCAGGCGTTAAATTACTTACAAAATGAAAGATAAGAGATAAGCTAGATTTAAGCTTATCTTTTTTATTATGTTTAAATACAGGACTAATATTGTTTATTCTCGAATAGTTGTTAAAGTCAATTTGAAAACTTTTTCTACTAATAGGGGAGGTTGTGAATAATTGGAAAAATAAGAGATGTACTAAAGTATTTCGGCGTCATTACGATGCTATTTTTTGCTGCTTATTTAATTATTAAATATATAAGAGAAGATGAGATTTTCTCGAATTTAATTTTTGGTTTTTGCGTAGGACTTGTACTATTTTTAGGATCATTACTAAGTAGTAAGAATGAAAAAGTAAAATAGTTTTAGTTTAGTAGGTTTTAAAAGTAGAGTTAAAGCAGCTATTATTAGCTTAATCGAACTATATTTGTATTTGCCATATACTAATGTATATAAGTAAAAATGGTGCCCTTTATAGGCACCATTTTTTTATTTCTTCAATTTTAAAACAAGTTCTTCATCAGGTGTTACATAAATTGTATTGTTTTGTTCGTATATAACAAAACCCGGTTTGGAACCATTAGGTTTTTTAACATGACGAATTTCCGTGTAATCAACAGGGACCGCGCTTGATTGACGTGCTTTACTAAAATATGCAGCGATAATAGCTGCTTCTTTTATAGCTGTTTCACTAGGGTCCTTAGCGCGAATGACAACATGAGAGCCTGGGATATCTTTTGTATGAAACCAAAGCTCGTCTCTACTCGCAAGTTTATTTGTTAAATAATCATTTTGTTTATTATTTTTACCGACTAATAATTGTTCACCAGTAGTAGAAATGTATTCATCTAATGTAACTTTTTGTTTGTTAGACTTTTGAGCTTTTTTCGATTTTTTCTTTCTTATATAACCCGTCTCCACAAGTTCTTCTCTAATTTCTTCTAAATCACGTGGTGAAGCAGACTCGATTTGCTGAATAACTGTCTCTAAATAATCATTTTCTTCTTTCGTTAATTTAATTTGTTCTTCAATATGTGCGACTGAATTTTTAAGCTTAGTATACTTGGTGAAATAAGCTTGTGCATTTTCAGAAGGTGTTTTTAATGGCGATAAAGGAATGACCACTGTGGCACCATTTTCGTCATAGTAATTAATTACTTCAATTTCTTTCATACCTTTTTGTAGTGCAAACATATTTGCAGTAAGCAATTCGCCTTGTAACTGAATTTTATCTGCTTTATCAGTATCTTCAAGACTTTTGTGTAACTTTTTAATTTTTTTCTTATTTTTAGTCAGTTCATTTTGTAACAGTTTTTCTAAATCTCCGCTTTGTTGTTTTACACGGTCACGTTCAGCTTTACCAAAGTAAAAAACATCTAAAAGCTCACTTAAGCTAGGGAAAACAGTTTGTTCGGCTTGTAAGTGAGATAAATTTATGAAATAAAACATTTCTCTCGATTCAAAGCGGAAAAGTGTAGGAGTAAACTTTTTTAATTGTATTTCATTCATGATTGTTTTAAATGAATTATATATATCTTCTTTTCCATTAAAGACAATTTCATTTGCGAGTAATGGAGAGATTCCAGAGAAATGATGAACAATTGCTTCGGATGGAGATTGATCACTTTGAGTAATAAATTGATTAAACTCCTCTTTGGAACTGACTTGAAATGGATCATGTTTTTCTTGATTAGGAGGAGAAATATAAGTAGCACCAGGTTGTACGATTCGATGACGATTAACAGCCATTGGTACATGCTTTATACTATCTAATATTACTTGCCTTTCTTCATCAATTAAAAGGATATTACTATGTCTACCCATTAGTTCAATGATCAATGTTCGGTGTTGTTCATCACCAATTTCATTTCTACTACGAACTTTAATGTTTACGATTCGTTCGTGTTTTAATTGTGTAATGCTTTCAATGATCCCACCATTTAAATGTTTTCTTAAAAGCATTGTAAACATCGATGGTTCTGATGGAGTATCGTAGTTTTGGTTTGTAAAATGGAATCTTGCGTAACTAGGGTGAGCGCTTATTATTAGTTTGTAATTGGCACCATTTGCTCGCACAGTAAGTAGTACTTCATAGTTACTTGGTTGTACAATTTTTGATATTCTTCCAGTTGTTAGTTTAGAAGCTACTTCGTTTGTCATAGCTCCTGTAAAAAGTCCGTCAAAAGACATATGTATCACGTCCTACTCTTAAAAACACTATTTTTATTTTTTAAATAATAAATTTTTCATTCGATATATTTCTCAAATCAACATAATTCTTAAACAAGCTCATATCCATTAAATAAACAATCAAGAAATTTCTCATGGAATCAATCATACAATATCTTGATTGTTCTTGTCACAGTTCTAGTTGGTTAAAAGCTAGATTTATTTTCATCATTATATCATTTATTTGGACGAGTCTGAATATGCTTTTATGAGAGGTAAGGGGGACAACTTACCTAATGTTTAATTAGGGGTGAACGCGGGTATGAATTTTTATCGGATGAGAGCGGAAGAAGTCGTGCAAGTAACGAATACAAATGTTTCCTCCGGTTTAACTGATGAGGAGGTAAAGAAAAGGCGAGCAACTTTTGGGGCAAATGAATTAAAGGAATCAGAGAAAACTTCCAAACTCGTTTTATTTTTAAATCAATTTAATGATTTTATGGTATTTGTACTATTAGGCGCAACGATTATATCAATCTTTTTAAAGGAAGTAGTAGATGCAGTTGCGATTATGGCAATTGTATTAATTAACGGGATTTTAGGATATTTTCAAGAAGCTAAGGCAGAGAGATCGTTAGAAGCATTGAAAGAATTGGCTGCTCCACAAGTAAATGTTTTGCGTGATGGGCAATTTGTTAAGCTACCTTCAAAGGATTTAGTTGTTGGAGATATTATTAAGTTTTCAAGTGGCGATCGGATTGGTGCTGATATTCGCATAATCGAAGCATCAAGTTTATACATAGAAGAATCAGCGCTAACAGGTGAATCTGTTCCAGTTCAAAAAAGATTTGAATCAATTCAGTCAGATGATATTGGTATTGGTGATCAAGATAATATGGGCTTTATGGGAACACTCGTTACGCGAGGTAATGGTAAAGGTGTTGTAGTTTCGACGGGAATGAAAACAGCAATGGGGCAAATTGCGAATTTACTACAAAATACAGAAACCATTGTTACACCTTTACAAAGACGATTAGAACAATTAGGTAAAATCTTGATTGTTTTAGCATTATTTTTAACAGCTTTAGTTGTATTTATCGGTGTATATCAAGGAAATGAATTATATCATATGTTTTTAGCGGGTGTGTCACTTGCAGTTGCTGCGATTCCAGAAGGCTTGCCAGCAATTGTAACGGTTGCTTTGTCACTCGGTGTGCAACGGATGATTAAGAAGAAAGCTATCGTTCGAAAGCTTCAAGCAGTTGAAACATTAGGTTGTGCTTCCGTCATTTGTTCAGATAAAACAGGGACTATGACAGAAAATAAAATGACTGTTACAAATATTTGGTCGGGCGGATCTAGTTATGAAGTATCTGGAAACGGATATGCAATTAATGGAGAATTTTCGAATAAAGAGAGAACGATTAATCCAACTTTAAATAAACAATTATTTCAAACTCTTGTTTTCGGATCTATTTGTAGTGATGCACAATTAATTCAAAAGAAAAAAGAAATCGTACTAGATGGTGATCCTACTGAAGGAGCGATTGTGGTTGCCGGTTATAAAGCCGGGATCGACCGTGAATACGTAAATTCTAATTTTACTAGAATACATGAGCTTCCTTTTGATAGTACACGGAAAATGATGTCGGTCGTTGTAAAAAATCGATCAGGTGAACAATTTGTGATTACAAAGGGTGCACCAGACGTTTTACTTTCAAAATGTAATACAATTTTATGGCATGAAAGAGAAGAACAATTAAATACGTTTAGACAAAATTCAGTTGAAAGTATGATCGAAACATATGCAAATAATGCGCTTCGTACGATTGCGATTGCTTTTAAACCATTAAATCCAAATTCAATCATTGATGAAAGGGATCTCGAAAGCAATTTAACTTTTATTGGTTTACAAGGGATGATTGACCCACCTAGAGCAGAAGTTGCACAAGCTGTTCAAGAATGTAAAGAAGCTGGTATTAGAACGGTTATGATTACTGGTGATCATAAGTTAACAGCTTCTAGTATTGCTAGGAAACTAGGGATTTTAAGAGATAACGGAAGAGTAGTAGAAGGAAAAGAATTAGATGCACTTTCTGTTGAGCAGATCCAGGAATTCGTTGAAGATGCTGCTGTGTTTGCCCGAGTTTCACCTGAACATAAATTGAAAATTGTTAAAGCACTTCAAGCGAATGGACATATTGTAGCAATGACTGGTGATGGCGTAAATGATGCACCAGCCATTAAAGCAGCGGATATTGGAATTTCAATGGGGATCACTGGTACAGATGTAGCAAAGGAAGCTTCATCCTTAGTATTACTTGATGATAATTTTGCAACAATCAAATCTGCAATTAAAGAAGGTCGCAATATTTATAGTAATATTCGTAAATTTATTCGTTATTTATTAGCTTCAAATGTTGGTGAAATTTTAGTTATGTTGTTTGCCATGTTATTAGCTTTACCACTACCACTTGTTCCAGTACAGATCCTATGGGTAAATCTAGTGACTGATGGTTTACCAGCAATGGCTTTAGGTGTTGATTCTGCTGAAGATGATGTTATGAAAAGAAGTCCTCGCTCTTTAACAGAAGGAATTTTTGCAAGAGGTTTAGGCTGGAAAATTATTTCAAGAGGGTTTTTAATTGGATTTGTTACACTATTAGCGTTCATTATTTCGTATAATCAACATCCGAATCAACTAGAATACGCACAAACAGTAGCATTCTCTACTTTAGTTTTAGCTCAACTAATTCATGTATTTGATTGTAGAAGTGAACGTTCCATATTCCATCGAAATGTATTTGGAAATTTATATTTAATTGGTGCTGTTATCGTTTCAATGCTATTAATGCTTGTTGTTATTTACTACCCACCATTACAACCTATTTTCAAAACGATTCCGATCGTGCCTAGAGATTGGTTCTTAATTGGAGGACTATCATCAATTCCAACTTTTATGCTTGCAGGTGCATTATTTACTAAGAAAAAATAATTTACGAACAAAATGGATAACCAATTTAAAATATGTTATAATTCCTTAAGGTAGTAGAGGTATGCTCTATTACCTTTTCTCTTTTACATATTGAATGAAATTTGGGAAATAAATTAGAGAGAAAATTAGTGTATTGGAAGTGGAACAATGGTCGTAAGTATGACAGGGTATGGTAAAGCCATTTTGTCAAATGAACAGTACAAAATACATATTGAAATGAAAGCAGTGAATCATCGATACTTAGAGACAATCGTTCGAATGCCGAGGCAATTATTAGCATATGAAGATGCAATTAAGAAAATTGTAGCTGAGTATACTAGTCGAGGTCGAGTTGAGGTATTTGTTACAATAGAGGGCTTATTACAACGTACATTACAAATAGATGAAGGCTTAATTCAACAATATAAAAAAGCGATTGAACATCTCTCAGGTGAAGAGCAAAATAAATCTTTTTATAATCCAATCGATTTATTAAAGCTACCTGAAGTTACTACAGTAAGTGAAGTAGAACAAATCAATGATAATTTTGAAGAATTATTATTAACGACTACTGAAAATGCATGTCAGCAATTTTTTGATGTGAAGTGCAAAGAAGGTGGACAACTTAAAAAAGATTTAATAGAAAGATTAACAGCAATTGAAGAATGTAAAAAACAGATTACTGTGCATTCTCCTCTTATTTTGAAATCATATCGTGAAAAACTTCAATCTAAATTAGCGGAAGTTGAATTAACAGCGGTTGATGAGCAAAGATTATTAACAGAAATAATGCTCTTTGCAGATCGATGTGACATATCTGAAGAATTAGTTCGACTAACTAGTCATTTAGAATTGTTTAATGAAACTTTACAAATAAAAGAATCAATTGGGCGAAAATTAGATTTCATCGTACAAGAAATGAATCGAGAAGTAAATACGATTGGTTCAAAAGCAAACTCATTAGATATTTCTAAACAAGTAGTTGAAATTAAAAATAATCTTGAAAAAATTAGAGAGCAAGTTCAAAATATTGAATAATGTAAAAGATTTGTTTATAGTTGCAAAGGTCCGGTAACAATGTGAAGTAGAAGACTAATTAATTTAGTATTAATTGACTCTAAACACAAAAAGAAGTAACAATAGATTGACCTTTAATAAATTAAACTGTCTAGAATTAGAAGGGTAGGGTCATAAATGAGGCATGAAAGAGGCTTATTAATCGTACTTTCTGGTCCATCAGGAGTAGGTAAGGGTACGGTGCGTAAAGCTATTTTTGATAATAAGGACTTAGATCTGCAATATAGTATTTCGATGACGACAAGAAATCCTCGTGAAGGTGAAGTACATGGAGTAGATTATTTCTTTACATCAAAAGAAGATTTCAAACAGAAAATAAATGAAGATAAGTTTCTTGAGTGGGCAGAGTTTGTAGGGAATTACTATGGAACGCCAATTGATTATGTTGAAAAAACATTAAGCGAAGGAAAAGACATTTTCCTAGAAATTGAAGTTCAAGGTGCCTTACAAGTAAAAAAAGCTTTTCCTGAAGGAATTTTTATTTTCTTAGCCCCTCCAAGTATGAGAGAATTACAAAATAGAATTGTAACTAGAGGCACAGAAACTGAAGATGTGATTATGAATCGTATGAATGCAGCTAAAGAAGAGATTGAAATGATGGATGCGTACGATTATGTAGTTGAAAATGATCAAGTTGATTTAGCTTGTGACCGTATTAAAGCAATTATTTTAAGTGAACATTTAAAACGTGAACGAGTTGCAAATTATTATAAAAGAATGATGGAGGCCGAATAAACTATGTTATATCCTTCGATTGACCGTTTATTAACAAAATTAGACTCAAAATATACGCTAGTAACAGTTGCTTCAAAGCGTGCTCGCGAAATGCAAGTAAATAAAGATACTCGTGTTGAAAAACCAGTATCTGATAAATTTGTAGGAAAAGCATTAGAAGAAATTAATGCTGGCTTATTATCTTATAGAAAACTTGAAGAAGTTAAAGAAGATTAATATTTAACTGTGTGATGAGGCTGTCCCAAAACATTTGCTAATTATCCATATGACTAAAAAGGACAACGTGGTGGTTAACACCTCTCCTAAAAGTTTTGTGGTGATTAGAAATGGGGGCAGTCTTATTTTTGTGATAAAATGGCCCAGAAGTTTAATCGACGAAAAGGCATGACTTTTAGAAAAAAATAAGTACAACTGAGCTTAAGACTTTTTACGATCAGCTCATTGGCGAGCTTTTTTTAGAAAAGCCTATAACATTTATTTCAATCATATTTGTGGTATCTTAGACATAGAACGTCCAAAAGACCTATTTTTTGACATATTACATAGAAAGAATAAAATTTGAAAGGGTGAAGGTGAGTGGAACAAAAAAAGATTCTCCTATGTGTTACAGGTGGAATTGCAGTCTACAAAGCAGCAGCACTTACAAGTAAACTAGTACAAGCAGGATATGACGTTAAAGTAATGATGAGCTTATCCGCTACAAAATTTGTGGCACCTTTAACGTTTCAAGCTTTATCAAGAAATGATGTTTATATAGATACTTTTGATGAAAAAGATAGTTCAAAAATTGCACATATCGATTTAGGTGATTGGCCTGATTTAATCATTGTTGCTCCAGCAACTGCTAATACAATTGGAAAATTAGCAAATGGTCTTGGCGATGAAATGATTCAGGCAACATTACTGGCTGCAACAAAACCAGTTTGGATCGCACCAGCTATGAATGTTAATATGTATAACCATCCAATTGTTCAAAAGAATATGAACACATTGAAAGAGATTGGTCATCGATTTATTGAGCCAAATGAAGGTTATTTAGCATGTGGCTATGTTGGAAAAGGTAGATTAGCTGAGCCAGAAGAAATCGTTCAATTCGTGAATGAACATTTCCAAAGAGAAGTTGGATTATTAAAAGGTAAAAAAATTATTATTTCTGCTGGCCCAACAGTTGAAAAAATTGATCCAGTTCGCTTTGTTTCAAATCATTCAACGGGTAAGATGGGTTATAGTATCGCAGAAGTTGCAGTTTCTTTAGGAGCAGAGGTAATTCTCGTTTCTGGACCAACTAATTTAACACCACCTATAGGGTGTCAATTTATCCAAACTGAGTCTGCTGAGGAAATGTTTGAAGCGATTTGGGCTTATTATAATGAAGCGGATGTTGTCATAAAAACAGCAGCAGTTGCTGATTATACACCTTCAATTACTTATGATCAAAAAGTGAAAAAAGTAGATGGTGATCTTTCAATTGCTTTTAAACGTACGAAAGATATTCTTCTAACTTTAGGTCAACATAAAACACATCAAATTTTAGTAGGGTTTGCTGCAGAAACTGATCAAGTAGATGAGTATGCCAAAAGTAAACTTTTAAAGAAAAATGCTGATATGATTGTAGCTAATGATGTAACAAAAGCAGGGGCTGGTTTTGGATCGGATACGAATATTGTAACCATTTTTAAACGTAATGGTGAATTTAAGTCACTTCCTAAAATGAGTAAAAAAGAAGTAGCAGAAGAAATACTAAATGAAGTTCATCACTTATTAAATGAGGTAGTAAGATGACATACGCATCAGTTTTAGTTGATGTATCAGTCAGACAAACAGACCGTCCTTTTGATTATAAAGTACCAACTAGATGGCAGGATGCAATACAACCTGGCATGCGAGTTATTGTTCCATTTGGGCCAAGGAAAGTTCAAGGATTCGTATTATCTATAAAGGAAACAACGAATTTAGAGAAGGTTAAAGAAATTGAAGAAGTTCTTGATGTCATGCCAGTTTTAACAGAAGAACTTCTTCTTTTAGGTTCTTATCTATCTCAAAAAACACTTTGTTTTTTCATTTCTGCATATCAAGCAATGCTTCCAACTGCTATCAAAGCTGTATATAAAAAACATGTTCAAGTCACATCTGATGAAGCTTTAAATCAATTAGTTCCTGAATTGGCAAATCTATTTTCGATCGTAAAAAGAAGAGAATGGACTGAAATAGAAAGTCTAGTTAGTAAAATTTCATTAGTTCAACGAGCAATTAAAGAAGGATTGCTTGAAATTGAATATGAAGTGAAAAATAAAGCAAATAAAAAAACAGAACGTGTAGTTTCTCTATTAAAGGTATTAGACGAAGAATTACCTATAATTAAATCACCACAACAAAAAGACATTATTGAATACTTACGTATGAATGGTCAAACAAGTGTGAAGGAGTTAAAAGAATGTCTTGGAATCACTGATTCACCTATAAAGACATTGGAGAAAAACGAGGTAATTTCAATTAAAACGGTTGAAGTTTATCGTGATCCTTATGAAGGTAGGGAAATTGAACGATCTAAGCCTTTACCACTAATAGAAGAACAACAGCTTGCATTTGAGCAAATCGTTTCTTCATTTCATGAAAGAAAGAATAAAATCCATCTTTTACATGGAGTAACAGGTAGTGGAAAGACAGAAGTTTATTTGCAAGCCATTCAAGAGGTTCTGTCTGTTGGGAAAGAAGCAATCGTATTAGTACCAGAAATTTCACTTACCCCACAGATTGTAGGTCGTTTTAAAAGTAGATTTGGAAATGATGTTGCAGTTCTACATAGCGGTCTATCTATAGGTGAGAAATATGATGAATGGAGAAAGATTCAGAGAAAAGAAGTTAAGGTAGTAGTGGGTGCCCGCTCAGCAATATTTGCACCATTTGAAAACATTGGCATGATTATCATTGATGAAGAACATGAGACGACTTATAAACAAGATGAACATCCAAGATATCATGCAAGAGATATTGCAATTTGGAGAGGAGAATATCATCATTGCCCGATCGTTTTAGGAAGTGCGACTCCTACTTTAGAATCATTTGCTAGAGCTGGTAAAGGTGTTTATGAACTAAATACAATGTCCAAAAGGGTTAATCAAGGCCCATTACCTGAAGTGGAAATAGTCGATATGAGAGAGCAGTTAAGAATCGGAAATCGTACGATGTTTTCTACAGCTTTACATGAAAAAATAATCGATCGATTAGAGAAGAAGGAACAAATCATCTTATTTTTAAACCGTCGAGGCTATTCTTCGTTTGTAATGTGTAGGGATTGTGGTTACACAATTCAGTGCCCCCATTGCGAGGTTTCCTTAACTTATCATAAACATAACCATCATCTAAAATGTCATTATTGCGGATATGAAACCTATATGCCAAAACAATGCCCATCTTGCCAAAGTGAACATATTCGATTTTTTGGAACTGGAACGCAAAAGGTAGAGGAAGCTATTACAAAAACGTACCCAGAAGCACGAGTCATTAGAATGGATAACGATACGACAAGTCGTAAAGGCGCCCACGAAAAAATGCTTAAGCAATTTGGTAACGGTGAGGCCGATATATTACTAGGTACACAGATGATTGCAAAAGGACTTGATTTTCCAAATGTTACATTGGTTGGTGTTTTAGCAGCAGATAGTTCACTTCATTTACCTGATTTCAGAGCAAGTGAGCGAACATTTAGCTTATTGACACAAGTAAGTGGAAGAGCTGGTCGTCATGAAAAACCAGGTGAAGTAGTTATACAAACATATTCACCAGAGCATTATAGTATTGAATTAGCTAAAACACAGGACTATGTTGCGTTTTATGAAGAAGAAATGAAAATAAGACGCTCATTTCGATATCCACCTTTTTATTATTTAGTTTTAATTTCAATAGCACATAATGATTTAATAAAAACAGTAAAAGTAAGCGAACAAATTGCAGGTTACTTAAGAGAGTACTTATCAGAAGGATCAATTGTACTCGGACCAGTAGCATCACCAATCGCAAAAATAAAAGACCATTTCCGCTATCAATGTGTGATAAAATACAAATCTGAACCTGCACTCTATGACGTCCTAAACCGAATCCAACAATACTACCAAGACGAAACAGACAAAAGCAAACTACAATTAACAATCGACTTTCAACCAACTATGTTTATGTAAAGAAAAGTGGAGGCGACTGGTTAGACCCGACAAGCATAAGACAAAGGCCGATTAAGGTTGGTTTTTACCTTAATTGGACTTTGGCTTATGACCTCGAGGGTTTAGGAGCCGGAACTAGACAAATCGAAAAGCGGAAGGCGTTTGATCAGCCCCGACATCTCGAGGGGCTAACGCCTGGAACTAGACAGAACGAAAAGTGGAGGCGACTGGTTATCCCCCAACAAGCATAAGAAGAAGGTCGTTTTTAGAAATTAAATTTAGCGTACAATCAAGATAGGAGTTGTGAAATTGGCTTTATTAAAAATAGTAGAATTTCCAAATGAAGTTCTTGAAACACCTTGTGAAAAAGTGACGACATTTGATAAAAATTTAGTAAAACTTTTAAATAATATGTATGAGACAATGCTGGCAGCAGATGGTGTTGGATTAGCAGCTCCCCAAGTTGGTATTCTGCAACAAGTAGCTGTTGTTGATGTTGAAGATGAGAATGGAAGAATCGATTTAATTAATCCAATCGTAATGGAAACAAAGGGAGAGCAAACTGACGTTGAAGGCTGTTTAAGCTTCCCTAACTTATATGGTGATGTAACAAGACCTAGCTATGCAAAAATCAAAGCACAAAATAAACGTGGAAAATACTTTATAATAGAAGCTCGTGGATTTTTAGCTCGTGCACTTTTACATGAAATTGATCATTTAAATGGAGTTTTATTCACTTCTAAAGTCTCGAAATACTATGAAGAAAGTGAATTAGAAGGGTAGGCAAAAAAATGACAAAGATTGTTTTTATGGGGACGCCAGATTTTTCTGTTCCTGTTTTAAGAAGATTAATCGAAGAAGGATATGATGTAGTCGGAGTTGTAACTCAACCAGATCGCCCTGTTGGTCGAAAAAGAGTACTAACTCCACCTCCAGTTAAAGTAGAGGCTTTAAAACATAATATCCCAGTATTACAACCAGAAAAAATTAGACTTCCAGAAGAAACAGAAAAAGTATTAGCATTGAAGCCAGATTTAATTGTAACTGCAGCTTTTGGACAAATTCTTCCTACAGATATTCTTGAAGCTCCTAAGTTTGGTTGTATAAATGTGCATGCTTCATTGTTACCAGAATTACGAGGTGGGGCTCCAATTCACTATTCAATCATTCAAGGCAAGAGTGAAACTGGTGTAACAATTATGTATATGGTCGAAAAGTTAGATGCCGGTGATATGTTGGCCAAAGTCGTTGTTCCAATTGAAGAAAAAGATCACGTTGGAACGCTACACGAAAAATTAAGTATTGCGGGTGCGAATTTACTTTCAGAAACAATCCCACCATTATTAAAAGGTGAAATGACTGCAGTGAAGCAAGATGAAAGTAAAGTTAGCTTTGCCAAAAATATTAAGCGTGAGGAAGAAGTAATAAATTGGTCAAAAACTGGTGAAGAGATTTATAATCACGTAAGAGGTTTACACCCTTGGCCAGTAGCTTATACTACATTAAACGGAGAAGTTTTAAAAGTTTGGTGGGGTGAAAAAGTAAATACGAACCAAAATTCTACACCAGGTGAAATAATTGATGTTTTAAATGATGGCATATTAGTAGCAACAGGTAATCATACTGCTATTAAAATTACTGATTTACAGCCAGCTGGTAAAAAGCGAATGGAAGCAAAGCAATATATAAATGGTGCAGGTTCTTTTATTGAACGTGGAATGAAGTTAGGAGAATAACATGAGTAAAAATGTACGAGAGATTGCCTTAGAGGCTCTTCTTTCAGTTTATAAAAATCAATCGTATAGTAATTTGTTAGTAAATAACTATATTCAAAAGAATGATTTATCTTCTGCTGATTCGGGACTATTAACAGAAATAATCTATGGAACAATTCAAAGAGATCAATTATTAGATTTTTATTTAGAACCATTCATTAAAAATCAGAAGAAATTAGAAGAATGGGTTTATATATTAATAAAACTTTCATTATATCAATTGCATTTTTTAGATCGTATACCTCCCCACGCAGTTTTAAATGAGGCTGTTAATATTGCTAAAAAGCGAGGACATAAAGGAATTGCTTCTTTAGTAAATGGGGTTTTAAGAAATATTCAAAGAAATGGTTTACGATCAATCGATGAAATAAAGGACCCGATCGAAAAGCTTTCAATTGAAACGAATCATCCAAACTGGTTAATTGAACAATGGGTTAAAGAATTCGGAGAAGAAGAAACGAGAAAAATTTGTGAAGAGAACATTCTTCCACCGTTTCAAACTGCAAGGGTCAATACAATGAAAGCAACAAGAGAAGAAGTTCTTAAAATGCTTGAAGATGAAGGCGTACAGGTTAAGGAAGGAAAACTGTCTCCATTTGCAATAGAAATCCAAAAAGGAAATGTTGCTTATACGAATGCATTTAAGGAAGGTTTCCTTTCAATTCAAGATGAAAGCTCGATGTTAGTTGCACAAGCACTTGGAGTTGAAAAAGGTGATGATATATTAGACACCTGTGCAGCACCTGGAGGGAAATCAACACATATTGCTGAGTTGTTAGGTGGTACTGGATCAGTCACTTCATTAGATTTACACAAGCATAAAGTAAAGTTAATAAAAGAACAAGCTAATCGTTTAGGGTTAGATAATATAGAAACGAAAGCTCTAGATGCAAGAAAAGCACCTGAAGAGTTTGAAGGAAGATTATTTGACAAAGTATTAGTAGATGCTCCATGTTCTGGTTTAGGGGTTATTCGTCGTAAACCAGATATATTATTAAAAAAGAATGCTACAGATGTAACAAATTTACAAAGAGTTCAGAAGTCTATTTTAGACGAAGCGTCAAAGTTAGTTAAGCCAGGTGGAACTTTAGTATATAGCACTTGTACAGTTGGACATGAAGAAAATATTGATGTAGTCGAAGCTTTTTTAGATGAGCATCATGATTATGAATTAGATCATTCATTAATAGATCATGTTCCGGAAAAATTAAATGAAAATAAATCGGTTCAAAAAGGGTATGTTCAGCTACTACCACATTATTTTGGGACGGATGGATTTTTTATTGCAAGATTAAGGAAGAAGGTGTAACGTTGAAATTAGAAAATACTACAAATTCAGTCAAAATAGAAAAAACGCATAAACCCTCAATTTACTCGTTAAAAGTGAGTGATATAGAGGATTGGTTAAAGGCGCAAAAGCAGCAGACTTTCCGTGCAAAGCAAATTTATAATTGGCTATACGTACAACGAGTTGAAAGCTTTGAAGAAATGCAAAATATTCCTAAAGAACTACGTATGTTACTTGAAGAGAATTTTACAATAACGACATTAAAAACATTAGTTAAACAAACCTCTTCAGATGGTACTATGAAATTTTTATTTGAATTACATGATGGATATTCGATTGAAACTGTTTTAATGAGACATAATTATGGCAATTCTGTATGTGTAACGACACAAGTAGGTTGTCGAATTGGATGTACTTTTTGTGCATCGACTCTTGGCGGTTTAAAACGAAATCTTGAAGCAGGTGAAATCGTTGCACAAGTGTTAGAAGTACAACGTGCGATTGATGAAGTTGAAGAAAGAGTTAGCTCAATCGTAGTTATGGGTATAGGCGAACCATTTGATAACTATAATGGTTTAATGGATTTCTTAAGAATTGTTAATTCTGAAAAAGGTCTTAACATTGGTGCAAGACATATTACAGTATCAACAAGTGGAATCATTCCTAAAATCTATAACTTTGCTGATGAAGGACTTCAAATTAATTTCGCGATTTCATTACATGCTCCTAACAGTGAGTTACGTTCTAAATTAATGCCAATTAATCGTGCATACAAATTACCGGATTTAATGGACGCTGTTCGCTACTATGTTGAAAAAACAGGTAGACGTGTAACGTTTGAATATGGTTTATTCGGTGGTGAAAATGACCAAGTTGAGCATGCAGAAGAACTTTCTAAGTTACTTAAAGGAGTTAAATGTCATGTTAATTTAATTCCAGTTAACTATGTACCTGAAAGAGATTACGTAAGAACACCTAAGGAACAAATTTTTGCATTTGAAAAAGTACTTAAAAATAATGGAGTTAATGTTACAATTCGTCGTGAACAAGGTCATGATATAGATGCAGCTTGTGGACAGTTGCGTGCAAAGGAGCGTAAAGAGGAGACGAGGTGAAACAATGCAAACTTTTTTTCAAACTGATACGGGGAAAGTTCGAGAGCATAATGAAGATAGCGTAGGAATATTTACGAACGATTCAGGAATCGTATTAGCTGTAGTTGCTGACGGTATGGGTGGCCATTTAGCGGGTGAGGTTGCAAGTATGATGGCGATCAATTTCCTTGAAGCAGAGTGGAAAAATACAAGTAATTTTGAAACACCGATCGAAGCCGAATCATGGCTAAAAAATATTGTAACGCAATTAAATACAAACTTATTAGTTCATTCAGAGCAAAATGAAGAGTGTAAGGGGATGGGGACAACCCTTGAAGCGATTATTTGTACTCCTTTATTTTTTACGATTGCACATGTAGGTGACAGTAGAAGTTATTTGAGAAATGATGAAGGGTTTAAGCAAATAACAGAAGATCATACTTTTGTCGCTGAACTCGTTAAATTTGGGCAAATTTCTATGGAGGATGCAGAAATTCATCCTCGTAAAAATGTTATAACGCGAGCACTTGGTACTGAGGAAACAGTTGATGTTGATATTAAAACTTTAACTTGGGAAGAAGATGATTTAATCATTTTATGTTCAGATGGTTTATCGAATAAAATATCAAATGAACTTTTTAATGAAAAATTAAATGAAAATCTACCAATCGATATTCTCGGTAACCAGTTGATTTCAATCGCAAATGATCTTGGTGGAGAAGATAACATCACGCTTGCCATTATTAAGTTTGAGCCTAGAAATATAGAGAAAGGGTGATGATGAGCGTGATGATTGGTAGACGCCTAAACGACCGATATAAGATCTTAAAATTAATTGGTGTTGGCGGTATGGCAAACGTTTATTTAGCCCGTGATATGATATTAGATCGAGATGTAGCTGTAAAAATGTTAAAAGCTGATTTTTCAAACGACCCTGACTTCTTAAGAAGATTTCAACGTGAAGCATATTCGGTTACTTCGCTATCTCATCCAAATATCGTAAGCTCATATGACGTTGGGGAAGAAGATGGATTACAGTATATCGTCATGGAATACGTTGAAGGTGAGACTTTAAAGGAGTATATTCAGCATCATACTCCTATAAAGCCAAAAGAAGTATTGAGGATTATGGAACAATTAGCCTCAGCATTAGCTCATGCGCATCATTTTCAAATCGTTCATAGAGATGTAAAACCGCAAAATATTTTAATCAATAAAGAAGGAAATGTGAAAATAACTGATTTTGGAATTGCAACAGCTTCGACAGCTGCAACAATTACACAAACAAATTCAGTCCTTGGTTCTGTTCACTACCTTTCACCTGAACAAGCAAGAGGTGGAGTTGCGAATAAAAAGTCAGATATTTATTCTTTAGGAATTGTAATGTTTGAGCTTTTAACTGGAAAACTACCATTTTCTGGTGAGAGTGCGGTTGCAATCGCATTAAAACATTTACAAAGCGAAGTTCCACCACCAACAAAATTTAATCCAGAAATACCACAAAGCGTTGAAAATATCGTTTTAAAAGCTACAGCCAAAGATATTTTTTATCGATATGATACTGCAGATGAGATGAAGCTAGATTTACAAACTGCTTTAGATAGTGATCGTTTGAATGAAAAACCTTTTGTGATTCCTACAAATGATGATGAAACGAAGGTAATTCCGATCATAAAGGATATTCCTGTATCAACTAATGATGATACTGTTGTCGTACCATCAAAGATAAAATCAAATAAAGAAAAAGAACCAATTAAAAAAGAGCCAATTAAAAAAGAAGCTGTCAAAAAAGAACCTGATAATTTAAAACGGAAGAAGAAAAATTCTTTTGCAAAGTTTATTATAGGTACATTTATCGCACTTTTAATTGGTGGTTTATTAGCGATAACTTTGATTCCTGCATTATTTTTGCCTGAAGACGTAGAAATTCCAGATGTTAAGGATATGACATATGAAAGTGCGGTTACGTTGCTTGCATCAAAAGGGTTAAAGATAAGCGATCCTAAAGAAATTTTTGATGATGAAGTTGATGAAGGTAAAGTAGTAAAAACTTCTCCTAATATTGGGGAAACTGTTAAAGAAAATTCATCGATAACGATTTATAAATCAAAGGGTAAAAAAAGTAACGAGATGGAAGACTTAAAAGGGTTCCAATACAATACGATAAAATCTCGATTACAAGACGATTATCGTTCTGTTACAACGCATTTTATCGAAAGTGATGAATCAGAAGGTGAAATAATCGACCAATCTCCAAACGTAGGAGCTGAAGTCGTTCCATCGGAAACGGATTTAAATGTATGGATCAGTAAAGGAACATCTACGATTACTCTTCGTGACCTAAAAGGATGGTCTAGAAAAGATGTTGAAACCTATGCAGGTGACAATAACCTAAAGCTTAACGTAACGAAAGAAGATTCTGGAACAGTTGCTGAAAATCATGTTATTTCTCAATCTCCATCTGCTAACGTTGCAGTAAAAGAAGGGGATACATTAAATGTTGTTATTTCTTCTGGAAAAAAAGAAAAGACGAAAAAAGTAACAATTAATGTACAAGTACCATATACCCCAACCAATCCTAGTTCACCTCAGCTAATTGAGGTATATATTAGGGATAAAAATAATAATGGTGAAAAACCTGCAATTTCAAAATCGATCACCGAAACAACTACTATACCAGTAGAAGTGACAATTGATCCTGGACAAACTGCTTCCTATAAAATTGTTAAAGATGGTCAAGTTATTGCAGAAAGAGATGTACCTTATCCATCGAATTAAAGAGCTGTAGGAGTGAGTATATGCCAGAAGGCAAAATCATAAAAGCATTGAGTGGATTCTATTATGTCGAAACAGATGAGACAGTAGTGGCTTGTCGTGGTAGAGGGAATTTTCGTAACAAGAAAATAACACCTTTAGTTGGAGACGAGGTAGAATATCATATCGAAAAAAGTGGGGAAGGTTATCTACTTGAAATAAAAGAGCGAAAAAACGAACTTGTTCGACCTCCAATTGCAAATGTTGATCAAGCAATTTTGGTTTTTTCAGCAGTAGAGCCCGATTTTTCTCCAATATTATTAGATCGATTCCTTGTATTAATTGAGTTTAATGAAATTAAACCTTTAATTGTCATTACAAAGATTGATTTGTGTTCAGAAGCACAATTAAAACTAGTGTACGAATACGTTTCTTATTATCGCCAAATTGGATATGAAGTATGTTTAACTTCTTCAAAAACTGAGGAAGGATTAGAAAAAGTACTTCCGCATATGTCAAATAAGATATCTGTATTTGCAGGACAATCTGGCGTTGGTAAGTCAACTTTACTAAATGCGATTAATCCAGAGCTAGATTTAAAAACGGGAATTATTTCCTCTCATTTAGGACGAGGCAAACATACAACTAGACATGTTGAGTTAATAAAAATTGGACAGGGGCTAGTTGCAGATACTCCTGGTTTTAGTTCGCTGGAATTTATGGGAATCGAATCCGAAGATTTATCGTATTGTTTTGTGGAAATGCGAGAAAAAAGTCAAGACTGTAAATTTAGAGGTTGTACCCACTTAAAAGAACCAAAATGTGCTGTAAAAGCTGCGGTTGAAAGTGGGGAAATTTCTCCTAAACGATATGATCATTATGTATCATTCATAGAAGAAATAAGAGATAGAAAGCCGAGGTATTAATCATGGTTAAAATTGCACCATCAATCCTTTCAGCGAATTTTGCTAAACTTGGAGAAGAAATTTTAGATGTAGAACGTGGAGGGGCAGATTATATTCACGTGGATGTAATGGATGGTCATTTTGTGCCAAATATTACAATTGGACCACTAATTGTAGAAGCAATTAGACCTGTGACGAAGCTTCCACTTGATGTACATTTAATGATTGAAAAACCAGATCAATACATAGAGCAATTTGTAAAAGCTGGAGCGGATATTATTACGGTTCATGTTGAAGCTTGTACACATTTGCACCGTACAATCCAAACAATTAAATCATTTGGTATTAAAGCGGGTGTAGTTCTTAATCCAGCGACTCCAGTTTCAACAATTGAACAGATTATTGATGATGTCGATATGGTCCTTTTAATGACAGTAAATCCAGGCTTTGGAGGACAGAAATTTATTCAATCAGTTGTTCCTAAAATTAAACAAGTTGCTAATTTGATTAAAGAACGCAATTTATTAGTTGAAATTGAAATAGACGGTGGCGTTGACGAGCATACGGCTAAAATTTGTATAGAAGCAGGTGCTACCGTATTAGTAGCTGGTTCTGCAGTTTATAATAAGGAAGACAGAAAAAAAGCTATAGCAAAAATTAGAGGATAATGTAATCATCTAAAATTGCATGGGAAATCTAATTATGAAACAAAAAATGCAATCGACATTCGATTGCATTTTTTTTAAAGGTGGAATAAAAGTTGATTATACATATTGTAGGTGCAGGACCGAAATCGAATACTATAACTGAAATTACTCAGAAAGAGGAAAACCAGTTACTGATTGGCGTAGATAATGGAGCTCAATACTTAATTGAAGAAGGATTAATTCCAGAGGCTATTTTCGGTGACTTCGATTCTTTAAGCGATGAGAATTTAGAAAAGATAAAAAGGCTTGTCCCAAATGTTTTTATTTACCCTCCTGAAAAAGATGAAACAGATTTAGAACTTGCTATTCAATGGGCAATTAAACAAAAACCAGAAAAGATATATATCCATTGTGTAACCGGAAAACGTTTAGATCATGAATTTGGCAGTATTACATTATTAATAAAATTTATGAATTCTGGTGTTCCAATAAAAATCGTTGATGAATATAACGAAATATATGTCATTCTAGAAGGAACCCATTTCATTCGTAAACTGCAACATTTTAAATACGTATCCTTTTTTTCATTAGGTGCAAAAGTAGTAAATTTAACTTTAAAGGGCTTTAAATATCCACTAACCAATCATTTATTGGAGATTGGATCATCACTATGTGTAAGCAATGAACTGCAAGAGAGTGAAGGGTCTATTTCATTTAGCGAAGGCATAGCATTAGTAGTAAGGAGCAAAGATTAACAATTTCATGTCATAGTTTTCGCTCATCGCAAGTAGAATGTAATAGGATTAATCTTTTCCTTAAAAATGCTAGAAAGCTTGTAGGAGGGAAAGCATGAGATTTTATACGATTAAATTACCTAGATTTCTTGGCGGACTTGTTCGCGCCATGCTGAGTACATTCAAAAAAGACGCTTAGCTTAGTCGGAGTAGAGTTTTATGTTTAGAGGCAACAGGTATCCTAAAAAAAGTAAAAAAGCATAGCGTATCGCTATGCTTTTTAGTACGTTAATAAATTAAACGCGCTCAATTTTACCTGATTTTAATGCTCTCGCTGAAACGTAAACACGCTTTGGTTTACCGTTTACTAAAATACGAACTTTTTGAAGGTTAGCACCCCAAGTACGTTTTGAAGCATTCATAGCGTGAGAGCGACTGTTACCAGAACGAGACTTTCTTCCTGTGATTACACAAACACGAGCCATCTATTTCCCTCCTAACAAAAAACGGAATAACATTTCAATGATTATTTTCATTCAAACACTACTATAATTTATCATACCGCTCTACTTAATGCAACAGTTATTGGTAAGTTGTTCAAGAAAAAAACCTTGACATCAAAATGTATGATATACTAAATATTAAGAGGGACCTTAGACTTACCTTAAAAGAAATTCCATTGAAATTGTATTTTCAATAATTAACCATGAATATTATTGAAATGCTAATAATAGTAGTGAGTCAATAGAATTATTTTGGAAAAAGGTATACAATAATAAGTAAGTAGTATAACTAACTATACTTGGATTATCCAATAAGGGGGACCAAATTATGTCTTTAGAAATGAAAACTCAATATGGAACAATCGAGATTGGTACAGATGTGATCGCTACAATTGCTGGTGGAGCTGCCATTGATTGTTACGGTATTGTTGGAATGGCTTCTAAGAAACAAATTAAGGATGGTCTTACAGAAATCCTAAAAAAAGATAACTTTACAAAAGGTGTTATTGTTCGCCAAGTAGGTGAGGACGTTAATATCGATATGTACATAATTGTAAGCTATGGTACGAAGATTTCTGAAGTTGCTAATAACGTACAAAATAAAGTGAAGTATACTCTTGATCAAACATTAGGCTTGTCAGTTGACTCTGTTAATATTTTTGTTCAAGGTGTGAAAGTATCTAACCTGTAAAGACGCATTAAGGAGGAGAATTTGTGTCGATAAAACGTATTGACGGTAAATTATTTGCAGATATGGTGATTCAAGGTGCAAATAACTTAACGAAAAATGTAAAATTTGTAGATTCATTAAATGTATTCCCAGTACCAGATGGTGATACAGGAACAAATATGAATCTTTCTATTACTTCTGGATCAAAAGAAGTAAAAGAAAAACCAAACAGTCATGTAGGGAAAGTTGGTCAAAGCTTTGCAAAGGGCTTATTGATGGGGGCGCGTGGAAATTCTGGTGTAATCCTTTCTCAATTATTTAGAGGTTTTTCTAAATCAATTGAATCTAAGGATACAATTTCAACTACTGATTTTGCTTTAGCATTAGAAGCAGGGGTAGAAACTGCTTATAAAGCTGTTATGAAGCCTATTGAAGGAACAATCTTAACAGTTGCAAGAGAAACAGCAAAAAAAGCAGTTGTCATAGCAAAAACACATGAAGAATTTATTCCTTTTCTTGAGGAAACAATTATTGAAGCAAATGCATCTTTAAACCGTACCCCAGACTTACTTCCAGTGTTAAAACAAGTTGGTGTAGTCGATAGCGGAGGTCAAGGTTTAGTACTTGTCTATGAAGGATTCTTAGCATCATTAAAAGGTGAAGAAATTTCCCTAGAAGGTGCTGAGGCGACTCTTTCACTTGAGGAACTTGTCGAAGCAGAACATCGAAATGTACAAAGTATGTTAAATACTGAAGACATTGTTTACGGATACTGTACTGAATTTATGGTGCGTTTTGAAAAAGATAAATTAAATAAACATCCTTTTGATATAGACACTTTCCGTAAAGAGCTAAGTGCATGGGGTGATTCTTTATTAGTAGTTGCTGATGATGAAATTGTAAAAGTTCATATTCACGCTGAGTATCCTGGGGAAGTATTCAATTTAGGTCAACGATTTGGAAGCTTTTTAAAACTAAAAGCTGAAAATATGCGCGAACAACATACTAACTTACTACATGAAGAGGTTTCAAATGAATCTCCTTCTAAAAATGTGTCTACACAATCTACTGAAAAACAAGAATTTGGTATCGTTACCGTAGCTATGGGATCAGGGATTAAAGCATTATTTGAAAGTATTGGGGCAACTGTTGTAATTGAAGGCGGTCAAACAATGAATCCTAGTACAGAAGACATTGTAAAAGCGATTGAACAATGTAATGCTGACAATGTTATTGTACTTCCTAACAACGGAAACATCGTGATGGCTGCCGAGCAAGCTGCATCTGTTGCAGAATGTAATGTAGCTGTTGTAACGTCTAAAACAGTACCTCAAGGTATGTCAGCTTTATTATCATTTAATCCTACTGCAACATTAGATGAAAATAAATCAGGAATGCAAGATGCATTAAAAACAGTAAAAACCGGTCAAATAACTTATGCAGTTCGAGATACTGAAATTGATGGTGTAGAAATAACAAAAGATCATTTCATGGGAATCCTTGAAAGTAAAATTGTTACAACAGATGCAAATCAATTAGAGGCTGCAAAAAAATTATTACAAGATATGATTGATGAAGATTCTGAAATATTAACAATCTTATATGGTCAAGATGTTTCAGATGAAGAAATTTCAACATTAGTTGAATTTGCCGAAGAGAGCTTTGATCACTTAGAAATTGAAGTTCATAACGGAAATCAGCCTTTATATTCATATATTTTTTCGATTGAATAAGATAGCAAAAAGAAGAAGTGTAGAGCACTTCTTCTTTTTTTTGTATGCAATTTTCGAAAAAAGTCTCATTGCAAAAATACATATCTGAATTCTTCTTTTTCATCCAGTAGTAATCAATTTAAAGCACTTCTTTTTTAGGTTTTGGTATAATGGATTCTTGATTAGAACCATTCATAATAATAATTGTAAATCATTTGTAAGTTACGGCCATTTCATTGGAATCAGACTTTTGACCTGAAATCTAATGAAAAGATTTTACAATAATCTTTGAGTAAAGATTGGAGCAACCTGGAGCTAAAAAACTTGAAGTACTTATTTAGTCTTCTTTTTTTGTAAATTTTTTAAAGAGTATTGTAAAATAACGTAGAACTCTGTAGAATTTCGTATTACACTATAAGGTGGACATTGTTTTGTCCAGAATACCAACTTTTTATATAAATGATTTGTTCTAACAAAACAAAAACTAAATAGAATACGCTTTTACAATAACGTATTGGGGGAAACGTGATGAAATACAAAAGTGTTTTTGACATAATTGGTCCAATTATGATTGGCCCATCAAGTTCACATACAGCGGGAGCAGCTAAAATTGGTCGTGTAGCAAGAAATCTTTATGGAAAAGAACCAAAAAAGATTTTAATTTCATTATATGGTTCATTTGCTAAAACATATCGTGGACATGGTACAGATGTTGCGCTTATTGGTGGATTATTAGATTTTGATACATTTGATGAGCGTATTCCAGAATCATTAAATATTGCACATGAAAAAGGGATGTCAATTGATTTCGTTGAAGAAGATGCTGTAACTGAGCATCCAAATACAGTGAAAATTTCTATTCTCGATGATGACCAACCATTTGAATTAGTGGGAATTTCAATCGGTGGTGGAAAAATTGAAATTATTGAATTGAATGGATTTGAACTTAAACTTTCGGGTAATTACCCTGCAATTCTTGTTGTTCATAATGACCGTTTTGGTTCGATTGCTGGTGTAACAAATGTCCTAATGAAATATGCTGTAAATATTGGCCATATGGAAGTATCACGTAAAGAAGTCGGACAAATTGCATTAATGGCAATTGAGGTCGACCAAGATCTAGATGATAAAATTATGAAAGAAGTTGAATCTTTACCACATATCATTCGCGTTACGAAAATGGTTGATTAAGGAGAGGGGGAACTCAAATGTTTAAAAATGTTGCTGAATTAGTTGAATTAGCTGAATCAAAAAATGTTAAAATTTCAGAAATAATGATTCAACAAGAGATGGTTTTCACAGGTAGAAGCCGAGAAGAGATTATCGGTAAAATGGAGCAAAATCTTGTTGTTATGGAAAAGGCAGTTGAAAGAGGTCTTGCAGGTGTTCATTCGCCAACAGGTTTAACAGGAGGAGACGCTGTATTACTTCAAAATTATATTGCAAAAGGTAATTTCCTTTCAGGCCATTTACTTTTAGATGCTGTTAGTAAAGCTGTTGCGACAAATGAAGTGAATGCAGCAATGGGTACGATTTGTGCAACTCCTACAGCTGGATCTGCTGGGGTAGTTCCTGGAACCCTTTTTGCTGTAAAAGAGAAATTAAATCCTACTCGAATGCAAATGATTGAATTCTTATTTGCATCAGGTGCTTTCGGTTTTGTTGTAGCTAATAATGCGTCAATTTCAGGTGCTGCAGGTGGCTGTCAAGCGGAAGTAGGCTCTGCAAGTGGTATGGCAGCAGCTGCGATCGTTGAAATGGCTGGCGGTACTCCAAGTCAAAGTGCTGAAGCATTTGCCATTACATTAAAAAATATGCTTGGTTTAGTTTGTGACCCGGTTGCAGGATTAGTAGAAGTACCATGTGTAAAGCGAAATGCAATGGGTGCAGCTAATGCAATGGTAGCAGCAGATATGGCATTAGCAGGAATAACAAGTCGTATTCCATGTGATGAAGTAATTGATGCGATGTATCGAATTGGACAAACAATGCCATCTGCGCTAAGAGAAACTGCAGAAGGAGGACTAGCGGCAACGCCAACAGGACGTGAATTGGAAGCAAAAATATTTGGTGTTTCGCTAAAAAAATAGTGAGTAATGAACTTGAACAAAAAGTATCTGTATTAAGTGGTGTCGGCGAGGAAACTGAAACACAATTAAATGATATGGGTATTTTAACTATAAATGACTTAATCGAATATTTACCGTATCGATATGAGGATTTTCGAAATAAGGATTTATCAGAAGTGAAGCATGAAGAGCGCGTGACTGTCGAGGGGATTGTTCATAGCGCTCCTCTTCTTCAATATTTTGGCAAAAATAAATCTCGACTAACATTTCGACTTTTAGTTGATCGATACTTAATTACAGTTATTTGTTTTAATCGACCGTATTTTAAAACAAAGTTAAACTTAAATGAGCATGTTACTGTTTCTGGCAAGTGGGATCAACATAAACAAACCATTTCATTATCAGATCTTGTATTTGGTTCTCGTACGAATAGTCACGAAATAGAACCTGTCTATTCAATTAAGGGGAAAATGTCTGTAAAAACAATGCGTAAATTTGTTGAGCAGTCTTTTAAAAAATTTGGACATTTAATAAATGACTTAGTGCCAAACGAACTAATTCAAAAATATAAACTTTTAAATCGTTCAGAAACATTGCGATTACTTCACCACCCAATTGATTCGAATAGTTTAAAACAAGCTAGAAGAAGCTTTGTTTATGAAGAGTTTTTTCTTTTTCAACTAAAAATGCAAGCACTTCGAAAAATTCAGCGTAATCAATCAAAAGGTATCCCAAAAACATTAAACATTGAAAAAATTCAACAACTAATCCAATCCTTACCATTTCCTCTGACATCAGCTCAAAATAGAGTTGTAAAAGAAATATTCACAGATTTAGAAAGCCCTTATCGAATGAATCGCTTATTACAAGGTGATGTTGGTTCAGGAAAAACCGTTGTCGCTACCATTGCATTGTATGCATGTACACTAAATGGTTATCAAGGTGCTTTAATGGTTCCTACAGAAATTTTAGCTGAGCAACATTTTGAATCTTTAGCAAAAATGCTACAACATACAGAAGTAAATGTTGAGCTTCTTACAAGTTCTGTAAAAGGTAAAAAGCGTCGTGAAATCCTAGAACGACTAAAAAACGGTGAAGTACATATTTTAGTCGGTACCCATGCTTTAATTCAAGATGAGGTTCAATTTAATAAATTAGGCATTGTCATAACAGATGAACAACATCGATTTGGTGTTGGTCAACGAAGAGTTTTAAGAGAAAAAGGTTATTTCCCAGATGTTTTATTTATGACAGCAACTCCAATCCCAAGAACTTTAGCAATAACAGCATTTGGTGAAATGGATGTATCGATCATTGATGAATATCCTGCTGGTCGTAAAAAAATAGAAACGTATTGGGTTAAACAAGAAATGTTTGATCGCGTTTTAGATTTTATCGGTAAAGAAATTAAAAATGGACGACAAGCATATCTAATTTGTCCACTTATCGAGGAGTCAGAGAAATTAGACCTTCAGAATGCGTTAGATTTACATAGTGTTCTAACTTTTCATTATCAAAATATAGCGAAGGTCGGATTGATGCATGGAAAGCTTTCATCATCAGAGAAGGATGAAGTGATGAAGGCATTTGCAGCTAATGATGTTCAAATATTAGTATCAACAACAGTTGTAGAAGTAGGTGTAAATGTACCGAATGCAACTGTGATGGTTATTTATGATGCAGATCGATTTGGACTTTCACAATTACATCAGCTAAGAGGACGAGTTGGACGTGGTTCAGAACAATCTTATTGTATTTTAGTAGGCGATCCAAAAAGTGAAGTAGGTAAAGAAAGACTAACAATCATGACAGAAACAAACGATGGTTTTGAGTTAAGTGAAAAAGATTTGGAGCTTAGAGGACCAGGAGATTTCTTTGGTAAACAACAAAGTGGTGTACCCGAATTTAAAATGGCTGATATGGTACATGACTATCGTGCGTTAGAAGTTGCGCGAAATGATGCAACATTACTTGTTAATTCAGATGTATTTTGGAAAGCTAATGAATATCAAGGATTAAGAATGTACTTAGACAGAACGGGGATATTTAATTCAGAAAAATTAGATTAGTACTAGGTATTAAAAGTTTGTCAAAAAACTATTGTAATACATGGATTTTTAATATAAACTGTATTTAATACCTGGTCACAAATTAGTAGTTGAGGTATGTAATATGAGAAGAAATAAAAAAGATCGTCATGAATTGTTAAAAAAAATTATAAAAGAAAATCCGTTTATTACAGATGAAGATTTAGCTAATCAATTATCTGTGAGCATACAAACTATTCGTCTTGATCGTCTTGAATTATCAATTCCTGAGTTAAGGGAGCGCATCAAAAATGTTGCTACTCAGCAATTAGAAGATGTAAAATCACTACCAGTAGATGAAATAATCGGTGAAGTTATTGATATTCATTTAAACGAAAGTGCCATTTCTATATTTGACGTTAAGGAAGAGCATACTTTTAGTAGAAATGGAATTGCCCGAGGCCATCACTTATTTGCTCAGGCTAATTCTTTAGCAGTTGCAGTTATTCATGATGATTTAGCTCTTACAGCTAAATCCAATTTTGTTTTTATTAAACCAGTAAGAACAAATGATCGAGTAATTGCGAAGGCAAAGGTTTTACCGCAAAAAGGTGATCCGAGGCGTACTACAGTTGATATCAATGGCTATGTTGAAAAAGTACATGTATTCCATGGCTTGTTCGAAATGTACCACCGAAGTATTGAAGAATAGGAAGTGAACAAGATGAAATTAGCTATCGATGCAATGGGTGGAGATCATGCTCCAAAATCCATCGTTGAAGGTGCGATGCTTGCAGTTGAAAAATTGAATGATATACATATTACTTTAATTGGTGATGAATCAAAAATTAAACCATTCTTAACGAATGATAAAAATATAACGATTATCCATACAGATGAAGTAATTGAAGGAACTGAAGAGCCAGTTAGAGCGGTTAGAAGAAAGAAGAATGCTTCTATGGTCTTAATGGCAAACCAAGTAAAAGAAGGTAATGCTGATGCATGTATTTCTGCTGGAAATACTGGAGCATTAATGACAGCGGGACTATTAGTTGTTGGTCGAATGGAAGGTGTAGAACGACCTGCACTTTCGCCTACAATGCCGACTTTAGATGGAAAAGGCTTTGTTTTCCTTGATGTAGGTGCTAATGTTGATGCAAAAGCAAATCATTTACTTCAATATGCGATAATGGGCTCTGTATATGCACAAAAAGTAAGAGGCATACATAATCCGACTGTAGGATTACTAAATGTCGGTACGGAAGATAAAAAAGGTAATGAACTTGCTAAACAAACCTTCCAGTTACTTAAAGAAAGTAATTTGAATTTTATAGGAAATGTTGAAGCTAGAGACTTAATGAACTCAGTAGCAGATGTAGTAGTTACAGACGGGTATACTGGAAATGTAGCTTTAAAAGCGATTGAAGGTACTGCACTTGCAATGTTTTCATTAATTAAAGATGCGATGCTTACTAATTTCACATCGAAGCTTGCAGCAGCTGTATTAAAACCAAACTTAAAAGGTGTTAAAAAGAAAATGGATTACGCTGAGTATGGTGGAGCAGCTTTATTTGGCTTGAAATCACCTGTTATTAAGGCTCATGGAAGTTCTGATCCTATGGGGATTTTTAGTGCAATTAAGCAAACGCAAACAATGGTTGAACACAATGTTGTAAAACTAGTAAGTGATCACATGGAGAAAATCGAATCAAATGCATAAGGGGGTCACTCCAATGGGTAAAGTGGCGTTTATTTTTCCTGGACAAGGATCACAAAAAGTTGGAATGGGTAAAGATGTAGCTGAGAGCTATAATGAATGTGGATCTATTTTTGAAACTGCTAACGAACAAATTGGTTTTAGTCTTTCTGAGATTATTTTCAATGGAACTGATGAAGAGTTAACTGCTACATATCATGCACAGCCAGCTATCTTAACAACTTCAATTGCTATGCTTGAGAAGATTAAATCAGCTGGAATTAAACCAGACTTTGTCGCTGGTCATAGTTTAGGTGAATTTACAGCTCTAGTAGCAGCAAATAGCATTTCATTTGAAGACGGTGTTAGATTAGTACATAAACGTGGTCAATTAATGGAGAAAGCTGTACCGGTAGGACAAGGTGCTATGGCAGCTGTATTATTTTTAGCTCCAGAAAAAATTGAAGAAGTTATTTCTGAAGTAAATAAAAATGGACATTCTGTAGGTATTGCAAATTATAATTCTCCTACTCAAGTAGTTATTACTGGAGATGCAGAAGGTGTACAAATTGCTTCTGGTTTACTAAAAGAAGCTGGAGCTAAACGTGTATTACCTTTAAAAGTAAGTGGTCCATTCCACTCATCTTTAATGAAACCTGCGAGCGAAGAATTCCAAAACGAGCTTGGTAAAATAAATGTAAATGATTGTGTAACGCCATTAATTTCAAATGTTACTGCTAAAGTTGTGACAGATGCAAATGAAATTAAGGAATTATTAGTTAATCAATTATATTCTCCAGTAAAATGGAACCAATCTATTCAAGAATTAGTTGACCTTGGTGTCGATACATTCGTTGAAATTGGACCTGGAAAAGTTTTAACTGGATTAGTAAAAGCAATCTCTCCATCATCAAAATTAGTAAATGTTTATGACGTTGAAACATTAAACCAATTTTTAAATGAATGGGAGGAAATTAAATCATGCTAAATGGTAAAGTTGCATTAGTTACAGGTGGATCTCGAGGAATCGGACGAGCAATCGCATTAACTTTAGCAAAAAATGGTGCAAATGTCGTTGTTAATTATTCTGGAAATGAAGCGGCTGCTCTTAAAGTTGTAGAAGAAATTACAGCTCTTGGAGTAAAAGCTATTGCATATAAAGCAAATGTATCAAATGGTGAAGAAGTTGCAGCATTAGTAAAAAATACTGTTGATGAATTCGGTAGTATTGATATACTAGTAAACAACGCAGGTATTACAAGAGATGGTCTTTTATTACGTATGAAAGATGCTGATTGGGATGATGTAATTGATACAAACTTAAAAGGCGTATTCAATTGTATCAAAGCAGCAGCGAAGTTTATGACTCGTCAACGTAATGGTCGCATCATTAATATTAGTTCAGTTGTTGGACAAATTGGTAATCCAGGACAAATGAACTACGTAGCTGCAAAAGCTGGCGTATTAGGTTTAACAAAAACAGCAGCAAAGGAATTAGCTTCTAGAAATATTACAGTTAATGCAATTGCACCTGGTTTTATTGAAACTGATATGACAAATGAATTAAATGAGCAAATCAGAACACAAATGTTATCAAATATTCCATTGCAATCTTTTGGTCAACCAGAAGATATTGCAAATGCAGTAGTATTCTTAGCGATGGATGCAAGTAGATACATTACTGGACAAACAATCAATGTTGATGGTGGACTTGTAATGAATTAGTTTGGCGTTTGCCACATTTTTATGTATAATGCATAAGTAGACAATCTTTGGGGGGAGGTGAATAATAATGCAAGATGTATTAGAGCGCGTATCAAAGATTATTGTTGACCGTTTAGGTGTAGAAGAATCTGAGATCCAAATTACAAGCCGTTTCAAAGAAGATTTAGACGCAGACTCATTAGACGTAGTTGAATTAGTAATGCAATTAGAAGATGAGTTTGAATTAGAAATTTCTGACGAAGATGCTGAAAAAATCGTCACAGTTGGTGATGTTGTGAACTACATAGAGAGCAACATGTAATGAGAAAAGTCCCGTATTCTATACGGGACTTCTCATCATTTTCTTGACTAGTAGGTCTAGCAGCATATCAAACTGCTTTTTAGTTGGAGGTAAATATGCCGCATTCAAGAAGAGTAAGAGAATTTAAACTTTCTGATGTTGAAAAAGAAAACTTTGTTAAATTACAAAAACAAATAAATATTATGTTTAATAATGAGAGCTTGCTAATTCAAGCGTTTACACATTCATCCTATGTGAATGAGCATCGTAAAAAACCATATGAAGATAATGAGAGATTAGAATATTTAGGGGATGCTGTTTTAGAGCTTACCGTTTCACAATATTTATTTCAAAAATATATAACTATGAGTGAAGGCGAGTTAACAAAATTACGTGCCGCAATCGTTTGTGAACCATCACTTGTGAAATTTGCGAATGAATTAGATTTTGGTCAATATATATTACTTGGTCGCGGAGAAGAAATGACAGGTGGTCGAACACGTCCAGCACTACTTGCGGATGTTTTTGAAGCATTCATTGGATCATTATATTTGGACCAAGGACTACAAATAGTTATTAACTTCTTATCTCTTCATATATTTCCAAAAATAAACGATGGTGCTTTTTCGCATGTGATGGATTTTAAAAGTCAATTACAAGAGTTTGTACAAAGAGACTCCACAGGTTCAATTGAGTATAAAATACTGCAAGAAAAAGGACCAGCTCATAACCGAGAATTTGTTTCAAAAGTATTATTAAATGGTGAAACTTTAGGAATCGGTAGTGGTAGATCTAAAAAAGAAGCAGAGCAACAAGCAGCTAAAGAAGCATTATTAAAATTAAAAGAGTCAAGTAAATAGATTTAAAAAAATCTAGTAGAAACTTGTCAATTAAACGAACAAACTTGATTTTTAGACTGATTGCAAGCGCTTGACTTTCGATGGTTGAATCCTGGTGAGGAGCTTAAGTACCCCTAGACGGTAAAGAGCACCGTTAGACAGGTGAAGCAACGAAGAAAAACGTGTTTGGTGGGCAGTCTGCTCCCCCTTTTATGGGGGAGTTTTTGTGTATATAATTAAATCAAAAAAGGGGGAATTCAGTTGTTCCTCAAACGACTAGATATAATTGGATTTAAATCATTCGCTCAGCGAGTTAATATAGATTTTGTAAAAGGTGTTACAGCAGTTGTAGGACCAAATGGAAGTGGTAAAAGTAATATAACAGATGCCATTAGATGGGTACTAGGCGAACAGTCAGTCAAATCATTACGAGGAGCGAAGATGGAGGATATCATTTTTGCTGGTAGTGATGGAAGAAAACCTTTAAATTATGCAGAAGTTACGCTGACTTTAGATAATGAAGATCAACAATTACCACTGGAGTATAGTGAAGTAAGTGTCACTAGACGTGTTTACCGTTCTGGAGATAGTGATTTTTATATTAATAAACAATCTTGTCGGTTAAAAGATATTGTTGATTTATTTATGGATTCTGGACTTGGAAGAGAGGCATTCTCTATTATTTCTCAAGGGAAAGTTGAAGAAATATTAAGCAGTAAGCCAGAAGAACGAAGAGGAATTTTTGAAGAAGCAGCTGGAGTATTAAAGTATAAAAACCGAAAGAAAAAGGCTGAAGCAAAATTATTCGAAACGCAGGAAAACTTAAATCGAGTTGATGATATTTTATTTGAATTAAGTTCCCAAATTGAACCACTAAGAATGCAAGCTTCAATTGCAAAGGAATACATAGAACATAGAGATGAGCTAGAAAAGGTTGAGGCAGCTCTCTTAGTATACGAAATTGAATCGCTTCACGAGAAATGGGAGGAGCTTAAACTAGAAATTGCCCAAAACTCTGATTTAGAAATTGCGTTATCGACAGAGATTTCGACTGAAGAATCAAAACAACACGAATTACAAGAGAAATTAAATGCATTAGATGAATCAATCGATCAATTGCAGCAAGTTTTATTAACCGTTACGAAGAACTTGGAAAAATATGAAGGTCAGAAAGAGCTAATGAAGGAACGAAAAAAAAATACTTCAACTCAATCTGAACAATTAAGAAAACAAGTCGATGAAGTTACTGAACAAATAAACGAGACGACTAAATTAATCGAAGTAGAAAAAGAACAAGAAAAACTTTCTCGTCTAAATGTAAACAAAACAAAAACAAATATTGTTGAAATCCAAAATGAGATAACATCTTATGAGGGTGATATTGAAGAACAAATCGAATTAATAAAATCTGACTATATTGAGCTTTTAAATAATCAAGCATCGATTAAAAACGAAAAAACGATGCTTGAAAAACAAAGCCAACAATACTCAGTAAAATCGAGCCGATTAGATTTAGAAAATGAAAAATACATTCGTCAAAGAGAGCAGTTACAGAATAGAAAAACTGAATTGCTTAATGAGAAAGAACAATTTGATTTAACATTTAAAGAGTTAAATGGAAAATTTGAATCTCTAAATAAGCAGCTTGATGAAGCTTCAACAGTTTTAAAGGAAAAAGAAGAATTACTAAATAAAGCTTATCAGTTTATTCAACAAACAAAATCAAGAAAAGAAACACTTGAAGAACTTCAAGAAGATTTTGCTGGTTTTAATCAAGGTGTTAAAGAAATTTTGAAAGCAAGAGGTACCAGATTAGAAGGTATTAAAGGTGCAATTGCTGAACTAATTACAACAAACAAACAATACGAAATTGCGATTGAAATTGCACTTGGTGCAGCTACACAACAAATTGTTGTTGAAAATGACGAGCATGCTAGAAGAGCTATTCAATTTTTAAAGCAACAACGGTTAGGCCGAGCTACATTTTTACCAATGAATATTGTTAAAGCTCGATTTGTACCAGCGAATGTTATTGAAGGATTAAAAAGAAACCCTTCCTTTATTGGAGTTGCCTCATCACTTGTTAGTTATTCAAGCGAGTACGAGCAGGTAATTCAAAACTTACTTGGATCTGTTTTAATCGCACAAGATTTAAAAGGTGCTAATGAACTGGCTAAACTCGTTGGACATCGCTATCGATTTGTCACGCTTGAAGGTGATGTAGTGAATCCTGGAGGAGCGATGACTGGTGGGGCCGTACGAACGACGAATTCTTCACTTATTGGAAGACAGCGAGAATTAGAGGAAATCACCGTAAAACTTAATGATATGCAACAAAAGACGAACTTGCTTGAGAATGAGGTTGAAACCCTTAAAGCGACAAATCTAGAGAGTTCTTCTAAAGTTCAAACATTAAATGATGAAATTCAAAATGTTAAACAAATAATTGTTTCTATTTTGGAACAACTAAAAAGTATCGAATTTGAGGAAAAAAATATAAACGATGCTTTAGCAATCTATGATTTAGAAATGGGAAGTTCAGCAAGTGATTTATTGAAGGTTAATGACCGTCTAGAGGAATTATCATCGTTAGATGCTAATGTGAAAAATGAGATTATTTCAAAAGAACAGAAGATCAATGAATTAACTGAACGGAAACTAAATCAAAAGGAAATTAAAGATGAATTACAATCGAAGTTAACTAGTCTGAAAATTTCTCTAGCACAAGAAGAGCAAAAGTTAAGTTATATTAACGAAAGAATTCGCCAGTTCGAAGAAAATTCTATAAAACAAAAGCAGATTCTTGAAGAAACGAAGGAAAAAATAATCTTCTTATCTAGTGAACTTATGACGAATGAAAATGGTAAGGAAGAGCTTGAGAAAATAATTTCGGATACTCGAATTGAATTTTCAAAAACGACGGAAATTATTTCGAAACGTCGTGAGCAAAGAATTGCTTATCAAACAGAGCTAGAAGATTATGTTCAATCATTACGTGAAAAGCAGCGTCAATATAAATCGCTTTCTGATTTGCTAAAACAGCAAGAAGTAAATAGTAATCGACTTGATGTAGAGCTTGAAAATCGTCTTGAACAACTGAATGTAAAGTATATGACTACTTACGAAGCGGCAAAAATGAAATATACACTAGAAATGACAGTTGATGATGCAAGGAAACGAGTTAAACTATTAAAGCGTTCAATTGAGGAATTAGGAACTGTTAATATTGGTGCAATCGATGAATATGAGCGTGTATCTGAACGTCATGATTTTCTTCAAGAACAAAGAAATGATTTAAATGAAGCCAAAATCACACTTTACAATGTAATTAGTGAGATGGATGAAGAAATGACAAAACGTTTCGAAACAAGTTTTAGTGCAATTCGTGAAAAATTCCAAGTCGTCTTTACTCAGTTGTTTGGCGGAGGAAGAGCGGATTTAGTTCTAACGGATGAGGAAAATTTATTGTTAACAGGTGTTGATATTGTTGCACAGCCACCAGGTAAAAAGCTTCAAAATTTAGGTTTATTATCAGGAGGCGAACGAGCACTTACGGCAATCGCTCTACTTTTTGCAATTTTACAAGTACGTCCAGTACCTTTCTGTGTACTTGATGAGGTTGAAGCTGCTCTAGATGAGGCCAATGTAGCTCGATTTGCAAAATTCCTAAAATATTTTAGTGAACAAACTCAATTTATTGTTATTACACACCGTAAAGGTACGATGGAAGAATGTGATGTATTATATGGTGTTACGATGCAAGAATATGGAGTTTCTTCGCTAGTATCAGTTCGTTTGGATGAAGGCGAAGCATTATTATCGAATGGTAATTAGAAAGGATTGAAATTATGAGCTTTTTTAAGAAATTAAAAGAAACAATCTCGAAGCAAACGGAGTCAGTGACTCAAAAATTTAAATCTGGATTAGAGAAGTCTAGAAATAACCTGACTGAAGGGTTAAACGATTTATTTGCTAGATACCGTAAAGTAGATGAAGATTTTTTTGAAGAACTTGAAGAAATTCTAATTATGGCTGATGTTGGTGTAAACACAGTGATGGAACTAGTAGAGGACTTAAAATTTGAAGTTAAACGAAAAAATATTCAAGATCCAAAAGGTGTACAAGAGGTTATTTCTGAAAAATTAGTTGAATTGTATAAAGGTGATGATTTAGCTGATGATTCATTTGAGTTAAATTTAAATCCTGATGGTTTAACAGTTGTTTTATTCGTTGGCGTTAACGGAGTAGGAAAAACAACTTCAATTGGTAAAATCGCTCATAAACTAAAAACTGAAGGCAAAAAAGTTCTACTTGCTGCTGGTGACACATTTAGAGCCGGAGCTATTGAACAATTAGAAGTTTGGGGAGACCGTGTCGGTGTTGAAACAATTAAACAAGGTGAAGGATCAGACCCAGCTGCAGTAATGTATGATGCGGTCCAAGCTGCAAAAGCACGTAAAGTCGATGTTTTACTTTGTGACACAGCAGGCCGCTTGCAAAATAAAGTAAACTTAATGAAAGAACTTGAAAAAGTACGTAATGTCATTGCTAGAGAAGTACCCGGTGCACCACACGAAGTATTACTAGTAATTGATGCTACAACTGGCCAAAATGGTCTTGTTCAAGCGAAAACATTCTCCGAAGCAACAAATGTTACTGGAATCGTCTTAACGAAACTAGATGGAACGGCTAAAGGTGGTATTGTTTTAGCAATCCGAAACGAACTACAAGTACCAGTTAAATTCGTCGGCCTTGGTGAACAAATGGACGACCTGCAACCATTCCAAGCAGAACAATTTGTATATGGCCTATTTGGAGATTTAATGAATAAAGAAGCATAATTTAAAAATTAAGAAATGACGTGGATATGTTTTAAAATGAAAGACATATCCACTTTTTTTAATTGTGAAAAATAGCAAGACTCGTAAGACTATGATTGATTGAACGTAGTGTGAGCCCATAAAAAGCATGCATTCCACAGTGGAACTTAACTAACAAATAACGTGAGTTTCAACTTTGCTAAAGTTAAGACAAGTAGGATAAAAGTTCAATTTTAATTTTGTTAGTTTGATTTTCATTAATCGTCAAGTAAAAAACTTGACAGATATTTGTGTATTAGGTAAACTAGCAAATGTAAAGGCAATTCACTTAACAAAGGAGTGATAGTTTTGGCAGATCATACAATGTTAGATAAGACGATGAGAATCAATTATCTATATGATTTTTATCATTCTCTTTTAACTCCTAAACAACAAAGCTATATGTCATTATATTATTTGGATGACTATTCTTTAGGTGAGATTGCGGAAGAGTTTAACATTAGTAGGCAGGCGGTTTATGATAATATAAAACGTACTGAAGCTATGTTAGAAGAATATGAAGAGAAATTATTACTTCTAAAAAAATTTCAACAACGAAATGAACTTTTAAATCATTTGAAAACTTATGCTAAAAAAGGTAAAGTTGTAGATGACGAGTTTCTTCGAGTAATCGATGAGTTAGAGAAATTAGAATAATAAGGAGGACGGTTTTATGGCATTTGAAGGATTAGCCGACCGACTTCAAAAGACATTACAAAAGGTTCGAGGCAAAGGTAAAGTATCTGAATCTGATGTCAAGGAAATGATGAGAGAAGTTCGCCTTGCTTTACTAGAGGCGGATGTTAACTTTAAAGTTGTTAAAGATTTTGTGAAACGTGTTTCTGAACGTGCTGTAGGACAAGAAGTATTACAAAGCTTAACGCCTGGTCAACATGTTGTAAAGGTAGTTCAAGAAGAACTAACGGCATTAATGGGTGGAGAACAAAGCAAAATTGCTGTTTCAAATCGCCCGCCGACTGTTATTATGATGGTTGGTTTACAAGGTGCTGGTAAAACAACAACGACTGGTAAATTAGCGAATTTACTTCGAAAAAAGTACAATCGTAAGCCGCTTTTAGTTGCAGCAGATATTTACCGTCCTGCCGCGATTAAACAGCTTCAAACATTAGGTAAACAATTAGATTTGCCAGTATTTTCATTAGGAGATCAAGTAAGTCCGGTTGAAATTGCAAAACAAGCAATTCAACATGCTAAGGATGAACATCATGACTATGTCCTAATTGATACTGCAGGTCGTTTACATATTGACGAAGGTTTAATGGAAGAACTTGCACAAATTAAAGAACTTTCAAAACCTGAAGAAATCTTCCTAGTTGTTGATGCAATGACAGGACAAGATGCAGTCAATGTGGCACAAAGCTTTAATGATCAATTAGGTTTAACTGGAGTCGTTTTGACGAAGCTTGATGGCGATACTCGTGGTGGTGCCGCATTATCAATTCGTGCAGTTACAAATACTCCAATTAAATTTGTTGGACTTGGTGAAAAACTAGATGCAATTGAGCCGTTCCATCCAGAACGAATGGCATCACGTATTCTAGGAATGGGTGATGTGCTTACTCTAATTGAAAAAGCACAAGAAAACGTTGACCAAGAAAAAGCAAAAGAAATGGAACAAAAATTAAGAAATGCATCTTTTACTTTAGATGATTTCTTAGACCAACTTTCTCAAGTTAAAAAAATGGGACCACTTGGTGATATTTTAAAAATGATGCCAGGTGCAAACAAAATTAAAGGATTGAATGATCTGCAAATTGACGATAAACAAATCGCTCATGTAGAGGCAATTATTCAATCGATGACAAAGCAGGAAAAGCTTACACCAGATATTATTAACTCAAGTCGCAGAAAGCGAATAGCTAGAGGATCTGGTCGCCCTGTACAAGAAATAAACCGTTTATTAAAACAGTTTGAAGAAATGAAAAAAATGATGAAAATGATGGGCGGCATGCAAAAAGGGAAGAAGAAAGGTTTTAAATTTCCGGGCTTATTCTAACCAATTTGTATTATTTTCCAGCATTTAAACATCATTTAATAAAAAATTATGCTGTTAAGAAATTTTACTTTACAAACAGTATTGGTTTTTGATAATATATAAATCGTTGTAAATATTTTCGGAGGTGCTTTAAAAATGGCAGTTAAAATTCGTTTAAAACGTATGGGAGCTAAAAAATCTCCTTTTTACCGTGTAGTAGTAGCAGACGCTCGTTCTCCTCGTGATGGACGTTTCATCGAGGAAATTGGAACTTACAATCCAGTTGCTCAACCAGCTGAAATCAAAATTAACGAAGAAGCAGCATTAAAATGGTTAGGAACAGGTGCTAAACCATCTGATACAGTTCGTAACTTATTCTCTAAAGCTGGTATCTTAGAGAAATTCCACAACGCTCGCAACGGCAAGTAATTATGGAAAAAAAGATGAATACACTCATTAATGCAATTGTTTCAAGTCTTGTAGATCATCCAGAGGATATTTCACTTCAAGTTAAAGAAGATGAGAACAATCTATTCTTTCATTTACAGGTAAACCCTGAAGATGCTGGTAGAGTGATTGGCAAACATGGTAAAATTGCTAAAGCGATTCGTACGGTTGTATATGCAGCAAGTAATGAACACGCAAAACGTATTCACTTAGATATTCAGTAATGTAAAACGGTCCTTGGCTATAGCTAAGGACCGTTTTCAACATTACAGAGATTTACGGGAAAGTCTGATAGAATGTAGTTCCTATTTATGAATAGATGTAAGTCGTTTGGGCAAGAGGTAGCTTTTAATGATTTAATGACTTTTAGATATGCTATACTTGGTACTAGGCAAGCTGTTTTAACCGCTTAAGGTCTCAAGTAGACATATATACAATCTAAATGGTCAAACTAATAATGAACATAGAAATTTTAATATAGAGGTAAAAGAATGAAAAAATACTTAAATGTCGGAAAAATTGTAAATACACATGGAGTTCGTGGAGAGGTTCGTGTTATTTCAAGAACTGATTTTCCAGAAAAACGTTATGTAAAAGGTAATACACTATATTTCTTTAAAGAAAACGAATCGACACCAATTGAATTAATCGTAACAAGTCACCGCGTACATAAAAATTTTGATTTACTTACATTTGAAGGGTATGAGTCTTTAAACTCTGTAGAACCACTTAAAAATGGGATTTTAAAGATTACTGAAGATCAATTACACGAACTAGATAATAATGAGTACTATTACCATGAAATCATTGGCTGTGTCGTTGAGACAATTGATGGAGAGGAAATTGGAAAAATAAAAGAAATATTATCTCCAGGTGCAAATGATGTTTGGGTTATTCAAAGAAAAGGTCAAAAAGATGCGCTTATTCCTTACATCGAGCAAATTGTGAAAGAAATAGATGTAGCGAATAAAAAAGTTAAAATAGAATTAATGGAAGGTCTATTATGATGAAAGTAGACTTTTTAACCCTTTTTCCAGAAATGTTTGAAGGAGTTTTAAATTCTTCTATTTTAAAAAAAGCACAAGAAAAAGAGGCCGTTAAGTTTCGTTGTGTAAATTTTAGAGATTTCTCTACAAATAAACATTCAAATGTTGATGACTATCCATATGGTGGTGGCGCTGGTATGGTACTAGCTCCACAGCCGATTTTTGATGCTGTTGATGAATTAGTATCAAAAAGTGAAAATAAGCCGAGAGTAGTCCTTCTATGCCCTCAAGGAGAGCGATTTAATCAACGTAAAGCTGAAGAGCTTGCAAAAGAGGAACACTTAATCTTTATTTGTGGACATTATGAAGGCTATGATGAACGAATTCGTGAACATGTAGTGACGGATGAAATCTCAATTGGAGATTATGTATTAACTGGTGGAGAACTTGGTGCTATGGTCATTGCTGATAGCGTTGTTCGTTTATTACCTGGGGTACTTGGTAATACTACTTCGAAAATTGAAGATTCATTTAGTACAGGATTATTAGAGCATCCTCATTACACGAGACCTGCCGAATTTAGAGGTCATAAAGTACCAGATGTTTTATTATCAGGAAATCATGCGAAAATCGAAGAATGGCGAACAAAACAATCCTTTAAACGTACGATCACGCGCCGTCCAGATTTACTCGAAAACTACTCTCTTTCTAAAGAAGAAGCTAAATGGATGGAACAAGTAAAAGAAGAATTAAAACAAGAAAACTAGTTGCGTGTACAAATAGAATATGTTAATATAACTTGTGGCTTGAGTAAATACTTAAGCCTTTATTCTCGGTGTTCCGCTGCGAGTCAATTAAATCTTGTAAGAGCATCGGTTGGAAAAGGAGAGCATACATTATGCAAAATTTAATCAACGAAATTACAAAAGAACAACTAAGAACTGACTTACCAGCATTCCGTCCTGGTGATACTGTACGAGTTCACGTTAAAGTTGTTGAGGGTACTCGTGAGCGTATCCAATTATTCGAAGGTGTAGTTATTAAACGTCGTGGTGGCGGAATTAGCGAAACTTTCACAGTACGTAAAATTTCTTACGGAGTTGGTGTTGAACGTACGTTCCCAATTCACACTCCAAAAATTGCTAAATTAGACGTTGTTCGTCGCGGTAAAGTACGTCGTGCTAAACTTTACTACCTACGTGCACTTACTGGTAAAAAAGCAAGAATTAAAGAACTTCGATAGTCTTTTGAAAGGAGCTTGTATTAAACAAGCTCCTTTTTTTCCAATATTTGTAGATTATGGATATAATAAAAAGTAAAATAGAATACATAAAATAAGTTATTAACTTGACTGGTTAAAACTGCAAAACGTATGGTTATTAAATGGAGGGATTAGGTTGAAAGAAAGTAATAGTGGTGGAATTTGGGAATTAGTTAAAACAATTTTTATTGCGCTTGTACTTGCACTTGGTATTCGAACATTCCTTTTTACACCGGTTTTAGTTGACGGTATCTCGATGATGCCAACACTACAGGATCAAAGTAGAATGATTGTAAATAAGATCGTATACAAACTACATGAACCTAGACGTTTTGATATTGTAGTCTTCCATGCTACAAAGGAAAAAGATTATATTAAACGAGTTATTGGCTTACCTGGTGACACAGTCGAATATAGAAATGATGTCCTATATGTTAACGGTAAACCGTATAAAGAACCATATTTGAACGAATATAAAAAAGAAACGACAGATGGTCCTCTAACTGAAGACTTTAAGTTAGAAGAGATTACTGGTAGAAAAACTGTACCTAAAGGACAAGTATTTGTTTTAGGTGATAATCGTCGTTTAAGTAAAGATAGTCGTATTATCGGAACAGTTAGTCAAAAAGAAATTTTAGGCCGAGCAAGTTTTGTTTTTTGGCCGTTATCTGAGGTTGAAATGGCGAAATAAAAGCCAAATTAATCTTGATTATTCAATGTATAAGAAGGTGGCAACATGACGATTCAATGGTTTCCTGGCCATATGGCAAAAGCTAGAAGACAAGTTACCGAAAAACTATCATTAATTGATGTTGTAATTGAATTAGCGGATGCAAGGGTACCCGCTGCTTCTAGAAATCCAATGATCGATGAAATAATTTCAAATAAACCAAGATTGCTTTTATTAAATAAAGCAGATTTAGCAGATCCAAGAATTACTCAGCAATGGCTAGCGCATTATGAAAAACAAGGCGTAATGGCAATTGCTATTGATGCAGCATCTGGACAAGGGTTAAAAGCGATTATTTCTTCCTGTGAAATACTTGTAAAAGAGAAATTTGATAAAATGAGATCAAAAGGGATTAAACCTCGCGCAATTCGAGCGTTAATTGTTGGAATCCCAAATGTTGGAAAATCGACTTTAATCAATAAGCTCGCACGAAAAAATATTGCAAAAACTGGTGATCGTCCAGGCGTAACGCAAGCACAGCAGTGGATCAAAGTGGGGAAAGAAATTGAACTACTTGATACACCGGGTATATTGTGGCCTAAATTTGAAGATCAACTTGTAGGTCTTCGTTTAGCAACTACAGGAGCTATAAAAGATAGTATCATTAACCTACAAGAAGTAATGATTTATGCGATTAAATATTTAAGAGAGTTTTATCCAAATGTATTAAAAGAAAGATATGACATGAATGAAGAAGTTTTATTTTCTGAAGAGGTCGTTGATATTTTTGATCATATTGGAAAGAAACGTGGATTACTTATGTCAGGCGGAATTATAGATTATGATAAAACATCTGATTTATTTTTACGTGAGCTAAGAGCTGGGAAATTAGGAAGATTAACTTTCGAAAATCCATCAATGCTTGAAGTAACTGATGAAATATTAGAAGAAAGTGCGCAAGAATAAGCGTACTTTCTTCTTTTTTAATGAAATTTTATGGCCATAAAAGGAGTTCTAAATTATGTCTCTGAAAATAGATGAAATAAAAAATATACTAAGTGAATTAACTGACCCAACGAATGAACTCTTAAAAGAATTTGAAAGTGATCAAAGAATTGGTGTGCAAAAGCTAGTAGCTAAATGGTATAAAGAACAAGAAAAAAGAGATTTAGCTAGGGAGAAATTCCTTAAAATGATGGAATATGAACAGAATCTTTATAGCCAAAATATAAAGTTAATTGCAGGAGTAGATGAAGTTGGTAGAGGTCCGTTAGCTGGTCCTGTTGTAGCAGCGGCAGTAATTTTAGCGGAAAATACTGAGCTAATTGGATTAGATGATTCCAAAAAATTATCTAAAGAGAAACGACAGTATTTCGTAAAGCGGATCAAGGAAGAAGCAATTTCTTATGGGGTTGGTATGGCCAGTTCAACTGAAATAGATGAAATCAATATTTATGAAGCGACAAAATTAGCGATGAGACGTGCAATCGAACAACTTGCTCATTCGCCTGAACATTTATTAATTGATGCAATGAAACTTCCGCTGGATATTTCTCAAACATCAATCATTAAAGGCGATGCAACGAGCATCAGTATAGCAGCTGCATCAGTACTTGCAAAAGAAACAAGAGATTCTTTAATGTGCGAACTTAGTATAAAACATCCAAACTATGGATTTGAAAAACATATGGGATATGGAACAAAAGAACATTTAAAAGCGATTGATGAGCATGGAATTATTAATGAACATAGAAGATCCTTTGCACCAATCAAAGAAAAAGTTTGATGATAAAAATAAATGGTGTTAGATTACATCAATATACTGAAGTGGTCTAAAATATAATAGATTAACGACGTTTAAATTTACATAATATTTTAAGTTTGTATAAAGTAGATAAATGAATCGAAATGATGGAAACCTAAAATAAAAAATGATATTAACTGTCGTTAATCTATTTTTTATTGGACAAGGATAAATTATTGGCAAAATAATATTGTAATATGATAAACTACATTGACTATTGTATATGAAAGGGTTTTCTATATAAAAACATAGAATATTAAATTCTTTTCTACTAAAGTATTTACAGTATATTCTGTAAGAGATACAATAGGGTAGTGTTTTAATTTGTCTTGTTCTAAAAGGGGAGGATGGATCATGAATATCCATGAGTATCAAGGGAAAGAAATCCTACGAGGCTATGGCGTAAAAGTACCAAATGGTAAAGTTGCATTCACAGTTGAAGAAGCAGTAGAAGCAGCTAAAGAATTAGGTACAGCTGTATGCGTAGTAAAAGCTCAAATTCACGCTGGTGGCCGCGGTAAAGCGGGTGGCGTAAAAGTAGCGAAAAATTTAGATGAAGTAAATACATATGCTAGTGAAATTCTAGGTAAAGTATTAGTTACTCATCAAACTGGACCAGAAGGTAAGGAAGTTAAGCGCTTACTTATCGAAGAAGGCTGCGATATTAAAAAAGAGTATTATGTTGGTTTAGTTTTAGACCGCGCTACTTCACAAGTTGTATTAATGGCTTCTGAAGAAGGTGGAACTGAAATTGAAGAAGTAGCTGAAAAAACACCTGAAAAAATCTTTAAAGAGTATATTGATCCAGCAGTAGGTCTACAAGGCTTCCAAGCTCGTCGTATTGCGTTCAATATCAACATTCCAAGCAACTTAGTAAACAAAGCTGTTAAGTTCATGATGGGCTTATATACTGCGTTTATCGAAAAAGATTGCTCAATCGCTGAAATTAACCCATTAGTAGTTACAGGTGATGGAGAAGTAATGGCATTAGATGCAAAGTTAAACTTTGACTCAAATGCTTTATATCGTCACGCGGACATTTTAGCTTACCGTGACTTAGAAGAAGAAGATCCAAAAGAAATCGAAGCTTCTAAGTATGACTTAAACTATATTTCTTTATACGGAAATATCGGATGTATGGTTAATGGTGCTGGTCTAGCAATGGCTACAATGGATATCATTAAACACTACGGTGGAGATCCGGCTAACTTCCTTGATGTTGGGGGCGGTGCTACAGCTGAGAAAGTTACAGAAGCGTTTAAAATCATCCTTTCTGACCAAAATGTTAAAGGGATTTTCGTTAATATCTTCGGTGGCATCATGAAGTGTGATGTTATTGCTGAAGGTGTAATCGAAGCAACTAAACAAGTTGGTTTACACTTACCATTAGTAGTTCGTTTAGAAGGAACGAATGTTGAATTAGGTAAGAAGATTCTTAATGAGTCAGGCTTAAACATTGTTGCAGCAGATTCAATGGCTGATGGCGCTGAAAAAATCGTTGCACTTGTAGGCTAAGAAAGGGAGGATAAAAATGAGCGTATTCATTAATAAAGATACAAAAGTCATTGTACAAGGTATTACTGGTTCACAAGGCTTATTCCATACAACTCAAATGTTAGAGTATGGTACTAAAATCGTTGGTGGTGTAACTCCTGGTAAAGGTGGAACTGACATTGCTGGCGTACCTGTATTCAATACAGTTAAAGATGCAGTTGAAGCTACTGGTGCTAATGCATCTGTAATCTACGTACCACCAGCATTTGCTGCTGATGCAATCATGGAAGCAGTTGATGCAGAATTAGATATCGCGATTTGTATTACAGAAGGTATTCCAGTACTTGATATGGTAAAAGTTAAAAAGTACATGGAAGGCAAAAAGACTAGATTAGTTGGTCCTAACTGCCCTGGTGTAATCACTCCAGATGAGTGTAAAATTGGTATCATGCCTGGTTACATTCATAAAAAAGGTCATGTAGGAATTGTATCACGTTCTGGTACATTAACTTATGAGGCTGTACATCAATTAACTCAAGCTGGAATTGGTCAATCTACAGCTGTAGGTATTGGTGGAGACCCTGTAAATGGAACAAACTTCATCGATGTGTTAAAAGCATTCAATGAAGATCCAGAAACTTATGCAGTTATTATGATTGGTGAAATCGGTGGAACTGCAGAAGAAGAAGCTGCTGAGTGGGTACAAGCTAATATGGCGAAACCAGTAGTAGGATTCATTGGCGGTCAAACAGCTCCAGAAGGTAAACGTATGGGACATGCTGGTGCAATCATCGCAGGCGGTAAAGGTACTGCTAAAGAGAAAATGGCTACAATGGAAAGCTGTGGCATTAAAGTTGCACTTACTCCTGCAGTAATGGGCGAAACTTTAATTGGTGCATTAAAAGAGCGTGGCTTATATGAACAATGTAAGACACATGAAGCTTTAGTATAATTAAATAAATTAAGTAGCCTCCGCTAGGAGGCTACTTGTTATTAGAAGAAAGTTCGAAAAATATGATTATCAGACTGATTGAAAACGCTTGTCATTCGAGGCGCGAAGCCTGATGAGGAGCGGAGTTACCTTGAGGGTAATGAGCACCGCAGGTAGGCGAAGCAACGAAGAAAGCGAGCGTTTGCCAACAGTCTGAGTAGCCTCCGCTAGGAGGCTACTTTCATATAAGAAAGGAGAATGTATGAAAAATAAAATTCGACTTATTCATTTGCATCATTTTTTATTTGAAAACTATCAATCAATCAAGAAAATTCTTCTTTATGATCCACATTTAGAAAACCTCTATCAATATTCACCTTCTGCATTTAAAACTACATTTCAAATGACTTCGAAAGCCGCTGAAAAATTATATGATCAACTTCATTCAACTTCAATTATTGATATTTTAAAAGAAAGCTATAAAAAAAATATTAAAATTATTACAATTTATGATGATGTATATCCGGATTTGTTAAGAGAAATATGTGACCCTCCATTTGTTTTATATTTAAAAGGTAATCAAAATATCATTAATAAACAATTTATGCTGAGTATAATTGGAGCTAGAAAACCAACTGCATTTGCGAAAATTATTTGTGATTCATTAATATTAGGTCTAATTAGAGAAAATTGTGTTATTGTAAGTGGAATGGCATCTGGATGCGACTCAATCGCACATAATTCAGCTATTTTCCATAACGGAACAACGATTGCAGTTGTCGGATGTGGGTTAGACTATATTTATCCGAAAGAAAACCGTCACTTATTTAATGAATTATCTTTAAATCATTTAGTTATTAGCGAATATCCATATTATATTAGACCAGAAAAAAGATACTTTCCTAGAAGAAATAGAATTATAGCAGGGTTATCAAAAGGATTAATCGTTTTAGAGGCTAAGGAGAAGAGCGGGACGATGATTACCGCAAATTTTGCAATTCAATATAATAGAGAGGTATTTGCAGTGCCAGGTCCGATTATAATGGAAGAATATAAAGGAAATCATCGATTAATTCAGGATGGAGCGAAATTAATTACATGTACAAATGATATTTTAGAGGAATTTTAGGAATATACTAAAAAATAAAAAAATATGTTTATATTACAAAATATTGACAATACTAATGCGACTTGTGTTATTTTATATCTAAATAAAATTTGACTAATGTATAGAATAAACTATACAATTTGAAATTGTATGAAGGAAAATCAAAAATATAAATTGAACTCTTCTTATTATGAATCTATTTGAGAATACATAAGAATAAAAGAAAGAAATAAGGAATACAGAGAGTATGAATAGAAAACTCTCGGGAGGCTTAAAAGATGGCAGAAAATTTAGTTATAGTGGAGTCCCCTTCAAAGGCTAAAACAATAGAAAAGTATTTAGGTAAAAAATTCAAAGTTATCGCATCAATGGGACATGTTCGAGATTTACCTAAAAGCCAGATGGGGATTGAAATAGAAAACGATTACAACCCAAAATACATAACAATCCGTGGAAAAGGTCCAGTTTTAAAGGATTTAAGGTCTGCTGCGAAAAAAGCAAAAAAAATCTATCTAGCAGCCGATCCAGATCGCGAAGGTGAAGCAATAGCATGGCATATTGCGAATACACTCAATATCGATACATCATCGGATTGTCGTGTAGTGTTTAATGAAATTACAAAAGATGCTATTAAAGAGTCTTTTAAAAAACCTAGACCAATTAATATGAATTTAGTAGACGCTCAGCAAGCAAGACGTGTGCTAGATCGTTTAGTAGGGTATAACATAAGCCCATTACTATGGAAGAAAGTGAAAAAGGGCTTAAGTGCTGGTCGAGTTCAATCTGTTGCTCTTAGACTGATCATCGAACGAGAAAAAGAGATTGAAATCTTCCAACCTGAAGAATATTGGACAATTAAAAGTAAAGCTTTAACAAAGAAAGAAACATTTGATACTTCTTTTTACGGAGTTAATGGTAAAAAAGTGGAATTGAATTCTGAAACTGATGTAAAAAATGTTTTATCACAAATTAAAGGTGAACACTTCGAAGTTCAAAGTGTTACTAGAAAAGAACGTAAACGAAACCCAGCAACTGCCTTTACTACTTCTTTACTACAGCAGGAAGCAGCTAGAAAATTAAATATGCGTGCAAAGAAAACGATGATGATAGCACAGCAATTATATGAAGGAATTTCCCTAGGTAGTGGAGGCCAGGTCGGGTTAATCACATATATGAGAACTGATTCGACTAGAATATCCGATGTTGCGGCTGAGGAAGCAAAATCTTATATAATTGATACTTATGGTGCAGATTTTGTTGCTACAAATAAAAAAACTGAAAAAAAATCAGATAAAGTACAAGATGCACACGAAGCAATTAGACCAACGTCAACTTTACGTTCACCTGATACAATCAAAGCACATGTTAGCCGTGATCAGTATCGTCTTTATAAATTAATATGGGAACGATTTGTTTCTAGTCAGATGGCATCAGCAGTACTAGATACAGTTAAAGTTGACTTAATTAATAATAATGTAATATTTAGAGCTAATGGGTCAGTAGTTAAATTCCCTGGCTTTATGAAGGTGTATATAGAGAGTAATGATGATGGCACAGAAGAGAAAGATCGCATCCTTCCACCGTTAGCTGAAGGTGAAAAGGTTAAATTAGAGGATATCTTACCTGAACAACATTTTACTCAACCACCTCCACGTTACACGGAAGCTAGGTTAGTAAAAACGCTTGAAGAGTTAGGAATAGGTCGACCATCAACATATGTACCAACTTTAGAAACGATTCAGAAACGTGGATATGTTTCATTAGATAATAAACGATTTGTACCGACTGAACTAGGGCAAATAGTATTTGATTTAGTCGTCGAGTTTTTCCCAGAAGTAATTAATATTGAGTTTACGGTTCAAATGGAAGGCGACCTTGATAAAATTGAAGACGGCAATGTGAACTGGATTCAAATTATCGATCAATTTTATAGAGGTTTCGAGAAACACTTAGAAATAGCTGAGAAAGAAATGCAAAAAGTTGAAATTAGAGATGAACCTGCAGGTGAAGACTGTGAAGTATGTGGAAGCCCGATGGTATTTAAAATGGGCAGATACGGTAAGTTCATGGCGTGCTCAAATTTCCCAGATTGCAGAAATACAAAAGCAATTGTAAAAGATATTGGTGTCAAATGTCCTACATGTAAAGATGGGAATATCATTGAACGTAAATCGAAAAAGAATCGAATCTTTTATGGATGCACGAATTATCCAGAATGTGAATTCTTATCGTGGGATAAGCCAATTGCAAGACCATGTCCGAAATGTGAAAACTTATTAGTTGAAAAGAAAATGAAAAAAGGTATTCAAGTTCAATGTGTATCTTGTGACTACAAAGAGGATCAACAAGTGTAAGCAACTGATCTCTCGCACCTTTAGAGTGTCAGCAAGAATCAGTCTGAAATTTATATCCCCTGAGACTTTGTCCAAATAAAAGTGTGAGCAATTAATTTGCTCACTTTTACTTTTCATATCAACTTTTAATTAAGAAATCTTTAATAAACAAATTATAAAATAATATTACGTAATTTTGATTGGATCAGCGTAGAAGGAGTTAGCAATGAAAGAACAATTTATTAATGTAATTGGAGCAGGTTTAGCAGGAAGCGAGGCTGCTTATCAAATCGCAAAAAGAGGAATTAAAGTACATTTATACGAGATGAGACCAGTTAGACAAACACCTGCTCATCATACGGATAAGTTTGCTGAACTAGTTTGTAGTAATTCACTAAGAGCGAATACTCTAACGAACGCTGTAGGGGTATTAAAAGAGGAAATGAGAAGATTAGATTCAGTTATTATTCGATCTGCTGATGAGTGTGCTGTACCAGCAGGTGGTGCATTAGCTGTAGACCGACATGAGTTTGCTAGCCGTGTAACTGAGTATGTAAAAAATCATCCAAATGTAACTGTGCATAACGAAGAAATGACTAAAATTCCTGAAGGACCAACAGTTATCGCTACAGGACCTTTAACATCACCTGAATTATCACAGCAATTAAAAGAATTAACGGGTGAAGATTATTTCTATTTTTATGATGCAGCGGCTCCGATAGTAGAAAAAGAAAGTATAGATTTAAATAAAGTATATTTAAAATCTAGATATGATAAAGGTGAAGCAGCTTACTTAAACTGCCCTATGACGGAAGAGGAATTCGATCGTTTTTATGAAGCATTAACAACAGCAGAAACAGTTCCTTTAAAAGAATTTGAAAAAGAGATTTTCTTTGAAGGCTGTATGCCAGTTGAAGTAATGGCTAAACGTGGGAAGCAAACATTATTATTTGGCCCAATGAAACCAGTAGGCTTAGAGGATCCAAAGACTGGTAAAACGCCGTATGCAGTTGTACAACTACGTCAAGATGACAGTGCTGGAACTTTATATAATATAGTAGGATTCCAAACGCATTTAAAATGGGGGCCTCAAAAAGAAGTTTTACAATTAATACCTGGCCTAGAGAATGCTGAAATTGTACGATATGGTGTAATGCATCGAAATACGTTTATAAATTCACCGAATCTATTAGAGGCGACATATCGTTTTAAAGGTCGTGAAGATTTATTCTTTGCAGGTCAAATGACTGGAGTGGAAGGTTATGTAGAATCTGCAGCATCTGGTTTAGTAGCAGGAATAAATGCAGCTAGATACGTAATGGAGAAAGAGTTACTCGTATTCCCAGCAGAAACGGCAATTGGAAGTATGGCTAATTATATAACAACAACAAGTGCAAAACACTTCCAACCTATGAATGCTAATTTCGGTCTGTTCCCTAGACTTGATGTCAAAATTAAAAGAAAACAAGAACGATATGAAGCATATGCAAACCGTGCATTAGAATCAATTATGAATTTTGTAGAATGTTAAGAAAATAAATTGCAAATAGCTACTTAATATGTTAGTATGTAGTGGCTTGTGAGGAGAAATTACCTTGAATATTAAAATATTGTGTCAATTATTCATTCAGTATTTACAATTAGAGAAAAACTCTTCACAATACACATTAAATAGTTATAAAAAAATTGTTGAACAATTTCTAGTTTTTATGGAACAACAATCTATTATTTCATTTTCTTCGGTTACTTATTCTGATGTTCGTCTCTATTTAACAACTTTGCATGACAAACAGCTATCAAGACGTACAGTCTCAAAGCATATTTCTTGTTTAAGAAGTTTCTATCGTTTTCTTATGAGAGAAAATGAAGCAAAAGAGAATCCTTTTGTATTAGCGTCACTTCCTAAAAAAGAAACTATGATACCAAGATTTTTATACAAGGAAGAACTTGAAAAACTATTTAAGATTAGCGATCTAGATACGGAACTTGGACAAAGAAATCAAGCTCTTTTAGAATTGCTATATGCTACCGGAATCCGAGTAAGCGAATGCTGTAATTTGAAATTAAAAGACATAGATTTTCAAATTGGGACTATTTTAGTAACGGGCAAAGGGAATAAACAGCGGTATATTCCCTTTGGCAGTTATGCAGAAAAAGCTCTTCATACATATATAGAAGATGGCCGAAATAGACTGATAGTAGCTAACAAGCAAATGAATGACGATCTTTTTTTGAATCACCGTGGTACGAAACTAACGGCAAGAGGTGTCCGTGGTATATTAGAAAAAATGATCAAAGATACTTCGTTGACTAATAAAATCTATCCACATATGTTAAGGCATACTTTTGCTACACATATGCTTGATAACGGTGCTGATATTCGTAGTGTTCAAGAATTACTTGGACATGAGAATTTATCATCTACTCAAATCTATACACATGTAACGAAGGAAAGATTACAAAAGGTATACAATTTACATCATCCTAGAGCATAAATACGCTCAATTTTAGAAATTAATCGACATTTCTAAGGAGGATTCACATGTCCAATTTTCATGCTACAACGATTTTCGCAATCAGACACGATGGTAAAAGTGCCATGGCTGGTGATGGCCAAGTAACTTTTGGAAATGCAGTAGTAATGAAGCATACTGCAAGAAAAGTTAGAAAGCTTTTTAATGGAAAAGTTTTAGCTGGTTTTGCAGGATCAGTTGCAGATGCATTTACTTTATTCGAACTTTTTGAGGGCAAGTTAGTTGAATATAATGGTAATATTCAACGAGCTGCTGTTGAATTAGCAAAAAAATGGAGAACAGATCGAGTATTACATAAACTTGAAGCATTGCTAATCGTAATGGATCATAATTCATTATTATTAATTTCTGGTACTGGTGAAGTAATTGAGCCTGACGATGGAATTCTTGCAATCGGCTCTGGAGGGAATTATGCCCTTGCAGCAGGCCGTGCGCTAAAGGAAAACGCAGGGGAAAATCTTTCAGCAAAACAAATTGCATATGCTAGTTTAAAAACTGCAAGTGATATTTGTGTGTATACGAACGGAAATATAATTTTAGAAGAATTAGAATAGGAGAGTGTATTATGAGTACTTCTTTCACGCCTCGTCAAATTGTTGAAAAACTTGATCAATATATTGTTGGACAGCAACAAGCGAAAAAAGCAGTAGCAATTGCACTCAGAAATCGATATCGGAGAAGTTTACTTGAAGAGTCATTCCGTGATGAAATTTCACCAAAAAATATTTTAATGATTGGACCAACAGGTGTTGGTAAAACTGAAATTGCTAGAAGGATGGCAAAACTAGTTGGCGCGCCATTCATTAAAGTAGAAGCTACTAAATTTACAGAAGTTGGTTACGTTGGTAGAGATGTCGAATCAATGGTTCGCGATTTAGTCCAAACTTCTATTCGAATTGTAAAAGAAGAGCGTATGAATAAGGTGAAAGATCAAGCTGAAAAAAATGCGAATCAAAGATTAGTAAAACTTCTAGCACCAAGTATGAAAAAACAAGCTTCATTCAAAAACCCACTTGAGATGCTTTTTAATCAAGATTCACAAAACTCGAATGCTGAGCAAGAAGAGAATGACACAGAATTAACATCTAAAAGAAGAAATATAGAATTTCAATTATTATCTGGAAAACTAGAAGAAGATCTTGTGTCTATTGAAGTAGAGCAACAACAAGCTCCGATGCTAGATTTTATGCAAGGAACTGGAATGGAACAAATGGGAATGAACTTCCAGGAGTCGTTAGGTAGTCTATTTCCAAAGAAAACTAAAAAAAGAAAGCTTACTGTTAAAGAAGCTCGTAAGATTTTAACGAATGAAGAAGCTCAGAAATTAATCGATATGGATGAAGTAACTCAAGAAGCAGTTTATAGGGCTGAGCAATTAGGTATTATTTTCATTGATGAAATTGATAAGATTGCAAGTAAACAAAACTCTACTCAAGATGTTTCGAGAGAGGGCGTACAAAGAGATATCTTACCAATCGTTGAAGGAAGTACAGTTGTGACAAAATATGGGCCGGTTAAAACGGATCATATTCTATTTATTGCAGCTGGTGCATTTCATATTTCAAAACCATCAGATTTAATACCTGAATTACAAGGTCGCTTCCCAATTCGTGTAGAATTAGGGAAATTATCTGTTGAAGATTTTGTTCGTATTTTAGTTGAGCCTGATTTTTCAATTATTAAACAATATAAAGCTTTATTGTCTACAGAAGGTATACAAATCGAATTTTCTGACGATGCTATACGTAGAATAGCAGAAATAGCATTTGAAGTTAATCAGACTACGGACAACATAGGCGCAAGAAGATTGCATACTATTATGGAAAAGCTTCTTGAAGACCTATCGTTTGAAGCTTCTGAAATTCAAATGGGGACAATTATGATTACACCACAATATGTAAATGAAAAGCTCGCAAATATTGCAAAAGATAAAGATATAAGTCAATTCATTTTATGATTTAGTTAAAGAACATGTTTGAATTCAGCCATGTGATTGCTAAGAAGTTCAAAGGAAACGTACAATTAAATAGGAGGCATTTAGAAAGATGCAATTATTAGAAAAAACAAGAAAGATTAATAAGTTATTACAACAATCTGCAGGGAAGCCAGTAAATTTTAAAGAAATGGCAGATACATTAGAAGAGGTTATTGAATCAAATGTATTTATTTTAAGTCGTAAAGGAAAATTATTAGGTTACGGTCTTCACCAAAAAATCGAAAATGAGCGTATGCAAAAAATGTTCAGCGATCGCCAATTCCCTGAAGAATATACACAAAACCTATTTAATATTAATGAAACATCATCAAATATCGACATCAACAGTGAGCACACTGCATTCCCAGTTGAAAATAAAGATTTATTTTCTGGCGGTTTAACAACGATTGTACCAATTATTGGTGGTGGTGAGCGCTTAGGTACTCTTGTTCTAGCTCGAATTAATCAAGATTTTGAAAATGATGATTTAATCTTAGCTGAATATGGCGCTACAGTAGTAGGTATGGAAATTCTACGTGAAAAAGCAGAAGAAATTGAAGAAGAAGCTAGAAGTAAAGCAGTTGTACAAATGGCTATTTCATCTCTTTCTTATAGCGAATTAGAAGCAATCGAACATATTTTTGAAGAATTAAATGGCTATGAAGGTTTATTAGTAGCAAGTAAAATTGCTGACCGAGTAGGAATTACAAGATCTGTTATCGTAAATGCTCTACGTAAATTAGAAAGTGCTGGTGTTATCGAGTCAAGATCATTAGGAATGAAAGGTACTTATATTAAAGTACTAAATGACAAATTCTTATTAGAGTTAGAGAAATTAAAATCTAACTAATTAATATGGTCACTCTTAAAGAAGCCAAAAATTAAGCTTAAACCTTTTCTCAATTTATAATTGGGAAAAGGTTTTTTTGTCTTTATTACATTAAAAATGATTAGAATTTCACAAAAATTTATATTAGAATAAAAAACATTTGTTAAATAGAGAATATTTTCCTTTTTTGTATAAATGAATTATATAGACGAATTGGAAATTATGGTATGATTAAAAAATATTTACTTGATTATAGTAGTAAAATATAAACATTATTTTTGAGAGGGAATTAGATTATAGAATTGTAATGGTGTTTTTTATTTTTAAACTATTGGCTGCTTTTAATATATAGTTGTTTTTTTAGTATATGTCAGTTGTTCTACTCCAGATACATACTCTCCTGAAGACGAAGATAAAGAAGTACAATATCAAACAAGTTGTGAAAGTTTCTAAATCTAGCCTACCTTCATTAGTCTTAATTCTATTTTTAGACTACCTCATTAGCTTTCATAAATTTTTGTTATAAACAGTTGAATACTAAACAACAATTATTCAAAAAGGCTACTTTTTAAAAGTATAAAAAATTTTGTGCTCTTTTAATTTGTTCTTTATTAAGTATAACTAAAATCAGGTCATCCTAAAGTAAAAATAGAATTCTGGAATATATGTACAATTATTTAACAAAAATGAAAAAAATTAATAGTTTTTAATGTGCTAAAAAAAAATTTCACATTATTTTAAAGAATGAGTGGATACATTAAAGAGTTTTAATAATATAATTTTTAAAAGGAATAAAATTAATAGATTCATTTATTACTATTTAGCCGTTTAATAATAGGGGGATTGAAAGGCTAAATAGTAATAAAAGAAAAATTTGATGAATTGATTCTAGATTTACTGTAATCTCCTTTTGATGAATATTTGATTGATACGAAAAGGTAGCTCACTCTACTCCTATGAAACTCGACATGATATTACATATTTAAGTGAGAACTGTATTTTCAATAGCATGAATAAAACTTGAGTAAAGTTTTAATTCCTTTTATTAAACTGTTGCCTAAAAATCTAATTTCCACCAAAAATCATTATTTAAAAACAAATTGTCAATCAAGTAATAAACATAATATGGTAATTCGCTGAGGTGAAAGACGTGTTGCAAGTTGAAAAAAATGTTTCACAAAGTTATTGGAAAATGTGGATTGAAGATCGTGATTTAGATGCTGGAGATGCGTTAATGCGGAACTATATGCCACTAGTTCACTTTCAAGTAAATCGTATAGCTCAAAGATTACCTTCAAGTGTCAACAGAGATGATTTACACAGTTTAGCGATGATGGGCTTATATGACGCACTAGAGAAATTTGACCCGAAAAGGGATTTAAAATTTGAAACATATGCTTCAATAAGAATAAATGGTAATATATTGGATGGTCTTCGTAAAGAAGACTGGTTACCTAGGTCAATTAGAGATAAAGCAAAAAAAATTGAATGTGCAATTGAAAAGTTAGAACCGGATCTTGAACGAAAAGCTACACCTGAGGAAATAGCACTGTATACTGGTTATACTCCGATGGAAGTTGTTAATGTCATAAATGATGTGTTTTTCTCTAATATATTGTCTGTAGATGAACAATTCAAAGATGCTGGAGATGGACAAGTTAATTTTATTCATACATTAAAAGATCATGAAACATTAACACCAGAAGAAGTGCTACTGAAAGATGAACAAATAAGGCTGCTTGCCAAGACGATTGTAACTGAATTAAATGAGAAAGAGCAATTAGTAATAAGTTTGTATTATCATGAAGAATTAACATTTACTGAAATTGGAACAATTATTAATTTATCCACTTCTAGGGTTTCTCAGATCCATGCTAAATCTATTTTTAAATTAAGGGATCTTTTAAGTAAAAATAATATATAGGAGCTTTGTAAACTCTACATTAAAATTCATTTCGGTTTTAAATTTCTATTAGAACAGTGGAAATCAGCCTCATATTACTTACTTTATTGACAAATTTCTTTATTTACAATTTAAAGAAATATAAAGAAGAATACGATTAAGTTGAATAAATTAACAAATATTCCCAATACTGATAAAGATTCATTGTTGGGACAGGTGAAATCGCAATTCTAAATCACATTGCTTATTGCATTCAGGCGCTAATCTATCGGTTTGGAAGAATAGCCCAAATTTGAATAATAGCAGTTCGATGATTTTAATATTGACATTCTATGGATGAAAATGGAAGAAGTATTTAAATAGAGAAAAGGAAAAGCAACTATTGTTGAAACTTCGACAATAATTTCTCGTTTTCTCTTGATAATTAATGAGGTATATGCTATAGTAGTCCATGGTGTTAATACACACGCTTGCCGATTTTCTTATTGGTGCTACCCAGTTTGGGAGTGATAGGAGAAGAAGACGTGAGCGGAGGAAAAAGAACCATTAGGAGGAAATAAAATGTCAGTAATTTCTATGAAGCAATTATTAGAAGCTGGTGTTCACTTCGGTCACCAAACACGCCGTTGGAACCCAAAAATGAAACGTTACATCTTCACTGAGCGTAACGGTATCTACATCATCGACCTTCAAAAAACAGTTAAAAAGGTTGAAGAATGTTACAACGTAATGAAAGGTATCGCTGCTGAAGGTGGAAACATCCTTTTCGTTGGTACTAAAAAACAAGCTCAAGAAGCAATTAAAGATGAAGCAATCCGTTCTGGTATGTACTTCATTAACCAACGTTGGTTAGGTGGAACGTTAACAAACTTCCAAACAATCCAAAAACGTGTTAAACGTTTAAAAGATATCGAAAGAATGCAAGAAGATGGCACTTTTGAAGTGTTACCTAAGAAAGAAGTTATTCAACTTAAAAAAGAATTAGAACGTCTTGAAAAATTCTTAGGCGGAATCAAAGACATGAAGCAACTTCCTGATGCATTATTCGTTGTTGATCCTCGTAAAGAGCGTATCGCTGTTGCTGAAGCTCGTAAGTTAAACATTCCTATCATCGGTATTGTTGACACTAACTGTGATCCAGATGAAATCGATCACGTTATCCCAGCAAACGACGATGCTATTAGAGCTGTAAAACTTCTTACATCAAAAATGGCAGATGCGATTCTTGAAGCGAAACAAGGCGAAGAAACAACTGCTTAATGAGAAATTGAAAGGTGATAAGAGGTTTTAGCCTTTTATCACCTTTTTTTAAGGTTAAAATAATCGAAAATTGTTTACCTTATAAAACGATTGAATAAAATAAGCTTACATATAGGAGATGAAATATTATGGCAATTACTGCACAAATGGTAAAAGAATTACGTGAAAAAACTGGCGCTGGTATGATGGATTGCAAAAAAGCATTAACTGAAACTGAAGGTAACATGGAAAAAGCAATCGACTACCTTCGTGAAAAAGGGATCGCAAAAGCTGCTAAAAAAGGTGACCGTATCGCTGCTGAAGGTTTAACTTTCGTTGAAGTTGCTGGAAACGATGCAGTATTAATCGAAGTAAACTCTGAAACTGATTTCGTTGCGAAAAACGAAGGTTTCAAAGAATTAGGTTCTGTTCTTGCTAAACATATCGTTGCTAACAAACCTGCAACTGTTGAAGAAGCTTTAGCACAAACAATGGAAACTGGTGAAACTGTAGAAACTTACATCAACCATGCAATTGCTAAAATTGGAGAAAAAATCTCTTTACGTCGTTTTGAGTTAGTTTCTAAAACAGATGCTGATGCATTTGGTGCTTACTTACACAGTGGCGGTCGTATCGGTGTTCTTTCAGTAGTAGAAGGAACAACTAAAGAAGATGTTGCTAAAGACGTATCTATGCACATCGCTGCAATCAACCCTAAATATATCTCTCGTGATGCTGTTTCTCAAGAAGAAGTTGAGCATGAGCGTGGAATTTTAACTCAACAAGCATTAAACGAAGGTAAACCTGAAAACATCGTTGCTAAAATGGTAGAAGGACGTATTGGTAAATACTTCGAAGAAATCTGCTTATTAGATCAATCTTTCGTTAAAAACCCAGACGTTAAAGTAGGTCAATTCGTAAAAGCTGCTAACGGAACTGTTAAATCTTTCGTTCGTTATGAAGTTGGAGAAGGCTTAGAAAAACGTGAAGATAACTTTGCTGAAGAAGTAATGAATCAAGTAAAAGGTAACTAATTTAGTTACTTTGAATGAAAATAGGGGACACTATGTGTTCCCTATTTTTTAAAGAAACGTAAATACATAGATGTACGTAAATGGAGGGTATTATGAGTAAAGCAAAGTATAATCGCGTAGTATTAAAACTTAGTGGTGAGGCACTAGCTGGTGGGCAAGGATTTGGAATTAATCCATCAGTTATTAAATCAATTGCTGAACAAGTTAAGGAAATTGCAGAACTTGATGTTGAAGTTGCAGTAGTAGTAGGTGCTGGTAACATTTGGCGTGGGAAAACAGGTAGCGAAATGGGTATGGACCGAGCTACAGCTGACTACATGGGCATGTTAGGTACTGTAATGAACTCATTAGCACTTCAAGATAGTCTTGAAACACTTGGTGTACAATCTCGTGTACAATCATCAATTGAAATGCGTCAAGTTGCAGAACCATATATCCGTCGTAAAGCAATTCGTCATTTAGAGAAAAAACGTGTTGTAATTTTTGCTGCTGGTACAGGAAATCCTTATTTCTCAACTGATACTACTGCTGCATTACGTGCTGCTGAAATTGAAGCAGATGTTATTTTAATGGCAAAAAATAATGTAGACGGAGTATATTCAGCTGACCCATCAATCGATAAAACTGCTGTAAAATACGAAACTCTTACATATTTGGACGTATTAAAAGAAGGTTTAGGTGTAATGGATTCAACTGCATCTTCTTTATGTATGGACAATGATATTCCATTAATTGTATTCTCAATTATGGAAGAAGGTAATATTAAACGTGCCGTACTTGGCGAAAATATTGGAACAATAGTAAAGGGGAAATAAAGATGTCTAATCAAATCATTTCTTTAGCAAAAGAAAAAATGACAAAAGCTGTTTCTGCTTTCTCTAGAGAATTAGCAACAGTACGTGCTGGTCGTGCAAACCCAGCTATTTTAGATAAAGTTTTAGTTGAATATTATGGTGCTCCAACACCAATCAACCAAATGGCAAATATTTCAGTGCCAGAAGCAAGATTATTATTAATTACGCCATACGATAAAACAGTTATTAATGATATGGATAAAGCGATTCAAAAAGCTGACTTAGGCTTAAACCCTTCAAATGATGGAACGGTAATCAGAATTAGTTTCCCACCATTAACAGAAGAACGTCGTCGCGATTTAGTAAAAGTAGTTAAAAAATCTGCTGAAGATGCTAAAGTTGCAGTACGTAACATCCGCCGTGATGCAAATGATGATCTGAAAAAAGCAGAAAAAAATGGTGAAATTACTGAAGATGAATTACGTGGTCTTGTAGAAGACATTCAAAAACAAACAGATTCACATATCGAAAAAATCGATGGAATCACAAAAGTTAAAGAAAAAGAGATAATGGAAGTTTAATACTGCATTGCAAGGTATATCTTACTAGCGCTTAGAAAAATAATGAATTTTTCACATTATGCTATTACATAATTTCATTATTGCATTATAATTAAATAAACTAAGCGCTTTGAGTAAAAAGACCCTCTGTTTAAGGGGGTTTTTTTACTCAATGCTTTAATTAGATATACTTAAACGGAGGATTAAAGATGTTTAAATTAATTTCTTTTTTTAAAAGAAATAAAGAAGAGAAAAATGTACCTCCAAGTTCGCAATTAAATGGGGTCGATGGAGTAATTCCTGAGCATGTTGCAATAATAATGGATGGTAATGGTAGATGGGCACAAAAGAGAAACCTACCTAGAGTTAAGGGACACTATGAAGGAATGAAAGTAGTTAAAAAAATTGCAAGAACTGCTAGTAAACTAGGTGTAAAGACTTTAACGTTATATGCTTTTTCAACTGAAAATTGGAAAAGGCCTAAAACTGAAGTAGAATTCTTAATGAAGTTACCACAAGAATTTTTAGGGACATTTTTACCTGAATTAATCGAAGAAAATGTACAGGTAAGATTAACTGGAAATAAGGAGCAATTACCAAGCTATACTACAGAAGCAGTATTAAGAGCCGTAGAGGAAACTAAGAATAATACGGGTATGGTATTAAATTTTGCCCTAAATTATGGTTCTAGAGACGAAATTATTTCTGCAGTTAAAAAGATTTCTTCAGATGTATTGGATAATAAAATAAATAAAGAAGAAATTAATGAAGAATTGTTTAATAATTATTTAATGACTAGTGATTTTAAAGATCCAGATTTGTTAATTAGAACAAGTGGAGAATTAAGGATTAGTAATTTTATGCTTTGGCAAATTGCTTATTCTGAACTATATTTTACAGATGTATTATGGCCCGATTTTACCGAAGAATGTTTAATTGATGCGGTAAAAGAATATCAAAATCGGGCAAGAAGATATGGTGGTATTTAAGAAAGCGGTGAACGAACTTGAAACAGCGTATTATAACAGGAGTTATAGCTGGAGCATTATTTTTAGGATTAGTAATATATGATAAATGGCCGTTTGGATTACTTGTATTTGCACTTGGTACAATCGGTTATTTTGAATTGATTAGAATGAAAAAGTTTAATTTATTTAGTGCACAAACTGTACTTGGATTAATCTTAACATGGGTAGCAATTACACCAAATCATTTATCAAATAAGATTTTCCCTATAGAAATCGGTAAATCAGAAATTTCAATTGTACTAATCCTATTACTTTTATCATATACGGTAATTACAAAGAATACATTTACTTTTGAAGATGCTTCTTTTGTAGTACTAAGTAGTTTATATGTAGGATTCGGATTTCATTATATGTACGAGATGAGACATATGGGGATTTCATACTTCTTCTTTCCATTATTCGTAATTTGGGCAACTGATTCAGGTGCATATTTTATCGGGAAAGCCACAGGTAAAACTAAACTTTGGCCTGATATTAGTCCCAATAAAACGATAGAAGGTTCGATCGGTGGAATTATTTGTGCTGTAGTAGTTGCAGTAATTTTATCGATTATGTTAACTTTAAATCATTCAATACTATATTTAGTACTAGTAGCTGTACTTGTTTCGATTTTTGGTCAATTAGGTGATCTTGTACAATCTGCATATAAAAGATACTACGGTGTTAAAGACTCAGGAAATTTATTACCTGGTCATGGTGGGATTTTAGACAGATTTGATAGTATCATTTTCACATTGCCAATCGTCTATTTACTATTTACGTTATAGTATTAGTTTTTGTATTTAAGGAGACATATGAAAATGAAGAAAATCAGCTTACTTGGAGCAACTGGTTCAATCGGTATACAAACACTTGATATTATTAGAAATCAATCAAATGATTTTGAATTAGTCGCGTGTTCAGCTGGAAGAAATATTGATGAATTATATAAGATTATTTTAGAATTTAAACCAAAACTAGTTTCAGTTGCTGGTAAAGAAGAAGCTGAAAAACTGACGAGCTTAGGAATCCCTTCGAAAACCAAAGTATTATATGGTGAAGAAGGTCTGATCGAAGTTGCCGTCCATGAAGACAGTACGGTACTTGTTAACGCTGTTGTGGGAAGTGTAGGTTTAGTTCCTACTATGAAAGCAATCCAAAATGGTAAAACAATCGCACTAGCGAATAAAGAGACATTAGTAACAGCAGGTCATATTGTAATGTCTGAAGCAGAAAAATATGGTGTCTCAATTTTACCAGTAGATAGTGAGCATTCAGCAATCTATCAATGTTTAAATGGTGAAAACCCTAATGAAATACATAAATTAATCATCACAGCTTCAGGTGGTAGCTTTAGAGATAAAACAAGAGATCAATTAAAGGATGTTACAATTGAAGATGCGCTAAACCATCCAAATTGGTCAATGGGTGCAAAGATAACAATTGATTCAGCTACAATGATGAATAAAGGATTAGAAGTAATTGAAGCACATTGGCTATTTAATATGCCATATGAAAAAATTGATGTAGTACTTCATAGAGAAAGTGTTATTCACTCTATGATTGAATTCGATGACGGAAGTGTAATGGCACAATTAGGAACACCTGATATGAGAGTACCAATCGCTTATGCACTTAACTATCCTTCAAGAAAACCAATTAATAATCATAAACCATTAGATTTAATTAAATTTGGGACACTTCATTTTGAAGAGATGGATTTTAACAGGTTTAAATGTTTGGATTATGCTTATCAAGCTGGAAAAACTGGCGGTAGTTTACCAACTGTATTAAATGCAGCAAATGAGGAAGCGGTAGCTGCTTTTCTACAGAACAAAATATCATTCTTACAAATTGAGAATTTAATAGAAAACGCTCTTGAAAAACACAATGTAATAAGTCAACCTTCATTAGAAGAAATTCGAAACATTGATGAACAAACAAGACAATTCGTTTCATCACTAATAAAGTAAGGGTGGTAATTAGATGAATACAGTTATAGCGTTTGTTGTAATTTTTGGCGCACTTGTATTTTTTCATGAACTAGGACATCTATATTTTGCAAAACGTGCTGGTATATTATGTAGAGAATTTGCAATTGGATTTGGTCCAAAGGTTTTCTCATTTTATCGAAATGAAACTACATACACAATAAGATTATTGCCGCTTGGTGGTTATGTTCGTTACGCTGGGGAAGATCCAGAAATGGTACAAGTAAAGCCTGGATCACATATCGGTTTACAATTTAACCCAATCGGGGAAGTTACTAAAATTGTAGTTGATCAGTTTGATCGTTTCCAAGATCTTCGTTATGTTGAAGTTGATTCAATCGATTTAGAGCATAAGTTAGAAATCATTGGTATTGAAGAAGGAACGGAAGGTGTATCAAAATTCAATGTAAATGAAAAAGCGTTCATTTATAGTGAAGGACAAGGTCACCAGATTGCTCCGTATAACCGACAATTTAATAGTAAATCTGTAGGAAAAAGAGCGATTGCTATTTTTGCAGGCCCAATGATGAATTTTGTGTTAGCTTTGGTCATCTTTATCTTATTGGGATTACTTCAAGGAACTCCAGTAAATGATGCTAAAATTGGTGAATTACTTCCAAAAGGACCAGCGCAAACTTCTGGTCTAAAAGAAGGCGATATTGTTTTATCAATAGATAATAAAGATGTTTCAAAATGGGCAGAAGTAGTTAAAATTGTTAGAGAAAGCCCTAGTAAAGAATTATTATTTAAAGTGAAAAGAGATAACAAAGTTATTTCGATTCCAATCACCCCAAAATCAGAAGAAATCGATCATAAAGTGAATGGTTTAATTGGTGTATATGCACCTGTTGAAAAAAATGTTTTCTCTTCGGTTAAATATGGTATAACTGAAACAATTGGATGGACAAAAGAAATTGTATTAGCAGTTGGTCATTTAGTATCTGGTCAATTCTCAATCAATAATCTTTCAGGTCCAGTTGGTATTTATCAGGTAACTGATCAAGCTGCACAATCAGGTATTTTCTACTTAATGAAATGGGCAGCGTTTTTAAGTATTAACCTTGGTATTATGAATTTATTACCATTACCAGCTCTTGATGGAGGAAGACTAACATTTTTTGCAATCGAAGCATTAAGAGGTCGACCAATAGATCGCCAAAAAGAAGGTGTTGTTCACTTTATTGGTTTTGCGCTTTTAATGTTATTAATGATCATCGTAACTTGGAACGATATTAAAAGATTTTTCTTATAAGAAGCTCTGTTTAACTTAATCGTGTAATTTCATGAATTTTGCTTTAAAGAATCCGCGACATACTTACTTATAAAACGGGCTTAGTGACATATTGTTTGTCAATTAGCCCGTTTTAAGTGGGAGCGGATTCTTATCTTACAATGCGCTTTTTATAGAATTGTTGTTTGTATTGTTTATCTATAGCTTTTTAACATTTAAGAAATCTATTTTTAAAAAAATTTATTAAAAAGAATACAAGAAAAATATGAGGTGAATCCTTTTGAAACAAAGTATCGTATATAGTCCAACTCTTCGTGAAGTACCATCAGATGCAGATATAAAAAGCCATCAATTATTATTAAGAGCAGGTTTTATTAGACAAAATGCATCTGGTATATATAGTTTCCTACCTTTAGGCAATAAAGTTCTTCAAAAAGTAGCAAATATTGTTCGAGAAGAAATGAATAATGCTGGTGCGATGGAAATGTTAATGCCATCAATGCAAGCGCAGGAATTATGGGAAGAATCAGGTCGTTGGGATAATTTTGGTCCAGAACTAATGCGTTTAAGAGATCGTCACGGTAGAGGATTTGCATTAGGTGCAACACATGAAGAAGTTGTTACTTCCATTATTCGTGATGAATTAAAATCATATAAAAAATTACCGATTACACTTTACCAAATACAATCAAAATTCCGTGATGAAAAACGTCCTCGTTTTGGACTACTTCGCGGGCGTGAATTTTTAATGAAAGATGCCTATTCTTTCCATGCATCACAAGAAAGCTTGGATGAAGTATATGATCGTTTATTTACGTCTTATAGCAATGTTTTTACTCGTTGTGGATTAAATTTCAGAGCAGTTGTTGCTGATTCAGGAGCGATGGGTGGTAAAGATACGCATGAATTCATGGTGCTATCTGACATTGGTGAAGACACAATCGCATTTTCAAATGAATCTAGCTATGCAGCAAATATTGAAATGGCGCCAGTTGTAACGAATTACGAACCATCTGATGAAAAATTAGAAGAAGTTCAAAAAGTAGAAACGCCAAATCAAAAAACAATTGATGAAGTAATTGAATTCTTAAACTTACCGATTGAAAAAAGCATTAAATCAATTATTTTCAAAGCAGATGAAAGTTTTGTATTAGTGCTTGCTCGTGGTGACCACGAAATCAACGATATTAAATTAAAGAACTATTTAGGTGCACATTCAGTAGAGCTTGCTTCTAAAGAAGAGGTAAAAGAACTAATGAACTGTGAAATCGGTTCATTAGGACCAATTGGAGTGAAATCTGAATTATTAGTATTAGCGGATAATGCAATTAAAGGTATTGTAAATGGTTGCTGTGGGGCAAATGAAGAAGGCTATCACTATATTAACGTAACTGTAAATAGAGACTATGATGTTAAAGATTTCGTAGACTTAAGATTTATTCAAGAAGGTGACTTATCACCAGACGGTAAAGGAACTATTTCATTCGCAAAAGGTATTGAAGTAGGACATGTATTTAAATTAGGTACAAAATATTCTGAGTCTATGAATGCAACATTCCTTGATGAAAATGGGAAATCGAATCCAATCATTATGGGATGTTATGGAATTGGTGTATCTCGTACACTAGCTGCAATTGTAGAACAATATAATGACGAGAAAGGGATTGTCTGGCCTAAAAATCTAGCTCCTTTTGATGTACATGTCATTACTGTAAATACAAAGAATGAAGAGCAAGTAAATTTAGCAGACGATATTTATAAAACGTTAAAAGAAATTGGACAAGATGTATTATTAGATGACCGAAATGAACGCGTAGGTGTAAAATTCGCAGACGCAGATCTTTTCGGAATTCCTGTACGAGTAGTTGTTGGTAAAAAAGCTGCTGAAGGAATTGTAGAACTGAAAACTAGAGATGGACAAGTTAGTAAAGAAGTAGAAATTTCTAACCTTGTGAATGAAATAAATATGTTAAAATAGAATAAAAGTGGAAGCGACACCTTACGGGAATCGCACACAAATAAAAAGTACCTCTGAAATTTAGAGGTACTTTCGATTTTTTTACACATATACTGCAATTTATATAATAAGGTTGGTGAAAAAATGGGACAAACACGTCAGGAGCGGTTTCAGTTATTATTAGATCAGCTTCAGTTTCCCGAAGAAATGCGAGATCTGTATTTTAAAAATGGGGAAATCGTAAATCTTGAAGTAAATAAAAGTGAAAAAAAATGGCAGTTTACTTTTAAAATAGATAATGTTTTACCTTTTGCAACATTTCAAGTATTTGTAACAAGTTTATTAAGAACTTTTAAACATATAGCAGATGTTTCAGTCGTTATTAATACTGAAAATCAAAAAATAGAAGAACAAAAAGTAATTGATTACTGGTCATTTATGATTCAATCCGTTGAATCGAAATCCCCTATTTTACAACATATTGAATCTGCTTTACCTTCAGTTGAAAATAATAAAGTAATGATCCATTTAAATAGTCTAATTGAAGAAAATGCTTTTACAAATCGATACGTTCCTCAGCTACAAGATTTATATCAAAAAGTAGGTTTTCCTAAGTTGTTTTTTGAGAATACGATAAAAGATAATGTTGAAGAAAAAACTGAGTTTCTTGAGAAAAAAGCTGAAGAAGATCGCAAGCGAGCGATGGAAGTACTTGTTGAATTAGAAAAGAAAGAGGCTGCTGAAGAAGCTGAAGGAGATGAGCCTCAGGGGCCTCTTGTTGTTGGATATTATATTAAGGAAACTGAAATTAATACAATCTCGTCAATCATTGAAGAAGAAAAACGAGTAGTTCTTCAAGGATATGTATTCGATTCTGAAATTCGTGAACTTAAGAGCGGTCGTGTCTTAATTACCTTTAAAATAACTGATTACACAAGCTCAATTCTAGTTAAAATGTTCTCTAGAGATAAAGAAGATATCCCGATGTTAAATAAAATTAAAAAGGGTATGTGGGTAAAAGTTAGAGGATCAGTACAAAACGATACATTTGTACGTGATTTAGTCATGATTGCAAATGATATAAATGAAATTACGCCAGATGAACGCAAGGACGAAGCACCAGAAGGAGAGCGTAGAATTGAGTTGCATGCTCATACACATATGAGCCAAATGGATTCAGTTGTTTCAGCAGCTGATTTAGTCAAACAAGCAGGTAAGTTTGGACATGAAGCAATTGCGATAACGGATCATGCAGTTGTTCAATCCTTCCCAGAGGCTTTTGGAGCAGGTAAAAAACATGGTGTGAAAATACTATACGGTGTTGAAATAAATCTAGTAAATGATGGTGTACCAACAGCATATAATCCATCTCATGTCTCTTTAGAAGAAGCAACTTATGTTGTATTTGACGTAGAGACAACAGGTCTTTCAGCAGTTTATGATACGATCATCGAGTTAGCTGCCGTAAAGATTCATAAAGGTGAAATCATTGACCGATTTGAAGGATTTGCAAATCCTCATCATCCACTATCTGCAACTACGATTGAATTGACGGGAATTACTGACGATATGGTAAGAGATGCCCCAAATGTTGATGTGGTACTTCGTGAGTTTAAAGAGTGGATGGGTGACGATATACTAGTAGCTCATAATGCTTCATTTGATATGGGCTTTATTCAAATGGGTTTTAAAAAATATGAAATTGGTATTACAAATAACGGAGTAATTGATACTCTTGAGTTAGCTAGAACTTTGTATCCAGATTTTAAAAACTTTCGATTAAATACACTATGTAAAAAATTCGATATTAACTTAACACAACATCATAGAGCGATTTACGATGCTGAGGCCACTGGCTTCTTACTCCTAAAAATGCTGAAAGATGCAGCAGAGCAGGATATGTTTTATCATGATGAACTAAATAATAACATGGGGAAAGGCGATGCTTATAAACGAGCAAGACCATCACATGCAACTCTACTAGCTACGAATGAAACTGGACTAAAAAACTTGTTTAAAATTGTTTCCTATTCTCATATCCATTATCACCATCGAGTTGCAAGGGTTCCTAGATCATTATTAGTGAAACATCGCGAAGGAATATTAGTTGGATCTGCATGTGATAAAGGTGAAGTTTTTGAGGCAAGTGTTCAAAAATCTCCTGAAGAAGCAGAAAAGCTAATGGAGTTTTATGATTATATTGAAGTAATGCCGCCTGAGACACTTTTACATTTAGTGGAATTAGAAATTGTTCGAAATGAACAACATTTAAGAGAAGTAATTTCAAAACTTGTAAAAATGGCTGAAAAGGTAGAAAAAATTGTAGTTGGTACTGGTAACGTTCATCACTTACAAAAAGAAGATCAAATTTACCGAAAAATATTAGTCGGTTCTCAAGGTGGAGCAAATCCATTAAATCGACATCGATTACCAGATGTTCATTTTAGAACAACGAATGAGATGCTAACTTCATTCGCATTTTTGGGAGAAGAAAAAGCAAAAGAAATAGTCGTCACTAATACGCAAAAAATTGCTAGTTTAATTGAAGATATTAAACCAATTAAGGATGACTTATATACTCCAAAAATTGAAGGTGCTGAAGATGAAGTTCGTGATATGAGCTATCAAATGGCAAGATCAATTTATGGAGAGCAATTACCAGAAATTGTAGAAGCACGTCTTGAAAAAGAGTTAAAAAGTATTATTGGACATGGATTTGCCGTTATTTACTTGATTTCGCATAAACTTGTAAAAAAATCATTAGATGATGGATATCTAGTAGGTTCAAGGGGATCTGTAGGATCATCATTAGTAGCGACCATGACAGAAATAACGGAAGTAAATCCACTTCCTCCACATTACGTCTGTCCAAATTGTAAACACTCTGAGTTTTTCAATGATGGATCAGTAGGTTCAGGATTCGATTTACCGAACAAAGATTGTCCAGAATGTGGTACTTCATATAAAAAAGATGGTCATGATATTCCTTTCGAAACCTTCCTTGGATTTAAAGGAGATAAGGTTCCCGATATCGATTTGAATTTCAGCGGTGAATATCAACCAACTGCTCACAATTACACAAAGGTACTTTTTGGTGAGGACTATGTTTATCGTGCAGGTACAATCGGTACTGTAGCTGACAAGACAGCATACGGTTATGTAAGAGGGTATGCAAATGATCATAATCTAAATTTACGTGGTGCTGAATATGATCGATTAGCTATGGGATGTACAGGTGTAAAAAGAACAACTGGACAACATCCAGGTGGAATTATAGTAGTTCCAGATTATATGGACATTTATGATTTTTCACCGATTCAATTCCCAGCTGATGATGTAAAGTCTGAATGGAAAACGACACATTTTGATTTCCATTCGATTCATGATAATTTATTAAAACTTGATATATTAGGACACGATGATCCAACGGTTATCCGTATGCTTCAAGACTTAAGTGGAATCGATCCAAAAACGATTCCAACCGATGACCCTGAAGTTATGAAGATATTTGCAGGACCTGAATCGCTAGGGGTTACTGAACAGCAGATACTCTGTAAAACAGGTACTTATGGAATTCCTGAATTCGGAACAAAATTCGTTCGTCAAATGTTAGAAGATACGAAGCCATCTACATTCTCAGAACTAGTTCAAATTTCTGGTTTATCTCATGGTACAGATGTATGGTTAGGAAATGCATCTGAATTAATTAACAGCGGAACTTGTACACTTTCTGAAGTAATTGGTTGTCGTGACGACATCATGGTTTATTTAATATATCAAGGATTAGAGCCTTCATTAGCATTTAAAATAATGGAATCTGTTCGTAAAGGTAAAGGTGTACCAGCAGAGTGGGAAGAAGAAATGAGAAATAATAAAGTACCTGCTTGGTATATTGATTCTTGTAAAAAAATTAAGTATATGTTCCCTAAGGCGCATGCCGCTGCCTACGTTTTAATGGCAGTACGTATTGCATATTTCAAAGTACACCATCCAATCCTTTATTATGCTGCATATTTCACAGTTCGTGCTGAAGATTTCGATATTGAAGCAATGATAGCTGGTCCAAGTGCGATTAAAGCTAAAATAGAAGAAATCGCAATAAAAGGATTAGATGCTTCAGTAAAAGAAAGAAATTTAATGACTGTTTTGGAGATTGCTTTGGAAATGTGTGAAAGAGGCTTTTCGTTTGAAAAAATGGATTTATATCGCTCAAGTGCAGATGAATTTTTAGTAAATGGGAATAAGCTAATCCCACCGTTTAATTCGATTCCTGGATTGGGAACGAATGCGGCTAAAAATATTGTTACAGCTAGAGAAGATGGAGAATTTCTTTCGAAAGAAGACTTACAACAAAGAAGTAAAATTTCAAAAACAGTATTAGAGTATTTAGATAAACAAGGCTGTTTACAAAACTTACCTGATCAAAACCAATTATCACTTTTTGATGGCTTTTAACAGTTTGCAAAACTTGGGAATTATGGTATAGTAGATACAGATGTAATTTAGCACGGGATTTTTCTTGAAGAGCAGGGGCAACCTGCTCTTTCTTATTACCCTTATGACCCAATTCATCTCTTGCGTAGTTTCGTAACTTGAATTTTAAGTTACAATAATTGCGTAAATTGGAAATACTAAAGATAATTTCCCTGCTAAATAGCAGGGAATTTTCATCTTGTAATGTTTGGAAGGAGGATACTTCTTGAGTAAGAAGGTCACAGAGGTTGTATCAGAATTAGCACAACCAATAATTGAACAACTAGGATTAGAGTTAGTTGATGTAGAATACGTAAAAGAAGGAAAAGACTGGTTCCTTCGAGTATTTATAGATAGTGAGTCTGGAATTGATTTGGAGCAATGTGCTGCAGTAAGTGAAAAACTAAGTGAAGTCTTAGATGAAAAAGATCCAATTGAAAACCTATATTTTTTAGATGTTTCATCACCAGGTGCTGAACGTCCTTTAAAGAAAGAACAAGATTTTATTAAAGCAATTGGAAAACAAGTTTTCATTAAAACTTATGAACCAATTCTTGACGAAAAGAAATTTGAAGGGAAATTAATTTCCTATACGTCAGAGGAAGTTCAATTAGAGTTAACAATTAAAACAAGAAAAAAAATGATTACAATTCCAACACCAAAAATCGCAAGTGCAAGACTTGCTGTTACGTTTTTCTAAGTAGGGGGTACTTTTAATGAGTTCGGAGTTATTAACAGCATTAGAAATAATTGAAAGAGAAAAAGGAATTAGTAAAGATGTAGTAATTGAAGCAATTGAAGCAGCTTTAATTTCTGCATATAAACGTAATTTTAATCAAGCACAAAATGTTCGAGTTGATTTTAACCTACATAACGGTTCAATTCGTGTATTTGCAAGAAAAGAAGTAGTAAGCAATGTGTTTGATACGCGTTTAGAAATTACAGTTGAAGAAGCACAACAACATAATCCAAACTTTATGGTAGGAGATATCATTGAATTAGAAGTAACACCTAAAGACTTTGGACGAGTTGCTGCTACTACTGCTAAACAAGTAGTAACACAAAGAGTTCGTGAAGCAGAACGCGGTGTAATTTATTCAGAATATATTGACCGCCAAGAAGATATGATGACAGGTACAGTTCAACGTATTGATTCACGCGCAATTTATGTTAACTTAGGTAAAATTGAAGCAGTACTTCCTGTAACAGAACAAATTCCAACTGAGAAATACAGAATCCATGATCGCATTAAAGTATTTGTTACAAAAGTTGAAAAAACATCAAAAGGTCCACAAATTTTTGTATCACGTACTCACCCTGGATTATTAAAGCGTTTATTTGAAACAGAAGTACCTGAAATTTATGATGGTGTTGTAGAAATTCGTTCAGTAGCACGTGAAGCAGGTGACCGTTCTAAGATTTCAGTTTATACAAGCAATCCTGATTTAGATCCAGTTGGTGCTTGTGTAGGTCAAAAAGGTCAACGTGTACAATCAATTGTTAATGAATTAAAAGGTGAAAAAATTGATATTGTACGTTGGTCTTCAGATCCAGTTGAATTTGTTGCAAATGCATTAAGTCCATCTCAAGTTATTAGAGTTTTAGTAAATGAAGAAGAAAAAGCAACTACAGTAGTAGTACCAGATCACCAATTATCTCTTGCAATTGGAAAAAGAGGTCAAAATGCTAGATTAGCTGCCCGTTTAACTGGTTGGAAAATTGATATTAAATCACAGTCTGATGCAGATAAAATTGGTATTGACTATACATCCCCAGCGCAAGAAGTAACAGTATCTAATGATGATTTCGATGCTTACGCTGACGACTTTAATGAGGAGTGAGTAAACTCATGAATCGAAAAATTCCATTACGTAAGTGTGTAGTAACACAAGAAATGAAACCAAAAAAAGAATTAATTAGAATTGTCCGTTCTAAAGAAGGCGAGGTATCCATTGATCCAAGTGGAAAAAAATCGGGTCGTGGTGCTTACTTAACAAAATCTGTTGAAGTAGTAAAACAAGCGCAGCAAAAAAATACTTTAGAACAGCAATTAAACGCTAAAATTGATGCTAGTTTATATGAAGAACTTTTAGCTTATATTGAAAAGGAAAAAGCATGACAAACAAAGGATTGTCTTTATTAGGACTTGCAGCTAGAGCTCGTAAAGTGGTTTCAGGCGAAGAGTTAGTTGTAAAAGAAGTCCAACAAAAAAGAGCAAAACTAGTTATTTTGTCAAAGGATGCTTCCGATTTAACTGCGAAGAAAATAAAAGACAAGACAACTTTTTACAATACTCCACTTTGTTATGTTGAAAATCGTTATGAATTAGGGCACGCTATAGGGAAAGACGCTCGAGTGGTCGTTGCAATTACTGATCAAGGATTTGCAACAAAACTTCAGACATTATTAAATTAATGGACTAATCTGGGGGTGAACGTATGACGAAAATTAGAATTTATGAGTATGCTAAAAAGCAAAATGTTTCAAGTAAGGAAATTATTGAAAGACTCAAGGATTTAAAAATCGAAGTAAAGAATCATATGGCCACAATTGCAGAGGATATTGTTGAAAAATTAAATAAGAGTTTTCAACCTAAGTCTGTAGAGATAAAACAACCCCAAAAAGCTGTGTCCAAATCTTCTTTTAAGGTAATTCCTGCATTTAATGTAGAAGCTAGTGAAGAGCTTGATTTTGAAGTAGACTATCAATTAGAAGATACCAAAGTAAAATCAAAAAAGAACAGCAATAAAAAGAAAAAGACTGATAGCCAAAAGCAAAGCAGTCAAATTGAAGATCGACAAACGACAGGGATAAAGAAAGGCAACCAAAATATGAATCATAAAAATAACTCAACCGAGAACACCTCAAACAAAATAATCTTCTCAGGATCATTAAAAGTTTCTGAGCTTGCAAAAAAATTAGGTAAAGAACCATCAGAATTAATTAAAAAATTATTTATGTTAGGCATTATGGCGACAATTAATCAAGACCTTGATAAAGACACAATTGAATTATTAGCAAGTGACTACGGAGTTGAAGTTGAAGAGGAAGTTATTGTCGATGAAAATGAATTCGAAAGCTTTATTGATGAAGCTGACGATGAAGCTAATCTACAAGAACGTCCACCAGTTGTAACGATTATGGGTCACGTTGACCACGGTAAAACTACTTTACTTGACTATATTCGTAAGTCAAAGGTAACTGCTGGAGAAGCAGGTGGAATTACACAACATATCGGTGCTTACCAAGTAGAAATCGAAGGAAAGAAAATTACGTTCTTAGATACACCTGGTCACGCGGCATTTACTACAATGCGTGCACGTGGAGCACAAGTTACTGATATTACAATTATCGTTGTAGCAGCTGATGATGGTGTTATGCCTCAAACAGTTGAAGCAATCAATCACGCAAAAGCAGCAGAAGTACCTATTATTATAGCTGTGAATAAAATGGATAAAGAATCTGCAAACCCAGATCGTGTAATGCAGGAATTAACTGAACACGGTATTGTTTCTGAAGCATGGGGTGGAGACACAATCTTTGTTCCTATTTCAGCATTAAACGGTAATGGTGTTGATCAGTTACTTGAAATGATTCTTTTAGTTAGTGAAGTAGAAGAATATAAAGCTAACCCATCACGTAAAGCACTTGGTACTGTAATCGAAGCTGAATTAGATAAAGGTAAAGGTGCAGTTGCAACTTTATTAGTTCAAAATGGTACATTAAAAGTTGGAGATCCAATTGTTGTTGGTACTTCATTTGGTCGTGTACGTGCTATGGTAAATGACTTAGGTCGTCGAATTAAAGAGGCTGGTCCATCAATGCCAGTTGAAATTACTGGTTTAAATGAAGTTCCTCAAGCAGGTGACCGTTTTATGGTATTTGCTGACGAGAAACGTGCGCGTCAAGTTGGTGAAGCACGTGCTTCACAAGCAGTTATGCTACAACGTAGTGAAAGCTCAAAATTATCTCTTGAAGATTTATTTGCTCAAATTCAAGAAGGTAACGTAAAAGAAATCAATCTAATTGTTAAAGCTGACGTTCAAGGTTCTGTTGAGGCAATGGCTGCTTCATTACAAAAAATTGAAGTAGAAGGCGTAAAAGTTAAAATCATCCACACAGGCGCTGGTGCAATTACTGAGTCTGACGTAATTTTAGCTTCTGCATCTAATGCGATTATTATTGGTTTCAACGTACGTCCTGATGTAAATGCAAAACGTACTGCGGATTTAGAAAATGTAGATATTCGATTACACCGTATTATTTACAAAGCAATTGAAGAAATTGAATCTGCGATGAAAGGTATGTTAGACCCTGAGTTTGAAGAAAAAGTAATCGGTCAAGCAGAAGTTCGTCAAGTATTCAAAGTATCAAAAGTTGGTACAATTGCTGGATGTTATGTAACTGATGGAAAAATCACTCGTGACAGCGGTGTTCGTTTAATTCGTGACGGTATTGTTGTATTCGAAGGTCAATTAGACACATTAAAACGTTTCAAAGATGACGTTAAAGAAGTAGCAACAAACTACGAATGTGGTATCACGATCGAGAAATACAATGATATTAAAGAAGGCGACGTAATCGAAGCTTACGTAATGGAAGAAATTAAACGTAAATAACGAAATGTGGAGAAAGCTTGCCCAGCTCTGAAGGGAATATCTCCGACAACTTGAAGAAGTGGTGGTTTGTCCACTTCGAAAGTAGTTGGAATATTACCGAAGAGCTAGCTTTCGGAACTAGACATAACGAAAAGTGGAAGGCGTTTGCTCAGCCCCGACAAGCATAAGAACAATAGCAGAAAAGGTTGGTTTTTAACCTTTACTGTTCTTGGGCTTATGACCTCGAGGTGCAAGTCGCTGGAACTAAACATCATATTATTTTCTTCTAGAAGATGATTTAAAACTGGAAATAAATAATGGACTTATCACAAATGAATAAGTTCAGCATAATAAATAATTATTTATACAATTAGTTAAACTAATTGTATGAAGCACGAAATGTTTTGCTTTGTAAGATTGAGGTGAAAGTATGAAAGTAAGAGCACATCGTGTTGGGGAACAAATGAAGAAAGAACTTGGTGAGATTATTGGTAGAAAAATTAAAGATCCAAGAATTGGCTTCGTAACAGTTACAGATGTTCAAGTAACTGGTGACCTTCAACAAGCTAAAGTCTATATTTCAGTATTAGGTGACGATGAACAACGTCAAAATACATTAATTGGATTAGCGAAAGCAAAAGGGTTTATTCGTTCTGAAATTGGTCAACGTATTCGTTTACGTAAGACACCAGAATTAATTTTTGAATTTGATGAATCAGTCGATTATGGTAATCGAATTGAGACATTGCTAACTCAAATTAATAAAGAGAATAACTGATAATGAATGGATAGGCGAGAGATTCGTCTATCCATTTTTCATCATGCAAAAAAATAAACGATAGGTGATAAGATGAATGGTGTAATTGCACTAAATAAACCAGCGGGTCTTACCTCTCATGATTGCGTCTTTAAAATAAGAAAGATTTTAAAGACAAAAAAAGTCGGTCATACAGGTACCCTTGATCCAGAAGTAACGGGCGTCTTGCCAATATGTATAGGTGAAGCTACAAAGTTAATACCATATTTAACCGATGATCGGAAAAAATATATTGGTGAAATTACTTTAGGGTTTTCTACAACAACAGAGGATGCTCATGGTGATATTATTGAGCAAAAGAATGTTGATCGAGTTATTACGCGGGAAGAGATATTAAATGTACTAAAACAATTAACAGGAGATATTAGTCAAACTCCTCCTATGTACTCTGCTGTTAAAGTAAATGGGAAAAAGCTATATGAATACGCTAGGGCTGGCATCGAAGTAGAACGTCCAACTAGAACGGTTACAATATTTGAAATCATTTTACTTGATGATCGAGAAGTATTCGAAGGGGATACAATTTCTTTTAAATTTGAAGTTTTTTGTAGTAAAGGTACATATATAAGAACTTTAGCTGTTCAAATTGGTGAGCTTTTAGGGTTCCCTGCTCATATGTCTTATTTAACTAGAACAAAAGCAGGCGCATTTACGATTGATGATTGTGTTACATTTGCTGAATTAGAAGAGAATGCTAATGATTTTACTTTAGATCGTGTCATGTTATCGATGGAGCAAGCTCTTAATGAGTATCCACGTCTAACTGTGACAGCTGAAGAAGAAGTAAGAGTATTTAATGGTGGATTTTTTCCTAATACGATGAACTGTAAAGAAGGGGAATATATTGCTGTCTACAATGAAAATAATCGCATTATTGCAATGTACACGCCAAACCCTAAAAATAATAATGTAATTAAACCGACCAGAGTATTTCATAACCAATAGAAAAAACTATATAAATTTTATTCATTGTTCTATAATGGGAAAAGAGACTTGATTATAGAAAAGGTGATAAATATGACAAAAGTAATAAAAATCACCCATCCTCATTCAATAAAAAAAGAAGATTGTAAAGAAACGGTCTTAGCACTTGGCTTTTTTGATGGAGTACATAAAGGACATCAACAAGTCATAAAAACTGCCAAAGAAATTGCGGATGAAAAAGGATTATTATTATCAGTGATGACATTCGATCCACATCCATCTGCAATTCTCGGAAATCGTGATGATGCGATTTCTTATTTGACCCCTTTGGAGCTAAAAGTGAAGTGGATGGAGAAACTTTGTGTAGACCAATTATTTGTTGTTGAATTTTCAGAGGAATTTGCGACACTACTACCACAAGAATTTGTCGATCAATACATTATTTCTTTAAATGCAAAACATGTTGTTGCTGGATTTGATTTTTCATTTGGAAAATATGGTAAAGGGAATATGGAATCATTACCATTTCATTCTAGAGGTGAATTTACTCAATCAACCGTTTCAAAATTCGTTTTAGAAGATGAGAAAGTAAGTTCAACACGAATTAGAGAGGCGATAAAAGCTGGTGAAATGAAAGAAGCTACCCACTTACTTGGCAGACAATATCAAATTAAAGGGATCGTTGTAGATGGTGACAAACGTGGCCGAACAATTGGATTTCCAACAGCTAATATTTCTGTTTCCATTCCGTATGCATTACCATCAGTAGGTGTTTATGCTGTAAAATGTATTGTTAACGGTGAAATATATGAAGGTATGTGTAATATTGGTTATAAACCAACTTTCTATCATGAGTTCCAAAAACAAACAATTGAAGTAAATATTTTTGAATTTAATGAAGATATATACGGAAAAGAAGTTGAAATTTTTTGGTATGCTAGAATACGTGATGAGAAGAAGTTTAATGGTATAAATGAGTTAATCGATCAATTACAAAAAGATCGTGAAACCGTAAAAAGTTATTTTCGAGAATAACTAATTTAGAATACTTGCTTTTATAATTAAAACAATGTAATATTATTAAAGTACTTGAAAAACCGTTGCTTGGCAAATCGATTCACCGACGACTGCTAGGTGATAGGTGTTCAACAATATTATTATGAGGTGAAAAAACATGGCATTAACTCAAGAACGTAAAAACGAAATTATCAGCACTTACAAAACTCATGCGAACGATACTGGTTCTCCAGAAGTTCAAATTGCAGTTTTAACTGAAAACATTAACTCTTTAAATGGGCACTTACGTACTCACAAAAAAGATCACCACTCTCGTCGTGGTTTATTAAAAATGGTTGGTAAGCGTCGTAACTTACTTAACTACTTACGTAACAAAGACATTACTCGTTACCGTGAATTAATTAACAAATTAGGTTTACGTCGTTAATTCGAGTATTAATTTGATACTTTAAGAAAAAGCGGGATTCTTCCCGCTTTTTCTTATACATATCGATTTGAAATTACTGATCAATTGAATTTTAAATTTATAAATATTTATTCTCTTTTTCTCGTTAGTTGATTTCTTTACTAAACATAGGAGATAATAGAGAATATACGATTTTTTTACATAATTAGTTTAGACTTTGAATTGTAAATTAGAGAGGGGTATTTATACCATATGGAACAACAAAAGCACGTTTTTTCCACGGAGCTTGCTGGTAAAACTCTTACTGTTGAAGTAGGTCAATTAGCAAAGCAAGCAAATGGAGCAGTTTTAGTAAGATACGAAGATACTGTCGTATTAGCAACAGCAACTGCATCAAAAGAACCTAAAAAAGTTAGCTTTTTCCCATTAACAGTAAACTACGAAGAGCGTTTATATGCAGTAGGTAAAATTCCTGGTGGATTTATTAAACGTGAAGGTAGACCAAGTGAAAAAGCAATATTAGCGAGTCGACTAATTGACCGCCCAATTCGACCATTATTTGCAGATGGATTCCGTAATGAAGTACAAGTAATCAGCATGGTAATGAGTGTTGATCAAGATTGTTCATCAGAAATGGCTGCTATGTTTGGTAGTTCATTAGCACTATGCGTATCTGACATTCCTTTTAACGGACCTATTGCTGGGGTTGTAGTTGGTCGCATTAATGGCGAATTTATTATTAATCCAACTGTTGAGCAAGCTGAAAACAGTGACATTCATTTAACTGTTGCTGGAACGAAAGATGCAATTAACATGGTTGAAGCTGGAGCTAATGAAGTGCCAGAAGAAGTTATGCTTGAAGCAATTATGTTTGGTCATGAAGAAATTAAAAAATTAATTGCATTCCAAGAAGAAATTGTAGCTCAAATTGGAAAAGAAAAATTGCAAATTCAACTTCATGAACTTGATGCTGAATTAGAAAAACAAATTCGTGAAATTTGTGAAACAGAATTAAATGCAGCAATTCAAGTTCATGAAAAACATGCTCGTGAAGCTGCAATCAATGAAGTAAAAGAACGTGTTGTACTTCAGTTTGAAGAAAATGAAGCAGATGAAGAGATTATTGGACAAGTTAAAGAAATCCTTTCAATGCTAGTAAAAGAAGAAGTCCGTCGTTTAATTACGGTTGAAAAAGTTCGTCCTGATGGAAGAAAGTTAGATGAAATCCGTCCATTATCATCACAAGTTGGTTTATTACCACGTACACATGGTTCTGGCTTATTCACTCGTGGACAAACTCAAGCGTTAAGCATTTGTACACTAGGTGCATTAGGTGACGTGCAAATTCTTGATGGATTAGGCATAGAAGAATCAAAACGTTTTATGCATCATTATAATTTCCCACAATTTAGTGTTGGTGAAACAGGACCAATTCGTGGACCAGGTCGACGTGAAATTGGACATGGAGCATTAGGTGAAAGAGCACTTGAGCCAAGTATTCCAGATCAAAAAGATTTCCCATACACAATCCGCCTTGTATCAGAAGTACTTGAGTCAAATGGTTCTACTTCACAAGCAAGTATTTGTGCAAGTACTCTAGCAATGATGGATGCTGGTGTACCTATTAAAGCACCAGTTGCGGGTATTGCAATGGGATTAATTAAATCTGGTGAACATTATTCAGTTCTTACTGACATTCAAGGTATGGAAGATCATTTAGGTGATATGGACTTTAAAGTTGCAGGAACAGCTAAAGGTGTAACTGCACTTCAAATGGACATTAAAATTGAAGGTTTATCAGAACAAATTTTAAAAGAAGCATTAGAACAAGCAAAAATTGGTCGTATGCAAATTCTTGATTCAATGCTTGCTACAATTAGCGAACCAAGAACTGCATTATCTGAGTTTGCTCCAAAAATCTTAATGATGACAATTAACCCAGATAAAATTAAAGATGTTATTGGACCAGGTGGAAAACAAATCAATAAAATTATTGAAGAAACTGGCGTAAAAATTGACATCGAACAAGATGGAACAGTATTTATTTCATCTGTAGATCAACCTATGAATGAGCGTGCAAAACAAATTATCGAAGACCTTGTTCGTGAAGTAGAAGTAGGTCAATTATACATGGGTAAAGTAAAACGAATTGAAAAATTCGGCGCATTCGTTGAAATCTTTGCAGGTAAAGATGGATTAGTCCATATTTCTGAACTTGCAGAAGAACGCATTGCAAAAGTTGAAGACGTAGTTTCACTTGGAGACGAAATCCTAGTAAAAGTAACTGAAATCGACAAACAAGGACGAGTAAACCTATCTCGCAAAGCTGTATTAAAAGAACAAAAAGAAATAGCTGAACAAAACTAAGAAATGCGGAAGGCGTTCGCTCTGCCCCAACAAGCATAAGACAAGGACCAGTGAAGGTTGCTTTTTAACCTTTGCTGGTCATTGGCTTATGACCTCGAGGGGCAAACGCCTGGAGCTAGACACTAAGAAATGCGGAAGGCGTTTGCCTTCCAAACAAAAAAAACAACAGGCACATATAAAAATGAGCCTGTTGTTTTTTATTTATTTTAATTCCACTCCTTTGCTTAAATCCTCTCTTTTAATTTTCCGGAATTTCATGTGTGTCTAAAATTTTTTTGGTTACAATAAGAAAAGTAGAACTAGAAATTACCAGATAAATTAGTTATTGCTAATTTAGTCGTACATAAGTAGAAAGCTTGTTCTATTTTATTAAAAAATATCATATTCCTTCTAGTAGGAGGGCGTTTAGGAAATGAGTAGAAGTCGGTTAAAAGTCTTAGCATTTGTTATGGCATTATTTCTAGCAATTTTAGTAGTTAGAAATCAATATACTAATCAATACGTGAGGAATTTAACTTCAAAATCGTCATTTGTAACAGCAAAAACAAATGGGTTATTTGATGAAATCAAAACAAAAGCGCCAACTTTCGAGATTCCTCCAAAAGATGCCTATGTGGACTCAGTTTGGAAAGCAATACCCGGCTATAACGGTTTAACAGTCGATGTTAATGCATCATATAAGAAAATGAAGGCAAATGGTAAGTTTGATGAGAATAAACTAGTATTTAAAGAAGTTTCTCCAAAAGTTCATTTAAAGGATTTACCACCTTCACCAGTGTATAAAGGGAATCCTGAAAAACCAATGGTAGCATTTACGATCAATGTTGCATGGGGAAATGAATATATTCCGGAAATGTTAGAAGTATTAAAGAAGCACAATGCAAACGCAACTTTCTTTCTTGAGGGTAGATGGGTAAAAAACAATCCAACTGTCGCTCAACTAATCACTGCTGCAGATCAAGAAGTTGGGAACCATTCTTATACACATCCCGATATGGCAAGATTAGGTAGTCAGCAAATAAGAAATGAAATAACCCAAACAAATTCAGTCATACTAGCTACAACTGATCAAAAAGTTGTATGGTTTGCCCCTCCAAGCGGTAGTTATCGTGATGAGGTAGTTAAAATCGCTTCAAGTTTAGGCTTAAAAACAATTATGTGGACAGCAGATACGATTGATTGGCAGAAACCGCCAAGAGAAGTCATTATTAGTCGTGTTATGAAAAAAGTTGGCAATGGTACAATCGTTCTTATGCATCCAACGAAACCGACAGCTGAGGCACTTGATGAACTAATCACAAAAATAGAAGCATCAGGTCGAAAAGTTGTAAATATTTCAACTTTATTAGATGAAAAACGGTACGATACAATTAAAAAAGTTGAAAACAAATGACAATTACTTTCAGCTTTGTTAAGATGATTGTAAAATATAGTTAAATTTTTCAATCTTATTACAAAAGTGTAAATAGATGGTGTATACATAGGAGGCATTACATGATTGTACGACATACTTGCAAAAATGGAGTTAGAGTAGTAATTGAAAATATTTCAACTGTCCGTTCAGTTGCACTTGGAGTCTGGATTAAAACAGGTTCAAGCAATGAAACGTCAGAACTAAATGGAGTTTCACATTTTCTTGAGCATATGTTCTTTAAAGGGACTAAAACACGCAATGCGAAAGAAATCGCTGAAAGTTTCGATTCAATTGGTGGGCAAGTAAATGCATTTACTTCAAAAGAATATACTTGTTATTACGCTAAAGTGTTAGATACTCACGCGGATTACGCGTTAGAAGTGTTAGGAGATATGTTTTTTAATTCAACTTTTGATGAAGGTGAATTAGAAAAAGAAAAAAATGTAGTACTTGAAGAAATCAAAATGTATGATGATACACCAGATGATTTAGTTCATGATTTATTAAGTAAAGTTATGTACGAAACTCATCCATTAGGTTATCCAATTTTAGGTACAGAAGAAACTTTAAAAACTTTTAATGGTGATACTTTACGTCAGTATATGAAGGATTTTTACACTCCGGATCAAGTAGTTATTTCAATTGCGGGTAATATTGATGAATCCTTTATTAAGCGTGTTGAAGATTTATTTGGAAATTATGAGGGGAAAAAGAAAGATATAAACTTTGGGATCCCTACAATTCATTATGGACAAATTGCTCGCAAAAAAGAAACAGAGCAAGCACATCTTTGTGTTGGCTATAGAGGCCTTGAACTTGGACATAAGGATTTATATCCATTAATTGCCTTAAACAATATACTTGGTGGCAGCATGAGTAGTCGTTTATTCCAAGATGTTCGAGAGCAAAAAGGACTTGCATATTCAGTTTTCTCATATCACTCTGCATACCATGATAGCGGTACAGTTGCAATTTATGCAGGTACTGGAAAAAGCCAACTAAATCAATTATTTGAAACAATCCAAGAAACTTTAAAAGTATTAAATGCAGATGGAATAACAGAAAAAGAATTAAATAATTGTAAAGAGCAATTAAAAGGTAATTTAATGTTAGGATTAGAAAGTACAAATAGCAGAATGAGCCGAAATGGTAAAAATGAATTAATGCTAGGTAATCACCGTACTTTAGATGAAGTAATTCAACTAATAGATGATGTAACAATTGATAAAGTAAATAATATTGCGAAGTTTGTTTTTACTGATGACTATGCAGTTTCATTAGTTAGTCCTGATGGCGTAATTCCAACAAATATTAAACAATAAGTTAATAAATTAGGGGGCCCCATATAGGGCCCTCTTTTTTATATTTCAAATGATCGAGAATTGAAATACTCGTATTTAAACAGTTTTTCATTACTGCTCCTTAATTTTAGAAAGAATCTTCACCAATGCAATGGAAGATTCATAAGATATTTAGGAGAAAGATGTTAGGCGGTAGTCCTGCTTACAAAAGATTAATTTCCATTTACCATAGTGAAGTAAAGAAGGTGAATGCTGCATGTTAACTGGTTTGCATATTGCTGTTATTGGTGGGGACGCCAGACAGCTGGAAGTTATTCGGAAGTTAACAGAGTTAGACGCAAAGGTAACATTAATAGGCTTTGAACAATTAGATAGTGGATTTACCAGTGCATCAAAAGAATTAATGGCAGATGCAAATTTTGAAGATCTAGATGCAATCCTTCTACCTGTACCAGGTACGAATATTGAAGGAGTTGTCGATACAATTTTTTCAAATGAGAAAGTCGTGCTGACAAAAGAAATTTTAGACAGTACTCCTTCGCATTGTACGATTTACTCTGGAATAAGTAACTCTTACTTAGATAGTATAGTTACAGCTTCAAATCGAAAGTTAGTAAAATTATTTGAACGAGACGATGTAGCTATTTATAATAGTATTCCAACTGTTGAAGGTACGATCATGATGGTTATTCAACATACGGAGTATACAATTCATAATTCGAAAGTAGCCGTATTAGGTTTAGGTCGTACAGGAATGAGTGTCGCAAGGACTTTTCATAATTTAGGTGCAAAAGTAAAAGTAGGGGCTCGTAAATCAGAACATATTGCTAGAATTGTTGAAATGGGCTTAGAAGCTTTTGAATTTAAGAATATTGAAGAGGCCTTAAAGGATGTAGATGTTGTAATTAATACTGTTCCAGTTCAAATCGTGACAGCAAGTGTCATTTCAAAATTACAATCTCATTCATTAATCATTGATTTAGCTTCTAAACCTGGAGGAACAGATTTTCGTTATGCTGAAAAAAGAGGAATTAAGGCCTTATTAGCACCAGGTTTACCAGGAATCGTTGCTCCTAAAACAGCAGGTCAAATAATTGGAAACGTACTAACACAGCTATTAAAGGTAGATTTAGATAAAAGAAAGGAGCAACAAAAATGACGTTGAAAGGTAAGAAAATTGGATTTGGTATTACAGGATCACATTGTACTTATGAAGAGGTAGTACCACAAATTCAAAAGTTAGTGGATGATGGAGCTGATGTATACCCTGTTGTTACTTTTACTGTAAAAAGCACAACAACTAGGTTTGGTGTAGGAGAAGACTGGATCGAAAAAATAGAAGAAATTACAGGGCGTAAAACAGTTGATTCAATTGTAGGAGCAGAACCATTTGGTCCAAAAGTACAATTAGATTGTATGGTAATTGCACCGTTAACAGGAAATTCAATGAGTAAGTTTGCTAATGCTCAAACTGATAGCCCTGTATTAATGGCGGCTAAGGCTACATTAAGAAATGGAAAACCTGTTGTTTTAGGTATTTCTACAAACGATGCTTTAGGTTTAAATGGTACTAATTTAATGTGACTTAGATGGTAATACCTAATCAGTCAACAAAATCTCTGGGGAGCTTTGGGTAAAGTATTAGTGTAAAATCATCTAGTTTTTGATGTGGCTCTTTTTGATACTCAACCTTAAATAAAACTGATTTAAGGAGACGATTTTTAAGTTCTATATCAGTTGTTTTGTAATATAAATCTAACACTTTTTCAAAGGTTGGAATAAATTGTTCGTTTAGCAACTCTCTATTGAGATCTTTAGCTAGTTCATCTAAAATTACCGTCTTACTATTTGAAAGTTCTTTTAGTCGATTAGAGAGGATTTCAGACCGTTCGTTGTAGATCGATTCATCATAAATACCGCGTTCTAGTAAATTAAATAAATTATTCTTTTGTTTTACTACTTCATTTAAATCATTTTCGATTTGTTTAAGAGTCTGTTTTTTTAAATTTATTACTTCAAAATCTTTCTCTTCGGGTTGATTCGTAAAACTTATTTTGTATTCTTTTAACCAAATTTCTAACCCTTGTAAGAGTTTCTCTTCAATTAAATGAGTATAGGAAGAGCGAGTGTTACATTGTTTTTTTGTACACACAATTTGTCTAGGCTTTCCTTTTGGATAACGCTGCTGTAATTTTGATCCACATTTACTGCATAACATTATTCCAGCTAGCTGATTACTTAATTTACTATTATAAGGGGCATGATATCGACTATTTAAAATATCTTGTGCTGAGTTGAATAGATCAAGGTCAATGATTGCTTCATGTTTTCCATCAACAACTAACCAGTCAGATTTTGGTTTTCTTATACCTTTACTTGATTTTTTATTCCAAGTCACCTTACCGGTATAAATAGGGTTTTTTATCATCTCCAAAATGGAATGGTAACTCCACTTTTTTCCAGAATAGGAAGGGATGTTCATTTGATTTAAACGGTTAGCAATTTCATTTGCACCAATCAAATCCTTCGTATACCATTCAAAAATACTTTTTACTACCTTTGACTGATTGCTTTTAATGCGTAAAGAGCGGAATTCCTTCGTTTCATAAATCTCATATCCATAAGGTGCAAAAGTTCCTAAATAATTTCCTCTTTGGACTGATAAAACTCGACCTCGTTGAAGCCTACGAGTAATTATTTTTAATTCTTTACGCGCCATAAATGCCTCAAATTCACTGTATTCCTCATCAAACTCATCATGAAGGTCATAGGTCTTTCTTGGCGTAATAATTTTTGTTCTAGATGATTTAAACGTTTCTAAAATAATGCCCTGCTCCTTCATATTACCGCGTCCAAGACGGTCCATATCCATTACTAACACACCATCATATTTAAATTCTTCAACTTCTTGTAAAAGCTTTAACATTTCTGGCCGGTAAACAAGCGATTCACCAGATGCAATTTCCTGTCGGATACAAACTATATTTAAATTATGTTCCTTAGCGAATTTTAAAAGTTGTTCCTTATGCTTTGATAAGGTCTCACCTTCACCTCTTGCCTCTGCATCTAAATCTGCTCGACTTTTACGCAAGTACAATGCAACTCGTTCCATTTAATCACCTCATAGACTATATATATGTCTAATTAAGGAATTAATTAATTTTTGAATCAATCGGCAACAAAAGATTGGTTAGTCCGCCATAAAACTAAACATACAATGAATTATGGGGGTGGTGATACTGAGTAAACAAACAGAATTTACTGCTACCTATCAATTTGGAAAAACAAAAGTAAATATAATTGCACCAAATGATGTTACAGAAGAAAATAGAAAGAAAATTATGGAAGAAATTCATACGATTGGCTGGAAAATTGTAAAAGAAGAAATGTATAAGAAAGATGATCAGTAAGATGAATTTAGTAAGCACCTAAAAAAGGGTGCTTTTTTGTTTTCTTAATCAATGAAGAAATTCGCTCTTATTTCAAAATTAAAATTGCTTAGGGAGACTATATTTTTGTACTTTTACAACGGTAAAAAACTAAATATGCAATCAATTTAACTGCAGATATAATAGTGACCATGATCAAAGTGATTCAACTATTTCAGAAAAATTCTGAGACAGATTACTCAAAAATCTGTCATTTTTTTTACATAACGAACGTAATTATAGTGATAGTGATTCTAAATATTCATCAAGAGAGGAATGTTGGTTATTATCGGATATCATTTAAAAAAACAATTTATTTCAAAAGAAAAATTGATCGAACGTAAACTGGCTGATCATTTAATTTTAAATGTAAGAATAAAAGATGTCATAGAACTAGCTTATCATAACTGGGCTTTAGATTATGCTAAAGGTGTAGTTGCTTTTAATCTTACAAATGGTGAATTAATAGGTTATTCACTTAAAGGTGCTAATCAAAGAATTAGAAACGAATCTGAGATTATTATTTTTGAACTCGATGCAAATGTTGATGTGGAAGATGTTATTGTTTTAATGGGGAATATTGGTGTTCGAGCTGTACGGACATTTTTTGAAATCGACGATGAAACTTTTTCAAACAATATGGTATTTTGGACTGAAACCTATTTAAGGTTTCATAATTTGACGATTAAATCAATTAGAGATCGGTTTTTAAAGGTTCTATATTCGGATTATAAACAAACCTTTTATAATACTTGCATTAAAAAACAACTTGATTATATTTACGCTAAATATATCGTTCATTACAATCATTAGGGTGAGATCTTAAAAATTATTTTACTAAGCTTAATTTTTTGTTTCAATCCCCTTTTAAATCCTTTAATCGGCTCCTTTTAAAGTCAATTTTTTACTGTCCCAAACCAATGATATTCCGTTTAGATAGGTATTATCCTCTAAGTCATAATTTAATGCGTTTAATGAGTACAAAAAATATCTATTTTATTCCCTTTGGTCAAGATGATCCAATAAAAAAACCGAATTCATTAGTGGCAAGAATGGATTCATTGCTTGATACAGTGAAATCTTCTATTGAAGGAAAACAACTTCAACCTGTTTTAGTTGAAAAATATCGCGATCTCCAATAAATATTTTAGAAAAAATAGGACTGAATTATTTTTTCTATGTTAGAATGAAGAAAATTGAGTATGTGTCATTAGGATACATACTCGTTACTATGAAATCAATTATTCAAGCGAAAACCTTTGAATATAAACTTCATTTGACGTAAACTATTTAATAAAAGTGAAAACAGGGATGGTGCAAATAAGTGGGGAATAAACAAAGTTATGTAGTAGCTGTAGTAGGTGCAACTGGAGCAGTTGGACAACAAATGATTGCAACATTAGAGAAAAGAAATTTTCCAGTAAAAGAAATTAAATATTTATCTTCAAAACGTTCTGCAGGAACTAAATTAACATATAAAGGCGAAGAAGTAATCGTACAAGAAGCTACTCCTGAAGCTTTTGAAGGTGTTGATATTGCTTTATTTAGTGCTGGTGGCTCAGTATCAAAAGACTTAGCTCCTGAAGCAGTTAAAAGAGGGGCAGTAGTAGTTGATAACACTAGTGCATTTAGAATGGCTGAAGATGTACCTTTAGTTGTACCTGAAGTAAATGACAAAGATTTATTTAATCATAAAGGTATTATTGCAAATCCTAACTGTTCAACAATTCAAATGGTTGTTGCCCTAGAACCAATTCGTCAATCAATTGGTTTAAATAAAGTAGTAGTTTCAACTTACCAAGCCGTTTCTGGTGCTGGAGTTACAGCAATTGAAGCATTAAAAGAACAAGCGCAAGCATTCTTAAATGGTGAAGAAGCAACTCCATCAGTATTACCGGTAAAAAGTGGTGAGAAACATTATCAAATTGCTTTTAACGCAATTCCACAAATCGATGTATTTACTGAGAATGGATATACTTATGAAGAAATGAAAATGATTAATGAAACGAAAAAAATCATGCATTTACCTGAATTACAAATTAGCGCAACTTGTGTAAGACTTCCTGTCATTTCTGGTCACTCAGAGTCAGTTTACATTGAAGTTGACAAGGAAGTATCGGTAGCTGAACTTAAATCACTTTTAAGTGATGCACCTGGAATCGTTTTACAAGATGATCCAGAACAACAACTATACCCAATGCCATTTTACAGTATTGGAAGTAATGAAGTATTTGTAGGACGTATCCGTAAAGACCTAGATAATCCATTTGGATTCCATTTATGGATCGTTTCAGATAATCTATTAAAAGGTGCTGCTTGGAATTCAGTGCAAATTGCTGAAAGATTAATTGAGTTAAGCATCATTTAGTGAAAACTGCTAGAGAGGTGCAAGAATGAAAATATTAGTCCAAAAATTTGGAGGGACTTCAGTACGTGACGATAATGGTAGAAAGCACGCACTTAAGCATATAAAAGAAGCATTAGAAAAAGGATATAAATTAGTAGTAGTTGTTTCTGCAATGGGACGAAAAGGTGAACCATATGCAACAGATACACTATTAAATTTAGTTGGCGCAAAAAAAAGTAAGGTAACACAAAGAGAACTTGATTTATTAATGTCATGTGGTGAAACAATTTCATCAATTGTTTTTTCAAATTTATTGAATGAAAACGGTATTCATGCCATGGCAATGACAGGTGCATCTGCAGGTTTCCGAACAAATGATGAATTTGGAAATGCAAAAATTCTTGATATGAAATGTGGCCGTCTAATTAAAGAGCTAGAAAACTATGATGTTGTAGTAGTCGCAGGATTCCAAGGTTCAACATCTAATGGTGATATAACAACATTAGGTAGAGGTGGAAGTGATACTTCTGCTTCAGCACTTGGGGTTGCTGTTGGCGCAGAAACAATCGAAATCTTTACTGACGTTGAAGGCGTAATGACAGCAGATCCAAGGATTGTAAAAGAAGCAAGACCTTTATCAGTTGTTACTTATGCAGAAATTTGTAATATGGCATATCAAGGAGCGAAAGTTATTCATCCTAGAGCTGTAGAAATCGCTATGCAAGGGAAGGTACCTATTCGAATTCGTTCAACTTATTCAAATAGTTTAGGTACACTAGTAACATCGAATCCTACGCAACGAATTATTGGTGACAATATTCAAGATCGTTTAATTACAGGAATCGCACATGTACCTAATGTTACGCAAATTAGAGTTACTTCAAAGGAACATACTTTTGATTTACATTCTCAAGTATTTAAAGCAATGGCAAATAAAGGAATAAGTGTAGACTTTATTAATATCTCACCTAATGGTGTAGTATACACTGTAAGTGATGAAGTTGCTTCAAAAGCGATTGATGTATTAAAAGGAATTGGCTATGTACCTTCATACACTACAGGATGTGCAAAAGTATCAATAGTGGGAGCGGCAATTGCAGGAGTACCTGGCGTAACTTCAAAAATTGTAACTGCATTAGCTGAAAAAGGGATTCAAATTTTACAATCAGCTGACAGTCATACAACTATTTGGGTACTTGTCAAAAATGAAGATATGGTCGAAGCAGTTACTGCACTGCATGATGCATTTGAACTTAGTTCAGTTAAAATGGATTAATATTTGATCGGAGTGGAACAATGAGTAGATTTGGTAAAATTTCAACAGCGATGGTAACCCCTTTTGATTCAAAAGGAAATATTGATTTCGCAAAAACAACAAAACTTGTGAACTACTTAATTGAAAATGGTACGGATTCAATCGTAGTTTGTGGAACAACTGGGGAATCTCCAACGTTAACTTCTGAAGAAAAGTTAGCATTAATTAGCCATGTTGTTTCAACTGCAGCTGGAAGAGTACCTGTAATCGCGGGTACAGGAAGTAATAATACTCGTGAAACAGTTGAATTAACGAAAAAAGTTTCTGCTTTAGGTGTAGATGCAATAATGGTAGTTGTACCTTATTATAATAAACCAAACCAAGAAGGACTATATCAACACTTTAAAGCGGCAGCTGAAAGTACTGATCTGCCTGTAATGTTATATAATGTACCAGGTAGAACGGTTGCTAGCCTTACTGTAGATACAGTTGTAAGATTAGCAGAAATTCCGAATGTCGTTGCAATTAAAGATGCGACTGGAAACTTAAGCATAATGACAGAAATTATCGACCGTACTCCCGAAGATTTTGAATTATACTGTGGTGACGACGGCCTAACACTTCCTGCATTTGCAATTGGTTCAAAGGGAACCGTTTCAGTTGCATCGCACGTATTAGGAAATGAGATGCAGCAATTAGCTGAAAGCTTCTTCACAGGAGATATGGCTAAAGCACAATTCTTACACCGTAAACTATTACCATTATTTGAAGGATTCTTCTTGGCACCAAGTCCGGGTCCAATTAAAACAGCTTTACAAATGAAAGGGTTAGATGTTGGTGGAGTTCGTTTACCGCTTGTACCACTTTCAGAAGCTGAACGCACAACGATTGGTATATTGATAAATAAATTAGACGAAGCATTACAAAGTAATTAATTAACAAAACCACTTACAAATAATCCGATTAATTTGGATAGTGTAAGTGGTTTTTATTATTGTATGGACTCATCCACAAATCAGAATTCTTCTATTGAATCACAATAAATGGTCTCATCATTTCATAGTCCTCGTGTTCCAACATATGACAGTGCCAAACATATAAGCCTGTGAATGGCCCAAACCTCATGATTATTCTAGTTACTTGATTTGGATTAGCTTGAACAGTATCCTTCCATCCACATTCTTGTGGCTTTGGTGGAGTCGGTGGATCTGTGTAATGAATGATCCTTTCCTTTTTATACTTTTCTACATCAAAGTTTCTTCGATCTAAGATTTGGAAATTAATTAAGTGGAGATGGATAGGATGAGCATCTGGCGTTAAATTAATTAAATACCATATTTCGGTCGTTCCCAATTTCGGATTTTCTGTAATGGGGGCATCCCAATGTTTATTATCCAATAACATAATTTCACGTCCATACTGATCCATCTTATGATCTAACGTTAAGTATCGCTTCATTGAAGCAGACTGTTCATTTATTTTTGGAGTAGTCACCATATTAGCCGGGATCATACTCGTATCCACGTTTGACAATGGCAATGTGACTAAAAATTGCATCACTGTTCCCGTATTTTCATTAACAGGTATTCCAGATGGAAATGGGGCAGGAGCATCATTCTGCATGATAATCTTCTTACCTTCAAGATTAGTAAAATCGATGATTACTTCTGCTCGTTCTGCGGGTGATAACATGAGCTCATTTATTCCAATCGGATGCTGCATGAATCCACCCTCAGTCGCGATTTGATACATAAGTTGACCAGTATTAAGTTTAAATCGAAAAAAGCGTGAGTTAGAACCGTTTAATAACCTGAATCGATATTTTCTTGGTTCAACTTTTAAATAAGGATGAACTTTACCATTCACAATAACTGTATCACCAATAAATTCAGGGATAATAGACGTTTTTAGTTCTTTGATTGGTTGATCTGGTTGTTCTGGATAATAAAGTGAACCGTCGTGATTAAAACTTTTATCTTGTATCAATAGCGGGACATCATAATTCCCATTCGGTAAATTTAATGAACTTTCATTCTGATCACTAATTAGATAGAATCCTGCTAAACCAGCATAAATATTAAGCCTTGTAATACCAACTGCATGATCATGGTACCAAAGCGTAGATGCACAATCGCAATTATCATATCGATAGACTTGCTTTCTAAAATAACGACCAACTTGTTTAAAATCTTTTGTAAACCAAGCTTCAGGATAGCCATCGCTTTCAGGTTCAACACAAGCACCATGTACATGAACTACTGTCCTTACTTGGGGGACATCTGTATGAGCACCATGAATAGTATAGTCAATCGGAAACAAGTGTTTATCTGGGAGATCATTGATCCATTTAATAAACACGATTTCACCTTTTTCTACTTTAATTGTAGGTCCAGGATAGCTACCTTCATACCCCCAAACAGTTGAGTCATTTAATTCACTATGGAGCGATTGCTTAAACTCCTTCATCGTTACTTCATAATAAGTATAAAAATGATCTTTCCAGCGAGGTTTTAAAATTGGTGGAATAGGTAGTTCATCAACGAATTTAGAAAGATTCAATTTTGGAGGCTCTCTGTCATTAAAATTCATATCAATCCTCCTTTTCTAACATATTCATATTCCAGCAATAAGTAATAATTGACTATTCAATTGTTACAAAATAAAGAAATTCAATATAGACACTTTTTGAACAGCACCACTAGAGCTGACTTTGTCATTTTCTCATCATTGTAAGATTTATTAATTGGTTAGAAGTTAAAAGAAGAAATTAGAATTAATACATACTCCTATCGTTAAGGAAAGATGAAGTGGAAACAACAATATATCTTTTTAAAGTTGGCTATAACAACCTGAGCGTTAAAAATGAAAAATACATACCTATAGTAATCCGATTTTCCTATTTAAGGAAGAATGTATCTTGTTTTACCTGTTCGGACTAGGATATAATGTTTGTAAGATTTTGAACGGTCTGTAAATTTAAAGAACTAACTAGGAGGAACAGGTTGTGGTGAAGGAAATGAAGGAACAAGTAAAAGTTTTTGCCCTTGGTGGGGTCGGAGAAATCGGAAAAAACATGTATATAGTCGAAGTTGGTGATTTGATTTACGTGTTGGATGCAGGTTTGAAATTTCCTGACCAAGAAATGTACGGAATAGATCATGTCATACCAGATGTAAGTTATTTAGAGAAAAACGCACATAAAGTAGTAGGTGTTTTTATAACACATGGACATGAAGATCATATTGGTGCGATTCCATATATAATGAATAAACTTCCACAAGTAAAGTTTTACACGAATAAATTAGCTTATTTATTTATAAGAGAAAAATTAAGTGAAAAGGGTATGAAAAACCTTGAGCAATTTGAATTATATGACGAAACTACATTATTAACATTTGAAAATAGTTCAATTAGTTTTTTTAGAACTACACATAGTATTCCTGATTCATTTGGATTTTGTATAAATACACAACAAGGTGCTGTCGTTTTTACTGGAGACTTCAAATTTGATCAATCGAAAAGCCCATATCCAGGAGCTGATTTAGGGAAACTAGCATTAATAGGAGATAAAGGTGTCTTATGTTTGCTATCTGATAGCACAAACGCAGAAAGACAAGGATTTTCGGGTTCTGAGAAGAAAGTATCGGAAGAAATTAAAAAAGAAATAATGAATGCAAAAGGAAGAGTTTTAGTAGCTTGCTTTTCTTCAAATATATATCGAATCCAACAGGTTATTGATGCAAGTGTAGCATCTGATAGGAAACTAGCAGTAGTCGGAAGTAGTATGATGAAATCAATTGAATTAGCTAAGGAATTAGATTATTTATCGATTCCTGATGATTTAATGATTTCAGTTGTGGACACAGATAATTATAAAGAAAGAGATATTGTCATCCTTACAACAGGTACTCAAGGTGAACCGATGGCAGCCCTTTCTAAAATTGCTAAAGGGACGCATAAACAAGTTTCAATCCGAAAAGGTGATACTGTATTAATGGCGGCAACACCTATTCCAGGAAATGAAATGTTAGTTTCGTCTTCTATTAATTTATTATTTAGAGCTGGCGCAAATGTTATTTATGGTTATAAGAAGGTTCATGTATCTGGCCATGGTTATGAAGAAGAATTAAAATTAATGCTTGAATTAATGAAGCCAAAATATTTCATACCAGTTCATGGTGAATATCGTATGCAAAAAGCACATTCACATATTGCAGAAGAAGTAGGGATGGCAAAAGAAGATATTTTTATTATTGAAAAGGGGGATATCGTTTCGTTTAAAAATGGTCAAGCTTCTCGTACCGAAAAAATTGAAGTTGGCAACGTTTTAATTGACGGAATTGGTGTCGGTGATGTTGGAAATATTGTACTACGTGATCGTAAGCTACTTTCTCAAGATGGAATACTAATCGTTGTGGTAACGTTTAACAAGCAAAAGAAAGCAATCATATCTGGTCCAGAAATTTTAACTCGTGGCTTTGTATATGTTCGAGAGTCCGAAAAATTAATAACTAGATCAACTGAAATTGTAAAAGACATTACAGAAAAAATGTTACAGAACGATCAAATTGAATGGACATTATTAAAAAATTCAATAAGAGATGGATTAAGCGCTTACTTATATGAAGAAACAAAAAGAAGACCAATGATACTTCCGATATTAATGGAAGTATAATTTAAAATAGAGAAGTACTTCTTATTCCAAGATGGGTATGATTTCCTTATTATTTTCACATACTAAATTGTATGAAAAATGATAGGGGGAACCGTTTTGACAAATTCTAATAATGAAACACCTATTCCAAACGAAGATGCACCTCCAAAGCCAAATGATCAAAAGGATATGAGCATTGTTGAAAAAATTCAGCAATTAGGACAAACAAATGTTCCAGCAAGTAATGATTCAAAAATCCATTGTTTAACGATAATTGGACAAATCGAAGGGCATGTGGCATTACCACCCCAAAATAAGACAACTAAATATGAACATTTAATCCCGCAATTAGTGGCAATTGAACAAAACCCTAAGATTGAAGGATTATTGATTGTTCTAAATACTGTCGGTGGAGATGTGGAAGCAGGTCTTGCGATATCAGAAATGATTGCGACATTAACGAAACCTACTGTATCAATCGTTTTAGGCGGTGGACATAGTATCGGTGTACCAATTGCAGTAAGTACTGACTTTTCATTTATTGCTGAAACGGCAACAATGACGATTCATCCAATTCGTCTAACTGGTTTAGTAATTGGTGTGCCTCAAACATTCGAATATCTTGATAAAATGCAAGAAAGAGTCACTCGTTTTGTTACGAAGCATTCAAATATTACGGAGGAACGCTTCAAGGAATTAATGTTTACAAAAGGTAATTTAACAAGAGATATCGGCTCTAATGTTGTCGGTGGAGATGCAGTAAAATATGGACTAATCGATGATGTAGGTGGGATTGGGCAAGCACTAAGTAAGTTGCAAGAATTAATAGACGAACGAAAAGAAAAGTCTAATAAAGAGGAGAATGAATTTTGATTCTTTATACAATCATGCCAATTGAATCGATTTTTCCTGTTGATCAACAAGAATACACTTCGCAGCAGTTTTTGGAATACAACGGTGTTCCAATGTTGGTTGATAGTGTTGGGGGTACAGCTTTTGAAATTAAACGGATTGTAAGTACCGATCCGCAGCATTTTATGCAATATACACCTGGTCAAAGAATTTTAGTTCTTCCAACTTGAGGTAATTATTAACAATACATGGTAAACATATGTTCTGATATGTTATAATAAATTCAATTTAAGAAAGCAGCCAAAAGGCTGCTTTCTTTGGCGAATCTGCAAATTTTGATGGGGGTGAATTACATGGCAAAGCAGAAGCAGCAAAAGTCAAAAGCTCGAAAATCAGTAAGTGGCAATGGTTCAATATGGTATGAAATTAGTGGATTAATATTTTTAGCACTATCAATCGTAACAATTTTAAAGCTTGGTATTGTAGGTAAAGCCTTTGTATTATTCTTGAGATTCTTCTTTGGTGAATGGTACATGCTTAGTTTTCTTTTTATCATCGGTTTATCTGCATATAGCATAATTTATCGAAAAAGACCTCCATTTGTTTCGAGTTTTACGATTGGTGGAATGTTAATCTTCTTTAGTATATTGATGTTTAGTCATGTTACTCTATTTGATTTATTAGCAAAAAATAATCAATTTCATGATCAATCTGTCATAAAAAGTACGCTGGATTTATTTTTAATTGAAGCCAAAGGCAAAATTAGTACGGTGGATCTTGGTGGAGGTATGATTGGAGCGATACTTTTTGCAGTTTTATATTTCTTATTTGATCGAACCGGTGCGATTCTATTCGGAATCATTGCAATTGTTGCGGGAGTTTTATTTATTACAGGTAAGCCACTTGGTGGTTATATATATCAATATATAATGCCAAAAATAAGAAATTTAATTTCAGATAGCTGGAAGGATTTTACAAATTTCTGGAAACGTGGGCGTGAACAAAAAACAACTACTAGTAGACGAGCCGAGGCTAAGCAAAAGAGAAAAGCAAGAAAAGATTTAAATGAAGACAATGATCATGAAGAAGGAATGTCTACTGGTAATAGTTTAAATTACCAAGTTAAAAATTCATATGAAGATGAGAGCATCGAGCCGAAAAAAGAAATTCAAATCGAATATTCTCCTACATATCAGCCACCTAAGGAACCAGAATTGATCGTCGCAAATAATTCGAATCAAATCCAGGCTCATTTTGCAGAGGAAGACGATCAGTCAATTGAATTGCCAGTTGCAGAAGTAGGAATTGATGATAAGGTAGATTACGTATTGCCATCAATGGATTTATTAGCCTACCCAAAGGGTGCTAAAAAACGTGAAAATGAATCCAAACTAAAGGAAAATGCGGACAAGCTTGAAAGAACATTTCAAAGTTTTGGTGTAAAGGCTACAGTAACAAAAGTACATCATGGACCTGCGGTAACGAAATATGAAGTATACCCTGAAGCAGGGGTAAAAGTTAGTCGTATTGTAAACCTAAGTGATGATTTAGCACTTGCACTTGCAGCAAAAGACATTCGTATTGAAGCTCCAATTCCTGGGAAATCTGCTGTAGGAATTGAAGTGCCTAATACGAATATAACGACTGTATTACTTAGAGAAGTTCTTGAAGCAAAAAATCCGAAATTACAAAATCCATTAGCTGTATCGTTAGGAAAAGATATTGCCGGTGATGCTGTATTTGCTGAGCTTAATAAAATGCCGCATTTACTAGTAGCTGGAGCGACAGGTAGTGGAAAAAGTGTATGTATAAATGGAATCATTGTTAGTATCCTAATGAATGCAAAACCATCTGAAGTAAAGCTAATGCTAATTGATCCCAAGATGGTTGAATTGAATGTTTATAATGGTATTCCACATTTGCTAACTCCAGTTGTAACAAACCCTAAAAAGGCTTCACAAGCGTTACGAAAAGTTGTTAGTGAAATGGAAAGAAGATATGAGCTTTTTTCTCATTCAGGTACTAGAAATATCGAAGGCTATAACGAATTAACTAAACAAAATAATACGATGACTGCTTCGAAACAACCTTTATTACCATTTATCGTCGTGATTGTTGATGAGTTAGCTGACTTAATGATGGTAGCTTCGAGTGATGTGGAAGATTCAATCACTAGATTAGCTCAAATGGCTCGTGCAGCGGGTATCCACCTAATTATTGCTACACAACGACCGTCCGTTGACGTTATCACGGGTGTCATTAAAGCAAATATACCTTCTCGAATTGCTTTTAGTGTATCTTCTCAAACAGATTCTCGTACAATACTTGATACTGGTGGAGCAGAAAAACTATTAGGAAGAGGAGATATGTTATATCAACCAATCGGTGCATCTAAACCAATCCGAGTACAAGGAGCATTTTTATCTGATGATGAAGTTGAAAGAGTAGTCGAGTTTTCAATCTCTCAACAAAAGGCACAATACCAAGAAGAAATGATGGTAAAAGAGGAAAAAGATGGCAAATCTGAAGTGAATGATGATCTTTATAATGAAGCTGTTGAGTTAGTATCAAATATGCAATCAGCCTCAGTATCACTACTACAAAGAAGATTTAGAATTGGTTATACAAGAGCTGCCAGATTAATTGACGCGATGGAAGATAATGGTATAGTTGGTCCGTATGAAGGTAGTAAACCAAGGGAAGTATTAATTAGTAAACCAGTGGAAGATGAGCAAGCCTTGTCTTAACAAAAAAGAAAAAATTGTCGAAAGATTGTTGACATTTTTAGACATAGAATGATATTATTTCTTCAGATAAATTGATAGTCCTCATATAATATCGACATAATGGGTCGGAAGTTTCTACATTGCAACCAATATTTGCAATACTATGGGGAAAAAGCATTATTATGGAGAAATGATTTATATTTACGAAAAATCAAAAACTCTTATAATCTAGCTTTTTCACTAAGTGGAACGGTAGATTATAAGAGTTTTTTTGTTAAATATGAAGAAATGATTCATTAACGAAATAAAAAATAAAGCGTTTACAAAAAAGTGTTGAAATGAGTAAAAAATAACAGTATAGTAAAGAAGGATTATACGACAGATGTCTAACAACTGATGTCTGAAATCCGAAGTTTGGGGGATGGGAAATGAAGATTAAAACAGACACCAGATTACTTTATCTCCAAGTGATGGATCGAATTAAACAAGATATTGAGAATGGTATTTACTTGCCACATCATAAGTTACCATCAGAGTATGAGTTATCTAAAATATTTGGAGTATCAAGAGCAACATTAAGAGAAGCTTTAAGAGTTTTAGAAGAAGAAAATATCTTAGTTAGAAGACACGGAGTCGGTACGTTTGTGAAACCGAAACCAATTTTTAGGACAGGCATTGAACAATTAAGCAGTGTCTCAGAAATGATTATTGAAGCAGGTAAAGAGCCTGGTACAATCTTTCTATCTTCTAAACTATTAGTTCCTACGAAAGAAGATTTAAAAAGCTTCACAATCACTGAAGATGATCGTATGCACGTAGTAGAAAGAATTCGAACAGCAAATGGTGAACCTGTAGTTTATTGCATTGATAAATTACCGACTAATTATTTTAAACAGGTTCCATCATATGAAGATCATTCGTTCTTTTCATTCATCGAAAAAGAAACTGGTCGAAATATCGAATATTCAAGTGCAAGAATTGAACCAATCGGTTATCACGATAAAGTTTCACCTTTATTACAGTGTGAACCAGATGTTTCATTATTATTAATCGAACAGTTACATTTTGACGATTTAAACCGTGCAGTTTTACATTCTTATAATTACTTCAGAGCGGATCAGTTCAGCTTTAATGTTTTAAGAAAAAGAAATTAAATTGTATAGCCAAATTAATATTTACGAAAAATAAGGTTTGGCTGGTTTTCAACTATTGTTTACTGAAATTTCATTAAATTATTAGGGAGGTGGATCGTTAAGATAACGATTATAAACCAAGCTAGTACAAATGTAAATAAAAATTTAAGGGGGCAAAATTTTTATGAAGATGAAAAAAGCTGGTCTTGTTCTTTCAATGGCCTTAGCAGCAGGTACAATTTTAGGTGCTTGTGGTAAAGGTGGAGATACAAAAGACGCAAAAGGCGCATTTAAAGTAGGGATGGTAACTGACTCTGGTACGATTGATGATAAGTCATTTAACCAAGGTACTTGGGAAGGGATCCAAGCTGGAGCTAAAGATTTAGGTTTCAATCTTAAGCAAGATACAAAATACTTAAAACCTGCAGGTGAAACTGAAGCAGATTACTTAAAAGAAATCGGTAATTTAAATGATGCAGGGTTTCAATTTATCATAACTCCTGGTTATAAATTTGAAACAGCAATTAATAAAGCACAAGATAAATATAAAGATGACAAATTTGTCATTATCGATGGTACTCCACACACAGCTAAAGATTTTACTCCAAATGTAAAAAATAACACAGTTTCAATTTTCTTCGCAGAACAAGAAGCTGGCTACCTAGCTGGTATTGCAACAGCAGTTCAATTAAAAACTGGTGATGTTGGATTTATTGGTGGTATGGAAATTCCAGCAGTTCAAAAATATAACTGGGGATTCCAACAAGGTATTAAATATGCAAACGAAAAACTTGGAACAAGCATTACTTTAAAAGCTAATAACGTAGTTTATTCTGGAAGCTTTACAGACAAAGCAGCAGGTCAACAAATTGCAGCTCAAATGTATGACCGCGGCGTTAAAGCGATTTTCACTGCTGCAGGTGGAGTAGGACAAGGTGCTATTACTGAAGCTAAAAACAGAGTAGCTAGTGGTAAAGAAGTATGGGTTGTTGGTGTTGACGTAGATCAGTACGCTGATGGTGTTTATAAAGATAACAAATCAGTAATCTTAACTTCAGCTATGAAAGGTGTAGCAAAAGCTGCTTCTGATATGGTAAAAGCTGAAAAAGATAAAAAATTCCCTGGTGGACAAACTTTAACTTATGATGCAAAAAATGATGGTATTGGTTTACCAAAAGAAAATCCAAACTTAAGTTCTGATACTTTAACAAAAGTTAATGATGTATTTAACAAAATTAAGTCTGGTGAAATTGTTGTAGCAAGTGAAAGAGGAAATTTAATTAAGTAATTCTATTTCTAATTAATAAATGATAGAAGAAGCATAGGAAAGGGGACCCTTTTATATGCTTCTTCTACCCTAAAAATGATTTTTTTCTATCATGCTTTAATCAATTGCAAGCACTTAGAATTGGTAAAGCTTCCAATTGATTAGGGCATGACGATCGGGAGAGAGAGTTAAGCCCTCCTTAAATAAAAAAATATAGAAAAATATTTCGAAATCAAGTAAAACTTTAAAAATAAAAATGACTTCGTAATATCAAGGAGGAAAATTATGGAATATGTAGTGGAGATGCTAAATATAACAAAAGAGTTTCCTGGCATTATAGCGAATGATAATATTACACTACGATTAAAAAAAGGGGAAGTTCATGCTTTACTAGGTGAAAACGGAGCAGGGAAATCAACTTTAATGTCCGTCCTTTTTGGAATGTACACACCCGAAAAAGGGATTATAAAAATAAAAGGTAAAGAAGTTAAAATTTCAAATCCAAATGTTGCAAATGAACTAGGAATCGGAATGGTTCACCAACATTTTAAATTAGTTTCAAATTTTACAGTAACAGAAAATATTATTCTAGGTCTTGAACCTAAAAAGGGTCTAGTAGTAGATATCAAGACTGCAGCAAAACGTATTGAAGAACTTTCTAAAACTTACGGTTTAAATGTAGATCCATATGCAAAGATTGAAGATATTACAGTAGGGATGCAACAAAGAGTCGAAATTTTAAAAACTTTGTATCGTAATGCTGAAGTATTAATCCTTGATGAGCCAACAGCAGTACTTACACCACAAGAAATACAAGATTTAATGAAGATTATTAAAAACTTGATTAATGAAGGCAAGTCAATCATTATCATTACTCATAAATTAAAAGAAATTAAAGCTGTTGCCGATCAATGTACAGTAATCCGTCATGGAAAGTACATTGGTACAGTTGATGTAAAACAAACTTCTGAATCTGAAATGGCATCTATGATGGTCGGACGTCAGGTGTCTTTCAAGGTGGATAAAGTAGAATCAAAACCTGGTGAAGTTGTCCTAGATGTAAATAATTTAAGTGTCAAAAATAATAAAAAAGTTTTAGGTTTAAAAAATGCTACACTTCAAGTTCGAGCAGGGGAAATCGTTGGGATTGCCGGAGTTGAAGGAAATGGACAATCTGAACTTGTTGAAGCAATTACAGGGTTAAGACCGATTGAAGAGGGTACTATTTTATTAAAAAATCAAGATATTACAAAAAACAGTATACGCGAGCGAATTAGAAGCGGTATTGCACATATTCCAGAGGATCGTCAAAAAAGAGGACTTGTTCTTGAATATACAATTGAAGAAAACGTTGTTTTAGAGATCTATAATCAAGAACCATTCTCTAAATATGGAGTTTTAGATAAAGCTGCGATTGCCAAACATGCAAAGAAAATCATTGAAGAATTCGATGTACGCTCTGGTGAAGGTGCTAAAACAGTCGTTGAATCAATGTCTGGAGGAAACCAACAAAAAGCAATCATTGGTCGAGAAATCGAACTTAAGCCTGAGTTATTAATTGCATGTCAGCCAACGCGTGGATTAGACGTTGGTTCGATTGAGTATATTCATAAGAGATTAATAGAGCAAAGAGATAGTGGAAAAGCTGTTCTACTAATCTCGTTAGAACTAGATGAAGTTCTTAATTTATCTGACCGCATTGCAATTGTAAATGCTGGAGAAATCGTTGATATCGTTAATGCTAAAGATACAAATGAAGATGAATTAGGATTAATGATGGCTGGTATAAGGAGAGGTGAAGGGGCATGAAAAAGGGAGGAATCATTTCTTTAATTGCCGTAGTATTAGGTTTACTAGCTGGAGCATTATTAATTTTAGTAACAGGTAATGATCCAGTAGAAGGGTTTACTTATTTATTCCAAGGTGGATTAAAAGATCCGGAGCGTATTGGTAATACATTTGCTACTGCTACTCCGTTAATTTTAACAGGACTTTCTGTTGCATTTGCATTCAGAACAGGTTTATTTAACATTGGTGCAGCTGGCCAAATGCTTTTCGCAGGATTTTGTGCTTCTGCAATTGGTTTAACTGTCGATTTACCTACTCTTATCTTAGTTCCAATTATGGTAATTGTAGCCTTTATTGCAGGTGCAGCTTGGGCATTTATTCCAGGACTACTAAAAGCTAAATTTAATGTTCACGAAGTAGTTTCTACGATTATGATGAACTGGATTGCATACTGGACTGTTTATTATTTAGTACCACAATATTTTAAAGGTAGTACTGAAACAGAGTCAAAAATGCTTGCAGATGCTGCAACATTAAAAATGCCATTTTTATCAAATTTATTTGGTGGATCATATATTAACTTCGGTTTATTTATCGCCGTTATTATGGTAATCGTTGTTTCATTTATTATTAATCGTACAGTATTAGGGTATGAATTAAAAGCTGTAGGTTACAACCGTAGTGCTGCTGAATACGCTGGTATCTCAGTAAATAGAAATGTAGTTTTATCAATGATGATTTCAGGTGGACTTGCAGGGTTAGCAGGTGTTGTACAATTCGCTGGTAATGCATCCCTAATTCAAATAGGTGTTTTACCTACAGAAGGATTCGATGGAATTGCCGTGGCACTTTTAGGTATGAATACACCAATTGGCGTATTTTTCTCAGCTATATTCTTTGGACTATTATATTCTGGTAAAGGTTTTATGAGTGCAATGACTTCAATTCCACCAGATATTGCTGATGTTATCATTGCAATCATTATTTATTTCTCTGCAACTAGTATTTTAATTAAGAAAGTTATAGATCGAGTATCCAAATCACGTAAGTACAAAAACAGCAATGTAGGAGAGAAGGTGAAATAAGGCATGGATTTAATTATACAAATTTTCCCATATGCAATTGCCTATACGATTCCATTATTAATCGTAGCATTAGGTGGTTTATTTTCTGAGCGAAGCGGTGTCGTAAATATTGGTTTAGAAGGTTTAATGGTTGTTGGTGGTTTCGCTAGTGCCTTAACAATTTCAAAACTTCAAGAAACTCATCAAGGTGAAGTTTGGGTAATCTGGGTAGGAATTCTTGTAGCAGTTCTTACAGGTGCTTTATTTTCTTTACTACATGCGTTTGCAAGTATAAATTTACACGCAGATCAAGTAATTAGTGGTATCGCAATTAATATGATTGCAGGTGCTTTAACAATCTTCTTAGCAAGAAATATTACTGGATCAGGAAACATCAGTATTAACGGTATTACTCGTACTGATATCCCAGTCTTAAAGAACATTCCAATTCTCGGAGATTTATTCTTTAAAAATACGTATTCTACAACGTGGTTAGTAATCGGCATTCTAATCATTAGTACATTTATACTTTATAAAACTCGTTTAGGCTTACGTCTACGTGCATGTGGTGAATACCCTCAAGCAGCTGATGCAGCAGGTATTAACGTATACCGTATTCGTTACCTTGGCGTTATTATTTCTGGTGCATTTTCTGGATTAGGTGGAGCAATTATTTTAGTAACATACTCTGGCGAATTTACAGGTAGTGTTGCAGGTCTTGGTTTCTTAGCAATTGCTGCATTAATTTTTGGACAATGGAAACCACTTGGAATTTTAGCAGCGACATTATTCTTTGGTGTAGCTACAACAATTGCCAATGTATCGCAAGTTATTCCAAGTTTAGCTCATATCCCACCATTAGCATTAAAGTTATTCCCATATGTAGTAACTTTAATCGCATTAGTGATATTCTCAAAATCATCTCAAGCACCAAAATCAGTTGGTGTTGCATATGAAAAAGGTAAACGATAAATAATTGTTTTGAAGCTTCCTATTTAATTAGGAAGCTTTTTTTATTTGCTAAAACAACATTGTGTCAACTAATTACGAATATTATCTTGTTAAGTAAGATTGCTTTGGTCGACCATCTCTCAACTATACCAAGAAATTAAATTATAATTCGTGTTTTGATCGATTTTACGAAGAAGAAGATCCTCCAGACATTCAAATAACTTCAGTTTAATTTCTTCTGGAATTCGTTAACCTCATGTCACCTGGAGTTATTTGAGGATAAAATCACATCGGAAAAGAAGACTTAATCGTTTTAAGGTATAAAAGAAAAGACAATGTTTAAAAAGTGTATTGGTTTTAAGATTTACAGTTATATTTTTGATAATGATTGGAACGTAAGGCGCGAGACTCCTGTGGGAAAAGAGGGAAGGGTGAGACCCCGCAGGCTGGCCGAGGAGGCTCACCTCTCTCCCCACGGAAAGGGAGCATCCTGGAGAGGAAATCAACGAAGTACTTATTTTAGAAGAACAGATTAAACAGCTTTTTCGACATCTCTAGACGATTTTAAAATAAGAAGCTTCTTTTTATTCGAATTAATTATTTTGGGTAAACTAAGCAGTAGGTTTTATTTTTGGTAAAATTAGAGATACAATGAAGATATTGGAAATAAATATGAGTAAATAGTATTTGACTAAGGAGGGTTCAATTTGAATTTGTTACAGTACAAAAATAGTGATATTAACGGTATTAAGCTACATGTGGTAACAACTGAAAAGTTTAAAACAAATTCGATTACGTTAAAAGTACGTGGAAAACTTGAAGAGGATACAGTATCGTATCGTGGAATTTTACCTTATGTATTGCAAAGCGGAACAAAAGATCTTCCTACCAATGGTGAAATTAGAAGAAAATTAGAAGAATTATATGGGGCGACATTCTTTGTAGATGTATCAAAAAAAGGTGATTATCATGTAATGTCATTTACAATTGATATTGCAAATGAAAAATACCTTTCCAATCAAGGTTCATTATTAAATGAAGCGCTCTTGCTTATCGCTTCTATTTGGCAAAATCCATTTTTAGAAAATGGGGTATTTTCAGCTAAGCATGTTGAAACTCAAAAAAGAACACAAGTACAACGAATTCAATCAATTAATGATGATAAATTGAAATATGCAAATCAACGACTAGTGGAAGAAATGTTTAAGGATGAACCTTATGCATTACTTGCAAATGGAAAAACAGAAGATGTCAATTCAATTACAGCTGATTCACTTTATAAGTATTATGAAAAAGCTTTGCAACAAGATTTAATTGATCTTTATATAGTTGGAGATGTTGCATTTGACCAATGTAAACAATTAGTGGAAGAGAACTTTAGAAACACAACAAGTGGAAGATTAACAGTTGATACCACAAAAGCAACGCCAATCGATTCTCCTAATGAAGTAATTGAAGAGCAAAAACTAAATCAGGCAAAACTACACATCGGTTATACTACTGGGATCTCGATCAAAGATCCAGACTACTTTGCACTTCAAGTATTTAATGGACTTTTTGGCGGGTTCTCTCATTCAAAATTATTTATCAATGTTCGAGAAAAAAATAGCTTAGCATACTATGCTGCTTCTCGTTTTGAAAGTCATAAATCAATTTTAATGGTCATGTCTGGTATAGCAAGTGAAAATTATGAAAAAGCAACAACAATTATTGCTGAACAACTTGAAGAAATGAAAAAGGGAAATTTCACTGAAGAGGAAATTGATCAAACAAAATTAGTGATTAAAAACAGTCTATTAGAAAGTATGGACACTGCTTATGGAATCATTGAAACATTATTCAATGACCAGGCTGCAGGAAATGAACGTCCGATCGAGGATTGGATTCCTGAAATCGAAAAAGTTACCAAAGATGAAATTGTAGCTGTAGCTAATAAAATTAAACTTCACACAACTTATTTCTTAAAAGGTCAGGAGGGAGCATAATGGAAAAAAAGTATTTTGAACAATTGAATGAAACGCTTTATTTCGAGGAGCTTGAAAACGGATTAAAAGTATATATTCTTCCTAAACAAGGCTACAACAAAACATATGCGACCTTTACAACTAAATACGGTTCAATTGATTCTGAATTTATTCCTTTAGGAAAAGATGAAAAATTAATTGTACCAGATGGGATTGCTCATTTTTTAGAGCACAAATTGTTTGAAAAGAAAGATGGGGACGTATTCCAGGTTTTTAGTAAACAAGGAGCCTCTTCTAATGCGTTTACAAGTTTTACACGAACTGCTTATTTATTTTCAGCGACGAATAATGTGGAACAAAATTTAATGACTCTAATTGATTTTGTTCAAGATCCATATTTTTCTGATCAAAGTGTTGAAAAAGAAAAAGGGATTATTGGTCAAGAAATTAAAATGTACGAAGATAACCCTGATTGGAGACAATATTTTGGGATGATTGCAAATTTATATGGTAAACATCCTGTTAGAACAGATATTGCAGGTACGGTTGAATCAATTTCAAAAATTACAAAAGAATTACTTTATACTTGTTACGAAACTTTTTATCACCCAAGTAATATGTTGTTTTTTGTTGTAGGTCCAGTAGACCCTGATAAAACAATGAATTTAATTAAAGAAAATCAAAGCAAAAAAAATTTCAAAGATGCAAATGAAATTAAGAGATTTTTCCCTGAAGAAACTCCTGAATCTGCAGAAAAGAAAAAAGTGTTACATATGAATGTCCAATCATCGAAAGTACTAGTTGGCGTGAAAGACTATTCTGCACCTAAAGGTGGAAGCGAATTATTAAAGCATGAATTATCAATTTCAGTATTACTTGATTATTTATTTGGCAAAGGCTCAAATACGTATCAACAAATGTATGAAGATGGTTTAATCGATGATACATTCTCATATGATTACTCTGCAGAAAATGGTTTTGCTTTTGCAATCATCGGAGGAGATTCTACTTCACCTGAAAAACTTTCTGAAAAAATAAAAGAAGTATTATTAGACTCAAAAAATCATCAGTGGGAAAAAGAAATTGTCGATCGCGTAGTTAAAAAGAAAATTGGCGGATTCTTACGCTCATTAAATTCTCCAGAATATATCGCTAACCAATTTACACGATATGCGTTCTTAGATATGCATTTATTTGATATTGTATCTGTGTTACAATCTATTTCTGTAGAGGATTTAAAAGAAAGTGCTAGTCATCTAATAAATGAAGACTATATGAGTGAATTTTTTGTTCTTCCTCATTGAATGAATTAAAAGCATCCTTTTTGGGATGCTTTTTGAAATTTTAAAAATTTTAGGGTTTATAAAGAATGTAAGTGTAATTTATTAATAAAAATTTTTAAGAGAGTTTCCTCGCTTCCCTTTATATTTCATAATACTCTTTAAAACTGCATTAAAACCTCGAATAAATGGAGATTATAATAAATGAGAAAAAGAATTCTAGTAATCGGAGCTAGTGGTGACATTGGCTTAGCAATATCGAAAAAATTAATCAATGAAAAATATGATTTAATTGTCCATTTTAATAGTAAGAAAGAGCCACTTAATGAACTGATTGAATTGGCTAAAGAGATTGAAGTAAGTTGCCAATTTGTTCAAGCGGACTTGTCAGTTGAAAATGGAGTTGAAATTTTAACATCACAAATAAATGATACAATCGATTCAATTGTGTATGCATCGGGTTTTTCAATCTTTGGTTTGATTAACGATGTAAGTGATGAAGAGATTAATCGAATGACTCAATTACATATTAAAAGTTTGATCAAAGTAGTCAATCATTTTCTTCCTAATATGGTGGCAAAAAAAACTGGCAGTATTGTCGTTATTTCGTCTATATGGGGACAAATTGGTGCTTCATGTGAAGTATTATATTCAACTACAAAAGGTGCTCAAAACGCCTATGTAATGGCACTAGCTAAAGAATTAGGGCCAAGTGGAATAAAGGTAAATGCTGTTGCTCCAGGTGCTGTAAAAACGAATATGTTAAATACCTTTAGTGAAGAAGATTTAAACGAAATTGCAAATGAGATTCCAATGAATCGTTTAGCTCTTCCAAGTGAAATTGCGAATACTGTAAATTTCCTAATTTCCGAACAATCTTCTTATATAACTGGGCAAATTCTTGGAGTAAACGGTGGTTGGCATACTTCTTAGCAAAATTTCCAGTCGAAAGTTATTTATTTCACATATTTTACCTTTTATATTATGGCGAAATCGTTTATTATTAAATGGAGAGTTAAGTAGTTAACAAATAGGGGGTATAGGTATGGAGTTAATCGAATGGTATTTTGAGTATGAAATACATAAGAATCGCCCTGGACTACTTGGAGATATTGCATCGCTAATCGGTATGCTAGGGATTAATATTTTAACAATCAATGGTGTCGACACAATGAAACGCGGCATGTTACTTGGTTGCGATAACGATGATCAAATTACTAGATTTGAATCAATTTTAAATACTATGGACAATATAACAATAATTAAACTTAGAAAGCCGACTCTAAGAGATCGATTAGCTGTAAGACATGGTACTTATATTCAACGAGACGTAGATGATAAAAAGACTTTTCGTTTTGTCCGCGATGATTTAGGTATGCTTGTTGATTTTATGGCAGAATTATTTAAAATGCCAGGTCATAAGCTAATTGGAATTAGAGGGATGCCTCGTGTTGGTAAAACAGAATCAGTTGTAGCCGCAAGTGTATGTGCAAATAAACGCTGGTTATTTGTTTCATCAACATTAATTAAACAAACATTAAGAAGTCAATTAATAGAAGACGAATATAATTCAGATAATGTATTTATTATTGATGGCATTCTTTCTCATAGAAGAGCAAATGAGCAACATTGGCAATTGGTTCGCGAAATTATGGCGATGTCTTCTGTGAAAGTAGTGGAGCATCCTGATGTATTTGTACAGCAAACTGAATACTCTTTAGAAGATTTTGATTACATAATTGAATTAAGAAATGATGAAAATGAAGAAATTAAATATGAACTTGTAGACCAAATGGATAAAAATGGACACAACTCGTTCTCGATGTTTGATTTTTAAAGTTAGTTGGGGTGTAACTTGTGACAGAATTAGGAAAATATTTACGAGAAGCAAGAGAAGCGAAAGGTTTATCAATTGACGATGTACAAGAGTTAACGAAGATTCAGAAACGTTATCTTGAAGCAATCGAAGAAGGAAATTATGAAATATTGCCAGGGCAATTTTATGTTCGTGCATTTATTAGACAATATGCAGAAACAATTGGTGTTGACGTTTCTGGATTTCTAACTGAAAAGCCAGTGGTAGAGGAATCAACTGTGGCAAATACAGTAGAAGAAGTAAAGCATGAAGAGATCCCTAGTAGAGCATCGAAGCTGAAAGAACCATTAAGCAATGTTAAGTCATCAAGAATAATGGATTATTTACCAAGGATACTAGTAGCGATTCTTATCATTGGAATCTGCATCGCTATTTATATGATGTTCCCATCAAAAAATGATCAAAAATCTGCGGATACGAATCAATCTCAATCTAACTCTAATTCTGAAATTGAAAAGCCAAAAAATAATGCGCTAGATCAGGCAAAAGTTAATAATACGAAAAAAACAGAGAAACCGAAAAATGATGTGACTGAGCAAACGCCAGCGCAAAAAATTACTGTTGACTCTGCAGCGGGTAAACGAACTACTATTTCTTTATCTGGTACGGATGTATTTAAATTAGAAGTAGTTGCAAATGGTGAAAGTTATGTAGATTTAAAAAATGCTGATGGAAAAATGTTCTATTCCGGAATTTTAAAACAAGGACAAACTCAAAACTATGACTTAACAGATGAAAATGAAGTAACTGTAAATATTGGTGCTTCTAATAATGTTGAGCTACGAATTAACGATGAGGTATTTAAATATCCAGTTAGTCCAACAAAAGCTGTTCACCAAAAGATTACGATTAAAAATTTAAAAATGAATCAATAGTCATCTTTAAGATGGCTTTTATTCATTTATTATAAATGCTTCATTTTTAGAAAGTTTTGGAGGGTTTTACCATGAATTTACCAAATAAGATCACAGTGTCAAGGGTTTGTCTAATTCCATTATTTATGATTGCCGTTTTAATCGATTTTGGATGGGGAAAAGTTACATTAATGGGTGATTCAATACCAGTTAATCATTTAGTAGGAGCTGCAATTTTTATTATTGCCTCAGTTACTGATTTTATAGATGGTTATTACGCAAGAAAATATAATCTAGTTACTAATTTTGGTAAGTTTTTAGATCCACTTGCTGATAAATTACTTGTTTCTTCTGCATTAATTATCTTAACTGATTTTCAATATGTTCCTGCGTGGATTACGATTGTCATTATAAGTAGAGAGTTTGCTGTAACTGGTTTACGAATGATTTTAGCTGGCTCTGGAGAAGTTCATGCTGCTGCAATGCTAGGTAAAATTAAGACTTGGGCTCAAATAGTTGCTATTTCAGCATATTTCTTACATGACTTCCCATTGAATTTCTTACCATTTTCGATTGCGGATGTATCACTTTGGGTCGCATTATTCTTTACAGTATATTCTGGTTGGGATTATTTTTATAAAAATAGAGATGTTCTTCTTAAATCTATGTAATTAATATAGGAGGAAATGATATGAAGCGTGCTGAAATCATCGCGGTAGGTACTGAGCTACTTTTAGGTCAAATTGCAAATACAAATGCTCAATTTTTAGCTAAACATTTATCTGCATTAGGATATCACCATCATTTCCAAACAGTTGTAGGAGACAATTCCGACCGACTTAAAAGTGCATTAGAAATTGCTTCATCAAGAAGTGATTTAATCATCTTAACAGGTGGACTTGGACCAACAAAGGATGATTTAACGAAAGAAGTTGTCGCAGAATTTGTTCAAGAATCACTTGTATACCATGATCAATCACTAGAGTATATTGAACAATATTTTATTAAAGTAAATCGACCAATGACTGAAAATAATAAAAAACAAGCATTAGTCATTAATAACGCACATGTTTTATTGAATAAAAATGGTATGGCGCCTGGAATGGTTTATGAAGCGAAAAATAAACAATTTGTATTATTACCAGGACCACCTAAAGAAATGATTCCGATGGTTGAGAAAGAACTAATTCCTTATTTTTTAAAAGGTAAGGAAGCAAGTACGATTATTTCGAAAGAACTTAAGTTTTTTGGCATCGGGGAATCGATTTTAGAAACTGAAATTCTTGATTTACTTGAAAATCAATCAAATCCAACAATTGCTCCTTTAGCGAGTGAGGGAGAAGTAATGCTTCGAGTTACTGCAAGTGCTAGTAATGAACAAGAGGCAGAAAAACTAATAGGACTAGCTGAAGAAAAAATACGCGAGCGTGTTGGGCAGTTTATTTATGGTACTAATAATGAAAACTTGTTTACAGTCTTATCTAGAAAGTTAAAAGATTTTAAACTGACTATTTCTGCTGCTGAAAGTTTAACAGGCGGTTTATTCAGTAAAAGACTGACAGATATTCCTGGGAACTCGTCCATTTTTAAAGGTAGTGTTGTTTGTTATTCTAATGAAATGAAACAAAAACTTTTAAATGTGCCATCAGACATTCTTAATAAAAATGGTGCTGTAAGTGCAGATTGTGCAAAATCACTAGTTGAAAATATTCAAAGATTAACAGAAAGTAATATTTCAATTAGTTTTACTGGTGAAGCAGGTCCGTCTACATTAGAAGATGTGCCGGTAGGGAAAGTATTTATCGGTATAAAAATTGGTGATTCTGATTCAATTGTAAGAGAGTTTCAATTCAGTGGCACTAGAGAACAAATAAGGTTATCAAGTGTCAAAAATGGTGCGAACTTGTTGATAAAATTAATTAATTCAAGTTTTGAAAGTCAAGACTTATAAAATGAAATAGAATATTTTATAATATAAAAGCTCGGTTGATTTAGCCGAGTTTTTTAATTTTATAGTCTCGATATTAATAAAAATCTAGTTTTATAGACCGAAAAATACGAAACAAGCGTTTCTATTCTTTAAAAAATAAGTTTAAATACGAAAAATATCGAATAAACGTTCTATTTTTTTGTTGGCAAACGAACAAAAAACAGTTATTATATAGTTAAGAGATAAATGAATCCTGAAGGAGGAATCTAAATGAGTGATCGTCAAGCTGCATTAGATATGGCTTTAAAACAAATCGAAAAACAATTCGGTAAAGGTTCAATTATGAAACTTGGAGAACAAACTGACCGCCAAATTTCAACTATTTCTAGTGGATCGTTAGCACTAGATGTTGCATTAGGTGTAGGTGGATACCCAAGAGGTCGAATTATTGAAGTATATGGTCCTGAAAGTTCAGGTAAAACAACTGTAGCATTACATGCAATCGCTGAAGTTCAAGCAAATGGCGGACAAGCGGCGTTTATAGATGCTGAGCATGCATTAGATCCGGTTTATGCTCAAAAATTAGGTGTAAATATTGATGAGTTATTATTATCTCAACCAGATACAGGTGAACAAGCGCTTGAAATCGCTGAAGCATTAGTGCGTAGTGGTGCAATTGATATTATCGTAATTGACTCAGTAGCTGCATTAGTTCCAAAGGCGGAAATTGAAGGTGAGATGGGTGATGCTCACGTAGGTCTACAAGCTCGATTAATGTCTCAAGCATTACGTAAACTTTCTGGTGCAATTAACAAGTCAAAAACGATTGCATTCTTCATTAACCAAATTCGTGAAAAAGTTGGGGTTATGTTCGGTAATCCTGAAACAACTCCAGGTGGACGTGCGTTAAAATTCTACTCTACAATTCGTTTAGAGGTACGTCGTGCTGAGCAGTTAAAACAAGGTAATGATATTGTAGGTAACAAAACAAAGATTAAAGTTGTTAAAAATAAAGTAGCACCACCATTTAGACAAGCAGAAGTTGACATTATGTACGGAGAAGGTATTTCTAAAGAAGGCGAAATTCTTGATATTGGATCTGATCTAGATATCGTTCTTAAGAGTGGAGCATGGTATTCTTACAATGAAGAGCGTCTTGGACAAGGACGTGAAAATGCTAAGCAATTCTTAAAAGAAAATAAAGAAATTCGTGATACGATTAAAGAATCGATCCGTCTACACCATGGTTTAGATAACCCTGTAACTGTAACAGAAACAGATGACGAAGAACAATTCTCTTTATTAAATGAGAAATGAGTAATCATAAGTTAGTTTAAAACAGCACAAAATGCGGGCGCTTATTAAAAGTGCCTGCATTTTTTTATATAATCATTTCATTCTTTTATATTTATTAGTAGGTTTTTATAGATGAAAAATTCGATCAATTAACTTACTAATCAGATCTTAATAAAAAAATTAATGAATAAAATTTAGATTCTCATGTATGAAATCTAGTAAAAATGTAATAAATATTGATAAATCAAGTAAGTAAGCGAGTTACAAGGCTTGACATCATTTGGTAAGAGATTTAATATTTAAGTGTATATTCTAAAAAAATATTACTATTTTGTGAAAAATTGAATTGAAGTGTGCTGTATGTTGATGCAATTATTTATACAATATAACAGCCGACAAAAATGAAACTAACTAAATAGCAAGAGGAGGTGAAATCATGGGTGCAAATACTATAATTTTGATCATCTTCGCATTGCTTGCCACATTCGGAGTCGGTTATGCTGTCGGATTTTTTGTCCGTAAGTCCATTGCAGAAGCTAAAATAAATGGCGCAACTAATCATGCAAATCAAATTATTGAAGATGCAAAACGTGATTCAGAAACAATTAAAAAAGAAGCTTTATTGGAAGCAAAGGACGAAATTTTCAAAATTCGTACAGATGCAGAGAACGAAATTCGAGACCGTCGTAGTGAACTACAAAAGTCAGAAAATCGTTTAATGCAAAAAGAAGAGAACTTAGATCGTAAAGATGATGGGCTTTCAAAACGTGAGTCTGTTCTTGAAAGAAAAGAGGAATCTCTTGTTTTAAAACAACAGCAGATAGAAGAAATGGAAAGCAAGATAGAAGCATTAATTGCTGCTCAACAAGAAGAGTTAGAGAGAATTTCTAGCTTAAATCGTGAAGAAGCAAGACAATTAATACTTACTAAAGTCGAAAATGAATTATCCCATGAAACAGCAATACTAGTAAAAGAAACAGAAGCTCGAGCAAAAGAAGAAGCAGATAAGAAAGCTAAAGATATTTTATCATTAGCAATCCAGCGATGTGCTGCAGATCATGTTGCTGAAACAACTGTTTCAGTTGTAAATCTTCCAAATGATGAAATGAAAGGTCGTATTATTGGCCGTGAAGGACGAAATATACGTACTTTAGAAACGTTAACTGGTATAGATTTAATTATTGATGATACGCCTGAAGCTGTAATTTTATCAGGTTTTGATCCAATTCGTCGTGAAACTGCACGAATTGCACTAGATAAATTAGTACAAGATGGTCGAATCCATCCTGCACGAATTGAAGAAATGGTTGAAAAATCAAGACGAGAAGTAGATGAGTACATACGTGAAGTCGGTGAACAAACTACTTTTGAAGTTGGTGTTCATGGAATTCACCCTGACTTAATTAAAATATTAGGTCGTCTGAAGTTTAGAACTAGTTATGGTCAAAATGTGTTAAAGCATTCGATGGAAGTAGCGAACCTAGCTGGACTTATGGCTGCTGAACTTGGTGAGGATACAAAACTTGCAAAACGTGCAGGTTTACTTCACGATATTGGAAAAGCAATTGACCATGAGGTAGAAGGAAGTCACGTTGAAATCGGTGTCGAATTAGCAACGAAATATAAAGAACATCCAGTAGTTATCAATAGTATCGCATCTCATCATGGAGATGCTGCGCCAACTTCAATCATTGCAGTTCTTGTAGCTGCTGCAGATGCATTATCTGCTGCTAGACCAGGAGCACGTAGCGAAACATTAGAAAACTATATCCGTCGTTTAGAAAAACTTGAAGAGATTTCTGAATCATACGAAGGTGTAGAAAAATCATTCGCTATTCAAGCAGGTCGTGAAGTACGCATTATGGTAAAACCAGATACAATTGATGATTTACAAGCTCATAGATTAGCGAGAGATATTAGAAAACGTATTGAAGATGAACTGGATTATCCAGGCCATATAAAAGTTACGGTTATTCGTGAAACTCGAGCTGTCGAGTATGCAAAATAAAGTGGTATATGCCACTTTATTTTCTTTTTTGTAACAAAATAAAGTATTTTAAAAATAGCTCCAACTAATACAAATCTGAAATGAATCTTAGTTGAATGGCATAGATGAAGATTCAGATTGTGCTAGTAATGGGGCTTTTCGTATTTTTGGGTAATCTAAAAGTAAAATCAATGCTGTTTAATTAACAGTGGCAAGTTGGAAGGATGTAACGAAATGAGAATAATGTTTATAGGCGATGTAGTTGGATCAAATGGTAGGGCGATGGTAAAGGCTAATATTCAAGCTTTAAAAAGGAAATATAATCCTTCAGTAACGATTATAAATGGTGAAAATGCAGCACATGGTAAAGGAATAACGGAAAAAATTTACCGCGAATTTTTAGAATTAGGTGCTCAAGCAGTAACACTTGGTAACCACGCATGGGATAAGAAAGATATTTTTGAATTTATAGATCAAGCAAAATACTTAGTAAGACCAGCTAATTTCCCTGAAGGTACACCTGGAAATGGATTAGTCTTTTTAAATTTTAATGATGTTGAAATAGCCGTTATAAATTTACAAGGTAGAACATTTTTACCGCCACTTGATTGTCCTTTTAAAAAAGCTGATGAGCTAATAAAAATCGCTAAAAAACGAACAAACATCATTTTTGTTGATTTTCATGCTGAAGCAACAAGTGAAAAAATTGCTATGGGCTGGTATTTGGATGGAAGAGTAACAGCGGTGGTTGGTACACATACACATGTTCAAACGGCTGATGAGCGAGTTTTACCTGCTGGTACAGCGTTTATTACGGATGTTGGAATGACGGGTCCATATGATGGCATTCTAGGCGTTACGAAAGAAGCTGTTATTAAAAAATTCTTAACAAACTTACCAGTGAGATTCGAAGTAGATGAGGGTAGAGGTCAGTTAAGTGGTGTAATCATCGAATTAGACAAGCAAACTGGGCTAGCAAAATCAATAAAAAGAATACAAATAAATGATGATCATCAAGAGCTATAATATTAATTAAAAGAATTGTGAAAATTTTTAAAAAACTTTTAAATATTTGCAGGAATAACTTCTTGTTATCGAGAATAGTTTTTATTGTACACAATAATAGCTTTGTAAGTACAAGGAGGATCAGGAATGGAAATATTAAAAGTTTCAGCAAAGTCAAACCCTAATTCTGTAGCAGGAGCACTTGCAGGTGTATTGAGAGAGCGTGGTACAGCAGAAATTCAAGCAATTGGTGCTGGCGCGTTAAACCAAGCTGTAAAAGCAGTTGCAATTGCAAGAGGATTCGTAGCACCAAGTGGTGTAGACCTTATTTGTATCCCTGCATTTACAGATATTCAAATCGATGGGGAAGAGCGTACAGCGATAAAATTAATCGTAGAGCCTCGTTAATAATAACAACCTGTTAGCCTAAAGCGACAGGTTGTTTTATTTTTAATTAAAGAATGATTAAGTGGTAGCGAGTCAGATTACGCAAATTTGTAATTAAAAAGTGGAGCTAAGTTTTTTAGCTCCGACTTGGAGCTCGTCAGTCGACGAGTTTTTTTGCGTATAATTATTACTTTTATTATTAGATTTATTAATATGTTACACTTGTTTCAATAGTCAAAAAAAATGGGAGGGTGTTAATGTATGAAAGTTTTTGATGCTCATTGTGATGTTTTGATGAAATTATTAGAAAAGCCTTCGATGAATTTTGAAAATGATGATTCACTACAAGTGTCAGTTGAACGATTAAAACAGGGGAATAGTAAAATTCAATGTTATGCGATTTATATTCCCGAAAATGTACATAAACTAATCAAATTTGATGCAGCTCTTCAATGTGTTACACTTTTTTATGAAAAAGTAGCCACAGAAAATAATAATATAAAGGTTATAAGAACAAAAGAAGATGAAGTTGGATTAAAAAGTAACGAAATGGGTGCTATTTTGACGCTAGAGGGCTGTGATGCACTTTTAGGTGATATTAACCGCCTAAAGATATTACATCGTCTAGGCGTACGTAGTGTCGGTTTAGTATGGAATTATGCAAATGAAGCTGCAGATGGAATTCTTGAAGAAAGAAATGGGGGATTAACTAATTTTGGAAGAAGTGTAGTTCATTACTTAAATGAGCATAATATGTGGTGTGATCTTTCTCACTGTACAGAAGCCGCGTTTTGGGATGCATTTGAACAAGCAAAATATCCAACTGCGACTCATTCAAATGCTAAAGCGCTTTGTAAACATCCAAGAAATTTAAATGATGAACAGCTAAAGGCTATGTTTGATAGAGGAGCAATAGTAGGCATTAATTTCTATCCTACTTTTTTAGTCGATGAAGGTGTCGCAAATATTTCAGATATTCTTAAACATATCGATTATATGTGCTCTCTAGGTGGAGAAAAATTTATCGCGATGGGATCAGATTTTGATGGAATCGATACTCATCCAACAAATTTACATCACGTAGGACTTTATCAAAATTTAACAAATGAATTGCTTAAACACTATACAGAACAACAGGTTAAAGGCTTTATGTATGATAATTATTCATCATATATCCATTACAAATAACACGTTACTTGTTCAGAATAATAAAAATATAAAAATTAAAGGAATAATTTCTTTCAAAATCATTGATTTTTTTGGTTAATAGGTCTATAGTTGAAAGCGAATTAACTCATATCAAAAGATATGTTTTAAATCGCTTTCATTCTTTTATAATAAAATGAATGATATGCAAAAAAATTATCCATTTATAATTTAATTTATTACGAATGAGGGCATTCAAAGGGGTGTAGGAAATGATTGAACAACTTTCGTGGAAAGTTGGAGGACAACAGGGTGAAGGTATCGAAAGTACAGGTGAGATTTTTGCAATTGCGTTAAACCGTTTAGGTTACTACTTATACGGATATCGTCATTTCTCTTCTCGTATTAAAGGTGGTCACACAAATAACAAAATTCGTGTAAGTACAACTGAAGTTCGTGCAATTTCAGATGACTTAGATATTTTAGTAGCATTTGACCAAGAAACAATCGATGTAAACTTTTATGAATTACGCAAAGGCGGTATCGTAATCGCTGATGCTAAATTTAATCCGACAATTCCAGATTCAACTGATGTAACACTTTATTCAATTCCATTTACAGAATTAGCTACTGAACTAGGTACTTCATTAATGAAAAACATGGTTGCAGTTGGAGCTTCAAGTGCAATTTTAGGTCTATCAATTGAAGTTTTCAGAGAAGTTGTAGATGAAATTTTTGGTAAAAAAGGTCAACAAATTGTTGAGAAAAACATAGAAGCAATCGCACGTGGAGCAGAAGAAATGAGAGAAATGCTTGGCGTGAATGTAAATAAAATGCAATTATCAGAAGCTGATGGTAAAAAACGTATGTTCCTAATCGGTAACGATGCAATCGCAATGGGTGCATTAGCTGGTGGTTCTCGTTTTATGGCAGCGTATCCAATTACGCCAGCATCTGAAATTATGGAATACTTAATCAAAAAATTACCTCAGTATGGTGGGGCAGTTATTCAAACTGAAGACGAAATTGCTGCATGTACAATGGCAATCGGTGCTAACTATGCTGGTGTTCGTACATTAACATCATCTGCAGGTCCTGGTCTTTCATTAATGATGGAAGCAATCGGTCTTTCTGGTATGACTGAAGTTCCTTTAGTAATCGTTGATACTCAACGTGGAGGTCCAAGTACTGGTCTTCCAACTAAACAAGAGCAATCAGACTTAATGGCTATGATCTACGGAACTCACGGTGAAATTCCGAAAGTAGTAATCGCTCCAAGTACAGTAGAAGAAGGATTCTACGATATGGTGGAAGCGTTTAACGTAGCTGAAGAATTCCAAGTACCTGTAATCGTAATTACTGATTTACAACTTTCTTTAGGTAAACAAACTGTTGAGCCACTTCAATTTGAAAAAGTTCAAATTCGCCGTGGTAAGTTTGATTACAAACAAGAATTACCTGTATCAGAAAACAAAGAGTACTTCAAACGTTATGAAGTGACTGAAGATGGCGTTTCTCCTCGTGTAGTACCAGGTATGAAAGGTGGAATTCACCACGTAACTGGTGTTGAGCATGATGAAATGGGTAAACCATCAGAATCACCAATTAACCGTAATCAACAAATGGATAAACGTATGCGTAAGTTAAATAACCTAAAATTCCCTAACCCAGTGTTAGTGAACTCTAAACACGAAGATGCTGATGTATTACTAGTTGGTTTCAACTCAACTCGTGGTGCGATTGAAGAAGCTATGATTCGTTTAGAGCAAGATGGTATCAAAGTTAACCATGCTCATATCCGTCTAATTCACCCATTCCCAACAAACGAATTAATGCCTGAGCTTAAAAAAGCTAAACGTGTAATCGTTGTTGAAAATAATGCTACTGGTCAATTAGCAAGCATTATCAAAATGAATTGTGGTCATGCAGAAAAGATTTCAAGCTTACTAAAATATGATGGAAATCCTTTCTTACCAAAAGAAATTTACAATACTTGCAAGGAAGGAGTTGTTCTAAATGGCAACATTTAAAGAATTTCGTAATAATATTAAACCAAACTGGTGCCCTGGATGTGGAGACTTCTCTGTACAAGCATCTATTCAACGTGCAGCAGCAAATGTTGGTTTAGAACCTGATAACCTTGCAGTAATTTCTGGTATTGGATGTTCTGGTCGTATTTCTGGATATATTAACTCTTACGGTTTACATGGTATCCATGGTCGTTCACTTCCAATTGCACAAGGTGTAAAAATGGCTAACCGTGATCTAACTGTTATCGCTTCAGGTGGTGACGGCGATGGATTCGCTATCGGTTTAGGTCATACTATCCATGCAATTCGTCGTAACATCGACATTACGTATATCGTAATGGACAACCAAATCTATGGTCTTACAAAAGGTCAAACATCACCTCGTAGTGATGTAGGTTTCAAAACTAAGAGTACGCCACAAGGTTCTGTTGAATCTGCACTTTCAGTAATGGAAATGGCATTAACAGCTGGTGGAACATTCGTAGCTCAAAGTTTCTCAAGTGATTTAAAAGAATTAACTTCATTAATCGAGCAAGGTATTAACCACAAAGGTTTCTCTTTAATTAACGTATTCAGCCCATGTGTAACTTACAATAAAGTAAACACATATGACTGGTTTAAAGAAAATCTTGTTAAACTTTCTGATGTTGAAGGATATGATCCATCAAACAAAGAAATGGCTATGCAAACATTAATGCAAAATAAAGGTTTAGTAACTGGTCTGATCTACCAAAACAAAGAGCAAAAATCTTACCAACAATTAATTTCTGGATACAGTGAAGAACCATTAGTTGAATCAGAACTTCAATTAGAAAAAGCACAATTCGAAAAATTAGTTGCTGAATTCATGTAATAAAAAGAAAAACTCCTCATTTTTGAGGAGTTTTTTTATTTTGTTTCTTAAATATAGACAAGCATGATAATTTTTATGAAGGATACTACCAATTAATATTGAAGTAGTTTGTAGTTAGGAGTGTTTTTGATGATGAATATTAAAATAAGAAGACCAAGAATAGAGGACAAGAAAGAGTTAAATCGATTTTTTAAAATAGTGATTACTGACACTTTTGCAAAAGAAGGTATTAGCAATCAAGTGGAAAGTATGAATGAAGAAATCGAAACAAAAGGGATTTATTTAGAAAATGATTTTGAAAGTAATGGTGAAGAACGATATTTTTTGATTGCTCTAGAAAACGGAAAAATTATTGGTTCGATTGAATATGGTCCAGCCAGTGATCTTATATTAAATTGTACAAACCATGCATTAAAAGGGCTACCTGAGGTCGGTACTGTATTTGTACATCCGTACTATCAAAAAAACGGATTAGGAAATTTATTATTAAAGAATATGTACGTTACTTTACAAAATAAAGGGATAGAAGAATTTTGTTTAGATAGTGGCTATTGTAATGCCCAAAAAATCTGGAAAAAGAAATTTGGGGAACCTGATTATTTATTAAAGGACTATTGGGAAAAGGGATATGATCATATGATTTGGAAAATTAAACTCAGCGATATATTAATATAAGAATCTGAAGTGGTAAGTAAAGGTTTTTCACATTTTAAAACGGTTTAAACTATGACGGTAAATGAAGAAGGAGGAATTTCAACTAAGTTTTTCATTTGTAGTAGATTTGATTGAGCTTTTCATCGAGAATTAGCAAATTTTTATTAGATTTAGTAAGCTTAAGAGCTTATTTGTTTGTTTTTAAGTTAAAAGCATCTACTATGTACAATTATAAGGTTATTGTACCTTAACGGGTATAGGTAATTTTTAATTTTAATTGCAGTTCTACTAGATTTAATTGCAGCTTTGTTAATTTTAATTGCAATAGGTTTTATTTGCATTCCACAGTTTATTTGCCGGATTTCATCATTTGTTTGTAAAGAAGAACCCTTTACCTTTATTTGCAGGCTATAGATTGTTATCACTTCTCTTTATAAATCTACAATTTTACCTACATTAAAAGATTCTGTAAGAATATGTCCCCTAATAAAAAAAGAAGGGTTCCAATTTTAAACTGAAATCCTCCATTTTTTAATGACAAAGTAACCCTTACATAAAATCTTAAATTAAAAAATAGAGGCAAATAAAGGAAATCGCTTGATATTATCGAATTTCTTAAGTAAAAATAATTGAAAGGAGAAAAGTTTTGTTATCCTCACTCGTACCTGCTTTCATTACTTTTATTTTGGTAAGTATTCTTTCACCTTTTTTAATTGCGACGTTAAGAAGATTGAAGTTGACTCAACCTATAAGAGCGGAATTACCAGCTGAACACCATAATAAAAAGGGCACTCCTTTAATGCTGGGAAGTATATTTTTGATTGGTATTTTAGTAGCTTTCCTTAATTATTCAAGTCCACTTATGCTTTTTTTAGTTGGAACTTTTATTTTATTCAGTGTTGTTGGTTTTCTTGATGACTTTTGGAAAGCATCAAAACAGGATCCAGGAGGAATATCAGCTAAAACAAAACTAGTTTTTCAATTTTCTTTTACTATTTTTTTACTTATTGTATTAATTAATTTTTTTGAAGTAGACACAACCTTTCGAATTACGGATTCTATAAGTATCTTTTTACCATTATGGGTTTATTTGACCCTAATCACTTTATTTATTGTAGGATCAGCTAATGCTATAAATTTTACTGACGGGATGGATGGACTGCTTGGTATGGTATCAATCCCTACCTTCTTTTTCTTTTTTCTAATTTCAGACCATATTGAAGTGAAAATTTTTAGTCTCATAATGATCGCTAGTTTAGCGGGTTTTTTAATTTATAACTTATATCCAGCTAAGGCTTTTATGGGTGACACAGGTTCAATGGCAATTGGTGGTTCTTTATCATTTTTAGCGATCATTGAAAAAGTAGAAATCTTGATTCCGATGTTGTTTTTTATTTATTTAGCTGAACAATTTTCCGTTATTTTTCAAGTTTTCTACTTTAAAAGAACAAGAAAAAGATTATTTTTAATGGCGCCTATACATTTTCACTATGGAATCAAATATGGTTGGTCAGAAAATGTCATTGTCATGAATTTTACGATTGTTTCCTGGACAGGTTGTTTCTTGAGCTACTTATATTTTTATTTTTTTATGTAACTTATGACCAATAATTATCATACTCCAGAAGTATTAATTTTAGAGGATCCTTTATGGGATTCTCTTTTTATGTTGAAAAAGGTGTTTTTAAGACTTCAAGGGACTAGGGTCACGGTTCCAATAGTGAGAACTGTATAGTTGAAATCAAAATTTCTTCTATTAATAATTAAAGCGCTTTATTAATTAAAGAATTATTTTTTAAATAATGAATAAAATTATTTAAATATACTACTATTAACAGCTTTCTTTTTTGCGTAACCCACATTGTATATTGTAGAATAACGTTATATACTTAAGTAATGTGTGGACGCTCGAGAAGAAAGGAGATTGTTTCATGAATGAACAACAACGCCTTCAAGGCACTAATATAAATAATTCAAAAGATAAAAACGATAAAGATTATAGTAAATATTTTGAAAAAGTTTACCAAGCTCCATCTTTAGCTGATGCAAAGCGTCGCGGTAAAGAAGAAGTAAATTATGATCGTGGTTTCGAAATTCCTGAAGAAATGAGAAATTCAGGTGTAGGCAAGAAATTCTTAATCCGTACTTATGGTTGCCAAATGAATGAACATGACACTGAAGTTATGGCAGGTATTTTAACGACGATGGGTTATGAAGTAGCTACATCAGTTGAAGATGCTGATATTATTCTATTAAACACATGTGCAATTCGAGAAAATGCTGAAAATAAAGTGTTTGGTGAAATTGGTCACTTAAAACCATTAAAACTTCAAAGACCAGATCTATTAATTGGTATTTGTGGTTGTATGTCTCAAGAAGAAGCAGTTGTTAATCGAATCTTACAAAAACATTCATTTATAGATATGGTATTTGGTACACATAATATTCATAGATTACCATTTATTATTCAAGAAGCGATGTTTAGTAAAGAAATGGTTATTGAAGTATGGTCTAAAGAAGGGGATGTAATCGAGAACCTTCCAAAAGTACGTCGTGGAGAAATTAAAGCTTGGGTTAATATTATGTATGGCTGTGATAAATTCTGTACGTATTGTATTGTTCCTTACACACGTGGTAAAGAACGTAGTCGTCAACCAGAGGATATCATTAATGAAGTACGTGAATTAGCTAGACTGGGCTATAAAGAAGTTACTTTATTAGGTCAAAATGTTAATGCTTATGGTAAAGACTTAGATGATGGTCAATATGGATTAGGTCATTTAATGGATGAAATCCGTAAAATTGGCATCCCGCGTGTTCGTTTTACAACAAGTCATCCACGTGATTTTGATGATCATTTAATAGAAGTATTAGCAAAAGGCGGCAACTTAATGCCACATATTCATTTACCAGTTCAATCTGGTAGCTCTGAAGTTCTAAAACTAATGTCACGTAAATATGATCGTGAACAATATCTAGAACTTGTAAGAAAATTAAAAACTGCAATGCCACAAATTTCATTTACAACAGATATCATTGTTGGATTCCCAAATGAAACGGACGAGCAATTTGAAGAAACAATGACATTATATGAAGAAGTTGGTTTTGATTTAGCATTTACATTCATTTATTCACCACGTGAAGGTACACCGGCTGCAAAAATGGTAGATAATGTACCAGAGAGTGTGAAAAAGGAAAGATTACAACGACTTAATAATCTTGTAAATGAAAAATCTGCTGAATTTAACAAACGTTTTGAAGGTCAAATACTTGATGTATTAGTAGAAGGAGAAAGCAAGAAAAACCCTGATGTACTAGCTGGGTATACTCCTTACAATAAACTTGTAAACTTTAGAGGTCCTAAATCAATCGTTGGTCAAATTGTAAAAGTAAAAGTTACAAAAGCTAAAACATGGTCATTAGATGGAGAACTAGTAGAAGAAACAGTAGAGGTGCTATAATGGGAAAATATACAAAAACTGATATCGTTGAACGTGCAAAAGAATTAGCAGTAATGATTTCTGAAACTGAAGAAGTAGACTTTTTTAAACGTGCTGAAGCGCAAATTAACGAGAGTGAAACTGTAAGAGCTTATATTGAAGAAATTAAGTCATTACAAAAACAAGCAGTTAATTTAGAGCACTGGGGTAAAAAAGAAGCACTTAAAAAAGTTGAACAAGAGCTTGATGAATTAAATGAAAAACTAGAAACAATTCCAGTTGTACAAGAATTTCAATCTTCTCAAGTAGAAGTTAATGATTTACTTCAATTAATCGCTCACACGATCTCAAATGGTGTGACAGACGAAATCATTAAGTCAACCGGTGGCAACTTATTAAGCGGTGAGACAGGTTCTAAAGTAGCACATGGACCGGATGCTTGCAAAACAGATAGCTGCAACCATTAATTAAAAAAGACTCAAGGAAGCAATTAATTTTGCTGCTTGGGTCTTTTTTTTATGTGAAGCTAATAAAGTAATTACTAAATAGCCTAAATAGCATAATTTTTATGTTTATTTTTTAAATTCTTCAATTTAGAGTCAACTTTATTAGGCTGTCGTCATACAATTTATCATCACATGTTTTTTTAACTTGTATAAAAGAATTTTCATGTCATTAACACATTCCGCATATGTCACGCATAGAATGAAATGAAAATGGAACGAGGAGGGTCACACCTATGTCTGAACGCGAACATAGAGAGATTATAACGAAGGCAGTCGTAGGAAGAGGCAAGAAATATAACAAAGTCACACATACAATCACTCCAAATCATACTCCATCAAGTATTTTAGGCTGCTGGGTTATAAACCATGTATATGATGCAAAAAAATGTAAGGATGGAGTAGAAGTATCTGGTAAATATGATATTAATATTTGGTACTCCTATGGTGACAATACGAAAACAGAAGTAGTTCCTGAATCTGTTAAGTATACTGAAGTAGTAAGGTTAAGACACAGAGATGAAAACTTTACTGGCGAAGATTGTGAAGTGATTGCTAGATCATTAAAACATCCAAATTGTTTAGATGCAATTATTTCTCCAAATGGAAATCGATTTATTGTAACTGTAGAGAAAGAAGTATTAGTTGAAGTTGTAGGTGAAACGAAAATTGTCGTTCTTGTTGCACCACATGGTATTCACGACGATGACGACGAGTTCTTTGATGTAGATGATGAGTTTGAAGATTTAGATCCAGATTTTGTATTAGAAGGCGAAGAAGAATAAGCTAGGCTAGGAAGGTGATACTTCCTAGCTTTTTTATTTTACAAAGATTTTGTATTCACAATCAGTTGAAAGTTTTCTTTTTCTTAACTTTCGAACTTTCTAAGCCTTTTCGCAAAATGTGATATAATATGCGAAGAATGTTTTTTGATGGAGAGGATAGAATGGCAACTTATACGCCAATGATTGAGCAATATTTAAATATAAAGAAAAATTACCAAGATGCATTTTTGTTTTTTAGACTTGGTGATTTTTATGAAATGTTTTTCGAAGATGCAATTAAGGCATCTCAAGTTTTAGAAATTACTTTAACCGGTCGAGCAGGAGGAACTAATGAACGAATTCCAATGTGTGGAGTCCCATTCCATTCTGCTGCTGGATATATAGAACAATTAGTTGAAAAAGGATATAAAGTAGCTATTTGTGAACAAGTCGAAGATCCAACGGTCGCAAAAGGAGTAGTTCGAAGAGAGGTTGTTCAGCTGATTACTCCAGGGACGCAAATGGAGGGTAGATCGATTGACGAAAAGCAAAATCATTATATCTCAACATTATCAGAAGTAACACCAAGTTCATATGCTTTAGCTTGGATTGATTTGACGACTGGTGAGGGCAATGCTTTATTACTTAGTGGTTCAATTGAAGAAGCAGTTTTAAAAATTGCAGCAACTGGTACAAAAGAAGTTGTTGTAATTGCAGATTTTTCATCTAAAGCGATTCAAACACTAGAAAAGAGCTTTTCAATTACCGTTTCATTTGAGGAGAATGATCGTTTATCAGATGAGTTTACAAATGTTGTAAAATCAATTGATCAATCTAGTTTAAAAACTACTGCCGCAAGATTATTAAATTATTTATCGAGAACACAAAAACGAACACTTTCTCATCTTCAAGAAATAGTCGTTATTCATCAACATGATTTTTTAAACATGGACATTTATTCGATGAGAAATCTTGAATTAGTAGAAACACAACGTTCAAAAAACAAACAAGGTTCTTTAAATTGGTTATTAGATGAAACGAAAACAGCGATGGGTGGACGATTACTAAAAAAATGGATTCAACGTCCACTAGTTAGTACGAAACAAATCGAGCATCGTTTGACGATTGTGGAATTGCTAATGGAAAACTATTTTATACGTGAAGACCTAAAGGAACTATTAAAAGATGTATATGATTTAGAGCGTTTAGCTGGTAAAGTCTCATTTGGTAATGTAAATGCAAGAGATTTATTACAATTAAAACGTTCACTTCAAACAGTACCTTCAATTATTCATGCTTTAAAATCAATTAGTCATGAAACGATTGATGAATTAATTAATCAAATCGATCCATGTGAAGAGCTCCAAATGCTTTTAGAGGATGCAATTATTGAAGATGCGCCTTTATCAATTAAAGAAGGTAACATTATTAAAGATGGCTTTCATAAAACATTAGATGAATATCGATTCGTTAGTAAGAACGGTAAAAATTGGCTAATGGAATTAGAACAAAGAGAAAGAGAAATTACAGGAATTAAGTCCTTAAAAATTGGATATAATCGAATCTTCGGCTACTTTATCGAGGTAACTAGATCAAATATTAGTCAAATTCCAGAAGGGCGTTACGAGCGTAAACAAACGTTAGCGAATGCAGAACGCTTTATAACTGAAGAGCTAAAAGAAAAAGAAACAATGATTCTTGAAGCTGAAGAAAAAATGATTGGATTGGAATATGAGTTATTTATTTCAATTCGCGAACAAGTAAAACAATATTTATCTAGACTTCAAACATTAGGACAAGTAATTAGTCAAATTGACGTTTTACAAAGTTTTTCTGTAGTTAGTGAAAAAAATGGATATGTAAGACCAGCATTCACCAAGGAAAGAGAATATATCGTGAAGAATGGTAGACATCCAGTAGTTGAAAAAGTACTTCTAGGTTCAGAATATATTCCGAATGATACAAATTTGGATGTTGATACTCATCAATTTTTAATTACAGGACCTAATATGGCTGGTAAAAGTACGTATATGAAACAAGTTGCATTAATAAGTATATTGGCTCAAATTGGATGCTACGTACCTGCTGAATATGCAAAACTACCTATTTTTGATCAAATATTTACAAGAATTGGTGCTGCAGATGATTTAATTTCTGGACAGAGTACATTTATGGTCGAAATGTTAGAAGCAAATTATGCAATCACGAATGCAACAGAAAAAAGTTTAATCTTATTTGATGAAATTGGTAGAGGAACATCAACATATGATGGAATGGCTTTAGCACAAGCGATGATTGAATATATACATGATCATATCGGAGCAAAAACGTTATTTTCTACCCACTATCATGAATTGACAGTATTAGCTAATCAACTTAAGTTTTTAAAAAATATTCACGTAGCTGCAAAAGAGCAAGATGGAAAAGTATTATTCCTTCATAAAATCTTTGAAGGTGCAGCGGATCAAAGCTACGGTATACACGTGGCAGAATTAGCAAACCTTCCGAAAGATGTAATCATTCGAGCAAAAGAACTATTAAACGATTTAGAATCAAATAATCATTCCTATGTTAAAGAGGAAATTGAAGATACAGAAAAAGAGATTGTAAATATTCCAGTACCGAAAAAAGAAATTGTTCAAAGAACCGATAAAGAGGATGCTATAGAGGATGCTCAATCTCAGTTAAGCTTTTTTGACGATCATCAACCGATGGTTAAAGAAGTTGTTAAAAACCATCCTGTCATTGATCAATTAAAAGGAATAAATATACTAGAATTAAATCCTATGGAAGCATTTAATTTATTATATGAACTTCAAAAGCAAGTTAAAAAATAAAAGAAGGCCAATTGGCCTTTCTTTTTATAGTCAAAATTATGATAATAGTTTAATGTACTATACCTTTTTTTATAAATTAGTGCATTTATTTAGAGAGGAGGTTCACTAATGTCAAAAATACAGAAGTTAGATGAGATCTTAGCCAATCAAATAGCAGCAGGTGAAGTTGTTGAACGTCCTGCATCAGTTGTCAAGGAATTACTTGAGAATGCAATTGATGCAATTAGTACACGTATTACAGTCGAAATTAACGACGGTGGACTCTCACGAATTTTTGTAAGTGATAATGGCGAAGGGATGACAAAGGAAGATAGTATCCTTGCATTTGAGCGCCATGCAACTAGTAAAATTAAAGATGAAAACGACTTATTTCGTATACGTACATTAGGCTTCCGAGGTGAAGCATTACCGAGTATTGCATCTGTTAGTTATGTTACAGTAAAAACATCAACCGAAGACGGACCTGGAATCGAAACAATTTTAAAAGGTGGCGTATTGCAATCCCAAAAAGAAATTGCTAAATCAAAAGGGACAAGTATTGAAGTTTCAAATTTATTTTTTAATACACCAGCTAGATTAAAATATATGAGAACGGTTCAAACAGAATTAAGTAATGTGACAGACGTTGTCTATCGATTAGCATTAGCAAATCCACAAATTGCTTTTGATTTGAAACATAATGATAAATTAATGTTTCGTAGTAATGGAAACGGCGACGCAAGGCAAATTCTTGCATCATTATACGGTCTACAAATTGCAAAAAACATGGTTCATTTTAAAGGCGAGTCATTAGACTTTCAAATTGAAGGCTATTTATCTATGCCAGAATATACAAGAGCAACTAGAAACTATATATCACTATATGTTAATGGAAGATACGTAAAACACTATGGCGTAAACAAATCAATTAGTGAAGGCTATCATACTTTGCTACCAATTGGCCGTTTTCCAATCGTTTCGTTATTTATTAAAATGGACCCCCAATTAGTCGATGTAAATGTACATCCAACAAAACAAGAAGTTCGTTTTAGTAAAGAGGATCAATTATTTACATTAATTACTGAAAGTATAAAAAAGGTTTTTAGAGGTCGTTCCCTAATTCCAGAAATAAAGTCAACAGTTCCAAAGGAAAAAATATTTAGTGAACAATCTACATTTTCGTTTGAACATTCTTCTATAAAAGAAGACGTAGAAAAGAAATTACCATTTTCGCTTCAAGATCGGATTAATACTAATTCGAATTATTCCAATGAAACTAATGAAATAATAAAGGAAGAAAATTCTACTGATTTCGATTCAATTACTCAAATTGATTCATCAATCCCAACCGATTATGAGAGTCTTTATTTTGAAAAACATGAATCTACTAAAGATGTAGGATATTCAAATATTGTAAATGAAGACGACAAATCAAATAGAGAAGAAACAGTCATTGTGAACGAAGAAGTGTATGACGAACAAAATATAGACCAACTACCTCCTTTATATCCAATCGGGCAAATGCACGGAACATATATTATTGCTCAAAATGAAAAAGGATTATATTTAATTGATCAACATGCCGCACAGGAACGTATTTACTATGAATATTTTAAGGAAAAAATAGGGGAAGTTGCATCAGAACTACAAACTTTATTAATTCCAATCACATTTGATGTTTCACCAGAGCAAGCTATTTTATTAGACCAATACCAAGATGAACTCCAAGAAGTTGGGCTATTTATCGAGAAGTTTGGGTCGAATAGTTATGTCATTCGTGAACATCCAAATTGGTTTCCAGAAGGGCAAGAGGATACATTAATTGATGAAATGATTCAAGAACTATTAAAACGCGGAACAATTAATATAAAAAAACTGCGCGAAGAAAAAGCCATCATGATGAGCTGTAAAGCGTCAATAAAAGCAAATCAATATATAACAAACGATGAAATTTTTAATCTATTAGAATCGTTGAGAAAATCAAGCAATCCATTTACATGTCCTCACGGTCGACCAATCGTGATCCATTTTAGTTCGTATGAGCTAGAGAAAATGTTTAAACGTGTTATGTAAGATTGAAATAAAAAAGTGCTGTAGCCCCTAAATCAGGTTAACTGAATATGGGACTACAGCATTTTTTATATGCTAATTTTAATAAGGTAAAGGGAGGTATTTCTGAAGCTCTCGGCATTTGAAGTTAATTCTTTTTCATAACTTTTAGCAGAGTTTAATCTGTTTTTTATTCGATTTAGTATGAAGAAGATCTTATTTGCAAATTTTCCAATTGAAAGTAGCTAGTTTCGGGTCGTAATACCTTAACTGGTATAGGTAATTTTTTACTTTATTTGCGATTCTTTGAGATTTAATTGCAGTTTCACTAATTTTAATTGCTGTTATCTGAATTTAATTGTAGTTTAACGATATTTATTTGCGATTTTCAGATTTTTAATTGCAGTTCGTTGTTTTTTAGTATTTTAATACAAAATTTAAAAAATGGGCATTGTTAATAGTATTGCCTACCAAAAATATTTTTAATGATTCTGCTTATGGACAGAATAAGTTTATTCTTTTTTGTAAACTTTCTAAGACTTCTGCTGGAATTTTCCTTAACTTGATATCTTCACCTAAGTAAAGTAGCCAATTCGTAAACTCGGTTAATTCTTCAGTATTTTTAACATTAATATAAGTCCTTAAAATGGCTGTGGTTTGATAAGGATTTGTATAGGAAATTGAGACTTTTAAAGGATGGTACTTTTTAAACTGAGTAATCGCCATCGGACCAAGTTCAACTATAAGATTAATTTCTTCTTCTTGCTTACTTAGTTTTTCTAGAATTCTTTTTTTACTTAATCTTTTTTTAGTATGGTGTGGTATGACATCAATAAGATTATCGACAGGGAAAATCTTTTTCTTTTCATCCACCAAGTCAAAACCTTCAATTAGCCAAAAGCCTTTGTCATGATATAGGTGCAAAAGAAAAATAGGATAAGAAACGGATTCAAATTCTTCTTTAATGGTAATCAATAAACAAGATTCCAATAGAAGAACTTGGATGAGTTTTTCTAACATTGGATGAGGTAAGTCTGATAGATCAAGTAAGTCGGGATTCTTCGGATTAGTCCCTTCAAAAAGCAATATTTGATTTAAATGGACAAGCTCATCTTGTTGGTTTTCTGAGATGAGACCAAGTAATTTTTCGGTTAAAGATTGACGACTCTTTAGGTAAGGGAGTTGCTTATTTCTTGTTGCCATAAATGCAATAAATAGCGCTTTTATTTCATTATCTGTAAAGCGAACAGTTGGGAGTACAGAGTTATTCAAAACAAAATAACCCCCATCTCTTCCAACTTCTGCGACTAGAGGCATGCCCATCGCTTCAATTTCTTTGATATCTCTTATAGCAGTTGAACGGGAGATGTTAAATTCTTGCATGATTTCTGAAATTGTAAATTTTGCACGATTGTTTATATATCGCATGATGATATTAATACGTTCAACTTTTTTCATCGGTATCTCCTAAACAGTATCATTTTTTGACATGATTTAAGTTTATTATAAACGTATCAGCTGATGAAATAAATCGCTTGATAAATTTAAAAAAAGGAAGGTTTTTAATATGACAAATTATAAATTAGAAGAAAAAGACAGTTTTAGAGTTTTAGGTATTGGAATTGAACTTAAAAGCGATTATACAGATTATGTAGGGATCAACAAAGAAAAGGAAAACTTCTGGGGGGCTATTAAAGAAGATGGTAGATTGAACGCTTTAAAAGCCATCGCTACAAATGATTATATTTTTTCTGTGAACGAAGCTGTGAATAACAAGATGATGCATTATGCTGGTGTTATGACAGAGGCAACAGTTCCTGAGGAATCTAGAGATATTCAATTCCCTAAAGGAGAATACCTAGTGGTAGAAGGAGAAGGGAATACAGCTGATGAATTGTGTAATAACCTTGCTGGCATCGCCTTTGGTCAAGTATTACCAGAAGTAAAGGATTTTGCCTATGTTGGTGGGCCAAACGCAGCGGTTATTATGGGAAATCGAAACGGCTTAGTCTTTGGAGAAATGTGGATTCCTGTTGTGAAGAAATAATGCAATGCAAAGAGGGATTTAAAAACCCCTGTGGAGTATACAACCTTAAGCTGAAATTATTAAGATTAAATAGAAAAGAAGTATGGACGGTTACTTATTGTTCATACTTCTTTTTTGCTTATATAGAACCCGATTCAATTAAATTTAATACTGACTAGCATTTGTATTATCTTTCCTAGAGCTAAATAATCCCATATCAAAAGTTTTTTTTGGATCTTACTTAACAACACCAATCACAAAACCATCATATCCTTTTAATCCAACAGTTTGAATAGCGGTAGTGTCAATTCGAGAGTCTGTAGTGATTAGATCGATAAGCTCACGGACACCTTTGACACTTTCATCATGACTCGTTTCATAAATTACCTCTCCGTTTCGAACGACATTATCCACAATAATTAATGCGCCAGAACTTGCTAATTTTAATGCCCATTTTAAATAGTGAGGATTATTTGGTTTATCGGCATCGATAAAAATGAAATCAAATAAAGGCTTTGATTCTTTTAGTATAGGTAAAGTATCTAACGCTTTTCCGATAATAATTTCAACTTTTTCTTGCAATTTTGCTTCTATGATATTTTGTTTGGCAACTTTTGCATGCTCATGGCTAATTTCTAAAGTTGTTAATTTCCCATCTTCAGGTAGTGCACGAGCTAACCAAATACTACTATATCCACCTAAAGTACCGATTTCTAAAATGTTTTTAGCGCCTTTAATTTTTGCTAATAGATAAAGTAATTTACCTTGTGTAGGTGATACATCTATACTAGGTAGACCGGCTTGATAATTTGCAAGTAATACATTTTCTAAAATAGGATCATTCGGAATTAGTTTTTCTACAAAATATTCATCAACATCGTTCCAAATTATGTTATTAGGCAAGATTACTTCCCCCTTACTTTGTACTGTTTTCAAAAAAGTATATGGTATTGTTTTATAAAAATGCTTCTACAGGAAAAAAGTCATACACATGAAGTGAAAATTCATACTTTATCGGTTTGTTTTACAAATTTGTGTTTGCTAAAATAGATAGGTAGTAAAATTAACCAGTAGGAGAGATTTTTTAAATGATTAATAAAATCGGTAAAGTTACTGTTTATGTAGAAGATCAAGAGCAAGCAAAAGATTTTTGGATTAATAAAATGGGGTTTGTTCTAAAATTAGAAATGCCAATGGGACCAGATGCTAAATGGATTGAAGTAGGGCCAAGTGAAAGTGAATTTACTACTTTAGTTCTTTACTCTAAACCTTCGATGGAACAATTTAAACCAGAAAAAGTCGCTCATCCATCCGTACTTTTTAGTACAACGGATATTGAAGCTGCTTATGAAAAATTGAAACAAAATGGTGTAAAAGTTGATGACCTGATGAAAATGCCATACGGTTCAATGTTTAATTTCTACGATCAGGATGGTAATGATTATTTATTAAGAGAAGACAAATAATACATAATAAAAAGAGTTGTTTCCATTTAGAGAAACAACTCTTTTTTACTTAAATAAGATGTTCGAATTTTACTCGTTTATTTAAATAGTACATAATCGGTATACCAATAACCATCACTACAAATTCACCAATGGCTGTAGTTAAATAAGTCATTGGGAAAGGTAAATGAAATGCTAGTTTTAATTCGATTGCGATTAGAAACATAGTAATCGTAAAGACAACCGTGTTAACAATCATTCTCGGTATTATACCTTTTATAAATTTTGACGTTGCAATTGTAATTAATAAAGAAATAATCGATTGGCCAACACCAAAGACTAAATCATATGCCATTATTGGAGAAAAGAAAAAATTAGCTAATATAACTCCTAAAACTACTCCATATATGTACTTTTTATTAAATACGACTAAGTGGTTAAATATTTCGGATACACGAAACTGTACATTCGTAAACCCGAACGGTTGAATAAAGTACGTAACTGCAATATAAAGTGCAGCAAATACTCCATTAACAGTAATTGTCTTTAACTTCATTGTGTTTCTCCTTAGTTTTTTTTCGTGGGAGGTTCTCGAACCACGTAAAAATATATTTTTTAAACGTAAGAATAAATATTATACTTAAAAATAATTTTAGTCAATAATAATAAAGAAATTAATTATGAAAATAAGTTCAAAAAAATACTTTATAAAGAATATATTATACTGGTATAATTAGTGAATCGAAACAATTTATTTTTCTTTCAGTTTAAAGTGAAAGGACTGACAAAATGACAATTCCTTCTAATCCATATATATTAGTATTTGGTGTTTCTATATGTGATATTATCGGATTTACGAAAAAAAATTATCGTCCATATGATTCAAATCCAGGCAGTGTAAAAGTATCGTTTGGTGGTGTTTGCCGTAATATTGCAGAAAATATGGCAAAGATCAACTTAAATACAAAGTTTATTTCAGTTATTGGTGATGATATCAATGGAATCAATATGTTAAATCACGCAAAAAATTTGAACATAGATATGGAAGACACGTTAATTATTAAGGGAGAATCTACCCCAACATATTTAGCCATTTTAAATGAGAGCGGAGAAATGGTCTCTGCGGTAGTAGATTTAGATATCACAAACAATTTTACAGAGGAGTTTATTGACTCCAAAGCAGAAGTTATTCGAAATTCCGAATATATGGTGGTTGACGCGGATAATCCAAGTATTTTAGCTTATTTATTAACAAATTTCCATAATGAAACAAAATTTATTTTAGATCCAGTTTCTGCTTCAAAAGCTTCAAAAATAAGAGATTATATTCAATATTTTCATACGATTAAACCAAATCGACATGAAGCTGAAGTATTATGTGGATTTGAAATTACTTCTGTTGAAGATGTACGAAAAGCCGGCAGATATTTTAGAGAATTAGGCGTAAAAAATGTTTTCATTAGTTTAGATGCAGAAGGAATTTATTATAATGATGGAATAGAAGAAGGTATTATCCAAGCCGATGGCGTTTCAGTCGTTAATGTAACAGGAGCGGGAGATGCTTTAGTTGCTGGAATCGGATATGGCTATATGAATAATATGAGTATTGTTGATACTGTTAAATATTCGGTTTCAATGTCTTCTATTACAATTTCACATGTCGATACGATTAACCCGAATATGTGTTGTAACGTTGTAGATCACCATATTAATGAACTTAATTGGGTAGAAATGCAATTTTAGTTGAGAACCTTTTATTGGGTTCTTTTTTTTGTTTGAACTGGAATGTGGAGATATATATGGGTAGGTAATGTGATTGAAGTAAGTACAAATACGGTCTGTGGAGTTGCGAAATAGGGTTAGCTTGAGTGCAAATAAAGTAAGGGTAGATGCAAATAAACTAAAGGTAGGTGCAAATAAAGTCTGTGAAACCGCATATAAATTTGAACTGCAAATAAAATAAGTGAAACTGCAAATAAAATCCAAAAACTGCAAGTAAAATTGATGAAACGGCAATTAAAATTAGCAAAATAGCAAATAAAATTCGTAAAACTACAAATAAAACCAATATCACTGCAAATAAGCCAACAATTAACTTCTGAAAAATAAAAAACAGCTGATATTAATCATAAAACTCATTAAATCGAACGTAAAACGTAAGGGTAAGGAAAATAAATACACATACAGAAAAAAGAACCTCGCTTAATGCAAGGTTCTTCCATCATTAAAGAGAACGAACTAAAATATCTCTCGCACTTTCCTTATCCAAAATTTTGTAACCACCAACTACTGGTTTTACGAAGGATTTTTCTACTAATTCGTCTAAGCGTGAGTCGTCAATTTGATAATCTGCTAAACGGTTTGGTGCACCGATTGTGTTCCAAAAACTTCTTAGTGCTTTGATTCCTTCTTCTGCAACTTGCTTTGTAGTTTTTCCTTCTTCAGAAATTCCAAAAACATTTGTTGCTAGCATTTTAATTCTGCTTGGATCATACTCTAAGCAATGACTTAACCAGTTAGGGAATATGATTGCTAATCCACCGCCGTGTGGAATATCGTAAAGGGCAGACACTGCATGCTCAATTTGATGAGATGCCCAGTCGCCGCCATCTGTACCGTTTAATAACGTATCATTAAAGGCTGTCGTACCTGCGTACATAATTGTTTCACGTAATTCATAGTTTTCTAAATCCTTAACAAGCTTTCCACCAGCTTCGATTACAGTAATTAATAAACTTTCGATAAAGCGATCAATCATCGGTGTATTGCTAGCACGGTGGAAATATTGCTCTAATGCATGTGACATAATGTCAACGATTCCATAGATTGTTTGATCAATTGGTACCGAGAATGTATAAGATGGGTCTAAAATTGAAAACTTAGGAAAAACCAATGGATTACTCCATCCTCTTTTTTCATTGACCTCTATATTAGATATAACTGATGTGCAGTTCATTTCTGATCCGGTTGCAGCTAAAGTTAAAACAGTACCAAAAGGAGTTGCACTAGTTGGCCTAGACTTTCTAGTTATAAGATCCCACACATCTCCCTCAAATGGAACGCCAATTGCGATTGCTTTAACACAATCGATTACACTGCCGCCTCCTACTGCTAAAATAAAATCAATTTTGTTATCTCTACAAATTTGAATTCCTTTTTGCACCGTTGTTAGTCTCGGGTTTGGTTCAACGCCAGAAAGTTCAAAAATTGATTTTCCACTTAGTTGGCTCATTACTTCATCATATACGCCATTTTTTTTAATACTGCCGCCACCATAAACGACAAGTATACGATTATATTCTTGTACTTCATTTGCTAATTGTTCAATTTGATTTTTCCCAAACCATAATTTAGTTGGGTTATGTTGTAAAAATGGAATCAAGGTCTTGCTCCTTCTAGTTGTACTTACTTATTTTTTAGTGTTGTGTTTAGTAATTCGGCTTGTTGAATGGCTAATTGATCTTCCAATATTGCTCCAGGTGAACTCCCGGTTCCAATAATATATCCATCAAGTGTTGCGCCAACAAATTCGAAAATATGTTTAAATTGTAAAATTAATGGTAGTGCTTTAATTTTTGGTTGATCGCCACCAACTATTACGACGTACATTTTTTTGTTTTTCATTTTTTCAGCGAATTGTAGATCTTTATTTCGAAGACTTTGAGACCAACGATCAATAAAGTTTTTCATGTATCCACTCATACCATACCAATATAAAGGTGTTGAAAAAATAATCGTTTCATGCTCGAGCATTTCTTTAACAATTTCCTCGTAATCATCATCAATAGGTTGGAAGCCATTTGGCTCGTGTCTTTGATCGTTAATTGCCTTTATATGTTTATGACGTAATTGTACTTCCGTCTTGGCAATATCTTTTGTAATGAGATTTGTTAGTTGCTCTGTATTACCGTTTTCCCTAGAACTACCATGAATAATAAACATATTGTTTGCGCTCCTTTTTGAATAAATTATGATTGTAATTATGAATGATTACGATCTTAAAATAAAGTACGTACTAAAAAGTGCCTATAAAACTTTTTGGTTAATCTGAGTCTATTGAACTAAGTTTAGGTTTTTTATAACTGATAAATATTTGAACTATAAATTATTAGTATGCTATATTTTATGAACCTTTACTGTTTACTGCAAAATCATTAATAGGACAATAGTTATATTATCCAAAATATATGGTGATTTTGAAGTTTTCATTTGTACTAAAAAAGTTGAGTGAAATAACGTTATTTTTAATTAAATACTAATTAGCAATGATGGAGGAGTTATGAAAGAATATAATATGCCGATTGAAGCAGCGATTGAGGTAATAGGTGGTAAGTGGAAATGTATCATACTTTGCCATTTAGAAACTGGTAAAAAAAGAACGAATGAGCTTAGAAAACTGATGCCTAAAATTACTCAAAAAATGTTAACACAGCAATTAAGAGAGTTAGAAGCGGATGGTCTAATTAATCGTATTGCTTATGACCAAATCCCACCTAAAGTGGAATACGAGTTAAATGAATACGGTAAATCAATGAAACCAATTTTGGATCTCTTATGTACATGGGGCGGAAATCATATAAAGAAAAGCAAAACGAATTAATACAATCGTTATAAAATTAAGAAACGACAAAAAATTTATTTAATTTAAAATTTTTTGAAGGAATTTAAAAAGAAGTGTAGAAATATTTATTTTAGAGACTACTATATAAATGGTAAATCAATTCATAAAACGATATATATTTACATTAATATAGTAGTAAAGGTTGTGTGTTCGTTAGGGGAATTCCTATATATTTTCAAATGGTATTCTTGGCGAATTGTCATCCTTGTTAAGAATTTTTTTTATGCGGTTTATTTGTTTTGTAAGCGTTTACTTAGCGCTCTTACATAGTTTTTTCTTTTCTTTACAAAAATCGTAATTTATAGGGGGAAATTAAAATGAAACAAGATGAATTAAAACAAACAAATACTAGCTATGATGTTTTTCCAGTATCAGATGTACATCATTTAGAACTATATGTAGGGAACGCGAAACAAACAGCTTATTTCTTTGCAAACACTTTTGGATTTACACCAGTAGCATACTCAGGTTTAGAAACAAAAGTACGTGATAAAGTTTCTTACGTATTAAAAAATGGAACGATTCGTCTAGTTATTACTGGATCTTTAAAAGAAGATACTAAAATTGCTGAGTTTATTAAAAAACATGGCGATGGTGTTAAAGATATCGCTTTATTAGTAGATGATATTGAAGCAGCGTATCAAGGTGCAGTTAGCCGTGGAGCGATTAAAATTTTACCTCCAACTGAAGTTAGCGATGAATATGGTACAGTTAAAAAAGCTGTAATTGGAACTTATGGTGATACAATTCACACATTAATCGAAAAAGGCGATTATAATGGTCCTTTCTTACCAGGATATAAAGATCGTGCTTTCACAATTCCAGTAAATGAAACAGGATTAATCGCATTAGACCATGTAGTTGGTAACGTTGAAAGAATGGAAGAATGGGTTTCTTACTATGAAAATGTAATGGGATTCCAATCAATGATCCATTTTGATGATGACGATATTAGTACTGAGTATTCTGCATTAATGTCAAAAGTTATGACAAATGGAAGCAGAATTAAATTCCCAATTAATGAACCAGCTGAAGGTAAAAAGAAATCACAAATTCAAGAGTACTTAGACTATAACAATGGACCAGGCGTACAACATATTGCTTTATTAACTGAAGATATTGTTGATACTGTTACTAAGCTTAGAGCTTTAGGTGTAGAATTCTTAAAAACACCAGATACGTACTATGATATGTTAACAGAGCGCGTTGGAAAAATTGATGAAGATATTGAGAAATTAAGAGAATTAAAGATTTTAGTTGACCGTGATGATGAAGGGTATTTATTACAAATCTTCACTCGTCCGATCGTTGACCGTCCAACTTTATTTATTGAAATTATTCAACGTAAAGGTGCTAGAGGATTCGGTGATGGTAACTTTAAAGCATTATTCGAATCAATCGAGCGTGAGCAAGAACTTCGAGGAAATCTATAAGGAGTTGTAACAATGGAAATTAGACCGGATACTTTACCATGGCAAGATGCTTATAAGCTGTTAATTGGTTCAGTGTTGCCTCGTCCGATTGCTTTTGTTTCAACTGTAAACTCAGAAGGTGTAGCGAATGTTGCACCTTTTAGTTTCTTTACAGCGATTTGTGCTGACCCGATGTTAGTGTGCTTTGCACCGATGCTTAGAGGTACAGACGGCGAGAAAAAAGACACATTGAAAAATATTGAACAGACGAAACGATTTATTATTAATATTGTAAGTGAAGAAATTTGCGAACAAGTTAATAATGCTGCTGCAGATTTTCCATATGGAGTAGATGAATTTGAACAAGTTGGTCTTACAAAAGTTGATGGGACAACTGTGCAGGTTCCTCGAGTAAAAGAAAGTTTAGTAGGACTAGAATGTGAGCTTCATGAGCTACTACATTTTGGTGAGAACAAAGGTGCTGGAAGTTTAGTAATTGGTAAAGTCGTTAATGTTCATATAAACGATGATTTATATGCAGATGGTAAAATCAATACTGAAAAGCTAAATCCAGTTGGTCGCCTTGCTGGCCATTCTTACACTCGTGCTATTTCTGATACTTTTGCAATTGAAAGAAAAAGGTGAAGGTATGAAATTTATAACTTTTCAATATGATGGTAATGAGCGTTCTGGATTATTAGTTGAAGATCAAGTAATCGATCTTAATAAAGCTAGTAATGGCCGAATTCCAGCGGATTTACTAACAATTCTAGAAAACTATGATTTATATAAAAATGAAATAGCAGAAATAACAGGAGAAGGTATTCCACTTTCTTCCGTTCAATTGCGAGCACCATTACCAAAACCACAAAGTATTCGTGACTTTTATGCCTTTGAGGAGCATGTGAAAACTGCTCGTGGTAGAAGAGGTCTAGAGATGATACCTGAGTGGTATGACGTACCAGTTTTTTATTTTACGAATCATCGAGCGGTTATTGGACCTGAAGATCATGTCAGCATTCCAACTAATTGCAAAAAGATGGATTTTGAATTAGAAATCGCTTGTATTATCGGTAAAGAAGGTAAAGATATCCCAGTTGAAGAAGCCGATGATTATATTCTTGGCTATACAATTTTGAATGACTGGAGTGCTAGAGATATTCAAGCACATGAAGTAAAGGTTGGTTTAGGTCCATCTAAGGGTAAGGATTTTGCTACTTCTTTAGGACCTTGCATTGTAACGAAAGATGAAATTGAGAAATTTAGAACAGGTAAAAGCTATGATTTGAAGATGACAGCTTCAGTTAATGGAAAAGTCATTTCTAGTGGCAACTTTTCTTCAATTTATTATTCCGTTCCAGAATTAATTTCTCATGCTTCAAAAAATGTAACACTATATCCAGGTGATGTGATTGGCTCCGGAACTGTTGGAACAGGTTGTATCTTAGAACTTGGTGAAGAAAAACATCGCTGGTTAGAAGATGGAGACGTCGTTGAGTTAAGCATTACAGGTTTAGGTACATTACGAAATACTGTAAGAAAGTGAGGGGAAGAGTGTGTATTATCGTAGTCTAGGTAAGATTCCAAAGAAAAGACATATTCAATTTCGTAAAGAAGATGGATCATTATACAGAGAGCAGGTAATGGGTACAAAAGGATTTTCAGGTACACAATCTATTTTATATCATAATAATATGCCTACATCAGTTAGTGAAACATCATTTTATAAATCACTTCAAATCGAATTTGAAGAACAGACATCTCTGCAACACCGCCATATTCGTACAAACAATTTAGAGCGTACAGGTGATGCTTTAGAAGGAAGAGTATACGTTTTAGGTAACTCTGATCTGTTAATTGCAGTTGCAAACGTAACGGAAGAAAGCAAGCATTTTTATCGAAATGGTGAAGGAGATGAAATGTTCTTCGTCCATTACGGCTCTGGTGAAATCCAAACAATGTTTGGAACAATTACTTACCGTAAAGGGGATTATATCATGATCCCTATTGGAACAATTTACAAAGTAGTTCCAAATGATGATACGAAGTTTTTAATTGTTGAGTCAAATAGCCAATTAACAACACCAAGACGTTATCGCAATGAATATGGCCAAATGCTTGAGCATAGCCCATTTTGCGAACGTGATTTTAGAGGACCAGAAACCTTAGAGACATATGATGAAAAAGGTGAATTTACTGTTTTAACTAGAGCAAGAGGAAACCTTTATAAACATGTCTTAACACATCATCCATTTGATGTAGTAGGATGGGATGGGTATTTATATCCATGGGCATTTAATATTGAAGATTTCGAACCGATTACAGGAAGAATTCATCAGCCACCACCAGTACATCAAACATTCGAAGGACATAATTTTGTAGTGTGCTCATTTGTACCAAGGATGTATGATTACCATCCTGAAGCAATTCCGGCACCTTATGTACACAGTAATGTAAACAGTGATGAAGTCCTTTACTATGTAGAAGGAAACTTTATGAGTAGAAAAGGGATCGAACAAGAGTCTATTACATTACATCCATCAGGTATTCCACATGGACCACATCCAGGTAAAACTGAAGGTAGTATTGGAAAGAAAGAAACACTAGAACTAGCAGTTATGATTGATACATTTAGACCACTTTACGTAGTAAAAGAAGCACATCAATATGAAGATCCGGCTTATATGGGTAGTTGGATTGAAAAGTAGAGTCTTTTGATTCTACTTTTTATTTGAATTTGATACAAGCTATGTTTAAGATAACGCAGGCATTATGGAACTAGATAATTTGAAATATTCTTGAAATAGTACTAGATTAACAGCTTAATAATATGATAAACTGACAACATTATACAAAACTTTGAATAAAAGGGAGAAATAAGTATGTACGTGAAACCACAAATTTTGACTCTTCAAGCATACACACCAGGAAAACCAAGTGAAGTAGTCATGCGTGAATATGGTCTAGACAAAGTAGTAAAACTTGCATCAAATGAAAATCCATTCGGATGTTCTCCTAAAGTTTTTGAAGAACTACGTAATGTAGTAAGTAAGTTTGCGATTTATCCAGATGGAGCGACAGAAGAAATTAGTAAGAAACTAGCAAATTTCCTAAATATACAGCCAGATCAATTAATATTCGGAAGTGGTGCTGACGAAGTTATTCAAATGATTAGTCGAGCATTGCTAACAAAAGAACATAATATTGTACAAGCATCACAAACTTTTTCACAATATGCTCATCATGCAGTTATTGAAGGGGCTGAAGTTAGACCGGTTCCTTTAGTTAATGGTGTACATGATTTAGATTCTATGCTTGAACAAGTAGATGCGAATACTAAAATTGTTTGGATTTGTAATCCAAATAACCCAACAGGTACATATATCGGAAGCCGCAAATTAGTCGAGTTTTTAGAAAAAGTACCAAGCACTACTTTTGTAGTTGTTGACGAAGCTTACGTTGAATACGTATCAGCATCTGATTTCCCTGATACAATCTCATTACTTAATAAATTTGAAAATCTAATCGTATTAAGAACATTTTCAAAAGCATACGGCCTAGCATCATTCCGAATCGGTTACGGAATCGGAAATAGCAAATTAATTCAAGAATTAAATATCGCTAGACTACCATTCAACACTTCAATGTTATCTCAAGTTGCAGCAATAGCAGCACTTGAAGACCAAGTCTTTATTAAAAACTGTGTTGAACAAAATAAAAAAGGCATGGAACAATACGAAGAGTTTTTCAACAGTTATGGAATCGAATACTATCCATCTCAAGCAAACTTTATATATGTTCCACTTGAAAACAGCCAAGAAATCTTTAAAGATCTAGAATCAAAAGGATACATTATCCGTGCATTCCCTAATGGAATTCGAATTACAATCGGAACTGCTGCTGAAAATGAAGGACTAATCTTACATCTAAAGCCAGCATTAACGAAAAATACTTCTACAATCTAATTAATTGGAAAATCGTCATTTATAGAAATGACGATTTTTTGTTTTATCTTTATAAAACTAAAATTTACGTATACTTGAAGTAGTATATTTACTAGTTTCGTCTCAATAAGAGATAAAGGGGAAAATGCTTTACTAGAAGTTGAGAAGAAAGGGAATCAAGTAGAAATTATCACTTATTCGAAGAATGAAAAAACAACCAAGCTCACTATGCCATTAGAACTCTAAAAAAAAATATTTAATGATATTCAATAATGTTAAAAATATATAAATAGATAGGGTGATTAGTGTGGAATATACGTTTCTTGGATTAGTGTTCGTCATAGTTTTTGTACTTTTTACAACGGTTATTGATAAACTTAACAAACTAGAGAATCGAATGAAAAATATAAAGATTACTTTAGATCAGATTGCTAAAGTAGTAGAAGTCCCAGAACATCCAATTAATAATGATTTACGTAAACTTTTACAAGAAGGAAAAGAAATTCAAGCAATTAGAGAGGTTAGAAGTGTTTTAGGTCTTTCATTATTGGAAGCAAAACAATATGTTGATGCTTTAAAAATGGTTGCAAAATAGTGAAGAATTTTACCTCAATTTGTGATCGTAAAGGTACAATAATTAATTCTTTTTTATTAATCTTTCATTATTGAAATATAAAATGAAGTCAGATTCTTTCCAAGTTGGAATCTGACTTTATATTTTAGTTTTTTACTATATTTCCGAACGAAAAGTTTTACCTAACATATTTCCAAGACCGAAATAATGACGGAAATTATATATTAGTGGACTCCATTTATTTGGATCAATATGATTTTCTTCAATGATGATGTCATTATGAGCATGAACATGTAAAACATTTGTCTCAACAATTGCAAAATCAGGTGAATGTTCAGGGATACGAATGTGTTTTACAATTGCCTCGATTTGAATTGGGCATTCTGCTATTCGTGTAGGTTTTACGGTTTGTGACTCCGTAGCAGTTAATTTACTTATATTGTATTTTTCTTTTTCATATGTAAATCCTATATTTTTCTTAGAATCAGGAACGGGATTTTTTCCAGTATAAGGGGCTAATAATTCAACATTCTCCCATAATAAAGGGCTAGGTACATTGATTACACATTCAGGATGTCGCTGTAAATTTTCAATAGCTTTGCCGCCAAGTCCAATTCCTAATATTATGCAATCTCCTAAAGCCCAAGAGGAAGACATAGGGCTAATATTGACTGTTCCATCCTCATTCAATGTATTTAGTAAAATCACAGGAGTTCCGTAGTATAGAATTTTAGGTCTAATCAACTTTGTATTTGTAAAATGATTCATTTTTTTCCTCCTAATAATATGTATTTCAAAATTTATTGTAGAATATAAATAGTTCAATTATCATCGAAATATGGATTACATAATGGAAGGAGAATAAAAATGAATGCAAATCCTAATGTAGCAGTGGTTGCTACGCTTGTAAGTGAAACTTCACGTGCAGCAATATTAACTGTCCTTTTAGATGGTAGATTTCATCCTGCTAGCGAACTGGCATATATGGCTGGAATAAAACCACAAACGGCTAGTTTTCATTTAGCAAAATTGGTCGATGCGAAATTAGTTAGCGTAGAAAAACAAGGAAGACATCGTTACTACGGTATTTTAAATCAGGAAGTTGCTCAAATAATGGAGACATTATTATCAATAGCCCCTCCAGTTGAAATTAGGTCTTTAAAACAAGCTTCAGAAAATACAGCAATACGATTTGCAAGAACGTGTTACGATCATCCTGCTGGAAAGTTTGGGGTACTATTAACTGATTCTTTAATTAATTTAGGAGCTATAAACGAAGATAAACAAGGATTTATTGTTACGGAAAAAGGTGAGAGATTCTTTACTGACTTTCAAATTGATCTTGAAAAAATTAAGAAGAAGCGTCGATCATTTTCACATAAATGTTTGGATTGGAGTGAAAGACGTCATCACCTTGGTGGAGCATTGGGAAATGCTCTTCTAGAAAGATTTTTAGAATTAAATTGGATTCAACGTATGCCAAAAACAAGAGCCATAAAAATAACTTTTGAAGGAAAAAAAGGATTTAAAGAAACATTTTCTTTTGATATATAAGTAACTATTTACTAAAATCAACCAGAAATAATAGCTAAAAGCCCTAATAATACAAAAGGATACATAAGTAGTACAACAATTAGTAGTTGCAATTACAGTTCCTCATACTAAAAAAGAATAAACTTTTCACTGAAGAATAAATATTAACAAATATAGCTTTAGTGGAAATGGGGATTGTGGTATGAAAGTAAGATCAGAAAAAAGTCATAATGTTCCAGCTGGTTCAAAAAGTGTTATGACTTTCGGTTCTGCTTTAGCAATTACAATATCTTGGAGTATTCATAAATCAGTTCTTTGGGCAATAATTCATGGTTTTTTTAGTTGGTTTTATGTTATTTATTATGTCTTTACTAGGTAAGAATTTAGTTCAATAGTTTCCTTACAGAGACATTTAGTTTTATAGATTCAAAAAATTAAAAATTCTTAATGTAACCCCTTTCAAAATTTTTATTTTTCAAAAGGGATTGACAACTTATATCAAATTCATTAAGATGAATAAAAATAAAACGAAAAAGGAGACATGAACATGTTTTTCGCACGCACGAATAATGGGCTACAACATCATCATCGACCCAGGGTTTGAATCTATGGACAAAAATTGACCGTAGATGCAAGCCCTCTTCGTGTTACGAAAAAGGTGCTTGTGTCGTGCCAGAAGGCCATACAGGCATTTAACCTGTATGGCCTTTTTGTTTTTTCTAGAAGGGGGAATGTTCAATTGGATGGGAAATTAAAGCAGTCATTAGTCAATTATCGATATAAAAGAAAAATGGAAGATTATGCACTAGAGCGAGGATATATTCCGTTTCATCCTCAGCTATTTGAAGAGTATGATTCATTTTCAAGTCGAAACCCAAGATTAGCTAGAGAAGACTTAGTTGTTGTTTTAACACGTTTACAGCAAATTTTATTGTTAAGACCTGATTTAACAAGTGCATTGATGAAAGAAATTTATCCAATCGCGCTGAAGGAAGAGAAATGTAAAGTATTTTATCAATCAACAATCTATCGAAATAATGGGGTAGAGCTTGAAGAAATTAATCAATTTGGTATTGAAAATTTAGGGGGAATTACTGAAGCATCTGAAATAGAAGTAGTTATTATGGCAATTGATTTATTAAGCAATGTTCCTTTTATTTTAGAAATCGGGCATACAGGGTTTATCGAAGGATTATTTAAAGAATGTAATTTAACAGAACCGCAAAAAAACAAATTGAAAAAGCTTATTTATTTAAAAAACATTGATGAATTAGAACGTTTTATTCAGTCTATTAATTTACCGTTTCAAGCTAGAAATGTTTTTGAACAGTTATTTAGTTTACAAGGTAAGGGAGAAAAGCTTCATTCATTACTTAGAAGTTTAGTATTAAATAATGAAATGGAAAATGCTGTTGAAAAGGTAATCAAATTTCAAGAAATTAGTCCTAATATTCTTCTTGATTTATCAATCGTAAATGAATTTGATTATTATGACGGTATCGTTTTTAAAGGGTATTATGATCAGTTAAATAAAGAGGTTTTAAGTGGAGGACGCTATCTTCTGGTGTCTGAAGATTCGGAAAACAGTATTGATGCAATCGGATTTTCAATTGATACAAATGCTTGGATAACATGTCAAATGAGGGATGTAAAGTGAATTGGCTAACAGTTGCAGTTGCAAAAGGAAGACTTGAAGATGAGGTTATAAAAATATTAAGTCAGTCTGGTTACCGAAAAGTAATTGATTCTAAAACTAGAAAACTAATTTTTGAAGATGAATTACATAAAATTAAATATTTAGTAGTGAAACCTGTAGATGTCGCTACATATGTTGAACGAGGAGTTTGCGATCTTGGTTTTGTAGGAAAAGACATACTGCTAGAGCAAGAGAAAGATGTATATGAGTTGATGGATTTAGAACTTGGAAAATGCATTTTTGCAGCAGCGGGTTTTCCAGGAACGTTAATTGATCGAGGTGATCAAACACTAAGAGTTGCAACAAAATATCCAAATATTACTTCGAAGTATTTTCAGTTTAGGCAAAATATTGAACTTATTTATTTAAACGGTTCTGTTGAATTAGCACCAATTGTAGGCATGTCTGATATTATTGTTGATTTAGTAGAAACTGGAAGTACTTTAAAGGCCAATGGATTAGTCATCTTAGAAGAAATGATTCCAATCAGTGCTAGAGTGATTTCGAATCGTGTAAGTTATCGATTTAACTATTTCCGTATTACTGAATTTATAGAAAAAATTAAGAAGGGTAGGAACATATATGCTGGAAATTTTATCGATTAATCAAAAAAGCGAAAAACTTGAAAGTATTATAAACCGAACGAATTTACCTACTGTTGAGATCACAAAAAGCGTAGAAAAGATTTTATTAAATGTGAAAGAAAATGGTGATGAAGCTGTACGTCAGTATTCTTTAATTTATGACGAAGTGAAACTAAAAAGCTTTGAAGTAAGTGAAGATGAGTTTAATGAAGCTCTAGAACAAACTGATGAAAACTTAATAAATGCATTGATTGAAGCTAAGAAAAATATAGAGACATATCATGAAAAGCAACTGCAAGATGGTTATAAAATAAATGAAAAAAATTCATATGTTCAACAATTAATTAATCCGATTGAAAGAATTGGTGTGTATATCCCAGGTGGAAAAGCGGCATACCCATCAACAGTTTTAATGAATGTGATTCCAGCAAAAATAGCAGGAGTGAATGAAATTGTCATTGTAACGCCACCAAATAAAGAAGGAAAAATTAAGCCATCCATTCTAGTCGCTGCGAAATTAGCTGGTGTTACAAAGGTGTTAAAAATTGGTGGAGCGCAAGCAATTGGGGCACTGGCGTATGGTACTGAAACAATTGAAAAAGTAGATAAAATAGTTGGTCCTGGCAATATTTATGTGGCGCTCGCTAAGAAAAGTGTTTCAGGCATAGTAGGGATTGATATGGTTGCAGGTCCAACTGAGGTTGTCATATTAGCAGATGAAACAGCCAATCCGAGATTTATTGCTGCTGACTTAATGGCACAGGCAGAGCATGATGAAATGGCATCTAGTATTGTAATTACGAATTCAGAAGAGTTTGCACAAAAAATACAGCAAGAAATACCAAACTTATTAGAAGAACAACCAAGAAGAGAAATTATTAAGAGCTCATTCGAAAATTATGGAGCAATTATAATCGTTAAAACAATCGAGGAAGGAATCGAGCTTGTTAATACGTTAGCACCTGAACATCTAGAACTAATGATAAAAAATCCAGAGTCGAACGTTCATAAAATTAAAAATGCTGGTGCAATTTTTTTAGGAGACTATACTCCAGAGCCTGTTGGCGATTACTTTGCGGGAACAAATCATACATTACCGACTAGCGGAACTGCAAGATTTACTTCGCCATTAAATGTAAATGACTTTCAAAAGAAAACATCCGTTGTTTATTACAATAAGACTGCCTTAAATGAAGCAAGGAAACATATTGAATTGATCGCAGAGGAAGAAGGACTATTTGGCCACGGTAAAGCGATTAGTATTCGATTTGAGGAGGATTCAAAGTGAGAACTGCAATGATAACAAGACAAACAAATGAGACAAAGATTCGTTTGAACTTAAGTTTAGATGGTGATGGAGTAAGTTCTATTCAAACTGGAATTGGTTTTTTAGATCATATGTTAACGTTATTTTCATTTCATAGCGGAATAGACTTAGAAATATTTTGTGAGGGCGATCTCGAAGTAGATGATCATCACACAACAGAAGATATTGGTATCGCATTAGGTAAAGCCTTATTAGTAGCGTTAGACGAAAAAATTGGCATTAATCGCTACGGTTCATGCTACATTCCAATGGATGAAACGTTAGCTAGAGTTGTCGTCGATTTTAGTGGCAGACCTTATCTTGTTTATAATGATCGAACAGTAAGAGAACGAATAGGAATGATTGATACACAGAATTTTAAGGAATTTTTTAAATCATTAAGCTCTGAAGCTAGAATGAATTGTCATATGGAAGTTTTATATGGAGAAAATGATCATCACAAAATTGAAGCTTTGTTTAAAGCATTTGGTAGAGCGGTTAAACAAGCGGTTGAAGTAACTTCGAATAAATTACCTTCCACGAAAGGAATGTTATAAGTGAATATTATTATTGATTATGGTGTAGGTAATTTAGATTCATTAAAAAGAGCATGTGAAGAAATTGATTTTCCTGTAGTCATTACGAATGAAATTGAAATGATTGAGCAGGCTTCTTCTATTATTCTACCAGGAGTTGGGGCTTATGAAGCAGCGATGAACGAATTAAATCGACTTGGTTTAGTAGATTGTATTAAGTCAAAGGCAAAAAGCGGTACGCCGATTTTAGGAATTTGCCTAGGAATGCAATTACTATATGAATTTAGCGAAGAAAACTTTGGGGCAAGTGGACTTGGCTTAATTAAAGGTCAGGTAAAACGTATACCTGATTTTGTAAAAGTTCCACATATGGGCTGGAACAAGTTAAATTTTACGAAACAGGAATCATTATTAAAATATATAAATGAAGGTGATTATGTCTATTTTGTACACTCATTTTATATTAGTTCAACAAATGACGAGCTTTTAGCATATTCCGATTACGGGGTAAAGATTCCGGCAATTATTAAATCCAATAATATTTACGGAATGCAATTTCATCCTGAAAAAAGTGCAGAAACAGGTCTAAATTTATTAAAAGCATTTAAGGAGATGTGTTTATATGATTCTATATCCAGCAATTGATTTAAAGGACGGTAATTGCGTTCGCCTTGAGCAAGGAGATTTTAATAAGAAAGTAATTTATAAGAATTCACCACTTGAAGTTGCTTTAGATTTTGAAAAAGCAGGTGCAAAAGTTTTACATATTGTTGATTTAGACGGAGCAAGAACTGGAGAACGGAAAAATGCTTCAATTATAAAAGAAATCGTTCAAAATACAAAACTAAACATTCAGTTAGGTGGAGGGATAAGATCACTTGATTCGATTTCGTTTTGGTTAGAATTAGGTGTAGAAAAAGTCATTTTAGGTACAGCTGCAATTAATAATCGACAACTTTTAGAACAAGCAGTTTTAAAATACGGTGATCGAATCATTGTAGGAGTAGATGCAAAAAACAGTTTTGTAGCCATAAATGGATGGGAAGAATCGACAAATCAAGATAGCTATGAATTTTGTAAACAACTAGAGCTACTCGGTGTGAAAACAGTCGTATACACTGATATATCAAAGGACGGCATGTTAAGTGGGCCTAATTTAGAAGCCTATAAAAGATTAGCTGAAGAAACAAATTTAAATATTATCGCTTCAGGTGGAGTGAGTTCAATCAATGATCTGAAGTCACTTCGCAGATTAAATATTTATGGTGCGATATCTGGTAAAGCATTATATGAAGGGAAATTTACTGTTGAGGAGGCACTTAAATGCTTGCAAGAAGAATTATACCGTGCTTAGACGTTCGTAATGGACGAGTCGTGAAAGGAAAACAGTTTTCAAGTATTCAAGATGTTGACTCGCCTACAAAACTAGGAAAATATTATAGTGATAATGGTGCTGACGAGTTAGTATTTTATGATATTACGGCCTCAAATGAAGAAAGAGATATATCATTGAAATTTGTTTCAGACGTAGCGAAGGAATTGCGTATTCCGTTCAGTGTTGGAGGTGGAGTACGTTCGATTGATGATTTTACAAAACTATTAAGAAATGGAGCCGATAAAGTATCAATCAATTCTGCCGCAATTTTAAATCCGAATTTAATTAAGGAAGCATCTGATCGTTTTGGATCGCAATGTGTTGTACTTTCAATTGATGCAAAGTTAAATAAAGAGGGTAATTATAAAGTGTTTATAAATGGTGGTCGGAAAGAGACCGAATGGGATGCGATTGATTGGGCTAAGAAAGGTGTGGAGCTTGGAGCGGGTGAAATTGTCTTAAACAGTATTGATGAAGACGGCATGAAAAGAGGTTTTGATATCCGATTGCTACAAAAAATTACAAATGCAGTTAATGTTCCGGTTATTGCATCTGGTGGCGCTGGAAAAGTAGAACACTTTTATGATGCGATTGAATATGCAAATGTCGATGGAGTTTTAGCTGCATCAGTATTCCATTTTGGAGAAATCAAAATTAGTGAACTAAAAGACTATTTAAATGAAAAAAATATTCCAGTTCGACTTTAGGAGGAGAAAACATGTTTTTTGATATCAAAAAAATTAGCTTTAATGAACAAGGCTTAGTACCAGCAATTGTGCAAGATAGTAATACGAAAGAAGTATTAATGTTGGCATATATGAATAATGAATCAATTAAACTCACTATCGATACTGGATTTGCCACATTTTATAGTAGAAGTCGTCAATCAATTTGGAAAAAAGGAGAAACTTCGGGGAATCTTCAATATGTCAAATCGATTTCTTATGATTGTGACCAAGACTCAATTTTACTACAGGTTGAACAAGTAGGAGTAGCTTGCCACACAGGAAGCTACAGTTGTTTTTCCGAAAAATTAACTTTAATGCAAGAAAAAAATATTGTTCAAAATGATTCTTTAAGTTATCTGCCAAATCTCTATGAAACGATACGAGATCGAAAAGACAATCCAATTGAAGGATCTTATACTACCTATTTATTTAATCAGGGCATTGATAAGATATTGAAAAAAGTAGGCGAAGAGACAAGCGAAGTAATTATTGGAGCTAAAAATGAAGGAACTGAAGAATTAATTTATGAGATTAGTGATCTAGTTTATCACACAATTGTTTTAATGGTTGAAAAAGGAATAAAACTTGAAGAGATAAACAATTGCTTAATAAATAGGAAGGAGAAAGTAAAATCTTGAAAATTGATGGCCACACACATACACAATACTGTCCTCATGGAAGTGGTGATGACGTACAATTAATGATCGAAAAAGCAATTGAACTTGGGTTCGATGAATACCATATCACTGAACATACACCAGTACCATCATCATTTCAAAACTGCTTAAAGCCATATGAAGCAGTTGCCTCGCTTGCGATGTCTGAAAATGAAGTAGACGAATATATTAATGAAATGTATAAAGTAAGAGACAAGTATAAGGATCGAATTCGCATAAAAATTGGATTTGAATATGATTATTTACCGAATGAATCAGTATGGTTTAAAGATTTTTTAAAAGAATACGGCAAATATTGTGACACAGGACTGTTATCAGTTCATTACATGGAAGGAAAAAATGGATGGCATTGTATAGATTATAAAGCTGAAGATACTCTTTCTGGTTTAGTTAATAACTATGGTAGTGCAGAAGATTTTCAACTTGCTTATTACGATCAAGTAAAACAGTCAATCATTGATGATTTAGGTCCGTTTAAACCAAAAAGAATCGGACATATGACTTTATGCAATAAATTTAAACATTTTTTGAAATGTGAAGATACAAAAAAGTTACTAAATAAACAAATTGAACTATTAAAGCTAGTTAAAGAAAAAAATTATATTTTAGACTACAACACTGCAGGATTATTTAAAGAATATTGTGGTGAAACATATCCACCAAACCATGTCATTGAATTTGCGAATTCCTTAAATATAGAGTTAATGTATGGTTCTGATTCCCATAGTGTAAAAGATGTTGGAAGAGGATATGAGATATATCTTTCAAATAGTAAAAAACCTTGCTAATGATCAATTGATAATTCAGATATTAAAAACGGGAAACTGAACTGTTAGGTCATTTATGAGTATGATATTTACATCGATGTGATTACTAACTTACTCATGAACCTTCTATGAGTAAGTTAAAAGTAATAATTAGCCATTTTAGTTACTCATGAAGTCGTTATGAGTAAGTTAAAAGCAAAAATTAGCCAATTTATTTACTTATGAAGATGTTATGAGTAAGTTAAAAGCAAAAATTAGCCAATTTAGTTACTCATGAAGCTGTTATGAGTAAGTTAAAAGCAATATTTAACGGTTTTAATTCCTCATGAAGCTGTTATGAGTAAGTTAAAAGTAATATTAAGCTATTTTAGTTACTCATGAAGTCGTTATGAGTAAGTTAAAAGCAAAAATTAGCCATTATAGTTACTCATGAAGATGTTATGAGTAAGTTAAAAGCAATATTTAACGGTTTTAATTCCTCATGAAGCTGTTATGAGTAAGTTATTTTCAATATTGAACATATTTTATTTCAACACTCAGACGATAAATTGATATTTTATCGTCTTTTTGTTTTGTGATAAATTTTCTTAAAACGGCTAAATTCCCCCAAATTACAAATATCCACCGTTAATGTATAATTAAGAAAAATTAGAAATTTTATACTAAATATCATTTACATAAAGGGAGAATTTGAATGTCAAGTATTTTTTGGGGCGTATTAGGAGCTTTATTAATGAGTACTATTGATTATTTGATGTTTTATTTTGGACTTGTTAGTACCGAGAATCAAAGATGGGACTGGTTTGAAAAACGAACAAAGTTTCAAAAAATTAGTGTACTTTCTAGTGTGTTTTTAGGTTTATTTGTTCTTCACATTGTAACTTAATAGTTACTGAAAGAGTCATTGTTTTGACTCCTTTTTGTTTTTATAGAAGTATTTTTGGCTAAAAAAATAAAAGGTAAAAATAGCCATTTGTTGAATAATAAAGAATGGTGCCCTCAAGGATGAATCAATTATTATAATTTAAATTCAAATTTAGTCCTACTTTTTTAATGACAGTTTAATGGTTATGAGGAGACTTTACAGAAATAATTTCTAAAAATTATTAGTGTTTAATGAAGGAGGAAATTTTTTTGAATCGAAAAGAAATGTTTTTGAACGTATTAGACAAAACATATGATAAGGAAAGTTGGTTTGCGCCACTAAAGGATTCAATTGATGGAATTACAGCGGAACAAGCTGGTTGGAGACCATCAGGGGAAGCAACTAAATCAATTTGGGAAAACGTTAATCATCTTCTTTATTACAAAGAGAGGATTGTAGCAAATCTAGAAGGTAGAGAGTGGACACAAAACCTAGACGGTGACCAAACCTTTTTTCTTACTGAACAATCGAATGAAGATAACGAATGGAAGAAAGTAGTTGAACGTTTGGAAAATACTAGTTTTAGTTTAAGACAGTTATTGAGTAATATGACAGATGAGGAATTGATGAGAAATTCATTTGACGTAAAATTAATGGATTTATTACTACATGACGCTTACCATACCGGACAAATTATTCAAATACGAAAAATGCAAGGATCGTGGCCATCACATCGTTGACATAACCGATTAAGGCAGCATAAAGCTGTCTTTTTTGTTTAAAACAATCGATGGTTAGAATTAGAAATTAGATATTCCAGGTATAATTAATCGCGTATATTATTATTTCAATCGAAATAAATCTGGGGGAAAAATGAGAAAAAGATTACGAAAAAAAGATCAAATGAATGGGAATGGTTTTCAGTAAAAGTGTTTTATGAGTGTAAAATATCAGGAAATCCTTCACCAGAAAAAATTGACCAAGATTACGATAGTGACGGTCTTAAGACATTTGAGGAAAGCATTTTACTTATAAAAGCACCTTCAGAGGAAGAAGCTTATTTAATTGGTGAAAAAGAAGCAATAAAAAATGAAGTAGATTACTTAAATCAATATGATCAAACAGTAAAATGGAAGTTCATAAGAGTAATCGATTGTTTTAATATATCTGATAAAAAACTTCAAACAGGTACTGAACTATATTCTCGCTTTATAAGAGTTCCTCATGATTTGTCGACAGAAAAGATTTATTCATATAATGACCGAGATGTTATTAGTGATAATTAAGTTAGCAATTAGGTTGAAAAAACCAAATTTGGAAGGAGTAATGATCATGTTTAGTTATAAAATTGAAGAAAACTTGCAATTAAAGTTATTAACTCTACAAGATGCAGATGAGCTATACAAATTAACAATCAATTCAATGGATCATTTAAAAGAATGGTTACCATTAATAGCATATAATAAAAAGCTTGAGGATACAGAGAATTTTATAAAATCAACTATGAAACAATTTGCTGAAAACAATGGATTTCAAGCTGGTATTTGGTCAAATTCAAAACTTGTTGGGGTTATTGGGTTCCATAAAATTGATTGGTCAAATAAGTCGACAAGTATCGGATATTGGTTAGGAAAGGGGTTTGAAGGTACAGGCATAATGACGAAAGCTTGTCATGCATTTGTTAATTATGCATTAACAGACCTATCCTTAAATCGGGTCGAGATTCGTGCTGCTGTTGAAAATACAAAAAGCCGTTCTATTCCTGAGCGGATAGGATTCTTTCAAGAAGGTCGGATCAGGAAGGCCGAATGGTTATATAATCATTATGTAGATCACATCGTTTATGGAATGTTAGCGGAAGATTGGGCTGCCTTAAAGAAATAATGGTAATTTCATATTAATGAACTTTTTTTCTTGCATGAAAAGTATTAATACTTCAAATACTTCATTTGAAAGGCTAATGAGTTAAATGAAGTAATGACTTGTCTAGTGTGATGCTATAAACTGCATGTAAGAAAAGGAGAATATCAATGCATTGGTATGAAAAACTAAATCAGTATTTTCCAGTTGAAGAAATGAAATCAAGGGAACATATGGAAACTTTATTGAAAGAGCGATCAGATATTTATCATAAAGATGAAGGTCCATATCATGTTTTAATGTATGCGGAACTAGATGATTTTGTATTTATCGATTACTTGTTCGTTTCAAAAGATGCCCGTGGGCAAGGTCTTGGGTATAAATTACTTGAAAAGCTAAAGAAGAAGGGCAAACCGATTATTTTAGAGGTTGAACCAGTTAATTATGAAGATACAGATACAGAAAAAAGGCTTCGCTTTTATAAAAGAGAAGGTTTTGAGCATGCTCAGTCGATTGGATACAACAGACGATCACTAGCTACTCAAGAAATAAACCCTATGGAGATTTTGTACTGGTCTCCAAATAATGAGGGTGAAGAAATGATTTTTAAAGCGATGAAAAAAACATATAATATGATTCATACATATAGGGATACACATTTTTACGGTGAATCTTATCAGCCAGTAGAGGAAGTTCTAACCTTTGGAGAAAATAATAGCAATCAAAATCTTTTGGAAGACATATAAAAATGCCAAATCAAAAACGACTGATAATCTCAGTCGTTTTTTTAAAGTTACACACCCATACGTTTGCGTTGATTGTTTGGCTTTTTAGAAATTTGATTCTTTTTCGTCATATCTTTAACAGCATTTACTCCATTATTTTGATTAGAATTTTGCTGTTTTTTGCTAGCCAACTTTTGTTTCATTAATTCTTGAAGACTAACTTTTTTTGGTTCATTGTTATTTTCGTTCATAAATTTAATTTCCTCCAATTTAATCATACTTTTATAATGACTTGTTGAAGGAAAATTAGCAAGTACATTTAAAAGAATAAAAAGTTTTATTAGCTGTCTTTTTCTGTATTTTTCTTATGGAATTCTTCCATTTTTTTACTCTTTGAAAAAGCAGATTCCTCTGAATGTCCAAATTGATCTACAGAACTTTTCTGTGGACCTTTGTTTGTATGCCCTTTTGCCATGTTTAACCCTCCTTTTTTATTATTATGTGCTTAAATTCCTTGAATAATCTTTAATTTAAAATGGGAATCTATTTATGATAAATGGTATTAGGAGGAAGCAAAATGACAAGTAAAAATGGCAGCAAAGGAAGTAAAAATCAAAACGCACCTGAACTTCATGGACAAGCACCTACTAGTGGTGACAACACAAAAGGAAATGTCTATCGCTCTAAAAAAGGTAGTAAATCCCAAACTGAATTACATTAAAATAAGCAATTAAAAAAGAGCTTGGATTACCCAAGCTCTCAGTGTGTAGACAAAGTCCAAAAAACCTGAGTTTCAGACTGATTGCAAGCGCTTGTCTTTCGAGGCGCGAAGTCTGGTGAGGAGCGGAGTTACCCTAGACGGTAATGAGCACCGCAGACAGGCGAAGCAACGAAGAAAGCGAGCGTTTGTCAACAGTCTGAGAGCTTGGATTACCCAAGCTCTATATTTTTTCTAACTCTGTTTAGTCTTGAACATTAAATCCTTCTTCATCTAAATATTCACAAGCTTCACCGTAGCTATTGAATGTACCATCAAGATTTTCTCCTGCATAAACATTCCACATGTCCATTTCTGAAACAAGTTTAAGGATTTGTCCGTTTTTATTAACCCAGATTTCTTCTACTTCTTCATCTTCTTCAAAAATTGGTTCGTATGATAGGCTTTCGATTGACTTCGTTAGGATTGTACGAAGTTCGTCTTCTGTAAAGTCTCTTACATTTACCATACCTTTATCGTTTGTTTTGTAACCTTTGATCCCTTCAGCATATACAAAACCATTACCATTAGGATGTAAATGATATACAACATTCTTTTTCTCTTTTAAACTTTCTTCATATTGAAAATTTGTACGTCCAAGTGAGACTGGCTTTTTAGTTAATTCTGGAAATGATTCAATGATTGTAAGTTTTTGTTCGTAAGTTAGCATAATGCCTCCAAATAAATATTCTTTTACCTATGTTTTGTATGTAACGTAACAAATATAACAAAAATCTTTTGAAAATGACATAGAATTGTCACAATTTCAGCTACTCTAATTTGGTAGAATAATAATGCTGTATAAATTTAACATAGATCTTTTGGCAAATTTTTGGACTTAATTTGATTTTTATTATACATAGTAGGTGATATCATGACAGTGGAAGTTAAAGTAAAAGTGAAAGAACAATTTATTAAAAAACAATTTTATAAATCGTATTTAAATGAAAATGAAAACAATAACCATCCTATTGCAGTTCTAGCTGACCTTTACAATGAACAAAATGATGATATGGATCTTTCATCTATCCGATTTGCACAAGGTGAAGTTTATTTTGAAAATAAAGATTTTGAATCTGCAGTTTTCAAGTGGGAAAAAGTCTCAAACCAGTTAAGCGATTGGGCAAAGAAAAATATTGCCGATTCTTATTATGAAATTGGTGCATATGAAACAGCAGAAAAGCTATATAAAGAAGTTAAAACAGATAGTAGTACTTTGACATCTGAAATATTCTTACATTTATTCTCACTTTATATCGATGTTTCGAAATACGAGGAAGCGGATCGTATTATTAAAGAAGCAGTAAAATACAATCCTGATTATCCAAACGTAACAAGAATTGCACGTAATTTTTATGAAAAACATCACGATTGGACTAGTGCTGTAGCTCTAGCTTCAGATGAATCAATTCGTACAGAAGATTTAAAATGGTTTATAGTATTAAGAGAATACATTATAAATGGTGTAACAAAAGAAATGGTACCAAGTTATTTTGTGCAACCGTTACTTTCATTGGCTAAAGTCGATCTTGAGCACTTTGAATTAATGGTAGAAGCACTTTGGAATAGTTACAGAGAACAATCAGTTTATGTAAATTGGTTGCAAACATTTAATGATATGTTATTCCAAATCAACGTTGAGACAGGTGTGAAGTGGAATCGTTTGCCATCAATCTATTCAATGACTTACGAAGAATTAGTTGAAGGTGATTATTTTGTAACTCAGCTTGAGGAAATGATGCCAAGCTTCTTAACAAATTGGTTACGTATTACCGATATAAAAGGTGCGGTTTTAGCAACGACTGCAACACTTGCATGGGATCGATTATTCCCAGGCCGTATTGATTATCAAATTGTTGCTGACGCAGAATTGGCATTTGAACAGTTATTAAAAACGCCTGATTGCTTTGAAATTGGAAAAGAATTATTTGAAAACATTTTACAATGGTCCGCTTTAAATGAAATAGAAGTAGGAGACCATTTTGAGTGGTGGACAAGTAAATTAACTCAATTTGAAAATACAACAATGCTTGTTGCAGGTACTTCAGGTAACGGTAAATCTTCATTTGTTAACTCACTTTTAGGTGAGAAAATGATGGGTTCTTCTACGACAATGCCTGTATTATTTGAACAATCAAGTGATTCAAATATTAGCGTATTTTCGAAGGAAGGAAATACACAGCTTGCTGAATTTGCAGATTTTTACGATTTAACAACAGTTGAAAACAATCTGTTAAAAGGTGATGAATTAGTATACTATAAATTACCAAATTCATTTTTAGAAAAGCACCGTTTATCAATCATTGACACACCTGGAATTGATGGAAACCAGGTTAATACAAAAGCATTATTACAATCTGTAAAACTTGCAGATCGTCTTGTTTATGTTTTAAATGCTACTGCACCTTATACAGAAAACGAACGATCTTTACTAGTTAAAATTCATAAAGAATTACCAACGCTACCGATTCACTTTATTTTAAATAAGATGGATTCTATTTATAGTAAAGAAGAAATTGATCGAGTTCGCGCTGAAATCCAAGCGAAAGTTAGACAAGATTTCCCTAGCGCTAAAGTATTACCTTATTCTTCAATTTATAGTAATCAAGATCAATTTAAAGATTTAGAATTATTTATTGAGGATAACGTTCTTTCAACTGAAGCAAATTCTAAACAAACAGAAAAATTATTATTAGCTATTCGTAAATTAATTAATTTCTTATTAGAAAAACGAGTTGAGAAAGAAGACGAACTACGTGCTAATGTGGAATGGAATGAAGTTCTTGATGACAAATTAAATGGTCTATTACATTCTTTAAAAGATAAAGAAATGGAACATTTAAACACAATTAAAAGCTCGTATCGTGAATTAAAAGACGAATTAAAATATGACCTGAAGCTAAGTATTCCTGGTCTTCTAAAAGAATGTAAAGAATTAATCAAAGAAGATAGTGATTTCGGTACAATTCTTGAAACGATAAACGAAGAGATGAATCTTCGAATTGGTGAGTATGTAAGAGAGAATACGTTACCAAAACTAAATGAAGCTCTTCAAAACTGGATTAAAGAATCAGGTATTTTATTAGAAGGTACTCAAGGCTATTTAACTGAAATGAGTGATTCTTTAAATGAGTACATTGGAAATGAATATTTAAATCTTGAGTGTGATTTTAAAGTTTTAGATGACTGGCGCCGTGATGCTGATCGAATGACTAGTATGACTCAGCTTGATGATATGAATATTTTATTAAATTCATCACCATCTCAATTTATCTTAAAGAGCTCAGGTATCTTATTAGGTTTACTACCACAAAATAAATCAAAGCTTGTTGCTCAATATCAAAAGTATGTTGATAATGTCAATTATGATGATGTAACATCAGAGTTATCGACGAAGTTTTTCCTACAATTTGAAATGTTTGAAAAAACTTTACCAAGAGATTTATCAATGTTCTTACATGCTCCATTTGAGCAAATCCATGAACTAGTTGATGAAACAAGAGTTGCAATTTCTAACTATAATCAAACATTAGAAGATATGAAATCTAATCCAAGTATTTACTTCGATCCGATTACATTCTTCTCAGTAAGATTAAGACAATTAGAGTTTTTAACATTGCGTAAATAATAAGGAAAGAGTGTGCTAAATGGCACACTCTTTTTTCTTATGACGACCGTATTCCTTTCAACTATTCCTCAGTAACTTCTTCAAACGGAATATGTACAACAATTGTTTGGTAGCCCTCTTTAATTTTTACATAACCACCCCAAGGGGTTTGTAGTATTAAAAAAGCTCCTTTTGTATCAATTGAAAAATGTGCAATTTTTTCGTGTTCTTCATCGAGTAAAAGCACTTCCCGCTCATTCCCAACTGTTCTAATACCAGGATGGCAATGAATTTGTATTTTCCAGTTGCCAAGTCTACTTAATAAGAAATGACTCATAAAATAGATCACCTTCTATCATTTAGTTTCTTCAAAACGAACGAATGAAACTTATTGGGAAAACAAGATGAAAAAACTGGTGAGGCCATCTTTAAATTAATTCTATTCTAGAGAATGGTAACTTAAAACTATTTAGGAATATTCGAAAGAGATTTCTACTCATAAAAGATTCATGGGGGAGAAAAAAGTGGAAAAATTAAATATTCATGAGTATGTAAAAATGCAAAAGTATGATGATTATATTGTTATAAGATTCTTTAAAATTCAATTAAAAAAAATGTATTTTGCAGGAGATTCTAATTTTTACGTCAAACTCAAATGATTAACAATTACATAACAAAAATATATCTCAAATGGAAAGGTGTATTTTTGAAAGAAGGTGATACATAACCCGAAGCCGATATCCACAAGGAATGACTGGGAATTTTTAATTTCAAGGAAGTCGGGTAACCTCAAATAGTCTTTTGATTTCTAGATTTTTTGTAAGATAATATTTAGGAACTAAGGAGAGGTGTAAGGATGAAAAAAAGAAACCGAAAATTATTAGTACCGACTGTTGCTTCTTTGTTAACATTATCGATGTATTTCCCAGGAGGCCCAACTTTTGCCGCAGCTTCTAAACATGTACAACTTATTCAGGCAGCTCCAACTGCTGCAAATCACGGCACTTCCATTGGTCACACAAACCGCAACTCTAAAGCTTCTATAACTATTGCCCTTCAGCTAAGAAACAGCGATAAACTGGATAATTATATTGCCAGCTTAAAGAACCCGAACTCCATCAACTACAAGAAATACTTAACTCCCGACGAATTTAAAAATCAATATGGACCAACTGATACAACTGTTGCCAATGTTAAAAGCTATTTGACAAATCAAGGCTTTAAAGTCGAAAATGTTTCTTCCAATAATGCCTTTATTACTGTCAGTGGCACCATTGGTCAAATGGAGGATACTTTTGGTGTCACCATAAATAACTATAAAGATTCAAATGGCGAAACCTATTATGCTAATAAACAAGCTCCTTCCATTCCCGCTGAATTTTCTGGGGTAATTACGAATGTTGAAGGTCTGAATAATGAACCACATTATACACATTCGAAAATTAGTAATTCGTCTATGCAAGTCTCAGGGCAGAATAAAGCGGTGACACCGAAAGTGGGCAGTGGTCCAGCTGGCGGTTATACACCTGCTGAATTAAAAGGTGCTTACGATATCAACCCACTGGCAACTGCCGGATATACTGGATCTGGCCAAACTGTAGCAGTTATGGAGTTGGATGGGTATAAAGCGACGAACGTTAGTACCTATAGCAACTACTATGGCCTAGGAAGCCCTGCACCAACAAATGTATATATTGATGGTTATAGTGGCGCTGCAGGTCAAGGTGCAATTGAAGTTGAACTTGATATTGAGGTAATCAATGCAATTGCGCCAAAAGCACAAGTGGTTGTCTACGAAGGGCCAAATAGCGCCCAAGGCTTAATTGATACTTATCAAAAAATTGCCTCTGATAATAAGGCGAAGTCAATTTCTGTTAGCTGGGGAATCGGTGAGCAGCATGAAGCAAGTGCGACGATGAATAGCTTACATACCATATTCCAACAATTTGCTGCCCAAGGACAAAGTATTTTTGCTGCTTCTGGAGACAATGGAGCCTACGATTCTGGAGGTAGAACTTTAGAGGTCGATAGTCCCGCAAATGATCCGTATGTGACTGGTGTTGGTGGAACTCATCTGAATTTAAGCGGTACTTCTTACAGTTCAGAAAGTGTTTGGAGTAACAAAACAAACAAATCAGGTGACGGTGGAGGATTATCTAAAGTTTATGCTATGCCGTCATTCCAGTCAGGTCCTGGTGTCCAAAACAGTTATTCGAATGGTAAAAGGGAAGTTCCAGATGTATCGGCAGCAGCGGACCCTAACACTGGATATTCAATCTATACTGGAGGTGCGTGGAATGTAGTAGGTGGAACATCAGCTGCCGCACCATTATGGGCTGGAATCGCTGCACTCAATAATCAATTTGCACAAGCAAATGGCAAGGGCAACCTTGGCCAAGCAAATCCAACTCTTTATCAAGTCTTTAATACAACTCAAAAATATGCAGCATATCATGATATTACGTCAGGAACAAACTTGTATTATCCGGCTACATCTGGCTATGATATGGCTTCAGGTATTGGGACACCAGATGCGTATAATTTAATTCGCGATATAAATGGGTTTTAAAGTAATAAAACGGCAGTCTCCAACTATTGGAGGCTGTCGTTTTTGTTAAAGAAAAAAAGAGTCAATCTTAAATTCACGTCAATTGATAGTGAAGAAAGATACTTTTAAGTGTGTAGTTAACATGTTAAAAAGCGTTTTCAGGAATACCTTTATTCATGTGGAAATATCTGGGGAATTAGGCAACTAATTATTTTATTAAAAAAGAACATGATGATTGATAAAAAATAAAAAACAGAAAAAAATTATTATTACAAAACTTAATACTTTTTGTGAAATTATTAGTAAATATAGATATGTTAAAAGTTGTCGAATATAATAGAAATATAAAATATTTAATTAAAGAAAAAAAAGGGGGGGTTATGTTGCTGTATGCAATATTAGGAGTTGCTGTTGTAGAAATTATTATCCTTTTACTTATAATGACTAAAATTGGAAAAGGTTTTGGACAAAGTGGTGATGGATTAACCAGAGAAGAAATAGAAAATGAAAGAAATAAGATGATAAAGCAGGTCAGAGAAGAAATAAATACTTCTAAAACAGAATTGCATACTTTACTTAGAGAAAATAGAGAAGAATTAGCAAATAGCTTTAATGTATTTATGAAAGAAACAAGTTCAAATATAAAAGGATTAAGGGATCAACAAGAGCAATCGCAACAAAGACACGTTGATACTATGAATAAATTAATTCTTTCGACTGAAGAGAAGTTAAGTACAATAAATGATACAACAAATAAACTTCAAGAGAAAACAGTTAAGACTTTACATGAAAATCATGTTACTACTTCGAAAAATTTAACTGATCAAACAGAAAAAATCTTACAAACCATAAATGAACATATAGTAGGAATGCAAAGAAGTAATGCCACTCACTTAGAGAAGATAAATGAAAATGTTGAAAAAACAATAAATTCATTACAAGAGAGTAACAACAAGAGATTAGAAGAAATTCGCAAAACAGTTGATGAGAAATTACACGACACTTTAGAAAAAAGACTTGGAGCTTCATTTAAAATGGTTAGTGAACATCTTGAAAAGGTACAACGTGGCTTAGGAGAGATGCAAACATTAGCAAATGGAGTAGGAGATTTAAAACGAGTATTAAGTAATGTAAAAACTAGAGGGTCTTGGGGTGAGGTTCAGCTACATAACATTCTAGAACAAATGTTAACTGCAGAACAATATGATGTAAACGTTATCACAAAACCTAAGAGTAAAGATAGAGTTGAGTTTGCGATTAAAATACCAGCTAAATCAGAAGAAGAAAAGACAATCTATTTGCCGATTGATTCGAAATTCCCATTATCTGATTATGAAAATTTACTGCAAGCATACGATGAAGCGAACCAAGAAAAAGTTGTAATTTACCGTAAACAACTTGAAAATAACATTAAAAATGAAGCTAGGAAGATTAGTGAAAAATATGTGGAACCACCATTCACGACTGATTTTGCGATTATGTTCTTAGGAACAGAAGGGTTATATGCAGAAGTTTTAAGAATACCAGGATTAGTTGAATTACTACAAAGAGAGTACCGAATAGTGTTAAGTGGACCAACTACCTTGACAGCATTATTAAATGCTTTACAAGTAGGTTTTAGAACATTAGCAATTGAAAAACGCTCAAGTGAAGTTTGGAAATTGTTAGGAATGGTAAAAACGGAATTTGGTAAATTTGGAGACTTATTAGATAAAACGCATAAAAAGATGCAGGAAGCTACAAATAAACTAGAAGAAGCTAGTAGAAAGTCAAGAAATATTGAACGGAAGTTAACTAAAGTAGAAGAAGTACCGGTAAGTAATACTTTCTTAATAGATGAAGTAATACCTTCTTAATAGAAGAAGGTATTAATTTAAACAGGGATGAATATTCATTCCTGTTTTTTGTTTGAATTGTATTTCAAATGAATGATTTTTTTGTTTTGTTCTCTTTTCAGCTCCAAATTAAATTGATTTAGCCCATTTAGCCATACCCTACTACTTTGGATTTCAGGTTTCAAAATACTAGGTTCATAAGAAACAATTTAAAAAAATCCTATCACCACTCTAAATTTTAGGTAAAAAATAAGTTAGTTGGATTAATTAGAAGTATTTATTAAAGCGTGGTATTAAACAAACTAGTTGTAATAAATTGTTCATGATATTCAAAATCTATAACATAGTGGAACAATTTGAATTAAAAGCGCTTGCATTTTTTAAATTATGTTCTTATAATACTTGTATACAAGTATACTCGTATGGAAATGAAGGTGAACTTATGTCAGAATTAAAGAAATATCTTTATCCGGAAAAATGGCTATCAAAAGCTTCAGCTGGTGATCGTGTAACATATGAATTAAGGATGCAGATAATTTCTGGACTAATTGAAAGCGGTACCAAGTTATCAGAAAATAAATTGGCTGCCGATTTTAATGTAAGTCGTTCTCCTATTAGAGAGGCATTGAAAACTTTAGCATCTGAAAATCTGATACGTTTAGAAAGAATGGGTGCAGTTGTTATTGGATTAACTGAAAAAGAAATAGAAGAAATATATGATGTGCGCTTACTAATTGAAACATTTGTATTTGAGCGATTGGTAAAATTAGACACGAAAGAATTGGTTATGGAACTAAGTAAAATTCTTGAAATGATGAAAATTGCTATTAAATATCAAGATGCAGATGAGTTTTCATTTCAAGATGTATTATTCCATGAAACGATTATTCGAGCGATTGATCATTCTTACATTTTAATGATCTGGAATAATGCAAAACCAGTTATGGAAGCGTTTATACTTTTATCAATGCGAGTACGGTTTAAGGAAAAATACGAAGACTTTCAACGTATTGTCGAAAATCATCAATTATATATTGATGCAATTAGTACGAAGAATAGGGATCTTATGATTCAATCACTACATCAAAACTTTGATGATGTTCAAGGAAAAGTAGAGGATTTATGGAGATCTCAACAAATGTTTTCAAAAGGAGTAGAACAAGAATAATGACAAACTATATGTTAGGGTTAGACATCGGTACCACAAGCACAAAAGCCGTTTTATTTACTGAAACAGGTGAAGTCATCCAGCAAGAGAATATCGGTTACCCACTCTATACACCTGATATTTCAACAGCTGAACAAGACCCAGAAGAGATCTTTACAGCTTTAGTACAAGCAATTTCTAAAATAATGAAACAACATTCTCAAAAAGAGATATTATTTATTTCTTTTAGTAGTGCAATGCATAGCCTTATTGTCATGGATGAAAATGATCAACCATTAACGCCTTGTATTACATGGGCAGATAATCGAAGTGAGTCTTGGACTCATAAAATTAAAGATGAATTAAATGGTCACGAAATATACAAACGAACAGGAACTCCTATTCATCCAATGTCACCCTTAAGTAAGATTACATGGATTATAAATGAACGACCAGAGCTCGCACAAAAAGCGAAAAAATATATTGGGATTAAAGAATATGTATTTAAAAAATTCTTTGATCAATATGTAGTGGATCATTCGCTTGCTTCAGCCATGGGTATGATGAATCTTAAAACATTAGATTGGGATGAAGGAGCGTTACAAGTAGCAGGGATTACAACTGATCAACTATCTAGACTAGTACCTACTACGGAGATTTTTACAAACTGTAATCCTGAGTTAGCTAGACAAATGGGAATTGATCCACAAACACCTTTTGTAATTGGTGCAAGTGATGGTGTACTTTCCAATCTTGGTGTGAATGCGATTCGAAAAGGAGAAATTGCAGTCACAATCGGGACAAGTGGGGCAATTCGAACCATTATTGACCAACCACAAACTGATGAAAAAGGACGAATATTTTGTTACGCATTAACAGAAAAACACTGGGTTATCGGTGGGCCAGTAAACAATGGCGGAATGATTTTTCGCTGGATTCGTGATGAATTTGCGGCTTCTGAAGTTGAAACTGCAAAAAGATTAGGTATTGATCCATATGAAGTATTAACAAAGATTGCCGAAGGAGTAAAACCTGGGGCAGATGGCTTGTTATTCCATCCTTATTTAGCGGGTGAACGTGCACCTTTATGGAATCCTGATGTTAGAGGATCCTTTTTCGGCTTAACAATGGCACATAAGAAGGAGCATATGATTCGTTCTGCACTTGAAGGTGTTATATACAATCTTTACACAGTATTTTTAGCTTTAATTGAATGTATGGATGGACCAGTATCTAAAATCCAAGCAACTGGTGGGTTCGCAAGATCAAATGTTTGGCGCCAGATGATGTCTGATATTTTTGATTTAGATGTAGTCGTACCAGAAAGCTATGAAAGTTCATGTCTAGGTGCTTGTATTTTAGGTCTTTATGCAACAGGAAAAATAGAATCCTTTGAAGTAGTATCTGAAATGGTTGGTAATACCCATAAACACACTCCTAATGAAGATGCAGTAAAAGAATATCGAGAATTATTGCCAATCTTTATTAGCCTATCGAGAGTTTTAGAAAAAGATTATAAGCGGATTGCTAATTATCAAAGAGGATTAATTAATAAAAATAAATAGATATTCGGGGGGGATTTCCATGCCACTAGTTATAGTAGCAATCGGAATAATCGCATTACTTGTTTTAATTATGAAGTTAAAATTAAATACGTTCCTTTCATTAATTATTGTTTCATTTGGAGTTGCCTTAGCACTTGGAATGAAACCAGACAATATTGGTACAACGATTGAAGCTGGGTTAGGCGGAACACTTGGTCATTTAGCATTAATCTTCGGCCTTGGTGCAATGCTTGGTAAGTTGATCGCAGATTCTGGTGGAGCACAACGTATTGCGATGACGCTTGTTAACAAATTCGGTGAAAAGAACATTCAATGGGCAGTTGTTGCTGCTTCATTTATTATCGGTGTCGCTCTATTCTTCGAAGTAGGATTAGTATTATTGATTCCGATTGTATTTGCCATATCAAAACAATTAAAAGTTTCTATTTTATATTTAGGTATTCCAATGGCGGCAGCTTTATCTGTTACACATGGTTTCTTACCGCCACATCCAGGTCCGACAGTAATCGCTGGTGAATATCATGCAAATATTGGTGAAGTATTACTTTACGGATTTATTATTGCTTTACCAACTGTTTTTATTGCAGGTCCATTATTTACAAAGCTTGCTAAAAAGCTAGTACCTGCATCCTTCACAAAAACGGGTAATATTGCATCTTTAGGTGAACAAAAATCATTTAAACTTGAAGAAACTCCTGGTTTTGGAATCAGTGTTTTTACAGCTTTACTTCCTGTTATTTTAATGTCATTTGCAACAATAGTTAATTTACTGCAAAAAACCATTGGATTTAATGATAATAGCTTACTAGTAGCGATCCGTTTTATTGGTAATGCTGGTACTGCAATGGTTATTTCATTATTAGTGGCGATTTATACAATGGGATTAGCTAGAAAAATACCAATTAAAGAAGTTATGAATTCTTGTACAACTGCCATTACACATATTGGGATGATGCTCTTAATCATCGGAGGTGGCGGTGCCTTCAAACAAGTGTTAATTGATGGCGGTGTTGGTGATTATGTAGCTGAGTTATTCAAAGGTACTTCAATGTCACCGATTTTACTTGCTTGGATTATTGCAGCGATCCTACGAATTTCCTTAGGTTCTGCTACTGTTGCAGCTTTAACGACTTCTGGTTTAGTTATTCCTATGCTAGGTCATTCTGACGCAAACTTAGCTTTAGTTGTTCTAGCAACTGGAGCTGGTAGTTTAATCGCTTCACATGTTAACGACGCAGGCTTCTGGATGTTTAAAGAATATTTTGGATTAAGCATGAAAGAAACTTTCTTAACTTGGACATTACTAGAATCAATTATTTCCGTTTGCGGATTGGTCTTTATTCTTTTACTAAGTTTATTCGTATAATGGAAAAAACTAGCCGGATGTTTTACTTGTCTCCTGTTGGTTAATTAATCATAAAGGGCAGTATCCTATTATAATACTAGAAACTTTTACGTATTATAGTACTGGTATACTGCTCTTTATTTTATTGTAGTTCAGTCTTCCTGAGAACCATTCGAAATTCAAGGGAGAACGTGAGAATTTCAATGCGGTAATCGGTTGGGTAATGATACTCTTTACTAATTGAGAGATGTAGTTCTAGAAAATTATAGATTTGAGACTTAGTTCATAATTCTGTTTTAGTTAAAAAGACCTGTTTTTAAAGATACAAATAGTAGTTGTTCTTTCTTTTGTTAATCTTTTTGGACTGGTAAAAACACAGGACAAATTACATGTGGAATCTTTTAGTTAGTTTAAAAAACGATTCAATTTGAAGTGTCACAAATCCTTGAAGATTCGAAAGCTAATTGTTAGAATTCTATCTTTTATAATTGACATTGAACTCCCACCAGGTTATATTGGTTTCAGACAGTTAGAATTCTAATTATTCGGAGGTGAACGATTTGATTGATACACCTTATACGAGACTTCTTGGTATAATTATGCATAAGGTACGGGATCAATTGTCGAATCGTACGAAAGAACTTGAAGTAAACCCACAGCAAGGTAGGATGATCAGTTATATTGCTGAGCATCAGGATCGAGGTTTAATTCAAAAGGATTTAGCAGATGCATTTAATCGAAGAGGTGCAAGTATAACCAGTATGCTTCAAGGACTTGAGAAGAATGGATACATTGGTAGAAAAATACAGGCTGATAACGAACGTCAGAAACAAATTTTCGTATTAGATAAAGGCAAAGAAATCGTTAATCAGATTGATGATATGTTTTTGGCAATGGAATCACGATTAACAGAATCATTGACTGAAGAAGAAAAAAATGAATTTTTACGCCTATTGAAAAAAATTGAATCAAATCTTTGAGTGACTACGGCCATTAAGGTCGTATCGTTAAATAGTTAGAAATCTAATTGTTAGAATTCTAATTATATATATAAAAGAAACTAAAAAAGATAAGATTCGGGAGGATGGAATATAATGGAAGAAACTGGATTGGATCAATCTAATATTTATTATTTAAAAGACGCACCGATACGTAAAGCGTTAGCTCGTTTATGTATTCCAATGATGATCGGGATTTCTGCGGGTACAATATATAACTTAATAAACGTATTTTTTATCGGTTTAGTTCATGATACGGCGATGTTAAGCGCAATTACATTAGGCTTACCGATCTTTACAGTACTAATGGCGATTGGGAATGTATTTGGGGTTGGTGCAGGAACTTTTGTTACTCGTCTCTTAGGTGAAGGGAATCTTCAGAAAGGGAAATCAGTAGCCGGATATGCTTTTTATATGAGCATTATATGTGGATTGATTATTGCAGTAATTGCCTTATTATTTGTTAATCCAATTATTCATTTGTTAGGAGCGGACGCTAAAACATTTCTTTATACAAAACAGTATACAATCACGCTTTTTATTGGTGGCTTTGCATTTATATTGAACTTTGCATTAGAACAAATTGTGCGCTCTGAAGGTGCAGCAAAAGAATCAATGTATGGCATGTTCATCAGTGTCATTTTTAGCATCCTATTTGATGTGTTATTCATTTTGGTTTTAAACCTTCATGTAATGGGTGCTGCCCTTTCAATGGTTTTAGCAAATATCGCGGCAAGCATATATTACATCTGGTTTTTAGAAAGAAAAAGTGAAACTTTAAGAGGTTTCTTAAAGCATTGGAAAGTATCAATGACCGATCAATTAGAAATCTATAAAGTCGGTGTTCCAGAGTTATTTAAAATGTCATTTTTGATTGTTACAACTTTATTATTAAACAACTATTCCATTGAATACGGCGAGCATGTTGTAGCAAGCTTTGGAATTGCAGTAAGAATTGCACAACTCCCAGAGTTTATTACGATGGGCTTATTTATTGGTGCTATTTCTTTAATTGCTTATAACTTCGGAGGGAAAAATAAACCGCGTTTAAATGAAACATTAAAAGAGTTAGCATTATGGATTGGTGGAATCTCAATTGTATTTGGTGGAATTGTATATATTTTTAAAATTCAAGTACTCGGTTTATTTACAAGTGATTCAGCTGTTCTAAGTATTGGAGCATTAATTTTAACAGCTCAACTTATTTCATCGGTTTTTAACGGATTCACAGGTTTATTTACTAGTATTTTCCAAGCGTCCGGTGAAGGATTTGCAACAGGGATAATGTCTATTACACAAGGTGTTCTTTTCATTCCAGTTGTTATCATCTTGCATCATTTTTATGGATTAAATGGCATAATTTGGTCTTTAACCCTAACTGAGGGGATAACGTTCTTTATGGGAGCTATTCTAATGATTCCTTACTTAAGAAAACTTAAGAAAATGCCAGATAGCAGCCTAGTTCATCAATAACCAGTTCTTAATCAAAACTTGTAGAAGATATTAACCAAAGTATGTGTATCAGACAATAGACTGGAAACAAAGCATAAGTTCAATAAGATCCTTATGCTTTATTTTAATTGTTCCTTGAATTTGCTTATTATTTTTCCATGAAAAAAGCGCTTCGCTCAGTAGTAATCCATTGCTCTAAATCGTCTTCACTACGTCGAACAAGTCTATTCACCAGAACATCATGCCATATATAATCCTCCAATAAGTAAATATGAACTGGATCATTTGTATAAAAAGCGACACTACGCTCCTCAATTGATGGTCCATAAATCATTTCTTTAGAATCAATCGATAAAATAAACCAATGATTTGTAGTCTTAGTCTCAGTAAATGGTGTTATGCGATGACTTTCTAGTTTTCCAATTGGATTTTCGACGTGTAGTGTAATTCCTTGGATGGTTGCTTTTTCAGACGCATGAACCAGTTCCTTTTTCAAAACCTCATACATTTCGTCCCACATTGAAATCACAATCCGTTTTTCCGCTTTTTTTATCAGCGTCTCACAATAGTTAATAATCGTTTTATAGTCTTTTAAAGTAATTACACGGTTGTCCACTTTTTCACCAAATGATTCTAAATCTTTTAAAGAGTCACTTATTACAGAATAAGTTGATTGCCACTCTGATTGGGCCTTCTGTAAAAAGATATCAACGGGCAGAGGTGAATAGCGTGACGTGTCATTTATTTCCTCTTTCAAGACAATTCCTTTTTCAACAAGATTACCTAACACATCATAAATACGTGCTCTTGGTATACCTGAGTCCTTGCTAACTTGGTAGGCTGTTACAGTACCTTGTTTAACGAGTGATACATAAGATTTAGCTTCATATTCGTTAAAACCTAATTTTTTTAACTGTTGCACTAGATCTTCCATTTTTTCGCACTCCTATTTTTTGTTTATGTAATAAATTTACAATAACTATTTACAGATAGCAATTTGTTAGTTACTATTTCAGTAGTGACTATACGGAAAGGCTGATTGAATTGCATTTAGACTCATCTTTATTAATTATTTTAATTTGTTTTGGATTTTTAGCTTCATTTATTGATTCTGTTGTCGGGGGTGGTGGATTGATTACACTACCTGCATTATTATTCACTGGACTTAATCCTGCCGCGGCAGTAGCTACCAATAAATTAGCAGCGACTATTGGCTCTCTAACAAGTACTCTTATGTTTTATCGTTCTGGTAAAATCGAATTAAAATCAGTGCTTAGATTTTTTCCGCTTTCATTTGTTGGCTCATTATTGGGTGCATACACTGTACATTTGCTTAACCCTGAATTGCTTAAGCCATTGATGTTAATTATGCTCGGAGCAGTAGCAGTTTTTACTATTTTCAAGAAAGATTGGGGAAGCATTTCAACACAAAAAAAATTACCCAATTATCAATTCATTATTTTTTTAGTTACAATATTTGCGATTGGCTTCTATGATGGGTTCATTGGACCTGGAACAGGATCATTTTTAATTTTTGCTTTTTTGATGATTGGATTTGATTTTTTAAAGTCTGCGGGAAATGCAAAATTTTTAAACTTTAGTAGTAATATTGCTGGATTGTTAATGTTTATGTTTTTAGGACAAGTAAACTACACTTATGGATTAATAATGGGAATTGCACAAATTGCTGGTGCGATTTGTGGATCTAAATTTGCGATAAAAAAAGGAAGTGGTTATGTACGTGCTTTGTTTATTGCAGTAACCTGTTTATTATTAGTGAAGAATATTTATGATTATATTCAATAACAAGGGCTAAAGAATCTCGCCCCATGGAAAGCGAGATACCGTAGTGGAAATCAACCTCACTAAAATCAATTTATATAATTAATTGAAAAGGTTATTTTTTCCAAATTGTGAAAGCACCCCAGTTTATCGACTGGGGTGCTTTTTTTGTGAAGAAATCAAAACTTAACTGTCCTACAAGCAACAAATTAAAAGAGAATCAATCGAATTGGGTTTTATAGATTTGAAAAATTTGTGACAAAATATAATTATGCGAAGAAACAATATCTTATTATAATAAATTTTATTGAATTTGATGAAAATGTGAGGTAAGATTGTTTGGTCTGAAAATTAGTCCAATTTGGAACTTTATACAAATTATTAATCGGAGTTGTTGTTTATGTCACCAAGAGTACCTAATACTTTTATAATCATTCTAGGTTTTATGTTATTTGCACTGTTTTTTGGAGCAGGAAATCTAATTTTTCCACCCATACTTGGACAGTTAGCCGGAAAAAACTTATGGGTCGCCAATGCAGGCTTTTTAGTTACTGGAGTTGGATTACCATTGTTAGGTGTTACAGCATTTGTTTTTTCAGGTGAAAAAAATTTGCAATCTTTAGCTAGACGTGTACATCCATTGTTTGGTATTGTATTTACTACGGTTCTTTATCTAGCAATTGGTCCTTTTTTTGCTATCCCTAGATCAGGGAATGTATCGTTTGAAATTGGCGTTAAACCTTTTTTATCAAATGATGCAAGTCCTGGTGCATTAATCATATTTACAATCTTATTTTTCACAGTTACATGCTTGTTATCACTTAATCCTACAAAGATTATTGATGTAGTAGGAAAATTTCTAACCCCTATAAAATTAACGTTTATCGGATTGCTTGTTGTAATCGCTATTGTTCATCCAATTGGGAAATTTCAGGAGCCATTTAAAGGATATACAACAAATGTGTTTTTTAAAGGTTTCCAAGAAGGCTATTTAACAATGGATGCTCTTGTAGCTTTTGTTTTTGGAATTATTATTGTAAACGCAATTAAAGGAAAAGGAGTTACTACTAAAAAACAGCTTATGATCGTTTGTGGAAAATCTACGGCTATTGCTGCTTCACTATTAGCAATTATTTATTCTGCTCTTGCTTTTATGGGCGCTTCTAGTGTTGAGAAACTTGGTCGATTAGATAATGGAGCTGAGGTTTTAGCGAAAGTTTCAGACTATTATTTTGGTTCTTATGGATCAATATTATTAGGTTTAATGATTACAGTGGCATGCATGACCACGAGTGTAGGTCTGATTACAGCTTGTTCTACTTTTTTTCATGAATTGTTTCCAGCTATTTCTTACAAAAAAATTGCGATCATTATGACTGTATTTAGTACACTTATAGCAAATATAGGTTTAACACAGTTGATTAAAGTTTCAGTTCCTGTATTAATGACACTGTATCCTATAGCTATATCCTTAATTTTCTTAACATTCTTACACTATACATTTAAAGGTAGGTCAGAGGTGTATCAAGGCAGTTTGATCTTAGCCTTTATTGTGAGTCTATTTGATGGGTTAAACTCAGCAGGAATACAAATTGAGGTAATTCATCATTTTTTCACTAAGTACCTACCGTTGTATAGTTTAGGTTTAGGTTGGATATTTCCAGCTATTATTGGTGGTTTTATTGGTTATTTTATTAGTATTATACGTAAGAAAAATAAGAAAAATATTTCTAGTTCAATTCGAAAGATAAGTTAATTATAGGAAAATTAAGAAGCTTTTTAACTGTAAATATTCTTAATAAGTTAGTAATGGTTTTGGGGAGAAGTTTTTAAGATTGATTCAAAAAGTGACACTTGTTTCATCAGTTCAATACAGAATAGAAATTAAGTATATCTTTGTGTGAAGTATTACTTAATAGCGTAAGGGGAGGAAATGGAATGGCACAAAAGGAATTGAAAAAAGGATTGAAAGCGCGCCATATTCAAATGATTGCGTTAGGCGGTACAATCGGTGTTGGTTTATTTATGGGTTCAACGAGTACAATTCATTGGACAGGCCCATCAGTAATGCTTGCTTATGCGATTTCGGGTATTTTTATCTTCTTCATTATGCGTGCAATGGGGGAAATGTTATACGTAGAGCCAAGTACAGGTTCTTTTGCGACATTTGGCCATAAATATATCCATCCTTTAGCAGGGTATATGACTGCTTGGAGTAACTGGTTCCAGTGGGTTATTGTTGGAATGTCAGAAATTATTGCAGTTGGGGCATATATGAAGTACTGGTTCCCAGATTTACCTGCTTGGATACCAGGAATTATTGCAATTGTGATTCTTGGTGCAGCGAATTTAATTTCCGTTAAATCATTTGGTGAATTTGAATTTTGGTTTGCAATGATTAAAGTCGTTACGATTTTATTGATGATTGTTGCAGGGTTTGGTCTTATTTTCTTCGGTTTAGGAAACGGAGGAAATGCGATTGGAATATCTAATCTTTGGAAAAATGGCGGCTTCTTTACAGGTGGTTGGTCCGGTTTCTTCTTTGCACTTTCATTAGTTGTTGGAGCTTATCAAGGCGTTGAATTAATTGGTATTACAGCTGGAGAAGCAGAAAATCCGAAAAAAACATTAAAAGATGCGATTCAAAGTCTAATTTGGCGTATATTAATCTTCTATATTGGTGCTATTTTTGTAATTGTAACAGTTTTCCCTTGGGATCAACTAAATTCGATTGGTAGCCCGTTTGTTGTAACTTTTGCAAAATTTGGTATTACAGCTGCTGCTGGAATTATTAACTTTGTAGTAATTACTGCTGCATTGTCTGGTTGTAACAGTGGTATTTATAGTGCAGGACGTATGCTATATACATTAGGTATAAATGGACAAGCACCAAAATACTTTACAAAAGTCTCAAATAACGGAGTGCCTTTATTCGGTACAATCGGTGTACTAATAGGCTTAATAATTGGCGTTATTTTAAATTTTATTGCACCAAAAAACTTATTCGTATATGTATACAGTGCAAGCGTACTTCCTGGGATGGTCCCGTGGTTTGTCATTTTAATTAGTCATATTCGTTTCAGAAAAGAAAAAGGAGATGAAATTAAGAATCATCCTTTTAAAATGCCATTTGCGCCATTTACTAACTACTTAACATTAGCCTATTTAGTATTGGTATTAATCGGTATGTGGTTTAATGATGACACACGTATCTCACTTATTGTAGGGATTATTTTCTTGGCAATCCTTGTCATTTGTTTTTATGCTTTCGGTATCGGAAAACGAGTACCATTAGATGAACAAACAGATGAAAAGGTAGCTAACTGATCAATCAATTAGTTTGATAGTAGATGTTCTTTTGATTATAGTTATACAATAAAAAAATAAATTTTTTAAACAATCAATGCGTTTGTATTATAATATCAAACAGTAATTAAGCTGGATGAGATTATCATACGAACGCATTTTTTTAATTGTCTGTATAATGAATCGGCAGTATTTATTTAACCTATAATAAAAATTTTTAAAAATTAGTATTTAAAATAAAAAATAAATATTTTGACTATTTTTGCATTTTATGACAAAATAATGAAAACTAAATAGTAGGGAATAGGTGTAAATGAAGTTCATAGTTTGAATCATTTACTTAAAAGGGAAGTTTGGTTTAATTCCAACACGGTCCCGCCACTGTAAAAGAGGAGTAAATAAAGGAAGGCTTTTATTTACAAAGATTCTTAAGTCAGGAGACCTGCCTATTCTAACGACGCTGTTTGACCTACGAGAGATAGGGAGGTGCCTTATAGAAAGAAAGCTTAAGTTAACGTATTCTAATTATTTATGTTTTCTAACTTAAAGGCATTTTTGTCTCTTATGAGATAAAAATGCTTTTTTATTTTAGATAAAAGGAAAGGGAAAAAGTGGTACACATAAGTAATTTAGGATATCCGAGAATTGGTGGAAATCGCGAATTGAAAAAAACGTTAGAGAGTTTTTGGAAGAAGAAAATTAATCGTTCGAAAAAGAAGGGGTAATCCAGACTGTGGTTTAAAGATTCGCAATGAAGCTGAGGTAATAGATGCCTTATCAAATATGGTAAAATCTGCGAAAAAAGTCCGAGAAAAATATTATTCAATTATTTAATGATAGGGTGAAGTCGATGAATGGTAGATATGTAAAAGAATCCAGAGTATTTGATAGTAGTAGAATATTTCCAACTGATTTAAATAACCATGGTACATTATTCGGAGGAAAAATGCTTGCAGCTATGGACTTAATTGCCTCCATTTCAGCTACAAAGCATTCGAGAATGGAATGTGTAACCGCATCGATGGATTCAGTCGAATTTTTATGTCCAGTTCGCGAAAGTGACTGCATATATTATGAATCGTTCGTGATCTTAACAGGCTCAAGCTCAATGGAAGTATTTGTTCGAGCAACTGCCGAAGACCTACTTTCAGGTGAAAAAAGAGTTGCTGCAACATGTTTTGTAACTTTTGTTGCACTAAAAGATGGCAAACCACATAAAGTAGTAGAGGTTATACCAGAAACTGAGGAAGAAATTAAATTACAGCAACTAGCATTTAAGCGATTAGAAAGTCGCCAATTAAGAAAGAAATTGAGTAAGGAATTGGCATTAATTTGGCAAGAATAAAAAGAAAGCATTGAAATCATACTAAAAGTAAGTTAAGATGAAGTTAATATTTTTAAGGAGGCATCAAATTTAGACACTATGTACAATATCCGATAACTTTTTAAGCTAAAGAATTTTATAGCAAAAAAGTACTCTGCCTGAAATCAGAGAAATTGGATAAGTATGTCTATTTGACTAAGCCTACGATTAATATTTAAAATAATCCATTGTAATGAACTACATGGTTTATTTAATATTAGCTTTCATTTGAAGGATTAAACTAACGTATATATTTTTTTTATATATACTCGGCTTATTAAATCTCATCCAATTTACACACAGGCAGATACTGCTTGTGTGTTTTTATTTACTCTGTTAAAAAATACTTTCGATCTTGAGTTGTAAATTTAAGTTAGATTGAATTTAAAAGCAGAGCAAAATTTTAAAATCGGATGGAGTGAAGTATATGTTTATTATAAAAGCATCGAATATAGAAATAGAGTTAAACGGAAATACAATTTTTCAAAATGGGAACTTAGACATAAAAGAAGGTGAAAGAGTAGCATTAATTGGTGAAAATGGTGTTGGAAAGTCAACATTTATAAATGCCCTTTTAGGTAATATTCCATTGAAAAAAGGAATGCTGCAAATTCAATATTCAAAAGATGAAATTGGTTGGCTTTTAACTGATGAAGAGGATCAGGAGTCACTTTCAGCAAGGGAAGTTATCGAATCATTTGATAAAGAACGATATCTTATCAAAAAGAATTTAGAAAAGCTCCTACTTGATTTATCAAATGAACAAAATCTTGCTAAATATAACGAGAGCTTAAGTAAATATTTAGAATTAGATGGATATGATTGGGAAACAAAAATAGATCAAGTTTTAAAGAAATTTCATTTACCGCAAGAGTTATGGAATATCCCATTTAGTCATTTAAGTGGTGGCCAAAAAACAAAAGTCAAATTAGCAAAAGTAATGATGAAGCAACCAAAGCTATTAATTTTAGATGAACCAACAAATCATTTGGACACTGAGTCAATTCAATGGTTAACGGAATGGTTACAAAACTTTAAAGGTAGTGTACTTTTTATTTCACATGAAAGACAATTCATTGATGATGTTGCGACTGTTACTGTTGAATTAACCGATAGTGGCACTTTTAAGTATAATGGTGGCTTTTCAACATACAAAATACAAAAAGAACATGAGCGAAAAACTAGGCAGGCATTATATGAAAAACAGGAAGCAGAAAAGAAAAAGCTAATTGAAACGATTAATCAATATAAACAATGGTTTACAAGCTCGCATAATGCAGCTAGTGAACGAGATCCTTTTGCTAAGAAACAAGCGGCAAAAAACGCATTAAGATTTAAATCAAAAGAAAAGGATTTAGATCGATTAGAGAAAAGAAAAGTCGAAAAACCAAAAGAAGTTAAAACAATTTCAGCAAGCTTTGAAAATGACTCATTTTCAGCAAAACAAATGATTACATTTGAAAAAGTTGATTTTTCATATGATGAAAAACCGTTATTTAATCAAGTTGATTTTATTTTAAATCGAGAAGATCGATTAGCTGTCATCGGAAAAAATGGTTCTGGAAAATCTACTTTTTTAAAAATATTAACAGGATTAATGATTCCTAGTCATGGATCTGTCAGACATAATCCTCAATTAAAAATAGGTTATTTTATGCAAGAGCTAGAAGCTTTAAATGAGGATTCAACAATTTTAAATGAAATTTTATCACTTCCAAATATGACTGAAACAGAAGCAAGAACAATTTTAGCATGTTTCCTCTTTAGAAGAGAGGATGTTTATAAAAATATTGCTCAACTAAGCATGGGTGAGAAATGTAGAGTTGCTTTCGTAAAGTTATACTTTTCAGACTCGAATCTACTAGTGCTTGACGAGCCAACAAATTATTTAGATATTCACACTCGAGAAAGAATTGAGGAAGCATTAGCTGCATATCCTGGAGCAGTAGTTGTAGTTTCTCATGATCCATATTTACTTAAAAAGGTCTCAAATCGAGTGATTCATATTGAAAATGGAAATCTTTATGAATTCAAAGGATCTTTTGCAGAATGGAACGGAAGACAGAACATTTCAAACGATCAACAAACTTTATTAAATGAACGAATTAAATTACAACTAGAAATAGCTGCAATGAATGCAGAAGAAAAAGATACGGATGAAGAAAAGAAAGCTCAAATTTCAAAAATCGTCATGCTACAAAAGGAACTGGATGGAATAAATGAGAGGTTATTTACACAAAGAAAGGAGAAAAAGGGGTAAGAACTTAATACAAAAAGTGCAGTGAAAATAAAAAACAAATCACTTAAGTAGAATGACTTATAGTGATTTGTTTTTTTTCATATATCCGAGTTTTACTACTTATCCTGCCTTTAACACATCATTTACATCATGGATCACGACAAATGCTTTAGGATCGATTGTGTGAATTATTTTTTTTAGCTCAAAAAGTTCTTTGTTATTAAGAATAATGTATAAGGAATCTTTTCTTAGGCCTGAGAAGTGGCCTTTTGCTGGATAAATCGTTACTCCTCGATTCATTTCATTTGATACGATTTGTGCAATTTCATTTGCTTGATCTGAAATAATCGTAATCGCTTTTTTCGGATTTAATCCTTCCATAATAAAATCCAAAACTTTAATACCGATATAAATCGAAATAACAGTATATAATGTTTTCTCAAAGCCTATTACAAAATAACCACCTAAAACAACAATTAGATCAAATAATAGTAAAGATTTACTAATACTCCACCCAAAGGATTGATGAACCATTTGAGCAAGAACGGTAGAACCACCTGTTGTACCACCCGCACGAAAGACAATACCTAACCCGAGACCTATTAAAACACCAGCAAAAATAGTACCTAGTAAAGTTTCGCTTGTTGGTACACCATAACCGTCCGTGATACGTAAGAAAAATGAAATCGCTACTATTGAAATAACTGTATATATAATTAGTTGTTTCTTTAAGTATTTATATCCAATTATTAACAATGAAGCATTTAAAACAAAATATACGACATCAGGTGACCAGTTAAAAAGATAATAAGTAATCATCGTAATCCCGGTAAAGCCACCCTCAGCTAATTTATTCGGTATTGCAAAGAAGTTAACACCGACTGCAAATATTGCTGATCCAACAAGGAGATATAAAATATCTAAGAAGTTTTTACGCACAGTTACCCCTCATTTTCTAACAGATTTTTAACACTTCTATCATTCTACCTAATTATGAGTTTTGAATCAAAATATTTTTATTATTTGTCATAGTAATAGATATAAATTCATAAGGTTTATAGACAAGCTATTAAGGAGGAATCATTATGGTATTTGCAACACCTGGAAAATCCGGTTCATTAATTACGTTTAAAAATCGTTATGATAATTTTATTGGTGGGGAATGGGTAAGACCAGTAAGAGAACAGTATTTTGGAAATGTATCGCCAGTAACTGGACAAGTCTTTTGTGAGGTGGCTAGATCAACTTCAGAAGATATCGAAAAAGCACTTGATGCAGCACACAGTGCAAAAGGTAAATGGGGGAGAATGTCAGTAACTGAGAGGGCAAATATTTTACATAAGATTGCTGATCGTATGGGAGCAAATAAAGAATATCTTGCTGTCGCTGAAACTTGGGAAAATGGTAAACCTGTTCGTGAAACTTTAGCTGCAGATATTCCTTTAGCAATAGACCATTTCCGTTATTTTGCCGGATGTATCAGGTCGCAAGAAGGATCACTCGGTGAACTTGATGGTGATACAGTTGCATATCATTATAAGGAGCCATTAGGGGTTGTTGGTCAGATTATTCCATGGAACTTCCCAATATTAATGGCTGTATGGAAGCTTGCTCCAGCCCTTGCTGCAGGGAATTGTGTTGTTTTAAAACCTGCTGAGCAAACGCCAACTTCAGTATTAGTTTTAATGGAACTAATTCAAGATTTATTGCCACCTGGAGTTGTAAACGTTGTAAACGGATTTGGACTTGAAGCAGGTAAACCATTAGCTTCAAGTGATCGAATTGCAAAAATTGCATTTACTGGTGAAACTTCTACTGGGCGACTAATTATGGAATATGCTTCAAAGAATTTAATTCCTGTTACATTAGAATTAGGTGGTAAATCTCCTAATATATTCTTTGAAGATGTAGTAGATAACGAAGAGTTTTTCGATAAAGCACTTGAAGGTTTTACGATGTTTGCTTTAAATCAAGGAGAAGTATGTACATGTCCTTCAAGAGCGCTAATTCATGAATCAATTTATGAGGAATTTATGGATCGAGCAGTAAAACGTGTTAAAGCGATTAAACAAGGAAATCCATTGGATCCTCAAATAATGATCGGTTCTCAAGCTTCACACGAGCAATTGAATAAGATTTTATCTTATTTTGAAATTGGAAAGAATGAAGGTGCAGAAGTTTTAGTTGGTGGTAGTCGCAATGTTCTTGATGGAGAATTGAAAGATGGTTTTTATGTAAACCCTACCATTTTTAAAGGAAACAATAAAATGAGAGTATTCCAGGAAGAAATTTTTGGTCCTGTTGTTTCGGTTACTACATTTAAAACAAAAGAAGAGGCATTGGAAATCGCTAATGATACATTATATGGACTAGGAGCGGGTGTATGGACTCGTGATATGGATACTGCTTATCGATTCGGACGCAACATCGAAGCAGGTCGAGTTTGGGTAAACTGTTATCACGCATATCCTGCACATGCAGCATTTGGTGGGTATAAAAACTCAGGAGTAGGTCGTGAAACGCATAAAATGATGTTGGATCACTATCAAAATACAAAGAATTTGCTAGTTAGTTATTCACCGAGTAAACTAGGTTTCTTTTAATAACTTTTACACTCCAGTATTCATTTACTGGAGTGTTTTTGTTTAATTAGAAAGAATACATTAAAATAATATTTTTCTAAAATCCATACATAAAAACTAGTAGCTATTTAATATGTTAAATAAAAAGTATAAATTGGAGGGACTAAATATGTTAAAATTAGCAATCTATGTATTTATCATTATAGTACTGTATAGTTTCATTCAATTATATTTAAACCGGAAGTGGAAGTTAATCTATACTACGAATGGATATCAAAACTATTTTATGATTATTGGAAAATTGAAGAAGAATGGGATTGAGTATAAGACGAAATTACCGATGAATTTGAATGGTAGGAGATTTAATGAGAATACTCAATATGATATATATGTAAAAAAAGATTTAGAACATTTGGCATTACAGTCTTTATATCAAAATTAGTAGAGTAATTTTGAATTTTACTAAAGGAGTCAACTGTAGGCTGTTCGCGTGATGAGACTTTGGTCATTGTCAAGTTGGCTGAAATGTGGTCTAAGTCTTACCGCTTTTCCATAGGAGCCGGAAAACCTTCATTTAGTTGATAGAAAAGAAGAATGCTAGTTTCCACTTTAGTTCTTTGCTTATAATATTACTCCTGCAAAGCTCCCACTTAATACTTGTTTATTCTTCTGATTCGTACATAAGAAGGATGTCATGATGGATATTCTATTCTCCTGTTTTTCAAATTTCTCGATCGTAACTTCACAGGTTATTGTATCTCCTGAGTAAACTGGTCTTAAAAATTCGAAATTTACCGTTCGTGCTAGTACGTTGTGATCTCCACCTATTTTAGTTGGTAAAGTTGCAGTCAACAAACCTTGAATGACAAGTCGTCCTTGTTCATCAGGCGTGACATGGTGTGCGCCTGCATCACCAGAAACTTTCGTAAACAATTCAACGTCTTCTACCGTAAAAGTTCGTTCAAATGAAATAATATCGCCCACTTGTAATGACAATTTTTTCCCTCCTAATTAATAAAAGTATTAATTTTCTTGATTAAATAGTTCAATTTCTTCTTGTACTATCCTTCAAAATCGTTAAAAAAAATCGACTAAATAGTCGATTTGCTGCTTGATATCATACGCAGGATGGATTAATTGCGAGGTGCCCATAAAATGACAGACACACCGATTAAACAGATTGCTGCACCGATCCAATCGTATAAATCAGGTGTTTTTTTATCAACACCCCAGCCCCATAAGATTGAGAGAACGATAAATACGCCTCCGTAGGCAGCATAAACTCTACCAAATGACGGGAAAATTTGGAACGTTGCAATGACACCATAAACTGCTAAAATAATCCCTCCGATTAATCCTAAATAAGCAGATTGACCTTCTCTTAGCCATAACCAAATAAGGTATCCTCCGCCAATTTCAGCTAAACCGGCTAATAAAAAAATAAATATTGCAGTTATCAAAGTTACTTCTTCCTTTCGACAGGTATATGAACCTTATTTTAACAATAAAGACTAAAAGAAACTATCATTCAATTTGCGATTTATTAGAAATGGTTTTCGGTACTAATAGAACTATTCCCATCATAATTTTATAGAAGAAAATAATATGAGGGAGGTGTAATGCTAGTTGTTAAAAGTTAATTTACGTCCCGTTGTTAGTAAGATTAATTTACCAACCGTTTTGAAAACAACTATTCTTCCAGGTGATTCAGTTGAAAGATTATTTATTGCAACACAAGTAGGAGAGATTTTTTACATAGGGAATGGAGAAATCAGGACTTTTTTAGATATTCGCCCTCGGGTATTAAAATTAGGTGAGTCTGGAGGATATGATGAACGCGGATTGCTTGGATTAGCATTTCATCCTAATTTTTATCATAACGGATTGTTTTATCTTCATTATTCAGTAGCTGGTTCCGAGGGGCCCAGTGCTCTTTCTAACCCTTTTAAACCTAATCCATGTGATCCTAAAACATTAAATTTGAAATGGCTAAATAGGGAAACTCAATATAACCATATTGATACAGTTGAAGAATGGGTTCTACAATCAAATGGTCAGCCTCAAAAACGACGGACATTATTGAATATAAGAAGACCGTTTTTGAATCATAATGGACTTAACACCTTAAATTTTTCACCCGAAACAAGTAAACTTGTATTAACAACAGGAGATGGTGGATCAGGTTATGACCCGTTTAACTTAAGCCAAGATAATTTGGAAATTGCGGGTAAAATAATTGAAATTGATGTAGATAAAAACATAAACGGCAATAATCCACCTATTGTCACACGTTTTAATGAACTTCCAACAAGTATTCAAGAAACACTCACGGTAATAGCTAAAGGGGTTCGGAATATAACAGGTATTTCATATCAAAGATTTTATAATCAATATATTAAATATATTGGAAATGTCGGCCAGGATTTGGTCGAGTCGCTTTTTTCATTTGTTCATTATAAACCAATTCCGGTCACTCAATTAATTCATATGAATTCTGAATCTGAGATGGAAGGATTTATTAACTTCGGCTGGAGAGGTTGGGAAGGTACTTTTCCTACTTCCACAATAAAAGGATGCACTGAAAATCCAGATATGGATGAGAAAACAATAGCTTATTACAATCAATCAGTAACACTTTCAGCGAGCCGTCTTCAGCCTTTAACTAGTTATTTTCATAAAGATCCAAGACCAGAAAAATTTGAAGGAACTGCACTTACAGGAGTCAAGCCATACATGGGAAATGAAATTCCTAGTTTAACTGGTAGCGTAGTGTTTACCGATTTGGTACAAAAGGGATCTCAAGCACAGGTTAAAGGAGTATTAGCTTATACGAAATTAAGACCAGGTGGTAAACAAAGTGATTTCAGTGTTATACAAACAAATTATGTCTTTGGATCTCAACCGGCCTATTATGTAGGTTTGGGAACGAATTTAACTCAAACAAAAATCTACTTAGCGGTTTATGGTTCTATGAAAGTGACTGACTTAAACATGGGTACGATTTTTGAAATTGTACCGTGACTTTTAATCAATTTGTGTTTTATGAGTTTAACAACCACGGAGGAAATAATACACTCCAGTGGTTGTTTTATTAAGCGGATCATTAATGTTATAGAGCCTTACTTACACAAAAAAGTTTGCCATTTCAAAAGTGTTATTTATTGAGATTAAAATGTGTATCCACAAGATCCCAATCAGACCTTTGGAAGGAACATGTATCTAGTTAAATATTACTTAGGGTTTTGCAAATTTTTATCATTTACGATTGTCAAGGCAAGATACTTCAATCAATAAATCATTAAACGTTGTGAAATAAAAGCCATAACTATTACCTCTCATGGTATAAGGTTCTTTGTCTATTTTGATGCCCCCAGCTATTAAACGGTCATACTGTTGATCAACTTCACTTGACGTTTCCACTAAAAAACCTACATGAAAAGCTTCAGGGTATTTAATTTCTATTTGCCTCTTAAATGCCTTTGGATCACTTAACACGAGAATAAATCCATCCTCATCACTTAACACTACAAGAGCTTTTCCTTTTTGTTCAAGAAATTTAAAATCAAAAAATGTTTCAAAGAAATGTCTAGCTTCTGATAAATCATCAACACATAAATTTAAATGATTCAACTTCATTCACTTTTCTCCTTTTAATAAATCTTTGATTAAAAGAAGTAACACTTGTATCTTTTTCTTATAAAGTGTTACTTTTTTTGTTGTTTAAAGTTAAAACAACTAGAGTATATATATGTAATTTAATTGGTAAAATATCCCTTTTCTTAATTCTAATTTGTTGGTTATAAGCTAAAAAGAAAATAAGTATATTCAATGACTTGCAGCTAGTTTTTTGAGAACACGTCAGTTAAGTGGAATAAAATGGAATTGTTTGATACAGTAGGATTAAACATAATCATCGTATATTGGGGAGAAAATCAATGGGATATATTATGGATTTAAGAAAAGTTGTAGGTAGTCGACCTATCTTAATGGCAGGTGCAAATGTTATTCTACTAGATTCACAAAAGAGGGTATTATTGCAATTAAGAAAAGATAATAAGACTTGGGGATTACCTGGTGGATCATTAGAGCTGGGAGAAAATTTAGAAGAAGTGGCTAAAAGAGAATTGAAAGAAGAAACTGGTCTAACAGCATTAAAGCTTGAGTTTTTTAACATTTTTTCTGGAAAAGAATTTTATTATAAATATCCTCATGGAGATGAGGTATATAATGTAATTGCAACTTATATTTGTACTGAGTATACAGGGCAATTTGAGCCAGAAGAAAGTGAAGTGCTCGAATTAGGCTTTTTTAGTTTTCAAGAACTTCCATCAGAAATTAATCCATGCGAACTTCCTATTTTAAATTCGTTTAAGGAATCCAACTATTAAACTTAGAATGGTAATTAAGACCAAATAAAGATAAAAAGGATCTTTTTGTAAGATCCTTTCAGACTGCCCGCCAAACGCTCGCTTTCTTCGTTGCCTCGCCTGTCTGCGGTGCTCATTACCGTCTACGGTAACTCCGCTCCTCACCAGACTTCGCGCCTCGAAAGACAAGCGCTTGCAATCAGTCTGAAACTCAGGTTTTTTGGACTTTGTCTACACACTGAAAGGATCTTTTTGTAAGATCCTTTTTTTGTTTTCAAATATATATTTTATTATTTTGTTAAACCTTTAAAAATTAAGTATTTTTATAATAAGGTTTAAATTACAATATTAGCTTTTTTGTTCTATGTTATTTTGAAGTTGAAGTTGCTGCTTCGTTTTTGCAGTTTTCGCAAGTTGAATAGATTTTCACAACTTTTTTATACTCCGCGTAATCAATAGTTTCTTCGCATTCTTTACAGATTAAAATTTGCATTAGAAACACCTCCTAAACCCACTATAACACGTTCGAATCACGATTTCTCCAGGGACTTTACACACCCTGTGGACGCGAATTGTCCCAGTTAAAAAAACGTTGAAATAGCAAGGTTTTCAAGCAGAAATGGACTTAAAAAAATTTTTTCTCGTTAAAAAAAAAAACGAAAAATAGAACCGTGTGATTATGTTTCTGGTATCAATTTCGTCCATGAGAAACTAACAACAATTTTTATATTTTTTCATTAAAACAAGCGATTGTTGCATCTATTTAATCTCTGTAAAATTTCTTTTTAGACCTTTAAAATTATTCCTACTGAAAAAGAATTAATAAAGTAATAGATTTCCAAAGGTTCACGATACTGAGAGAAAGTTTGCAAAAAAACATGTTATAATTTAATGAAATGGAAATATTAAAAAGTTCTAATTTTAATCAATAGGGGGGTATGAATGAAAAAAATCTTAGTAGTAATAGCGATTTTAATAACGGGGATAGTAGCGATAATAGGTTACTTTCTTTTTCTAAATGGATTTGATATTAAAATAAAAAATCAAACAAATAGTGATATAACGGGAATATATTTGACCTATGATCATTTTAAAACCGAGATAAAGATACCTACAATTGCTTCACATAAGGACTATAAACTAAACATAAAACCCTCTAAGGATGTTGGAGAGAGTGCAATGGAGCTACAGTATAAAGACAATAAAGGTAAATTACATACAGAATCAGTTATTGGCTATTTTGAAGGTGGTTATTCTGGAAATCTATTTATTACGATAAAATCTGTTGATGAAGATGGAAAACTTAAATTTAAAATTAAGGAAGATATTTCTTTATATTAAATTTTTTTATTAAAAACTCGTTGTTCAACAAGTTTCATTGAATGTATTAGTAAATAACAGTTAAGTTGCATAAAAATATGCTTAAATTGTTTGTCAAAAATTTTATTTAAAGTTTGATTTATATGGTTTTTTTCGGAGGAATATTAATGCAATTATCATCTAGAATTTCGATTCCAAATTATGTCACAAAGTGGTTTTTTGTTCTTTATAGCGTCCCTTTTTTAATAAGCATTCTCTTGATAGTTCTTACTGATCCTTTAAAGGTTGTTGATTTGTTCTATCAAACTTTATACTTATCAATTTTCTACATAGGACTACCTATTGGAATTGTGTTTTTACCTTACTATGGATATTTTTATTTACTTCAGAAATATTTTAAAGTGACATATGTTATAACAGCAACTGCCTTAATTACAACAATAATCGCACTAATCTTAGTGCTTATAGTCATTCAAAATACTTATAAATCATTTGAAACTCGAAGCTATTTTACAAAAGAAACGACAAGTCAGTTGTCAAAAAAGTCTATCGAATTGTTTGAAAAAGAAACAAATGTTAAAGGGAAAGTAAACAAAGTTAAGATGATTAGCAGATATAATGACGCCGATAATGGGGACTTTACACTTATTCGAAAAAGATATTATGACATTGAAGTTGTCACGAAAAATCCATCAGATTTACAAAAAATTCCAAGAAGGTATAAATTTATTAGTGTTAATGGGAAATGGATTTTAAAAAAGAAAAATGAAGAAAGGTTTTTAAATTAGGAAATGTGTTGTTAAATAAGTTGATTATTTAAATTAGGGTACTTAAGAAAAGTTTTGAAATTAATTAAAAGACGCAACGCTTAGAATTAACTCTAAGCGTTGTTTGTTTTTATAGAACTAAGCTTATAATTTATAACCATAAAATAGTTTAATAATCTTTCAGTTCAATTTCGTTGGCAGCTTTAGCGATCATTCTCGTAATCATTTTAAACATTCCATTCATTAAGATGGGAAAACGTAACATTGCATTGCGTAATAAAATTTTGAAGTTTGATTTTTCAATCATTCCTCCAGCAGTTAAAAGCCCTATTTTTTGATTTTTTTCAACAAAATTTCTCATTTCTTTTTCATAGGAAATAAAGGACTTGTTGTAATTACCGTTAGTAGCTTTAAGCTCGCCTGCAAGTACATATGCTCCGACAAGGGCTAGGCTAGTACCTTGACCTGAAAGGGGTGAAGGACAATAAGCCGCATCACCTATTAAAGCAATTCGGCCTTCTGACCAGGTGGGCATGTGAATTTGACAAATTTCATCAAAATAAAAATCTGAAGCATTAATCAATTTTTTGAGCAAGTACGGTGTTTCCCAGCCCTTAAGTTCTTCAAAAGCATTTTTAATAAGATTTTTTTGTTCTTCCGTATTATAACGGTCGTACTTAAGCGGCTCGGACTGGAACACTAACATGCCCTTTGCTTCTTTGTTATCATTTGCACTATACATTCCTACAGTTTTACCTGGAACCGTATAAAGCATTTGAGAGTGATCGAGATTAAGATAATTCTCGAATTCAAAAATTGAGATATAACAACCGAGAGTACGTTTAAATTGATCTTCGTCACCAAATTTCAACATACGCACGTTAGAATGGATTCCATCAGCCCCTATTATTAGATCGAATGTATCAGGTTTCCCATTAGTATATTGAACTTCTACCCCAGATATTGATTCATGTATAGAGGTAATTGAATCGTCCCAAATATATGTAACTTTATCTTTCGTCAAATCGAATAAAATGTTACTAAGGTTCTCACGCATTATTTCAATATCCATTCCTTGCTGATTACCCATACTTGCTTCACTAATTTTACCTTTAATTTTACCTTTATCATTCACGAAGTAAACTCCGGTCATTTGGGTATCTAATGAACGAACTTGATCAAGAATACCCATTCGTTCAAGCACTGAAATTGCAGCACCGCGGATATCAACAGCGTATCCCCCTGGGCGTAACGCGGGAGCTTTTTCTACTACAGTCACTTCGAAACCATAGCGATGAAGCCAGTAAGCAAGTGCTGGCCCTGCAATGCTCGCTCCGGAAATAAGAACACGCATTGGTTGCTTTATCATTATTTAATCACTCCTTAACTAAAGAAATTTAAACAACGTAACAACAATATATTCATTGTTTTATTACTTATGTACTTTCGTGGAATTTCGGGTGCATGGCTGAATGTTTATCGAAGTAGAAAAATTTATATTTGAATTTTATGGCAGGATAGCTTAATCGAGGAACGCAACGCTGTATTGTTGAAGTAAGGATTTCAAGAGCTACTAATTTATAAGCAAATAAATTAAAGGAAATTGCTATTTCCAAAAATCGGTAAATGAAATGAAGGATTTAGGTGAGAATAAAAATATATTTTAACGAGTTTAATTCTTCATTAATTCGAGGGGAAGTCATGAACCGAAAAACTAGTATTAGTGGTTATCAATATTTTTGTATGATTTTTCTGTTTGAAATTGGGTCTACTTCATTAGTTGGAATTACACCTGAAGTTAAACAAGACGCATGGATTAGCTTAATTATTAGTCTATTTATAGGCTGTATAGTATTTTATATACAAATAAAATTATTTGCGTTTTTTCCAGAATACCTATTAACAAAATACGTGCAATTTATTTTAGGTAAATATGCTGGAAAAATTCTAGCTATGATTTATATCATTTTTTTTATCTATATCGCAGGGAGAATTTTACGGGATTTAGAAGACTTGTTGACTATGACCTTGTTCACAGCTTCATCATTAATATCAATCGGTATATTAATGTTGTTTGTAGTCATTTATGGTCTATTCAAAGGGATTGAAACATTTGCTAGAACAACAGAATTTCTATTTTTATTTATAATTATGTTTATTTTACTAATTTTTGGCTTTGAGTTTATTTCAAATGTATATCAGATAAATAACTTAAGACCTGTATTAGAAAATATTTTATTAGGTTTCATTCTAAGCCCGTGGCTTCTTAGTTTCTTTACTAACACTAATATTACATACAACTTCCTCATTGACCTTATTGGTATTATTTACTTAATGCTTTTGCCAGCTACCAAATTGCAAGGGACAATCGGAAAGGTCACTGTTGGTATTAAAGTAATCAATAAAGATGGAAGTAAGTTATCCGTATTTGAGGCAATTAGTCGTTGGTTAGCCCAAGTTGTTGCCAGTTTCATTTTATTTATTGGTTATATAATGATTGCTTTTTCAAATAGGAAAACAGCCTTACATGATAAATTAGCCAATACTTATGTAGTGTATAAATAATAATTTTTAATTGATCAACTTATAACATCTAATTGGAGCCCTTTATAGCTCCAATTTTTCTTTTAGTGAGTTTTTTAAGAAGGAAAGTGCATTCATTTATCGAACTATCAAGTATAATTATCAGGGGAAACATAACTGATTTGACTAATATAAAAAATAAGAAGGTGATTCTTTATGACAAATAAAGCAAAGATCAAAGATATTATTGAAGAATTGGAAATGCAAATTGATGGTTATCGTTCATTTATTAAGATAAGCACGGCTGAAGTTTTTTCTGTTGCTGAAGAGGATCTTATTGATGCTGAAGATGAAAATCCTATCGATGATTTACATGATTGGCAGATAGAAAATTTAGAAATCGCAAAAGAAATTGTGGAAAATTTTGAGGACTTTAAAGAATTACCTTCAAAATATGAAATTGATGAATATAAAATGATTAAAGACTTTTGTTTAACAGTTAAAGATGAGAAAATTCAAAATATATTACTTATAACAATCGAGGGAAAAGGCGCATTTAGAAGATTTAAAGATGCAGTTATCGAGTTAAATATTGAAATCGATTGGTACAGTTATCGTGATAGTCGCTATAAAGAATTAGCGATTGCATGGTGTCAAAATAATGATATCGAGTACATAGATTAGAAATTTTTAAAAATAAGGGTTGAAGGATTTGTGCCAGTTTGATTTCCTGGCTGTTTACTTATAGATAAGAAACTGTAAACTTAAAAAAGATAAAAAATATTTGTTAACGAAGAAAAGTCTTTTAAATTAACATTTGATGCTGTAGTATCGATAAGGGCACCTTAAATTAGAAAGGGTGTATAAATTTGTACGGTATCAATCATTTTGAAGTATTTTTATTAACAGGAATTTTATTAAATTTAATTCCTGGTGCAGACACAATGTATATAGTTGGACGAAGTATTTCTCAAGGTAGAAAAGCTGGTGTGTGTTCCGTTTTAGGGATTATTACAGGCTCCGTAATTCATACATTGTTTGTTGCGTTTGGATTATCGATCATACTAATAAAATCTGTTTTCTTATTTAATGCAATAAAGATTTTAGGTGTTATGTATTTAGTCTATTTGGGGATTCGCATGCTATTGGATAAATCAAATACAGCGTTTCAAGCAACTAAAGTCGATAAATTAACTATTCGCAAAGTATACGTGCAAGGAATTTTGACGAGTATTACAAATCCAAAAGTATCTTTATTTTTTCTTTCGTTTCTTCCTCAGTTCATAGATACAAACGTCTCAGGTCCTATTCCTTTTCTAATCTTAGGACTGACTTTTACTTTAACTGGCTTGTTATGGTGTTTATTTGTTGCGTATTTTTCTGCATATTTTACAAATAAACTAAGAGGAAATCGAAAAGTTGGCATGGTTTTAAACAAAATAACAGGCATTATCTTTATTGGCATGGGGATCAAGCTTCTTCAAACAAAAGCTCCTAACTAAACATATCAAAGCTTAGATGCCCCCCTATAACCATTAAAATAAATCCCTTCAGATTTCGCTGAAGGGATTTTTAACGTTTTCTATGTATTTAGTTATTTTAGATGAGCTAATCTTCTAAAAATAATTAAAGTAATTTCAACCCAGAACCAGCAATAAAGGAAAGAAAATAATAAAATAATTAAAACAGTATTGATAGAAAAAGAATCTGAAAATCCCGGCCCTAAGACTGGAAAGTGGAAAAGAAATAATAGACTCATAATACCTAACATTAAAAGAGTCGCTCCAGTCGCAATGATCGATAATCTCTTTTTAAAAAAGTGAAAAGCCAAGCCTAAGCTAAGTCCCAATAATCCTGTTGTAAAAGGAAAGACAATCAGTTCAGTTGGCTGTAAAATGAATAACAACATAATTGTTAGAAAATAGGATTTTACCCCATCAGCAATGGAAAACATGGAACATAATAGAATAGGTGCAGTGGCGAGTGGACTTAAAAATAATCCTATAACTGGTAATAGGCCACCTGCAGCCTGAAAGAGTGCAGCAATACAAGCAAAAATAGAAGCTAAAATAAATTTCTTGGTTTTATTATTTTTAGTGAATTTCTGTTGAAACAATTGGATCTCTTCAGTGATCGGTTTGAAAAAATACATATTTTCACCTCATAAAATATACGATATACATCATTTATATGAGAATAATCAAATAGCAATACGCCAAACATGTTAAGCGGGATGACGAATGATTGATAACAAACATAAATAAATGTATGATAAATACGTTGAGAATTGTATGAAAATTTCAAAATCGAAGGGGAAAAGCTATGAATATTAAAATTGACAAAGAATATGTTCTACAAACCGCTAAACGATTACTAGAGTTTAATAGCCCAAGTGGTTTTTGTTTTGAAATTATGGAGTTAATTCAGTCTTGGACAAATAGTTTAGGATATGATTTTGAAACGACTAATAAAGGTTGTGGCGTAATCACAATTCCTGGTAAAAGCAATGAGCAAGTCATCGGATTATCAGCACATGTTGATACATTAGGGGCAATGGTTCGATCAATTACAAGTAAAGGTACATTAAAATTTACAATTATTGGTGGACCAATCGTACCTACTCTTGATAGTGAATATTGTCAAATTAGAACGCGTGAAGGAAAACTATATACAGGTACATTTTTGTCTACAAGTCCTTCAATTCACGTATTCGAAGATAGTAAAACAAAAAAACGTGACCCAGAAAACATGGAAGTACGTATTGATGAATGCGTAAAGTCAAAAGAGGATGTATTAAATCTTGGAATAAGCCCTGGTGATTTTATTTTCTTTGATCCAAAAACGACAATTACTGAAAGCGGATTTATAAAATCAAGATTTATTGATGATAAAGCAAGTGTGGCATGTTTAATTGGCTTACTTGAATTATTTAAAAGGGAAAAAATTGTACCTTCATATACAACAAAATTATTTATTTCAACGTATGAAGAAGTTGGACATGGTTCTTCTTATATTCCATCTGATATTACGGAATTAATTTCAGTTGACATGGGTTGTATTGGAGATGATTTAAGCTGTACTGAATACGATGTCTCGATTTGCGCTAAAGACTCTGGTGGACCATATGATTACAATATGACGACTGATTTAGTCAACTTAGCAAAAGAAAACGAGCTTAGCTATGCAGTCGATATTTATCCAATGTACGGTTCTGATACAGTTGCAGCTTTACGCGGAGGACAAGATATTCGCGGCGCGTTAATTGGACCAGGAGTTCATGCTTCTCATGGTATGGAAAGAACGCATTATAGTGCAATGGAAAATACGATGAAATTATTGTACTTATATTTAACAAAGTAATAATGTAAAAGGGGCAGTCCACGGGACGCCCCCTTTTTGGTAAAGTATCTCTAGTACGAGGTATTTCAAAAGGTGCTTTTTATTTTGAGTTGAAAAAATGGAGCTTAATGATATAAAACTAGCAAATTTTTTTCGAATTTTTATTCTGTATAGCATATATGCTAGTTTTCCATTAGAAAAGATCTGTTATTGTACAAGATTTAGGTAAAAATACCTCAACTGGTATGGGTAATTTTTAAATTTAATTGCGATTCTCCAAATTTAATTGCAGTTATGACAATTTTAATTGCGAAAAACCAGATTTTATTTGCAGTCCACCTAATTTCCAGACTTTTAGACATCCTCTAATAGATTAATAATTTAATTTTTGAACTCCATTTAATCGACTATCAAATCGGTCCTCGCCATTCGTTTTTATTTTTTTCTTTAACGTAAATGTAAAAAAATAAGCCGATACTAACTCACGGTTTTTTTCTTGGAGTTTGTCTAATAATAATTTTTTTGTACCAGCACCAACAACTCCATCACTAGTTAAGCCATTATCTAGTTGAAATGCTCTTACTGCCTGATCTGTGCCTTTAGCAAAATAGCCATCGACCCCGTTTGTAGAGTAGCCTATTTTTGTTAATGTATCCTGCAGCCATTCAACCTCTGAACCTACACTTCCAAGTTGTAAACTAGTAGGAATATCCGTTGGTTTTGTTACAACAACACTACCTGAATCATCATCAAATAAATGATTTGCAACAGCGATGTCTTGGAACGATTGGTTAGATGAAGTGATTAAAACAGTAGCACCTTTTTGAACACGATCAAATAACCATTCTACTTCTTCATCATACATTCGTACACAGCCGTGACTAGCATAAGTTCCTATCGAACTTGGATTATTATTCCCGTGAATTGCATAGGTTGTACCCCATGTCCCTCTAGCATTTAAACCTAACCACCTATTACCAAGCGGATTCCTCGGATCGCCCCCAGGAATATTCTCTTTATAATAAGGACGATTAACAATTTTAACGACGATTTTAAACTTGCCTTCAGGAGTTAAATCCTGACTCTTACCGGTTGCAACTTTAAAAGTTTTTACCAATTTACCATTTTCATAAAAAGCTAATCTATTAACCGATTTATTAATAATGATAAATTGCGAAACAGGTTTTGTTTCTGCGGCGAAAGATTGAACAAAAGAAGTGCTTAAAAATAATAGAAGTACTAAGAAAAAAATAATACTGCGCTTTACCAAAGTTTCCCCCCCAATAATATTTAGAAAATACGTAGCCTTATATAGTATGAAGGGAAGGCTTGTCCTATCTAATTAAAATTTGAAATTAGGAAAAAAATAGATTAATTGGAAAATGAAAAAATTATGATGAAAAATGTAAATGGTTGCATTAATGAACATACTTGTTAAAATAGAGAATGTAAGCGGTTAACTAGAACTTCGAATTTACATTTTATAAAATTGGGCACTTTAAACTACTAATTTATGCACACGATTGCGCAATTTTGTGAAAGAGTTCGAATGTATTAGAATTTCACGTACCATATTAATTTATTTAGAAGAAATCACGATTTAATTTTTAGAGTTTTTAAGATTTAAATTTATACATAATCTAGGAGGGTAACAAATGTTAATTTAAATTTATAAAAGTTATAAAAATATCACAATTTGTTCTAATTGCAAATCACTCATTGTGTTTATATAGAATACATGAGGTGAGTAATTTGAAAGTTGATTCGATCGGTGGAACTGAACAAACTCTTAAAAATACGAATAAAACATTGATACTTGCAAAAAGAGTAAGATTAAGACCAACTAAAGAACAAGAAACACAATTATGGAAATCTGTGGGAACTGCCAGATGGGCTTATAACTGGGCATTGTCCAAACAGAAAGAAAGCTATAAAAACAGTGGGAAGTTTATTTCTGATGGCTTGTTAAGAAAAGAATTGACGGGTTTAAAACAAATTGATGAATTTTCTTGGTTGTATGAAGTTTCGAATAATATTACAAAACAAGCGATAAAAGATCTTTGTCATGCGTATGAAAAGTTCTTTAAGGGGTTAGCAGATAAACCACGATTCAAAAGTAAAAGAAAATCAAAACCATCTTTTTATAACGATAATGTGAAGTTGAAAGTAAAAGGAAAGAAAGTGTTGATTGAAAAGGTCGGTTGGGTTGTAGTTTCTGAATGTATACCAGATAAAAAATACTATAATCCTAGAATTAGTAATGATGGAAAATATTGGTAT